>Ga0265297_10000199_pt1 | contig 200271 bp, 199 predicted proteins | sample Munlanlwell13791_FD_192502 | JGI IMG/M metagenome (GOLD analysis project Ga0265297, IMG submission 192502) | Leachate microbial communities from a municipal landfill in Southern Ontario, Canada - Leachate well 137-91 | ecosystem: Engineered > Solid waste > Landfill > Unclassified | place... | reverse complement strand
CGCCTCGTTAGCGCTTGCTCTAGCTCTTAAGAAATTTGGCACGGCTATGGCTATCAACATAGCTACTATAGGAATTATGATTATACCTATAACGCCCATAACAAGCCCTGCCACGGCAAGCCCTGTTCCTTTGTAAGCCTGTTTGTTATTTGAAATACTGACCAAAGCAATTATTCCGAAAATAACCGCAAGAAAACCAAGAACGAATCCAAGCAGCGGTATAAGGAAAAAACAACCCAAAACTAAACTGGTAACAGCTAAACCGTGTGTTTTTCTTGCCTGCAATTCGCTCATAATACCTCCTCCTTTACGCCTCAGCAATCAAATATAAACCTTTCAGAAACCATCTTCATTGTTACTTAGATTCTTCTTTTCCGCCCAGAATTGATTTTAGTATATCTACAGGGTTAACGGTTTGATTCTCCTGCCCCTGCGGAGTTTCTGTCTGCGTCGAGTCTGATTTTGTTTTTTTCTTTAAAAAGTCTTCCAGCGCTTTAAATCCTTGCTCCTGTATTTTTTCGCCTATCTCATTTAATACCGGTTTGATAAGCTTATCAAGAGATTCCTGAAAACCTTTAAACTCCGGCTTTTCCGGCGTTCCGGTAATGTCAAAATCCAAATCTATAGCGCCTAATTTATTAAGAGCGTCGCAGACGATATTCATCGGCATAAACCCCTGGCTGATATCGATATTTTCTTTGGGCGAAAGAAAATATTCCTTAAGATGGAGAGCATTTTTCGAATCAAGCTTTTCCGCAGATATGCTGGTTTTTGAGTTAAGGTTAATTACTCCTTTTTCAAGCACCACAGGCAAAGAATCACGATAAATAAATTCCAGCGGTTTTAAATTAACTTCTTTAAGCTGTATATCCAGATTAAGATTCGGCTCTTCGTTAATGTAACGATTTACGCCGTTTATGTACACACTTCCAAGTTTCATTTTATCTTTAGAAAGGGCTGCATTAACTTTAAAACTGCCAATACGCATTCCAAGCTTAGGGTCCATGCCAAAATTCCTTAGTTGTATTTTTGCTTCAGTTATTTCCATGCTGTTTCCTTCTGCGGATTTAAAGAAAATAACGGCATTATTAAAATCCAAATCAACTATCTCCAAAAGATACTTTGCGCTTTTGAAATGGATAAGCTTGCCTCTTGGAAGGTTTTCTACTGTTTTTACCACTTCTTTCTGTTCTTTCCGCTTTTGAGCGCTGGATTCTACCTGCTTTTTGGAAAAATTATTTTTTATGATATTATAAATTTTTCCGAATGTATCCTTATTTTTAAACTCCTCTATATTTACCGGTTTTGATTCGCTGCGTTTTACAATATCCTGGATACTGAAAGAACCGTCTTCCCTGCCCTCCAGGGAAATTTCCGGATTATTCAATATAGCGTGCGAAACAACTACGCGCTTCGAAAGAAGACCCATAATGCTAAGCCTGAATGATGCAGACGGCACGCTTATAATACGTTTGCTCGTATTATCCGGGTCAAATATTTTAAGATTAATCAGTTTAATGTTTAACGTTAAAGGCCAGAGTTCAGCTTTATCCAGCGAGATTTTTGCGGCGGTATTCTTGTTAAGCTGTGTTATTAGAAAGCGCGTTGCAGCAGGAGAAATAAATAATCCTGTTAAAAAGTGAAAAACAACCAGCAAAACTAAGATTGCAGAAATTTTAATAAGATTTAACCGTTTAATCATTCGGTCTTATTCCTGATGGTATCCATTGTAAGGACTATTTTGTTTATAAGATTATTTTGCATAATTGTTTTCATAAATTTTGACTGCCTGAAATTTCTTACGTATTTTTCAACGTAAATGGAATATAGTTTCTTTGAAATAAAATAAACGAATGGCGATAAAACAAGCGAAAAAACCATTCCTCCGCAGATAAGTGTATTGTTAAAATCAAGAAGGGCAATTATCGGCAATGAAGTAAACCAGTTCCAGAAGTTTGTAAGATATTTGGCATCAACGAGCAGATATGCGCCTATTTTATCCGTTAAATTGCTTATAAAAAGGACGTAAAGTAATTTGAAAAAAGGAAGGACAAGTAAAGTAGACAGGCGGTTTAAGCGTACCACCATAAAAAGCAAGAGCAAAAACAAGGCCATTACCTTATTAAAAGGGACAAAACCAAAAAACATTCCAAGGCATACTCCAAGCGCTACCTCATTGGCGGTAATATTTAAACCCAGAAGAAAGCCTAAAAACCTGGCTGGAATTTTTACAAAGGAAAACATAGTTTAATCATATTTCCTTCTTCGTTACAATAGCGGGTATCTACAGAAGGTTATACCATTGTTCTTTGAATTCTTCAAGCCTTTCGTGCTGGTTGGATACTGCGCGCGCAGTTTGCAGTTTGTTTCCATAATCAACGATTATTGTATTACCTTGATTAAAACAGTCAAAGCAGGGATTATGAATAATTGCGAAGCTAAACTTTGCAGCTGCATTTCTTTGCTCTTAATATCTGTTCCTGTTTGCTGCGGGAATCTATAAACACATTTTGCCTTCTCGTGCCTGATGCGAGCTTACGGTTAAGTTTACTGCGATGGCAATACCCTCTTTTTCCCATTTCCGCAACAAGTTTTTCGTGCCTTAAATATAACGCAGTTAATTTATTTTTCCACCTTAATGTTTCGGGATGCCGGGAATATCCTTTTTTATTCTTGGTCAGGATAACCCATATAGCGTGAAGTTCTCTATGTTCTCCGAGAAGATGGTTTCTGCATAATTTCTTTGGTTCAATATCCCAAATTCTCATTTTTATTTAAGCCGTGGAGGTTAAAAAATTTTCTATTTTTTCTGAAAATATATCAGCCAGGTAAGATAGCCAAACCAGGCATACGAAGACCATGCCCCCAGGACAATGCCGAGAATTGCGTAAGCATAGCCGCCAAAGCTTACTTTATTTTTAATTATCACAACCAGGGCGCTTACTCCTAAAAGAGCACCTAGAACTCCTAACGATATCCCGAGCCCGCCGGCAAAGGCAAGTATTTTTGTTGTCTGAAAATAAAATGCTACATTCTGGAGAAGAAAAGGAATGACGACGGCGAGAATGCTGGTGATAATGCTGGCGCTTGCTATTTCCGGCTTTTTCTTTTTCGCATCAGCCATAGCCTCCTCCTTTTATTTTCCTGATTATTTCGAACTGCTGTCCGGTTTGTTTTCTTTCTTCTCAAATACACCGCAGCCATCCTCTTGCAGCATATCAATAGTCATTTGCTTGATTAAACCGTCTGCAGATTGCGTGAAACTGACAAAACCTTCCGAGCCTTCTCCCAGCGAAGGTATTGAATACATAAAAATATCTCTGTCCCAATGCTTAAGCGGTAACTCAAACTTTGCCGGGCCAAGAAAAACAGAAAGCGCTCCGCCCCTAAGCTCCACAACCACGTCTTCATATACCGCGTTCGAATAAACTCCCGTATATTTATTCAAATCCAACGGCGCGCTGGCATTTTCCGGCTTTTTAGGAATTTCTGCCTTAGCCTTGGCTTTGGCCTGGTTAAATTCATCAAGCGCTTCTTTACTGTAGTCTTTTTTGGGATTGCCGAAATAAAGGTCGGCAAAATATTTAGGTAAAGCTTCAGCAAGCTTATTGGAAGATTCATTGGTCAAGATAACAATACCTATTTTCGGCTCCGGCCAGAAGCAAACCATCGAATGATACCCGGTAGTTCCTCCGTTATGCCAGATAAAAGGATAAGGCCGCGAATCCACATAAATCCACGACAGGCAATAATACGCGCCGATTTCTTTTTTTGCGTCATATACGGCTATTGTTTTCGGCGAGTGCATAAAATTCATATTTTCTTCGCTAATAAGCCGCACACCGGAGACTTCTCCGTCATTAATCTGCAGCCTAAGCCACTTACTCATATCGATAACGTTTGAATTTATGCCGCCTGCAGGGCCGTAAATATACGGCCAATTAAGCTCTTTGGAAACTGCAGTCACAGCACCGTTTTGTATATTATGCCCCGCAGCAACATCTTTGCCTTCGATAAGCGCTTTTGCGTCATAGGAACTTTCTGACATTTTAAGCGGAAGGAAAATTCTTTCTTTTATATTTTCTTCCCAGGATTTTCCGGTTTTTCTTTCAACAATCTCCGCTGCGACCAGAAACAAATTATTCACATAAGCAAACTGCGAACGAAAACTGCTGACGGGCTTAATAAAAGCAAGGGATTTCTTTACGTGTTCCCGGTCAAACCCGAAAAATGACTGCGCATCTGCGGAATAAGCAGGCAATCCGCTATGCTGCGCCAAAAGGTCTTCTACCATAAATTCGCGCGTAACCCACGCGTCATACATTTTAAAATCCGGCACATAATCAATAACCCGGCCCTTCCAGTTAACCTTGCCTTCATCCACCATCATAGCAACCAACGCTGCCGTGAATGCTTTTGAGGTTGAACCTATCTGAAATATCGTATGCGGAGTAACGGGTTCGGTTTTGCCTTTCTCTTTAACGCCGAAGCCTTTCGCATAAATAACAGAGTCGTCCTTAATTATTGCAACAGCCATTCCTGGAATTTGCCACTCATCCATTGTTTTCTGTGCATAGCTTTCGAATTCAGCAAGGATTTGTTTTAATCTTTGCTCGTCGGGAGCTGTTTTTTTCTCCTGCGCAACGCAAACAAAATTACCCAGCAACAAAGCCGAGAAAATAAAACTTAAAATTTTTTTCACCATCAATCCTTTTTGTGGTACGGTTAATAATATAAATTGCGTCTTTATGCCCTCTTAATCACTATTTTATCGGCAGTAATCTTTGCATTTGGAACTATGACGATTTTTTTGTCTGCCGCGTCAATGATTGTGCTAAAAATTTGTATCTCCTTTACCTTACCGCTCGCTCCTCCTGCCTCAACTTCATCTCCAACCTTAAATGGCTGGAAAAGTATAAGCATTACTCCTGCGGCAAAATTAGCCAAAGCCCCCTGAAGGGCAAGGCCTACGGCAAGGCCGGCTGCGCCGATAATTGCGACAAACGATGTAGTTTCGATGCCGATTTTATTAAGAGCGGCTACGCCGACAAAAATAAGGATGACGTAATAAATAATGTTCTTAAAAAATGAGGCGAGCGTTTCGTTCAGCTTTGCCTTGCCCATAGCTGCAGCAGAAATTTTAGAAACAAGGCGGGCTGCCCATTTTCCGATAATAAATATAAGTATGGCGTAGACGAAATTGAGGCCGTATTGCATAAAATAGGCTAAAGCTTTATCAAGTATATTCTGCATTTAACTCTCCTTTTTTTACGTTACACTATCCTGTATTTTAGAAGAACCATTAATATTCCGATAATAATCTGGATAACCGCATAAATTCTTAAAATCTTAACCGGTATTTTTTTAAATTTTTCCTGAAGCTTCAGGAAAGTTTTTTTCTTTAACTTAAAAAAAGCAAAAACAACAGCCAGGGCGGCAAGCAGAATTAAAACGCTTAATACTCCGCTGGCCTTGCCGGATAATGAAATTAAAAAAAGTACCAGGTATATGACTATTACAACAAGGAATCCTTTAATTATGCCGAAACCCTGGCCTAACATTTTTTTACGCGCGCGCTCAGGCCTTAAGAGAAAGATAATCCCTGAAATAATCAAAATCCAACCCAGAATAACCGCAAAAATCTTCATCTTGCCAAAAAGAAAATTAGTTAATTTGCGGAACATATTGATTATTGTGGAAATTAAGTAATTCAAAACCTACCTCCTGATTCTAGCGATTGGTAATTGCAGGCTGCAACCAGTTAAGGCATTGCAAGAGCCCAAAAATACAAATGACATAAAACATAGTTTTCAAATTTTACCCTCAAGACTCGTGTGTATTCTACTGCGCAAAAAATACACGGTCAAGGCGTAGTTTGCGGCAAATGTTTTAAATCTGCAACAAAAAAATGCCCTTAGCTTAATAAATTAATTTATACTATTTAAAAACTATCCAACTATGGTATTATATAGAAGATGAGCGCTGGGGGTGCGGAAAAATAATATGATCAGGCTTTCTATCGGGCAAAAGATTCTAAGCGGATTTTTTATACTCATCATCCTTTCTGCTTCATTTTTGTTTATCAGCTTCTCTTCCCTCTCCAAAATAAATATTCTATCTTCGATGGTATTGCCCTTAAGCAGAGAGATAAATATCCTGCAAAATTATATTCAAAAAATCAAACAGCTGGAAAACAAAACAGATTTGTATCTTACTATAAAAAGCGAAGGCTCCCGCGAGGAGCTTATCAAGCTGGTGAAGGAAACGACTGAATTCGTCAGCGAAGTAAACTCGACAGAGAATGGGAAGCCGCTAAAAAAAATTTCCGATCTTATATTGCAATTGGATAAATCCATAGAAACCCTGGTCAGCTATATAGATAACCGCGAATCTGCCTATAAAATCAATCTTCAAATCCTGGCCACAAATAAGCTATTCGAGGATTTTGACAAAATACAGGAAATCTTGCAGCGGCAAAGGCTGAAGCGCCTGGAAATGATTACCAACGAACAAAAAAGCACGACCGAAGCTCTTTTAAATATGTTTTTGTTCATTGAAATTTCTATTATATTAGTCGGCTTCCTGGCGTCATATTTTTTATCCAGGCTGATTACTAATAATTTGCACAAGCTTCATAAAGGCACCCAGGAAATAGCCGCGGGCAACTTCGAAGCGCGCATTAAAATATCCTCAAGAGATGAAATCGGCCAGCTTGCCAATTCTTTTAATACAATGGCTGAAGAGTTGCGTAAAAAAACCGTCTCCAAAGAGTACGTCGACAATATCATCCGCAGCATGGCTGAATCTTTAATCATACTTAACCCTGATTTAACAATTAGCAGCGTAAATAAAGCTACCTGCTCGCTCTTGGGTTACAGCGAAGAAGAGCTCATCGGTAAATCCATTGAAAATATTTTGTCTCCGGAAGGAGCGCTTTCCGAAGAACTTGACCTTGAGAACCTTATCAAAGACGCGAAAATGATAAGTTATGAAATAAATTACCGGAATAAGGATGACAAAAATATACCTGTTCTTTTCAAGGCAACAATAATGAAAGATAAAAACGAAAATACATTATGCGTAATCTGCACGGCTGCCGATATCACCAAACGAAAACAAATCGAAGAAAAGCTTAAGGAAGCAATGGAAATCAAATCAAATTTTACCTCTGTTGTTTCCCACGAGCTAAGGACTCCTCTAGCCGCAATCAGAACCGGTATAAATATTATTTTAGATGAGCTCGCGGGAAGCATTTCCAGCGAGCAAAGGGAATTTCTTAATATAAGCAGGAACAACGTTGACAGGCTGGTCCGCTTAATTAACGGCATTTTGGACTTCCAGAGGCTGGACTCCGGAAAAATGGAGCTCAAGATGGCGCAAAACGACATCAACGAAATCGTAAAAGAAGTTTACCTGACTATGCGCTCTCTTGCCGAAAGAAAAGGATTGAAATTTACGCTGCAATTAGAAAATAATTTGCCTCAAATAAACGTGGATAGAGACAACGTTGCGCAGCTTATAGGCAACCTGATTAACAATGCAATCAAATTTACCGAAAAAGGCGAAATAGCGATAACTACAAAAAAAGAGAATAATGTTATTTGCGTAAAAGTATCCGATACAGGCATTGGCATCAACCAGGAAGATATTCCGAAACTTTTTTCCGCTTTTACGCGTTTAAGGCAGGATAAATACAAAACAATAGAAGGAACGGGCCTGGGCCTTGCTATATGCAAAGAAATCGTTGAAAAACACGGAGGAAAAATCTGGGTTGAATCGGAATGCAGCTGCGGCACAGCTTTCTACTTCACCCTGCCGCTTTAACGGCCGGAGTTTATTTTTTCTCTTCGGCAGGCTCTTCGATAATCATTTCTGCGGAGCGCAGCATAGTCGGAGAAAAAACAATATTCAATTTATCGGCTATAATCAAATTCAATATCAAATACCCTTCTTTATTTACCGCGATAGGAATTGCCGCCGGCTTTGTGCCCCTAAGTATTTTTAAAGCTGCTTCTGCAGCCCAAAGCCCGTGCTCTTTCGCTGATTTATAAATACAAATTAAAACGAATTCACGCATAACATCAGCTGTCGCACCGGTAGGAATTTTTGTATATTGGCGCACAATTTTTTTCGCCTCTTCCCCGTCCCAGTCATTTACCACGCAAGTATCCTGCATTAATAAAATATCTACTTCATCCTGGATTATTAGGAAATATTTTTTCCATTCTTCGAAGTTTTTTGCGAAATAAATCTTATCGAATTTCTGGCCTATCTGCTTTTCATTAACCTGTGCCATAACGTGCTGCGTATCTTTATCCGCAGTAAGATACCCCAATCTCTTTCCGCGGGCATATCCTTTAAGATGGTTATACACCGGTTCAACCAAATCGCTTTCGCGTATGCCGGTTACGTTTGTGCCCGGGAATCCGTAACTTGCCGGATCGTCATTCAATCCGCAAAAGACAAAAGGAATATCACTATTTAGAAAATAAGGGGCGATAACATATTTTGAAGCGCTGTCGTCAGAGCCTATTACCACATCGGGCTTCCACGAATCTATGAGCTTTTTCATTTTGAGGCCTTCAGCCTGCGCAAATTTTTCGGAGTTGTTGCGTTTTGTATCCATATAGGCAACTTTTATATCAACTTCTCCCGGTGCATATTTGTTAAAATAATCCGTAACTACGCTTACTACAATATCGCTCCACTCATAGCCTTTATGATATGAATTTACAATCAAAAGGCGTTTTTTGCCATGAGCTTCGTTGCTATGGGCACAAATTAAAGGCAGGAAAAGGCATACAGCCAAAGCGGCTATTGCTGCTATTTTTTTCATATTTATGCTATAGTAAAAGAGAGCTTTGCTTTGTAATATCCTGCGCGGTTACTGCCGGATGATGGTAACGCCTCTTACCTTGTGTTGATTTGCCATACTGAATCGCTTCAACCGGGCACCACTGAAGGCAGGCCATACAATGCTGGCAATGGGAAAGCCACCTGGGTTTTCCTTCAGCCATCTCTACGTTATCCACCGGGCAAACTTTAGCGCAAAGCCCGCATTTAGTGCAAGCTTCGGTTACCCAGAAATTCTTTCCGCTTAACGGAATTTGTTTTATGCCGCCTTTATATAATAATTTATTAAGAAGGAAATTAAACAAAAACGGCTTTTCTTCCATTATGCCGCGCTTTCGCTCTTTAATTGCCGTAACAATTGTGTTTATGCGCAACTTTTCTTTTCTGAACAGCTCCTCCTGCTTTTCCTGCGGCAATGCGCCGTAAAGAGGTGTGTAATTTCCAGGCATCAGCACGGAAAACCCGGCGGAAAGAGAAAATCCGCGGCGCCTAAGTATTTCTCTGGTTTGTGTATGCGCCAGCCCGGGAAGGCCGCCTAAAGTAGCTACAGTAAAAATATAAGTTTGCGGTTTTAGTTTTATTTGTTCCAGGAAATCGGCAACAATAAGCGGGAGCCCGAACACATACACAGGATAGACAACGCCGACAACATCAAAAAACTCTTCATAATCATTTTTGAGCGCTTTAGTTATCGGAATAATTTTCACATCGCCAAGCCCTGCGGCAATGTCTTTGGCTACCGTAAGGGAATTCCCTGTTGCGGAAAAATAATAAATAACTGTTTTCATAGGTGTAACTCCTCAATTGTGTTTCTGGCCTGCGCGGAAACTTTCGGTTAAATTATAGTTTATAATTACTTTTCGGAACCAAAAGGGCTCGTGAGCAAACCCTTCATCTTATCAACTGCCTGCGTTGCTGTTTCGCCTGCTTTTCCCACTGCTTCAGTCGCAGTTTTTTGCGCGCCCGACAAAACATCTCCTACAGAGCCCTGCAATCCCTTAATGTCAAATTTGGCAAGCGAAGCGATAGGAGTTCCGATAAGCGCTTTTACGACAATTAAGCTCGCCAGTTTATAAGGGTCGTCCACGTTAGAGTAAACCTCATGAAGGTTTATGTTAAACTCTTTTACGGTTGGGGTACTGCCCTTGGAATAATCCTTGTAAATTACCTTGCCTATATTGAGAGCAAGCTTGTCTATTTTTATCTTGGGGGCTTTTCCGGCCGGCTTTTCTTCGGCTTTGGCTTCACCTTTTTTCTGCGCCTGCACGTTTTTTAAAGCATCAAGATTAAGCTCCCCTTTGGAATTTTTTACAACAACAAATTCACGAAGCCCAAGGCGGACTTCAGGAAGGTGTATTGTTCCGCCGATTATAGCAGGAAGGTCATACTTTACATAAATTTCAGGCATATCAACCATAGTTTTATCCGGGAAACTGCCGGGATTAAATAATTTCAAATTTTTTATATCAGCTATCGGCCTAAGTATGCCGACGTTAAGGCCTCCTATGTTTAATTTAAGGCCTGTAACAACTTCGACTCCTTTTTCAACCGAAGCTTTGATAATAAAGTCTTTAGCAAATAAAAGTACTACAATCAAAACCGCTACGATTACCAGTACATTAATCAACTTCTTCATCGCGCACCTCCTTCTTATTCCACTTTATCCTATTTAACTCCGGAATAAAAAAAGCGCTGGTTTCCCAACGCTGTAATATCGACTCCAAATTGCATAAATAAACCTTAAGCTCTCGCTTTTAGATATTTTACTGCTGAAAATTAATGAGTGCAACATTTTTCGAGCCAATATTGGTGCAGACAAAATGTTAGCACGAATTAACCCTGAGCGAAGCCGAACGGGATTACGCGGTCAATGATTTTAGTCGGCAATTTTACAATATTTAATATTATACCCCTCAAATCGGCTATCCTTTAAATAAACCCAAGATAATATTGCCGAACAAAAAAGATGCCGCATTGCAGGATAATGAGACAAGAAAAGATTTTCTCAGGCTGATACTCAGTATAAAGTAATACAAAAATGCTTCCAGGACAAACGCTGTTATTTCGCTTGCTATAAGCGACAGCCTCGAAACATTTATCAAAAACGGAAACACAAACCATCCATACGGCAATGTTGCGAAAGAACCGAAAAATCCGGCAAACAGCAGCCTTCTGGTTTTTTGTATAATCAGCGCGTCCCTGAAAATAAATTTAAAAATAAAGAATAATGCGGATGTTTCAATGGCAATTGTAATAAAAAATGCGATAAGAAACCGATGTTCATACACCATATAATTACTTTCGGTCAAAAATCTGAATTGTTATTCCTTAAATTTCGTTCTAAGGTTTTTCAGCTCCGGTTTTTCATAAGTCAGCGTTACCGGATTGCCATTTCGATATTTTAATATCCGCTTAGACTCATACAAAATAACTCTGTCGCCGAGGAAACCGGCGATTGACAACTCTATATTTGTTTCAATTAAAGGGTCGGTATCAGGGACAACGGAAGGTGTGGGCCCTTCCATATATTCGCTTGCCGACAAAAGGTTTTCATCATCTATTGTGTGGGCAATCCCTGGCTCCTTTAAACGCACAATATTTAAGTTACGCAGGCCGCGGGAATCAATATAACTTTTTTCCGCAGCATATATCTTTATTGAATTGAGTTTATATCCCCTGCTCAAACAGGAATTAGGTTTGATTAAATATACCGGCTCATTCGGCGGCAATGGCCCGTCTACTAAAGCAATTAATACAATGTCCGGAAAATCCTGCAAATTTACTATTTTTTTACATTGCCGCACAAAATGATAACCCTCTTCAATCGTGTCGGCATATACTGAATTAAAGGATAAAAACAAACAAAGCAAAATCGCAGATATTATTGTTTTTCTCTGGATTCCCGTTTTAAAAATAATTCCCGTCATAAACTACCTCCTTTTATTTTGTCAATTATTAAATACCTTCTTAAGCGCTATGTCAACCAGCGAAGGGTCCCAGTTATACTGCAGAAGTTCCTCTTTAATTTTATGAGAGCTGATACCCTGAGATTGTTTTACAGCCATAAAAGTAATCAAAATTTCCAGATTATACTTCTGTATTTTATCGAGCATGGTTATTGTATCGCGTTCTTTATCTCCCCGGTTTAGAAAATAAGCAATCAGGGCAAAAATTAACGGAATAGCCAGGATAAAGATGGAACCCGCGAACAAAGACAGCTGGCTGCGGCCTAAAATATATGCGGCCCCTCCCCAGAAACAATCGAAAAGGTAATGTGCTACAATCAGCGGAATAATCCCGTATTTCAAAAATATAAATCCGAATAATAAACCGATAAGGCTTACTTCAACCACTCTAAACCATACCGGAAATATAGCATACCCGGTATGCCCCAACCCCCATAATAACGAAGTAAGGACTACGGCAGCTACTGCGTTTTTAAATAATTTCTTTGAAAGGCTTATGCCGAAAAGCCTGAATATTATTTCTTCATTAAAGCTTGCGGTGAAGCTTATTGTAAATACGGCTAATAGCGGCACATAGGCGGAAGAAAACTCGGTCAGCTTAAACCACTCTCTCCAAACGCCCAAATACTTCTGCCCAAGATAAAATGCAACAGCCTGCAGTCCCAGAGTTATGATTGTTATCAGATACCCTAAAATTACAGCTTTACTTACGCGCCTGTTAAAAAAGTTCGATTTAATATAATGCAGAAAAGAAATATGTTTGCTTTTGGGGAAAACCTCATTAGATAAAAATTCTCCGCCAAGAGCAGGCATGATGAAGCCGATAAATAATAAAATAACATTTAAAATTGCGTGCGTTAAATGAAGCCCTATAAATGACGATAGCTTTGTGCTTGTCGGATAAGCCGCCAAAATATCCTGCAAGCCGTTAAAAATATCGGCCAGATTAATTATTGCAAGTGCAAGCGCTAAATAACAAAACCACTTTTTTAGAGGGCGCGCAATTACATCATATCGCCTTCTGATAACGATATTTACGGAAACCATTGTCAGAATTACCAGAAGAATAAAATAAAAATTATGAAGATATTTTCCTAAGATTATCTGGTTTTCTGCGTAACGCTGAAAATTTTCCGGAACTTCCAGCCTGTTTTTATAACATTCCCTTATCTCATCGCCGGACACCGTGGCGCCAGCAAGCAATTTGGCTGTGCCTTCGTCGCCTTTCCAGGGAATATAAACGCCTTTTTTCTTCCATGAAAAAAGATAATCTGTCCGTTTTTCAAGGCGCACTGCCTTTTTTTCGTGAAAATCATATTCTGTAAAATCAATCCCATAGTTATTTTCTAAAAACTTTTCCGCTTTTTCCCTTGCAGCGCTCTCTTCAATTTGCGGCCGCGCTTCTATGTCTTCTATAAGATGCGCATAGCTTAAAATATCGCCGCTTCTGGGACTGACGAACACAATATAGCCTTCTTTTTCTAATTCTTTATAAAACCTTATTTTCCAGTAAAATAAATCATAGTTATATTGCTTTACAAACTCTTCTTCCCCTTTATTGCCAAGAGTTATTTGCAGGTAACGGTTAAACCAGTCATCTACATCAAAAACAGTTACCCTTGAGTATTTTGAGATATCTATGCCTTTTGAATTAAGATAGCTTTCAGCCGCACTTTCGGCTTTTTGTTTATCTATTGATAAATTCAGGAAGGAAAAATGAGGATATTCTAATTTCTGCCAGAAACCAAAGCAGATAAATGCAACCAGGATAAAGGCCAGCCATTCTCTAATCTTTAAATTCATATTATGCGTAATAACGTTGCGGCTGCGGGATAATCAAAACTATTTTTTGCACTAAATTAGCAAACATAGTTTTTAAATTTCGGTTAAATTCTAATTTTTCGGCTTGAGCTTGCTGCTTTTCAGTTTTATTTCTTTTTCTTCTTCCTCAATAATTTTATCAATCGCCTGAATAAATTCCGGAGAACAAGCATGCGTAGTATATAAACGTTTCAATTCTTCGTGCGCCTTTTTGTTTAATTCCGTCTGTTGTAAGTAATAGGCGTCTGCCTTGTCCAAATCTTTATTAATGCCGGCCTCCAGGGCTAATTGGCCATACTCAATACTTTCTATTCCTAATTGGTGGACTTTTGATAGTTCTTCCGGCGGAATCAGTTCTTTCATTTTTTTGCTGACGGCTGAACCAAGGTCTTTTAATTCAGATGCCGCTGCGATGGTTTCTGCTTCACTGCCCATTTTTTTCATTATCAGCTCGCCCTTTTCCCGCATTTCAAGCGTAATCGATTGCGCTTTCTCGAAATAGGCTTTTATTTCTTTACTATTTATCCAATCCTGGCACGCTGTCGCATCTTTATTTTTACCGGAAGAATCTGTTTCTTTCGCCTGCGTCTTGGTTTGTTCCGGCGGCTGAGGTTCTTTTCTATCAACGGGCGCCTCTATTGCAGGAGAAGATTCTATTTTTTTCCCGTCAATACTTACAATCTGGTCAAGATAATAAGTTATCGGTATGCCGTCAACATCTACTTTTATTTTTTCGTTTGTCTTTTCTGTTATTTTTCCTTCTACGGTTTTACCTGACTTAAGGGCAATCTTTTCCGCAAAAACAGGCAAAGCATAAAATAAAAACATCAATACTAGAATTATCCTTATTTTTCTCCTCATACTCCTCCTATTGCCGAATTAACGCCGGGGTAGCGTCAACTCTTACGCAAAATTTTTCAGAAAGCTTCGAAACATTAAAACGCTACGCCGCCTTCATTAGGCATATCGGAACTGCCTGTAATATTACCAAACTCGTCTCTATTCATAATCTGCGCTAAGGCTTGATGGTCTGTCCATTGTTTAATTTGAGCATGGGTAAGAACTTGGCTTAATTTTTGGTTTTCTTCCTCTTTCAATTGTTTAAGCTTTAAATGGAGCCTGCTTTTATCGATAGTTCCTTTATCTTTAAAGTTTTGTATAAGCTGCTGGCGTTTAGCTGTATATTCCGTGACAATCGGCCTAAGCGAATCAACCTGTTGCTGCGTTAGTTTTAATACTTTTTCCATTTTGGCGACAACCTTATCAGCATTTGATTTATCTTGCGTATACGCAGGTGCCATAAGAAAAAAAGAAATAATTGAAAGATAAAATATTCTTTTGATTTTCATAGGATATTTTTCATACTCAAAATTCAGCAGCATTAAACCGCGCTACCCTTTAACAAAGTTATTAAGATAACCCTCATCGATTTCGAAAGAATTTCCGTAAAGATAATCTTCCGGCACCTCAAAGGTATAAAAATCTCCGATGCTTCTGCTCAATTCGTTTATCTTACCATAGTCGTCCGGACGGTATGTGACGCCTATTATTTTGTTGGAATATTCCATAGGTTCGACAACTTTAAATTTTGCAATAGGAGTAACGTAATCACGGCCTCCGTTTTTAGCCGGGTATGTCCAGGTATGCTGTTCCTCAAAATCTACCAGCTGCACTCTCACCTTGACGTACGGCCAGGGTTTGGCAAATACATTAATGGATAAAAAAGTAATTGCAAAAACTATAAACATTATTCTTTTCATATTTTCTCCCTTATTGGTTCAGGTTATAAATGAATAAAGCGTTACATTACCAACGCTTTGATGTTAACTCTTATTTGTATATTTTACCTAACGCCCCGGAACTTGCTGGTATTTTACAGCGGAAAAATGAAGCGGTCAAATAATTAAGTATTGCACCTATGGAATTATTTAGGTGGAAAAAAGTCTAAAAAAAATTCCATTTGCCACTTTATAAATTGCCGCTGTTGATTTAAGCTTTTAAAAAGGGGGGAAAAAATGGGAAAATCTAAGATGTTATTTAAATTTTTAAGCCTGGGGATTATCGTTGCCCTTTTTAGCTCCTGCGCCACGTGCGCAACGTCATATCGCAAAAATCTAACCGAGAAACCGCAGCTGTCAGAAGCGAATAACAGTTATAAAAAAGCTATTCATTGGGCTGCTAAAGGAGACTGCGAGATTCGCCCTTTTCAGGCAAGAGAATATTACAGAAAGGCTGAATCGTATTTGTCTGATGCTATCTTTAAATTAGAACAACTTGGGCACGATAACAAAATAGACGTCAGCGAAGAGCTTTACTATTGCAAAAATCTAAAGGGCGAAATACACGAAGATATTGTTAAAGCAGAAAAAGCAATGCTCCCGTAGGAATGGTAAAACGAAAAAAGTACGGTTGAATAATTAAGTATTACGCCTATGGAATTAGCCCGTAATTATTCAGGCTTCACCCTGCTACCCCACCCATAAAAATAATAGGCAGCTCGTTATAGGAACTTACCGGGAAAATATTTGTTAGTGTTTTTTTAACTTTTTGCTTTCTTTTTCCAGCTCTTTATTTTTTTTCTTTAATTCTTTTTCTGCTCTCTTCTTTTCTTTTTCAGCCTCTTTTTCTGCTTTTTTCTTTTCCTTTTCTAACTCTTTTTTCTTTTTTTCTGCTTCTTTTTCTGCCTTTTTCTTGGCTTTTTTCGCTTCTACTTCAGCTTTCTGCGCTTCCTTTTTTGCTTCAATTTTAGCTTTCTTGGCGTCTTTGTCCAAACCGCCTAAATGCAAACCCTTGTCTTCGGCTAAAATAAACCTCGGCAAACCTATCAAAGCTAACATAAATATAAAAATAACAGCTTTTTTCATAAGACCTCCTGTCTTTTAAATACGAAATTATTTTTTCTTATCTGTCAACACCAGCCAAAGCGCGTGTATCACACCGGGCAGCACAAACAACAGCGACAGGATAATGTTAATCCAGAAATGCGCGGATAACCCTACCTGCATAAATGCAGCCACCGGCGGGAGGAAAATTGCCAGAATTATTTTTACAATTTTCATGCAAGCACCTCCTTTTTTTAGCGTTATATCCCTTTTTTACTCCCTGATATTTTTAGTTTAAATAAAAAAGCGCTGGTTGCCCAACGCTTTGATGTTAACCCCAAATTGTATATTCCTCTATGCTTCGGAACTTGCTGGTATTTTACAGCGCAAAAAAAACGCGGTCAAGCATTTAGATTATCTGGTGAAAATGCCGTAACTTTTAACGGTATAAAAGCGCCGATATTAAAACCGGGCATTATGTTTAATGAAAATTACGGTAGCTGCCCTCGGAATTCGTATTTTTCTGAATTGTTTATCAACTAACAGAGCAACTTCCGCCGCCCAATTTTGTTTTGTAGAGCTTCTTATTATAAGGAAGTTTCATAAGCAATGCTGCCATCATGCAGTTATCAGTTAAACCAGAAAGAATCAAACCACAGGAAACAAAAATAGGAATAGCCGCAAACGCAGGGTGTACTAATAAAGATAAAAGTACACCGGTTAAAACTAATATGCCGGCTATCAATCTCACCTGGCGTTCGAGCGATATTCCTCCCTGGCCTTTTATAACCGGAAATCTTTCTTTCTGCCAACTCGTCATTCCTCCTTCCATAACCTTAACGTTATGCAAACCTGCCTGTATAAGCATATCCGCAGCCATGGGCGAACGGTTTCCGGTGCGGCAGAAAACAATGTATTGATTGCCGGCCTTGCTTAACTCGTCAACCTTTGCGCCAAGCATATCTATTGGTATGTTAATTGAATCTTTAATATGCGTTTCAATAAATTCAAAAGCAGAACGCACATCCAAAAATTTTACATTTGGGTCTCTTTGCGCCATATCATAGGCTTCGCGCGCAGGTATCATCTGCAATTCAACAGCCTCGCCGTTACGATTTACTCTTATAATATTGTCTATATTAAACGGCTTAGGGATTTGCTTCGAACACATATTAGCCACAAATACTTCTTTATTCTCTTCCTGCAAAAAGGGATTTTCTTTCTTTTCCCTGGCAACAGTTGAAGAAAGTTTTTCGCTGTAGTCATGTCCGGGAAATACCATAGTGTCACCGGGAAGTTTTTTTATTCGCTGCAAAGTATCAAACATCGCTTCAGGCGAGCCGTTTTGAAAATCTGTCCTGCCTACGCTTCCTATCAAAAGAACATCGCCGGTAAATAATTTGTTTTCTCCAAACAGGCTTACTGCGTCATCGGTGTGGCCGGGAGTATATATAACACGAAAACTTAAATCTCCTAATTTTACTTCATCATTATCTTTAAGCTTAACGTCTGAAACTTTTGATATCGCTTTCTCCCCCATCAAAACGCTCGCGCCATATTTTTTCTTTAAAACCGCGGCCAACGAAAAATGGTCGGCATGGGTATGGGTATCCAAAATATATTTGAGGGTTAGGGAATTATTTTTAAGATAATTGCTGTATTCCGCAAACAAACTTATATGCGGGTCGATAACAATAGCCTCGCTGTTTGACCCTATAATATAGGAATAGCAACTACCTGCTCTAAATTGCTTAAAAAAATTCTTCGCCATAAATACCTCCTGACTCGAAATAGCCTAATTGATATATCATTTTTTTGACCAAACAAAATTGAAATCGGCTTAAACAGATATAAGTATTGCGCCTCGTAATTTCCTTGATTCTTCTGTCTTACCCGGCTTTAATATTTATGGGTTTCGTATAAAAAGATTATTTATCGTTCTTTGTTAAAGTATTCAACAAATCCTTGATTTCTGATATTTTCTCGTTATCTATTTGCCCTGAATTGTAATAACGTATAACGCCTTTATCGTCAATTATAATCACGTTGCTATCATCGGCTTTAACCTTATAAGCTTTGCCCATTTCTCCGCTCCAGTCGCCGTATACGGTTATGCCTTCTGTTTTTGAATTTTCCAAAAGCGCTTTCTTCCATGCGCCGGCAAATATAACTCCTTCGCAATTCATTACAGCCACCCTGGCTACTTTATTTTTTACAGCCTCAGTTTGGTTATCGTAAAATTTATTTAATTCATCTTTTAATTTACGGTTTTCTTCTTTGGTTTCCTTGGTTTCATAAAACAAAACTATTATTTTTCCGCTTAAGCCGTTAAGCGATAATTCCCGGTTATCCCCGGATTTAACTTTAAAAAAAGGGGCTGCCTGTCCGACAAACGCATTATCGGCAGAAGAGAAAATAACAAGCGGCAGCAGCAAAGCAAACGCCATAAGTATCTTTTTCATTTCATACCCTCCATTTTTAAAAAATGTTTTTAAAAAATTCCAAAGCCGAAGCATCTTCTGTTATACTTGACCAGACATGTTTTCCGTAACCAATTTGCGCAAGTACGTAATCGCCGAAAGCAAACTGGCCAATAGCGATAACGCCCGTCGCGAATTGCCCCAGCCCAAAATAAATCCCGAAAGCAAATTGGGCGATTGCAATAATCCCCACAGCAAATTGCCCGATAGCCAATAAAAGGCCTGCCCCAAACCAGGAAATTGAAATTAAGCCTAGCCCAAAAAATCCAATAGCAATTATACCTTTGGCGACATGTAATTTTCCTGTTTCACGGTTAAAGCCTAGCGCGATATGGACTAACGGCAAACCGAATATTTTTGCTTTGGCCTTCCACTCAAAGCCCCAGCGTAAAACAGGCGATGTCTTTTTATTATTTCCTGCTGTTTCCATTTTTTATCTAAAATTTACTAAATATAAAACACCGGAAGCGCCAACGTTTTGATATGAGTTACAAACTGCATGCCTTCTCACAAAATTCAGGTGTATTCTACTGCGGAGAGGTTGGATGGTCAATGGGGTTGGGTGATAGGTTGACAGGTTAGCAGGTTGTTAGGTTGATAGGTTAGTAGGTTTTAGAATAATTAAATATTGTGTCCCTGGAATTCCTAAATTTCACCCCACAGGTATATTCCAGCTTCCCCTCTGGGCTCAGAAAACCAGAATTCAGAATTTTTGAATTTAGCTTGGGTCCGGTCAAAAGTTCTTCTTAAACGCTTAAAACCTTCATCGATAGTAATTATTTCAGGTTCAGGGAGTTTTTTAAAAAGAGGTATTTCGGTATAGTCACCTATAACCGTTTTATCTAACCACAACACTTCCCCCTCTTTAACTTTTCCCCGGTACTCTTCTATAAGGTTGTTTAACACTTTTTTATCTTTTTCCGAATAATTATGTACCTTAAGGTCTTCTGGCTGGTAAAAAGTCCAACTGCCGACATGCAACGGTTCTACTTCCGTTAAAATAATTTTGCCTTTAAAATTTCTTAGCATTTTTTCAACAAACTGTAATCCGTGGCTGCGGCAATAATTTTTTTTAGTCTTGGACCTAAGATTCTTATTGATATCTGTTTCGATAATAATACTAATTCCCCCAACAAGCCCGCAAACAGAACATTTCTTGCGTGAAAGCGTTAAATCAGCTATTTGGTTACGAAACTTTTCGAGTTTTCCGGAAAATTCGGGGAATGAATATTTCTTAAGCAAAGGCAGCCGGGGCTTGAATATCATAACTAAAATAATCGCCGCCGGAATGGAATTAACAGGCGATAATGACGGGTTTCTCAACCAATTCACGAAGAAAAAAGTGGCATGAAAAAAAATTACCCAAAGCAAAAATATGATATATTTCATTTTCGCTTAATAAAAACTATCGTTTATATTTAATTTATATTTGTGGCGGACAGCGCCCGCCCCACTATCTATCTGACATCTGAAGGTCTGACCCCGTTATTTTGCTGCTTATCCGGCTCCTGGTGCTTCATTTCTGCCGCTCTTTTATTGATTCTTTGGTAGCTTGGGCCAAAAATCATAAAAAACAAAAGGGCAAGAGACAGCCATATACCTATTGCAAAATATTTATTATTTTTTCGGTTCTTAATGCTTAAAGCTATTACCGCAATTATTACGGAGAAAAAGGCTATTGCCTGCATCGACCACAAAGAAGAAAGGCCGGGGAAAAAATATAATATCAAACCAAATAGCATAATACAACCGGGCGCCAAAACAAGGCCGAGTATAAACCATAATATTTTTTTTAACATATATCTGCTCCTGACGGCTAATTCTGATTATACCTTTTTAAAAGCTCCAGCGTGCATCCCCGGATTCTATTATTTTCTATACACCAATGCTGCGATAATACCTATTACGATAAACTCAATCATCCCACAAACAAACCACTTAATCACTAGCATTAGAGGAAGCGGATATATGACATACTCTACATTCATAAGTAATCCTATAATTATGCCGTAGCGGACTCCTTCCATAATGCCTTTGTTTTCATAACCCTTTATGAAGATATAAACAAAAAGAAACGACCAAATAAAAGAAGCAAGCGCCATTGGCCACATTTTTGACTGCATATCCGGACGCCAAAGATGCGTTAGGACCGTGTAGCCTGGCATTGAAATGACCATATTTATCAAATAAGCCATCGCTTGGACCGCAACAAAAACTAAAAGACTAGCCACAACCATCCTCTTTACATTCATATACTCCTCCTTTTAAACAAAATAAGGCAACCCTTTTCAAAAATTGCCTTTATGCTTTACCCAAATTTAGACACCAAAATGTTATCACAATTAAAATTATTTTACTGCGGAAAAAGTGGGTGGTCAATGGGTTGGGATGGTAAGTTACGGATTAGCTAAATATCGCGCTCTCCTCCAAAATGCTTTACTTTTTTCCAAAGCGCATTAAATTCTTCGTAAGCTTTAGTGTCTGCTTCCGCATCCGCATTACATTCAAATATCATTCTTCCTGAATAGTGTTCGTAAACAAGAATATCGTTATTATCTTTTATTATATCTACGGTAACAATTTTATTGCTAATAGGCTTATCTTGATACAATATATAACCCAAAACAAGCCCAACTGCAAAATACAAGCCTAAAGCAATATTATTATAAATTATTCTAAACATAAATTAACTATTTAGCTAATTTATGCTACCAATAAGTAGCAAAGGTGTCAAGAAAAAATGCTACCTATAGGTAGTCGTCTTATAGGTAGCAGAAAGTATAATGTAGGTATTATGGCAGAGATAAATAAACAAGTGGGGAAGCGAATAAGATATTTTCGGACAAAGAAAGGCTGGTCTCAGGAAGCCCTTGCTCTTGAAACTGACCTCCACCGAGCCTATATAGGTCAAATAGAAAGAGGCGAGAAAAATATCGGCTTAATTAACCTTGAAAAAATAGCCAAAGCTCTGAACCTTCCCATCTCAAAACTACTCAATTGATTAAGTATTGTGTCCCCGGAATTAAAAATATAAATTTGTGGCGGACAATGCCTGACCTTGTTATTTTTATTTACCATCTTGATAATTATTCTCCGGGCGAAAAATGGTCGAATTTCCATTCGCCATTGACTTTTAGAAAATCAATTCCGGATTCTTTAATGTTCGGACCGATACTACCATTTGCGTAAGTTTGCGTTATCCACCACCATCTGACTGCTGGATAATTACTCCAACGGCTACCTAGTTGTTTAAATTGTTCGCCGAAATCATCCCCTAATGTATCTATGTAAACTTTGAAATGTTGCACTAAAAGCTGATATCCTTTATCTGTCGTAAATGTTTTAATTTTACTTTGGTCACCAGATTTTAAGGCATTTAAAAAATACTGCCAGGCCTTTTGAAGCGCTGTCAAATCTTCTTTTGATACTACGCTTATAGATATCTGGTTAGAAACAACGGTGCCCAGCCAGGGATATTCAACTTTCTTCATTAAAGTCGGAGGCTCGTCATAATAATAATCGTGGCCCGTATTAGAATACTTAATTGTATAGACATCGGGCTTTAACCCCTTTAAAACAAAATCGTTAAGAATAAATTGGAATTCATGGCTTTCATTTGGATTTGAAATTATATAATCCGATTTAGCTAAGGCCTTGTCCTGCACCGGAACTTTGCCAACCTCTATTCTTTCATTTTTGGAATTCATAAGAATACAGCTTCCGCCGTCTTTCGTTAATGGATAAGGCCCCATCTTTAGATAGCGTATAAAAACTGATATCTTTTCATCGCTAATATTTTTTAGAACTAAAGCAATTACTATCGGCTCGCCTTCCTTATATAACTGTTTATCTGATTTTATGGTGAGCGTAAGCGGCGCGGTTTTATTGGATTGATTAATTTGATTCTGGCTGTATCCGGCAAAAGCAACAGAAAATATTGCTACGATAAAGCATAATATTTTTTTCATAAATTTATTGTTTGTCGCGGGTATTTTACTGCGGAAAAATGAAGCGGTCAAATAATTAAGTATTGTGTCCCCAGAATTCCTTTAATTCCTTTGAATAAGTATTGTATTATTGGAATTAAATCTTTCCTTTTTCTTGTACACCCTCTGGAGGTAGCCTTCGCTTTATTGAACATACTGTTGCAGAAACAGATTTACGAGTTTTAAGCCATAGAATCAAAAGTAATAATCCAAAAACAAATCCAATAACTGTTATAGTAACAAAGACGGAAAAAACTTTTGCTGATGATATATTCGTGGTAAGAAGAGCAATTAAGAATGCAATTGCCACTGATAAAAGGAAAATAGAAAAGTTAAGATAAAGTGAACTAGGTGAACCTTTCTCGATAATTTCCAGTTCTGCCTCTGAAACTTCATAAATAGTAAGGCGCTCGAACCGACCTCGTCGGATTTCTGGGAGAAATTCTCCTGGTTTCTCTCCGCGATTTATAGGACTTGTCATAATATCCTCATATTGTTTGGACGGATGCAGTGATTGTTCCAGGATATCCACCAAGATCTATTACTAAATGCCAATGACCTTGATATGGCGCTCTCAAATTAGCTGGAGAAACTCTTATTAATCCACCATAATATCTATATTGCTGTCCCGCCCGATAATTTTGATAGTTAGAATTGTCAAGCAATCTAGCATTTGCTTGCTTATCGAGTGTAATTTGGATTAATTTATCCGGACCAATATCAAATTCATAATGTAAATAATTCATGATAAATCTATACTTTTAATTTTCATATTTATTTCTAAATTAGTAATAGTTTATTATAATATTGTTTGTTAGTCAATCATACTTATAATCTATTTTTCAAAGATCCTAATCACCGGTGGAAAATTATAATTTTGAGGCCTGATTATAAATTCAAGTTTCAAGGGCTGACCCCGTTATTCTTCACAACATCATTTAGCTATCCACCGCGGTACTATTCCAAATCTAATTCTGGAAACATGCTCTTTAGATTCAAGCATTTTCTCATTTAATTTTCCTTCAATAACTTTAACACTACCCCCTAATGTGTTATCTTTTTGTTTTTCTGTCATAGCAATAACCGCAACGTCAAATTCTATAGACGCATTATCGCCGGTTTTTTCGTCTATAGCGAATACAAAGTGCGCCTTATCCATTGAAGCTTCAGTAGTTATATTGGCATCATTTAATTCCTGCACTGCTAAATGTATATCAGTCAAAACATCTTTTATGAATTGTTTAAGGCTAACCATTTTTATCCTTTTTTATTTTTACAATTAGTATACGAACTTTCTCTTTTCTATGGGTCTCTTGCCGCCTTGATACTTCCTTTAAATTTTAAACCCCATTATCCAGAATTTGCGAAATTATTTTAATTTTCATCTTTCAGCGCCTGATCCAGTTATTCTGATAAATAATTAGGTGTATGCCACCGGAATTTGAAGGTTAGTATCTTCAGATAATTAGACATCGAATTCTCGGAATTCATGTTATTCAAATATAAACCTTCTTAACATTCTAGCATTATTATCTTGCCGTCGGTTAACAGGATTTTTGCTCTGCAAAATTAACCCTACTTCAATATTATCTTCAATAAAAGAATCAACATCTCGTAATTTTATAATATCGCGATGAAGGTGTATAACACGAATTTGATAATTACGCATAGACTTTAAATATTTTAAAGGCTTAACGATACAATCCACCCCTAACTCGCTCTTTTTATTACGCCTAAGAGCAAAAGCTATAACTATAACAAAATTAGATACATCTTTATCTTGTGCTTTGCTTTCACATTCTCCTATATATTTTTTTAGTTTTTGGATAACCTTTTTGTAATTACAAAATTCCACAAGTTCTTGAAAAGACGAAAGCTTTATGAAAATATTTTTTTCGTTACTATTACGCTTTAAACCTCTCAGTACGCTTGATTTTCCAGAATTTGACCCGCCCAACAAAATATAAATTCTATTCATGACACCTCCCCCTTAATATTGATTCCTTGGCAATACAGTCTTATTTTCTCCGTAAATTCTCTAGTATTTGGAGCATTCTAAAAAACGGATTTCCTGTATCGTGCGATAATTCTTTTGCTTTTTCTTTCAATTCATCGATACATTTAGCATAATCGCTATTAACAGTCAAATGTAATCCTTTTATTTCTCGTAACTCTTGTAAGAGCTTCCCGTTAGGGACAACCGGCGCCCAAAACATATATTGCTTTTCATGAAAATCAGATAAATATTTATTAGCATATTTTTGCTGTCGTGCATATTTCTGTTTTATTTTTTTAAGGGTAGTTTTATTGTCTGTGTACAAAACTCCCCAAATATGCGTAGTAACTTCACATAGATAGGCGATTTTCTTCTTGAAATCCAATCCCACAACATCTATTTCTCCTAACCCCTCATAACCGCCACCAGGCGGCCTAACATTATAATCAACAAAATCACAATTTTTTATTATTTTAAGATAGGCACCTACTATATATTCACCAATTTCTGTTTTCATTGAAAAGTTTCAAAAAATCTGAATCAGCGGTTGGGAAATTATAATTTCGAGGCCTGACCATGTTATCCTTGATAATAATTATGGTAACTGTCCCCGGAATTCCCTTTGTTTGAAAATCATTATTGTTCCGTCAGTAAATATGGAAACACCCATTCCATCAAATGAATGATATCGTTCAATGTCATTTTTTTTCATCATTAAAGGATAAAGAAATGGTTCACTTCTTAAACCAGCATCATACACATCTCGTCTCATACCTTGAAATACCTCTCTCTGCTTCCCTTCGGAGGCAACAAAGAAACTCTTCTCTCTATTGTAAAGACGTTTATAGCGTGTCGAATTTTTCGGTAACCAAGACCTAAACCACTGCCCCAAAAATTCATCACCATTGATATTTATCGATTTGAGATAACCTCGTTCCTCCTTCTCAGCTATAATTGTTTTATAGATTGACCTACGTTTATAAAGGTAATCCATGGCATATCGATTGAGATAATATGCACTTTTAGGAAGCCCAACATATTGAAGAACCCTACAATAATGTTTTAGACGAAAATATCTATCGTCGCCCCTGTTATATAATTCTTTGAATGAGCTCTTGTCTGGATCGGCAAGCAATACCCTGGGCTCATTACCATTATGCCCTATGTAAAAAGAGATTATTAACTCAATATCAAAATGTTCTCCACGCATATGATGTGCATCCTTTTTTTCAAGACCATTCTTAATTTGTGAAGACTGATTTTCTCTGTGGCTTGTACCTTTTGATTCAAATATGCACTCCCATTGGTTAGATACACCTCTATAGTCAAATCGTTTACCCTGCCCAGGTAACGGACCTAATTGGTCCCATGGAATTCCGAGACACTTTTCAGCAATCAAGCACATCATACCTATTCCTATCTCTTGGCTACGGGCTATTTGTAAGTCACTACCATATGTGCCACGGAATGAAAGATAAGGACCTTCAATATCTAATATGTTTGTATATAGCCATGCCGACTTAAAACACTCGTCGTTAGCTGAAACAGGCAAAGCAGCGGTCTTACAACCAATCGCATGCAAAAGTTGTCGAGTTGTAAAAGAAAAACCATTTTGGATAAGACTGACTATTGGTTCATAAGCTAATTGATTTTGAGGCAAAGGACCATCAGGGGAAATTCTAACTTGCACTCTATGAAGACGATCAAGACATGCATCTAATTCTTGTTGCGTTCTAATCATTTCAATAATTAAGTGTGTGTCCCCGGAATTCTATTCGCCAGAAAAACATAAGCGACACTGAAAACAATCCTTACAAATTTCTTTTTTATCTATTCTTGCAAATGATTTATTTCTGATAGTGTTAGCGCTAGCTTTTATTTTTTTCTCCATAATCTCAAGATGTCTTCTGTCTAGTGGCACCGGTGGCTTCTGCGAATTAGTTTCTAAATCGTATATCTGAATGTAATCAGCTTCCTGTCCTGTAAACTCCTTGTGGCCTAAAGCATATAAGTTAAGTTGATCGATGGTAATTTGTCTTTTCTGCACATCGTCACTTGATTTAAATTCTATAATGGTAGTTTCATATTTACCTTCATAATCTTTCTTTTTTATTAAATCTATCCTCCCACTGACAAAAATACCATCATCAAGATGCAGTTGAATATCTTGCTCTACAAATTCAACTTCTTTTAACGATTTTTTATTATTATTGAAATATTGAAGCACCTTATCTTTAACTAGTTTTTTCATTTCAAGTAATATTGAGGATTTACCTAAATAAGGAAAATGGGATTGTTGCTCTGCGATATCATTTACGAGTGTTAAGTTAAGAACCTCACCTAACAAGCTTCTTTTATGAATTTCCATTAGACTATTATGCAATGACTTACCGAATCCCATTCGTTGATCCAAAGGATAACAAAAACCATACATGGAAACGAGCTTGAAACGGTATGGACATTCAAATAAATCTTTCAGTATACTAAAATTTAAAGAGATAGCAACCATGCTCTCTTTGGGCTTTGGTTCAAGCTTAATTTTTGTTTTAAAATCTGGAATATTTGCAACAATTACGTTTGAAGCTAAAATCTCAGGTACAAAACTAGAAGGTTTTCTATATAACTGATTATCTTTATCAGGCGCTCTTGAAATGAACAAATATTTTTGAGCCCTTGTGATTGCCACATAGAATAATCTTCGCTCGTCTTCGATATTCCCTTCATATCGATCCTGATTTTTAATTAAGGCCTTATCTAAGAAATGCCATGCGTTCAATCCCCCATGTTTTTTTGCTGGTAGATAATTTCTATTTAGCCCTGGTATAAATACGGTGGGGAATTCGAGACCTTTCGCTTGATGTATAGTCATTATTTGCACTGCTCGTGGAGTCTTGTATGGATTATTTAACCATCCTTCCGGATAATATTCGCTTGCTGCATGTTTTATGAAATCTAAAAAGTTTTTTAAATGGGTTTTTGGTAAAGAGCTATTGAAGTTTATTGTTTCAAAATCATTTATTACTTGACTAAATTTACCAAGATTGAACATTATTATTTCTGCCCTAACTGAATCCGTAAATGCTTCCTCATTAATTTTGGCAACTTTGATAAAATTCCAGTAAATATCTTGTAAACTATATGCCCAAACCGGTTTTCCTCTTTTATCAATTTGCTTCTCGGGTAATTTCTTCGTTAAATCTTCTAAAGCAATATTAAGATTTTTAATTTTGATTTTACTTTTGGGTATACTTTCCCATAACTTGATCAGTTCTTCTTTTTTTATAGAATGATCTAAATACTGAAAAATACCCAGTGCTGCTTTTACTTCGTTAACTTTAAATAGTTCATTAACGCCCGCTGTAATATAAGGGATATTATATCTGTCAAGAATTTCAACAATTTTATGGGATTTATTCCAAAATCGCAAAAGGATAGCAAAATCAGAGTAGTCAAGCCCACGCTCTTTTTCTCCTTCTTCTCTGAAAGATGCTCCCAGTAATTTTTTTATCGTATCCGCAATAAATTTATTTTCTTCTTCAATATTTCCAAACTCGTTGCATAGAATGTCTTCGTTTTTAATGAAATCTTGCTTTTCGGCCGAGATCATTTTTTTAGGTATTCGATTGTTTTTAGAAATAAGGGTCTCTGCAAGACTTGCAATCCCCTTAGAGCTTCTAAAATTTTCACTTAAAATTACTTCTTTAGCAGGTTTGTAGTCTTTTAAAAAGTCTTTTATGTATCTATTATTGCTACCTCTCCACTGATAAATATTCTGATCATCATCGCCCACAACGGTAATAATAGGTTTACTTATTAGGTAAAGTTGCTTTATTAATTTTTCTTGGATTGGATTAACATCTTGATATTCATCTACGATTAAGTACTTTAAATCTTGCCTTACCTTGTTATATAATCCCTTTTTCTCGTGTAAACTGTTCAAGGCTTCTGTCATAATCATGGTAAAATCAAAATAGCGGTTGTCTTTTAAGACTTTTTCGTATTTTTCTTTTGCTATTAAAATATTTTCTGGTAGTGCACGAGTACAATCTGACTCTCTAATAATATTCATTATCTGGATAAATCTTATAGTATCAATAAACTTTTTCATGCGGTAATTCCGATCGTTCATTTTAGTAATATCGACCATACCAATGGAATTATAATTTTTATCTACGAATAGTCGTAATTTTATCTCGTCTAAGACAGAAAAATTTTGGAATTTGTACTCATTATCTTGCAGAGCCTTGAGACACCAACCATGGATGGTACCAATATACATATCTGCAATGCCTCTTAACTCATCTAAGTCAGGATTATTTTTAAGAAAATTCAAAATTTTATTTTTTAATTCGGCTGCGGCTCTATCTGTATAAGTAAATGCAATAATGTTTTTCGGCTTTACTTTTAAGCCATTATTAGGATTCAGTAAAAATGCCACCTTTCCAGCGACAGTGCTTGTTTTCCCTGAACCCGCGCAGGCAATTATTCTTAAATTTTTCGTATTGGCACTTATGGCCATTTCTTGTTTAGACGTAAAATGTATCATAGATTATTTTTTTTGCATAACAACTATATATTCAATATTCATCAAATCTCTTTTTTTCCCTGACACTCCTGATGGACTATTCTTTCTCGGCAGCCTTTTGTTTGATATTTTCCGCTCAAATGTTCCAATATGTTTAAATCCATTTTCTTCAAAAAATTCTTTTGTGATTTGATGTGTTGGCAATGTGACCCCCTTAACGCATCTATTGCTTACAACATAGCAAGCGTAACCTCTTTTCATCAGAACCTTCGAAACGTTCCCTATTGACTTTTCGTAGTCTTCGTAAAATGCTGACACATCTAAGGCTCTATTTTTATCTATTTTCTGAATTTTTAATAAATCATTATTTAGAATTTTACACTTAAACTTTTTTATTGTTTCACCTCTTTTGCCCCCCATTAATTCATAATCAAGTTTATTTGCATCGTGAGATCCTAACCATTGGTTAGCTAATTTAGAGAATTGTCCATATGCAACAGTTGTTTGCGAATCTCCATACGGAGGCGATGTAACCACAATTCCTATCCTCTGCTTTATGATTTGACTAGGATCTTGTTTTACTGTGTTAAAATCATATATCTTACTTGTTGCGCCATTCTTTTTTTTATCGCAAAAGCTTAAAAGTCCTGCTCTATTTTTGGCTACTATTTTTTCAAAGGTTGCAAAAACGTCTGGCTTAAAATGCTTGAGTTGTTCTGTGCTCATTTTGTATAGCTTAAACTCATTTTTCCTTGTACGCGAGCACTCTCTTATTGTTTGGCTAAAGGCAACTTTAAAAAAATTACTTACCGAAGTATTTTTAATTCCATCAATATATTTTTTCAGAATTGCTAGGTCGACAATCACGGATTTAGAAAACCAGAAACTAATGTTGGGAAATTGTGGCGGTACAAAAGAATCACGTTTTTCAAGACCAAAACGAAATTGGAAAAGATAAGAATAAAAGTTTTTTATGTGTGAATCTAAAGTTTCAATTTTGATTAGATCAGTTTTTGCTTTTGCAATTAATCTTGCTAGAGGGTTTAGATCAGTACCTATTGCGTTAAGACCATTACTGTTTGCCTCAACGAGAGATGTCCCTGTGCCACAGTAGGGATCGAAAAGGGTAGATTTATCAGTACCATATCTTTTTATTAATTGATCGGCAACATGAGGAACCATCATTGCTGGATAAGTATGAAAACAATGAGTAGAGTACTTAGTATCGACTTCAACGAAATCCCAACTATATTTTTTTATCATGTGTTTATTTAAACATATTAAACGCGGAATGAATTGTCTATCTACAAAAGCTTATTTTATATTTATTTTACCTCAATATGAGACAGTGGACAATAATATATGTTAATGTACATTATTTATTACAATAAAGGAGTAATTTGTCGCTAAAAATTAATGCATTTTTACAGATGCATTACAGCAAAATAGCTGTTTTGATGACCATGCTCAGCAAATCTGGGGACATACATCAAATTATTTACTCTAAATATTAAAAAGAGCGTCGGTTTCCCGACGCTTTGATGTTTACTCCCATCCCCTAAGGGGATAACTCGACTAGAGTCATTTTTAGAACAAAAATGGCTAAGTCTCATTAATTGTGTTTGAGAAAACTGTGTCCGCAAACAATCTTTTTAAATATACCCCTCTCTTCTTTTTATGTCAAATGTAAATTTCCCTGTTAGTTTTTCTTAAATTTAGCAGGCTATTATGTAGCCGCAGCCTGATTTTCTTCTGACCCAAAAATGAAACTCAAGACCTTCTTCAAAAATTTAAACATCTTAATTAAGAACCAGATAGATAAAACAATAAAAATGATTACCACTATGGCGGTGATAATTGGATGTTTAACGATTAAGTATAGTACCCCAAAGACAGATGCATCCTCAGCCACGCTTGCTACTGCATTTGTCCCGGGAATAGTTGTGCTGTTAATTGCTACACGCGAGGTAGCTTTGGTAAGATGGGAATCAAGCGAAACAGCCCCGGTTAAAAGAGCAACAGGAACTTGAAATACAGGGCCTGCGTTTGCCAAAGCCATATAGCCTAAAACCGCTCCGCCAACCGGGCGAATAAAGGTATGCACAGTATCCCAAATTGAATCAACCGCGGGAATTTTATCCGCTACAAATTCAACAACATACAAAAGTATTGCTATTATTATAATAAAAGGATTTGCCAGCACATTCATATTGCCGGGCAGATTTATCCAATGCATGCGTTGGGCAATACCCAGGCCTGCGACAGTCATATAGAGGTTAACCCCTGACGCCCAAGAACTACCTAACAATGTTCCTATTGAATTAAGTACTTCCATTTTTTTGAGGTTAGAGTTATTTAAATTCTGGAGACACGTACCTAATCATCGCCAAACAATTAAGTATTGTGCCCCCGGAATTACTCTTTTAGCTTTCAGTACCTGCCTCCCCATTCTCAATTATCGGTTTATAATTCTTGCAATCATCAGGCATCTCATCTGCAAAAACAGTTTCTCTCATCGGAGGCTTACAAGTTCCAGTTAAATGTTTACAACGATTTTTACAGGTATTACAATCTTTATTATTTATTCTTAGTTGTCTAGAATTTTCTTCTGCACTCATCAGAATTTAACTTTCAATAAATTATAATTTCGAGGACTGGCCATGTTATTCTATTAATTAAGCGTTGTGCTCCCGGAATTCTACGGAGTTATTTTAATAATTTTGCTTCTGTCAAGATTTGAGTTATTTCTTCCTCAAGACATCTAGAATACGTGCATTCATCTTCGCAAAGTTTTCCATCAGCTATAAGTCCAATAACAAAGGACATTAACCCAATTGATATCAACGCAACTACAATTATTTGATGATTACGAGATATGTCGAAAAAACAGGAAACTGTTCCAAGCAAACCACCAATAATACAAGCCGTAGCGGTTTCATACAAAACGTGGATTTCAGAATGCCTAAGATAAAATATTTTCTGAATTGATGTAGCAAAACGCATATCCCTAACTAATCTAAAAGCGGTCAATCTTTGACGTTCTTCGACACCAAGAGTTACTAAATATCTAAATATACAATCATTTTCCGAGTGTCGCATAAAAGACATTGAATTGAAATGATGGTTCTCTATCATTATTTCGCTAATGAACGCTTTATATAGAACATAAAAAACAGTCCCCACGGAAAGAATAAAAAAAAGAAAGAATATATTTGTTTCCAGCTTGTTTCCACCTAAGACCTTATATATTTCTTTTGATTTATCAGGAAAAATTAAGACCACGACCAAACATAGGATAAAACCGCTATATATGTATCTAAAGAAATGATTAAGGTTAAATTCAAAATCTCCCATCTTCATTTTTTCATCTCCTTTCTCGTTATTATTTTTAGCCATTTTGGTTATTTGTTCTTTTTGAAATATTACCTTTAATTTTTATATTTAATTTCAGCTTTCAGTGCCTGACCCCGTCATTCTCTGATATAACAATAATTCTGGTAGCTGCCACCGGAATTATATATTATTTAAAAGATGCAATTATTTCTTTTGTTATAACTTGTTCACCAAAATCAAAATCTATTTTAAGATTAAATTTGCTGCTTATTTTATCTACGTTAATTATGTTCGGAAAGGCAATTTTCAACTGAACCTCATCAACCTTATGAGCTTCTACATTGTGAGGTAATCTAGTTAGTCGAAAATTATCGGTTCGTATTTTACCTTTGCCTAATAAATCGTTATCCACTTTAACATCTTCTAAGCATATGTTTATATCGCTTTTATTTCTAATTCTAAATAAAAGCGCATATTCAATATCATGGTATCCATCTAATCTGCCGCCAGATGCATACCCCATGGTTTTGTATGCCTTGCTTAAATCAATATCTATCTCTGACAATTTCTTTTTATAGCTAAAGTTTTGAGATTTAATCCATTTTTCAATTTTTAATAGAGCTTCCTCGTTAGATTTAAATGTTGGGGGGTTAGCAATTGTGTATTTTATAAGCCCCTCCTTCTCGGCATTCTCTTCATACAAAACTAAAGATGGGATTTCTTTACCTTGTTGAGATCTAAGATATGCAGCTATTGCTATTTCTTGATTAATCCAAACCGATGTGTCATATGTTCCGTTAAGTTTGTGTCTTTTGTTTAAGATAGCTATGAATCCCATACAATCATTAAGATTTTTAAATATATGAGAATTTAGGTCTCTTAGATCATTAGCAGATTCAGCTAAAAATACAACAATATCATTTTTTTCTAAAAAATTTTTTATTTGTTCACCCAACTCTATCTCTTCAGGTGTCAACTGACCACAGGCCACGAAGATAAGTCCTTTATGTTCATTTTTAGCATTGGCCATTAAGTCATCATGAACTTTTATTTCTAAATCTTGAGGTTGTTGTTTTTTACTCCCAACCGCATACTCACGTATAGAATCTGGCAATTTGATCTCAAGAAAAGGTTCGTTGCGCAACATTGCAACAGTAGAATAGATTGTTCTGTCGATTTCCCTTAAAACACGAGGGGGAATATTTTCTTGTCTTTTTATATTTTCTTTATCTATAACATCACAGACAACTGCAGCTTTTAGGAATCCCAGACTTTTTGCACTTACATTATTTTGATCAAAAGAGTTGTGTTTTTCGTAATAAGCGATCAATTCATCGATGTATCCTTTTTCTTCCTTAACTTCCTTAAGTTCTAACCCCTGCCTTTTATACTTTTTGAGTGTTTGGTTCAAAAAATCTGATAGTTTATTGAACCCTCTGTACAAAATTTCGTATATAGATTTTTCTAATTGCACTTTAGCGCTATAATCTAATAGCCAATCTCTTCTTTCATTTAGTATCTCACTAGAAATATCAAATTTTGGCAATAACCCCTCTTGTCCCAATGTGACATAAATTCTAAATTTAATAGTATTCTCTAGTCCATAAAAATAATCTGCCTCGGGGTGTTTTTCTATTGCAATTTCAAAATCTTCTATTATGTCACGCCCAAAACTAATATTGATTCTCTGATCTCCATTTTCTACATAAAAATCATAGCACAAGCTACCTTTTTGGTACATGGATGTAACAGTAAATTTATCATCCAATCTTTTAATAAATCTTTCTATATAATTTATAGCTTTTTCGTTCATATAATATTTTTATTTTTAAAAATTATAAACAGCGGTTGTAAAATTCCAATTTCGAGGCCTGGCCGCGTTATCTTGTTTTCAATAAGGCCATTCTATTCTTTGTAGTAATTAGCACGCTCGTTCAATATATAAAAATCATTGCTATAATCCTGGAATTGCGTTCTGAAAGTAATCCTATTATTATCTACGACAACAATAATATTCCCATAAAATTTAGTAGACAAAACTCTGCCATATTGGGAATACAGCTCTCTGGCATAATCCACACCGGAAGCAACAGAAACAACAACTAAGCGAGGCTTAATTATATCTAATATCTCCTTTGAAATATTATTTTCGCTCCCATGATGAGGAGCTAATAGTACATCACTTTTTAAATAATCTTTACCATACTTTTTAATGATATCTTGCCAAACCTCTATTGAAGCATCGCCCCCAAATAGTATCTTTACCCCTTTGTACTCTAACATAAAAATATAGCTTGATAAATTCCAGTCCTCTTTCTTGTTAGCCTCATCAATAAGTTTATTACTAGGGGAAAGAATCCTAATATTATCCTGCACCCAACAGCAGTCTGCTGTATCATCTTGCAATGGAGAAACAACTGTAATTTTATCAAAATTTTTATTCTTAAGTTTCTGATAATAATCCCAGTCGGCTTTGCTATACGGTGATTTTTCCCAATTGCCAGGATCGGGTTTATTGTTAGGTGGATCCCAGAAATTCGATATTTGTTTTTTACCGAAAAGGTCTTTAATGCCTGACATGTGATCCATATCGGGGTGCGTGAGGATAAATCTAAAAATAGATGTCTTAGGGTATTCTTTCATAATATAGTCAATCGGATTAGTCAAGGATGCGGTTTTTGCTTCTTCCAGTTTTTTTCTATCTTCCTTAGATAGCGCTCTAGAATCATCAATATCTATTACGCTCAGACGGCCACTAGGTAAATCTAATATAGAGCAGTTTCCTTTCCCTACATTTATAAAATGCAGTTTTAAAAAATTGTCAGCCATTCCATGATCCTTTACTAATATACATATAAAAAATCCTAAATTTCACAAACTGAATCAGTCTAGTGTTTTAGGGTCTAGCATTACTATCATCTTTTTGTGCGGTTCTGCTCTTTTTAATTCCCCAACTAACTTGTGCGATGTCTTCTAGCTTTTCAATAAACTTATCTACATTTAACCCTGCGATAAAAGCGAGTGCATAAAATGCTAGGTTTGTTGGATTGGCAGGCTGTTGCGCCTCTAGAAGGATAAGGCCTGCCTTCAAAAAAAGACAGCTTACAACTCCGCAAACTACGCTCACAATTGGTCGAATAAAGTACCAAGGCAACCATAACGCATCCCAATTTTTAGAAACACACGCATTGAGATAAATCCCCCTAAGACAGTAAGTAACGCCCCCGATGCCTCCACATAAACCACAATAAATTGCTAATCTTATAAAGTTATCAAAAATTGAAATTCTATTTGCTACAATTAACAACCCTGCTATACAATAAATAATTAACAATATAATTAGATATGCAAATGCACACTTCATGGTCCTCCTTTTATTGAATTGTACATAAAATAATTTTTTGCGTAAAATTAAAAAGCGTCGGTTTCCTGCCGCTTTGATGTTAACTTCTAATTGTATTTGAGAAAACTGTGTTCGCAAACAATCTGTCTAAATATATACCTCTCCTTTTATGCTGTCAACGCTAAAATTTACAGTTGTTTTACGAAAATATTGGCTGGAATTTTAACGTGGTACGTGTGACGTGATACTAAATCGCAGGCAGGGTAGATTTTCCCATTAAATAGCTATCAACACTATACGCCGCTTGCCTTCCTTCGGCTATCGCGTGGACTATCAAAGACTGACCGCGGTGCATATCGCCAGCAGAAAATACGCCTTTGGCTTTGGTCATAAAATGGGAGTCGGTTTGGACGTTACCACGTTGGTCGTAGTCAACACCTAAATCAGTAAGTAGCGGAGAATGTTCCGGAGAAACAAAGCCAACTGCAAGAAGTGCTATATCAGCCTCTATTTCAAATTCTGAATTTTTAACTTCTTTCATCAACGGACAGCCTTTGGCGTCTTTTTCAAATTCAACGCGCACGCAAACAAGTTCTTTAAGCTTACCGTTTTCGCCAATAAACTTTTTGGTTAAAATTGACCAGGAACGATCTGCGCCCTCCTCATGGCTGGTTGAAGTTTTAATTAGCAACGGATATTTTGGCCAGGGAAAATCCTCTGTCCGGCATTCGCTAGGCTTTGGCATAACTTCAATTTGCACAACACAAGCAGCGCCCTGCCTGTTTGCTGTGCCAACGCAGTCTGCACCTGTATCTCCTCCGCCAATAACTACAACCTTTTTTCCTTTGGCGTCAATCCATTGAGTTTTCTTTGGTCCTTCGACAAGCTCAGGACTGGCGCTGTCGCTTCGCTTAGCGCCAGCAACTCTTTTATTTGATTGAATCAGGTAATCCATTGCAAAATAGATTCCATTCAGGTCTCGCCCTTCTATTTTAAGGTCGCGGGCCACACGTGAGCCGGCGGTGAGCACAATTGCGTCAAAATCTTTTTTAAGCTTCGCGGCTTTTATATCAACGCCAGCATTTGTATTGGTTATAAACTCAATACCTTCTTTCTCATAAAGATTAATTCTTCTATCAATGAGCCATTTCTCAAGCTTAAAATCAGGAATACCAAAGCGTAAGATTCCGCCAATTTTATCATCACGCTCAAAAACTGTAACATCATGGCCTGCTTTATTTAATTGCGCTGCAACTGCTAAACCAGAAGGTCCGGAACCGATAACTGCGATTTTTTTTCCTGTGCGCTTTTTAGGCGGGTTTGCGCGAATAAATCCTGCGTCAAAACCATATTCAATTATGGCAAGCTCATTTTCTCTGATAGTTACTGGGTCGTCATTTATTCCTAAAACACAGCCGTATTCGCATAAAGCAGGGCAAAGCCTGCCTGTAATTTCCGGTAAATTATTGGTTGCATCCAAAAGCTGAAATGCCCGTTTCCACTGGTTACGATACACTAAATCATTCCATTCAGGAATGTAATTGCCAATTGGGCAGGCAAAGTGGCAGAAAGCAGTTCCGCAATCCATACAGCGCGAGGCCTGCTCTTTTGATGCTTCGTCAGAACGAGGCAAGACAACGTCCTTATAGTCCTTAACCCTTACGCAGACAGGGCGGTATTTCGCGCTTTGACGTTTTGTTTTTAGAAAACCTCTTGGGTCAGCCATAGTTTTTTATTTAAATTCCAAATCTCAAGCACCAAGTTCCAAATAAGCTCCAAATTTCAATTATCCAATGACGAAACAGGTTCCGTTTAGAAAATTGAAATTTTGGTCATTGGAATTTATTTGGGATTTGGAAATTGGGATTTGTAATTTCATATTATCCATCCGACACTTCCGCTAAATCCAATTTCCTCTCGTATTTCTTTGCTGATAATATGCGCTTATATTCAAGCGGCATAATTTTAACAAATTTCTTAAGTTCTTTTTTAAAGTCATCAATTATTGCTTTAGCAACTGCGCTTTTTGTGTATTTGTGATGGTTGTGAAGCAAATTATAAATATTTGTTTCATCGTCTTTGGAAAGGGCTTCAAACTCTATCATTTCCATATTGCATTTCTGTCGGAAGTTTCCTTCTACGTCATAAACATACGCAACACCGCCGCTCATTCCAGCTGCAAAGTTGCGTCCTGTTTTACCAATTATGACTGCAATGCCGCCTGTCATATATTCGCAGGCGTGGTCTCCAACTCCTTCAACAACAGTATGCAAACCTGAATTCCTAATGCAAAATCTCTCACCAGCAACACCCCTTATGTAGGCTTCTCCACTAATTGCGCCGTAAAATGTGGTATTACCTATAATAATATTGTTCTCCGGTTTAAAGTCGCTTTTTCTATCCGGATAAATTATTATTTTTCCTCCAGATATACCTTTCCCTACATAGTCATTAGCCATACCTTCAAGCTCAAAAGTAATTCCTCTTGCCAAAAATGCGCCGAAACTCTGTCCGGCAACACCTTTAAATTTGCATTTTATAGTATCGTCCTCAAGTCCGCTTTCGCCATGCTGTTTGACTACCTCTGCGCTCAACATTGCGCCTGTGGTTCTGTCGGTATTTTGGATAGCCTGTTCAATTTCAACTGGTTTTGAATTCGTAATAGCATCTTTTGCAAGCTTAATAAGCTTTAAGTCTAAAACTTTATCAATCCCATGGTCCTGCTTAATTGTGCAATGTGTCTCAACTGAAGCAGGGACATTCGGTTTGTAAAGTATCTTAGAAAAATCTATATTCTTTGCTTTCCAGGGCAGGATTTCAGAATTAACTTCAAGAAGCTCTGTCCTTCCAATCATTTCATCCATTTTACGGATACCTAAACTCGCCATTATTTCGCGAAGTTCCTGCGCCACAAAATTAAAATAATTTATAAGGTATTCAGACTTTCCCCTGAAACGCTTCTCAAGTATTTCATCCTGCGTAGCAACACCAACAGAACAGTTGTTAAGATGGCAATGCCTAAGCATAACGCAACCGCAAACAATTAAAGCAACTGTGCAAAAACCATATTCTTCAGCGCCGAGCATAGCTGCAATTGCAATATCTTTTCCTGTTCTCATCTGGCCGTCTGTCTGCAAGCGCACGCGGGAACGTAAATCATTTAAAACAAGCGTCTGGTGTGTTTCAGAAAGGCCTAATTCCCAGGGAAGGCCTGCGTGCTTAATTGAGCTCAAAGGTGACGCTCCTGTTCCGCCGTCTCCTCCTGAAATTAAAATCATATCAGCGTGGCCCTTGGCAACACCAGCAGCAACAGTGCCAACGCCTATTTCAGAAACAAGTTTTACGCTTATGCGCGCTTTTGGATTTATGTTTTTTAAGTCAAAAATTAACTGCGCCAAATCTTCAATTGAATAAATATCATGATGCGGCGGCGGAGAAATTAAAGTTACACCCGGAGTTGTATAGCGCGTGCGTGCAATTATTGCGCTTACCTTGTGCCCCGGAAGTTGTCCGCCTTCGCCGGGTTTTGCACCCTGCGCAATTTTAATCTGCAGCTCATCAGCGTTAACCAGATAATTTGCAGTAACACCGAAACGGCCTGATGCAACCTGTTTAATAGCGCTTCTTAAAGATTCGCCGCTAGGAAGCGGATGAAATCTTGCAGGGTCTTCTCCGCCTTCACCGGTATTTGATTTTGCGCCTATTTTATTCATAACAAGCGCCAAAGTTTCATGCATAGCCCTGCTTATTGAGCCAAAGCTCATTGCACCGGTTACAAAGCGCTTAAAAATCTCCTCAGCAGGCTCAACCTCTTCAATAGGTATCGGGGTTCCTTTCTTTATCTTCAGTAAACTGCGCAAAGTAGTTGGATTTCCAGCCTGGTCATTTATAAGTTTTGTAAATTCCTGATATTTTTTATAGTCATTTAAACGCGTTGCATCCTGTATTGCCGCAATTGAAAGCGGATTCCAGAGATGGAATTCTCCATCTTTGCGGTATTGATAAAGGCCGCCTGAAGATAAAATCGCAGGAGTTATTTCTCGCTCTGGAAAAGCTTCAGCGTGCCTGAGTAAAGTTTCTTTGGCAATAACATCAAACCCTATTCCGCCTATCCTTGAAACTGTTCCGGTAAAACAGGTCTCAATTACTTCTTCGCCTATGCCTAGAGCTTCAAAAATCTGCGCTCCGCGGTAGCTTTGCAAAGTTGAAATGCCCATTTTAGAAAGAATTTTTAATATACCGGTGTTAACTGCTTTTATATAATTCACTAGCGCCTTATCAGCCTCAAGCTTAAGGTCTCCTTCCTTAACAAGCAGTTTAACTGCCTCATAGGCAAGATACGGGTTAATGCAATCAACGCCGTAGCCAAACAAAAGCCCAAAATGATGCACCTCTCGCGGCTCTGCGCTTTCAAGAATTATTGAAATCTGCGTGCGTAGGGATTTTTTAACCAGATGCTGATGCACTGCTCCAACTGCTAAAAGCGCAGGCAAGGCTGCGTTATTTTTATCAACTCCTCTGTCGCTTAAAATAATAAACGAATAACCTTCTTTTATCGCGGTTTCAGCTTCCTTGCAGATTCTTTTTAAGGCTTTTGTGAAGTCTCTGGCATCACCAACTGCTCCACCGACGGCGGACAAAACAGATATTACTTTAGCCTTGAAACTATTTATGTTTATTTCTTTAATTTTTAAAAGCTCGGTATTGGTAAGTATCGGCTTTTTAACTCTTAATTTATGGCAATGCTTTGGTGTTTCATCCAGGATGTTTTTTTCAGCGCCAAGATAGCTCTCAAGGCTCATTACTATTTCTTCGCGTATCGGGTCAATTGCCGGGTTTGTAACCTGCGCAAACAACTGCTTAAAATAAGTGTAAAGCATGTGCGGCTTATTGGATAAAACAGCGTGCGGAGCGTCATTACCCATTGAACCGACAGGTTCTTTTCCTTCTTCAGCCATAGGCTTAATCAGCATTTTTAAATCTTCCCTGCTATAACCAAATGCCTTAAGCTGGCTGGTTAAATCCTGCACAGCCGGTTCAGTTTCCTGCGGTTTACTCAAGTCATCAAGCTCAACCATATTTTCAGAAATCCAAGCGCTATAGGGCTTTTGTTTTGAAATATTTTCTTTTAAAGCCTCATCAGAAATTATGCGGCCTTCTTTTGTGTCTATAAAAAACATTTTTCCCGGTTCAAGCCTGCCTGAAATTAAAATGTCAGAAGGATTAATATCCAAAACTCCCATTTCAGATGCCATAACCACAAAATCGTTTTTGGTTACGATATAGCGCGCCGGTCTTAAACCATTTCTATCCAATACTGCGCCAACAGCTTCCCCGTCTGTAAAAGCAATTGCAGCAGGGCCGTCCCACGGCTCCATAAAACAAGTGTGGTATTTATAAAAGCTTCTTAATTCCTCTTTCATTAATTTATCCTGCTGCCAGGCAGAAGGAATAAGCATCATCATTGAATGCGCTATACTTCTTCCGGAAAGCGTAAGAAGCTCAAACAAATTATCAAACATCGAAGAATCGCTTCCTCCGCTCATTATAATCGGTTTTAACTTTTTAATATCAGCGCCGAAAGCTTTGCTTTTTAAAACCCTTTCACGCGCCTTCATCCAGTTAACGTTTCCGCGAAGGGTGTTTATTTCTCCGTTATGAGCTAAAAACCTAAAAGGCTGAGCTAAATCCCAGGTCGGGAATGTGTTTGTGCTGTAACGCGAATGCACAACAGCTATCGCGCTTTTAAGAGACTGGTCTTTAAAATCGAGAAAGAAATCTTCAAGTTGTCCTGGCATAAGAAGCCCTTTATAGGAAAAGGTGCGGCTCGAAAGGTTTGTAATATAGAAAAACGATTTTTGTTTTAAGCTTGATGCGCGGATTTCGTTTTCTATTCTTTTTCTGATTATGTAGAGCTTCCTTTCAAAGCTAAGTGCATCGCTCGCAGCTGAAGGCTGACGGCTGATAGCTCTCCCAATAAAAACCTGTTCTATCTCAGGTTCTGTTTCTCTTGCAGATTTACCGATTGTAGAATTATCTACGGGAACTTCGCGCCAGCCGAGTAAAATCTGTCCTTCCTCTTCTATTATTTTGGCGAAAATATCCTTGCAGAGTTTTCTGTCGTCTTTATCTCTCGGCAAAAAAATCAGGCCTGCGGCGTAATCGCCCAAAGCAGGCAAATCTATTTTTTGCGCCTTGCAAATATTAACAAAAAAATCGTGCGGAATTTGTATTAAAAGCCCGGCGCCGTCACCTGTTTTTGGATCAGCTCCGGTTGCGCCCCTGTGGGATAATCTTCGCAAAACCTCAAGCGCCTGCTTAACTAAAGTGTTTGTTTTTTGCCCCTTAATATTGCATAAAAACCCAACACCGCAGGAATCGTGCTCGAACTGCGGATAGTATAGGCCTTGCTGTTTGGGAAAATTATTGTATTCCATTTTAATATGCTTTCCATTGCTCCGTTTTAATTCCTAACTTCTTAATCTTAGACCTTAAGGTATTACGATTTATGCCTAAAATTTTTGCCGCTTTAAGCTGGTTGCCTTCTGTGCGCGCCAAAACGGAAGAAATCAGGCTTTTTTCCATCTCCGTAACAGTTACCTTGTAAAGCTCTCCTCCGTTATCCTTGCCAATATAATTTCCGGATTCAAACAAATTAGCTCCAAGATTACTGCCTTGCTGGCTTATTCGTTTTATAATCTTAACCAGCCCGCCGCTTGCCAGCTCATCAACAAAGGTATAGCCTGCGCCCGCTAAAGCGCTTGAAAGTAAATCGTAAATTCTTTTTTCTTCCTCAACTACTATCAGTGTTATCATTTGTGTCTCTCCCTGCAATTTAAGCAATCTATGCGTAAAAAATTGGCACGCGAAAACAAAAAATAAGGCTAAGGTAAACCTTAACCTTACTCGGTTTCTTATTTTAAAAAGAGCATCTCTCTGTATTTGGGCAAATCCCAGTGTTCATCGGAAATAACACGCTCCAAATCATCAACGTGGCGCCTTATGTGTTCCATTAACGGCTTAAGCTCATTAAAATACAGCTCGCCCTTCTTTTCGCTGTCAAGTTTTCCGGCTTTTTCAAGAAGTTTAACCAGCTCTTTCGTGTTTCTGCGGACATAATAAATTTTGGATATAACCTCTGCTAAATGCTCCTTCTGGTCTTCTACGGCTTTCTTATCGAATTTCACCTTAGCTGTCTTTGCAAAGTGTAAAATCTGTGACAGGTTATCCTCCAGAAGCTTTGCATATTCCAAACTCGCCGGAACAACGCTCGCGTTAACCATCTCATTTAAAGTGTTTGCTTCAATCTCAAGGACCAAGGTATATGTGTGAATCCATATGTGATAGCGCGCAATGATTTCTTCTTTTGTGAAAACCTTGTATTTCTCAAACATTGCGATATTTTCTTCCTTTGTCAAAGCTGTGAGAGCCTCGCAGGTTGAAGCAACGTTCGGAAGGCCTCTTTTCTTTGCCTCTTTAACCCAATCTTGCGAATAATTATTGCCCTCAAAGCGTATTTTTTCCGTATCTTTTGCAATTTCAGCAACTACCTGTAATACCGCTTTTTTAAAATCCTTCGAACCTGCTGATGCTTTCTTTATTTTGTCCGCAACATAGTCCAAACTTTCCGCAACGATTGTGTTTACAACTGCAATGGGAGTTGAGATATTCTGCGAAGAGCCGACTGCGCGGAATTCGAATTTGCAACCTGTAAAAGCAAAAGGAGACGTGCGGTTTCTGTCGGTTGTATCTTTGTTAAACCTGGGAAGCCTGCTGATGCCTAAATCCATAACCTTCTTTGCAACTTCTTTCTTAACGCCTTTGGTCAAATTGTCCAAAACTGCGGACAATTGCTCACCGAGAAAAACACTGATGATCGCAGGCGGGGCTTCATTTGCGCCAAGGCGATGCTCGTTTCCTGCCATAGCTATACTTGCGCGAAGCATGTCCGCGTGAACGTAGACTGCGCGAAGCACGGAAACTAACACAGCAAGAAACTGTAAATTGTCTTCCGGCGTATCTCCGGGATTAAGCAAATTGTTTCCATTGTTATCCGCCAATGACCAGTTTAAATGTTTTCCGCTTCCATTTATCCCTGCAAACGGCTTTTCATGCAAAAGACAAACTAGATTATGCCGCAAAGCAACCTTTTTCATCAAATCCATCAAGAGCTGGTTATGGTCGGCTGCGATATTTGACTCTTCAAACACGGGCGCAAATTCATACTGATGAGGAGCAACTTCGTTATGCCTGGTCATAACAGGAATGCCAAGTTTGTAAGCTTCCTCCGCTACTTCATACATAAAGTTAAGCACCCTTTCTTTTATCGTTCCGAAATACTGGTCTTCAAGCTGCTGGCCTTTGGGAGAAGACGCGCCGATTAAAGTCCTACCTGTCATAATCAAATCCTGGCGCAGGTTGTAATAGTTTTTATCAATAAGAAAATATTCCTGTTCCGGGCCGCAGGTTGAAAATACTTTTTTCACATTCTTATGGCCGAAAAGCTCAAGCAACCTCAAAGCTGCCTTGCTTAAAGCCTCATCAGAACGAAGCAATGGAAGTTTTTTGTCCAGCGCTTGCCCGTTATAGGAAATAAATATCGTAGGTATGCAGAGAGTTTTGCCGAGCTTGCTTTCGATAATAAAAGCAGGACTCGAAGGGTCCCACGCGGTATACCCTCGCGCTTCAAATGTCGCGCGTATTCCGCCTGAAGGAAAACTGCTTGCGTCAGGCTCGCCCTGAATTAATTTATTCCCGGAAAATTTCTCAATTACCTTTCCCGGCCCTGTTATAGAAATAAAACTGTCGTGCTTTTCTGCGGTTAAGCCTGTCATCGGTTGAAACCAGTGCGTATAGTAAGTTGCGCCTTTAGACATAGCCCAATCCTTCATCGCGTTTGCTATTTCGTTAGCTTCTTCAAGCGTTATGGTTTTACCTTCCGACATCCAAACCTTAAAAGCCTCAAAGGTTTCTTTTGAGATGTGCTTTTGCATAGTTTCTATACTGAAGGTATTTTCGCCGAAGTAAGAAGAAACCTTTTTCGGTAGTTCAACCTTTTCCAAATCGATGCCTTTAATCTTAAATAGTGCTTCCTGTCTTACTGCCATAATAACCCTCCTAAAATAAAAATAGCGTTCGCCAAGCCGTCTCCGGCTTAACGAACGCCTATGTTCGTATTTATCTGCCCGCTTTCGCTTTTTTAGCTTCGGCGAGACTATGCCTAATTTCGCACTACAACGTGCTCAAATATATAGCACTTCGCTATACATATACAAGTAAGTATTTATCGGGTTTGGTAACTATTATTTTGGGCGGCAATTACACTGCTTTTTACATAGCAATCCTGGCTTTTTTGGCCTTTTCGCCTTTAAAGGCGGCTTTTTCCTGCAGGCAGCTATACCCAAAATTGAACTGTGATTCCAAACCTTTGCAATCGGGTCAAGAAAACCGGTTGTATAATCGTTCTCTATCATAGGCTTATTAAATATCAACGTCCAGCTGGAAAGTGATTGTGTTACGTAAACTGTCATTATTGTAAACATCGTATCCAACAAGAGCAGAAACATTATTGGTAAATTTCCAGGCGAAACCGTAGTTAATTGACCCGTAGGAAGAATTCGAGCCCTGGTAATCCACACAAAGCCAAAGCCTGTCACTTACTTCTGACATAACCCTGTCCCAGGCAAGAAGCACGCCGCTGTTGTGCCTGATGTCATTTTCGTTACGCAGTAACCTTCCGTTGCCGTGGAAATAACCTGCTGAAAATCTTCCCAAATTAATTCCGGACAAAGAAATTGTTTTTGCCGCCCTGTAATACAGAATGTCATTGTTTGTCTTGTCTTCTTTATAGCCGATATCATACATGCCTACCGCGAATGCCGGCATATATTTAAAATAAGCGTCCTCGGGAATACCGAATTTAAAATGAAAATAGACAGGCCAATTGTCGAGCGCAGGGCCCAGGCCTTTTTTATAATCAAAACCTGTCTCTGCCATTACTTTGCCTAACGGGCTCCAGAGCTTTCCAAGCAAATTATCCTGCGAATTATCCGAAAGAAGGCTGAATGTCGGCCCGTAAACCTGCTGAACGTAAGTGCGGTTGCCGTTATGGTCGCGGGATTGTGTTGCAGTATAATTATCAATATTTAAGTGGACTTTTTTATACGGCTGGATATCCGTTGAAGGAGTCCAGATATAAGTTGTCGGCGTTGCGAAAACACTGAAACACACCAGCTGTACAATCAGCACTGCAAAAAGAATTGTTCTAAACCTTTTCATAAAGTTACCTCCTAAATAATAAAGGCGCCTTCTATCCTGTCCCGGATTAAGACGCCTGCGTCAAAAAAAGAAAAAGGGCGTTTCTTTAAGAAACGCCCTTAAAATTTACACTTACAATGTGCTACATTAATACAAGTAAATAACAGCGCTTTCTGGTAACTAATTAGCGATATTTATCTGGTGCTTAAGGTATGTAGAAAGGTCTATAGCCCAAAGGTCGATTGCCCTCGACCATTCATCCAGATTATCAGCCTTTGAGCCGGAGACATTTTCCTTTTTAGAGGCCAATTTGTAAATATTGGAAAGTTCAAATGCTTTTTCTCCGCTTTCGGCGTCTAATACTTCGGTTTTAAAAGAAATCTCCCTTGAGGCGTCGAGCTGGTTTTGCGCTGCCACTACCCCTGACAATTTAACGTTCACTATTAATGCTTTTCTGCCGGCTATGTCGTTTTTGCCGGCTGCTACGTCAAGCGTCAAGCCTAGAATTTCTCTAAACCGGCTGCGAAGCTCCGAAGCAATGCGGCTGCGTATTTTATCCGGGTCACTACTCTCGCTTTCTTTGCCGCCGGCGTAATCTGCCTCCACTCTAATATCATTGGTATCAATTTCATCTATGCATATTGCCTCATAAGTCTTAAAGTTAATATTCTGGTCTAATTGTATTTTTGGGAACTTCATATCCGCAGAAAAAGCCGGAAAAATAAAAATAATAGCGCAAAATAAGAATATAGTTTTTTTCATAACGGCTTTAGATAATTTTTGCCTTTAAAAACTGTAAACGTTTTCTAAAATTTTCAATTTTCTTCTTGCGTTTTTTAAGGAACCGGGTGTAGAATGAGTTCAGTGGGATTCGCCTCCCCGTTATGTTTCTAAAAGAGGAGTTAAAATTAACTCCTCTTTTATTTTTTTGTTTGATGTTTAAATTCTAAGCTCCAAGCACCAAATTCCAAATAAGCTCCAAATTCCAATGTTCCAAACACTTTGGGTTTGAAATTTTGATCATTAGGTAATTGGAATTTATTTGGTACTTGGAATTTGTGATTTGAAATTTATCGTTTATATAACCCCATCAACTCCGCCTTATCCAGGATATGCCCTTCCATTGCTTTCTCGAGCTCTGCCTTTGTAAGCCCTTCTTTTAAATTTAATATTGCGTCGAGCGCGTAGATTTTGAAAAAATAGCGGTGCGTGCCTGAAGGCGGGCATGGGCCACCGTATTCTTTAGTACGCGAAGTAGTAATACCCTGCTTGCCGGGCACAGTATCTTCTTCGATTTTATTTATAATAGGAATATCGTAAACAACCCAATGCACCCACGTTCCGGCTGGGGCGTCAGGATCATCAACTATCAAAGCAAGACTTTTTGCCCCGCTGGGAATATTTTCGATAGTTAAGTTCGGGCTTATATCCTTGCCGTCACAGGTAAATTTTTTAGGAATGTATTCATTATTCTTAAAATCCGGGCTCATTATTTTCATAGACATACCCTCCTTTGCGCCAGCCGTCAGCAAGCCTGCAAACAAAACCGCAAAAATAAAAAACTTTCTTCTCATAAAACCTCCCTACAATTTGCTATTTTACTGCTCTAAAAAATTATATTCAAGAAGGATTATTTTTAAGGTTAATTTTAGCGGAATTAAGCAGGTTAAATTTATCTTTCTGCTTCAACGGCTATACCGATACTTTGGACTTGAATGCCGTTTAAAACGTCCAAAACCCTTGCAACATCTTTGAAGGAAGCCGCCTTGTCTGCGTGCAGCAGGATTCTGACAGTTGCATTTTTTGCTTTAGATACCTCTATGCCGTCAATAAGCTCATCAAGCGTTACTGCTTCTTTTTCAAAATAAACTATGCCGTTTTTTGCCACAGAAATATTTATCACCCTTGCATCCTCAACGGATTTTGCAGTTTTTGCTTTTGGTATGTCAACCCCAAGCTTATGCAGGCGGTTCGAATTAAATGTATAAAGAAGGCTGAAGGAAATAAAAAAGAAAATAAACATATTAAGGATGATATCGGTCATTGCAACCGACTCCAAAGCCCCCATATATTCGCGGCGTCCGGAAATTTTCACTCAGCCTCCTGTTATTTCTTTTCTTTGGTTTCTGCTATTACCTCGAGCAATTGTATGCTGTGATTGGTGAGGTCATTTGAGATAATTTTTGTGCGGCTTATAAAATAATTGTAACAAAGATAAAGCGGTATAGCGACAATCAATCCGGCTGCCGTTGTAATCATTGCTTCATAGATACCGGAAGCAAGCGAGGTTACGGTAACATTTGCGCCTGCTTTCTCCCAGGTCATAAAAGCGCGGATTAATCCGGTAATTGTTCCAAGGAATCCAAGCAATGGCTCAATACTTACTATGGATAAAAGCGCGCCAAGCCTTTTTTCAAGTTTATAGATATGGTTATTGCCTGCCTGCTCCAGAATTTTTTCAAGCCTGTCTAACGGCAGCTGCCTTCGCTCTATGCCGATTTTAAAAATGCTTGCAAGTGGGTGAGAGCTTTTCGCGCAAAGCTCTAAAGCGCTATTTGCGTTACCGAGCTTTAAAGCCTTAAAGACATCCTCAACAAACCGGAAAGTATCAAGACGGGTTTTTCTAAAGACAAAAAATCTTTCAATGGCTATGGCAAAACCGAAAAGCGAACCGAGAATAATCGGAATCATAACCGGCCCGCCTTTTATGATAAAATTAAACATTTTATTCTCCTTTTTTAGCGTTTAGCTTTGGGTGCAGCGTGTTTAATATCTTTGTATATAACCCCTAAAATAACATCGGCCACATATTTTACCGCAATCTTCACTTCTTTGGAAAGATTATTTCCCACTTTAAGATTTTTGGGCTGGATACCTACAATCATAATCTCGCAATCAATATAATTTTTTAAATAATCAATCATAATATTCATCGGCAGCTGGTGAGTGCAAAAAGAAACCCCTTTTACATTTTCTGGTCCAAACAATAAGACTTCACCGCTTTTTTTGGAAATATCAGCGGCATCAATTATTACAAGATGGGTTGGTTTTATTTTTTTTATTTCTCCGGTAAGATTTTCCGGGGCAGTTTCTCCGAAAAGGACGGTAACTTGCGGTTTTTTGCCTTTTCTGATTTTTCTATTGATTAATTTTGCTGCAAGAATGCCTGCGGCATCGTCGCTGCGAAGCTCTGAACCGACTCCCAGAATCGCGACGCGCCTCGCACCTTTAAGTTTACTTGTCAGCTGGCTTATGAGGGTCTGCATGAAATATTATTTTTAGCTTATTGTCATCCAATTGGGCGAGCTCTACGTCTTTTGTGGCTTCCAGCGCTTTTTTCGGGCAACTGTCAACGCACTGAGCGCAATAAATGCACCTGCCTAAGTCAATGTGCGCTTCGAATTGCTTTTCTCCAATCTTTTTTATATCTATCGCTCCGGTAGGGCAATCTTTTATGCAAAGCCTGCAGCCTATGCATTTCTCAGGATAGTATTTAAGCTTGCCTCTAAACTTATCAGGCATATCCAGCTTTTCATACGGATACATTATGGTGACAGGTTTTTTTATTATCGACTGAAGCACCTGCCTTATCATTTTTCCCGGCCTCATCTTACTAACGCTCCTTTTAGAACAAGGTTAAATAACAGCTGCATAAAAGCAAACGGAACCAGATATTTCCAGCAAAAATTTATCATCTGGTCAATACGCATTCTTGCGAAAACGGTCCTGCATAAAGAAAGCAAGGCAATTATGAATATTACTTTACACAGATATATAAAAAATCCGATAACGGCCCCGAATTCATAGCCGAAAGGCAAAAATACCGCGGCTAAAAGGGAGCTGCCCACAACCATTTCAACATTTAAGGTAAGCCGCAGAAATGCCAAATGCCGGCCGCTGTATTCGGTAAAAGTACCGGCGACAACTTCGGTTTCAGCTTCAGGAATGTCAAACGGCCCTTTTTCAAGCTTAGCCAAAAGCGCGATAAGCGAAACGCCGAAGCCTATTGTATTAAAAAGCCAATAAAACGGGTGGCTGCTGTAAAAAACAGTGAGTTCGGAAATCGACCAGGTATCCGCGAGCAAAGCCGCTGAAAGTATGCCGATAAACAAAGGAACTTCATATGCAAATAACTGGGTAAGGGAACGCACCGAACCTATTCTTGCGAAAAGTGAAGTTGAATACCATCCTCCGATAAAGAAAGCAAGCGTAGGAATGGTTAAAAGATAAAGGATGACAATTAAATCTGCGTCAAAATAAAAAAGCGAATGTATTCTATAAAGCGGGATATATAAAAAAGCGCAGACCGCCGAAGAAAATGCGAATAAAGGCATCATTTTAAACATTCTCGGATTTGCCGCGCTTGGAATAAGCTCTTCTTTGGCAATAAGCTTGATAAAATCTGCAAAAGGCTGGTACCAGGGCGGGCCTTGCCTGTTCTGCAGCCTTGCGTAAATTTTCCTGTCCAGGAATTCTGCAAATTGCGCAGCAACCGCCAGGAACAAAAATCCCGGAAATATTAATATCGAAAATAATTGATAAAGCATATCAGATAGAACTTAATTTCTTGTTAAGCTTAGTAAAATCTATTCCCTGCTTTTTATACCACTCTATGCTGTAGCTGCGCAGCTTCTGCCATTCCATAACTTCTCTTTTCTTCGTTAAGGAATTATTAAGCGCAACCACTCTGTCCGTACAGGAAAAACAAGGGTCTATTGCCGCTATCACTATAGGCATATCAGCCAGGTATCTATCGCGAAGCATATATTTTACCGTTCTTATGTTGGCAAGCGTCGGCGCTCTTACTTTTACTCTTTCGGGCTGTTCTGTGCCGTTTGATTTGACATAATGCACGTCTTCTCCGCGGGGCGCTTCATACCTGCTTATTGCTTCACCTGCGGGAATTTTTCGGGGAGCCCTCACAGAAATTGGCCCCTGCGGCATTTTTTTAAGCGCTTGCCGGATAATTCTATAAGACTGCATAAGTTCTTTAAGGCGCACGACAGTGCGGCCGTATACATCACAATGGTTATCGGTGATTACGTCAAACTCAAGCTCTGCGTATGCTGCGTAAGGGTCTTTTTGCCTTATATCATAATCTATTCCTGAAGCGCGCGCGGTCGGGCCTACTGCGCCAAGCCGCAAAGCTTCTTCGCGGGTCAGCATACCTACGCCGGAAAGCCTTTTTATTATCGTAGTTTCCTGGGTGGCAACGTCGATATAATATTTAGTTCTTTCCTCAAGTATATCTATGGCTTTAAGGACTTCGGTTATTTGCGCTTCGTCTATATCGCGCCGCACGCCGCCTATGCAGTTTATTCCGTAATTCACGCGGTTACCGGTAAGCATTGCAAGTACATCCATAACCACTTCCCTGTCGCGCCAGGAATACATAAGAAGAGTATCAAAACCTATTTCATGCCCGGCTACCCCAAGCCATAAATAGTGGCTGTGTACGCGTTCAAGTTCGCCTATGATAGTGCGGATATAAAGTGCCCTTTTAGGGACTGCTAAGCCTGCAATTTCCTCAACCGCCTGGACAAAACAGGTTGAATGCGTATGGGAACAAATACCGCAAATGCGCTCAATAAGATATACATCCTGGACATAAGTCCTCTGCTCGCACGCTTTCTCTATGCCGCGATGATTGTAGCCAAGCCGGACATCAACGCCCTTAATCTTTTCTCCCTTTAAGGCAACGCTGAAACTCTCCGGTTCTTTAAGCGCGGGGTGCTGCGGCCCTATCGGGATTCTAAATTTTTTGTTCTCACGCATTTTTATTCTCCTCAGGTTTAGGCTCTTTAGGTTTCCAATCTTTGCGTAAGGGAAATTCATCATGCGGCCAATCATCAGGAAGCGGATACCTTGAGCCAGGAGGCAAAGTATCTATTTCAAGCCCTAATAAATCCGTAAGCTCCCTTTCGTAAATCTCTGCCCCGGGAAAATACGGTGTTATCGTCTTAAGCACGGGCTTTTCTTTTGATATAGAAATCTTTATATTAACGACAATGCCGGTTTTTTCGGAAAGATGATAGATAACGCCGAAAGCAGCGCCTTCATCCAGGCCGGTGATTGTGCAAAGATGCACAAAGCCCGCGCTATTTATCAAATACTCAAAAACTTCAAAAAAATTCGCTTCCTCGGCTTCTATGAAAATGCGGCGGACGCGCTGCACTTTAACTTTACCGTCAAGATAAGGAAATTTAGAAATCAATTCCTGTTGTATTTTATTTTCCGTATCCATTTTTATTTTTCTTTTGGTTTTTTATTCTCTTCTTTTTCTTCAAGGCTTTGCAGGAGCTTAACTACCCCGTCAATTATTGCTTTAGGGCTTGCGGGGCAGCCTGGAACGTATGCCGATACCGGCAAAACCATATCTATCCCCGACTCAACATTGTAACAGCCCTTAAATACTCCTCCCGAACAGGCGCAAGTGCCGACTGCAACCACAAATTTCGGCTCGCACATCTGCTCATAAATCCTGCGCAACCTCTCGTGGACCTGCTTTGTTACCGGGCCTGAACAGACAAGAATATCAGCATGGCGGGGAGTCGCTTTAAGCTGCACGCCAAAACGCTCAAGGTCGTAACGCGGCGTAAGCGTTGCGATAATTTCTATATCGCAGGCATTACAGGCGCCTGTATTAAAATGCAAAATCCAGGGCGATTTTATGCGCGCCCAATTTACTGCTTTTTTAATTACTTTCATGCTACTTCCTGAATAAAATTGAAAGCCCTACGACAATACCTATAATATACACAACTGCTATATCGAGCGATTTTATGGTTGCAATCGGAAGAGTCACGATTATCAACGTTCCCACATGGGCAAGCGTAAAGAAAAAAGCAAAAGGGAAAAAAGTACTGTAGTCCGGCTGCGCCATATGGTCATACATATCCTCTCCGCAGGCGTATGACTCTCCTCCTTCCTCGCTTTTCTTTTTGCCCTTAAAGGAAAGTTTGGAGAAACCGAAACTGGCCAAACCGGCAGTAAATAAAATTATCAAAAATGAAATTGGCGGAGTTAATAAAAAGTTTTTCATTTTATTTATCTGTATCTACGATTTTCCTTGTGTCGAGCGAATTGTTATGGCTATGTATTCCAAGCACAATTCCTACCCCAACGGTTATAGAAACAGCCTCTACAACTATCAGGCTGATTACAACAGCCTGGGCCAAAGCAGTGCGCCCGCTTATAAAACCCGCAACTATTACTAAAAGCGTAACTGCCTTGATAAGAATTTCAACGCCCAATAGCGCCCGGATAAGGTTAAAAGTTATTGCAATGCAATATATTCCTATTATAAAAAGCATTGTCACAAAAAGTAAAAACGGCCAGAATATCTGTAAAACTTCAATGTTCATTTTTCCCTGACTCCTTAAAAAGAATAACCACGCTAAATGCGCCTACGAGCAAAATTATAATTTGCCCGACAAGATAAAGCGGCCGGTCGTTCCATAAAACTGCGCGCACATTCTTTGCCGCTTCCGGAGGCGGAAGCTTAATATTCATCGTAACAGTTACGAAGCTTAGAGTAATACCCACGGCTACTATTATAAGCGGAAGATACCAGAACCTGCGGATTCTGTCTTTCATATGCTGAAGCACTTCTTCTTTCGTTAAAGGATGAGTAAGGCTTATGGTGCTTACAAAAAGAACCGGTATAAGCCCGGCGCAGACAGAAAGTTCAAACACTGCAGCTAAGCCGGAATTAAGCCGAAACATCAAAAGAGTAAGCGCCAAACTCATAAGGGCAAGCCCGATTGCCGCGCGAAGCAGGCTCCTCGTCATTGTCGTCCATAGCGCAGCTACCATTAAAATTATAAGTATTATTATATTCAAATCCATTTAAATACTCCCGGCAAGAGGTAATATAAATTTTTCAAACACAAACGGATATAGTAAACCCGTAATGATTATTATACCGGCAAGTATAATCGAAGAAAGGCTGAAACCGAATTCAGCCTCTTTGATGTTTGAAAACCTTTCGTTAAGCTTGCCGAAGAAAACCATCCTCTGCATAGAAAGTAAATACGCCAGCGTTAAAGCGCTTAAAATAATTGCCAAAACCGCATAAACAATATGCCCGCTTAAAACAAGCGCCATAACGATTAAAAGCTTGCTCCAAAAACCAGCCAAAGGCGGCAGGCCGGCAGCCGAAAGAAAAGCAGCAACTGAAGTTGCTCCGGTTACTGGCATAACCTTAGAAAGGCCTCCTAAATTTTCCATATGCGTTGTGCGGGTCCTTGATTCAATTGCCGCAGAGTTTACGAATAAAAGCGATTTAAAAATTGCGTGGTTAAAAATATGAAACGCGGCGCCCGCAAACCCTAATGCTGTGCCAGAGCCTAAACCTAAAATAATATAGCCTACCTGGCTGATGCTTGAGAAACCGAGCATCTTCTTGAAATCTTTTTGGACCAAAGCAGCCAAAGCGCCTATGGCTATAGAAACCGTTCCGATAAAAAGAAGCGCGCTACTTACCTGGGAATTTATGCCGAAAACATCATTTACCACCCGCATAAGCGTGTATATTCCAAGCGCCTTGGAAATTATTCCGGCGAGTAAAACAGAAACAGCTGCAGGCGAATGAGAATATACTTCCGGAAGCCAGCCGTGGAAAGGAACAACGCCCGCCTTGACGAAAGTTGCGCATACAAAAAGCGCAACCGAAAACATAATCAGTAAATTCGGGGTTTGAGCGCCGATTGCTATGCGGATTGCGGAAAATTGCGTATCTCCGGAAAACAGCAACACGAGAGCAATTGAAGCAATCATCAAAACGCTTGCTACGGTAGATAATATAACATACTTAAAAGCCGCTGACAGCGCCTTTATGTCCTTATCGAAAACTATAAGGATGTAAGAAGCTATGGCAACTATTTCAAGGAAAATATAGAGCGAAAACATATCGCGCGAAAGGACAAGGCCGTTCAGCCCTGCCTGGACAAAAAATAAAAGATTTATGAAGTTAAACCTCTTCTTCTGCGAATCAATCAGGTAAGTTGCAAGTATCAGGGTTACGAATAAAATAATTGCGGATGATAAAAGTACAATCAGGCTCAAATTATCCAAGGCAATATTGAAATTAAAAAGATGCGCCTTAGAGGTAAAGCTTGTTAAAAAAGCCGGTGAAAAAAGCCGAAAGGCTAACACTATCTGGCTGCAAAAAAGCACATAAGCCCAGACAACAATCGCCCGCCTTAAATAACTAAAAAACGGCAGATTAAAAAACAATATGCTGAAAAACGGGACTATGATAAGAAGTGACAACATAATTTATTTAAATGAATATACCAAATATAAAGTAACTGCCGCAAATCCAACCAACGACCACATAAGATAAACCGGGTAATTATTGCCGCGCAGCCTTCTTAAACGCGAACCCGTGGTATAAAATACCTTGACCACGACTACGTCATAAAGAAGGTTTATAAATCTGTCGAACCTGAAGCTAAGCCGGGATAGAAGCCTCGCTCCCTTTAAACCTATTTCATAAGGGTCGAAAAATCTTCTTTCGGCTTTATCGTAAATCTTTGACAGAATCGGAGCATATCTTATATGGTCAGTAGCATGCAAGGCGCCCTTATTCAAACGCACTCCAAAAATATGGTTTAAGAGGGCAAGTATCAGCACAACTACAGTCGCTGCAATAAGTTTTACATCGGTATGAAATACAAAACTATGATGGCTGCCCTGCAAAGAATCTTTAACTATCGGTATTATAAGCTTATTTAGCGGCAAAGTATTCAGAAGGCCGAACAGCACGCAAAAGAAACTTAAAACAATCATAGGTAAAAGCATCTGCCATTTAACTTCGCGTATATTTTCGTGCCCCTGCGAAGGCTTACCCAGAAATACAGTGTGCCCGAGCTTAAGAAACGACGCTGCGGTTAAAAAAGAACCGGCTATCGCAGCCAGATAAAATATCAATCCTCTGTGAAGAGCGCCGTCGTAAACGAGCTCTTTTGAGAAAAATCCGTTAAAGGGCGGCACTCCCGATATTGAAGCTGCAGTTATAATAAAACATATAAAGGTAATGGGCATCTTCCTGCCGAGCCCGCCCAGCTCGGAAAGGTCGGTTGTATTTGTTTGTTTCTCAACTGCTCCGCCGGTTAAAAATAAGCCGCTTTTATAAATTGCGTGATTAATCATATGGAACAGGCCGCCGACTATTCCCGCAGGAACCGCTGTTCCTACGCCTAAAATCATATACCCTACCTGGCTTATAGCGTGATAAGAAAGAAGGCGTTTGTAGTTTTTCTGAATAAGCGCCATCATGACCGCAAGTATTATAGTTAAAATGCCTATCCACATAAGCACAGTGCTTAGCGCAGAATTGGCGCTAAGCTTAAACATATCAAGAGAAATTCTTGCAAGAAAATAAATCCCGAGAAGTTTTTCAAGAGCAGCAGGGACCAGCGCCATAAAAGGAAGCGGGGCTTGTACTGCCGCATCAGGTATCCAGGTATGAAACGGCATTGAACCTGCTTTTGAAATAGCGCCTATCATTAAAAGCAAAAACGCCAAACTAGCAAACCCTCCGGATGCAAGATGGATTTTGGAAATAGTTAAAGTGCCCGCAAGATTGCCTGCGATAATAATACCTATCATCATGCAAAGGTCGCAAATGCCTGTAATAATCAAAGCCTTGCTGGCTGCCTTAAAGGCGGTTTTAGAACCTACCGCTATCATACCGAATAACACAAGAAGCAAACCTTCCCAGAAAAATAAAAGTAAAAATAAGTTATCGGCAATTAGTGCTCCATTTGTAAAACCAAGGGTTATCAGAAGATAAGAATAAAACTGCGTCTTATGTTCTCTGCCGTTCATAAAGACGGTTGAGTACAGGGTAATCAGAAAAGCAAAACCAGCTGCCGCCATAAGCATAAAAGAATTAAAGTTGTATAATCGGACTGCAAATTCAAGGCCGAAACTAAGCCAGGGGCAGGTAAATGAAAAATTCTTTCCAAACAATAGCGCAGCAATTATAAGATTTATAAAAGTGACAAAAAATGTAAATATTGCGTTAAACTTCCTCAAACTTCGCGGCAGCAAAAACAAAAGAGCCGCTCCTGCTATCGGAAGAATAACCGTCAAACTTATATATAAAGGTAATTGCGTCATTTAATCAGCCCTACCAGGTTTAAAGCGCCTAATTGCGCCACTTGAGAAGGATAATAAATTAAAATTCCGCTCGCGAGCGAAAGTATGCCTAAAATTAAAACTGCCGTAATCATACTGCGCGAGCCTTCCCTGGCTACACTCGCCTTTGGCTCGCCCATAAATACAAGGTTAAACAATCTTACAAGATAAAGCACTGTCATAAACGCGCCTATAAGGAAAATGAAACTTATTATAGTGTGCCCGGTTTCAATACCTGCCGCAAACACCATATATTTGCTGAAAAACCCGCCAAAAGGCGGAATGCCCATTACTGAAAATGCGCAAAGCAAAAAGGAAACAGCGGTTATGGGCATAGTCTTTATGAGCCCGCCTAGTTTTGTTATGTCTTTTATTTTTGTATTCTGCTCAACTATACCGGCGCAAAGGAAAAGCCCGGCCTTTGAAATTCCGTGCATAAGAATATACAAAAGCCCTCCTGCTATGCCTATGACAATGTTCGTGCTTAAACCCAGGAATATAAAAGCTATCTGGCTTATGGTTGAATATGCAATTATTCTTTTGATGTCAGTCTCAATCAGGGCGCACCCCGCGGAAACAATTGCGCTTATGCCCGCGACAATAGGAACTATAACGTGCCACATCGCCTCAACATTAAAGGTAAGCACAAAAAGGCGGGCAAAAACATATACGCCGATTTTAACTAAAACTGCGGCGTGCAAAAGCGCAGTAACAGGCGAAGGCGCAACGCCTGCGTCCGGAAGCCACGCCTGAAACGGCAGTGTCGCTGATTTTGAAAGTATGCCTATAAGAACGAATAAAACTGCAACGTTATTTATTGGGTTAGTTTTAAAATTGTCTTTTATGACATCGAGGTCAAAAGAACTTGTCTGCTGATAAATCATAAGAAAACCCGCAAGCATAAGCAAAGCGCCGAAAACTGTCATCAGGAATGCTTTATCGGCGCGCAGGACAAAGGCCTTCTCCCTGAAAAACCCGATTAGCCTCCAGCTGCAGATTGCGGTAAGCTCCCAAAAAATATAAATAAGAATGAGGTTTGAAGAAAATATAAGCCCCATCATTGAACCTAAAAATAAAGTAACCATGGAATAGTATTCGGTTTGATGTTCATAATGGCTTATATATCCGAAAGAATAAAATACTATGATAGAGCTGATAGCCGAAGAAACCGAAGCCATAAAAACAGCAAGCGCGTCAGCAGTAAGAGAAAAATTAATCCCTAAACGAAATTGCTGGAAAAAAATAATTTGCTCTCCGGAAAGTATCCGTGGAAGCATACTTACAGAAAGGCAAAATGAAGCGAAAACCAGGCAAAAGGCAAGAGCGTTTCTGAAGCGTTTGCTTACAAGTCCGGCAAGAGGCAGAATTGCAGAGCCGGCAATTGGAATAAGAATAGTTAGGATTAAAATAGTTTCAGGCATGTTTATGGAACACCTCTATGGAAAAACTTTGTTGTCTGTATATACCCGCCTACGCCAAGACTCCGGCGGGTTATCCGCCTTTTGAAGGTTTATAATTTAGTGAAATCGGCCGAAACATTTTCCAAATGCGAAGGCGGATAAAAATAACCCATTTCAAGCTTTTTGCGCCGGAAATGGGTTAATCGGGTTCTCCGGTTTTTATATTAAGATACTCCCAAAAGAAAATAACAAATCGCCCTGATAATTAAAGTGAAATTGTACTCTTATTGAGGAATTTGTCAATATTTTTTGCTGCTTCCGGGGGCTTATACACTCTTAAAATATTAGGAAAAACCGTTCTTAAGTCTCAATTATCCCGGCAATAATATGGCACCGCTATTTCTTTATTCCTCTACCGCTTCAGAAACTTCGGTTACCACAGCAGGCTCTGCCATTTTGCTCTTTATTTTTAATAACTTAAAAACCACAGGCACTACTGACAAAATTATTATAATAAGCGTAACCAGCGCGAAATTGTTTTTGATAATGGGTATATTTCCAAACCAGAACCCTCCAAAACTAAATATACCGACCCACGCCACCGCGCCTATTATGTTATAAGAAATAAACTTGGGATAACTCATCCTGCCTACGCCTGCCACAAAAGGAGCAAAGGTGCGCACGATAGGTACGAATCTTGCTATGACAATAGTTATTGCCCCATATTTTTCATAAAATTTATGCGTATATTCCAAATATTCTTTTTTTAGAAATCGCGCGTTTTCATATTTAAACATTTTATGGCCAAAATGTTTTCCTATCGCATAGTTTACGCTGTCGCCGATAATAGCGGCTAAACTAAGAATGGTGAAAACTGCAAAAATATTTAATAATCCTTTGGCAGAAAAAGCGCCTACTATAAAAATAAGCGAATCGCCGGGTAAAAAAGGCGTTAGAACAAACCCTGTCTCGGCAAAAATCACGGTGAAAAGCAGGGCATACGTCCATAAACCGAAGTTATTAACTACATAAATAAGGTGTTTATCAAAATGAATAATCAAATCAATAATATCTTTAATATTTGCCATAGATAAAATTTCTCCCAGGCTTACGCCAATTTTTTACCTGCGAACACATCCAAAGTTTACGCGCCAGAAGCTATAAGTCTTTCCTGTAACATTTCCTGAACCCAAGGCAACCATACTTAGAATAAAGTATAACACCAAATATCAATAAAACACTTATTATTATCGCAGAAATTTCTTCAGTATGCCGGGACACATAAACAAAAAAGCGTTCACTCTGAACGCCTTTATCTATTTTCCTTTAACATTTCCCTGCGCCTATGAAAAATGAAGGTTACCATATTGCTCTATGCTTGTCAAGGTCTTTACCAATCAACGTATACTCTATGTAGAAGAAAAGGGGGCTATTTCCCCCAACATACTTGAATAATTTGTTAATTTTAAGTTGCTTAAGATTATCCTATTGCGGCAGAGCCATATTCTTCAGTGCGGATTCGAATACATTCCTTTAAATCCAGGATAAAGATTTTGCCGTCGCCGGTTTCACCGGTTTTTGCGCCTTTTACGATAGCCTTTATCGTTGGCTCAACAAAGTTATCATTAACCGCTATCTCAAGGCGGATTTTCCTGAGCAGGTTGCCTGTTTCTTTATTTGCGCGGTAAACTTCGGCTACACCCTTTTGCCTGCCATGGCCAAGCACTTCGCTTACAGTTAATAAATTTATATCCGTTTTATAAAGCTCTTCTTTAACCTCTTCCAATTTATATGGCTGGATTATTGCAATAATTAATTTCATAGTCCTCCTTTTTGCTGGCTGTCAGTCATCAGCTTTCAGGCATCAGCCAAAAACATTTAAGCTGATAGTTTTATTCTAAAACAGTATATGCCCTTTCGCGGTGTTGCGTTAAATCAAGGCCGATTAATTCCTCTTTCTCGCCGACTCGTATACCTACCAAAGCATCAACTAACTTATAAATAATCAAAGTGCCTAACGCGCTAAACAGCATGGTAACCCCAACCGCAACAAGCTGTATCAATAGCTGCTCTGGATTGCCAAAAAACAGCCCGTCAGCTCCAGCCGCATTAACTGCCTTTGAAGCAAACAATCCTGTTGCTATTGCGCCCCAGATGCCGCCGACGCAATGAACGCCAAAAGCATCCAAAGAATCATCATAGCCGAATCTGGGTTTTAAAATACTTACTGCCATAAAACAGAATACGCTTACCATAAGCCCTATGATTATCGCCGGAACCACGCTTACAAATCCTGCAGCAGGCGTAATTGCAACCAATCCCGCAACAGCTCCGCTGGCTACCCCGAACATAGTAGGCTTTCCATTACGAAACCACTCCAAAAGCGCCCAGCTTAAACCTGCTGCCGCTGCAGCTGCGTTGGTTACAACAAATGCATTTACGGCAAGGCTGTTTGCACCAAGAGAACTTCCCGCGTTAAAACCGAACCAGCCAAACCAAAGTAAAGATGCGCCCAAAACAACAAAAGGAAGGTTATGCGGAGCTGGAATGTTTGAATCGAGGTTTTTCCTTCTTCCTATTAATAAAGCAGTAACGATTGCGGCTATTCCCGCATTTACGTGAACGACGGTGCCGCCTGCAAAATCAAGCGCGCCCAGGTTGCGCAGCCACCCGCCTATTCCCCACACCCAGTGGCAAAGAGGGTCATAAACAAATGTTGCCCAAAGTATCGTAAATAGCAAAAATGCGGAGAATTTCATTCTCTCGGCAAAAGCGCCTATTATCAAAGCAGGCGTAATTATCGCAAACATCGCCTGAAAAATCATAAAAGCCTGATGCGGTATGGTTGATGAATAATCGGCATACGGGGTAAACCCCACGCCATTTAACCCAAACCAGCTAAATCCGCCCCAGAAACCTTTGGCAGGCGCGAATGAAAGGCTGTAACCAAAAAGAACCCATTGTATACTTACAACGCACAGGATTATAAAACATTGCATAAGTATGCTTAAAATATTTTTCTTTCGCACCATTCCGCCGTAAAAAAACGCAAGGCCCGGCGTCATAAACATAACCAATGCGGAGCACATAAGAACCCAGGCAGTATCGCCGGTATCAACCTTAAACTCTGCGGCTTGCGCAAATACAAAAGGCGCGGCTGTAACGCACGCTAAGAATACCAAGACCGAGAAAAAAAATTTTGGCAGCTTCATGTTTTTTATACCTCCTCCACTGTTAAATAAAAAAGCGTCTTCTTTTCCAATCATGGACTTGAAGACGCCTGCGTCTAAAAAGAAAAACGGCGTTCTTTTACGAACGCCGTTACTTTACACTACAATGTGTTAATTAAACAACTACAATGATACAAGTATAATGGAACCTGTCCTGGTAACTAAATTCATGAAATTTCTTTTCTTATAGCCGCGCATTTATCTTTTATTTTATTTTTTATTTTCACAACCATAACGTGCGATATGCCCAGGCGTTTTCCTATTTCTCTCACGGTTGAATCGCCAAGAGATAGAGTAATTATTTCTTTTTCTTTTTCGGAAAGCTTGGCATAAATATCTTCTAAAAGCAAACCGGCGTCAAAGGAAGTGCTTCCGGCATACGAACAGCTGGAAGCAAGAACGTCCTCAAGCGTGCCTTCTTCGTCATTTATAACCGTATTTAAGCTCATGGACCTGGCGTCGATTTTTTTATAGACCTTTCTTATGTGATTTTTAAGGAAAAAAAGGCAGCCCTGCAGGATATAACTGTCCGTTTTATCGGATAATTTATTCTTGTTATATTTTTCCCATAAGCTTATAAGCGCTTCCTGGTACAAATCGTCATCGTCGAATGACGTGTATCTTCCGTCAAGCCTTTTGGCTATTGCCCTTAATTTCGGCGATATTTTGTTTATCAAATTCTCAAATTGCCTCATATTTGCCTCAAAATAAAAAAGCCCTCAAAATAAGCATTCTTAGCCTGTTTTGAGGGCGTCTTTGTCCTCTAAAAATAAAAAATCCCCAATCTTTTGGATTGAGGCTTCTTTGCCTTAAACGTCTTTGTTATATATTTATAACATATAAATATTCGCCTGTCAAGTTCCTTTAATCTCATGCGAAAGTATAATGGCTTCCGCAACATCCTTCATGGTAAGGCGCTTGTTCATACTCGCCTTTCTAAGAAGCTCATAAGCCTGCTCTTCAGTGAGGTTTTTCTGTTTCATCAGTATTCCTTTCGCCTTTTCTATCTTTTTACGGGCCTCAAGCTCTTCCTGGACAATTTTGGTTTTAACCAATAATTCGGTATTTTCTATGGCGACTGCGGCCTGATTGGCAACCGCAGTTAGAAGGTCAATATCACTATCGCTGAATTCATATAAAGTTGTGGTATAGCAATTGATAACCCCTATAATCTTGTTTTTTACCATCATCGGCACACTGAGCATCGAAGTTAATTTCTCTCTTTTTGCCAAAGTCTTTTCTTTGTAACGCGGGTCTTTCAGGACGTCTAGTATTATAATCGGCTTTTTATCTTTGGCTACCAGCCCTACAATACCCTCTCCAACCTTCAGTTTCCTTTCTTTAAGATACTCCTCGCTCATTGCCTGGGTTGCCCTGATGCGCAGCGCCTGGTCTTTTTCGTCAAGCAGCCAGAGCGAACATATCTTAGCATGCATTACATTGGCAGAAAGCGTAACTATAAGTTTTAAAATATCCTCAAGATAAAGATCGCTGGTTATGGCTTTGCCAATCTTGCTTAGTGCTTCCAAATACTCTTTATAGGAACCTTTCTTCATAATAATCCTTTTTGGTATGTCATATTGTAACAATATTTAACATAAAATCAACACTTAAGCATTTTAACTCTTCCACCTTCCCCGGGAATAATAACACAAATTAGTAACAAGGCTTTTAAATGTAAACCTATTTCATTCGATTCTTTACAAAAAATCACAATTTCTGCCTATTATTTAAGCAAAAAGTGCTATATTTTTCAATACTTTTGGCGATTTGTAAAAAATAATGATAATTTACTTGACAATTGTCAACTAATGTTTTACAATTGTAGCATAATAGTAAATATAGCTTTACAAATAGAAAGGAGGAACCCATGGAACAGGAGTATTTAAGCCCTACAGAAGCAGCTAAGGTTTTGGGCATAAGCAGGCAAGCAGTTATTGAACGTATTAAACACGGCAATCTTTATGCAGAGAAAGTCGGAAGCCGTTATATCATTCCAAAGAACACCCTTGCGGCGAAAGACTCATCCTCTATTAATGAGCCTGCCAGCGAAGGGTTTCCGGCTAAAGCAGGCGCTAACAAGGCCGAGGCTGTCGCTGGCATTCTTGAAAGGGTGCGCAAGGCAGAAGTAACAAGCATACAGCTCTGGTTTGTCGATATATTAGGAATACTTAAATGCATATCTGTAACGCCCGGAGAATTGAAAGATGTACTTGACCACGGAAAAGGTTTTGACGGCTCTTCCGTGACCGGTTTTGCAGAAGCCCAGGAATCGGATATTATCGCAATGCCGGATACTTCTACTTTTAAAATACTTCCCTGGACAAAAGAAGGAAACCTTACAGCAAGGCTTTTCTGCGATATTTTAAATCCTGATCTTTCGCCTTATGCCGGAGACCCGCGCTATGTTTTGAAGAGAGCTTTGGCAAGGGCAAAAAAATTGGGTTTTACTTTCTATGTCGGGCCGGAAATTGAATACTTTTATTTTAGATCTGACAAAAACCCTGAGGTTATTGATGAAGGCTCTTATTTTGAGCTTATCCCAAATGACCTTGCGGATACAATGAGGAATAAAACCGTGCGGATGCTTGAAGAAATGGGCATAATAATGGAAGCAGCCCACCACGAAGTCGCCCCAAGCCAGCATGAAATTGACCCCAAATATAACGATGCATTAACTATGGCTGATAATGTAATTACCAGTAAATATGTCATTAAGGAAATTGCCGAGCAAAACGGGGTTTACGCAACTTTTATGCCTAAGCCGCTTTTCGGGGTAAATGGCTCAGGAATGCACGTGCACCAATCATTGTTCAAGGAAGACCGTAATATGTTTTTTGATAAAAAAGACAAACATCACCTTTCCTCTATTGCCAAAGAATTTATTGCCGGACAATTAATCCACGCGCGTGAAATCTGTTCCCTTACCGCGCAATGGGTAAATTCCTATAAAAGGCTCGTTCCCGGATATGAAGCTCCGGTATACATTTCCTGGGCGCAAAGAAACCGCACCGCGCTATTGCGCGTTCCTTTATACAGGCCAGGAAATGAAAAAGCAACAAGGGTAGAACTTCGCTGTCCGGATCCCTCCTGCAACCCTTATCTTGCTTTTGCCGTAATGCTTGCGGCAGGTTTGGAAGGAATTGAGAAAAAATACAATCTTATGCCGCCGGTTGAACCTAACCTCTATCATATGGCTATGGAAGAACGCGAAAAAAGAGGGGTTGAATCGCTTCCGGGAAACCTGTTTGAAGCAATACTTGAAACAGAAAAAAGCAAGTTTATAAAAGAGGCTTTAGGCGAGCATATATTTACAAGGTTTCTTTTCAACAAGAAAAAAGAGTGGGAAGAATACCGGATACAAATTACGCAGCACGAAATTAAAAAATACCTTCCTCTGCTTTAAAATTATTTATCCGCCGAAAGGGCAGCTTTGATAAAGTTTTTAAACAGCGGGTGGGGCGTTTCCGGCCTTGATTGAAATTCGGGATGAAACTGGCAGGCAATAAACCAGGGATGTGCAGCAAGCTCAACTACCTCGACCAAATCTTTTTTATGGTAAATTCCTGAAAAAACCATCCCCTTCTTTTGCATAACTTCGCGATATTTGTTGTTAAATTCATATCTATGGCGGTGCCGCTCGGATATTTTTTCCTTCCTGTAAGCTTCGTGTGCTTTTGTGCCCTTCTTCAAACGGCACTCATAGGCTCCCAAACGCATTGTAGCGCCCTTCTCCTGAATTTCTTTCTGTTCCTCAAGAAGACTTACTATCGGATATTTTGTATCTTTGTTAAACTCTGTTGAATTAGCGTTTTTAAGGCTACACACGTTCCTGGCAAATTCGATAACCGCTATCTGCATGCCAAGGCATATGCCTAAATAAGGAATATTATTTTCCCGCGCGAATTTGCTGGCTGCAATTTTTCCTTCTATGCCGCGGTTGCCGAAACCTCCGGGAACCAGAATCCCCTTTACGCCTTTTAAATATTTCTCAACTCCGCATTTTTCGATATCTTCTGAATCTACTTTTTTTAGCACTAATTTTGCATCATTAGCCAGAGCGCCGTGGATAAGCGCCTCATATATTGATTTATAAGCGTCCTGAAGCGCGATATATTTTCCAACCACCGCAATTTCTACGGTATGCGAAGGCGATTTTATTCTTTTTAAGACATTACGCTCCCAGTCGGTTAAATTTCCATCCGGATGTTTAATATTAAGCAGCCTGGCCAGGAGCGAATCCAGCCCTTCTTTTTTAAAACTAACCGGGACTTCGTAAATCGTTTTCGCGTCAACCGCATTAATTACGCAGCCGGCATCAACGTTACAAAAAAGCGCAATTTTTTCCTTAGCATCTTTAGTGAGCGCTTTTTCCGTCCTGCAAACGATTATATCCGGCATAATTCCTATTTGCCTAAGCGCCGCAACGCTATGCTGGGTTGGTTTCGTTTTAACCTCTCCGGCTGATTTAATATAAGGCACAAGGGTAACATGAATATTGATTGCATAATCATGGCCCAACTCTAAACGTAACTGCCTTATTGCTTCCAAAAACGGCAAACTTTCTATATCGCCGACAGTACCGCCTATCTCAACCAAAACAACATCAACTTTCTGGTTAAGAGCCACTTTTTTTATGTGATGTTTTATTTCATCCGTAATGTGAGGAATAATTTGAACGGTTTTACCAAGATAATCACCTTTTCTTTCTTTGGTAATAACCGAATAATAGATTTTTCCGGTAGTAATATTATTATCTTTGGTCATTTTAGCGTTTGTAAAACGCTCGTAATGGCCCAAGTCCAGGTCTGTTTCCGCGCCGTCATCAGTTACGTATACTTCACCGTGCTGATAAGGATTCATTGTTCCGGGATCAACATTGATATAAGGGTCGCACTTAATAAGAGTAACCGTAAGCCCCTTTGATTCCAGTAACTTTCCTATGGAAGAAGCAGTAATACCCTTGCCTAAGCTTGATACTACTCCGCCGGTAACAAAAATGTATTTTGACATTTAAACCTCGCTTCGCCTCGATAGATAGCAGATTGCTGATTGAAACTATGCAGTTATTTCATCTGTTATCTGCTATCTACCATCTGTTATCTTCCCAAAAAAAGAGAGAGGCGTCCTCTCTACCGCCTTGTAACTTTACGTAGAAAGGACGCCTCTGTCCTTAAATCGCTGTTATTTTATACCACCAAAATATATTGTCAAGAAAAATCACCTGTTGCCGGAAGATAAAACTATTCTTCCGCCTCAATAGAATCAGCCACGCCAACACAGACCCGATTAACTGCATTAAAAACCTTGCTGCGGCCCAATTTGCTGTCAGCCAGGAATTCTTCACATTCCAATACGCCGCTTTCTTTTGTCAATACGCAATGAGTATTGTTATCGCAAGTGTTACACAGGCCTTTTGTTTTCATAGATACTACCTCCTTAGCTTACCGCAGCAAATTTCCTTCCCTTCGCGGAATTTTTCCCGTTGCCGTTTCTGCCGTTAGACTTTCCGTCCAATATCGCCTCTGCTTCTTTGCGATAAGCATCCATTACATAAGGAATGCCTGAAATTTTTGCAGCTTCTTCTGTAAGACTCATTAAATCGCTTCTTGAAATGGTATTTACCCTGAAGTTCCTGCTGCCTGCCATAAGCTGTTGAAGGCCCACCCTAATCTTTTGCGCGAATGAATAAACGCCCAGCGCTCCTAAAGGAATATTTTTCATTTCCTTTCCGTATTTATCTTCCAGCTCTTCGTAATAGACAAAAATTTCTTTCTCTGTCGTACCGAATTCTGAAACCGTCGGCGGAAGCTGTTTTTCTTTAATCCACTGGGCAATATTTTTTCCAACCATTCCCGGAATCATAAAAGCTCTGCCCATGCACACTGCTTTAACGAACGGTGCTCCAAGCGCAAGCACTTTAAAAATGTGGTCCTCGCTGGAAAAACCTCCGGCGATTGCAATGTCGGGTAACCGCAGCCCTTTTTTGGCTAATTTTTCGCAGAACTCATAAGTAAGCGCCTGTAAATAAAATGTCGGTATACCCCATTCTTCCATCATTCTCCATGGACTCATACCTGTTCCTCCGGGAGCTCCGTCAATAGTTAAAAGGTCGATCCTCGCAAGAGAAGAATATTTAAGCGCCATTGCCAATTCTTTCATGGAATACGCGCCGGTCTTTAAGGTTATACGCTTAAATCCCAAATCGCGCAGGCGTTTAATTTCCGCAAGAAACGACTCTTCGCTTACAAAACCCAAGCGGGAATGCCTTTCGAATTCTTTTAAAGCCCCGTCCTTAAAAGCCTCCTGGTTTGAGTGTTCTTTAGGGTCCGGGGTTACGATGTAACCTCGCTTTTGCAGCTGAAGCGCCCGCTCTAAAGTTTTTACTTTAATTTCTCCGCCGATACATTTTGCGCCTTGGCCCCATTTAAGCTCAATTGTATCCAGTTTATGTTTTTTACGTACATACTCTGCAACCCCCAGGCGCGTATCTTCTACATTCATCTGGACAAGAATTTCTCCGAAACCTTCATGAAATTTTTTATAGGTTTCGATACGCCTGTCCATCTCAGGCGAATTCTTTATTTTTCCTTTATTATCCAATTCAAGCTCAGGGTCTATGCCGCATACATTTTCTCCGCATACAAGCGTAACTCCTGATATTGCAGCGCCAATTGCAAAATGCTCCCAATTCTTGCGGGCAATTTCTGTTGAGCCGAGCGCTCCCGTAAAAATCGGCACGCGCATTTTTACTTTCATGTCCCAGCCGTATTCGGTTTCGGTATTTACATCGGGAAATTTTGTTGTATCGGGATTGCCTTCCATGCCTTCCGGTAAGCCCTTGGCACCCTCGGCATAACCCTGGATATTAAGGTGGGAATAATCGACCGGATAATTTTTGTCTGCTCCGGCAGTAACTTCGCCGAAAGGCCCTGGATAAATTACTTCTCGCCCCCTAAATGTTGCCTTAAATGCTTCGCAATTTCCGCGACAGCCGTCAACACAACGCGAACAGATACCCGAACCAGGAACGACATTTTTTGAACGGTTAAAAGTCCTGGTTGCATCATTGCCGTTAGGCCTGCCTAAATTCATATGAATCCTCCTTTGGCGGTCAGACTTTGACCACCCATAGATAAACTATAACCTCGCAGTCACACACTATGCCTGCGGTAAAAAACCGACTTACGCTGTCATGTTTAAATGCAAAATGCCAGTTATCTGTTAAATCCTTCTGCTAAAATTATTGCCTCAGCCACTTCGCGCATGCTTTTACGATTGTCCATGCTGCATTTTTGTAAACGTAAATATGCCTCTTCTTCGGTAATTTTTTGCTGACGCATTAAAATCCCCTTTGCGCGCTCCAGGCGTTTACGCGTTTCGAGCTCCTCCTGGATAACCTTGCTTCTCACCATCAATTCCGTATTTTCAATCGCAACAGCTGCCTGATTGGCTATGGAAGTTAAAAGATCGACTTCTGCTTCGCTAAACTCATGCGGTGTGGAAGTATAGCAATTAATAACCCCTATCACTTTGCCCTTTACCGCTAAAGGCACGCAAAGAAGCGAACATAAGCCTGCTTTTTTAGCTATATCTTTGTGGCGGTATTCTTTTTCTTTGGTAACGTCTTTTATGGTTACGGCTTTATTTTCCTTAACTACACGCCCGGCAATGCCCTCTCCTACTTTTAATGGCATTTTCTTGGTATATTCTTCACTTATGCTCTGGGTGGCACGTATTATCAGTTCTTTCTTTTTTTCATCCACAAGCATAATTGAGCAGATATTGGAACTCATAGTTTCGGCAGTAACAGTCACAATAAGGCGAAGAATATCCTCAAGGTATAAATCAGACACAATGGCTTTGCTTATCTTGGACAAAGCCTTAATTTTTTCTTCGTAAATCAGATTTTCCATATATCACCTCATTAGAATTTTGTTTCTTTGCTAAGTCGCAGCTTCATAAAATAAAAAAAAGCGTTCCACACCCATTAAGGGTATAGAACGCCATCGTTCTTTGTCCTAATTTATTCCGGATCTAGGCTAAGCACGCAACACGGTGCTTAAAAAAAGAAAACGTCCCCCGAGGCTATCAATGCCACAAAAGGACGTCGTTATCCGGTATTCTAACTTTGAAAATATTCGGGAACCTAAAATAAAAAAAGGCGTTTCTTAAAAACGCCTCTGTTCCCTAAACTTTGAGCACATACGTTGTGCCCAAATTCATTTTAAAAATAACATATTATTTTTTGTTTGTCAAGGCAAAAAAATACGGGGGAAAGTTTTACCTTTCCCCCGTATGCTATTTGCTAGGTTATTAATTACACAAGCCCCTGGGCAAGCATGGCGTCAGCAACCTTAACGAACCCTGCCACGTTAGCTCCTTTTACGTAGTCAACGTACTTGCCTTCTTTGCCGTACTTTACGCATTGCTCATGAATGGCAATCATAATACTGTGCAATTTGTTATCAACCTCTTCTCTACTCCAGGAAAGCCTCATGCTGTTTTGCGACATTTCCAAACCGGACGTTGCAACGCCTCCCGCATTAGAAGCTTTGCCGGGCGCATAGAGAATTTTCGCTTTTTGAAATACCTTAATTGCTTCCGGAGTGGACGGCATATTCGCGCCTTCTCCGATTGCCATACAGCCATTTTTAACCAGAGTTTTTGCATCAGCTTCATCTATTTCGTTTTGCGTAGCAGAAGGAAATGCGATATCACACTTAATACTCCACGGCCTTTCGTTTTCGAAATATTTGCAGCTAAACTCTTTCGCGCATTCTTTGATACGGCCGCGGCGTTCATTTTTAAGGCTCATTACGCATTTTAATTCTTTCTCGTCAATGCCGTCTTTATCGTAGATAAAACCGTTGGAATCAGAGAGCGTTACAACTTTAGCGCCCAGCTGATGTAATTTCTCAACGGTATATTGCGCAACATTACCCGAACCGGAAACCGCGCAAACTTTTCCCTTCAAGGATTCGCCTTTTGTCTTAAGCATCTCCTGCACGAAATATACACAGCCATATCCGGTTGCTTCCGGCCTGACTAAGCTTCCGCCCCACTGAAGGCCTTTGCCGGTTAAAACGCCGGTAAACTCATTACGCAGACGCTTGTATTGACCATACATAAAACCTATTTCTCTGCCACCTGTTCCGATATCTCCGGCAGGAACATCTGTATCAGGGCCCACGTGCCGGAAAAGTTCAGTCATAAAACTCTGGCAGAATCTCATTACTTCATTATCGGATTTGCCTTTAGGGTCGAAATCAGAGCCGCCTTTTGCTCCGCCCATAGGAAGCGTTGTTAAGCTATTTTTAAAGACCTGTTCGAAGGCCAAAAATTTCAATATCCCCAAATTAACGCTTGGATGCAAACGTATGCCGCCTTTATACGGGCCTATTGCGCTGTTCATTTGTATACGAAAACCCCTGTTTACCTGGAACTCACCGCGATCGTCAAGCCAGGGAACCCGGAACAAAATTACTCTTTCCGGTTCGACCATTCTTTCGAGTATTTTTGCTTTTTCATATTTTGGGTTTGCCTCTACGTACGACATAACCGATTCAACAACTTCACGTACCGCCTGATGAAATTCCGGCTGGCCCGGGTCTCTCTCAATTACCTTCTTCATAAAATCATCAACTTTCTTAGACATGCATCCTCCTTTGACTAACTCTGTCTTAAAACTTTATTCTAACACTGAATAAAGTTAACGCTCGTTACATAACCTTTCAATTATAGATTTGGCGGCAACTTTAGCCATACCCATAGCCTCTATAACTGTTCCTTCACCACCGACAATATCACCCCCGGCAAAAACATTTTTTATTGATGTTTCCATACTTCCCTGCTCGACAATAACATCGCCGTACTTATCTGTCTTTAATGCCGGGGTTACCTTAGTCAATATTTCATTTGCATTTAACCCTATGGCAACCACAGCTATATCGCAATCTACTTCGAAATCGCTTCCGGGAATTTCTATGGGTTTTCTTCTCCCGGAGCTGTCCGGTTCGCCCAATTCACATTGTAAGCAACGCAATTTCGTAACAAAACCTTTTTCATCGCCCACAAATTCCTGCGGCTTAACTAAAAGTTTAAATTTTATGCCTTCTTCCTTGGCGTGCTCAATTTCAAGGCGCCTCGCCGGAAGTTCCACCTCGCTTCTTCGGTAAAGAATAGTTGTATCGGGGCTCATACCGTTCATTTTCTGTAACCGCAAAGCGCATCGCGCCGCATCCATTGCAGTATTGCCGCCGCCTATAATAACCATACTTTTACCTATATTTACCGGCGTATGAGCCTTAGGAAATTTATAAGCGGACATTAAATTTACTCTGGTTAAAAATTCATTGGCAGAATAAATATTGCAAAGGTTTTCGCCTTTGATACCCAAAAAAGACGGTATTCCTGCGCCTAATCCTAAAAATACCGCGGAAAACTCTTTCAACAATTCATCCACATCTTTGTTCCTGCCTACAATAAAATTAGGTATGAATTCAACTCCCATTTTTTTAAGCGACTCTATTTCGTAATCAAGAATATTCCTTGGTAACCTAAAGGGCGGTATTCCGTAGCGTAATACTCCTCCCAGCTTATGCAAGCCTTCAAACATAACTACTTTTATTCCCGCGCGCGCAAGTTCTCCGGCGCAAGCTATGCCGGCAGGACCTGAGCCAACCACAGCCACCTTCTTAGCATTAGGGCCTGTACACGCAATCTTGGCTGTTGCAGCAGGATGATTCATTCCGTAGTCGCCTGTAAAACGCTCAAGAAAATGAATATTTATTGCCTGGGGCGATGCGAAGCGTTCTCCTCTTTTAGTAAGAACGCAGGCCTTACGGCATTGGTATTCGGCAGGGCACACTCTTCCGCATATGGAAGGAAAATTATTTCTTTCCCTTATGGTATTGTAAGCCCCGGCGTAATCTTTCTGGGTAATTTTATTAATAAATGTTTTTATATCTATGCCGACCGGACAGCCGGAGATACAAAGAGGGTTTTTACATTGCAGGCAGCGCGCGGCTTCCTCCAAAGCTTGTTCTTCGTTGTAACCAAGAATTACTTCGTCGAAGTTTTCATTTCTCGCAGATGCCGCTACTTCCTTAATTTTTACGGGTTCCTTTTTCATTGTATTAATATTATTTTAAGGATAATTTGCAGATATGCTGCTCTTTATCGTAGTAAATCTTATTTCTTTTTACAAGCTCATCCCAATTAACCTCGTGAGCGTCAAATTCAGGGCCGTCAACGCAGCTAAATTTTGTTTTTCCTCCAACGCTTACGCGGCAACAACCGCACATACCGGTTGCATCAACCATAAGAGCGTTGAGAGAAACAAGAGTTTTTACATTGAATGGTTTTGTTGTTTCGGCAACCTTACGCATCATAGGTATAGGACCAACCGCATATACAAGGTTACAGGCTTTTTTTCCTGCTAACAAATCCTTCAAAATATCAGTAACAAAACCTTTCTTGCCGTATGAACCATCGTCCGTGGTTACATAAAAATTATCGGATGCTTTCTTTAGCTCTTCTTCCAATATAAGTAATTCCTTGGTGCGTGCGCCTAAAATAGTGGTTACCCGGTTGCCCTTGGCTTTAAACGCACGGGCTACAGGATAAATTTCTGCAATACCCACGCCGCCTCCGACTATAAAGACATCCTCATTTTCATGAATTTCTGTAGGATGCCCGAGGGGCCCGGCCAGCGCATACAAAGAATCATTTGGCTCAAGTTTACCCAAAAGCCTGGTAGTAAGGCCGGCTTCTTGAAAAATTATGGTAATGGTTGTCTTGTTTGAATCGATATCTGCTATGGTTAGAGGTATTCTTTCGCCCTCTTCGGTAACCATAAGCACTATGAATTGGCCGGCTTTTGCTTTCGCGGCAATATCCTTAGCGGGAAGTTTTATCTGCACTATTCTTAAACCGGAAACGTCTGCCAATATTTTTTTCCCTAATATTTTTATGCTCATTGCTTAAATTTTGCGCATTAAATGTTTAAAAACTAAACAACCAGAATAAAAAAAATAGCGTCCCCTCCTGTGTAGAAAGGACGCCTTTGTCCTTGAAATTACCCTATTTTACGATTAACACGCTAAATGTCAACAATAAATTTTTAAAATATATGAAAAAAATTATTGCTCTTTGACAAATTTTTCCCCATCCCACGCCCAGCTTTCCCATTCGTTTCCGCGCGGGGTACGAGAACAATCCCTTTCTCCATTAATGTTTTTGGCTATTTTTACCCTGGGAACAGTAGTAAAATCAGTCTCGATATCGCAATTGCTGTTGGCTAAGAAAATCTGCGACACTTTATCGTTTTTGAACTTGTATATAACGAGGTGCATAAAATTGTTTGCCGTATCGTAATAAATAAGCATTTGCTTGGACCCGTTACAATCCATATCTACAAATTCAACCTTACTAAGCTGCCCGGAGATTGAAAAGTTAAATACTTTTGGGCCTTCATCTTTTTTCCTGGTCGGCTTAGTAATTTTTATCAAAATATCGCCGCGCGTTAAAAAGCGGTTCTCGACTTCAATTAATTCACTAACCATGTCGTTGTCTAAATCAAGCTGGTAAGTTTCTATATTTCTTAGTTTATCTTTTTTATTTTTGTTCGTGGTAAGGCAGCCGCCAAATAAAAACAGAACCAGAACCAAAACAGCCATATTGATAATTTTCATATTTTTCTCCCTGCTTTTTCGCTCGTAATCTAATTATTCAAATTATATGTTAGGCAGAATGTCCTTGAAAAGGTTTCTCTCTATATCTATTATCTGCTCTATCCCTGATTTTCCAAGGTCAAGCAGCGCGTTTAAATCATCTTTTGAAAATGAGCCATGTTCGCCGGTACCCTGCAACTCTATGAATTCGCCTGAAGATTTCATAACAATATTCATATCAACTTCGGCATCCGAATCTTCGGTAAAGTTTAAATCAATTATATATTTGCCTTTCCATATTCCTACGCTTATTGCGCCCAAAAAATCAGTTATACACATCTTGCTTATAGTCCCGGCCTTATAAAGCTTATGGAGACAATCACAAAGAGCGCAGAATCCGCCGACTATCGAAGAAACGCGGGTGCCTCCGTCAGCTTGTATGACATCGCAATCGATATAGATTGTCCGTTCGCCGATATTTCTTAAATCAACTACGCTTCTTAGCGAACGGCCGATTAGCCGCTGTATTTCGATAGCTCTGCCTGAATTCTTGTCTCTGGGTATACGCACCTGCGTTGAACGGGGAAGCATTCCGTATTCGGAAGTAACCCAGCCTGTTCCGGAATTACGCAAAAACAATGGCACATTTCTATCGATAGTTGCCGTGCATATTACGCGGGTTTGCCCAAACTCAATAAGGCATGAACCATCTGCATGTTTTATATAGTTTCTTTCTATGTTGATTTTCCTAAGTTCCTCAAACGCCCTGCCGTCGATTCTTTTCATAATTTGCTCCTTTTAAAAAAGTTACGATAAAAGATGCCGGGTAGAGAACTTACTTTTTATCTTCCGGAAAAAAGTCAGTAAGGGAAGAAATCTGTTTTTTCTTGGCTGCATCTTCACGCATCGAAAATTCCCCGCCGGATTCTTTAAAATATTTATCGTTCAGCCCGAAATAATACATAGTAAATATTACTGCATAAAAACCCAGAAAACCAAAAACATGCTTCGAGTGCTCCGTGGTAAGAGTAAGGATAATATCCGAAATTGCGAAAATAACTAAAAAAATAAGCGTCAGCAATTTTGCATAAGTTTTAACTTTTACTAAAATTATCCCGATGAATATATTTGCAGCTGCAAATAAAAAAATCCCTAATCTTATAAGGAAATCATATGCGAAAGACTTAGTTTCCTTGAACACAAACATAATTATAAGACAAACCACACCCACGGAAATATTAAGCCCGGATATAAGTATAATTGACAGCGGAATTTTTCTTTTTTTGGTGTTTGGAGATAAATAAAAATTTGTGCAGACAAAACCGAAAATCAAAATAAATATAAGGAATGAACCGAAGCTTAGTAACGGTTTTAGGACATTAAAGAAAAAAATCGGAAGCATAATTATTTCTCCAAATGCTCGTACAAATCGCGCCCCTTGCCATCTATAGCAACAATCAGCGGAAAAGCGCTTACCCTAAGCTCATAAACCGCCTCCGGGCCAAGCTCTTTAAAGCATATGAGCTTTTTTGATAAGGCCCTTTTCGCTAGAAGCGCGCCGCAGCCTGCCGGAGCGATAAAGTAAACACACTTATATTTTTTTATCAGCTTGCGCGCTTCTTTTGACCTTCTCCCCTTTCCTATCATTGCTGCTATGCCGCTTTTTAAAATCGGCTCGATGAATTTATCCATTCTGCTTGAAGTAGTAGGGCCGCATGAACCGATAATTTTACCTTTCGGAGTGTTGGTCGGACCGCAATAGTAAATTATTTTATTTTTCAAATCTAATGGCAGTTTTTTGCCTTTTTTAATAAGTTCGGTAAGCTTTTTGTGTGCCTGGTCTCTCGCAGTATAAACGCAGCCGGAATACAAAACCTCTTCGCCTGCTGAAAGCTGCGCTATGCCATTTTCTGTTTTTGGCCTGTTTTTCATGCTCTTCCTACGTATTCTCCGGTTGAAGTATCGATAGTAATAATATCCCCTTCTTTTATAAAAAGCGGGGCATTAAGCTTAAAACCGGTTTCAAGAGTAACCTGCTTTCTGGCAGTCCCTTCGGTGTCTCCTCTTAAACCTACCGGCGCCTCTACTACAACAAGGTCAACCCTTGACGGCAGTTCTATCGAAACGGGTTTATTGTTATAATATAAAAATTTTATTTCTGAATTTTCTTTAATGTAATTTTTGGCATCGCCGACGATTTCTTCATTTAATATAACCGTATCATAAGTTTCCATATCCATAAAGTGAAATCCGCTGCTATCGCGATACAAGTATTGGGCTTTTTGAGCTTCCAGCCTCGCCTCGTTAACTTCATCATCAGGATTATAACGCTGTTTTATAACCCTGCCGTCTTTTAAATTCTTAAGATAAACCTGATAACACGCCCTGTAGTTGCCCGGCGTCCTGTGGTCCATATCAACCACTATGTAAAGATCCCCTTTTTCGTCGACAACTGACCCTTTCCTTAGCCCTGATGCTCTCATGAAAATCCTCCGTATGTTTATATTTTTTGTAATTTTACCTTTGTTTAGCCTGGCGTAATGCCTGGGAATTAAAAGGTTTACTTTGTTTAAATTGCTCCCTTACTTTCGGCAATGAAAAAAATACACAATAAATAGCCGGAAAAAGACAGATACGTATAAAAGTATCGAATATCCAATACATCCTGGTATCTTTGCTTATTATTAAAAATAAAACCATAACAATGAGGCCGAAAAAAATTATTGCACATTGAAAAAGGATAAATATTATCCTGGCAACATTCTTTGACATTAGAATGAGCACGCAAAGTATTATAGTAGAAATTATAAAAGAAAAAAACAGCTGATAAGGCATAAATGCAAGGTCCTGATAAAAACCCAAAGGAGAAACTATCAAACTTTTTAATAAAGAAAACCGCACAATATCATCGGCATGCAAAAGCGCCTTTCGGCTCACAGGAAGCAGGAGCAGCAAATTAACAAAGAGCACAAATATGGTAATTAGCCTTACCGTAAGTAGCCATCTATTTTTCATCTGCAAAATCCCAGAGCTTTCCGGTTGCGCTGCGAAGCGCGTGACAACTTATATTTATCCCCACGGGAAGGCCGGCTATATGGGTTGCGGCAGTTTTTATTTTTACCGCTAAAGCCGTATGTTTTCCGCCTAAACCCATTGGGCCTATATTCAAGGCATTTATTTCTTTAAGCAGTTTTTTCTCGAGGCTATTTAAAAATTTATCCTTATTCGGAAGATCTATCCTGTCAAGGAGCGCCTTTTTAGCCAAAAGCAACGCAGAATCAGAAGTTCCGCCTATTCCAATTCCGATGATAAAAGGAGGGCAGGCTTCCGGCCCTGCTTTTTTAACGCTTTCAATAATGAAATCTTCAATTTCGGAAAAACTTACGGTCGGATTAAACATCTTAAGCTGTGATTTATTTTCGCTGCCGAAACCTTTAGGAAAAATAGTTATGTTTATGCCATTTTTATCGGAATTGAAATCAACGTGCGTAATTACGCCTTTATAAGAAGGGCTTTTTCGTAAAAGCGGGTAAACCGCAAATGGGCGCAGGTAATTCTTGTCATACGCCGAAGAAACCTGCCTCTCGATATTCTTTATAGAAGCGCAGGACATAGAATCTTTTTTGCCTACCTCGATAAAAACAACCGGCAGCCCGGTATCCTGGCATATTGCAAGGCATTCCTTCTTTGCTATAGCAGCATTTTCCAAAATCCAGCCTAAAGCTTTTTTTGCTTTTTTATTTTTTTCAGCAGCATAAGCTTTGTCCAGCAATTTCTTTACATCTTTTCTTAGAGAAAAATTTGCTTCTTTGACTAAAAGCTCAATATCGGATTTTGATAAGCGCTTCATTTAACACCCAATACTTTATGCAGCTGGCACATTATTCTTACATCTATATGCTCTTTTTTGCAGATACCGGAAAAAAATATAAGTTTCTCCTGTAAAAGTTCCTCAAGGGGATTTTGCGCCTGAAGCACAAAGCAAACATCCGGCATAACTTTCTTGATTATTCTTATGGATTCGTAAATATCCTCCGCTTCGGTATCTCTACCGATTATGGCCTTAATAAATACCTCTTTAGTGCTTGCGATTTCCAAAAAACGCTCATGCTCATGCCAAAAACTTATCAAATTAGTCGAAGAAGGAAGTTTAAAGTCCATTGCTATTATATCAACATAGCCGATAACTTCCTTAAGATTTTCATACATAATTCCATTTGTTTCAAGGTACACTGTTTTACCATAAGTTTTAAGTTTTGCGCTTAAAGCTTTTACAAAATCAACATGGATAAGCGGTTCTCCTCCGGTTAAAACGATAACATTACATTCGCCAAGCAACAATATATCCTGCAGCGCTTCTTCAACTGTTTTTTCGCTGTAATTGGTTAATTTCGTATCACAGAATGAGCAATGGACATTACACCCGTAGAAACGGATAAATATCTGCTCTGTGCCCTGATAAGGCCCTTCACCTTGTATACTTTTAAAAATTTCTGAAATTTTTGCTTTCATATAATTCCGGTTACGTTGCCATATCATTTCTCAATAACGGGTCTTTCATTCCTAATTCTCGGAATGCTTTTATTCTGAATCTGCAACTGTCGCATTTTAAACAAGGCATATTGCCGCCTTTATAACAAGACCATGTATATTGAAACGGAACCTTCAGCTTTAATCCTAATTGAATTATTTCTTTTTTATTTTTGTTAAGCAATGGGGCGGCAATTTTAATACCTTTGTATTTCAATCCTTCATTCAAAGCTTTGGCAAAGCTTTTTAAAAATTGCGGCCTGCAATCAGGATATCCGGAATAATCTTCTATGTGCGCACCGATAAATATTGATTTTGCTCCGGTAGCTTCCGCAAAGGAAGCAGCATAGCTTAAAAAAATTATATTTCTTCCCGAAACATACGTAACCGGGATTTCTTTATTTTTTAGATTACGGCTTAAAGGGACTTTTATTTTTCTGTCAGTAAGGCTTGATTTTGTCCAATCCAACCCTATTTTTATAACATAATATTTTAAATTATTCAACCTGGCGATGCGCTTTGCGTAAACCAATTCTTTTTTGTGCCGTTGATTATAATCAAATATGATGGCAGTTAGTTTGTTGCCTCTATTTTTTGCATAATATAATGTAACAGCTGAATCGAGGCCACCTGAAAGAAGTATAACGGCTTTTTTCTTAACAAACATGGCGGCTTACTATATTGTTTCTTTGTAGGAAGCGCAAGAAGTGTCTGTTTCCCACACATTTACTTTTTCCAGTTTACAGTCTTTGCCCTTAAATTCTTCCTTTAGCTCGTTGAATATATGGCAGGCGATATTTTCTGAACTGGGGTTATTTTGGCTAAAATATGGCAGTTCATTCAAATGCTTATGGTCCAATTCCTCAAGGACTTTGGCGGTAATTTTTTTTAATTCGCTGAAATCCATAACCATGCCGGAGGAATCAAGTTTTTTCGAAGAAACAGAAACCTCAACTTTCCAGTTGTGCCCGTGCAGATTTTCGCATTTACCCTGGTAGCCACGTAAAAAGTGTGCAGCGCTGAAATTTGAAATTATTTTTATTTTATACATATTTATGTTTATTTTTACTGTAAATTATTAACAACTCTGGGTAATGGTATTTTTCTTTTCAGAAACAATCTTGCAAGCTTCATGAAAGCTTTCGGTTCATCGCTTACATAAAATTCTCTTTTGCCTGTTTTGCTCTTACTGCTTCTTAATAGGTTGCCTTGGGCAAGTATTTCTTTGGCGTGCAAAGCGACTTCCGTTGCTGAATCAACAATATAAACTCCTTTAAGATAGGAAGCTATTTGTCTTTTTAAAAGAGGGTAATGCGTGCAGCCCAATATAATTACATCTGCTCCGCTCAATTTAAGGCTTTTTAGATACATCTCAACAACACCGCTCGTGGTTTTGCCGCTTAAAATCCCCTCCTCAACCAAAGGCACAAATAAAGGGCAAGCTTTGGAATAAATTTTTGCCGATTTGTCGTTTTTTAAAATAGCCTTTTCGTAACTTTTGCTGTTTATCGTTGACCTGGTCCCCACAACCGCGATTTTTTTATTTTTTGTTGCGTCAATAGCCTTACGCGCGCCAGCCTCAATAACGCCTACGAGCGGTACGCTAAACATTCCCGAAAGCGCATCAAGCGCTAAGCTTGATGCAGTGTTACAGGCAACTACGATAATTTTTACCTTTTTCTTCAGCAGAAAAAGGATACTTTCGGTGCTGAATTTTATTATGGTAGATTTAGACTTATTTCCGTAAGGAACTCTTGCTGTATCGCCAAAATAAATTATATCTTCACTGGGCAATAACTTTTCTATTTCCTTAAAAACAGTAAGACCTCCTACACCTGAATCAAAAATACCTATTGCTTTGTTTTTCATAACAAAATTTTCTCCTTAAGTATCTAAACTATTTACTGCTTGCAAGATTATTATACTGTTTATTCATGGAAACTACTGCCAGAGCAATTGCCTCCGCGATTTGCCTTTGATAAGACTCTTTCCTAAGCCATTTTTCTTCGTATTTGTTGCTTAAGTAACCGGTCTCAACCAGCACCGAAGGAACGTAAGCAAGCCGTAAAACATAAAAGGGCGCTTTTTTCGGGGGGCGCACTGAAAACCCCATATTCTTGAAAGAAAAATAGAGCGAATGCGACAGCTCAACAGACAATGAATAATTTTTGGTAAGTAATAAGTCCCAGAGAATCGCCTCTGCATCGGGAGCAATTTTTCCGGGACAAAAATTTTCTTCCTTGGTAAGCTTAAGCGCACGCTCCTGGCTGTTGAAGCGATTAGGCGAGAGATAATACATTTCTGCGCCTCTTAAGCGTTTGGAGCGGTTTGAGTTGCCGTGAATGCTTATAAAGATATCTGCTTTATTGCGCTTTGCCACATTAACCCTGCCTTGCAGAGAGATAAAAACATCTCTATCGCGCGTAAGTATAACCCTAAAACCGCGCGCTTCCAATTCTTCCTTAAGGTACTTTGCTATTTTTAAATTTAAATCCTTCTCCTTCATCCCCCGGCAAGATATAGCCCCGGGATCGTTTCCTCCGTGGCCGGGGTCTACGACAACCGTATGTATAGTAAATATTGATTTGTAAAGTACCGGCTCTTTGGAGAAAATTTTCCCCTCAAGATCTCCGGGCACAAAAAGTTTTCCGTTTAGATATTTTGGCGAATCAGACAGGCTTAAGGTTGAGCCATTGAAATAAACTATATTGGAGTTTAGAATCAGCCGTATATCCTTTTCCTTGGAAAATATTTTTACTACATCGTCCAATGTGTCAAAATCATATTGCAGGTTGTGTTTTTTACAAAAATCTCCTATATATACATAACCTGAAGACCCGTAGCCGGTGCCCGGGTATCTGCCTGAAGTGGTCGCGCAAGCAGTAAAAAATAGAATTATAAGCAAAAGATACAGTCTTTTCATAACAAAAATTATATCACCCCTTACGTAAAAAGCAAAAAAATTAACCTAAAACAAGCGCGCTTAACTCCAACAAAAAAACGAGGTTAATGGGCATATTTAGATTACTACGGCAATCTGGTGCGATAAACCCGGAATTAGCGAAAAGATAAATTATTACACCAGACGGAAAAGAAGAGATTTGTCTTCCAGGGTAAGGTAGGTAGCTTTGCTTATAATTTTTAATTTCGCTATATTTTTATTTAGTGTTTCCTTGGAGATGCCGTTTACGCAGTCATTATAATTTGAAGCAAGTAAAAATACGTAGAATGTATTTTTATCCGCAAACGCGGCCTGATAGGAATGATGGTTCCAATCGCTGCCGACAAAAACAAAAATCATCCTGCCGCCGAATGCTTTATTGAAGGCCTGGCTTACTTTTTTAAGTATTTCCTTGGATGGATAAAGATAAAGAACCACTTCTATAAATTTTTGTTTACTCGAAATTTTACCTTTAACTTCGTGAATAACCTGGGCTAATTTCAGGGAAACTATATCGTCGGTTTTGCTTCCTTCGATTTTGCGCATTGCGTCTTTGTATTTCTCAACAAACTCCTGGTCAACAAATTTATATCCTTAAAGGCGCTGTAAAAAGCAATAAATACCTGGAAGAAATACATTTGGCTCATTAGAGACGCTACAGGGTTGTCGATTTTAACCGTAAGCTCAACCGGAAGGAACAAACTGTTTTTCTTCTTAAGTAATCCTGTTGTTTTTACGCTGAAGTTTTCTTTTTTTGAACCCAATGACTCCTGAAAAAGCTGCACAATCCAGGAAGAGAAACTTGTTCCCAGGTTTCCTTTTACCCGGGGAAAGAAATAAGGCGGCTCCCTGTCTTTATATTTCTCCGCAAATAAATATGCTTCGTGCCGGGCTGTCTCCAAAGAAGATACGTAAACATCATAAACCTCTTTAAGCCTGTCAAAATCCTGCTTAAGGAGCAAAAATAAAGGAAGAAAAAATATAAGCGTATGGGGGCAGGAAAATCTTCCGCCTACGTCGCTCTCTCCATCAAATTGTATAGGCATTTTTTGCGCAGGCGCCCAGCCAAGAGAATTGAGCTTTTCGTGCGCCGCAGGGTCAGCCAGCCACAAGAAGTGTTTGTGCCAGCTTTCGCCGAGAACTTCGCGCATGGCCAAAGACAACAACTGCGTTTCCTGGGTTGTACCTGATTTTGAAATCGAAATAACCAGGGTTTTATTTATATTTTTAATTTTCTTAAGTATAGCTTTGACTGCGGCAGGGTCCAGGCTATCGAGAGCAAAAAGTTTATGCCCCCTAAAAAGGGAAAAAAGCGTTTTAATTCCATTAATTGACCCGCCCATACCTATGAAAATAAAATTTTCTTTTCCTTCCAAGAGCGGGGAAATCTTCGATAAAGAATTTTTTATAAGTGCAAAAGGCGTAACTCTTAGCCAGCCGAGACGGTTTTTGCCGTTGTCAAAACCGATTTTCCCGTATGGATTATTTGAGGAGACCTGCGCTTTCTCTTTTCCCTGAGCATCCAAAATATATTGCTCTAATCTGTTCGTCATAATGAGATAGAATTATATCAGAAAAATCTGTAATTGCAAATTTGAATTAAAACCAGCACACCTTATTTCTACCGGAAATCTTTGCCTGGTATAATGCTTTATCCGCAGTTTCCATCAAAACATCGGAATACAGGGTATTTTGAGGGAAACTACCTACGCCTACGCTTATAGTAACACCCAAAGTTTCATCAAAAGCTTTTATTATCTGCTGAGAAATCCTGCTTCGTATTCTTTCCGCAACCACGATTGCGGCCATCTTGTCTGTCTCCGGCAAAACAAGAGAAAATTCTTCTCCTCCGAACCTGGCCACAGAATCTATTTCGCGTATATTCTGTTTTACAATTTTTGCTATCTCTTTCAAAACTGCGTCTCCCACCAAATGTCCGTATGCATCGTTTATTTTCTTAAAATTATCCACGTCAATCATAAGGACAGAAAGCTTCAGAGAAAAACTCTTGGCGCGTTCGAACTCCTCCATAAAACGCATTACAAAATAACGGCGGTTGTATGTTTCGGTTAAAGTGTCATATATAGAAAGCTGCTGGAATCTGTCATAGAGATTTATCCTTTCCAGGCAAAGCTCAAGAAACTTTCGTAAAACTTCCTGCTGTTCCATAATCTTCTTTGAAGTAGTTTTTACGTATAGGCCGTTCTCCTCTGCGTCAAATGTAAATTCCAAATATTTGCTTTTGTCAGGCGGAGGGACAAACTCAATAGCGTCAACCTCGCCCAAATATTTTAGCTCTTCGGAAAATACCTTGAAAAGCTCTTTCTTGTTAAGAAAAGGCGAAATCTTACGCATAAGATCATAAAAAAAGAAATGTTCAGACATCTTTTTTTCCAAACCGTCTATATTTTTCTTTAAAGGGCTTAATTCCTTATCCAAGGCATCTATCTTGCCAAGAAAGTGCTCTTTTTTCCCGGAATTCTTATTTAAGAATCTTTTCAGCAAAAGAATTTCTTCAAAAATAAATAAGATTAGAAACAGAAAAATTATTGCCCGGTAAAACATATTTTATTTTTACCCTCTTTTTTAGCCTTGTATAAATACTGGTCTGCTTTATTAACCAAATCGTTCAATTCGAGGCCGTCCTCCGGATACAAAACAGCTCCAAGAGATACTGTAAAGTTTATATTTTTTCTGCGAAAACCTACCTTAGCGCGTTCGGTATTGGTATGTATATTTTGCGCAACTTCAAGAAGCCTCTCTTTGCTGCATTCAATCAGCGCCACCACAAATTCCTCCCCTCCAAACCTTGCGATGATATCTCCGGCCGAGCCTACTGTTTCGAGTAATACCGCAGACAGGCGCTTTAAGATAATATCTCCTACAATGTGTCCGTATGTATCGTTTATTTTCTTAAAATTATCTATGTCAATCATAATTATTCCGAGATTACTCTTCTTATACTTTGCGCGCTTAAGCTCTTCTTCAACGCGTTTATAAAAGTGGCTTTTTACAAACAAAAATGTCAGCGAATCCCTTATGGCAAGCTCCTCAGCCTTGGCAAAAAGCAATGCACGTTCCAAAACAACAGCAGCCAAATCACACATATCGCGTAGCAGGCGGGAATCGTCGAAAGAAAATGAAGAAGGCATATTGCTTTCAATACGCACTGTGCCGAGAAGAGCGTCTCCCACCGCTATAGGGCTTGCAATAAGAGAACGAATTTTTCTTTCGCGAAAGGCTGCTATCTTATTGCAATCGAACCGGAAATCTTTAAGCAAATCATCTATTATCAGGGATTGGTTGTGCTTAAGCAGCCATTTTTCGATAATATCACCGCACTTCTCTTTGATCACGCACTCTTCTTTTTTGAAAGAACGCTCAAGAGAAAGCGAACTTTTATGAAGGGTAAAAAGCATTATGTTTTCCGCTGACGGAAACAACTGGCATAAGGACTTAAGCAGAAAATCCAATATTTCCTGGAAATTGTACAATTCCACAAGTTCATGGGAAACTTCGAAAAGAGATTCTATTTTTTTTGACTTTTCCGGAAGCAAAGCAACAATTTTATTCTTTTCGTAAATATCCTGAGATAAGAGGTTTATCCTCTCTTCTAATTTGTCTGCTTCGCTTTGAAAATTTGAGGCTATTTTGAAATTAATTCTGCGGAATATCCAAAAAATTACAAGAAAGGCGAGAACGCTGACCGCACAAAATAAAAAACTTATCCTGCCCGCAATAGTTGCTATTGCGGCAAAGCTTACGAATAACAACAAACTTATGGTTGCGATAAAATTATACAATGGTTTCTTCGCTGGCCGGATCGAAAAAGTGAACCCGCTTCATGTCGAAAACAACCTCTATCATGCTTCCGATAGAAGGTATGTTCGAAGCTTCAACCACTGCGACAAAGATGTGTTTGCCTGTAGAAAGGTATATGTAATTTTCCGAACCCATGGTTTCAACTACATCACAGACTACGGCAACCGTATTTTCAGGAGTAGAGTTTGATGCAAATAATTTATCATAAATATTTTCCGGCCGAAGGCCAGCTATTACATCTTTGTCTATGTAGCTTTTAAGCTTATCATACATCCCTTCCAGTATCTTTATTTTAAAATTCCCCTCATCAAAATATAGCCCTCCATTTTTCTTTATAACTTTCCCCTTCATGAAATTCATAGGAGGAGAACCGATGAATCCTGCAACAAATTTATTGACCGGGTTATTATAGACATTTAGCGGAGTATCAAGCTGGAGCAAATTGCCGTCTTTCATTACAGCAATTCTATCCCCCAGCGTCATTGCTTCTGTCTGGTCGTGCGTTACATAAATCATTGTGGTCTGAATTTTAAGATGCAGTTTGTGAAGTTCCGTACGCATCTGCACGCGCAGTTTCGCGTCAAGGTTGCTTAACGGTTCATCAAAAAGAAAAACCATCGGCTTTCTTACAATCGCGCGCCCGACCGCAACCCTCTGGCGCTCTCCTCCGGAAAGCTCCCTGGGTTTCCTGTTTAGTAAGTGCGTTATGCTTAATATTTGGGCTGCTTCTTTTACTCGTTTATCTATGTCTGTTTTTGCATAATTACGCAGCTTAAGGGCAAATGCCATATTTTCGTAAACTGACATATGCGGATAAAGAGCATAATTTTGAAAAACCATTGCGATATTTCTATCTTTGGCGGGAACTTCATTTACCAGGCGGTCTGCAATATAAATTTGCCCTTCGGTAGGAGATTCGAGCCCGGCAATCATACGTAGAGTTGTTGACTTGCCGCACCCTGAAGGGCCAAGAAGCACAAGAAACTCCTTGTTTTCAACACCCAAACTTACATTTTTAACGGCAACTGAGTCGCCGTTATATTGTTTTATTACGTTCTTAAGACTGACCTGTGCCATATTTTTATAAATTAGTGGATAGACAATTATTAATTATTAATTAATAATTAATATGCCAAACAAAACATAATTTTATGTTTTACTTAAAGATATGTCAAGCCAAATAATATAATAATTTTGATAAAGTGGCTTTTAAATCTTTTCTATTCACAACCATATCCAAAAGGCCGTGTTCTAAATTAAATTCTGAAGTCTGAAAACCTTTGGGCAAATCCTGTTTTATCGTTTGCTTGATGACACGCGGCCCGGTAAAACCAATAAGAGCTCCGGGCTCTGCAATAATCACATCGCCTATGCCGGCAAATGATGCCATAACGCCTGCCATGGTCGGATGAGTTAACACAGAGATAAAAGGAAGATGCGCATCTTTAAGACGCGACAAAGCTCCGCAGGTTTTTGCCATTTGCATAAGGCTAAGCAGCCCTTCATACATACGCGCTCCTCCTCCTGAGCCTGAAACAAGTATTACCGGAATTTTCTTATCAATTGCATGTTCTATAAGGCGGGTAATTTTTTCGCCTACCACAGAACCCATGGTACCCATGATAAATCGGGAATCTGTGACCCCGAGAGCAACGTTCTTTTTATCTATCTTTGCCTCTCCTACTATTATTGCATCTTTCAGCCCTGTTGCCTCGGTATCTTCTTTTAATTTATCTTTATATGATTTTGGCCCCGCAAAAGTAAGCGGGTCTGCCGACTCCATGTCTTTATAAAGTTCGGTGAAGGTGCCTTCGTCAGCAAGTAAATCTATGCGCTCGAAGCATATAAGGCTGAAATGGTAGTTACATCTCGGGCATACTTTTAAATTTTCCTGCAATATCTTATTGAAAATAAGGTGGGAACAGCTGGGGCACTTGCTCCATAAGCCGTCAGGCATCTCTTTCTTTTTTCTTGCCAGTGTATAGCGAAAAGGTTTTTTGAATATTCGCATAGGAATATTTTACTTAAATTCAGCGTTTATACAACCTAAACCCCAAATCTTCTTATGGCTATTCCGCTGTAAACTTTGGGATAAAAATATGTCGATTTCTGAGGGAGCCGATAGCCTTTGTTTGCTATTTCAAATACCGCGGAAAGCGGTACCGACTTTAAAATAAAAGCGGTTTTATCTTTTCCTGCAAATTTTTCCGCTTCTTTTATATCGTGTGTATATTGAATACTTTCTTCCGTCTTAAACATAGGGAAAACGAACTGGTGCAGAAGATAAGTGTTCAGTTTTTTATAGGGCGAACCCGGGAAAAGCTTATCAAGCACAGATTCGTTCCTCAATTTAAGAAAATAAAATTTTGACTTATGGTAAACGCCGAAGGAAAATTTATTTTCGCTTTCAAGCTTCCTTACAAGGAGAGCGTCGCTTTTTACTTCTTTTATATCAAAATGTTCCTTAAGAGTTTCCAGCGCAGCATAAAAGTCAGGCACAGAAATTACCCTGTGGGTAGGCAGTATAATGAGCCCGGATTGTGCGTCCGTCATGTAGCTCATTATGTAATTTAAATTTTTAAACCGGCCTTTGTTTCTTTTATAGTAACCGGAAGCTACTTCAAAGCGGTGGTGCCCGTCAGCTATTACAAGGTTCTTCCCGTTTACCTCTGAACATATTTTACGTATGGTCGCTTTATCGGTTATCTTCCAAACCAGGTTTTCGTTAGAATCCAAATCTTTAAATTTCATAAACGGCTTTTTACCGCGATATTGCCTGTAGAGCGCGTGAAAATAATTAATTTTTTTCGGCGCTATTACGAATATCGGGCTTAAGTTAGCCTTGACTTCCTCTATTACTTTCCTGCGATCTTCTTTAGGCGCACTTAAAGTATATTCGTGCGGGAAAATTGCTCCTTTCGCATTCATTTTTAAAAGCGAAAGAAATCCGAAACGGCTGTATTTAGCCGCACCTATTTTAAATTTCTGTTCGTAAAGAAAAATACATTCGCAATCCGAATCTACAAGCACTTTGCTGTCAATCCAACTGCGCAGTTTCCTGCCTATTTCTTCATAATTGTTGTTTGTCGCGATAAGGATATTGGAAAAATTATACGGAGACTTTCTTTTAAGCAAAGAAAGCTGTTTCTTGCTTATAACGTCATACGGCGGACAAGCAAGCGCGGAAAGTTTTTTAAAAAGTGAGGGGTTGTAATAGGTAGCCTTAAAAGGCCTGATTGTGTCTGCCATTAAGTTTTAAATTTTGCTAAATTAGTAAAGTTTAAGGGAAGAGAGCCGGGTTATTTCTTATTGCAGTGTTTGCTATTCGGACAATCACAGGATTTGTTTTTCTTATAATCCGTGACATAAAAACCGCTCCCTTTGAAAATCAGGCCGCTGCCAGCGCCTATCTTTTTTTTGCTAATAGCTTTGCATTTTGGGCATTCTATTTTTATTTGTTCGCTTATTTTGTGAAAAGCCTCAAAATGATGTCCGCACTTGGTGCATTCGTAATCGTATGTAGGCATAGTAAAAACCTCCCTGATATTATATACGTAAAGTTGTAAGTTGCAAGGGCGAGTTATAACTGAAGACCTGCGGGATTCTTAATCCTGCATTTTTATTAGAATTCGCCCCGTTCTTTTGCTATTTCAAGCAAAACGTTCCTCTCGTTGGGAGATAATCTTTTTGGTATTTCTATTTCAACTTCAACAAGCTCATCCCCTACTCTTTTCGTGCGCAAATTAGCCATACCCTTTCCTTTAAGCCTGAAAACCGCGTTTGGCTGCGTACCTGGCGGAATATTCATTTTAACATTCCCCGATAAAGTCGGCACTTCGATTTCCGCGCCAAGCATGGCTTTAAATACATTTATTTTTTCCTTGCACCTTATGTCATCGCCTTCTCTTTGAAAAAGAATGTGGGGCTTTACTCCTATATGCAAATACAAATCGCCGTAACCGCCTTCACCATAATTACCTTCTCCTTTAAGGCGAAGGACCGAACCGTTATCTACTCCCTGCGGTATCGTCACTTTAACCTGTTTTTTAGTTTTTAGCCTGCCCTGTCCGGAACATTTGGAACAGCGGTTTTTAAAAGTCGCGCCTTCTCCGCGGCAATTAGGGCACGTCTGAGTAAAACTTATAAAACCCATGCCGCTTGAAACAACGCCTCTGCCCCGGCATGTTGGGCAGGTTTCTTTTTTCGAACCGGGCTGGGCGCCGCTTCCATTGCACTGGGGACAGTTTTCATAATGAGAAAATGAAATTTCTTTTTCTGCTCCAAAAGCAGCTTCCTCAAGGGTTATTGATATTTCAAAATGGACATCTTCGCCGTGGCGCCTGCGGCCTCCTCCAGCGCGGCCGGTGCCTCCGAAAACATCAAAACCAAGGTCAGAGAAAAATTCTTCAAAAATACTTCCGAAATCGCCCTGCGCCTGGCCTCGGCCTCTAAAAATATCGGAAAAATCAGCCCCCTTAAAAATATCTTCCGTTGAATAACGCGAATCAACTCCGGCATGGCCGTACTGGTCATAAAGCTGCTTTTTGCTGGGATCGCTTAGAACCGCGTAAGCCTCTGAAAGTTCTTTAAATTTTTCTTCGGCCTCTTTCTTTTTTTCCGGAGCAACCCTGTCAGGATGGTACTGCATAACAAGCTGCCGGTATGCCCGCTTTATTTCCTCAACGGAAGCAGTTTTCTTTACACCCAGAATTTCGTAATAATCTTTTTGCGTACTCATTTTTCAGTTGTCAGATATCAGCTTTCTCAACCAACAGGTTGACCCGCTTAAATGTTTTTATAAGGTGGCGGGGCCGTCAGCTGCCAAGAGCTGACGCTTAATGGCTGATAGCTTAGTTTTTGTCTTCTTCTTTAAAATCCGCGTCTATTATGTCTTCTTTCTTTTCCTCTTTTGGCTCTTCCTGGCTTGGGCCTGCTTCAGGGCCAGGCTCTCCCTGGGCTTTACCCTGCGCCTGGCTCTTCTGTGATGTATTCTTGTAAATTTCTTCAGCCAGTTTGTGCGCTGCTTTGGTTAAGTCTTCCATACCTTTCTTGATCATATTTATATTTTTGTCTTTGACTGCAGTTTTTAAATCATTGATTTTTGCTTCAATGTTAGCGCGCTCAGATTGTGAAATCTTGTCGCCATAGTCTTTCAATGATTTCTCTGTTGCGTAAATAAGTTGGTCTGCCTGGTTTATAGTTTCTACTTCTTCTTTTTTCTTTGCGTCTTCTGCCGCAAACTTTTCAGCATCGTGAACCATTTTATCTATCTCTTCCTTGGAAAGTTTCTTTGGGGCGGTAATACGTATGGACTGCTCTTTTCCTGTGCCTAAATCTTTGGCTGAAACATGCACTATTCCGTTTGCATCTATGTCAAACGAAACTTCAACCTGGGGCACACCGCGGGGAGCCGCCGGAATACCAACCAAATCAAACCTGCCGAGCTCAACGTTTCCTTCAGCGTCAGCCATGCCGCGCTCGCCCTGAATTACCCGTATGGTAACCGCTGTCTGGTTATCGGCAGCAGTTGAAAAAATCTGAGATTTTCTTGTGGGTATGGTTGTATTTCTTTCTATAAGTTTTGTATTTACTCCGCCTAAGGTTTCAATACCCAGAGAAAGAGGCGTTACATCAAGAAGCAAAACATCTTTTACGTCGCCTTTGATAATTGCTGCCTGCACAGCCGCGCCCAGCGCAACGCATTCCATAGGGTCTACGCCGCGTTCAATTTTTTTGCCGAAATATTCTTCCACAAACTTCTGGACTATCGGCATTCTGGTTGGTCCGCCTACCATAATAATCTTATCTATTGATGTTTTATCATTAAATGATACTCCTTCTTTTTCAAATGCAGACTTTGCATCGCGAAGCGCCTGCTCAAGCGGATGCCTGCAGCGCTCAACAATAGGACCTACCAATTCTTCTATTTTTGCGCGGTTAATTGACATTGTCATGTGCTTAGGACCGCTGCTGTCTGCGGTTATAAAAGGAAGATTTATATCAGTTGTAAGAGTGCTTGAAAGCTCTACCTTTGCCTTTTCAGCAGCTTCTCTTACTCTTTGCATCGCCATTTTATCATTACGTAAATCAATGCCGGTTTCGCGCTTAAATTGGTTTACAATGTAATCAATTATAGCGTTATCCATATCTGTTCCGCCAAGCTGGGTGTCTCCGCTTGTTGCCATTACTTTGAATCCGCCTTCTTTCCACATTTCCATAATGGTAACGTCAAGGGTTCCGCCGCCAAAATCAAAAACCATGATTTTTAATTCTTTCCCGGCTTTTTCAAGACCGTACGCAAGGCAGGCCGCTGTCGGTTCGTTAATGACACGAAGCACCTTAAGTCCTGCTATTTCGCCTGCATCTTTTGTGGCTGTTCTTTGGTTATCATCAAAATATGCCGGACAGGTAATAACTACCTCTTCAACTTTATCTCCAAGGTAGCTTTCCGCGTCCTGTTTAATTTTTTGTAAAATAAAAGCTGAAATCTGCTGGGGAGTATATTCTTTTCCGAATGCGTTGAATTTATAATCTGTTCCCATTTTACGTTTTGCAGCAAAAATAGTTCCTTCAGGGTTTATCGCAGCCTGGCGCCTGGCAGGTTCACCCACAAGCTTCTGGCCGTCTTTTGTAAATGCAACAAAGGAAGGAAAAGCTTTTCCGCTGGCAACTCCGGCTCCTTCCGCTGAAGGAATAATTACAGGCCGGTCACCTTCCATTACTGCTGCCGCTGAATTAGAAGTTCCTAAATCTATACCAATCACCTTAGCCATAACACACCTCCTATACGCTATCCTTATTTTGAGAATTGTTATTTTTTGTTTTCTCTTTGTCTTCCTCTTTTTTGCCCTCTTTATTTTCTATGTCCTGCTTCTCAATACCCACAATTACTTTCGAAGGACGCAAAACTTTATCCTCAAGCATGTAACCTTTCTGGACCTCTTCTAGAACAATGGGTTTATCTGTTTCGTCATCAACCTCTTTAGTCGCGACTATTTCATGTAAATGCGGGTCAAAAAATCTGCCGACACTCTCAATCGGCACAAGGCCTCTTTTCTTAAGCAAATTTAAAAAGTTATTATAGGCCATCTCAAGGCCCTTTATAATTTCTTCGATATTACCATGTTCTTTTACCATCCTTAATGCCTGTTCTGATTCATCAAGCACTATTAGAAGGTCGCGGATTAACGAAGACGTAGAAAATTTTATTAAATCTTCCTTTTCTCTATCCCAGCGCTTTCTGGCATTGGTAAAATCCGCGCAAACACGCATATATTTTTCGTAAAGAGCATTGTAATCCTCTTTTTTTTCTTTGCCTGCGCATTCCGGACAACAAAATTCTTCTTTTCCCTCTTCCTTTATCGGTTCTTCTTTGTGATTTTTGTTATTTTTTGCTTTTTCGTCGTTCATAAAGTATCTTCGATAAAGTCCTCAAGCTGGTATTTAATGGATTGAAGGCAGGAAACAGCCCTTACATAATCCATTCTCATAGGGCCAAGCAGGGCCAATGAGTAGGAAACTTTTTTTTCTCCTGAACCGGATACGACCAGCGAACAGTCTGCTATTTCGTCAAATCCGATTTCATCACCCACCAGAATTTTTACCTGTTCATCGAAATAATTAAGCATCAATTCCTGTATTTGGTTTAATTTTACTTCAAGAGCGTAAAAAACGCTTTTAAGCCTTCTCATATCTTCAAATTCCGGCTGCTCAAGGATAAAACGCGCTCCTCTAAAAAATAATTTATGCCCTTCTCCTGATATTGCCAGAAACGATGCGTAACCGCTTTTTATCGCCAAAGTATCCAATGCACTATTTATAACCTGGCCACTGTCTGAAATTTTGTTGTACAGCTCCAATTCTATCGGGTAATTCTTTACCATCTCTTCTTTCTTAAGACACTCTACGTATTGCTTAAAACCCTTTGTGGTAGGGACTCTTCCCGAAGAAGTGTGGATATGGGAAAGAAACCCTTTTTTCTCCAAAGTTTCCATAACATTTCTTATCGTAGCTGAAGAATAAGGAAGATTATATTTTTCGCAGAGATGGGTAGAACTTATCGGTTTGGTTTCCTTTATATAGGCCTCAACCACCAAATTTAATATTTCCAGCTCCCGCTCTCTAGTATCTACTGCTTTTGCCATAAATTTGTTTGTTATGCGGTATTTATATTTAGCACTCTAGGCTTAAGAGTGCCAAAGATATTAACATACAAATATTTATCAGTCAAGAAACACTTTAGCCGTAAGTTTTTGCTACAAAACCTGCGGCCCCTCCGGCAGCTCTTTTGGAGAGCCCGGCTTCTTTTGGAGATGTTTTTCGACTTTATATTTAAGCTTATCGAGCTGCTTGCTAAGCGCAGAAAATGTGCTATTTATCGCGCTTGAGGCTCGTTTGTCTTTTTCGCCTGCCCGCAATACATGCTGGGGAAGATAAATGTGGGCGCTGCAGGTATACTCTTCCCTGTGCGGGCTTTTCTCAATATGCACAGCAACGTGAATAGGGTCATCCTTACGAAACATCTGGACTCTTCTTTCTATTTTTTCAATATCTTTATCCAGTACATTTTCAAGGAACTCGCTCTTTTCTAAATTCTTGTAAGAAACATCTACCCGCATTATGCCTCCTTTTTTTATATAGATAACAGATAGCAGATCGCAGATATCAGATACACAAAAGCTTTTTACCTGCCGTCTTTTTTAAAAACAATTTCCCTGCTTTTAACGTCTATTGTGATTTTATCTCCTTCTTTAAACTGCCCCTGTATGACTTTTAAACTTAAAGGGTCAACTATGAGTTTTTGTATAACTCTCTTTAAAGGGCGCGCCCCATATTCCGGGCTAAAACCCTTATCTGCCACAAATTCACGGCAAGAAGCAGTTAATTCTATCTCTATTTTTTTATCTTTCAATCTTTCTTTTAAAATGTCTATTTGTATATCTACTATCTTCTTTATTTGCGCCAAATCGAGCCTGTTAAAAATTATCATTTCATCAAGGCGGTTGATAAATTCCGGCTTGAAGTATTTTTTGATTTCTAATTTCATCTTCTCTTCCAGGCCTTTTATGTTTGTAGTTAAATCATTGAAGTATTCGCTTCCGATATTAGAAGTCAAAATAATTACCGTATTTTTGAAATTTACAATGCGGCCCTGCGAATCAGTGAGGCGGCCGTCATCAAGGACTTGCAAAAGAATATTAAAAACATCCGGATGTGCTTTTTCAATCTCATCGAAAAGCACAACCGAATAAGGCTTACGCCTTACCTGTTCGCTAAGCTGGCCTCCTTCTTCATACCCTACATAGCCGGGAGGAGCTCCTATAAGGCGCGAAACAGAAAATTTCTCCATATATTCGCTCATATCTATGCGAATAAAATTATGCTCGCTGTTAAATAAAAACCAGGCAAGGGTTTTGGCAAGCTCTGTTTTCCCAACACCCGTAGGCCCCAGGAATAAAAACGAACCAAGCGGCCGGTTTGGGTCGGCAAGGCCGGAACGTGCCCGCCTTATGCAATTTGAAATAAGCTCAATTGCATTGTCCTGGCCGACAACTTTTCTTTTAAGTTCATCCTCCATCCTGACAAGCTTTGCAATTTCCTCTTCGATTAAATTGGATACAGGGATTCCTGTCCAGCGGCTGACAACTTCCGCGATATCCTCTTCATCAACCTCTTCTTTGAGCATTTTCTCTTTTTTCTGAAATGCCGATAATTGCTCATTCAAAGCTTCAAGTTCTTTTGTCAGTTTGGGAATCTGGCCGTATCTTATTTCCGCAACTTTATCCAACTGAGCCTCTTTTTGCAGTTCAGCTGATTTAAGTTTTAAATTTTCTATTTCCTCTTTAACAGCCCTTATTTTTGTAATCAGCTCTTTTTCTTCCTGCCAGTGCTTTTTAAGCGCATTAAGCTCTTTGTTTAAACTTTCTATTTCTTTATCTACTTTTTTGAGTTTGTCTTTAACTGCTTCTTCTTTTTCTTTCATCAAAGCCTGTTTTTCAATCTCAAGCTCAACCAGCCTTCTTTCAAGCTTGTCTACTTCCTCAGGCTTGCTGTCTATTTCGATACGTAATTTGGAAGCAGCTTCGTCTATCAAATCTATTGCCTTATCCGGTAAATACCTTTCGGTTATATAACGGTTCGATAAAACCGCCGCAGAAACCAACGCGGAATCTTTAAGACGTATGCCGTGATGCACCTCGTATTTTTCTTTTAGCCCGCGTAAAATAGATATCGTCTGCTCAGCGCTTGGCTCGCCGACATAAACCTGCTGGAAACGTCTTTCAAGCGCCGCGTCTTTTTCTATGTATTTACGGTATTCATCAAGGGTAGTTGCCCCGATACAGCGCAAAGCGCCCTTTGCAAGGGCGGGCTTAAGCATATTGGCAGCGCTTATCGCCCCTTCTGCTGCGCCGGCGCCGACTAAGGTATGCAGTTCATCTATAAAAAGTATTATCTCTCCGTCTTTTTTTTCTATTTCTTTTAAAACAGCTTTGAGCCGCTCTTCGAATTCGCCGCGGAATTTAGTGCCTGCAACCAGGCTTCCTAAATCAAGGGCAATTATTCTTTTATCTTTAAGCCCTTCCGGAACGTCGCCGGAACTTATCCTTTGGGCAAGCCCTTCTGCTATCGCAGTTTTACCGACTCCCGGGTCGCCTATCAAAACAGGGTTATTCTTCGTACGGCGCGACAAAACCTGTATCACTCTTCTTATTTCCTCGTCTCTGCCGATTACCGGGTCAAGTTTACCTTTTTTCGCCAAATCGGTTAAATCTCTTCCGAATTTTTCCAAAGCCCTGTAAGTTTCTTCTGCCGAAGGCGACTCCGCAGTCCTTCCGGAGCGAAGTTCTTTTATGATACGCAGGATATCGTCTACGCCAATGCCCTGCTTATTAAGGTAAGCATAGAGAAATGTGTTTCTTTCTTTGGCTATGCCTAAAATTAAAGTTTCAGAGCTTACATATTCATCGCCGAAATCTTTTTAATAGGTTTCGGCGGTATTGATAACCTCAACAACTCTCTGGGAAATATAAACATCTTTTGCTGCTTTTGCGTAAACCTTTGGCTGGGAAATAAGGAATTCTTTTATTTTTGCATTCAGGTCATTAAGGTCTACTGCCAGCCTTAAAAATATCTGCATCGCTATCCCTTCGGGTTCGGTAATCAAAGAATAAAGAACGTGCTCCGGCAGGATAGACTGATGGCCGTAACTTTTCGCCAGGCTTATACTGTTAGTAATTGCCTCCTGTGCTTTTAAAGTAAATTTATCTAAATTCATATAATCACCGATTATTTTTACTTTAATATTGCAAAAGAATAAGTCAACGGCTGGTTTCTACAAAATATTGACTTAGTTCACATTGGTTGTTAGCACTCGTCATTGTAATCTGCTAATTAAAACCCAAAAAAAATCTAAATCTCGTGGCGCATTTCCAAAATAATCTTAACGCCTTTTATGTTAACTCCTTCATCGTCTATAAGATGTTTTACGATTTTAAGTTTCTTCATGTCTTTATAGGAAAGCAGTTTCTTTTTCCTGGTTTTGCCGTGGGGCTTTACTATGCCTTCTCTTAATATTTCGTGTAATGTCCAGTAGTGCAAGTGCAGCAATTCACACGCTATATTTAACGGAAATACAGGCTCCTCAGGCGATATATCAATCTCAAATTGTTTATTTAACTCTTCCCAACGCATAGTGCTATTTAATATATAACATATTCATTGAAAAATGTCAAATTTTTTCTTAAAATTTTTCAAATTATTTCTTAATATTTTTTAAATTATTTTTACAGCTACCCCTCTATTTTCAAGATGGGTGAGATTGTCTTTTTTTGTGCGCACCAGGTATACTGCTCTATCCTCCTCGTAGCTGGTTTTTAAAACCTCACAATTGGTATGGATATAATCCGTAAGCTCCATCATATTAAACGGTAACTTAATGACTGCCTCAATCATATCGGAGAAAAGCTGCTCATAGATAGACTTTTTAAGAATGCCGAGATTTGTTCCTTTGAGCGCAGAAATAAAGATTGCGCCTGAATATTTGTTTTTCAGCATTTCAATTTCGCCTTCTGACAATTTATCAATTTTATTAAAAACCATAACTATGGCCTTTTTATCAATGTCTAATTCCTTCAAAACTGAATTTACCGATTCCATAAGCCGCATTAAATCAGGGCTGGACGCATCAATCACATGTAAAAGTATATTTGCATAACGAAGCTCCTCCAATGTGGCCTTGAAAGCCTCGATAAGATTAAGCGGAAGTTTATAAATAAAGCCGACTGTATCAGTAAGTATTACTTTTGCGTTTTCGTGGACATAAAAAGTGCGGCTTACGGGGTCAAGTGTTGTAAAAAGCATTTTTGAAATCTTTTCGTCACTCTGAGTAAGAGCGTTAAAAAGAGTGGTTTTGCCGGCGCTGGTATAGCCTACGAGAGAGCAGATAATTTCTTTTTCCTTTTCGCGTTTTTTTCTGGTTAGCTCTCTATGCTTAATTACTTCCTTAAGCTCATTCTTTAGATGCGTTACTCTGTCTGTGATTCTGCGCCTGTCTATTTCAAGTTTCTTTTCACCGGGGCCGCGCGTTCCAATGCCGCCGCCAAGCCTGGAAAGCATAATTCCTTTACCTTTAAGCCGCGGCAATAAATACTCAAGCTGGGCGAGCTCAACCTGCAAAAACCCTGCTTTTGTGTGGGCGTGTTTTGAAAAAATATCAAGAATAAGCTGGGTGCGGTCTATTGTTTTTACCCCTAAAATGTCCTCAAGGTTCCTTTGCTGGGTAAAACTTAAATTATTGTTAAAAATTACAACGTCAATGCCCTCTTCCTGCGCGGTTATTGCAAGCTCTTCTGCTTTTCCCTTTCCTATATATAAGGCAGGTGTTATTTCTTTTCTTTTAACAACTTCCAGCCTTGCTACTTCAAGGCCGGTTGAAGCAACGAGGTTTTTGAATTCTTCAGCCAATACCTCAAACGGCCACCTCTCTGTGCCTACCTCAACAATTACAAGCAGTGCTTTTTCGATTTTTGTGGTTTCGTACATAATATATGTTTCTGGTTATATTATTTATAAGTTTCCTAAGACACCCACAAAACCAAATACCGCATTACCTTCCATTTGCCTTGCTGTTTTTCCAAATATAATAACATCCCGTGCCCCCACAACGGGCCATATAGATAATCAAAGTAAACAATAGCTTGCGACTTACTTGGGTTAAAGCCTACCCGTGAAAAAGAAACTATTGCCCGCTGCGAAGATCCGTATTTCTTATCAAAATTTTTCCAGAAGTTTTTATCTTCATCCTTAACCTTTTTTTCTGGTATAATATCCGCTTTTATATTGCCATCGAATAAAGGTTCTACAAAAGAAGGCTGTTTAACTTTCCGAATAAAATCATCAATAGTTTTGTTCTTTATTCCTTTGCGAAATTTTTCAAATCTCATAGCGTATTTTTGGTAATTTTCTCCAGGTTTTAGTTTTATTTTATCAAATATTTCAAGTATATCTTTTTCTTCCAACCCTTGCTTGCCTAATGTTTTAGTGCGTTGACGCACACTTACATAACCTTCTTTATCCGGCCCGCTAAACGTTACAACGTTCTCATCTATCGCATTCTCATCGTCATATTTCATAAAATTATAATTTAAAACCGCAGAAAAAACCTGATATTCCTCATCAGACACTTTGTTTGATATTGGCCTGCAAGCCATTATAAGCAAGAATGCCAGAATAAATAGAATATTTTTAAACTTATAAACCATATTCTTCGCCCTCCTCCTTAAGAAACTACAAAATACTCAAAAGTCTATGAACTATCTGGTCAGGTATTAAAGTATCTATATTCAGCCAACTAATTCTCTTATCTGCTTTAAACCATGTCAATTGGCGTTTGGCAAAATTGCGGGTATTTTTCTTCATAAGTTCTTTGGCCTGTTCTATATTATACCCGCCCTTTAAGTATCCGGAGATTTCTTTTATACCGATAATTTTTGCCGCGGTATTGCTCAATTTAAGCTTAAGCAGTTTCTTAACCTCCTCCACTGCTCCTGCCTCAAACATACTGTCAACGCGTTTATTTATTCGTTCATAAAGCGTTTCTCTTTTAAAATTCAAGCCGAATATTTTAATTGGAAGTTTTCCCCATAAGCCATTTGCTTCTTTTTTCTTTTTTGATAAAGGCACTCCGGTTAAGCGATAGACCTCAAGCGCCCTGATAATTCTTCGTAAATCCTTGGCTTTTGCTGCAGTTTCCGGGTCAACTTTTTTTAATTCTTCATACAAATATTCTTTACCAAGTTTTTCTGCTTTTTCCTCAAGTTCCTTACGCAATTTGTTATCTTCGCCTGCGCCGGAGAATATTCCGTCAAGCAAAGCTTTTATATATAAACCGCTTCCGCCGCATACAATTTGTGGAATCCTTTTTTCGAACAGGCCTCTGATTAATTTTTCCGCTTCCGTAAAGTAATCAAAAACACTGTAAGAATCCGCTACGGAAATATTTCCGACAAAATGATGTTTTATTCCTTTAAGGATATAATCCGGCGGCTTTGAAGTAACAATAGACGCTTCTTTGTAGAAAAGCATCGAATCAGCGGAAATTATTTCAGTATTAATCCTTTTGGCAAGTTCGTATGCAACTTCTGTTTTTCCCGTGGCTGTTGCACCGACAATAAAAATGATAGGCGGCATATTTTAAGGAAAGATTTTGGCGGGGTAACCTTGCTTAACCAATCTGCCCCACATTCTCTCTGCTTCTTTTCTGTCCTTGAATTTACCCACTCTTACTTTGTATAATACGTAGCTTCCGCTTTTATCCTCAATAATATAGACATCATATTTGTTATCCAGGTCATTTTTGAGATTTACGGCGTTTCTGCGGTCGCTGAAAGCTCCAACCTGTATGGTGAAAAAATCTCCCTGCTCCTTAAGAGTATCCGTAACAATAAGCTCGCTGCTTGAGGGATATTTTTCTTTTAAAATATTAAGGTATCTTTTTTTATCTTCCCACCGGCCTTCTTTTTCCGCTATCTGGCTGAGCCTCAGGTAAATGAGCGAAGAATAATTTGAAGCGCTTGCTTTTTTACCTATATTTTCATAAAGCTGCTGAGCCTTTTGCAAATCCCCCTCGAGAAAATACGTATCCGCCAGCTTAATCATACCCTGTTCATAGAATTTCGACCTGGGATAATTAGTGGTAAGCGACATGAGGTATTCGCGCGCCTGGGAAAAATTACCAATTTTCGTGTAAACAAGCCCCAAAAAATATAAAACTTCGTCATTGCGCTGCAAAGATTTTGCTTTTTGCAGGGCTTCTTCATAATCGTTACTAAGATAATCCCTGTAAGCCTCATCCAGGGAAGACGGATAAGATAAACTTGAGAAATTAAAAATAAAAACTATAGCCAGGACAAATAGCGCTGTTATTTTAGAAACGGTTTTCATTTACCCTCCGAAGAAATCTTTTTCTGCAAATCCAGCAAAATCTTATGACGCTTTTCCTTAACCTGCTGCGGCACATTATCTTTTAATTCATAGGCTTTTGTTCCCGGGCGTGGTGAATATTTGAATATATAAGCGCCCATAAACCTTACTTTTTCCAAAACTTCTTTGGTGCGCAGAAAATCTTTCTCTGTCTCCGTCGGAAAGCCTACAATTATATCCGTACCTAAAGTGCCCTTGACTATTTTTTTGTAACTCTTAACAAGCTTAAGATACTCTCTCCTCGTATAACCTCGGTTCATTAACTGTAAAATTCTATCAGAGCCTGACTGATATGGCAAATGTAAATGTTTTTTTATTTTATCCGATTTCGCCATAACCTTAAAAAGTTTCTCGGAAGTGTTTTTAGGATGCGGCGTTATAAAGTCAAGCTCACGAAGGCCTTCTATTTTTTCAACCATTTGCAGCAACTCAATAAATGAAATTGGCAGCTGCGAAGAAGAATGCGGGCGGTATCTGTAGTCATTAACATTCTGGCCAAGGAGCGTTATCTTTGTTACGCCAAGAGAAATATTGCGTTTTACTTCTTCAATTATATCTTCCGGGCTGCGCGGCCGAATTTCCCCCCGCACAAAAGGGACAACGCAATAAGAACAAAAATTGGAACAACCCGTTGAGATTATAACCTGACCGTGGCCTGGCTCAATGCGGTAGCTTGCGACATAAAACTCTTCGTCACGCACCCTGTCGTCCAAATCAATAATGCGCCTGCCTGATTTTATAATATCTTCTATATAATCGACAATTCTATCTTCAGCTGCGGGGCTGGCAACAAGGGACACATGCGGCATTTTACGAAAAATATCTTCGCCGCTTGTTTTAGCCATACAGCCTATTAAGCCGATTATTTTTTTAGGCTTTGGATGCTTATCCTTTGCCTTTAGTTTTAATATTTTTTTAAAAGACCCAAGTATTGAACGTACGCGATGTTCTGCGTGAGCACGCACAGCGCAGGTATTAAGTAAAATTACATCTGCCTCTTTCTCGCTTTTCGCCTGAACGTAGCCTTTTTTAAGAAAAAGCCCCATCAGAGCCTCGCTATCGCGGGTATTCATCTGACAGCCGAACGTGCGTATGTACAATCTGAGTCCCTTATGCTCAGTTTGGGTTTTACTTGGCTTAACAGGCATCCTATATCTTCCTTTGCAACCTTAAGTTACCAGACAAAAGGTATTAACCTATATTTTACTTTTCGCATATATTCGCCATACCCGGAGAGTTCCTTCTCAAGTAATTTTTCTTCATTTAAAATACGAAACACGAGCAAAGCCGACGAAGGAATAATCGCAAGAAAGCTCAACCACGAACCGAGCGCCAGAGGGCTCGAAAGACACATCATAATTCCAGCGAGATACAACGGGTGACGAACCAAAGCATACGGACCTGTGGATACTACCTTTTGTCCTTTTTCCACTTCGATGATCCTTGAAGCATATTCGTTTTCTTTTAATGTAAAAAAACAAAGCATATATCCGTAGAGCACCGCAACATCCGCAATAATAACTACCGCAAAGGGCACGAATGACCACTTAAATCTATGGTCCAATCCAGGTAAGATCCATAAAATAATGGGAATAATAAGAGATAGTTTAGTAAATAGTCTTTGGGATTTTTCTTTTTCTTTAATTCTTAGACGTCGTTCTAACAGAGCCGGGTTCTTCTTTAGAAAATACGCGCAAATACCGGCCATCGGAATAACTAATATACCGCAATATACCCATGCCTGCCAGTACCAGATTGAACCGGCAGGAATAAAAAGCAAAAGAAATATAACTATTACGAATAAAGAAAACCTTGCAATCACAGCATTCCTTAATTTTCTGTAATTGTAATCATGAAATTTATACTGATTTTCCATGTTTATGTATTCCTTCTTTCTCTAGTTTATTCCTTTCCGCGAATCTTTTGTAGTGTCCTAAAGCGAGTGCCGAGCGCAAAGCGCGAGAAACGAGCGTAGGACAACCAAAACTACAGATAAAGATCTTTTTTGTCATTTGATCAATTTCCTTAAACAAGTCCTTTGTGCCCACTGTTCGCTAAACCTCAACACCCTCATCGTTTCCAGTAGGCCCTTATGGTAGCGAGTAGTTCGTTTTCCATTTCCGGAATGGGGCCCACTACCCTGATGGGCTTCTGACCTGCATTGAAGACTGTGCGACACGGCAGGTTCATCGTAGGGTTTCTCTTGTCGGCGCCGGTCAGTTCCCTCACTGTGATTTCCTCAACGCCATAGACCACGTTTCCGATGTTAGCCCAATAGATGTTCCCGGAGCACATGGCACACGGTTCTACCGTCGTCACCAGGGTACATTTCCACAAGTAGTCGGGGTCGTACTTCGCAAATGCCAGCCGCGAGATCACTGTTTCGGCATGGTCCATCAAACTCACGTTTCCCTGTTTCATCAGCACCGTCTCGCCATCTGGCGCCACAAGCACTGCGCCAAAGGGTGGGTGACCGGATTCCACCGCTTCCTTGGCGGTCTCGTTGGCCATCCTCAGATGTTTCAGGATCTGCTGGTGATCGAGGGAAAAATCCTTCTGGTCCGAAGAGGACTTCCAGCCCCCTGATTCCGTCCCGGTGCAGGCGCCGGAGATCAAAAGCAGAAACGCGAGCGAAAATGTCATTGCGATATTCTTCATTGCAATCTTCTCCTTTGAAAAATATGGTGTATGTCTCGAAAAATAAGATAATAGATAAAATGAAAAAGACTGGATAGGGAAATAAAAATTAAGGCGAGCATCATCTGCCAGTTAAAAAATCGTTTCATAGAAATCGCTCCTCAGCACATTCACCGGTCAGCCCAAAATTCCACTTACGTACGGTTTCCTCTTTGTCTTTCGACCTAACTCATTATACTACAGATAATTAATCCCTATCGTACCACTCTTTTAACGAGTGTAAAATCCGAGTGTAACAATTTGTCCATCTGGCAGCCGAATGTGCGAAGAAATATTTTTTTTGACATACCCTACAAAATCCTCTCAAGAATTTCGGACGCATCTTTTATAAGTTTCGGACAAATAGTACCAACGAGTTTTTTCTCTTTTATTTCCTTCATCCCTTCGGACGTACTCATATCAAATCCTAGAAGTTCTTTACAAACTATTGATTGATTGCGACTCTTAAACTCATCAACAAACTTTTTAACAATTGAATAAACTTTATCTTTAGAATCTTTACCAGTCGCATATTTAAGTCCGATAACCATGAATGCACCGGTTACAGCCCCACAAGTCTCACCCATTCTAGCCATACCACCGCCAAATGCCGATGCGATTTTAATGGCGGTTTTATCATCTACCCCTAATTCTTTGCCGTACATGGAAAATATCGCTTGCGAGCAACTAAATCCTTCCTTAAACATTGAAACCGCGCCTTCAGCTTTTCGCATATTTCCACCTCTTGCTGTATTATAAAGTTTTTACTTATATTTAGCTTACGCTTTACCAATTTTCTTAACTACTTATCAAACCAACAGCTAGCTATAACTATGCAGGCCTCTCAAGTATTGTAGAATCGCATTGTAATAATACCTCATACAGTCAGCCGAAAGTTCGGAGGTAAATTTTCTTAATCATAATCTTCTACCTCAACATGTCTTTGAGGACTACGGCATTATTTCTTTCTATATCCTTCGCAGCGAATAACAGCGTAACAGTGCCTTTTTTCTTGGCCGTTTTCAACTGTCCAATTAGTTCTTTTTTGTCTTTTAATTCTTTAAGATATCGCTTTTTAAATTCTTCCCACCGTTCTCCCTTATGCCCAAACCATTTGCGTAAGGCATCGGAAGGCGCTATATCCTTAAGCCATAGATCGATCTTTGCCTTTTCTTTAGAGATTCCCCTAGGCCATAAACGATCTACCAATACTCTAAAGCCATCATCTTTAAGTGGTGCTTCATAAATCCTTTTAATTTTTATCATTATAGCTCCTCAGATTAACACCCTACATTATTGTATATTATTTCTGGCTGAATCTCTTGTCTATTTCTTCGGCCAGTTGCTCATATTTAGCATGCGTATCAGATCCAATTTCTTTCTCAACCATTTCAAATTTAGCCTGTAACTCTTTCTGTTCATTGTCATTTAGAATTTTGTTTGTCATAGGAAAGAGTAAATAATCCTCTTTCCAAATATGATTGGGATAATGAAAATTTCGTTATTGTCCTGTTTCATTTTTCTGCAACAACAAGCATTTCTAATTCTTCCGTACTTAGCTTATCATTCCTTGAATACGCTCCGAGCTTCGCCCCAAATATTTCTATTTTCTTAAATCCAAGCGATTTTAACAACCAGGTTATTTCACTTGGCGCGTAGTAGCGCTCGTTGCATTTTAATTCTTTTTTAATTCCAGCGTCATCTTCAAATACGACAGTGTTATGGTCTCTAAAGGTCATCAGGTTAAAGGAACAGTCTTTGCACACGGAATTGCCTTCCTTGGCAGCTGATTCATAAAATTCCTTGACGGAATGAAAAAGCGGAAATAACCCGTTCAATGCTGTGAATATAAATTTGCCCTTATCTTTTAACGCCTTTGCCGCGCTCTTTAATATTTCAAAATTCATTTCATCCGTTTCCATTAAAGAAAAACCGCCTTCACATAGCATTATCGCTAAATCAAATTCGCCTTTAAAAGGAAGGTTTCTCGCGTCATGCTTTTCAAAAACTATTTCTAACCCTTGCTCTTTTGCTTTTTCCCTCGCCCTTTTAAGCTGGGCTTCTGACAAATCAATACCAATAATCTGATAACCCCTTTTTGCCAGTTCAATAGAATGACGCCCGGTGCCGCAACCAATATCCAGGATCTTCAAAGATTTATTGCGGTTAATCTCCTGTTCAATAAAATCGCACTCTCCGATTGTTCCTTGCACATAACATTCCTTGTCGTATTTATGTGCATAATTCTCAAATAATGACTCGTACCACTGTTTCATTGTATTGCTCCTTTAATGGAAAGCTCCGCCCTGCCTGAGAAACCCCAACGCTGTCCCTGTAAATAACTTTGGATTTTCTATATGTATACAATGCGCAACCCCACCCAACAACCGGAAAGCACTTCCTTTAATATTTTTAGCCAACGTCTCTGATTCTTTTGGGGTTATCAGTATATCATTTTCACCTTCAACAATCAAAGTTTCAGCTTTTATGGTATTTATTTTATCGCGCGCGTCAAATGATGCAATTGCCTCTATTTGCATCTTTAATCCTTCGGCTTTTTGAAGATAAGGGTAATTCAGGGAGTTTTTAACGAATATGTTCACCGACGCGCTATCAGCAATAAACTTCGGGGAAAACAACCATTCAACCCACCGCTTAAACCACGCTTCGCTGTGCCCTTCTTTTTTAAGCTGGCTATAAATATCGTTTAACAGGGCATTATTTCTTTTGGAAGAAACAGGGGCAGTGCTTTCCAGGATGAGTTTATTAACGCGGTTTGGATAATTTATGGCAAGTTCCTGCGCAATGTAGCCGCCCATGGAATGGCCCAGTATATGTGCTTTTTTTATTTTTAAAAAATCCAGCAAGGCAATCGCATCTTTCGCCATTTCCGTTATGGTAGGTTTACCGCTTGCACTACTTCTACCGCAGCCGCGGTTATCAAAAACAATAGTCTTAAAATATGTCGAAAAATCCTTAACCACTCCTAACCAGCTTGCGCTATCAGACCCCAAGCCGCCAATCAACAAAAAAGGCTCGCCCTCGCCATAAATCTCATAATAAAGTGAGATATCATTTAATTTAACTTTCGGCATATCACTTCCTTTTTACTGATTAAGATATTTTTTCGTAAATAAAAAATTCTGACCAGGATTCCCCGGTATATCTGTTTGGAATATGCTTCAAAAGTTTCCAACCAGGCAAATTCTGCTGTATCCAATATGAAAATTTCCTATTCCGCACATGCCCGGCTTTGCTATCCTGGCCATCGTCAAAATCGCTTGAATAAATTACCACATATTTGTTAGATGCAACAAACAATGTCCGCATATATTCGTTAAATACCGAATCTTCCACCAGATGATAAATCACGTCTAAAGATAAAACCAAGTCGGCCTTTTGACCGGCATAATCGCACATTCGTCCAAATTCTTTTGAATTATCCCCCGCAAATAATTGCTTGCATTTATTAACCGCTGTTTCGCTTACATCAAATCCAATATAATTCGGGTATTTTGATAATTTCAATTGGTTGCCATCTCCGCAACCAAACTCTATTACCGACTCCAATTTTTTTTCAATAACAAACTTATTTACTATCTCTGCCTTAAAATCAGCAAGTTTACCATACGAACCATCTCCTGAGTTCTGGCCAGCAGCGTACCTCGCTTCCCAATATTCTTTCGAGCCAGGGAACGGCTTTGGCTGGGAGAAAAACGAATACATTAGTTCTTTCAAGCGGCCAACCATAGGCATCTTTTTCTTAACAAACTCTTTTATATCTTTTTGCGTTAATTTATTTTGCATTTTTCGCCCTTTTGCATAATAAATACGTTAACAGCTTCATTGATTTGGCTGTCCGCAATCTTCGCAATTGAATAAATATACCTTATTTTTTAATCCTGGAGTGCAATGCGGGATGCGCGCGCTTAAGATATGCGGCTATACGGTATAATACGATAAGCATTCTTTCCTTCATACTAAATCTAATATGGAATTCTTTTCTGCATGCCCGCAGCACATTTGTCCTCACTTCTAAATGGTTTTCTGAATCTGATGAAATTGCATAAGGACATGGCAGCTCTTCCACTTCATCGCATAAATCATGGATTTTGTTCCTCCTGCCGGCAATAGACATCACTACGTAACTCATAAATATATCCTCACCATTTTTCTTAATGGTATTTTTAAGATAATCGCCGGCAGTGTATGCTTTTTTTAATATTTCATAAATATATTTTTTATGAAACACCAGCGCTCTTGTCAAAACGGTTTCCGCCTCAGAGAGGTCTGTCTTACTGCCATAATACCGCAAATCCCAAGGCTGCGGCATATTGCCCCATATTCCGTGAATAACCTCAGGGTCTTTTTTCCACTCATCAAACAATGTTTTTATAGCCTTGCCTGACAATATTAAGTCGTCGTCCTGAATAAAAACCGCGTCATTTTCTGCCAACAAAGCTGCATACCATCTATCATACAAACCAAAATTATAATTTGACTCGATAATTTTTACCTTATTAATGGGTTCAGGAAATAAGATTTTCGCGCTGGGATTATCATTCCAAATAACGATATCGTCGACCAACTCATTTGCCCTTAGCGAAGAAACTATCTTAACCGTATTCTCCGGCCGCTTCCAATTCAGTATTACAACGCTTATCTTTTCCATACTTTTTATATCCTTACTTTAGTCTCCTGCTTTCTTGTTATAAACAGAAAATATACCCGGACTTGTTTTTAAATTATCTTTATTACAAATAGCCATTTATGTAATCTTTGCCACATTGATATGCAATTTTACACCTTTTCCCGTAATAAATCTAATAATTATTTAAGCCCTGCCTTCCTAATTGTGCAATACTGTAACTAATTGCCGGGTAAGGCTTTGGCGCTATTGCCTAACTTACATTTTCTGCGCTATACCTGGCAATGAGGCCGCTTTTTAAAGCGCTGCGGTAAATTTTTACAAAAAACTGGTACGCCAAAAATATATAAAAAAGAGCAAGAACAGTTGCAATTCCAAGCAAAGTAATTGAAGCGGGCTTACCCTGAATAATCGCCCTTAATCCTTCAAAAACATACGTTGGCGGCAAAACCTTGGAAATAGATTGCATCCAGCCCGGCAGTGTCGAAATCGGATATAAAACCCCGACAAAAGGCGAAATAAATGCAGGGATAGGCCAGATAAACCATTCTGACGCAGGGCCCAGGCGAAGCACAAGCGCGCTTCCAAAAATACCAAGCGAAATGCCGAATAAAAAAAGTACCAGAAGAAACGGTATTATCATAAAACCATATACCAGGAATGATAAGTTAAAAAAGAAAGTTGCTATTACAAGCATAACAATAAGCCCTACCAGGCTGGTCAATATACTGGTTAACACAAGGCCGCTAACATATTCTGATATCAAAAGCGGGGTAGCAAAAATATTTAAGAAATTGCGGGACCAAACATCTTCAAAAAAAGCAATCGTTACCCCTTGCATAATTCTGCCGAAAAAATCCCACAGTAAAACCGCACCGAGAAGCGCCGGAACAAAATTAAATCCTGCTATTGCTACTGTGTTTAGATATTTTGTAAGGAATCCCCAAAGAACCATATCAACCGCAATCCAGGAAAAAAGCGGAAACATCCGCGAGAAACTTCCGCGGATAAGATACAGCTGGCGAAGAACAATTGTAAAAATTCTGTAAAAAGACATAAACTAAACTCCCTCCAGAGTTAACGGCTCACGCGCAACCGCGATAAAAAGCTCTTCGAGTGTTTTTTTGCCATGTTCAGCCGGCAATGTTTTGGGGTTACCTTCAAGAAGGATTTTTCCGTGAGAAAGAAAAAGTACCCTGCTGCACACTTCCTCTACTTCATACATATTATGCGATGTCCAAAGCACACCTGCGCCGCTTTGCGCTACAAATTCACGAATCCTCACGCGGACATCGCGGGCAGTAGCGGGGTCTAATGACGCAGTCGGTTCATCCAGCAAAAGCAGCTGCGGGTTATTTAACATAGATTTAGCAAGGCTCACGCGCGTTTGTTCGCCTGAAGAAAGCACGCCGCATTTTTTGTCGCGAAACTTTACAAGGTCAAAATATACAAGCAATTCTTCAATCCGCTTTGAAAGATTTTTAACTTCGTATAGACGGCCGAAAATACGAAGATTTTGGGCTACGGTTAAATTACCCGGCAACGGCGTATAGACAGCAGAAAAATTTGTGCGAGCTATCGCTTTCGAACGATGAGAAAATATATCAAGGCCATCAATGACGATATTTCCGGCATTTGGCATAAGGACGCCAAGAATCATATTGATGGTTGTGGTCTTACCTGCTCCGTTTGGGCCGAGAAGGCCAACTATTTCATTATTAACCACATCAAAAGAAATATCATCTACGGCAACGGTATCGCCATAAACTTTTTTTAGCTTTGAAACTGACAGTATTGGCATAAGCGAATTTTAATTTTCATAAACTCAGAATTATTATTGAATATCATCGTAAGGAAGAATCGCTAATGTTTTCTTTTCCCGTTTTACTCCGTGCCCGAAACTTCTGGCGTCAAATTTATCTGTAACCTCCATAATTATCCGTCCGTCTTTTACACTCATAAATTTGTAATTGATAAATACGTGATGGCCATCCATAAGTTCGCAGGATTGCCCGTGTTTCAAAGTTGCTTTTTCGAGGGCGCTGCCCTTGCCGTCAGCTATCCAAAGGCCAAATCCGTATCCTTTATCTTTACTATCCACCAAAGTTACACTTTTATCGTCATTGATAATGCAGGCAGAAATGCCCCATAACTTATTGGTTTTTTGGATGTAATCGATTGTGCTTTTGTAAGATTCTTGGCAAAAAATACGGATAATAAATACCGTCAAAATAATTGCCGTTAAGCATATTATTCTTTTTACCATAGCTTCTCCTTCTTAAGCCTGAATAAATAACTTTACATAAGCCGGACAATTAACCGTTATTATACAACTCTTATAAAAAATGTGAAGCTCTGGCGATAGTTCTGAATCAAACTAATAGCGATGTTTAAAGAGAGCGGGAATTAATTTCTTAGCAGTGCGGCAGGTAAAAGCTGTAAATGTATTATTAAATTTACAGCTTAATTTTAAGGGCAATTTTTCGATGCTAACTTTGCCATTGCGTTTCCCATTTTCGTAAAAGCGTTATGCCTATAGAGCGGATAATAAGCATTACATCCCCAAAAAATGTTTGCTCCCGGATATATTTTAAATCATATTTTAATTTCTCATCATTAGAGATATATTTATCGATAGTAATCTGCGATAAACCGGTTAGACCTGGCCTTACGGTGGAACGCACCAAAAAACCCTGCTGGTCCTCTAACATAGCGGCTTCACAGGGCATAAGCGGGCGCGGGCCCACAAAAGACATATCACCTTTAATGATATTTATAATCTGGGGCAATTCATCCATTGCGCAACTGCGCAAAAATTTTCCTACCCTTGTGACTCTTATCCGCGAATCGGTTTTTTTTATATCAAATGTCGGTATTTCTTTGGAATCGATGCTCATTGAACGGAATTTAATCATCTTAAATTTTTTGGCTCCCTTGCCCATCCTCATTTGTTTATAAAATACGTAGCCCCTGTCTTCCTCCCAAATCAAAAAAGAAAATAAAAAGAAAAGGGGCATAAAGAACAAACAGCCTGCTAAAGCTAAAAGAATATCAAAAAGTCTTTTAAGATAATGCTTATACATAAAACTTCTTAACTTTTTTATCCAATTAGATAATGGCGTTTCTCAAAAAACAAACAATTCAGCTAACGGCTTAGGGAATGAAATTGCGATAAATATCCAAAATATTTTGAGCCATAATTTTTCTGTTAAATTTAAGTTCGACTCGCTCTTTTGCCTGCCGGCCAAGCTGCTGGCGTAGTCCTTCATTCCCAAGAAGTTTATTTATAGCTCTGGCTAAATCTTGCGCCGACTTCGGAGGAACAACCAGGCCGCTTAATCCGTTAATATTAGCAAAAGAAACGCCCGTAGGCAAAGCTGTGCTTACTACAGGCTTCCCGCATGCATGAGCTTCCAACTGAACCAGCCCAAATTCTTCTTTGTCGTTGATTGAAGGTAGCACAAACATATCGCAAGCGTAATAATAGGCTGGCAATTCTTCATCGATTACCTTTCCTATAAAAAATATTCTCTTATCAATCCCCAGTTTTTTAACAAGGCTTTTCAATTTTGATTTCTCCGGCCCATCGCCTACTATTAAAAGCGTTGCGTCTATATTTTCCATAGCTTTGATTAAGTAATCAAGGCCTTTATACGCAACTAAACGCCCGACGAATAAAAGCAAGCGTCCGGGAAATTTTTCACGTAACTTTAAAGAGGCCTGTTTATTTTTATCTGACAATCTGAACCGCCCTATGTCTATGCCAGGTGGTATTATAGCACACTTATTTTTAAACTTGCGTAAAAAAGGCGACCGTTCCAGAATAGCCGGAGAAGAAACAATAATACGGTCGGCTCTTTTAAGAAATTTTTTTAAAATCGGCGAATAGAAAAACAGCGCTTTATTGTAGCCCGTAATATCGGCGTGATAGCTTACGATAAGCGGCTGCTTGCGGGGATACAGCGCTAAACAATAAATTTCGGCTATAGGAGAAGGAAAATGGAAATGCACAATGTCATTTTTGGTCCTTAGCCACCACCAGGGCGTAGCGAGCCCCAGATGCACAGAAGAAAGGATTCTCCCGAGGCTGGCTGATTTTATTACCGTATATTTATCTTTGCGCTCTATTTCTGTAAGAAGTTTCGTATTCGCGCATAAAACAGTGAGCTCTACCCTGTCTTTAATTTCTTCGCAAATATCATAAACAATCCTCTCAATCCCGCCCAGAGAAGGCCCATAGAGCTTATTAAACATCAATACTTTAATCATAAATTACACCAATACCCGCTGGTTTACGCGAACCGCCCGCATTCTCTCAGAAAGGCACCGTATAGTTTTATTGTGCCTTATAAGGTAATAAATCAACCGCACCGATATGAGATTGGCAATAAATATACCCGGCCAGCCGTATTTTTTCAATTTTCTTTTGATGGTTTTTTTTAAAATTCTATTTTCTATTTTTTTTAACCTTTTAAATAATTTTATCCGCTCGGATGCACGCAATTGCTCCGTTTCAAACAACGGCTTATTGCTAAAAGCAGATGCGTCATTAAGATAGTTTTGGGGTTCCTCCAGAAAAAGATTTTTATCTTTCAGCCATTTGAATAATTCCGTTCCCGGATACGGTATGATATTATAAAACCGCGCTTCAAAAACAGGATATTTTTCTGCAAGTTTTATAGAATCTTCTACATCGGAAACGGTTTCTCCGGGAGAACCAGCCAGAAAAAATAAAGTTACGTCATAGCCTAAACTGCAGGCATCTTCAATTGTTTTATCAATGCGCTCTATGGGCTCTCCTTTTTTTAGAATACCAAGCATGCGGTTATTGCCGGCCTCAACTCCCAAACCTATATAGTTAAACCCGGCTTCCCGCATACGTTTTAAGAGAGGCTTATCAACCTTATCGGCACGTATACCATTGCCGCAACGAAGGTCTAAACCGGTAAATCCGCGTTTTTCTATTTCGCCGCAAATTTCATATACACGCTCTTTAAAGAAAGTAAAATTATCATCTGCGAAATTAAACCTGCGGTAGTTTTTAGCATACCAATATTCTATTTCATCAACAACATTGCCGGCGCTTCGCACTCTCAAATTTCTGCCGATAGCCAGTTTAACGGGGCAATAGATACAATCAAAAGGGCAGCCCCTTGAGGAAATTACCATTATTTCTTTAAGAAAATATTTATTGAGCTCAAACTTTTCATACTTTGGAAATGGCAGAGAATCCAAATCGGAATTAAATTCCCTGTCGCCGTTATACAATAATTCTTTTTCATTACGGTGGATTAATCCCTTGATTTCGCTGAAACTTTTATCCTGGCACAATTCAAGCATAGTGTTTTCGCCTTCCAGAACAATACCGAAATCTATGGCGCTGCACTCATTAAAGGCATCTAATCTTAAAGTTGAAATATGCGGCCCGCCCACAACTATTTTAATATCGGGGTATCTCTTCTTAATCATTTCAATTAAATTATAAGTATCTTTATATCTATATGTCCATACGGTTACACCAATGAGATCCGGTTTAAATTTATCAATTTTTTCCCATAAATGTTTCGGCTTGTAGCCCAAAACCATATCCATTACTTCAACCGTTATGGAATTTGCCTCTAAAAATTGGGCGATATATCCCAGGCCTGCGGATGGCCGGATAGGGCCAAGATAACTTCCTGTTACCGAAGGATTAAGCAGAAGTACTTTTTTATATCTCATTGTTAATCTTAAATCATGCCTAGCCGTTGATTGCCGTAATATTGTTACTTACTTTTTAAGAGTAAGCTATATAAATCAAAATGTTTTTTTGCTATGCCTTCATAAGAAAAAGACTTTGAAAGTTTTTTTGCGTTACTGCTTAATGTTTCTTTCAACTCCTCTGATGCCATTATCTTTTTTATAGCCTCTGCTAATTTTTTGGCATCGCCGACCGGCACCGTAATCACGCTCTCGCCGTCTTTTAACCCATCCGGCAATTTTTTCTGAACGTTAACCACAATGGGCAGCCCATGGCTTAACACGGCCAGAAAGCTTCCCCTGCGGAAAGAGACGCCGTCGTTGTAAAGCTCTACACAAACATCCGAAGAAAATAGATACCTCGATACTTCATCTTCCAAACAATACCCTGTCCAGATAACTAAATTACGGATGTTAAGCTTATCGGCTAAATCCTCCAACCTTGCGTGATATTTGTTTGTCCGCGGAGAAAAATCGCTTATAAAAATAAGCTTGGCCCGGAAACCCTCTTCATTAAGGATTTTCAGAGAATACAATAATACCGCCAGTTCCTTTTTCGGCAGGATATAACCAAAGTTTGAAATTAATGTTTCCTGTTCTTTAACCCCCAGCTTCTGCCTTATTCTATTTCTTTCTTCAGCGCTTAATTCAACTGGCTTTATATTTGACCCTACGGAAATAACTTCCAGCTTTGAACGCAAAAAAGGCATTTTCCTGGTTAAATATTCTTTCTCCTCTACAACCGTAAGGATAACCTTGTCGGAAAAGATAAAAAAAGGAATAGCCCTTAATTTATTGAAAATATGTGCCGTTGTTATATCGTGAATAGTTACAACCAGGTGGATTTTCGGTAAAAAAATCTTTAAAAAAACAGGAAAAACATTAATCATAGCTTTATTTTTATAACTTTGCGTAGGATATTGTATATGAATTATATCCGCCTGATTTTTTCTAAAGAAACTAAGCAAAGAAAAAAGGCTTAGAAAATTCCAGTTTTCAATCAGCTGAATAATTTTTATGCCCGCAAGCGGCTTAACATCAGGGTTTTTTGTGGTTATAATGTTCAATGTTAAATTATATTTTTTTAATTCCGAACAAAAATAATAAGTATAATCGCCTACCCCGCAATGCATTTGAGGAAATGTACCGCTAATTATGTATATGTTCATTTCATTAAATCTTTGTACCTAGAGTGGCTCTTTATAATATGTTTTTCGACAGCCTCCAAAACATCGTCCACAGAAATATTTTTAAGGCATTTAATGGTTTTGCATTCGACCAAACCGCACGGGCTGCAGCTGACTTCTTTGTGTATGATAATTGCCGTATCCGCTAAAGGCCTCCAATGGCTTGGCTTATTCTGCCCGCCCCAGATAGCTATTATGGGAACATTCTGCGCTTCTGCAACGTGCATAACGCCGGAATCACCGCCTATAAAAAGATTACACCGCCGTAAAATCGCGGCCAGCTGTTTTATACTGGTTTTACCTGTAAGGTCAATAAAATTTTTCTCTGCGTCAGGTAATTTTAATGAACTCTTATCTGCTGCGCTTCCTATCAATATTATTTTTACTTTATATTTTTTAAGAATTCCCTCGATGAGCAAACTAAAACGTTCAGGCGGCCAGCGTTTAGTGGCTGTACCGGCCCCGGGATGAATAGCTATCAAAAAATCCTCAGCCGTTATGCTGTTGTTATTAAATATTTTATCTGCGTAACGGATGTCTTCTTCGGAAAGAAATAATCTTAAGGCTGCTTCGCTTCCCTGGTAAGGCTTTCCTTCTTTAATTTGCGACACAAAATTGATGTTATGTTCAATCTGGTGCCTATCTTGCCTTCTCTTTACATCGAACGGTATAATGTCCGTAAGCAGAAACCCTCCGGCGCTAAATGCGTAACCAATCCTTTTCTTGACTCTTCCAAGCCGCATAAAGAAAATATTTCTTATGTCTCCACGCAAATCAAGCCCCATATCAAAATCATTCAAGCGTAAAAGTTTAATGAGCTTAATGGTTTCTGAAAGAGAAAATTTTGCTTTCTTCGATCTCTCAAACCATGGCGTTCCATAAACTAAAACGCTATCAACATCGGGGTTACCTGCAAGTATATCCTGCGCCCAGGGAGCCACCACCACAGTAATTGAACTTTCCGGAAATTTCTTTCTCAAAACATTTAAAGCAGGAGTTATAGCTAACACATCCCCTATGTGAGCCAGCTCAACCACTACGATTTTTTTTATCTTTATATCGAGCGGCTGTTTTTTAAAAAAAGAGGAAGGCCTGTACAGCAAAAAACCTAAAAAATCAAGCAGGTATGCCAAAAAAATGTATTTTTTCTTTTTATATATATACCGTTTATTCATGAAGGTTACTTGCTCCTTTAAGACTAAGTTGGATAACTGCAAATACTATACCGAATACCGGCCATACGTGAATACGGTAAAAATTGAAAGTAACATAATACTCGCCCAAAAGCGTTACAATCCCGAGCATCAACCCTGCGGCTGCTGCCTTTAAAAACATATCATTTGTCCGCCATATGCTTTTAGATAAAGCGCGTAGCATAGTAATAAAGAACCAGACAAACGGGATAAAGCCAACCAAACCAAGGTCTGTCAATATTTCCCAGTAAAGGCAGTTATAAGACGGCTTTACGAATGTTTCCTTTGTAACGCGCGCCTTATACTCCTGGTCTGCTTTCCATGCCCAGTTGCCGGGGCCTACTCCTATAAAAGGATGGTCCATAAACATCTTTTGGCCCATCACCCTGCCGGCCCAACGGCCATCCTGTTTGGCCATTTTATCGAAATAGTTACTGACTGTTACCTTGATAAAATCTACATTAAAAAATGCTCCGACTAAAAAAACGATGTATATACTTAGCGCTAGAATCACGCTATAACGCATAGCCTTACCTACAGTAACCATACGATAGTGTTTTATAAGAAAAGGAATAATTATTATAATCAGTGTTATGCCGGCCAACCCTGTTGTGGAAAAAGAAAAATAGTTTGACAGAAGAAGTATAAAACTAGCCGCAACAGTAAGCAGCAATCCTAACCGATAAATACGCAGAATAAACATAAAGAGCGCCAATGGAACAACAGGGGCCATATAAAGAGCTAAATATTGCGGCTCGCTAAAGGTGCCTTTTATGCCTGTGAAACCTTTTCTTGCAATGAGCGTCCAGGTTTCGAAATGTATTCCAAAAAGGTTAAGTATCATTGAGATGAGAGAAATCGTGCATATAGCTAATGTAGAGATTAATAATACATTGACGCATCTCCTTAAATCCTTGGTATCCTTGATTGCATAACAAACTGACAAAGAGACTAAAATCGAAAAGATACACCAAACAACCACCTTAATAATCCTAAAACCTGCGGAATTGAAATCCATTTCCTGCGCAAATTTTATTGCTTCAGGCAGCTGAAATAAACCCAATATAATGTTTACCAGGGAAAAAATCAAAAGCGGCAGCAATACAGGAAAAGGAAAAGCATTTCTCCTGGGCCTTACCAGATAATTCCAAAAGAAAGCCAACACACAAACAAGCCCCATCCATTCTGCTAATTTTATGTTAAGGCCGAAAGTCCTCGTAACAAAAACCCTCTCAAGCGGGGCAAGTAATATTAAAAAATAAACGCCGTATATAAGCCTGCGCAATGTCATTAAGACAACTATCGCGGCAATAATAATAAATAATAATATTTTAAAATCCATATTGATAATATTTACTTATTCCTCTTTTGTGCAAACAATACACGGCATTATAAATTAACCATTATTTTTTGATAAAGTTCTCTGTGCATTTTGGATATTTTATCCCAGGAAAAATCTTTGGACAAGCGGCCGGCGCATTCTGCAATTTTTGACCTTATTTTATTGTCGGAGCACAAAAGCTTTATGGCTTCTTCCAATTTTTCAACATCGTTGACGGGAACAAGGAAAATATTTTCTTTATCAATCAATTGTGGCGGAGCATACCTGTTTGATTTGGTAGAAATTATTGCTTTGCCGTGGCAAAGAGCAGCCATAAGCGTTCCTCTTCGTAATGTCGCCCCGTCAGTAAAGGGCAACACGCAGATATCAGAAAAAGACAAAAACCTGGAAACTTCCTGTGAGGGCAGATACCCCGTTACAAAGGCGAATTCGTCGAGCCTCAAAGAATCAATCAACCTTTTTATCTTACCATGGTAAGCATTATTTACAAAATCCAACTGCGACACAATCAATAACTGTACGGAAATCCCCGCATTTATAGCTCTTCTTATGGCCTGCAATAAACATTCCAGGCCTTTGTTAGGATGGATAAAACCGAAGAATGCGATAATTTTAGCCTGTTCGTTTAACCCTATTCTTTTATAAAAAACTTCCTTTTCTTTTAAATCATATCCGGAAACGTCAATATTACTTCCTATGGGAATAAAACAGGTTTTTCTTTCCCCTGCAATTAATCTCGCTGCAAGCTTCTTAACTTCGTTATCATCCGTGACTATTACCCTTAAGCTTCCCAGGCTCAGCAAAATCTGCCGGAATTTGTTTATCGGATAAGAAATCGAAAACTCATGCAAGGTCAAGACTGTTTTCTTTTTAAGGAATACGCTTGATAAGAGCGGCAAAAAACACAGGGAAAAAGTTCTTTTATATCTTGAGGAAGGAAATTGTAAATGAACTATATCGAATTTTCCTTTTATTATAAATTTTAATATAGCGATTGTTGCAAAAATATTCCATCGCTTAATTATAGGAAAAATTCTTTTGATATTGTTTTCTTCTATGTGTTTAGCTATCATTGCTTCATTGCTTGTAATCAAACTAACTTCCAAATTTTCCCTATCCAGGCTGTCAATGAGTTTAGCGGTATAATCACCGATGCCGTCGCGGCACGGAGGGTATGCCCCGCTTATCATGCAAATATTTATTTTCTGTTCCATGGTTTATTTCTTTGCTTTCATGTAATGGCGCCTGTGTATAATATATTTTATTTTTCTCGCCGCATCGGGGTTAATTCTCATAACCAACAACTTGACTGTCTTAACGGGAGAAAAAATAATCAGAAATAACAGATAAAATTTGGAGAATATATAGCTTCTGCTTAAATACACTATACTTTTATCAACAAAAGGCGTAAAACCGATAGCTGTTTTTTTTGGCAAACAACCCAAAAAACAATAAAGTTTCATAATAATTGAAAAAAACCGGCTGAAAAATAAAATCTGCCTCTTGCCAAGTTGCGGCTGCTCTAATACGCTCTCCTTAAAAAAAGCTGAAACTTTTTTTTCTGAAATAAAATTATTATCCACGCACAGCTGGTAAGCTTCTGTATTTGGATAGGGCTGGAATATTGCATTATGAGATGAGTATGGCTTTACTCTTGCGTTAAGCTTTATAGTTTCAAGTATCATTTCCGCTGTTTCGAACGGACAGCCTATCATATTATAAGCAGAAAGTTTTATGCCGAACTTTTTGGCCAATTCAAAAGCTTTAGCGATTTGTTCATCGCTCATATTCCTCTTCAATATCTGCTGACGCATATAGCTATTACCCGACTCTATGCCTACGTCAAGGCGTTCGCATCCTCCTTTCTTAAGCAAGGAAAAAACTTCATCATTTAGAAAATTCACACGGCTGTTTCCATGAAACGGCAGGTTGAATTTTTTTGGAAATTTATCGCAAAATTCCGTAAGCCAATTTTTATCCATACAAAGAGTGTCGTCTATAAAATTAATAAACTCAACGTCTGCGTACCAACTCAATGCGTCCTCTATTTCGGCCAGCACATTCTCAACGCTTCTAAAACGCACATAATTATGCGGGTAAAGCTTCTGATATTGATGGTTACAGCAATAACTGCAGTTAAAAGGGCAGCCCCTTGAAGCCAATACGGTCAGCATTCTTATTTTATAATCATAGAGGCTGCGGTAATTAAATAACTTCCTGTCAGGGAAAGGCAATTCATCCAAATTATTTCCCAGCGGCCTTACTTCGTTTTTAATTACGCCGGAGCCTTTTTTAAGCCATATATTTTTTATTCCGGAAATATCTGCGTTTTCCGATATTTTTTCGCATAATTCCGGTAGAGCATACTCTCCTTCTCCGCGGCAAAGCATATCTATGCCTGCCGCTTTGATAACTTCGTCAGGGTCAACGGTTGCGTGCACGCCTCCGCAAATAGTAGGTATGTCATATTTTTCCTTAAGCCACCTAGACCATTTTTCAACATAAGGAAACTGATGGGATAAAGAACTGAAAGCTACGAGCTGCGGTTTTTGCGTTTCAATGGCCTTAAAAAGCTGCTCTTTGTTTATATCTTTAGTGCAGTGCAACAGAAAAGTCCGGTGGCCGTTTTTTTTCAAAACCGCACAAAGAGACCCTATACCATGGGCAAAAATTCCGGAATAATCTCTGCTAAACTGCGAAAATACATTTAAATCAGGAAAAATAAAAGTTACGGTCATAATATTAAATCCCGCCGGTATTTGTCTCAGCGTAAGAAGAAATCTCTAAAAATAATTTTTCTATCTCATCGATAATCCCGTTTAAAGAATAATTCTCCAATATGAATTTCCGGCATTTATTCTGCACTTTTACCCGCTTATCGTTGTCGCTCAAATATTGTATAATCAGGCTGGCCATAGCATCCGGGGAAATATCATTAAAGACCAAATCTTTATCCAATTTGTTCAATATTTCCACATTGGCACCTACCGGAGTTGCCAAAACAGGCAGGCCGGAAGATAAAGCTTCCAGAGTTACTAAACCAAAACCTTCCAGCTCAATACTTGGCAAAATAAATAAGTCAGAAGCCTGGTAATATAAAGGCAGGTTTTTGTCGGAAATAAAACCTGCCAAAATAACTTTTTCCCGGATATTTAATGATTCCAGCAATAATTTCAAACTGGAATACAGAGGGCCGTCTCCTCCTATAATTAATAAAACATTTGAAATCTTTTCTGATACAGCCGGTATTGCCTTAATCAGATTGTCCAAACCCATACGGGGCACAAGCCGGCGGACGGTAAAAAGAATCAGCTTATCTTCAGGCAAACCCAATCTATTGCGGACAGAATTCTTATTCTGCGGCGGCGCAAACCTTTCGCTGTCAACGCCTCCTGCAATTTTTACGATTTTACTTTCTGATATCTTGTGTATTTCTGTAAGGCATTTTGAAGTAAATTCAGATAAACTGATTATCTTTCCTGCATCATTCAGCGCTTTTTTTTCCAACCAGCGCAAAAACGATAAATACACCGGAAACCAAATCGATTTTATACACCTTTTCAGGGAATAGCCTTTGTTCATCCCGCGAGAAACACTGCTTGCTTCTTCCTCAGCCAGCAAAGCATGAAAAGTATAGACTTTTGGGATTTTTTTTGCCGCTTTAGACAAATTTATGCCCAAGGAAGCGTGCGGGGAATGTATATTAATAATGTCAAAATTATTTTTTTCCGCAAGGCGGGTAAATTCTTTGTTTAGTTTAATAATATTCGCAATCTGCCCCAAAAAGGCCGGCCTGTAATTCTTAGTTTGATACCTATATATTGTAATGTTATTTATGTTTTGAACCGGCGGAGAATCCTGTTTTACCTTTCTTGTCAGTATAGAAACCTTATGACCCAATTTGGCCAAACCATTAGACAGCTCATATATGCCGGTATGGACTCCTCCGTACATATCCGGAAATATCTCATTAGCGGCAATTAAGATATTAAGTTTTTTTTCTATAGTCTTTGAACCCATCTTTTAGGCCTCTCACTCCTTCAAAAATAATTTTTATGTTTTTCTCTGCAACTGCCCGCCGAAAAATTCCGGAAATTTGGCGAAAAAGAAACAGCGGAAAAAACAACCTGTTTATATGCGTTAAATAAAAAAGCATAAAATTGTGATAATACCAGTACATTTTTTTCTCAAAAAGAAGGTCACGGCAGCCCCCGCCGCTTTGCAAATGCAGCGCTTCAGCCGCCGGTTCAAAAACAATACTATAGCCTAATTTTCTTATCTTAAAAGAAAGGTCTGCATCGTCGAAAGAACTGGTTCCAATTAACCTTTCGTCATAGCCACCTGCTCTTATCAAAAGCTCCCTTCTAAAAGAAACATTACAACCGTAAGCATGTTCAACTTCAACCTTAAAGTCAGCATTAAAATTAGAAATAATTTTCCCGTCGTACTTCCTGATCCTGCCTACCTGCTTAATCTTTGAAATCGGTTTATCGGACTTGCATAAAACCCTTCCTGAAACTCCGCCGACTTTGGGGTCGATATAATTCTTCACATGATTTTCTACAAAATCAGGCGCAACCATAATGTCGTCGTCGCAGGAAATAACAATCTCTCCTTCTGCCTCTTTGATTCCTTTATTCCTCGCCCGGGAACCATTTTTTGCGTCATCTTCAAAATACCGTATTTTGCCTTTGTTGGATACGATAATTTCATTTAAGTCCCCCGGGAATGGCATGCCCTGATTTACAATAATTATTTCTAAATCATCATAATTTTGTCTCAATAAAGCCTGAAGTAATTTTTTTAAATTATCGTGCCTTTTATATGTCGGAATAACAATAGATACCTTCATAAATATTTTGTTATTTTTTTATTGCTTTTACAAGAGTAATGGGAGTTACCAACAAAACTTTTCTTATTATTTCCGGCACTTTTAGATAAAACCAAACATAAGATTCGAACAGTCTGCGGTTGCCGAGAAATAAAATATTGAAAATCGTTCTTCTGTAAAAACAAAACTTAGTAAATCCGGCATTTTTTAATTCTGATATAAGTAATTTTAGGTCATATATTCGCTTATGAGTTATATCACCTATACCTGCAAGATGGTGAAAATCAACCCCGGGGCATTGCCTGCTTGTTTCTTTTATGGCCTTCTTCGTGTAATAGTAAAGTTCTTTATTTTTACGGGAAGAAAACAAATATAATAAAATTATATCTATAACAGTTTCTTTGCCGTATGCCGGCTGCTCTACTGTAAACGCTGCCCCTGGTTTTAATACTCTGTATATTTCCTGCTGGACGCTCTTTGCTTCTTTGTCATCCAGATGTTCAAACAGATGGCTCGCTACAACACCGTCAAATGCTTCTGATTTAAAAGGTAAATATTGCACATCAGCAGTTACAAAATTTATATTAGACGATTTATATGTCAATTTTGCCTGCGCACAAGCATATTCCGAAATATCAACACCCACAACATTTCCACAATAAGATGCCAACCTGTAAGACAACCCTCCCAAACCACAGCCAACCTCAAGAACTAAAGATTTTTTATCAAGGCTTTCACACGCAAACCCTGCTGTCCTCTTATAAAGAAGCCAATCACTTTCTTTGTCCAAGAACAGGCGCGAATAGCTTTTTTTGAACCATTCCGCATTATATTTTACATGATTTCCCATAACAAAAGCCTGTCTTTATTCTCCTGGAATTTATCTATAATCTTTATGCAAAATTTCGCGGTACAATTCCTCTATCTGCGATACGTGCTTAATTATGCTGAATCTTTCAAGAACGAGATCCCTGCCTTTCCGGCCCATAAGTTTTGATTGTTCTGGGTTTTTTAAAAGTTCAATAATTGCCTGCTTTAATTCTGAAACATTGTCCGGCTTAATTAATATACCGGATTCTTTAGAAATAATCTCTGCGGCCGCGCCTGAGTCTGTTGCGATAACCGGTATACTGCAGGCGAAAGCTTCAATAATTACCCTGCCAAAAGGCTCAGCACGCGAAGGTACGACCAATATATCCAAAGATCTTAATATTTGCGGCAAGTCATCCCTAAACCCGGTAAATATAACTTTGTCGTTTAAATTTAATTTCTTCGATAAGGCTGCCATCTCTGTTTTAAATTTTTCCGAACCAAGTTTGGCGTCGCCTACAATCACGAATTTAACATCACCGTAAACTTTTAATACTTCCGCTGCAGCCCTTAAGAAAATTTCCTGTCCCTTTTCCGGTGAAAACCTGCCAACCATGCCAATGAGCTTTTTTGAACCTAGATTGAGCTCGCCGCGGAACTTATCCGGGCAAATATCGGGGGAAAACTCTTCGGTGTCTACACCATTATAAATCCTTGTAATTTTATTTTCGGGCACATATAATTTTTCAATTAAATCTTTTTTTACCGCCTCTGAAATTGCTATAATTTTCTTCGCATTTTTAAACGCAGCCGAACGAAGCATTCCTGCTCCAAGTACAGGCGCCAGGTCACGCACATGGCAGATACACGGCACTCCCGCTAATTTGGCAGCAAAATAACTCTGCTCAGCGATATATATCGAGTTTGCATGGACTAAATCTATTTTTTCTTTTTTAATCAAATTTGCCAGCTTAAGCGTAGAAAACAAAAAAGCAAATATTTTTTTCCGCGAAAATTCTCTAAGCAAAAGCGTTTCTATATTTATCTCTAATGTTTTTAGCTTATCGAAAAGCAACCCCGCAGAAGGAAGCGCGACTATCGGCGTAAACTGTTTTTTATCGAGCCTTTTAACCAGATTAAATAGGCTTACTTCTGCCCCTCCTATGTTAGAAGAACCATTAACATATAAAATTTTATACATTATGATATTTTTTAGTTGGCCAATTGTTTGAACTAAACCGCAAAAGCTCCCTAATCCTGTTTTTTTATAACAAAACGTACATTATCCGCCAAAATTTCGTTTACAACAGGCAGATGAGAAAATAACTTTGAACCGGGCAAAGAACAGATTATGCAGCTATCAATTATTTTAAGATTTGCCTTCTTCGCCAATATTATAAACTTGCGAATAGTCATTCTGTTTAAACTGTTAAAAACATCTAGTACAATCTGGGGCGTAATCCAACCTTCCTTCGCTTCTTTACTTAACAACCTCTTTACCACAAACCTTTTTGGAAACAGATGAAACCATGGAAATTCTAAATAATAACCGAGGTGGCCGCCTTTTAATCCGTAAAAGGGGGGAAAATTTACAAAAATAACCCCATTTTGGTTTAAAACCCTGAAACACTCCTTCAATACGTCAAATGGTTTTGATAGATGCTCAATAATATCGTTAAGTATGATGACATCGAATGTATTATCGCTGAAAGATAAACTGGTTGCATCAGATTGTAAAAAATCTACTTGTATATTTTGTAAAAAAGAAAAATTCCTGGCAAAAGCGACGTCATCAAGCTTACAATCTATGGCACAAATCTCTGCCCCTTCTTTTGCGTAACGAACGGATTTGCCGCCCAAACCGCAGCCAACATCCAAAACTTTCCTGCCTTTAAGGCCAACATATTTTTTATAATATTCAAGCTCAACTCCTGCCGCCTGAAACTGGAAATGCGCGTAATGGTCCTTTGACTTGCCGCGTTCATCCCATGCTTTCGTAATTTCATTAATTGTTTCTTTTTTGATTGATGTCATATGATAACAAATGTGTAATTCTTACTTATTGCCTGCCGCCTAGTTTTGCCCTGCCGTCTAAAACACTCTGATAAATTGACAAAAGCATTTCAGAGCTTTTTCCCCACGTATGTAGATATGATTTTTTCTCCGCTGCTTTGCCCATTTCAGCCAGCTTTTCTTTATTTTCATAAAAATAAATTATTTTTTCTTTGAGCGCATTTACATCAGCTGCGCCGATTATAAAACCGTCTTCGCCATCGGTAACTACATCTTTAGCGCCGGTATTTTCGGTAACTACCACGGGAACACCGCACGCCATTGCCTCTAACGCTACCAGCCCGAAACCATCTTCTATGGAAGGAAACACGCATATTGAGGAAGTATTGTAAACAGATTCCGGAGATAGCGTAAAATTTTTTATGATAATATTGGCATAACCAGTATATTCTTTTAATATTTCTGTAATATCCGGGTGAATCCAGCCCATTAAAACTAGTTCTGAATTTTTTAATTTGAGCTCGCTAAATGCTTGAAGTAAATATTGGACACCCTTCCTTAAACCAATCTGACCGACAAATCCTACCCTAAAAATATCGTCTTTTCCGGAATATTGCGGCTTAAACCGTTTTATATCCACCCCAAAAGGTACAAGCAACAATTTATCCTTGTTTACTTTGTGCCGCATAAAACTTTCATAGGAAAATTGCGAAGGAACAATAATAAAATCTGTTTCTTCAAATTCTTTTAATTGCGTTTCAATGATTTTTCCGTCGATAGGAATAAAAGGGATATTATATTTTCTGTACTCAGAATTAAGAATTCCCTGCATTGTCAAGGGATGCGAAGTAGCGCACTCAAGAAAAGTAACTTGCCCATTTTTCTTAGCCTGCCTAAGCGATAAAAAACCCTGGGAAGACCAGGTATGAAAAATATCTGCCTGCGGCAATACCAGGGAAGCATTCCAATCAAACACCCTGTCGCGCAATCGGTAAGTAAAACTTAAGGGAAGCGGAAATATTTTTGTCAGAATTTTGGCAGATATTTGCGCTAACGGCAAAGAAACGCAGCAAGACTTGTCGATTTCGCTCGGAGAGAAAGAAGCTGCGATAATTTTTTTCAAAAAACCCCGGCGGTAGGCTTCAGCCACTCTATGATAGGCTATATATCCTATACCATCGCGCGCAAATTCTCTGGCTATAGAATGCGTTATTTTCATTTTTTAAGCCTCAAACACCGCAATAATTTTACTATAAATACTTTTATCGCACGCACTTTTACTCTCCTTTTAATTTCTTCCTCCACGTTTGCCCATCCCCATGGTGTTTTTTTGGCATATTCAAGAAAATCTTTAGGAAAAACATTCCGGTAATCCTTAGTAAAAACCTTAACCCACCAACCTGCATAATGCAATATGTATGGGCTAACCTCTGTTGTTTCCGGAAACTGATTCCAGCGCCCGTCTAACTCTTTCCATGCATTAAGGCAGACGACATTTAAAGCGTATTGTTCTCTGTTATGCACGTGCTTTTTATTATTCTCAAGGCATTCCAGGGCTGTATCGCTTATTTTATCATTACGCCATTTCTGCATATCGATGACTAGGACTCCGGTATTATGGTAATGGCTTTGCGCGGAAATCCCCAATTCCCTGTAATTTCTGATTGCCTGGTCGTGAGACATAACGCGAATACGCGAATCCTGCGCCGCAGCAAAAGCGCTGCTGCCTAAGTCTATATTCCATAATTTGCTTATATCTTCCAGAACGACCATATCGGAATCAAGAAAAATTACTCTTTTGATGTCGGCGGGCAAAACATAAGGAATTATCAACTTATAGTAATGCACCTGTAGTTTAGTATAAACACCGGGGATTCGCAGATTATGCAGTAAAGTTTTATCAATAAAGATAAAATGCGCCGTCGCTTTATGCTTTCTGACAATATATGCCAGTTTATTTTTGTTTCCGCTTGTAAGGTTATCATGGATAAAATAGATAACGATATCCTTATCTCCTTTATAATTTGTAAAAAGCGACTCGAGCATAACAGCGGTAAGAATTGTGTATTCATTGTTATTTATGCAAACAATAGTTATCGGGCTTCTGTCATCCATACTTTAAAAAATTATTATTTTGCACGCTAAAGGCGTTTACAATGTTTTTCTTTTTAAAATTATTAATACCAGCAATTTCCAATAGCTAATCTCAAAAGGAAATATCAGTATGGCTCGCAGCAGGAAACTTCTTGCATACAAAAAACATCCTTTTTGCCTTAGATGAAAAGCCCACCAGAAATAACCATAGCTTCTAACCTTTCTCGTTTTGCAGCGCTTTTTTTCACTTTCCTGTTTCAAAAAATCCAATACTTCCTGATTTTTGCCTAACTGCAGCCTGTCTTTTCCGTTCGCCCTGCGCTCCCTGGCAAGCGCCTGCACTAAATCATTCATAATGCGCTGCTCACACCTTTTTTTAACAGAGACTGAATTAAGGTTAAATCTGTAGCTGAAAAGCACCTCCGGAATGTTTACGATTTGCGATACCTCCGCAACTCTAAGCACCATATCGTAATCTTCGCTTAAGAAAAGCTCTTTTCTGTAGCCGCCCAGATTTTTAAGATGTTCGGCGCGAAACATGAGCGCGCAATGGCAAAAAATGAATTCCGAAATCAGTTTTTCCTGTATAGTTTTATTATCGCAGGGAACCAAAGCAGTATAAAATTCGCGCCCGGCCATATCAGAAAAAATGAAATAAGAGCTTACGGCACCAATGTTTGGGTTCTCATCAAGTATTTTTGCCTGCTTAGAAAATTTTTCCGGAAGCGATTTGTCGTCGGCATCCTGTATTGCGATATAACTGCCCCTGGAAAGCATAATACCTTTATTACGGGAGGAAACTGCGCCTTCGTTAGATTCATTTTTGATGGCCACGATTCTGGGGTCTTTATATGAATCGATTATGGACTGAGTCTTATCCGTTGAGCCGTCGTTTATGATAATAAGTTCAAAATCCAAAAAAGTTTGGCTCAGAATGCTGTCAATTGCATCAGAAAGATAACGCTGTCCGTTATGAACCGCCAAAATAACGCTAATTTTAGGATTCATAAGCTTACCATCAGTTTTGATTTTTATTTATTAAAGACAAAAAAGACGAGATGTTCGGGAGATAATTACATAAATCATTAATAAAACTTCTGGGCTTCCCAGTATTCATGGAACTTTCCTTTTCTCTCAAGAAGTTCGTTAAGAGAGCCTTGTTCTGCGATTTTTCCTTCTTCCATAAAAACAATCTTGTCGGCATTTTTTACCGTAGAAAGCCTGTGAGCTATTATTATGGCGGTACGCCCCTTGATTACTTCGTTAATTGCTTCCTGGATAATTTTCTCTGTGAGAGTATCAAGGGAACTAGTTGCTTCATCTAAAATCAATATCTCTGAACGCCTCAAAAATGCTCTTGCGATAGCTACCCTTTGTTTCTCTCCGCCTGACAACTTAAGCCCCTTATCGCCTATCTCGGAATCTAATCCGGATGGAATATTCATAACAAAATTAAAAAGCTGGGATTTCTTAAGAGCTTCGATAAGCTCTTCGTCGCTTATCTGCCTGTCTAATCCAAAAATCAAATTGTTGCGTAGAGTATCATTAAAAAGCAATGCGTCCTGGCTCACTAATACCATATGGCTGCGTAACGACTTTAACTTGAAATTACGTATATCGATACCGTCAACAAAAATAGAGTTAGTCGGGCAATCGTAAAAACGCATCAATAAACTTACAAGGGTTGTTTTCCCTGCCCCGGATGGCCCAACGAGCGCTATAGTCTTGCCTTTTTCAATATAAAAACTTATACCGTTGATAACGCCTCTCTCCGGGGTATAGCTATAAAACAAATCGGTAACATTAATGCCTTCACGTAAGCCTTCGAATACTTCTTCGCCTTCAGCTACGAAAAATTTGTCTTTATCGTCGAAAACTTTTGAAATTTCCTTAAGAGGCGGCTTTGCCTGCATGAAATCCGCTTTTATCTGGTTAAAAATATTGAATAGCGGTAAAACTTTTCTTGCCGCATAAAAAAATACAACAAAAACCGATATCTCTGCGGGCTTATCTTTGGCAAGAAGCAATGCGACTACAGAAACCATAAAAAGCATAACCATAGTAACAATTACATCCTGAAGAGGCTCCATTAGCCTGTAAACACGCAAAGTCCTGAAATCATATCTTTTAAGCTGTTCATTTAAATTCGCATATCTTAATTTAGTCTCCTCTTCCCGCGAGTAAGCTTTAACTAACGGTATACAGGAAAGTATGTTAAAAACATTTCTGTGCAGTTCGATAAATGATTTATTGCGAAACTTGGCAATTTCCTCAATTTTTTTAATAATGGCCCTCAGGGAAAGATAAAGAACCGGGAAAACAAATAAAGTAATCAGGGTTAATTTCCAGGAAATCATATACATAATTAAAAAGTAAACAATAAGCACAAAAATACGTTCAACTGATTTTTCTGAAAGAACTAAAAGTTCCATAACTTTATCCGAATAATTAAGAACCATAACAAGATATCCCTGGCTGGCTCTGTCAAAGAAAAGTTTCCCAAAACTCATGAATCTATTAAAGATAAATTTGTATACATTATATTTGAAAATACCGTGCCAATAGGCAGTAAAAACTGAATTTACATAGAGAAAAACATTCTTAAGCACCGTGGCCAGGAATACCAAACAAATCAAGAATAGAAACGTGTTTTTATTGGGAGTGGTAGCCATGGCATATACCTGAGGAAATGCCGCAATGAGGTATTTTAATATAGGCGTTTGGTTGACAAAACTAAAATCACTTACTATTCCTCTTGCAATGGGGACCAACAATCCCAGGCCAATACCGTCAAAAACCGCCACAAAAAGCGAAAGGAATATAGGAATTGCTATATGATGGGGCTTAACGCCCATTATCAGAAAAAATTTCTTCAAAATAGCCAGGCGTGATTGGAACTTTTTATTTTTAGGTTCGGTCATAATTACTTTATAAAAATTAATAAGCTCGAAACTACGCTGTTTGACTTAAGATGTCAATGGTAAGAGTAAAGGTGCACGAAAATCCTATGAAGCTTTTTAATTTGCTATTTTTCTTTTCTTCTGCGCGAACCATAATAATAGTAGTAATAATAATGGCTTCTACGCATATTTACTTTATTGAAAATGATACCGGAAATATTGCTTTTCACATCATTAAGCATACTCATCGAACGCAACACTGCTTCTCGCGGGGTTTTTTCCGCCATCACTACCATAAAAATACAATCAGCCAGCAAACTTAATATGATTGAATCAGTAACTGCCAGAATACAGGGCACATCAAGAATAATTATGTCAAAAACCTGCTTCACTTCCTCCAAAAATAATTTCATTTTATCAGAGCCTATTATTTCCGAGGGATTACGCGGTATTGCTCCGCTTGTAATAACGTGTAAATTCTCTATTCCAACCTTCTTAAGCACCGCATCCCATTCCTGCTCTCCGTAAAGCACCTCACTTAAACCGTGCGCTTTATCAATACCTAATATGCTATGAACGTTCGGCCGCCTTAAATCGCAATCTACCAATAAGGTTTTTTTACCTATTTCAGACATGACAATAGCCAGATTAGTGCTGGTTAAACTTTTGCCTTCTTCCGGATGCGCACTGGTTAGCATAAGCACTTTTGGCGGATTTTGAGGGTTGCTGCTAAGTATATTTGTGCGTATTGAGCGGTACGACTCCGCTTCAGGGGAACGCGGGTCAAGATTAACAATTACCCTTTTGTTAAAAAAGCGGAAAAAATTATTTTTGTCTTCCATACGTTTAAATCACCCCTGCATTAATCACTGTTTTCTATGATGCCTGTTCTTCTTGGTAAAATCAGTACGTATCATAGGTATAACCCCGATTATCGGCTTATGTAGATAATATTCGACATCTTCAAGGGTCTTTAGAGAGCTGTCTATATTTTCCTGCAAAAATGCCGCAGTAATACCTAATATCAACCCTAATGACATTGCTATCAGAATTCCGGGCGCTCCCTGCGGTTTTTCTGGTTTTTTCGGCTCAGCTGCCAGGCGCAAAATTCTCACCTTGGTAGCATTCAATACTGCATCCAAACGAAGCTTCTCTTTCTCCTCCATCAGTTTATTATACGTTTTTTCATCCATGCTAAGCTCTCTGGCTAATTGGCGTGCTTTTGAGTCGGAAGTGCCGCCTTCTTCTGAATTAACCGGAAAACTTGTCTCTAAAATTTTTTTGGCTGTATCTTCCGTATTTTTGTATTCTGAAATTTGCGCCCTTAATTCATCCAGCGGTTTCACGGCTTCTTTTTTAAGCCTCGCTTTTAGATTTTCTATCTGCGCTTGAGTATCTATTACGTCCGGATGCTCTTCGGTAAACTGCTCCAGAAGCGAAGAAAGTTTCTGTTCTAAAAATGCTAATTTTTCTTTAAGTTTAACCAAATCTTTCGATTGAGGCACTATAGATAAAATATCTTCATCTGATTTACGCGAAGCAATCTTTTCCTCCAATACCTTCAATTTAGCTTCGGCTATCTGGCGGATTGATTTGGCATTTATATAATCCTGCTGAAGTTTATCAAAGTTACTGCCCTGGGCTCCGGAGATATTACCCGCCTCAAAACCAGAGCTTGCGCCGCTTAAGGTATGTTTAGTTTCTTCTATTTTTGCCTTTAAGGCTTCCATTTGCCTTTCCAGATATTTTATGGAAGCCTGGGTTCCGCTTGTTATGCCCTTAAAACTTTGCTCGACTATGACACGCGCTGCTACGTTTGCGATATCCATGGCTTTTTTCGGATTTTCCGATAAAGCGCTTATCGCCAGAATGTCCGAACCTTCCTCCTGTTCAATCAATACCGAATTAAGTATGGACTCAGGCGTTATGTCAGCAAATGATTTTTCCGCAAGCTCCCCTCCTGCTTTTAAATTTTTGGCGCGGTCAAATTCCATATAACGGACTACTTCCTCCGCCAATGTGTGGGTCTTAACAAACCGCTTTATAGCTTCCATCAAGTCTACGTTGTAAGGAGAACCTTCAACTATAATAAAAGCACTTGCTTTGTAAACCACCGGTTTCGCGGGGACAAAGAGCAAGCTTGAAACAAGCACAACGACTATCGATAAAATAATTATAAATTTCCTTTTTATTATGATTTCAACGTAATCCCTTAAACTTACTTCTCTCTCTCTGTATTCCATTGTTTTAAATTATATATTTAATTTACTCAATTCTTCATTAGCCTGTTCTACTATTTTGGGACTGGATTTTTCGCTGGAAATAACCTTTCGAAACATTTCTCTTGCTTTATCTTTCTGGCCTAATTTCAGGTAGCAAATGCCTATTTGGTAATATTCATAGCCATCGCTTGAAGCTTCCGCTATATCCAATACCTTATCATACATATCAATAGCTTCCTTAAGTTTGTTTTGTTTGTAATATGAAAGCCCGATACCGCGCATCGCAGAGACAGCTATGGGATGGCTAGGGTACTCGTTTAACATTTTTTGATATTCAGCTATGGCGTTATCAAACTCTCCCATATCCAGAAAAATCTCTCCTCTCCAATAATATGCATAAGGAACCCAGCGGCTTTTAGGATATTTTTTCAATAAATCAGCATAAGCATTGAGCGCACCCACTTCTTCTCCCAAAATATCCATACAGCCGGCAAGATAATACTGCGCGCTATCTGCTTTTTCGCTGCTAGGAGACTCTTCAATAAATCTAGAGTAATTCTCTATGGCTTCGCGGTATTCCCCGCGGCTATGCATAACCGATGCCCTGTAATATAAAGCAAGCGGGTCAACAGGCCTTGTATTAAAAAATACAATCAGGATCAGAATAAACAGAATAACAGCCCCTATGATAAGTTTGGGAACTATGTTCTTTGTTTTTTTAAACCCCTCGATAATCGATTGAACGTCTGAATTGACATATCCATCCTTTTGCGGGACATCCCTTCTGCTTTCTTTCGATAAAAAAGCTATTTCCTGGGGAGTTTTAGCCGGCCCTATCACTTTTTGTGTTCTGACTTCAGGCTCTGCTTTTGGCAATTGTTGACGTTCGATGGGCCCAAACATGGTTAGAATAAAATCAACCCCTGTATCAAAGAAAATTGGCTCTCTTAATCCGCTATGCTTGAGAGAAGATTTTATCCTCTTAATGCCGGCGCCAAGTTTTTCGATGTATTGCCCTAAATGCATAAGCATCTGCGTAATATATTTATTTCTTGAATACTGAGTATATTCCATATTAGCTATGGTTACCCCCGGAGCCAGCCCCCCGGGCGTATATATTTCAATCCGGTCATCAAATATAAAAATTCGTACCTGCGAGCCGTCGATACTATAATCTCTATGCACGATAGCATTAGCGATAGCTTCTCTTACTGCAATAGCCGGGTATTCGGTATAATCCTCCCTTTTTAAGCCTTCAACTTTAGACCGGGAGTCCATATGCTTAAAAATGAATTTCCACGACTCATCTATCATTTCAGGTATAGTGCCTTTTACTTCTTTCTGGTCCATAATAACGCTGCCTATGTTTTTACCCTGAAATTTTACCAAGCGGACTCCGCTTGAAATTATGAAATACTGCGGGTCCTTGCCGAACATCAGCATCCCGGCGGCAGTTGGCACAAGCTTGCCTGAACTTTCAACAAGAATTCCTTTATCTTTTAATACTTTCTCTCTGTACTTTTCTTCGACCTCAACCCCTATATTTTTTAAATATTCATCTATTTTCTTTTTATCCAAATCGGCGATGCCCGCTGTTGTAACCGGCCAGGAATCGCTGACCTCTTTTCTAAAGCTGCCGCTTTTTTTGTACATATCCTGCATTTCGCTGTGGCTTGCCACAAAAACCTGCTTATCAACCCTGACATAACAGTCTCCTTCCGTATGGTAAGGCCTGTTAACGCCCCGGGGAACTGCCACAGCTATAAGCCGGTTGCCTCTGACATTTTCGACAGTAACCTTAGGATTAACCGGCGGATTGCAGTATTCTTTATCGATTTTAATTATATCTTCGGTATTATAGGCAGGATTTACGCCAAGCGCCGCGTAAGTGTTTTTATCTACGCCTATAAGAATCGTCCCTCCTCCGGAATTAGCGAAAGCAGTCATTATTTTAGCTAATTCTTTTCTGCTGGAATCCGTCAGGGGCAGATCTTTAACCAGTTCCAAAGTTTGGCTGCACCCCTTGCCTATTAAATCCAAAATTTCTTCTTCGCTCATACCAAGCCTTTTTTAAAGTTCATTGCGCATTGCGGTATTTTTCATCAATTACCCGCCTGCGTTCTACCTGCAAACTGTCGCTTACGTGGCTTTTCCAATTAGTATTGATATTACGAATCGGTTTATAAAATGCTTCGTAAACAAAATCCTCCAAAACATCCTTCCGGGCTTCTTCTGTCGTTGGTTTTGCTGATGACTGCTTTCCTTCACCGGCGTCTATGGACTGCCTGGCCTCGGCTTCATAACGCACTCTCATCGCAGGAAATCTTTTGTATACGGAGCTGAATGCCGTTCCTATCAAAAAACAAAAAATAACAACCATGATATAAAGCAATATCGTTACTTTTTTCGCTTTGCGTTTATCCATATCTCCTCCTTGATAATATATCTATTCCCCTTCTTTAAATTTTGTATCCTTCTCCAAAAGAATTCCCTGTTCGGTATGTTTTTGCATCCAGTATTTCAAATCGTTTAAGGTTTTATAAAAATCTATTATTGTAATTCTTTTGCCTCGAGAATACTCATTATATAAATTTTTGCTGCTTATTTTAGCGTAAATATAGCCGAATAAAATACCTATCAACACCCCCGAAGCAATTATAATAAAATAGAAATTGCTGGTGATTTTTTTAAGTTTGGTTTTTAAACTTTCGGGAAAATACGCCGGACGGTAGTAGGTGCATACTTCTTTATCCACGCAGCCTTCAGCATCTTTGAAATTTCTTAATTTTTCTTCTACTTCCTGCTTAAATGAAGAAAACTTTTTTTGCTTTGCTTCTTCGGGGGTAAGTTCGCCGCTGAAAATCCTATCCATATATTCAGAATATGGCAAAGCCTTGATTTGGCTGGTTTCGATATGCTTTACCAAATGCCTGATATAATCCAGGTCAAAAGGCTTCGTAATGTAATCAAAAACCCCTAACTCTGTTGCTTCTTTAACTGAAGCCATATCCCCAAAAGCAGTTATAATGACAAACCTTATTTTTTCATTATTTTTTTTAATTTCCTTTATTGCTTCAATCCCATTCATCCCAGGCATACATAAATCTATGAAAACTAAACCTATTGCTTGCTCCTTAACCACCCTCAAGGCTTCCTCTGCGTTTGTGGCAGTTAAAACGGCATAACCTTCTTCGGCAAAAACCTTGGAAAGGAGCCTTGTAATCGAAACCTCATCGTCAACAACCAATATTTTTGCTTTTTCCATCTAAAATTTTGCCTCCACAACAGCAGGGAATTTAACGATAAACTCCGCTCCTTCTCCTAATTTTGAATTTACTTTTATAGTTCCGCCGTGCGAGTTTATAATGCGCTGGCAGATAGCCAACCCCAAGCCTAAACTCTTTGGCCGCCGCGTGCTGAAAAAAGGCGTAAATATTTTGTCGATAATATTTTCAGGAATTCCCGGCCCGGTGTCTTTAAATAATATTTCTATAAAATTTCCTTCATCTATTTTTTTTGTCGCGATTGTTATTATTCCGCCTTTAGGCATTACAGATTGGGCATTAAACATTATATTTAGAAAAACTTCCCTAAGTTCATCCAAAATCATACTTATATTTGGCAGATTCGGCTCTAGTTCAAGGTTAATCTTAATGCTTTGCTTCTCAAACTGTTTACCCGCCAGTCCGGCAATCTGCTCTATAGCCTTATTAACATCGATTGTTTCCTTTTTTCCGCCGGAAGGGCTGCAATACTGGAAAAGCCGCGCTATTATCCTCGAAGAAAACTCGGCAGCCTGCCTTATGTCCCTAATTTCTTCCCAGCCAAATCCGCCATCCTGCATATGTTCCATAAGATACTGGGTATTGCCGATTATAGTAGCCAGGGGATTGTTTATCTCATGAGCGATACCTGCAGTAAATAATCCCAGGGCGGCCATTTTTTCTTTTTCAACCAATTGCTGCTCCATCATCCTCATTTCTTCATTGGCATGCCTCGCCTCTTCGTATAATCTTATGCTCCATATGGATATCGCGGCCTGATTAGCCAAAAGTGAAAGTAGTTTCAGGTCTGATTCGGAAAATAAATTTCCCGAAGAAACGTTATTTACGTTTAAAACACCTATGGTCCTACCTTCCACATTAAGCGGCACGCATATAGATGATTTTATTTCTTTCTTTTCGTCTAAATCATTAAAACGGGAATCGTTCTTCAAGCCTCCGACCAAAAGTAAAGGCTTACCCTCTTTGGCTACCCATCCGGAAATATGCTCTCCAAGCTTAACCTGCACTCTTTCTATAACATCTTCGGGCAAACCCCTTGCGGCTTTTATTTTCAAGGTCTTGCTATTCTCTTCAATCAACATTAATGAGCCGGTATCTGCCTTGAGCAGGTTAAGCGAAGCATCCAGAATTTGCTTTAGAAGTTTCTGCAGATTAAAGGCGCTTAACATTTTTGTGGTAATGTTAAGCAGCTCAGTTACATAATTTAAATCTTGTTTATCAATATCCATCTTTTTTATCGGCTGATTTGCAGTCTATAAGTGCCTATTATTCCTCTTCGTTCTTGATGGTTTGCGGAGGCAAACTACCCACATCTCCCCTTTTTAAAGGCCTTGATTGAATCATTTTTCCGCTTTGATTATCCATATATGAATATGAGCCATCGGTTCTTTTCTTTAAAATTCCTATCCTTACCCCGTCGGCATTATAATAATTATAGTTTCTGCTGTTTCTGCGGTCTTTTTTTGCTTTTCCTATTAAATTACCGTGCCTGTCATAATAAAAAATATCTTCTCTTACTTTTCTGGAAGAACCTGTTTTCTTCTTGGTCTTAACATCGTAAAAATCGTAGCCGCCTTCCACATTCTCTTTGGTTTCCCCTGTAGTTTGTTCTTCAACCTGTGCGAACAGGAAGCCAGAGGCGAAACACGCCAGGCAGCAGTTTAACAAAAAGGCCTTGATAAGTTTATTATTCATGCTCCACCTCGATTGCGTTTGCTTTAATTTTAATTCAAAGCATCCGCTTTTTTATTCTTCTCCTGCCACTTCAGGTTTAACTCGTTTAATTCCTCAGTGCCCAAAGGGCCTTCTATATAAAAATAAGTTTCGGACATGAAATCCAAAAACTTTATGCTCTTATTTCTTTCTCCGGCATGATTAAAGATTATGTTTACCTTGGGCCGCAAGGGGTAGCCCTTGTTAATACCTGTTACCAAACCGATTTCTGCGGTGCTTAATTTAACCCAGCTGCCTATTGGGTATATTCCTATATTATTTACAAAAGCTTTAAGGACGCTCGGCTGGAAATTCAACGCTTCTCTGTCAATAATTTCCGCTATAGCCTGATGCGCGGTTTTTGCAGCTTTGTAAGGCCGCGCATGCGTAATTGCTTCATAGACATCAGCCAGGCTTAAAACTTCGGAAAATTTATCCCGGGGGCTGCGTAAATGATGGTTCTTAATCGCAGTCAGGCCGTCTTCGCTCAGGCAACCCAGTTTTTTTGAAATCTGCGCGCTAGATTCAGAGTGCTGGCCCACAATATTGCGCTCATTATTTTTTAGTTTAGCGTCTTTATAAACGATATTTTGCATTTTTGCCATGCCTATGTCATGCAAAAGGCCTGAAACAGCCAGCTCCATAAGTTCAGACTTATTAAAACCTGTCCAGAGCCCTATTTCAACAGCTAAAAAGCTTACATTTACAGAATGGTGCGGCAAATATTCTTTTTCATAAGGGCTTTCATAGAATTTAAGGAAATATTCGCTTTCATCAACCAATGCCTGTTCTACGAGGCTCTTGGAAAAATCAAGTATAGACGCTGTAGTAATATTTTCGTCATTTTTGGCTTTATCAAAAGTCTGCGCAACCAGGGAAATACCTTTACCGTAAAGGCTCAAACTCTCTGCTTTACTTACCTTCGAAGCTTTTATTATGTCCGGAATTGCTTCTTTCTGCGTTTCTTTTATTGCCGGTTTATTCTCGCTTTTAAATTGCCGGCCGGAATTACTCATTTTGATAATGTCGCTTATCCGCATCATAGGCAAACCTCCTCCAGCACTTTTTCAACTATGGTTTCGTCAATTATGGATTTTTGTTCAAACATGCCTTGTAAAAGGCAAAGCTCGCAAATGGTATTTATTTTTCTAGGTATACCGCTGCTCTTTACGGCTATCACGTCAGCTGCATTTTTATTGAATACGCTTTGGCTTCTGCCGGCTACTATACACCTGTAATCTATATATTTTGCAACATCTTCCTGGCTAAGCCCGGCAAGGTGATAAGTGATAGCCAAACGCTGTTTGAGCTGCGGGATACGGTCAATTTCTTTCCGTAATTCCGGCTGGCCGACAAGAAGTAAAGTAAGCAAAAATTTATCATTCATCTGAAAATTCAAAAGAAGGCGCAGTTCCTCAAACATACTTCTGTTTTCTATGGCCTGGGCTTCGTCAATAATTACTATTGATTTTTTATCTTCGTTCATATTTTTATATAAAATTTCATTTAATTTATGTATAAGTTCAAGCTTCGTTCCATCCAGGAAAATATTTTCGAATTGAAATATAATTTCCCGCAAAAAATCGTTTGCGGCAAAAGAAGGATTTACTATAAGGGCAACTTTATAAATGTCTTCTTCCCTAAACAACTCTTTTAATAACGCTCTGGTTAGAAGAGTTTTTCCGCTTCCATATTCTCCGGTCATCATAGCCGCTCCCTTCTTTTCTTCTATGCAGTAAACCATTCTCATCAATGCCTCTTCGTGATTGGCGGTTTTATAGAAGAATTTGGGGTCCGGCGTATTCTCAAAAGGTTTTTCTTTAAAGTCCCAATAACCTAAATACATTTGTTTAATATTATTCCTTTTAAATTTTTTTCTTTATCAAATTTCTCCCCCGGATACAATCTGTTTAATGCAAGCCTCAGATTATGCTTGGAAGTCCTGCCTAGAGAATACACCAACAATGCAGCATCGCATTGAGAGGCAATAATTGCGCTGTAGTTGCTGTTTAACACAGGCGGGCCGTCTAATATAATAAAATCAAATTGCGATTTCAATTGATTCATCAGACCTTTCATCCTTTCGGAACGTAAAAGTTCCGTTGCATCAGAGATAGGCGAACCGGCAGTAATTATTTTTAAACGGTCCAGTCCTTTAAGTTTAAGCGTTGCCGTAAGCCCCATGCCTCCTAATAAAAGGTCAGTTACGTCACGCATAACATTCTCCAGGGCAATACCATCGTTTAAGGCATCAGTAAAACCCGGGATGGGGGTTTTAATCCCAAAAAGAAAATGCATCGCTGGATTTATTAAATTAGTATCTACAATCACGGCTTTTTTCCCTGCCCGGGCAATTGCCAACGCTATGTTAGAAGCAACAATTGATTTCCCCTCTCCGGATGTGGCACTAGTTAAAAATATAGATTTACTTTGCGTTTGATTATTAAAAACAACGGATTGTATATACTCATAAATCAACCTGTACGGTTCAATTATCGCAGCCTTATCTTCGTGCTGCCAGAGTAAACTAATTTTATTTTTATTTTTCTTAAGATTAAGCGATTTAATATAAGGCGCAGCTCCGGCTATCGGCAGATGCGTAAACGCTGTCACTTCTTCCGCTGCCACCATACTAGTATCTAAAAAAACTGCCGTAAAAAGCATTAGTAAACTAAATAAAACAGCGAGCAAACAACCCACCAATATGGAAACTTTCCTTCTGGTTGTATCTATTACAGGAAGCGGATTCCCGGCCCGGCTTATTATGGTAGCTGATTTTTTAGCATCTTTAAAGTCGTCTATTTTAGTTAAACTTAATTCATCCCATTTTCCTTTAAGGGTATTATACATTTGCTGGTTCTCTTTCAATTCTCTCTCCACCTTCAACCTTCCTTCTGATTCCTTAGGAAGCGCCTTAAGCTGCTCTTTTATGTCAGTTATCTCCGAATCTATCCTTACCACATCAGGATAAGCCAAAGTATAAACCTGCAAAAGGTTGGCTTTTGTCTGTTCCAGCTTAACCAACTGCGCCTTAAGATCGGAAGCCTTCACGCCTATTCCCCGTTCCTCTTCCTGTATCGCTTCCATTTTCTTCTCGCAATCTTCAAGCCGTGTTTTTGCCTCTGATAATTTTACCTTGAGGTCTTTTTTATATTCCTCCAACTCAAGCTCCTTTTTTTTTATGGCCGCCTCCTGAAAGTCGCTGGATTTGGTATTCACCTCTGCGATATATACATTGGTTACTTCTGCGGCCAATTTAGAAATTTCATCAGGATTTTTCCCTTTAAACAAAATTTCTATAATCCCCGAAGAAGCATCCCTGTTAACTGAAATCATATTTTTCAAATAAATAACGGAAATATCCGGCTTAGTACTATTTAACATACCAAGGTTGCTTAAGGCTTTCGAAAGCACTTCATTGCTTGTCGGCTCGATACCATAAGATTTATCCAGCTTAATAACTGCCCTTGTCTGATATAACTGTTTGCGCACTGAACTATACGCAAAAGTTAAGCCTAATATGCATATAAAAGGGATAATGAAAAAAAATTTCTTTTTATTTAATCTCTTTATAAAATTATTCATACAATTTTATGGCGTATCGGACATCTTCTCAATTTGAGTTTTGTATTTCCACTGCTTGCCCATTCCGCCGACATGCCTTCTCCAGGTATCGCCGTAATAGGCCTCGGCATAAGTTATTACTTTGCCGAATACATTATCCATAAACTGGTTGAAATCCGCGCTCATGGCGCGCGTTGCATAAACAATATCTCCGGAACGGACCAAAACGTTCTCTTTGATATAGCCGCCCTTTAAAACATCGTTAGCATTTACCATTATAACCAAGGGGCGCTCCGAATGGACATCTCTTATTACATATACCCTGTCCATGTTAGCTTTAAGCTTATCAAATCCTCCGGCTAAAGCTATTGCTTCAAGCACTGTCGTAGGGGTATTAAAACGTATTACCCCTTCGTCTTCAACGTCACCCAAGACAACTGCTTTTTTGCCGCCAAATTCCAGAATATTTATGGAAACCTGGGGAACTTTTATGTATAGCTTTATTTTGCTAACTATCTCTTCTCGCAATTGCTCAATGGTTTTACCGGCTGCCTGGACATCACCTATCAAAGGAAAGGAAATTTTTCCATCAGGCCTCACCACAACATCTCTTTGCAAATCTTCCACTTGCCATACGGAAATTTCTAAAATATCGCCCATGTCTATAAGATAATTATCCAAAGCCCATTCATCTTCTTTAAAATCAGAAGCTTTAATAAATTTTGGTTTTTTAAGAGCGGCCTTTTTTGCAGAATCTTTAGCCTTGGAATTAGCTCCAATATCAGATTTGGATGTATTACGCAAAGACGCGCACCCGGAAATGGCAATAATGGCTGATAAAAAAACTAAAAATATAAACAATCTCCGGCAATAAAGCTCTTTAAAAAATATGCCGGGTAAAAATTCCCAAAAATAAAAGCTTCCAGGGCTCCGGCTGTTTATAGGTAAATAAAATTTTCGTTTATGTTTCATTGGTATAATATTCATGGTTACAATAATAGTAGCCGCCCCTCGTAGATTCAACGCCGTTTAAAACCGCGCCCAGCATATTAGACCCTGTATTTTGCAATAAAAGCTTGGCCCTGGCAGCTGAATGTTTTGTAGTGCTGTCGGCTAAAATAACCAAAATCGTACCATTTGTCTTAGTGGAAAGTATCAGGCTGTCGCTAACGGCCAAAACAGGCGGAGAATCAATTATGACAATATTATTTTCTGCGTTCAATTTTTCTACAAGCTCATTTATTCTTTTCGTCCCTATAAGTTCGTTGGGATTTTGAGGTATATGCCCTGAAGTTATTATTTTCAGGTTCTCAAACTTAGTATCGCAGATTTTTATATCATCAACCAGGACTTCACCCACAAGAAAATCGCTTAAACCTTTTTTATTTTCGATATTAAAATATTTATGAACTGACGGACGGCGCAAGTCACCATCTATCAGGATTATTTTTTCTCCGGCAGATGCCATAATTATCGCCAAGTTTGAACAAACAAAAGATTTCCCTTCTTGCGGATTGGCGCTGGTAACTACAAACGATTTTAGTTTCTTATCCGGGTTTATAAACCGTATATTATTTTTTAACATCCTGAACGCTTCGCTTATAACAGACCGGGGGTGCCTGGCGACAACTAAGCCGGCGTCTGCCACCCCTTCCTCTTTAGCCACTTCCTGCCGCTTTTTCCACGAAGGAATAGTTGCCAGAACCTCGATATCTAAAATTTCTTCAACCTCTTCCACCTTTTCTATGCTTATATTTATGTTTTCTAAAACAAGCACCACTGAACCGGAAATTGTCAAAGAAAACAGTAAAGCGAAAAATAAATACATTGGTTTGCTTACCTGGGGCGCAGTCGGCAGAAGAGGCTCTCTTATAATTCTTAAAAAAGGCACGTTTTGTAATTTGTCAGCTACATTTATAACCTGCAGCTCATTTAAAAAATTGGCGTAAATACTTTTCTTCGCTTCAAGGTCGCGTTTAAGGGTTGTATACTCAACCATTTTGGCGCTCAAGCCCACATCTATGATTTTACGCAGTTTCTCTTCTTCGGCCCCCAAAGACTTTATGCTGATTTCCAAGCTCTGTATTGCCCTGTCAACTTCAAAAGTTATCTTTTTCCTTGCCTCGTCAACTTCTCCTTTAGCTGCTATAGCATCCGGATGCAATTCGCTTTGAGTAACCAACAATTTCGCCAATTCCCTTTCTTTTTCGTAGAGTGCGTCCCTTAATGTCAAATCTACCATGCTCGGCTCTCTTTTGGCAATTACAGAAAGCGCGGTAACATCATCCTGTTTCCTGTAATCTTTAATCTCTTTCAAAAAAGCCTCTTTATCCATTTTTTGAGATTTTAAAAGCAGGTATTTCTCGTTTATCTGAGGCTCTTTTTTAAATTCAGTTTTGCCTGCCGAATCTGTTTCTATCTCGCTGGTGCCTACTTCCAAAGCGCTTGCTATGATTTCATTATCCAACAAAAATTTCGTCAATGCGCTTTCAGCAATTTCTATTTCCTTGCGTTTCTGCTCTAATTGATTTGCCAAAGAGTTATACATATCTTTAACCATTTTATCCCGGCGCTCTTTGGCATCCTCGATATAAGAAGCAATAACAGCCTTTAATACAAAAAAGGATTTATAGCGATCATGGCTTGTGGCTGAAATTTCTACAACATTAGTTTTTAGTTTATTCGACACATTAAGCATTGATTTTATCTCACCAGGGGATACGTTCATATTGCGTTCATTGCTTTCTTTAAGACAGCCTGAAGCTTTCAATGCTATTACATCTCCTTGTATTGCGTTGACCTCATTATTGACATCGTAAGATTCCTGGATTGAAACATCTTTATCTTTTATTACCTGTATTGACGGGGGGGCAATAATAACGACTGAAATTGCCTTATATTTGACACGGACTACAAAAATAACCAATAACGCAGTTATGATGAAGCTGGCAAGAAATACCACGATAAAAATAAATCTTCTTTTATGGAGTATTTCCCAATAATCCCGCAGGCTTCGTTCAATATCTTTTTCTAAATTAAGATTTAGCGCCATTTTTGTTATTTTTTACAAATTTAATAAAATGCATTATCTTTTTCCTGTCTTCCTCTTTTATCTCGACAAACCTGACTCCCGCCCAATACTCTTTAGCTTTGTCATAAGTATTAAGCCTGACTATTTCTGCCAAAGCGGAGATCGTAGAATCGCCTTCCATCGGGAGATTGATTTTTATTTCTACCCTCGCGCCTAACAGATGCGGTTCTTTGAATTTAAGCAGCAATCCGCCGCCGCTGATATTTCTCAATGAAGTTATTACCGTAGCCGAATCCCCTTTTTCGTCCAAAGTTTTATAACGGACAAGGCAATAACAGTTTTCCCGTTCGAATGCGCGCCTTTCTGAATGTTTTCTTTTAAAAATCATAATGGGTGCTTAACTATATTTTTATAAGCCAAAATTACCTGGATGTCTTCATCGGTAAAGATTCTAAAGCTATTCCTGTCCCTCGCTACTTCTTTTACTTTCTGGTCTCTAAACCAGTTATAAAGAGTCGCCCTTGAAATACCGACTATCTTTAAAACATCTTTCGTGCGATAGATTTTTGTTGTTTGAAGATTCATTGCCCTAAAAAATTAATGGTTAGTTTTTAATTTATTACTATACTAAAGTATATTAAGCTCTACTAAAGTATATCTTTAGAAAGAAATATTGTCAATGTTTTTCTTACTTTTATTACTAATATTATAAAGTATAGTAAAGTATATCAAACTATATTAATACACCACTATCTCTTTTCTCGAACAACTGGCATAGAATTGGTATTTAATAGCCAAAGATTACACTGCTAAAGCTACAAAAATTTGTTTCTAAAATGCTTTCCTATATATTATAACACTTCCTTCGATAGAAAGCACAATTGGCAGCGCTCTTTTTATTCAGAACCGAAGGGGCAAAAACAAAACATGAAAAAAGCATCCTCCTCCACAATCTTTAGAATATTTTTAGCTTGTCAAATGGTATTTATACCTTTAGCTGCCAGCAGTTATGGACGTTGCGGTTACGGTAATCTTCGGGGATAGTTTCAGGGGTTAGCTTGATAATTTCCTTCGCGGCGATATTATGAAACCGCGGCTCGAAACGCTGATGGTTTGTAGAAAAAAATACGTCGGAGCCCGGAAGCATAATTTTTAAAACATCGCGTATTAATTCCGGGTGGTCGCGGTTTACATCAAACGACACCCCCTCTCTCTCGTTTTTATAGAAAGAAGGCGGGTCAACAAATGCTAAAGAGAAACGTTTATTCTGTATTTGAGCGCGTGATAAATATTTTTTAACATCCGACTGGATAAACACATGCTTCGGGTTTAAAAGGCCGTTTAAAAGCATATTGTCTTTGGCCCATTTAATATAAGTTTCTGACCGGTCAACGGTTGTTGTCGTGCGGGCGCCTCCTGCAGCAGACGCACAGGTAAAGGTGCCGGTATACGCAAAGAGATTTAAAAAATCTTTGCCCCTGGAAAGATTGCCGATAAGAACGCGGGTGTTGCGGTGGTCGGAGAATAAACCGGTATCAAGAAAATCGCTTAAATTTATCCAAAACCATAAATTACGCTCACGGACTTTAAAACGCTCCTCACGGTTATTAAGTTTTTTGTAGCGCGGCGCGGATGTTTGTTTTGTATGCCTGCGCCTTAAATAAACCTTATCCTTCGAAACACCTAAAGCCTCTGCTGCAGCAAATGCCATTTGGGAAAGATACTCTGGACCTGTCTGCTTGCGTTCGTATTCAGCAACAACGAGGCGGCCCGCATACCAGTCAACAACTATACGTATATCCGGGCTGTCCCAGTCATAAAGCCGGAAACAATCTATGTTTTCGCGTTTAAAACGCCTGGATAAGTGCCTGAATTTTTTACGAAGGCTGTTTGCAAGAGTTTGTGCGTGGATTTTTGCTTTCTCTGAAGTTACAAGGCCTTTTAAGGCTAATTGTTTATTATGCCTATTGCTACCTGTATGATACATATGAATTATAAGGAAATGATGCTTATCTTGGGCTACTTCCCCTTTATCGAACCTGATTTTCCCATAACTAAAGCCATGACAAATAGCAATCCAGCCATCACAACAGCAATCCATAAACTTTGCTGGATGGTTCTGTCTTTCGCTAAATATCCTACATACTGCGGAAGGAATGTCCCTCCAAGAAGCCCTATTGAAAAAATAATGCCGAAGATACTTCCGTAAAGGCTAGCTTCAAAACGAGCGAATGTAACTCCTACGATAATAGGAAAAATCGGAGCGAATGCAAACCCCAAAACAACGACAGCAAATACCGCGACCAAATGGCTTTTGGTCAAAATCATAAGAATAATAGCAAGCATGGAAATTAAGGAAACGGATACGATGACCTTAATGCCTATTTTGGTTAAATTCTTGATCGCGGAACTTAAAAAACGGCCCAGCATCATGCAAACTCCGAAAAGACTTAAAACAAAACCTGCGTGCATTAAAAAATTGCTGTTACCGTTGTTGTTAAAAAATTCAGCCATCAAAGGTTTTATCCAGGTATTCATTGTGCTTTCAAGAGCGATATAGCACATAAGCATAAGAGACGCTATTATAACCGGAATTTTACCTAATAATTTTATTGCCATAGAAAACTTAAAACCGGTTGAAACCTTTGGATACGAAGCAACAAGAGAAAATAGAAGAAATATAAAGATACCTATGCCGATTGAAAAAAGAGCGTTATTATATTTTAATCCGAAGGCTGCAATAACAAGTGGAGTAACAATAAGCCCCAGGCCAAAAAATCCATTACCGAAATTGCTTGCCCTTGCCGGATCACGCCCCGCAAATAAAACTACCGGCATTAAGGTATTTCCTACTGTGTTGACGCACATGGCCCCCACGCCTAATAAAAAAGCAGCGATTAAGACCAAGTTAAAATTATCTGCCGCGCCCAGAAGAAACATGCTTAAGCTGCAGATAGTAAAACCTGCTATTGCAATCGGTTTATGCCCAAACTTATCGACTAAAGGGCCTATTACAAGCTGAACTATGCAGGCAGTTAAAAAAAGGGTTAAAACCAATGTGCCGATTTCGCTGTTTCCAATACCCAGCGCTGTTTTTAACTCAACGGAAATAGCCCCTATAACAACAAAACAAATTGCAAGCGTAAATACGCTCATAAGGGCAACAATTGCCGTTAGATTTTTCAATTATGCCTCCTTATTGCTATGGATTTACATGAACAACTATTCTACAATCTTTGCCGTGAGAAACATTACTACTTTTTCCCCGGCTGATTTGCTCTTTGAAGAAAGCGGCACGTTAAATAAGGTGCGGCTGTTTTTATCAACACGCTTCTCGGAATCAACCCCGCCTATAACAATAGTTTCTCCATCGTTAATCGTAGCCTGCGTTAATATGGTTTGCTCGCGGATACTGGCATTTTTCCGCAAACTGCTCACTGTAGGCCTTACGGTTACGGTTATGGTTGCGTCATTTACAACCGGTAAAACTTCCAGGAAACTTCCAACGGGCTCTCTTATCTCGGAAGTAACAATTGTGCCGTTATCGTATATTGTTACTTCATTGCCAATAAATTCATCGGAAGAAACCTGAAGCTGGGCTGGCTGGTTGCTTTGAGTGCGCAGCGTCATTGAAGTCTTAACCGTTGCACTTTTATCTTTCTCTATGGCTCTTAATATACCTGACAATTCTCCGCGCGGAAGAACTAATCTTGGCCCTGTAATGCCTATATTTCTAAAAAATTCTCCGGCAGATTCTACAACTACAACTCTTATTTCTACCTGCTTCTCGGCAACATCCAAACTCTCAATTACTCTGCCGATAAGCTCTATGTTTTGAGGGTAATCTACGATAATTATGCTGTTTGTGCCGGCATTATAAGATACTTTTCCCTGTTCACTCTTTAAGTCAGCAACCACTTTATATATTGACTGAGCATTTCCGTATTTCACCTTAAATATCTTAAGCTCTGTACCCTGAGCAAAACACAAAATAACTGCACTTAATAAAAAAATTACGGTAAACGTTATTATTCTTTTCATAGAGTCTGTTTATTTTCTGATAACTTTAAAAGTGCTGTAGGCTTTTTCAGTTTCGCCGCCATCCGTAAGCACTATTCTTAATGTCCAGGAATAGACCTGGTCTTTCGTAAAATAAGCTGCGGGAACCTTAAAGGGGTAATCGCCTGGCTGTATATTTTTTTTATAAATCAGGTCCGAGCTAAAATTGTTGGCACTTTTATAAAGCCTGAATTCCGTATAATATACGAATAGCCCTGGTGTTTTTATCCATCTAAATTCAAGCTGGTCTTTGCCGTTTAAATCTATGTCCTCTGTCGTAGGGTACAATAACGTAGGGGCTTCAATGCCTTCAAACATAGCAAAACGATTTCCATATGAATAAGGCTGTAAAAAGAATAAGCCTGATAACAGCAAAAATAAACTTGCAGCCAGAATGTTTTTATAAGTTTTGATAACCATTTTATTTTCAGCCGGATAAACAGGACTATTTTAACTTAAATAAAAAATTCATAAAGAGCTTTCTGTCTTTACTTATTTTCGACCGCAAACTAAATATTACCAGTAATATCGCCATAATTATTAGCAATAAACAAAATGACGGGGCCGGGGTCTTAAAATCCTCTTCAAACTCAAAAGCTCCTGATGTAGTTAACCGTTTCTTTTCCGTTAGGCCAAGCGCTTTCCACTGCACACCCCTCTCTACAACTATAAAACTCGTCGAAGGAACAAGAATAGAGAGCCGTTTGCTTTCGCCAACCAATTCCGGCAAAGCGTTTTCCAAAGATGCCGGGTTTAAAATAATTGAGCTGTCTTTTTGTAAAAGCGAAATCTTATTGACGAACTCATTCGGGTAAGAAATTCGTTTTATGTTTTCGATAACTACAAAACTATTTTTAACCGGGTCAAAAACATAAAAATCTCCTCTGGAATCCACTTTTTCGCTTGAGGCAGGAAAATAACCCACTGCTGATTCTGCCGAATCCAGGGGAAGTACCGCGCGATTCTTTCCGTAAGCTAACACAACCACATTTGAGCTTTCGCGAAAATTCTCCCCCCAAAGGAAACGCTTTTCTATGTTCTGTTGGGTTGAAACAATAAGGTAATGCCCGGTTTCCGGGATGAGTCCCTGGTAAAAAGCCAAATCATTTATTGCGCTTATTTTTGTTTTATCCGGAGAAACCACTACAAAAATAGGATAAGTTTTCCAGTCACTATCGCTTCCTGGCTGGCTGAGATTTTTGGCATAACGAAACATCTCCTGCTTTACAGCCCTCTCTAAATCAAACCCTCCCTGGCGAAGCAGCGTTATTTCTTTTAAAGCCAAAGAGACGGCATCCTTTTGGCGTAAATCGACTAACACATTTCCTCCCTGAAGCGAGAAGTTAAGAGCTGCAATACGGCAATATTTAACCTCGGGGTATTTCTTCGCAACTGCTTCAATATATCCTGCGTAATCAGAAGGATTTTGTAATCCATTTTGCGAGCGGTCTAAAATAAAATAAAAATAAGGTTCGCGCGTAAATGCCGGAAGTTTCGCCAGCTGCCCATTATTGACAAACAAAAATGTGTTGCCTTTTGCATCTTGAGCGCCCATAATCCTATCTGCATAATCAATAGAGCTTGGCAGTTCGATTATTTTTGACCCGACTTTAATAACCGGATAGAAACTCGCGGGAAACTCAAATTCAATTTCAGCCTCGCGGATCTGGTTGAAAGTAAAAGGATAAACCCTGAGTTCAAGCTGTCCGGGATTTTTGTAAACCAATATGCCGGGGTCTCTGCGGGTAAAATCGCGTATCATATGGTATACCCATTGAGCAGTTCTACGTTCAAAAATCTTTCCTGCAGCCATTCTGTCATCAACCTTTAAGCGAAACCCCGTAACTGCGGCTCCGTAAGGCACATCGATATTTGTAACAAATTCAGCGTTATTATTTTTGCCGGAATTACGCATCGTCAAATGAACCTTAGCCTTATTATAATCTCCGGCGTCGATAAATTGCGTAACAACTGATTCAAGGGTAACGTTACGATCTATTTTTGGCGTAGCGCCCGCCCACATCCTGCCTGCTCCGATGCGGTTTCTTCCGTAAAACATCCCGATTCCGCCTCTTTGCGCAAAACTGCCCTTTTCAAAATTATTAATATCCTGGCCGCCGAATATATAAAACATATGAGAAATCTTTTCATCTGGCAAAACCATCCCCTCAAAAACAATGCTGTTATAAACATCGGAAATATACGGCAATTGCAATCCGTCTTTAAAATGTTTTAAATTTAAAAGTGTGCGGCAGATAAGTTTAGTATCACCCTTAAACTCCTGCCTGGTTTCATAATCCGGAGAATAAGCATAATGTAAAGCCTGGTTAATTGCCTGTTTATCGCTTGATGCCTGCCATAAAAAATACCCCGGTAAAATACTTAAACCCAAAATAACCAGTAGAATTGATATTTTTGCGCCGATACCTGATGCGCAAACTTTAAAATCATCAGCCAGTTTTTTCGTGTGCAGTACAAATAATAAAACCGGAACAAGCATCAAAAATCCAGACCCCAGGGCAAAGATTGCAAACATGGCTACCGGCAGAAACGGCAGGAAAACCAGAAAAAAGTAAAATGTAAAAGGATATGTGCTGCTACGCAGGAAAAGTATCGTCTTGGAATATTTTTTGACGGACGGCAAAAGGACAATTACGCCGTTGACCAAAGCCATTATATAAACTGGGAGGCTTTGAAAATTTGCAGGAAATGGTATAAAACTGTTTATGGCAAGCCCTGCGATTGGCCCTGCTATACCGATTAAAATCGCAAAAATCATCTGCCCTAAATCTCCGCGCTCAGAAATCCAGTTATACAATAAAACCATTAGCCTGATAAGGCCGGTAAACATGGCTACGGTAAGCACCACAAAAAATAAAGGCCATAAAAAAACAAAAATTGATTCAAATCTGCCGCGAGATAAAATTGTAGTAGAAAGAAAAATAAAGTAAAATAATGCTGGCGCAATCACGGTAAGCAAAATGCTTAAAATAAGATCCTTAAGCCTTGAAATAGGCAGTTCAAAACACGCTAGCTGCATTCCGGAGAAAAATATCCCCGGCACGATAAAGGTAAAAGTGTAAAAAGAAACTGTCCCCTCGTCAACAATCCACCTGTCAACATTAGATGGTATAATCCGCCAGATATTGGTTGTAAAAAACCAAAGATAGCCAATCTGGACTACCAACAAAACGAGAAACCACGGCCATCTTATCAACGCTTTTTGCCTAAATCCTGAATGCCAGGCTCCCAATGTAAGCGCCAGCAGCGAAACTTCAATTGCGAAAGAGATTCCGAATGCAGCAAGGTTTTCCGATGAAGCCTCTGCGGCGCATAGCCACAATACCCGGCAGTTGTGCAAAAGCAATAATATCTGCGGAATAACAGCCACCCAGAGAAGCATTGACGGCCTTTTTATAAAATCCGGTAAGAGCGGCTTAATATTATTTGGCATCACATACCTCCATTTTTTCCAGCATCAAATACGCTATTAATATAGTAGTTAAAAAAATGATTATCCCAACAAATAGATGAATAACATTCTGCATCGGTTTTGAAAAAAATCCTGCCGTTAAGGCATAAATTTTGTAGCTGCTAATTATGCGAAAGCTGTTGGCGGTAATAGTAATGATATATGACGCGCACAAAATAACAGCTGTTTTGGCAAGAATCGGCAGTTTCCATTTGATATTATTATAGAAAACAAAAAATATTGCGGTCATAAGGCAGAAGAAACCATACGCACTGCATTCAGGAGTAACGGTGATTGATGAATTTACAACGGGAATGATTATGATGCCTTTTTCGTTAAAAAATGGCGTGGCACTGAAAAAAAATCCTGTACATCTGGACGCTGGTATGGCAAAAATACGGTAAATTACGCCTGAGCAAATACTTCCCAGCCAGTACAAAAGCATAGCCAGCGTGCACACGAAAAACCAACGAGTTAAGCTTCTCTTACTATAATTCATCTAAGTGCTTTCGTGGTTTAAACATTCTTCATCTTTGGCAAACCCTACTGCATAAAGAAAACCGCGCGCGCGCTCGGCGAGCTTGTAACGGTAAACTATATCCCAAAAATCTTTGCTGTGATTAGGCACGATTAAATGCGCCAGCTCATGCATTAAAACATAATCCCTTACCCATTTGGGCATAAGCCCGACTTTGTGCGATATGCGGATATGCCCCTTACTGTAATTGCAGCAGCCGTATTTAGTATTCTGATCAGTAACATATTCTATGGAATTGATTTTTAACTCGTCATTGAAGTATCTTTTGTTAAGTACGGCGGCAATTGAGGCAAGCGGCTGGTTTCTGTCCAACTCTTCTTTGAGCTTTTTCTTTTCAAACTTCAACTTGAAATCCGAAACGATTTTCGTAAGATTTTCTTCGCAAAGCCTAAGCGGCGCGCTGACTATCAAACAATCATTCACCATTTTAGCGCTTACCGTACGCCTTCTTTTGGGGCTGCGTATAATCTTTATTTCCAAATTACGCTACTCCTTATTAAAACTATATCTATGTAACTTTATTATTCAATTGCGAAATCAACGTTCACAACAGCCGTAACTTTCTTTTCCAAGGAAGTAGTATCATTATTGCCGTACCAGGAAACATCATAGGAATTTACAGGAGTTATCTGGAAAATACCCATTTTTGCCGAACGCATAAGCCCTATTTTATTTCCAGTTGCCTGCGCCATGCGCCTGGCGCGCTCTTTTGCATCCTCTGTCGCCTGCGCAAGCATCTCATGCTTTAGTTCGGCAAGCTTGGTATAAAAATATTCCGGCGCTCCGGAAATAAATGCAATGTCTTTGTTGATAAGTTCGGTTGATTGCCTGGCAATATCATCGATTTTTTTAATATCGCCGGAACGCACTTCAATGTCCTGGGTTAAAACATATTCCTCAATCTGGTTCGTATCGGTTCCTTTCTCGTTTTTCCTATAAAGAACAGTTGTGCCTATCTGCGAAACTACAATTTCATCCTCTTTGACGCCCTTAGAAACAAGATAATCTTTCACCTCTTGCAAATCATTTTTGAGCGCATTAAAAGCCTCTGTCATTTTAGGGTCTCTCCGTGCAAAGCTTGATTTCCATACGCTATAATCGGAAATTATTTTTTTCTCTGCCGAGCCGGTAACGCTTATAACCTCATTTGAAAATTTACGTATCTGAAGGAGCCCCTTTGACAGAATTACCGTAGAAATTATAGTAGCCAGGCTGATACATAAACCAAGGATGATAATCTGGATGTTTCTTAATTCCCCGAAGCCTTTCATTTGTCCCCCTTTTTAATATAGTTATAAAAACACAAAAACCTTTACCGGATTTGGTAAAGGTTAATTTATGTAAAGCCCATTTGGCTTGCAGTTACTTATTGTTTTTATTCGTTTCCCCAACAACGAGTTTATTTTACTCTTAGAAAAATTAAATTCAAGGATTAAAACTCTACCTTTAACCCGCCGTTAACGGATAATCCAGGCGTAGGATAATCCTTAACCACCTGGTATTCTTTATTTAAAAGGTTATCCAGCGAAAAAAATACTGTATAGTTTTCTTTAATTCTCTTTGTAACGTTGAAATTTAAAAGAAAATATGGTTTTACTTTAATGGTATTTTCGCTGTCGTGAAACCTCTGGCCCGTCCACTGGCCAACGAGTTCAAAATCAAAGCCATAAAATTCTTTATACTTCAAAGAAAAATCCATTTTGTTCTTTGGCTGGTAAATTAAATATTTATTGGTTTTTTTGTCCCTGGCGCAAAGGTAAGTATAATTAAGCCCTATCTCAAAATTATCCAAAGGATAAAACTTATTTATCAGCTCTGCTCCGTTTATCGTAGCACGGCCTACATTTTGCGGTTGCCAGGGGTCAAGGGCTGACGCGCCTGGGGCCCAGTTTATAAGGTCTGAAAAGTCATTACGAAAGTAGTTTATGCCGGTTGAAAAATATTTATTCGGCTTTGTATCAAAACCCAGCTCATAGGTAATTCCTTTCTCCGGTTTAAGGTTCGGGTTGCCTTTAGCCCAGCCTTCATCAGGCCAATATAAATCGTTAAAAGTCGGTGCGCGGAAAGACCGGGAAACAGAAGTATGTATATCCGAATTTTCCCAAAGATTATAAAGAAAATTTATGCTTGGATTAAATTCCGTGCCAAAATTTGAATAGTCATCTAATCTGCCTGAAAGCGATAACTTTGCCCTGTCGCTTATGTCAAACCTGTTTTCAAGGTATCCGGCAGAAACGCTATATTTATGTTTTGCACTGGCTGTTGAGTCATTTAAGTTTTTTACATAATCAAAACCGGTAATAAATTCATAAAAATCAAATAACTTTTTGTTGAAACGTAAATTAAGGCCCTCTACTTTTGTAGTATGTACGGATTTGTTAAATGGAATATCGAACATAGACCCGGCTGAATTTTCCATAAACTCAAGCCGGTCGTAATCATTGTATAGCTTTGCATAAAACCCTGTTGTTTCATTAATCTGCGAATCCCAGTTTAAATTTATATAATTTTTTAGCTGCACCTGTATATCATCGTTATCCGGAGAAGTTATGGGGCCGGGGGTGCCTGCCCTGTTTTTGTAAAAACCGCATTGAGCCTCTATGGTATTAGAATCATTAAGTTTGTAATCGAACCTGGCATTAAAATCCTTTGAATTAAAAGTTGAGTTTGAGCGAAACCCTTGGCTTGATTCATAACCGCCGCTTACAATGTAACCAAAATTGCCCACTCTTGCGCCATGGGACAGAGTTTCAATATAGGTCCGGAAGCTGCCGAAGCGGCTGGTTGCTTCTGTTTTTTGACCGGAAGCCGGAGGGCTTTTCGTGATTACGTTAATAGTCCCTCCCATTGCCTGCGAACCATAAACACTGGAAGCTGCCCCTGGCATTACCTCAATTCTTTCTATGTTATCTAAAGGTATAGTGCTTAAATCAACCTCGCCGTCCCGCGGGCTGTTAAGGGGTGTGCCGTCTCTTAATATAAGAACCTGGGAAGGAATTGCTCCGCGCATTCTGATATTTTTTAACGCGCCTAATCCGCCATAATTAGTCATGTTTACGGAGGGAAGCGAAGACAAAACTTCCGACACATCTTTTGCTCCGGATTCTTCAATATCTTTTTGAGTTATAACCTCAACTTTCCTGTCAGCTTCCTCAATACTCTCCTCAATTCGTGAAGGCGTTATAACAAGGCTTCCTAAATCAACGGGCTTTTTAGCGTAGCAGAAATTTGAAGATAACAAAAATACAATCCAAGAAAAACCCAGTACTTTTTTCATTTTTCCTCCTCCTTCGAGAGTACTTTCCCAAACAGGCGATCGACCGGACTCACTTTAGCGTTTCGCGCTAAAATATTACCGTTGCGAGACAGTGCCTGGAATCTCACCAAGACTTCCTCCACCTGCAGGGAGCTTCTCAACAACCCTGTATTTTTTAATATCAAGGAACCAATGACGCCAGAAACCTTCTTTTAGAATTGGTTCGCTTTCAAGTATTTCTATTTTGTTTTTGAATATCGGCCCATCTATCACAAAACTGTGAAATTCTCCGTTTTCTCCGCAGGGGCAAATTTTTCTTTCTTCCAAATCGCGCACAAGCCCTTCATCAATAACCCTTCCTATAAAGTCTTTTCCTAATATATCGTCTTTAGCACTCACGATTATTGATTTAAAACCGGCGGCGATGAATTCCCTGACGATTTTAGATGGCGGATTTTCCCAAAGCGGTTCAATGGGCGTAATTGACAATTCGCGGCATACGCGCTCTACCCAGCTAAAGTGGTCAAGTAAATAGATATCCCCGAAAACCATTTTGTTTATCCCTTTGTTTTTAAGCTCATTTACCGCTTCCTTGAATTCCTCCTCATATTTCTTCATGTCCGCAGTAACTTCTTTTTGAATTAGCGCAATTCCCAGGCACTTAGCCTGCAACTCTATAAGGCGAGATTCTATTCCGTGGAAACAGCAGCGTTTATATTCGCGCGATATAAAATTAAGCAGATATTTAATTTCAATTCCGCTTCTTAACGCACGGAATAATGCAAGACAGCTGTCTTTACCTGCGCTCCACGACATTATCGCTGAATTATCCATAAATTGACTCTGCCCTTGCCGAGACAGCGATTAAAAATAATGTTACAACTTCAATCAATTCGCAACAAGCCCCAAGGCTGTCGCCGGTAATGCCTTCTATTTTCTTTGTTATGAATTTGCCGAATAAAAAAGCAACCAGCATAGCCAAAATCATAATCGATAGTCCGTTTATTCCTAAGAATACAATTGCGCAGCTTAAGGAAAAAACAGTTGCCGCAATGAATATTTGTAAGTTGATTCCTTCGCTGAAAATTTTAGCCTTGCCGGCTTTTCGCGCATAGGGGAATATAAAAAGCAAAAACACCAAAGACCACCTGCCAATAACGCACATCAAAATAAGCGCGCCTATTTTGTATATAGAATCTATAGAAGAAAGAAAAGAGATTTTAAGAAGCAATACACAAATAATGCTTAAAATCCCCATAACCCCGGAATGCGAATCGCGCATAATAGCCAGCATATCTTCTTTTGATTTTCCACTCGCTATCGCATCAAACGTATCGGAAAGCCCGTCAAGGTGCATGCCTGCGGTAATTACAACCAAAACCACAACTAAAATAATGTTAACAATAAAGCCGTCAAAACCCAGATACAAAAATAAATTATTTACTAAGATAAGCAGAATTGCGATAAAAAACCCGATTACGGGAAAAAACATCATTGAGGCGGCGAGCTTATTTTCCTCAAATTTTTTAATTTTTACAGGAATAATAGTTAGGAATTGCAAAGCCAACAACAAGCTCGTCATTGTTTTTTCTCCTCAGATACCCGGGCTGTTTTAAATGTCGCCATCTCATTTAATATTTTTACGGAAGCATCCAGAAGATTAATACCTAAGGCGGCGCCTGTTCCTTCGCCTAATCTTAAATTCAAATCAAATAAAGGCTTAAGGCCTATATAATCCAGAATAATTTTATGTCCCTTCTCAACCGAGGAATGGCTTGCAATCATATAATCTTTTATTTTCGGCTCCAAACCGAATGCAATTAAAGCAGCTGCCGAGCTGATAAACCCGTCTATTACAACAGGTACTCTTTTTGCTCCTGCCGCAAGCATTATTCCGGCGAGCCCTCCTATTTCAAAACCTCCCACTTTTGCAAGGACATCTATCGCATCTCTATAGTCCGGTTTATTAACCTTCAAAGCTTTTCCTATGACTTTTATTTTATTTTGAAGTCCTTTCTCATCTATGCCGGTTCCTTTTCCGGTAATAAGCTCAACTGGTTTTTTCGTAAAGACAGCAGCAATTGCGCTTGAAGCTGTGGTATTACCTATGCCCATTTCGCCTGTTCCTATAATATCTATACCCTTTGCATATTCCTGTTCAAAAATATCAATGCCGGCGTTGATAGATTTTATTGCTTCCATTCTTTCCATTGCCGGACCTTTTGCGAAATTTTTAGTTCCATAATTTATTTTTTTAATTACCAAACTCTTATGCGGCTTCAAATCGCAAGCTACCCCCAAATCAGCAATAACAACCCGCGCGCCTACGTGGCGCGCCAAAACATTTATCGCAGCGCCCCCTGCCAAAAAATTATAGACCATCTGGGCGGTAACTTCTTTGGGGAATGCGCTTACACCCTCCTCTGTAACGCCGTGGTCGGAAGCTAAAGTAAAAATAACTTTATTTTTGAGAGAAGGATTTTCCAAAGATGTGATGCCGGCGATAAGCTTAGCCAGGTCTTCCAGCCTGCCCAGGCTTTCTCTGGGTTTTGTCAAATTATCCAGCCGTTCTTTCGTTTTAGCCATAAGCACGGAATCCAAATCTCTAACATCTTCTATAATTTTGTTTATTTTTTCCATTTATTTCAACCTCCAGGGAAGCCCTGAAACCATAAAAAATACATTATCTGCCTTTTTCGTAACCGCCTGATTGACCTTACCCGCGATATCGCGAAAATTCCTTCCAAGCTTAGTCTGCGGCACAATCCCCAAGCCTACTTCATTGGAAACAATTATTGCTTTTGTGTTTGTTTTTTTAAGTATTACCAATGCTTTATCAATTTCCTCAAGTATTTCTTTCTCTTTAAATCTTTTTAACATAAGATTTGATACAAAAAGCGTCAGGCAATCTATGACTATCACATCGAAGCCGGGTGAGATTTTTTTAAGCAGCCCTGAAAGGTTAAGAGCTTCTTCGAATGTTTTAAAATTGCCTGGCCGGGCGAGCCTGTGAAGCAAAATGCGTTTTTTCATTTCGCGGTCGCGCGCCTGAGCCGTTGCGACAAAGGCGACTTTTCTTTTACCTGAATCTTTAGCAAGTTTCAGAGAAAAAGTGCTTTTGCCGCTTCTTGCTCCGCCTAAAATAAAAATAATTTTTCCCATGTTCATTTGCAGTGGCTTGTATCGTTTAACATTAAAATCTTTGGCTTGAGTTTATTAAATTCAATAATAGTTACACTTCCCAAATCCGGCATTATTTTGGGAGAATTTTTTGATTTTAAAACCCTTTTCAATATAAGCATTATTGGCCCGCCATGAGTTACTATTGCGATATTTTTTCCGGTATTGTTTCTGACAATTTCTTTAAGCAGCCTTAAAATACGCAGCCTAAAATCAATGAACGATTCTGCTTTCGGGATATTAAAACGCTGCGGATTTTTAAGCCATTTATTATAAAGAAGCGGATATTTTTTAATAGCCTCGGAATAAGTTAACCCTTCAAAAATTCCAAAATTCATTTCCCTTAAATCCGCAAGTATTTTCTTTTCCCTGTTGCCAAAAATAATCCTGGAAAAATCAAGGGCTCTTCTTGAAGAACTCACGAAAATTCTGTCAATTGAATCTTCGGCTATTCTTTTCTTAACGCATCTCGCCTGATACCTGCCGTAAGGCGTAAGCTTACTTTCGGTTACTCCTATATATCTTTTCTGCCTGTTTGCACGGGTTTCGCCGTGCCTTATAAGTATTATTCTTGTTTGCATTTAATATTTCCTGGAACCAGAAGAACGTGCGGCTTTAAAGTTACGGGATTATCTTTTACTACCACAATCGTTTTGTATAAGCTCTCGATATTCTGGTAGGTTAACACCTGCTCCGGTGAGCCCTGTTTGAATATTTCTCCGTTATCCAGCAAAATTATATTTTTGCAATATTCTCCTGCCAGATTTAAATCGTGCAATACTATAACTATTGAAAGATTATTTTTTCGGTTTAATTCAGCCAACAAGTCAAGAATCTGCACCTGGTGGCCGATATCAAGGTGCGAGGTCGGTTCATCCAGAAACAACAAAAGCGGCTCCTGGGCAAGCGCTTTCGCAATAATTACGCGCTGGCGCTCTCCTGCGCTGAGTTCATCAATTCTTCTGTTGCGTAAATTTAGCGTATCTGTAAGGCTTAAGGCGCGCTCTGCAATTGAAAAATCAATTTTACCTTCAGGCTGCATACGTGAAAGATGCGGAATCCTCCCCATAAGCACAATTTCCCAGACAGTAAAAGAAAAATTAATTAATGTAAGCTGAGGTATAAAAGCAATCTTTTTGGCAACTTCCTTGTGGCTTAACCTGGCTAAATCCCTGCCTTCAAGGCTTATTTTGCCTTTTATAGGTATAAGCGCGCGGCTCATCAGCCTTAGAAGCGTAGATTTGCCGCCGCCGTTTGGGCCGATTATGCCCAGGAAATCCGCCTGTTTTATTTCCAGAGAAACATTATTTATGACAGGCTTATTATCGTAGCCGCCGCAAATGCTTTCTACTTTAAGCAGCGTATCCATTATTTAACCTCGCTCTTTTTCAAAAGAATAATGAATATGGGCGCGCCCACTATTGCGGTAATTACGCCTATGGGTATTTCTGAAGGAGAAAAAAGAGCGCGCGCAAAAGAATCACACAGAAGCATAAATGCTGACGATAGTATACATGAAACAGGAATCAGCAATCTGTGATTCGGCCCTATGACAAGCCTCGTTATGTGGGGAATTATAAGGCCTACAAAACCGATAACTCCGCAAACAGAAATTATCGCTGCGGTAATCAGCGAAACCAGAAAAAGCAGGATTTTTTTTACCAGTTCTACATTTACGCCAAGATGAAGCGCTTCCTCTTCTCCTATGCTTATCGCATTTAAGTCCTGGGAAAACATGTAGGTAGCGAATACACCCAGCGCAACAATTAAAGTTACGGCAAAAAGTAATTTATAATCGAATACTTCCAAATTACCCCATAGCCACCAGGATATTCCATGCAGAGTTTGCCTTTCTGATGTTGAGAGCAGAAATAATATAACCGCGGAGAAAGCAATTGAAACGATAACTCCGGAAAGAATAAGAGACTGCACTCCGATTTTACCGCGCTCTCTGCTTATATAATAAACCAGCAAAGTGGTTGATATCGCTCCGATAAACGCAGCAAAGGGAATATAAAAACTCGCCGCGCCAAGAGTAATAGCTATTACCGCTCCAAGCCCTGCCCCGCTTGAGGTGCCTAAAAGATAGGGTTCTGCGAGCGGATTTCGTAGTATCGCCTGAAGCACTATTCCGCAGACAGACAATCCGGAGCTGGCAACAATAGCAAGGACTACGCGCGCGAGCCTGAGATGAAGTATCTGGCGGTTTGCGCGGTTTATGAGCTCAAGAAAATTTAAATTAACCGAGCCCTTTAATATGCCCAGAATAACCGCTAAAATAAAAATAGCTGCCAGTAATATTATTTTTCTTTTCAATATTTTATCCATCGGGATATATTTTTTTATTAAGCTCATCCAAGGCTTCTACTATGCGCGGCCCAGGACGAAGAAGGCTGTCCGGGTCAATATCGTTATATACTCGTTTATTTTTAACTGCCGCTACATTGTGCCAGCCCGGCCTTGTTATTACCTGTTCAACAGGGCTTAAATTTCCCATATAAGCAAGAATAATACAATCGGGATCGCGCTTTAAAACTACTTCCTGCGGCACAGTGCTGTATGCGCTTTTAATGTCAGCGGTTATGTTTATGCCTCCGGCAAGCGTTATTAATTCATTGATAAATGAACCTGCGCCCACTGTAGTTAAGGGGCTGTGCCAGATTTCAATAAAAACTTTTTGCCTTTCTGATTGCGGGATTTTTGAAACTCTGGAATTAACTTCTTTTATACGGTATGTCATTTTATCGATAAGGGCTTTTGATTCCTTGTCTTTTCCTGTCAAAATTCCGATTTCTCTGATTGAGGTAAAAAGTTCGTTTATGCTTTTGGGGTCGCTTACAAAAATATTTAAATTAAGCTGCCTAAGCTTCGCGATAACAGGTGCCTGCTCAAGTCCGGTACAAACTATCAGGTCAGGCTTAAGCGACAATATTTTTTCAATATTGGGCTGGCTGAAAGTGCCAATTCTTTGTTTGGCTTTAGCCCTGTCAGGATAATTACAGAACTCGCTTACCCCGACGATTTCACAATCTAGGCCCAAAGCAAATAATATTTCTGTGGTAGCGGGCGCGAGCGAAATTATGCGCAGTTTACTATCCTGAGGGAAAATAGAATTTGTAAAGCTAAAACAAACCGTCAAAACCAAAATAATTGCCGCTATTTTATGCTTAATCTGCATAATTTCTTCTTAAATATAAACAAAAAAAAGCCCTTGGCGTTTGCCTGTAAAAGCAAATGCCAAGGGCTGCACCCTATTTCGAACTTAACCCTTCCGCGAGGAATTTTATATAGGCAGGTCTTCTGGCTTTCGGCTCATCCTACTCATCATGCCTTCCCATCTTCTCGACAGTGGCGATTATGATTTTCGTCCCCGATTACAGCGGCGGGACCGCATCCGCTTTATAGTTTGGCTTACGCCGCGCTACGGCCTTACGGCCTACGGATTTCCCTGAACCAGCCTGTCTTAAGGCTGGTAAACCTATATAATTATTTTTTAAAAGAACGGCTAATTATACATTGTGATGGGTTGTCTTGTCAATCCAATAATTTTTATTCACCGAGATCGTAAATTTTTGTATTATCCAGCGTTACCTTTTTTTGCGCGTAATTCGCCGCTACTCTTGATAAAATTTCTTTAAGTTTTTCCCGGGGTGCCTGCGCCCATATAGCTCCGCAAACAGAGCAGGCAAAAAATTTGTTTTCCATCCAGACGTTTGTGCCCAAGAATGCAAAGAAAGGCAACCCGTTGGGCCTGAAGCAGGCTTTCGGTTCAACATAATCAGCCTGGTTAAAAATTTTCCCCTCTACTATGCTGCCGCTCTTACATTGCGGACAAACTATTTCCATAGATACCTCCATTCTAACGAGACCAATATAATGTGTAAAATAAAAAAATTATAACTGCTACAATTCGGTACACACCGAAAGGAATAAAATTATGTTTCTGGACAAAATAAAGAAGAAATTTTATGGCTAATAAAGCAGTTATGAAAGAGACAATAAATCCGATAGCCAGATAGATAAACTGACCGGGATTAAAACAAGGCGCGCTTTTGGCTAAATCAAGGACGGTCGCCGCAAGCATTGTCGGAACAGCGAGCAAGAATGAAAACTCTACAATTGTCTTACGCTTTAACCCCAGGATTAACCCTCCGATGATTGTTGCTGCAGATCTTGAAACTCCAGGGATTATGGCTATTGACTGGAATATGCCTATCAAAAAAGCTTTTGGATACGAAATTGAGCCGATATCGTCTATTGCAGTTTCTTTCTGCCGGTAGAAGATTTCAAAAATAATGATAAATAAGCCGCCGACGGCTAAAGAGCAAAGCTCGATTGTGATATTTCCAAGTAGAAATGATTTTAGTGATTTGTAAAGTATCAGGCCTATTAAAGCGGTTGGAATAAATGCGGCTAAAATCTTTTTAAATACTGAAAATTTCAGCAAAAAAGATTTCCAGTACAGAACAACCACCGAAAGTATTGCCCCAAGCTGTATGGCGATCTGAAAACTTTTAAAAAAATCAGTAGAAGCGGTTTTCAAAATCTCGCGGGCAAGGTCAAGGTGTGCGGTTGAAGATATGGGTAAAAATTCAGTCACTCCTTCTACTATTCCGAAAATAACCGCGGTAATGTAATTCATAAAATAATTATACTATAAATTTTATTTAAATACAGCTTATATCAGAAAGCATAAACAAAGGTAAAGACAGCTGAATCATTAGCATGCGCATTCTCGCCGGCTAATACGCGCTGATACGCAAGGAGCACCTGAACTTTTTCATTTGGGCAACCAAAGCCGGGGGAAACAATAGCTTGTTTCATGTTGGAATTAGATAAAAAACGCCATCCGTTTTTTTATCTCCCTGCAGCAGATTATTAACTTCATTGAATACTCCTCTTGTGCGGTTATAGAAAAAAAATGGCTGCACTACAAATTTAGCCCTTCCGCATAAAGGCGCAGTCAATGTCGTAACAGGGCCTGCTGAATATGGGTTCCAGGTAGAGCCTTCTTCTTTTACGGCTTCTTGGTTTTGAACTTCTTCAGAAAAACAGGAGGGGAAGAAAGAAATGTGATTATGTAAGCAAAAAATAAAACAGGGCAGGGTTTTTTTAGATAATTTTTTACAACTTCTAAAAATTTCCTGCCCATAACGCAACCATATGCTATCGTATCTGCTTTTATGCCTGAGTGTGCTGTAATTTCAAATTATGCTTGTAGTACAAAAGCGCACCAAACCAAAAAATAAGAATCGAAACAGTAATCACTGCGCCAAGCAATAAATCTTTTATGATATCTCCGGAGATAAGAAACAATTCTCCATTCCAAAGATGGTCAATCACGCCAAAAAGCGCACCACCCCAGTATAGAAGCGAAAGCCACCATATCTTTGTGCTCTTTGTTTTTCCCCATATAACCGAACTTACTATTGCTCCTGCAACCGGTCCTACATAACACATGATAAACCTCCTTAATTGGTTAGTTTTAAGATAATAGCACCAAACAATTTACTGTCAATAAGATTTAACCCTGCTGCAAAGACTGACTGAAATCATAATTATCATTGAAACAAAAAACCCTATAAGGTTTGAAGGAACTTCCGGAATTTTAATTTTTAAGAAAAGCCAGGTTATAATCCCGCCCAAACTTGCGGCAACAGCAGCCTTGGTGGTTGCTTTTTTAAAATATACACCCAATATCATGGGCGCAGCAACCCCCACGAGAAGTATCCCCCAGGATTCCTGGCAAAGCCTGTAAATATTTTTAAAGTAAAGCGCAAGCATAAGAGAAAGTATACCGATAATCGGCACGCTCCATTTGCACCACTTAAGCTTGTCCTCTTCTGTCGCGTTTTTTTTCATAAGAGGCAAAATATTGTGCCCGATAATACTTGAAGGGGCAAGCAAAGCGCTGTCGGCAGAACTCATAATCGCAGCAAGCAATGCCCCCACTAAAATCATAATCATTACAGGGGAAAGATATTTAAGCGCCATATCTATGAGTATTGTTTCTCCTGATGCGTTAGGCATTGCCAATCTTGCGAATATTCCTATTAAAACCGGAATTATGCCTATCATTACATAAAAAATACCGGCCAGTATAGCTGACCAGCGCGAAACAGTACAATTTCTTGCCGCCATTGTGCGGGCAAAAAGATCCTGCGCGGGAAGAGAGCCGATACCGACCATCATCCAGGCCTGGAAATACCATAGCCAGTCAAGCTTGGAAGCGCTTCTGGGATAAAAATAAAAAAATTCTTTAGGCGTACGGGAAACCGCGCAAGTGAAACCTCCTAATTCCTTAATAAGAATAGGGAAAATTATCAAAAGCCCGGCGATAAGAATTACCATCTGGAAGAAATCAGTTATTGTGTCTGCCCACATACCTCCCATATAAGTATAAATAAGCACAACTGCAGTTGAAAGAATTATGGAAAGCATAAGCGGAAATCCGGTGAGTGAATTTAAAATATAACCGAAAGCGATAAGCTGCGCTCCTATCCAGCCAAGATATGCCGGTAAATACATTATTGATAAAAAACAGGCGGCTCTTGTGCCGTAGCGCTCCTTAAAAAAATCAACGATTGTCTCATAATTTTTCTTTCTGAAATATTTTGCGAAAAACAATCCTGAAATTATAAGACAAAGCCCCGCTCCGAAAGGGTCCGCTATAACCCCGAGAATCCCTTTATTAAATGCAGTTGCTGATGAACCCATGCAGGTCTCTGCGCCGAACCAGGTTGCAAAAATTGTCCCTATGGAAAGCATCCAGCCAAGGCGCCCGCCTGCGACAATATAATCCCTTTCAGTCTTTATCCAATGACGCGTCCAAAAACCTACTGCAAGGCTTATGAAAACATAGATAGAAACACCAACGAGCACCAGAATCTGCGTTTGCGTCATTTGCTGCCTTTCTTTAAGATTTCAAATACTTTTTTTCTGGTTTATCCTGCTATTTTTCTGCCGAAAGTAATTGCTTTGTTTTTTATCTCCGCGTTATTCTTTATTGCTCCGGAAATCCCGGCATTTGGAATAAGAAGAGACTCAAACTTCATCCCGGTATATTCGGCGGTAAGAGAAAAAGGCGCTTTAAGCGCATCAAGCCCGACATCCTCGAAAGCACTTGCTATAAGGACTAAAGTCTTTCCTTTTAGCACGGTTTGCATCGCTCCCGTATCATTGTCCCACTTATATAACGAAAACATTCTGTCAAAAATAAGCTTAAGCTGGGCGCTTGCTGAAAAAAAATAAAGAGGCGTTGCCATAACTATAACGTCCGCTTCAGCCATTTTTTTAAGGACAGGCGTTGCTTCATCGTTAATTACACATTTGTATTCTTTAATTTTCTGGCAGGCGCGGCAGGATGTACAACCGTTGGATTTATATTTTAAAAAAGCCGTATTAACAATTTCTATGCCGGCATTTTCCGCCTTAAGGCCTTCACAAAACCAATTTACGAGCATCGCGGTATTGCCGTCTTTCTTGGGGCTTCCTGAAAGTATCAATATTCTTTTAGCCATATGCCTTACATAACAAAAAGCTATGCAGTTAAAAAATTATGATTAAAACTGATTTCGCGAATGGCCCTATTTTGCTGAGTCTTCAGGATAATACCCTGTTCCTATCACCCAGCCGAATGGCTTAAAAAGCAGGCTATAACCTCTCTTTTTACTGGGGGTTTCTTCTCCTTTTTTGGGAAACCAGTAATCAGTAAAACCACCGCCGTTTTTACCTTTTTCTATTATTTCTTTTATATAATACACGCCTTTTATATTAGCCTCATACCTGTTTATTCCTTCAACGTCTTTTTTCCCATACAAAACTATATTTACGCCATCTTCAGTATCTGCCCAGAAATACCCCTCATTACTATCTCCGTACCGCAACTCTCTAAGCAAATCTGCGCCCATTTTTTTAGCCTCATCTAAACTTAATTTGCCGCTTTCGCATTGAGCATTAATTGCGCTAAGCAAACTTACTGCTGTCTGGGTTTCTTTCTTGATAACTTCATCCATTATCTGCCCAACGCATAATTTTTTTAACGCAATTTCTTTATCTTTGGCTTCAACAACCGCAACGTGCCATTTGGAACCGTTAAGCATGACAGCTTTCCATATGCCTTCTTTTTTAACCGGCTGGTTTAATCCTTTAGAGAGAAATTCATAGCTGCCGCTTCCGGAATCCTCCTTTATTATATTTTCTACAAACTTAATACAGTCAGGATAAGATTTATACATTTCATCAGCAAAAATATTCTTTCCGATTTCTTCCTTATCCTGGTCATAGATAATCGTTCCGTTATCATCAACTACCCATACCTCAAATTTGTCATCCGTAAGAATCGTTTCCGCCAGAGGAGAAAAAAATGCCTGCGGTTTAAAAAATGCGCTTACTGAACCAATAAATTCTCCGCTTGATGAAAAAACGGGATATTGCAGAACAATGCCATAGGCGCCTTCTACAGCCATAAACATCTTGCTCAATGCCGGTTTCTTACTGCTGTGTAGTTCTTTTACCTGCTCCTGGCGGCTTAAATCTGTGCCTTCAAGATTTTTGGCAGCCGGCGGCTCAACAATAAGCATAACGCCTTTGGAATCAAGGATCGCGCAATCGGTAAGGAACGGCGTTGAAACATAAAGCTTTGCGAGCGCGGCTTTAGCCTCAGAGCTGGTTAGGCCGTTTTTACCAATTATATTAGCTGCTTCCTGCACATTAAGATCCAGGGTTTGCAGCGCACTGTTTGCATGGCTTCTAAAAAATTCAAGGATATTCTCTGCCTGCATATCCTCAGCAAAAGCGCAAGAAAAACAAATAGAGCAAAAAATTACAAGGCATAGAAACATTGGTTTTAGCATTTTTCTATCCTCCCTTTTAATTGTCATAATTTTATTTTTATATAACGCTCTTAATTGCCGAATGCCGGCGCAAAGAAACGTATATATCGTTGCGCTCTTTTTCATCCACGACAGTTGTTTTTAGCGCAAGAGAAATATATTTTCCTGCCTTGCTGATATTCGAAAAAGACAAAGTGTATTGCTTAGTTTTAAGAATTTCGGCTGCTGCCTTATGCAAACCTTCTTCATCAGGGCCTATAAGCCTGTATTCCCATTCACAGGGATAATCAATCTTCGGGCGGTTCATTTGTCAGCACCCTCTATATACTTAAAATGGTAAGTTGCTTTCAGCAGTTTTTCGAATAGTTTGGAATCCCTTATAACTACCGGTGACGTATCAATAAGTTTGGAAAGGCCTTCCCATATGCCGAACCAGCCTAGCGGCATAAGGACAATGCTTACAATCTGAAGTGCGAGTTCGCTCATAAATTTGAAGTATGTTGCCAGCGTCAAAAAGCCCAATGAACAAATACCAACGATAACAAATATAAGTCCGCGGATACGGATAATGGTAATAACTTTCTTTTTTTGCAAAAATTTATGGCGAAAATGTTTTCTCAGACGGCTGGTCACCATACGCTCAGATTCTTCGTTACGCAAAGAAACAGGAGCGTAAATAGTTATGATAAAATCTCCGCTTTGCGTCTCTTTATACCGCTTCCTGAGTTCCTCCGTGAAATCTCCGGAAACCGTGCGCTCGCTTAAAGGGCGGGGGTCAAAATCGGAAAAAATATCATCCCAGGTATCAATAACAACGCCTATTTCCCTTAAATCCTGGACCCTTTGCTCTGCTCTTTTTTTTGAATCATCAATCATTTCACACCATCATTTAAAAGATGATACTACGCAGGTAAACCACGCTAGAAATCTCGGATAAGGGCTTATTTCTAACGGGGTAAATATTATAGCAGAAATATTTTTTTCAGAAAAGCTATTTGCCGTTATTGGTGTTATTAAAGGCAAGAGCGACAATTTTCTGGATAAGTTTGCCATAGCTGATATCGGTTTTTGCTGCTGACTGGGCTATCTCATCATCTTTTGCAAGGCAGGGGTTTGCGTTTACCTCCAGGATATAAATCTTTCCGTCAGCAGAAACCCTTATATCAAAACGGGCATAGGAATTTAAATTTAATGCGCGGTAGGCAGTCTTGCAGATATGCGTAAGTTTTTTTTCAAGACCCTCAGGCATATTATTCGCAAAAACATTCTGTATCCCCCATTTTTTCCGGTACTCATCGTCCCATTTTGCCTTATAGGTTGCAATTTTGCTTTCGGGGTCGCTAATCTCTCCGAATTTCATCTCTCTTATGGGCAAAACTTCAAGCGTCTTATTGCCTATAACACTTACGTAGAATTCTCTTCCCGGAATATACTCCTCCACAATTGCATCCATGTTCATTTTTTCGTGGATAAATTTCACTCTCTCAAGACACGCTGCCTCGTTGTCTACAACTGATGCCTGAGAGATACCGACAGAAGCTTCTTCGCACAAAGGCTTTACTATCGCGGGAAGTTTCGGACGCTTAATAGCTTTGAGTTTCCTGTTTTTATGAAAAGTATGGAAATTTGGCACGCGTATTTTATGAAAACTTAAAATTTTTTTACTCAAAGCTTTGTCGTTACAGATAAGAAGCGCTGCCGGGTTTGCTCCGGTAAAAGGCACGTTTAACATTTCAAGCAGCCATGCGGCATTTCTTTCCAGGTTGGTTTTTTTTCTGAAACCTTCCATTATATTAAATACAACGTCCGGCTTATTCTGGCGCATCTCTTCTATGAGGACGTTTATATCGTCATAAACTCCGAGCAGGCCGACCTCGTGCCCGTTTTCCAAAAGCGCCTCGTAAACATTAAGTTGAGTATCCCAGTCGGGCTCCTTGAATTCTTTCGCAAAATCATAGCCGCGGACAGTCGCATACGGACAATCGAAAACCAATAAAACTTTTAGTTTTTTATCCATTTTTTCCTCGAAAAACTTCCGGTATTTACATAATTCATTATAAGCGCAGTAACATAGATTGATATTTTAAGTATCGCCTCCTGTTCGGATATCGGGTTTAGCAAACCCAGGTGTTTGCATCTATTTATCAAAGTTTCAAGCAAAGTATTGATTATGAATTTCTTTTCTCCTGTCCAGATTGAAACATTATTGGAAATGTTATTTTTATATTTTTTTATTATGCTATATGCGTATGGCAATTTGGCGTCTTCCTTATGGCTGCTTGAAAATATTTTTGCCAAATTCGTATCATGAAAATCAGGAAATTCTTCGGCTAAATTGCGTTTTTTCTTTTTATAATAATTTTTAAGAGTAATATCCAGAGAAGAAGCTTTGCGGTATTTTTTTCCGTTTTTAACCAGCGGCGGTTTATCTTTTATCTCCAGTATTGTTTCCTCAACATATTGAAGCTTTTCTACGGCTTTCCATCCTTTATATTGGTTTCTCCAGTCAACGCCGGGCGACAACCAAACGGCAAAGGTTTCGGCAAAATCTTCATCAGGGTGGCATTGTGCATAATATTTTTCCAGGTGCCTCACAAAGCTTTTGCTGTAAGGTTTAAACCTGTAAGCATCCGCGTATGCTTTGGAAAATTGGCCGAATATTTTTTTCCAATCAGGCGACTGGTATAATTTGTAAGCATAATTGATAGCATGCCCTGCTTCATGGCGTAAGAGCTGCATGCACCAGACCTTTGTTTCTCCCTCAGCTTCAAGCATCATCTTTTTTTCAAGTTTTATAAGCACAGGGTGGGCTAAATAAAATGGTATACCGACTTGGGGGTCCTGGTCAGGAGCAAACCATTCATCGGCCAGATAGCATACCGGTTTAAATTTTATGCCTTTTTGCTCAAGTTCCTGATAAAGTTCTTTGACGCAGTCGGCAAGCCAGGTACCTTCCATAGTCAGAGGCAGGTCTTTTATGCGAAGGTTAAGGAGCTCCTCCTCTGAGATAGCAGCTAAATCAATTTTTTCCCTTGATACCATTTTTTATGCCGATTTGCGCCCCGGTAAGATTATTGTAGTAATTTTATCACGCTTAAAAAATATTAACACTATTTTCTATAAATGGTTTGGTTTTTGTATCGTTTCGTTGTCAATGTAGATACCTCCTTATCAGTTTATCATACCAAAGAGATTCTATTCTTTGAAATGCTTTTTCAGTTATCACGCAGATAACCTTATTCGTACCGCAATGCTTCAATCGGATCAAGCTGGGATGCCTGGCGCGCAGGCCAAAGCCCGAAAATCATCCCCACAGCTAAAGAAAATGTTGTTGCAAGAATTACGGAGGCCATTGAAACCCTGACAGCCCACCCGGCAAAAACAGTTATAAGCAGGGATATACCTGCACCCAACAAAACTCCGGATACCCCGCCGATAAACGCCATCAGCACGGATTCAATAAGAAACTGTATCATAATATCTTTGTTGGTTGCTCCCATTGCTTTACGCAATCCGATTTCACGGGTGCGCTCTGTTACCGACACGAGCATAATATTCATAATTCCTATACCGCCCACCAAAAGAGATATCGCAGCTATAGCGCCTAATAATAAAGACATTGTTTTGGTCGTTGTTTCCAGCGTATTTTTAATATCCGCCATGTTGCGTATCTGAAACGTATCCTGCTCGTCCTTTGTAACCAAATGGTGCTGTTTTATAATAATGTTGGTTATATCGTCCTGGGCTTTCGATATTACCTCAGGGCTGGTTGCTTCTACAGAAATTGAGTCAAGATAATCCTTTCCAAAAACCCTGTACATCGCTGTAGTAACCGGAATAATCACTATATCGTCCTGGTCATGGAAACCTGTTGCTCCTTTTACGGGAAGCACTCCGATAACTTTAAAATTAATGAGATTTATTTTTATTGTTTCGCCGACAGGATCGGCGTCACCAAAGAGTTGTTTTATAACTGTCGCCCCAAGAACAGCAACTTTATCCCTTCTCCTTACTTCATCTTCAGTAAAAAATCTTCCTACTATGGGCGTTGCGGCACGAATATCGGCATAATTTACGCCATCACCTTCTACCTGAGTGCTCCAGTTATTATTTCCATAAACTATCTGTCCTTTTCCGCTGACTGAAGGGCTGATTCTTTTCACTTCATCGGTAAGTTTTTCAATCGCTGCGGCATCTTGAAACGTAAAACGAGTAACGCTGCCTGCTCCTCCCGCTATACCGTGTATCCTTGAAGACCCCGGCATCACCAGAATAAGATTTGACCCTAAAGATGACAGCTGTTTTTCGATTGACTCTTTTGCTCCGGTGCCGACAGCAAGCATGGCTATAACGGCGGTAACGCCTATTAATATTCCAAGGATAGACAAAAATGACCGCATTTTGTGCGATAACATTGCCTGGCCAGCCTGGATTAGATATTCAAGAAACTGTATTTCCCTTGCTTTTTTTTCGTGTTTTGAAAGTGTCTCATCTATTATTTTAGCAGCCTGATTTTCTTCTGCGGGCTTAGGCAGGGGCGCTTTCCTTTCGTCGGAAATAATTTTTCCGTCAAACATACGGATAACGCGCTTGGCGTGCACTGCCATTTCGTTTTCGTGAGTAACCATAATAATAGTTTTTCCCTTTTTATTTAAATCTTTAAGTATAGAAATTATCTCTTCCTTGCTTTTTGAATCAAGATTACCAGTTGGTTCGTCTGCAAAAATTATCAAAGGGTCGTTAACTAAGGAGCGGGCTATGGCTACCCGCTGCTGTTGGCCTCCGGACAACTCATTTGGACGGTGGAACATCCTTGAACCTAAACCAACTTCTTCTATCCTTTGTTTAGCTTTTTCTTTCAAGTGCCTTTTCCCGGCATAAACCAAAGGAAGTTCAGCGTTTTCCAGCGCGGTCATTCTCGGCAACAGATGGAATTGCTGGAAAACAAAACCTATCAGGCGGTTGCGCACAGCTGCCAATTCGCTATCGCCAAAATCGTTTAGTTTTTTTTCTCCAAGATAATATCCTCCTGAATCCGGCCTGTCCAAAAGCCCGAGGATATGCATAAGGGTGGACTTTCCTGAACCAGACGGACCCATAATCGCAAGGAATTCTCCGCTTAAAACTTTCAATGAGACATCCACGAGGGCTTTTACCTCTGCCTCGCCCATTTGATAAGTTTTTGAAATATTTTTAAGTTCTATCATTTTATCTTCTAGCAGAAGTGCCTCTTCCTCTCCCAAAAGGCATAAAAGGGCTGGAAGTTGCCGAGGCATCAGGAATGACGAATTTCTTACTTTTTACAATTACTTTGTCGTTCTGGTCAACGCCTGAAATAATTTCTATGTTTTTATCGTCAGATATACCGGTAGTAACAACTTTTTTAACCTGTTCGCCGGCATTACCAGCAACATAAACAAAGTTTTCATCTTTCTCCTTATGCACTGCCTCAAGGGGAAGAAGTAAAATATTGTCTTTGCTTTTTACTATAAATTCAACAGTAGCGTTCATGCCGGAACGAAAAAAATCCGGCACAGCCTCCGGCGTTAAATCAACCTGGTAGATAGTGACGTTATTAACTGTCTGCGACTCATAATAGATATGCTCAACCACAGCTTTTATTTTTGTATTCTGATAAGCATCCAGGGTAATGACAGCTTTTTGGTTAAGCTGAATCTTTCCGATATCGGTCTCATCAACCTGCGCGCGAACGATTAGTTTATCCGACAAAACAATTACGGCATCTGTCACGGTAATAGTTTGCCCGGGTTGCATTGTCGCAACAATAACTTCTCCATCAATAGGCGAAGTTAAGGGAATTGCCTTATAAACATCTCTCCAGTACTTTAAAGCTTCTTCTCCCTGGCCCGCTGCCGCATCAAGCATTGCCGCGCGCTCTGTAGAACTCATCCAGGCGACAACTTCGCCTTTTTTTACTTCCTGGCCTTCCTGGACCAGTATTTGCTCAATTCTCCCGCCAACCGGCGGCTTTAGCTCCAATCTGTTTTTTGGCAAAACCTCTCCAGTTGTAGAGATAATTGCGCTTATCGTTCCCATAAACGGCTGAACTTCTTTTGTGACTTCTGTGCGATCTTCTGAAGGTTTGAATTTAAAATACCATACGCCAAACGCTATTCCTATCGCAAACAAGACAAAAATAATTTTTGTAAATTTAATTCGCATATTCAAGCGTCTCTCCTTTCGCCTGTATCCAGCTGGCTTCAGCCAACAAGGCGTTTGTTTGGCTGCTAAGGTAACCACTTTTTGCCGTAACAAGATTATCCTGGATAATTGTCCAGTTATCGTAAGTCATAAAGCCTGTTGAAAATTCCATATCTGCTATTTTTGCGCGCTCCTCTGTTGCAATAAGCGATTTATACTGGACGCTGACGGTTTCAATTGCATCCTGCAGGCTAACCCAGGTTTGCTCAAGGCTGACGATTGCTGAATCTTTTGTGCTTCTTTCGTTCTCCTTCGCCTGGTTATACGCGGCTTTGGCCTGAGACAACTCCGCCATTCTTAAACCGCCCTCGAATATGGGCATAGTTAAACCCAAGCCGAGGTTCCATTCATCTCCGGTAGGCGACCATCTGGAACCGGCCTTATTGGCGCCGGCGGAACCCGTAAGCTGCGGGGCAAAATTTCCATAAGCCGATTTTATGCTAAATGCAGCTGAATTTCTTTTGGCTATTGCTTCAAGAAGCGAAGGATTATTTTTTATAATTTCCTCGAAATCAGGTTTTATTTTTGCGGAATCCGCGACTATGAAATCGCCCTTTGCGTATACCGGCTTAAATTCCCTTGCGCCCATCGCCTTTATTAATTGGCGCTGAGCCAATTCAATATCCCTTTTAGCCTGCGAAAGCCCGAAATTAGCCTGCGCGAGATTTGCCTCAGCAGTCAGCAATGCGCCCTTATGTTCGAGCCCGGATTGATAACGTAAAGTTATGAGCACTAAATTGCTTCTTCTGATTTTTACAATTTCTTCGTTAACCTTTACTGCCTCCTGAGTATTCAACAAATTAACGAATGCATTACGCAGTTCAAGCCTTACCTGGGTGGATGTAAAACGATAAGCTTCCTGGGCGGCTTTTACGGTTGCGGAGGCGGCGTTTACGTCATTAATGGTTTTAAATCCGTCAAATACCAGTTGCGTTCCGCTAACACCGTAAGAATACGAATCGCCGGTTGTGCTGACAGCATTTCCTTTTGCGTCCGTGCCGGCTGTTCTTGCGCTAGTCGCGTTCAGGCTGCTTGTAATTTGGGGGTATAACGTGCTTGCCGTTATATCTTTGGCGGCTTTCTGCTGGTTAACATTTTCAACTGCCGCGATTAGATCGGGATTATTTTTAGCAGCTTCTTTAACACAATCCTGCCAGGAAAGTGTTTCCTGCGCCAAGGCTTGCGAACAAAAATAACAGAGTAACAACGAGAATACTGTAAAGCTTATCCGCATATTGTTTATAATTTATGAATATATTATCGTAAGCGTGAGATAAACACAACTTAAGTTTCCAATGCAGATTTTTACCAGGCCCTAAGCTTATATGCGTTTGCTATGCACCTCCGCCCAGTACCGCATAAGCCCTTACTTCATTGATGAGTTTAAAAAGTTGCATAATAATAAGTTCTTTTTGCGCGCGATAAAGCGAGCGCTGCGCATCGAGAACGCTAAGATAGCTGTCAATTCCATTTACATAACGTTTACGTGAAAGGTAATAAACCCTCTCTGCGGAATTAACCATAGACTCCTGTACCCTTATTTGTTCATTCACCGTACCCTGCACGGCAAGGACGTCCGCTACTTCTCTAAAAGCTGTCTGAATGGTTTTCTCATACTGAACTAACGCAATTTTCTGGTCTGCCTTGCTAACTCTATATGCAGCCCAAATACGGGCATCAAAGATTGGCATCACAATCTGCGGCGCAAAGGACCACGCGCCTTTGCCGCCTGAAAACAGGCCGGAGAATTGGTTGCTTACAGAGCCTACTGCGGTTGTTATCGAAATGCTGGGGAAAAAGGCAGCCCGCGCCGCACCAATATTGGCATATGCACCTTTTAGCTGATGTTCCGCGCTCACGATATCCGGGCGTTTTAGAAGAACTTCGGAAGATAGCCCGGGAAAAATATCCACGAATGGTTTAACGCTTGCCAGATTACCGGGTAAAAGATCTTCCGGAACCGAAGAACCGGCTAAAAGATCCAACGCATTTTTATCCTGAGCTATTTGCTGCGTATAACGCACAACATCCCCTTTTGCTGTGTCAACCTGGGTTTGCGCCCGGCGTAAATCTATTTCGTTTGCTATCTTGGCCTTATGCTGGCGTAAAATTAAATCGTAAGCTTTCTCCTGCGCTTTAAGGGTAGACTGGGCCAAACTAAGCTTTTCCTGGTCTGCAGCCATAACTAAATACGCCATTGCCACTTCGGAAATCAACGCGATCTGCGTGCTGCGGCGGGTCTCCTGCGAGCTTAGATATTCTTCCAATGCCTGTTTTGTAAGACTTCGTATGCGGCCGAAAAGGTCAACTTCCCAGGCAGTAATACCTAAATCAGCGCTATATTGCTTTTCTACATACGATTGCCCCGAAAGCGTAGAATCAGAAGAGTAACGCTGTTTAATCATGTTGCCCTGGGCATCGATAACCGGAAACAATTCCGCTTCCTGAATACCGTATAAGCCGCGCGCCCTCTCCACGTTCAAAGCTGCAAGCCGTAAGTCCCGGTTATTTTTAAGAGACATTTGGATAACTTTTTGCAGTTTTGGGTCAGTAAAAAAATCCTGCCATTTCAACTCCATAGCATCCAAAACTTTTGTAGCCGCCTGCATCTGCGGATAGGAAGCCCCCGTTGGCCAATTGCCGGGGACAGGAGCTTTCGGCCGGCGGTATTTAGGCGCCATTGTACAGCCGTTAAAACAAAGTATAATTCCTAAAATCAAAACAATTATTTTTTTCATATTACTTTTTCTTGCGCAAATCAGTAGTATCCGGGTTGACGGCTACGGATTCTGCCTTAAGTTGCTGTCTGCGCCCAAAAAAGCGGGACACAAGGATAAAGAATAGCGGGATAAAAATAAGGTCTATAAATGTAGCAGAAAGCATACCGCCAACAACTGCTGTTCCAATAGCATTCTGCGCTCCTGCTCCGGCACCGGAAGTTATCGCGAGCGGAAGAACGCCGAAAAAGAAAGCTAAAGAAGTCATAATAACCGGACGAAACCTGGTTTTAGCCGCACCTAAAGTTGCCTCGAGCAGTTTTTCTCCGTGCTCCAAGCGGTGCTGTGCAAACTGGATAATCAGGATGGCATTTTTAGTGGACAAACCTAAAGTAGTAAGAAACCCTATCTGGAAATAGACATCATTGGGCATGCCGCGTAACGATGTCGCTACTGTAGCTCCAAAAACTCCAAGCGGCAACATCAACATATTAACAATAGGTATGCTCCAGCTTTCATATAATGCCGCTACGCACAAAAAGATAATCAAAATAGAAAAGGCGTAAAGCGGCGCTGCCTGAGCGCCTGACTGCCTCTCCTGATAAGAAACTCCGGTCCAATCGTAGCCGAACTCGCGGGGCAGCTTCGAAGCAAGCTCTTCCACGGCCTTCATTGCTTCACCTGAACTTCTGCCTGGCGCTGCTTCTCCTAATATATTGATAGAAGGAAAAGCATTGTAACGCTCAAGTTTGGGGGAACCAAAAATCCAGTGGCCGGAGGCAAAGGAAGAATAAGGAACCATTTTCCCTTTTGAATTACGCACATAAACATTTTTCAAATCTTCAGGAAGCATACGGTATGGCGCGTCAGCCTGTATGTCCACGTGCTTGATTCTCCCGTCTTTGATAAAATCATTCACATAACTGCTGCCGAAAGTGGTAGAAATGGTATCCTGGATAGAAGCAATAGAAACCCCCAGGCTTCCGGCTTTATCCCAATCCAAATCTATTTTGTATTGAGCCACATCTTCCAATCCATTGGCGCGCACGCGGGTGAGACGCGGGTCATTGTATGCCATGCCAAGAAGCTGGTTGCGCGCTTCCATCAGCTTTTCATGCCCTGCTCCGCCGCGGTCCTGCAGTTGAAAATCAAACCCTTTGGCGCTGCCCAATTCAATAATCGCCGGCGGAGAAAAAACAAAAACCAGCGCTTCTTTATAAGAAGCAAATTCTCTCATAGCGCGGTTAGCTATGGCATCGGCTTTAAGGCTTGCACTTTTGCGCAATTCCCAATCCTTAAGCTTGATAAAAGCCATGCCGGTATTTTGTCCGTGGCCGGCCTGATTCATGCCGGCAATCGTTAAAATGGATTCAACCGCATTCTTCTCTTTTGTTGTAAAATACTGCTGGACTCTTCCCATAACAGCTTCGGACTGCTCAAGAGTAGAGCCTGAAGGCAAATTAGCCATGATAATCAAAATCCCCTGGTCCTCATCCGGCAGATACCCGGTAGGCATTCTTAAAAAGACAACCAACATAGCTGCTACAATTAAAAAATAGGCAAAAATATAACGCGCATTCCGGCTAAACGAACGGCCTACAATGTGCACGTAAAAATCGCGGGTCTTAAAAAAATTCCGGTTGAACCAGCTAAAGAAAGGGCGCAAAAACCAAATCCCGTTTTTTGCAGACTCATGCCCTTTTGGAACAGGTTTTAAAATCGAAGCGCAGAGAACCGGAGTTAAGACTAAAGCCACGACTACCGAAAGAAGCATAGAAGCAATAACGGTTATGGAAAACTGCCTATAAATAATACCCGTGGAACCGCTGAAAAAAGCCATCGGCCCAAATACCGCAGAAAGCACTAATCCTATACCGATTAATGCTGGGGTAATTTGCTCCATAGATTTGGCAGCAGCTTCACGCGGCGAAAGCCCTTCCTCTCTCATGAGACGTTCCACGTTTTCTACAACGACTATGGCATCATCCACCAAAAGGCCGATAGCCAAAACCATGGCAAACATAGTCAACATGTTAATCGAGTAGCCAAAGAACGCCAGCACTGCAAAAGTCCCAAGCAACACAACCGGTACAGCGATTGTCGGGATAAGCGTTGCCCGCATATTGCCCATGAATAAATACATAACCAGAAAAACCAGGAAAATCGCTTCAATCAAAGTTTTAACCACTTCGCTAATTGCTACACGAGTAAAAGGCGTAGTGTCGTAAGGGTAGTTAACCTTAACCCCCTGGGGAAAATAATGGCTCAACTCCTCCATCTTGGCCTTGATTGCATCAACGGTCTTAAGCGCATTAGCGCCGGGCTCTTGACGTATAGCAATGGCTGTCGCCGGTTGGCCTTCATTGAAGTAAATCTTCGTGTCAGATGTGTCGCTGCCTAGCTCGGCGCGGCCGACATCTTTAATGCGAATGGTTGATCCGTCGGGATTGATGCGGACAGGAATATTAGAAAACTCCTCCGGAGTCCTAAGCAGGCTTTGCACTACTATAGAAGCATTCAAGCGCTGTCCTTTTACTGCGGGAGCACCGCCGAACTGGCCTCCGGAAACTTCAACATTATAATCTCGCAGTGCCTGAGTAACATCTTGCACTGTCAATCCGTAACTAGTCAGCTTTTTAGGATCAAACCAGATGCGCATGGCGTATTCGTTGCCGAACCCTTCTGCTTCGCCTACTCCCGGGACACGCGCAAGCACTGGCTGAATCACACTAAGCATGTAATCGCGCAAATCCATATCCGTCATACTGCCGTCTTCGGAAACCAATCCTACGAGCAAAAGATAATTGCGGGTTGATTTTTGAACCGAAACACCCCGGCGTTGCACTGAATCCGGAAGCCGCGGCATTGCCAGCTGAAGTTTATTCTGCACCTTAGTCCAGGCAATATCAGGATCGGTTCCTGGCGCAAAAGTCAATTCAATCGAAGAGCTGCCGGAAGAATCACTGCTTGAGGACATATAAAGCATCCTGTCCAGACCGGTCATTTGTTGTTCAATAATCTGCGTTACGCTGTTTTCTACGGTTTCTGCTGAAGCGCCGGTATAAAAACAGCTAATTCTGATAGATGGCGGTGCGATAGGAGGGTATTGGGCAATTGGCAGGGTATAAATTGCCAAGCCCCCGAGTACCATTAGCACAATAGCAATTACCCAGGCAAAAACAGGTCGCTTAAGAAAGAATTTTGATAGCATAAATTTTCAAGTTTAATTCTTATCAGCCTTAAATAAAATAGCCTTTACCAAAGTCCCTGGCCTGGCTTTTTGAACACCCTCAACTATTACTCTGTCGCCGGAATTAAGGCCGGAAGAAACAAGCCACTTATCGCCGATAGCTCTATCAAGGGTAAGCATCCGCTGCTCAACCTTATTTTCATTATCTACAATCAAAGCGTATGCTTCGCCTTTCGGGTTGCGGAAAACTCCTTGCTGCGGAGCAAGAATGGCCTTTTCATTAATACCTTCTACAATAATTGCCCGGACAAACATGCCCGGCAAAAGAATGCCGTTCGGATTTGGAAAAATTACACGTAAGATAACCGAACCCGTTGTCGGGTCAACTGTTACATCCTGGAATTGAAGTATCCCTTCTAAAGAATAAGGCGTACCGTCTTCCAAAATAAGCTTTACCTTGTTCTGATTCGCTTTATCATGATTAAGATTACCTCCCTCTAAGTTACGGCGCAAACGCAACAATTCGGTGGTAGATTGCGGAATGTCTACATAAATAGGGTCAAGCTGCTGTATGGTTGCCAAAGGCATTGATTGATACGCAGTAACAATGGCGCCCTCTGTTACGTTAGAAGTACCTATGCGGCCGTTTATCGGGGAAATGACGCGAGTATAATCAAGATTGATACGTGCGGTTTCCAATTCTGCTTCGGCTTGTTTTAAGGCAGCATCCGCATCATCAAATTCCTGCTGGCTGACTGCCTTGTCAATCAACGCTTCTTTGTAGCGCTCAGCTCTCAGCTTAAGAGCCGGTAAATTAGCCTTGACTTTATCGTATGCCGCCTGAAACGGAGCAGGATCAATTTGATAGAGCATATCACCGGTTTTAATTTCAGCGCCTTCCGTAAACAAACGCTTCTGGATAAGGCCGCTGACCTGGGGACGAATTTCCGCAATACGAAACGCAGCTGTACGCCCAGGCAATTCGGTAGTAATAGTTACGCTCTCATGATGTATCTGGGTAACAGCTACTTCAGGCCCCTGTGGTTGTGATGCGTTTTTCTTTGCGCATCCGGATACAAACAACAAAAATGAAATGCCCGTCAGCATGGCAGCAAAAGTTGCAAATCCAAAATTCAAATAATTTATTTTACTTTTCATTTTTCTCCAAATGGCATTTTAGGTTTTGAAAACACATTGCTGCTTTCTCCAATTGTTAAACCCGTTCATATCGACAGTGGAAAATAATCTTTATATATACTATATTACTATTTATTTTATTATTCAGAAACTACTTTTTTTAAATTACTTACCTGTTCTTCAAAAAATTTCAAGAATTTAGCGAACTCATCCTCCGGAATAATGCTGACAATCCTGTTGTGATGAGGCGGGCCGGAAATAATAATCACATTGTCACCCGGATTAATATTCATTATTTTTCTTGCTTCTGCCGGAATAACAATTTGCCCCTTGGTTCCTACCGGCACTTTGCCATAAAATTTTGGGAAATTACCCATTATCCCCTCCTTTTTAGATTTTTCTATGGAACACCCCACGGGCAAGGCCCGTGGTACCTGGATGAATCCTCCTGCGCCCTTAGAATAGATTGTAAAAACACTGACGGGCTTCGGCGGATTATCCGCCTCTCTTTTCTCGAAGGGCTTTGCCCATTTAGCGACATCCGCCAAAGCAATCAACCTTTCTTCGCATTCATCCATGGATAAAACCCGTGGCATTTAGCGTAGGCGGATAAGAAACCGACTTATACCGCGCTTGCCAGCAAAGGTTTAAAAAACTTTTAGTATGACTAGTATGAAAAGTATAACTATATAGTAAAAGAATACCATACTCCTACCTTCCTTGTCAATGGCTTTTTAGAAAAATTTCAGCAAGCACAGCGCAGCAAAAGTAAGAAAACCAAAGGAAAGAAGCCGGAAGGCAAAAACTTTTCTCTGGACTCTGGCTCCTAAATCCTTTTAGCCTCGCTTCTAACCTATAAATAATAATTAGACGATATAACTGACAGAAAAGCCTACTAAGCGGAAAATTTGCGGCAGGCTTACGGAAGTTTCGAAATTTCTCATTTATCTTACTTTTTCCGGACTAATATGAAAAACTGCGATTTCAGGTCTTGAGAAGAATCTTATCCTTGGGAAAAAACCGCCTTCCATGCCGATACCTCTATTTACATATAAATACCTGTTTTGCGAAAGCGCGTAAAGGCCTGCTTCATATTTTTTACCAAACGAAGACATTGTAACTAAAGCGTCGTAAAACGGCAGCGAAAATTGCCCTCCATGCGTATGGCCCGCCAAATACAAATCTATAGGCGAACCCGTAAACGCTTCGTTTATGCCCGGATAATGAAAAAGCAAAACAGTGTAACAATTTTCGGAAACTCTTTCCAGAAATTTTAACTTTTCGATATTGTTTTCTGCGGCTAATCCGGCAATTATTATACACTGGCCATCATTTGTAAAATTTGCCGATGCTCCATCCAACTCGACAAATCCGGTGTCTCTAAAAAGGTCTATATCTTTCCACTGCCAAACATCAAAATTACCTTTTACTGCGAATTTTCCTGATTTCGCCCTAAGAGCCTTTAGGGTCTTCTGGAAAATACCTAAAGCTTTTTCCGTATTTATTGCGTCTCCGGTAAATACTATTATATCGGGATTAATTTCATTTATAATTTTAACCAATTTTTCTTCATTACGTATTTTTGTATCGCAGTGTAAATCAGAAATTTGAACTATAATAAAACTTTTCTTGATTTTGGCGCTGATAAGATTAATATGGTTAACCTTAAGCCGATAGGGTTCGATAAGGTAGCTATAAAGAAAACAAATAATACCCAGGATTGCAAATGCATGGATAAATTTTACAAACAGGCTTGCGGGTAATTTTTTATGCTTGAAGAATGAAATGAGGAATTTTATCTCGTAGGAATATATAAACCACCAGAAAACAATAAAAACGATTAACGCAAGTATCTCTGAAAATAGCATTTTCCCTTAAGCGTTTTTAGCTTTAAAAAAATAGCCGTAAATATAAGCCAAACTATACTTAAAATTGATTCCGGCCTATCCGGAATATAACTGCCGTGTGCCGGAAATTGCTTAAAGGTATCTTTTAATTCTCTCTAAAATTTTAGTAGACGCTTCTTTGTCGCCTTTCATGCCTACACGTATCTCAATCTGGGAAGAATCTTGCGTTATTTTCTTTATGTCTACCCAAATAACTCTTCCGTCGGTATATTTACTCTTAATCTGCGCCACTTCATCCTTGACTGTAGTTTTTGTAATTTCAAGCCGCATTGACTTTAATGCAGAAGTAGTAGCACTTACAACATTTTTAAGGGGAGATTTTACTTCCTCGCTGACTTTTCCTTCAAGCCACAGAGCTGTTCCTGCTCCGCCGGCAGTTCCGGCGACAATCGCAACACAACCGGTACAATTAAACAATAAAACGGCAACCAGCAAAAACTTAGGCAAACCTTTAAACATACTCCCCTCCTTTTTTAGAATTGACTAAAGCTTTTAAACAACTACTGTCTGTGTTATTTTAATTCTTCTTTTATTCTATAAATTATACCGCTTGCGATTTCTGGTTTTGGAAGAAAATATTTTCTTGCTGAAACTTTTATCCTGGTCTTACCGTCTGCTCGTGTAATACCTACGGTTACTGCCGCATTATTAATGCTGGCATTTATTACGCCGGTTTCTTTATTGGCATTTTTAACCGTACCTGATTTGCTTATTACTTTAAAAGCTGTATCATATACCTTATCATAATTGAAATCAACAGTTTCTTCAGTGTTATCTTTGCCCAGAATCGTTGACCCTACAGCGATAGGAACAAAGCCTACCCCGGTTAGTGCGGCTAAACCGTAAATCTTTGCCCCCTTTATGCCGGCTGATTTCATCGGTTCAGTCAAAATAAGCAATATAAGCTGGTTAATACTTGTTATGTTTTTGTAGGTTTTCTGGATATTAATATCCTGGACGCTTATGGCAGGCTCGCCGGAAGCGGTATAATCTTTCGATACTATTTTACCTATGCTTAAATTTAAAACATCTATGCGCATGGGCATGTCTTCTTTTTTTTCCGAAGTGGCGGGCTTTTTCGCTTCCTCCTCTTTGCTGACTTTTAAAGCATCAACATTCAGCTGGCCTTGTTTGTTTTTTACAAGGTCCAATTCCCGCAATTCCACGGTAAGTTCTCTTAGGTGAAGCTCTTTTTTAAAAAGTGCCTCGACATCTAAATTTACTTTTACATAAGGCAAATCGATAAGTAAACCCTTAGGGAATCCTGCAGGATTGTACATTTTAAATTTTTTCATTTCTACTGTCTGCTTAAATAAGCTCAAAGAGAAACCGGCAATTGAAGTTTTCGTTCCTACAGCCTTTTCTATCGAAGTAATAACAATAGTTTTAATTATCTGGTCTCTAACCAATCCTGTGATAAACAGTATAATGATTAGGATTATAAGAATGGTTAATATTTTTTTCATTTTCTGCCTCATTTTATAGAAACTATAGCATTAAAAACTATTTCATTTATACTACATTAAAATTACTTTTTTTCTAATTGCCTGTTTCCTGTTTTTATTGACTTTTATCCGCTTTTAGGCTTTGCTAGTTATTGGGGGCAGGGGCATGGTGCGCTTGAGCGCATTCTGCTGGATTCTTTACGGAAGCATTTCATCCGCCGCAAGAACTGTTGCTTATGTTTAAAGTTTGTAATTTCTACGATTAAGCCTGTCTTTGTTTTCGTTAAGCCAATTTTTCCATTTGACCGGATCTTCTCCGAGGCTAATTCCAGAGCCGCGTATGCCGTTAAGGGCAAAAAAAGCATTTTTACGGACATCACGGTTGTCGTTACCTAAAAATACTATCAAAGCTTCTACCGCTTTTGCGTCTCCTATATGGCGCAAAGCATCTATCGCACGAATCTGTAATTGACCTTTCTCGTTATTCACAACCGAAACCAGCGCTTCTACCGCGCTCGGGTCTCCGACCTTACCCAGGGAAAAAACCGCTGCTTCTTTAACCTGGCTATCGCTACCAGAGAGCGTATCGATTAAAAATGGTACTGCGCTTTTATGGCCGATATCTCCCAACGCCAAAGCTGCAGCCATGCGGATATGGGTATCCTGTCCTTTCAAATAAAAACTTAGGGTATCTATTGCGCGGGCATCGCCGATTTTGCCTAAAACGTATATTACATCCGGGCGCAGATGTTCGTCGGTTAATAAATTAAGTAAATGTTCTGTCGCACGCTTATCTTTCAATTTCGAAAATGCGCGTATCGCCTGCCGCTTGACCGAAAAATCCGTATCATTCAACAATTTAAGAAGCGGACCGGTTGCCCTTTTATCGCCAATTGCGCCCAGACAATATGCTGCATTGGCGCGCACAAGCGGGTCGCTGCTATATAAAACATTTATGAGCGGCTTAACGCATGGTGAACCTATCTGGATAAGAGCCCAAGACACTGTTTCATAAACAAACGGAATATGGTTGTATATAACGCCGGGCTCGGGGCAGGGGCTGGAATCACCCAACAATCCTATCAAAAAAGGAATTGCGTCTTGCGCCTCTTTACTTAATTCGCCTATGGCTAGGGCTGCGCGTTTTCGCTCAAGAGGATTTGGGGAATGCAATTTTTCTATTTGTTTCCTTAAGGCGGGCTTGATATCTGAAGGAATCTTTTGCGGATTTTCTGCCTGGGCATAAAGCCCGCCCTGCGCAAGGCTTACAATAACAAAAATAATTAAAGCTGGCTTTATCCTCTGCATGATAATATATTACAACATAATTAATTAATTTGACAGCAAAATCGGAAGTTAAATATTAAATTACGCATGGAACAGCTTTTATCTTAGGTAGACTGCCTCGCCCTTCGCGGGAATGCTCACTTTCAGGCGAAATTTCTTCCTGATATTATTTTTAAGAATTTCTGCCTGGTCAAGTTCTCCGTGCACTAGAAATATCTGTTTTAAGTTGCCGCGGCATTTACCGGCATATTCAACCAAACCATCGCAATCAGCATGGGAGCTAAAAGCATTTATCACAACTACTTCAGCCCTTAAATCATAGGGCCTGCCGAAGATGCGAACAGTCTTCTGTTCTTCAACTATACGCCTGCCTAAAGTATCACGCGCCATAAACCCTACAACAACAATTGTATTTTTGGGATTTTCGATGTTATTCTTCAAATGATGCTGGATACGGCCATTTTCGCACATGCCGGAAGCAGAAATGATTATAATCGGTTTATCTATATCGTGAAGTTTTTTGGAATCCTCAACTTTGCTTATATATTCAATGTTGTCATGGCTGAAAGGGTCTTTGTGCTCAAGAAAGGATTTTTTTGTTGCGTCGTCGAAATATTTCCAATTTTCCCTAAACACCTGTGTAAGGCTCACAGCCAATGGGCCATCAACATATATAGGAATCTTTGGCATCATTTTTCTTTTGATTAATTCACTTATAAAATAAACAACCAGCTGCGTGCGTTCAAGCGCAAAAGAAGGAATAATAATTTTTCCGCCGCGGTTTACAGTCCTGTTGATGGTTTTTGCAAGTTTAATTTCCGCTTCCTTAAGGGTCTCATGCCGCCGTCCGCCGTAGGTACTTTCCATAATCAGATAGTTAATACCGGGAGGGACTTCCGGATCATCCAAGAGAGGCATATTTTCCCTGCCTAAATCTACAGCGTAAGCAATTCTGACCGGCTGCCGGGAACCTGTCATAACATCCAATACTGTTATAGTTGAACCCAGGATATGCCCGCCGTCATAAAAATTAAGATCTACGTCAGGGCTTATCCGCATGGTATGGTCATAATCAAGCGCGCGAAAATACTTCAGGGATTTTTCTGCATCCTCTTTAGTATACAACGGCGTGCGCGCAAGCATTCCTCTTCTTCTGTTTATTTTGTTAACATATTTTATATCTTCCTCCTGCACATGTCCGCTGTCAGGAAGCATGTAACGGCATAAATCTCTTGTTGCAGGCGTACAATAAATTGAAGATCGAAAACCCTTCTTTACGAGGGTCGGGATATTTCCGGAATGGTCGATATGCGCATGGCTAAGCACGCAGGCGTCGAGATTTTGAGGATTAAATTGAAATTGCGAGTTTATCGCAAAATACTCATCACGTTTTCCCTGAAACAGTCCGCAATCAAGAATTACTTTTGAATGTTTCGTAATTATCAGGTGTATTGAGCCTGTAACGGTTCTTGCGCCTCCGCAGAATTGTATTGAAACGGCCATCTTTTCTCCTTGCTTATATTTGTAATGCTTTGATAAATGCTTCTACTATTAGTGTGTTGAATTGAGTGCCGCAACCAGTGCGAAGCCTTGAAACTGCTTCTTGCTCGCTTAAGGCTACTCTATAAGAACGGGAAGAAGTCATTGCATCGTAGCTGTCAGCTACGGAAACAATCTGCGCAAAGATATTGATCTGGTCCCCCTTTAAGCCATCCGGGTAACCTTTACCATCATATCGCTCATGATGGTTTCTTACAACAGCGAGCATTTCTTCCTCCAAAAAAATAGGCTTTAGGATTTCTTCTCCAACTGCCGGATGCTGATGAATTAAATCCCATTCGCTATCTGAAAGCTCACTTTTTTTATTCAAAATATCCTCGTGTATGCCTAATTTACCTATATCGTGCAATTGCGCTGCTTTTTTCAGCATTTCCACTTTCTCTTCTGGAAATCCCATGACTTTTGCGATTTTACCGGAATATTCTGCTACCCTATCTGAATGGCCGCGCGTATAGTGGTCTTTCGCCTCCAGGCTTCTTACCATAGCCTGAACCACGCGATAAAAATAATCGTGCAGGTTTTGCCGCGACGTTAATAAGTTGCCGGCCATAGCATTAAAAGCTTCGGCTAATTCTCCTATTTCATCTTTACTTTTAATTTCCACTTTATGAGCGAGATCGCCGGAAGCAATTTTCCGCGTTCCCTCTACAAGGTTTCTAACCGGCTGAGTAACGCTCATCGAAACCCATGCCCCTAATATTATTGAAAGAGCTATGACAAGTATCAAAATAAAAATCGCCTTAAGCCTGGCTGCATTCTCTACTGCATAAACTTCATTGGCGTCTATATCTATCCCCAGGACAGCAACAGGCTTTGAATTTTTATCATGAATAGGGGCGTATCCCGAAAGCGTTGCCCCCCATTCATCAAATACAAGCTTACTGTCGACGCTTGGGCCTTCATAGGCTTTAAGCATTTCCGGGAAACGGTAAGCTTCGTATTCTTCACCGGGAAACGATGTTCTGCCTCCCACGCGAGGGGAAGGATCAACTACAAACTGCCAGATACCGGGCTTATTGGTTTTAGTAAGAGTATAAATATATTTAAGCTGCGGGTTTGCGTTTTTAATTTTATTAAGCTGCTCAGCCACCTTTTTATAGGCCTCGCTTTGCACCCCTTTTTTATCAAGAGGAACTTTCTTAATCAGGGACGCATCGATATCTACGGCGGCTGTGCTTGCTATGGTTTTTAACTTCTCCTGTAAATTTTTAAATTGCAAACGTATGTTGTATTCGTAAAGAATTAAATTATCCAACCCCGTGATAAACAACAACGAAAAGATTAAAGCCAGAGTCACTTTTGCCCTGAAATTGTTAAGGAAAAATTTTTTGAATTTCATTTTTTATGTTTATAAGGAAGCTCCCTCGATATTTTCCAACGCCGGCATTTGCAAAATAACAAGCGTATAAATTTGCATATAGAAATTTAAAAAAAGGTGTCCGGACTCACGCATGATAAGATTAAGCAGTCGTAATATGCAGGTATAATCGGGGGCGCGACGATATCTTAGTAAGAGGCAAAAAAACCATGGCAAAAACGAAAATTGCCATTTCCATTTTTTGCCTTTTGGATTAACGGCGGTTTTTTTCTCTAATTGCGTCAGGATAAAAGGCATTTATTATTTATAAGACTGGAATCCGGGGAGCCTTTCGTTCTTAGCCTTCTGAAACCTTTCGTCAGCCACATTCATAAGAGCTTTTATGTAACGCCAGGGCATAAAAATATCTGTTTTTACTTTCTCTTTAAGCTGTTTGTGCGGCGGTATTAAATTCCCCTTTTCATCCCACCATATTCCAAGCTCATATGCCGGGTTTTCTATCCATATACCCATGTCATCAACGCCTGTAACAAGAGCCCAGATTTCGTCTTTATAAATTTGAAAAAGCGATAAATCAGAACGTATGTCTTCGGAAAATTTAAATAAAACCAACTTGCCGGTTAAATCCTCTATTTTCATAATAACCTCCTGATAAAACTGAGCTTTTAGTAAATCTGGGTAAATTCTTTACTTATTTTTATTTTACTTCTTAAATATGAATATATCAATTGAAGATTTAAAAATAGTAGCAATTACTCTGAAAGTTTACATTTTAACGCAGATAATAAGCTGGCGGTAAGAATGGTTATTTGACTTTTGCTGGTTTGAGAATTACTTTACACTTATGCAGATTGCAGTAGCGTTCATGGTTGTAAATACTTAAGACAATATTGCAGGCAGGGTATTTACATCTTCTTCCTTTACTTGAAGTTTTTATTTTTTGCATAATTAGGGCCAAATTACCACAAATCAGGATAAATCCGCCTTATGTAACTTATTTCGTAAACCTTGCCGAAAGCGGGAATTGCTACGGATAAATACATCTTCGCTTCGCAATCATCCGTCTTTTCCGTCTGAGGCACCCACCTCCTCGCCTTAGGCTGTGCCGTGAGCCGGCGGACAGGAACCCACCCAAAAATTCCAAGTTGGCGGAATCCGTGAATATTTTGTATAATTCTGTTATCAGGCTTTAACGCGCACATTAACAGCGCTGGGGCCTTTCGGACCTTTGCGTGTTTCGAATTCAACTTCCTGATTTTCGTTCAGAGAATCAAACTGAGCCTCGAGCAGGCTGCTTTTATGGAAAAATACTTCGCTTCCGTCAGTATCGCTGATAAAGCCAAAACCTCTTTCTCGTACTAATTTTTTAATTTTTCCCGTATGCATTGAACCTCCTTTTTAATAAGATAGCATTTTTCAACCGGCAGCGCAGAAAATTTGCTGCTTTATTTAATAAAAAACCGTAAGGCGAGTTTCCCATCCTTACGGCTAAGAACTCTAATCTCTTGTCTGGGCTATATACTTACGATACGCTTATCCGGAGGGTTGTCAACTAATATTACCGGCGTTAGAAAGTTATATAGGGCAAAGCTCTTTTTAAGGTTTTATTGGGCTTGCCCAAGTCATTTAAAGTTTTTAACTTTACGTTGTTTTTCCTCAAATTGAGTATTCGCTCTGTCAAAACAAGGCCCAGGCCGGGCACGCGAAGAAGGCTATATTTATCGGCGGAATTTACATTTACCGGAAAAAATTCCGGATGAAGACTGGCCCACATTTCTTTTGGGTCAGTTTCCAGGGAAAGATTACCATCCTGAGAGAAAGGAATTTCACTGGCTTTAAATCCGTATTTGCGCAGCAGCCAATCTGCCTGATAAAGCCTGTGTTCTCTCGTGAGCAACTGGCTGTTTGTATAGCTGGAACGTTCGCCATAGACATCACTGCTGCCCGCTCCGCGTTGATAACTGCTGAAATATATACGGTCAAGATTAAATTCCGTATAAAGCTTGCCGCTGTAACTTACGATTTCCTTATCCGTTTCCTTAGACGCACCCACGACAAACTGCGTTGTATGTTTTACATTTTGATAGAAAGAACCTTTAGTTGTCAGTTTGCTGATAAGAGCGGTCGGATTTATTATATCGTGCAAATAATTTTTTGTTGTCGAAAGCGCTTTAAAATTTTCCTCTCCGGCAGTTTCTATGTTAAGGGATACCGCATTTGCCAACGCGACAGCTTTGCGTATGGCTGGTTCAGAAGCTCCCGGAATAATTTTTAAATGCATATAGCCTCTGAAATTTTGGCGCCGAAGTAAAATAGCCGCGCGGTTGATGCGCTCCATGGCAGCATCAGGATTATTCATAACTCCGCTTGATAAAAAAAGCCCGGATACCTGCCTGTTTTTATAATAGGACAGAAACAATCTGACAAGCTCTTCCGGATCAAGCTTTACGCGCTTTGCATCCGCATTTATTCTTAAGGGGCAATACTTGCAATTATTGATGCATTCGTTGGAAAGCAGAGTTTTGAAAAGAAAAGTTTTGCCTCCGTTGGGAAGTATAACCGGGTATATCCATTTGTCTTCCTTCGAACGCCTGCGGTGCTCTGACTTTTGCACAGCACATGCGCAGGCAAGGTCATATTTTGAATCATTTGAAAGTATTGCGAGTTTTTCTTCCGGGCCGATACTTTTTTTGATTAGCATATTAAACCTTCCATAAAATATTAAAACCTCCGCCATTTCTAGCGAAGGTTTTATTTTATTAACGTCCTGGATTTAGTCCTTCAAACTCGGGACGATTGCCTGGTTATAGTTTTAATATACAATCATCTAAAATTTTGTCAAGGCAAAACAATATTACCTATAATATTTGCTACTTATCGGTTGCTACTTTTGACGGCGCAAATTGAGACAAGTCATATATGCCGAGTTTTTTCTCTAAAGATGCGATTTTGTCAACGACCCCCTCGAAACCTGACTTGCCAAAGAGCCTGACTTCTCTTTCCTCAAATTTATCTCCCAATTCATTGTATTCTTTTTCTCCAACAAGCTCTTTAAATTCAGGGAACAAAACTGTGTCCTCACGCGCAGCATGAGGCCTGTACATGCGTACAAAAAAAACTATATAACGCATTAGTTCTTTTCGTTTTGCCGGATCTTCCATTTTCGCGCTCGCAATTTGCGTTATGTTATTCGTTATTCTCCGGCCGGTTTCGTGTTGTTTTTTTAGAGTATTAACGGTACTAAAAAGCTTGCTGTTTTTTTTGAATTCAGGAAAAACATACTGTTCTTCCAGCTTTTCATGATAATTTTCAATAAAATCACGGATAATGCGGGAAGCTTCAAGAATGATATGGTTTTCAATTTTTTTGTTTTTACCAAGACGCCTGTAAAGCTCTTCATAGATAAGAAGGACACGGCGAAGTGCCCGTGTTCGCGCATTAAATCTTCGACAGCAGAAACCTCTATTTCTTTTTTTGCATTTGCACCCAAATCCCCTATTGCTTCCGGATGCGAATATGAAAGATTCTGCCAGAGAAATAAAACCAATAAGCTTAATATCGATATTGTTTTTATAATTTTCAGAGCCATTTAATTATGATTTTTACCCCATATTTTTTCCAAAAACCGGTCGCGCCCGCAATTGAACCGGTAAAATTTGTATTGGAGAGGGTGAGTTTTATAATAATTCTGGTGGTAGGCTTCAGCCGGATAAAATGTTGAAACGGGTAAAATTTCAGTATTTACAGGGGCGTCAAACTTTTTTGATGCTTCAAGCATTCTTTTTGACTCTTCAGCCAGGCGTTTTTGTTCCTCGTTATGATAAAAAATTGCCGGCCTATACTGAAGGCCTCTGTCGCAAAACTGCCCGTTATTATCCGTAGGGTTAATTTGCCTCCAGAATGTATCAAGTAAATCTTTGTATGTTATCTCTGAGGGGTTAAAAGATACTTCAATCGCTTCAAGGTATCCTTTTTCTGCGTAATCTTCATAGGTAGGATTTTCGCCGTTTCCTGCGGCATAACCGGCAACAACATTAGTTACTCCTTTTAACTTCTCAAACGGAGGCTCCATGCACCAGAAGCAACCGCCGGCAAAGGTTGCCTTTTCTAAATTAGCCTGGGCATATGAATGTAAATTAGCCATGAATAAAATATATACGAACAGTAGATTTGTAAAAAATTTTGCGCGAAACATAAGTGCGGCAAGAAAAGCGCTTCTGAAAGATAAACAATCCTTTTAATATATTTAAACTCGCCGGGCTATTTCTGTGAATTGCCGAAAAGCTCTATTTTCTGACTTTTTTCTACTACCAGAGTTTGCTGTTTTTATGAAACAAATCCGGGTTATAACAACAATTTTATAACTCAAAGAAAAATCTGAAGATATTTTCGAGATAACCAGACGCTATGTATAAATTGTTATTTTATATTCTGAAGTTCGTTAAGATAGTATTCTGATGTGCTTACGCCTTGAGCGTCATTGGCATTTTTGCATAATTCTTTTGCCTTTATGAAACTTTCTTTTGCTTCTTTATATTTTTTTAACTGATAATAAGCAACACCAAGGCTATAATGATATCGCCCATTATTAGGCTGCATAAGTATAGCTTTTTGCAAATAATCGACACCCTGTTCATATTTACCTAAAGTAAAATAGATTACACCGAGATTACCTACAATACCCGAATCATTAGGGTTTATACTATAAGCTTTCTTAAGATACTCCAATGCCTCCTGGTCCTGGTTCATGAAATGGTAACAGGTTGCGATATTAAGATATGCGGCACTTCTATCGGGGGCTTTTTCTATAGCCTTCTTAAGCTCGGCGATAGCGGATGTGAAATCTTTTTTATCCATTAAATCTACTGCCCTATTTACAAGGATAGTGTATTCACTTTCTTCTCCGGACACTTGAGTTGTATGCATAACGGAGACACCCTGGTTATGTGGTTCTTTTTTGCTGTCGATACTTGCGCTGCTTGATTCTTTTGGAGAAGAAACATTTATTTTCTCACCATTAATGCTCTCAATGTCAGTTAGGTAATAGGTAATTGGCAAACCAGCGACATCAACTTTTATAGAGCTGCTGTCTTTTTTAATAATTTTAGCTTCGATGGTTCTTCCGGATTTAAGCAGGATTGTTTCGGCAAAAAGAATGTTAGATAGGCAAATGAATGCTATAAACAGTAATATTTTTTTACCCATTTTTTTAACAAATCTATCTTTGCCTCTGACGTTCGCACCCAAACTATTCCTAGCAACGTCCTGAGCCTAACGTTATCGAAGTTATTTAGAGATTAAGGCTTCATATTCTTCCTTGGATATCAGGCTTCGCGAATTATCGTCATTTTCAAATTTTATCCTGTAATATTTTAATTCTCCTTCGTTCGCTCCTTCCTTGGCGTATTCCGCATAAACTATGTAACCTCTATCTTTGGAGAAACTTGCCATAGGCTTATTAAATTTAGGTGTATGGGTTATGCGCCTCTTTCCTACGCCCTCAATGTCGTATACATACAAATCATTATCTTTCATCACAAGTTTATAATCATCCTGGAGAGAAAAAAACTTATCATAGCCGATTTCATCTTTTGAATAAGTCTCTGAATAGTCAGCTGCTGCTGCCTGAAATGAATAGAAAACAGATAAAACAAATAAAATACCGAACACGGTTTTCATACAACACCTCCTTGTTTGTCAGTTATTTCCTCTTAGGTTTCTTTTCGTAATTACGCGCGAAAAGGTATAAAAGGTCGGAAAGCCTGTTCAGATAAACAGCTATGTAGTTATTTTTAAGTATTTTTTTTCTTTTCAGGCAAACCACCATCCTCTCCGCTCTTCTTGCAATTGTCCTGGACACATCAAAGCAGCTTGAAGTTTCATTTTCCCCAGGCAGATAGAAACAATGGGCTTTAAATTTCTTTTTACTCTCCCTTTGCCTTATAAGCTTTTCGAGCTTAAGCACAAAATTGTTATCTATCCTTTTTCCAAGTTTCTCCAAATATTTAGGCAGCGTTACTGTTTCTGCACCGATTATAAATAAATCGCGCTGAATATCTTCTATTATTTTTTTTGTATTATTATCATGAATCAAACTCTTGGCTAAGCCCATGAATGAACATAACTCATCAAGCGTTCCGGCAGCTTTAACCCGTAAGTCATCCTTAAACACCCTCTCGCCGAAAGATAAAGAGGTTTTACCGTTATCGCCTGTTTTTGTGGTTATGCTCATATTTAACTTAATGCTTATGATTAACTTCCTTACCGGGGCCGTGGATTTTAGTATCTGCCTCGCCGGAGAGGCTTTCTATATGATGCATAAATTCAACATAAGAAGCAACATACTCTCTTCCTGCGGTAACACTCTCATCCATGTGTTTTTTCTTTTCCATAACTTTATTAAAACCATTTTGTATGTCTTTGTGGTAATTTTCAGGAAACATTTTTACAAGCTCTCCTGCGTCACCTTTTAAAAGTGCTTCATCAGCCTTTTCTATAACAGGATTTACCTCAATCTGGCCTGCTTTTATGCCGCTATATTCAACGCCTTCTCCGACCCTATGCAATTTTACAACCTCTTCGTAGAAACTCATATCTATGTTGCTTTTATCCTCGGGGTGTTGTTTTCTTTTTTCCAATGTTTCATTCAAAGCTTTTTTAATCCTCTCTTCGTCCTGCTGTCTTACCCATTTTAGGACGATATCGGCATTAGCTTTTTCCAGGGCCTGTTTTGCATCATTTACAACCGGGCCGCTTAATGTATCACAATGTGCAAAAACAAAAAATACAATAGTAAAACCAAACAATACGGTAAGAATAAAAAATTTTGTAAGCATAATAAACCTCCCTGATTAATGCTGGTGGATTTCTTTAGAATCTTTTTTTAGATAAATTAAAAATATTTTCTTCATTTGAGAAACTTCCATTTTCTGTTAACCACTTTTACAATTTCCATCGCCCATAAAGGAAAGGATGAAATCGCTATAACCAAAACCCAGTCAAATACGCCGAGAGGCTCTGTTTTAAATACTTTTTGGAAAAATGGGGTATACACAACCGCCATGAGAAGAAAAAACGATATAAAATTTGCCAGGATAAGTTTTTTATTGGTAAAAATTCCTATTTTAAAAAGCGACTCTGCCATGTTCCTGCAATTAAATGAATGAAATAATTGGCTGCAGGCAAGGACTATAAAAGCAGCAGTTCTCGCGCGTTCAATCCCTTCTTTTTCTACAAATAATACAAGTATAAAAGCAAGCAAACTGCAAAAAGCAATAAACGCTCCTTGCGTAAGCATAAGAATTGCTCTTTGTTTTGTAACTACCGGCTCATTAGTAGGCCGGGGCATTTTTGTCATAATGTTTGGGTCAACCGGATCAACCCCTAAAGCAAGCGCAGGAAGCCCGTCAGTTACGAGGTTAACCCAAAGTATATGTATAGGCAAAAGCGGTACAGGCCAGCCGATAAGTGAAGAAATAAACATAACAAGAATTTCTCCGGCATTACAGGAAAGAAGATAATGAATGAATTTCTTTATGTTCTCGTAAATACCCCTTCCTTCTTCTATTGCGGAAACTATGGAAGCAAAATTATCATCGGTAATTACCATATCAGAAACTTCTTTCGTAACGTCGGTACCGGTAATTCCCATAGCAACGCCGATGTCAGCTTCCTTAACCGCAGGGGCGTCATTTACTCCGTCTCCCGTCATGGCAACTATTTCATGGCGCGCGCGCCAGGCGCGCACAATCCTCAATTTATTTTCCGGAGAAACTCTTGCATAAACCGGTATTCTTTCAATTTTATCCCGGAATTCCTCTTCGCTTAATTTATCAAGCTCTTCGCCCGATAAAGCAATAGCATTTTCATCAAAAAAATTAAGGTCTTTTGCAATGGCTACGGCTGTATTTTTATGGTCGCCTGTAATCATAACTGTTTTAATGCCTGCGGTTTTACATTCTGCTATTGCGCTGCGCACTTCCTCGCGCGGCGGATCAATCATCGCAAGTAAGCCTGAAAAAATAAGATTGCTTTCTATGACCTCTGCTTCTATCTTTTCTGAGTGGGAAATTTCCCTGTAGGCTATAGCTAAAACGCGCATTGCGGAATTTGCCAAATCATTATTTACTTTTAATATTTTTTGCCTGTCTTTTTCCGACAGTGCTCTCACCGAGGAATTCTCTTCAACCCCAGTACAATTGTTAAGCAACACGTCAGGAGCGCCTTTAACAAAAGCAATTCTTTTTCCGCTACCCGCATTACGGATAATAGTCATTTTTTTTCTTTCTGAATCAAAAGGTATTTCATCGAAGAAGCTGAAATCTTTTTCCTTCTCTTCCTTTAAAATCCCGGCCTTGGCAGCGCAGGTAAGCATTGCTCCTTCCGTAGGGTCTCCGATTATTTTATAATCACTATTATCTTTTACCAATGTGGCCCCATTGCACAATACACCGAACGTTAAGACTTTAACCAAATCAGGGTATTGGGAAGGATTTATTTCTTCCTGACCCAACATAAACTCTCCGCTTGGCTCATATCCTATGCCAGCTACCCTAAAAACTATGCCGGTTGCATATACTGCCTGCACTGTCATTTCATTCTTGGTCAAAGTGCCGGTTTTATCCGAACAGATAACAGTAGCACAGCCAAGTGTTTCAACTGACGGCAATTTTCTGATAAGCGCGTGGCGCTTTACCATTCTTTGAACACCTAAAGCTAAAGCAATAGTTACAACCGCAGGCAGCCCTTCCGGAATCGCCGCAACAGCAAGGCTTACTGCGGTTAAAAACATATCCAGGATTTTTCCGCCCCGCATAATGCCTAATATAAATACTAAAGCGACAAGCGCGAAACAAAGATAAACTATCCACTTTCCAAACGCTTCAAGTTTTTTCTGTAAAGGTGTGGTTTCCCGTTCTATTTGCTGCACCATAGTTGCAATTTTGCCAAGTTCAGTGCGCATCCCAGTTTCGGTAGCCAATACCTTTGCCTTGCCTGAAGTAACTGATGTTCCCATATAGACCATATTTGCCCTATCCGCCAAAGGAACTTCTTTTTCGGCTAAAGCATGCAGCGTTTTTGCAACAGGAGTTGATTCGCCTGTAAGGCTTGCCTCGGCGACATTAAAATTTGAGGTATGCCAGATGACTCTTGAATCTGCAGGAATATTATCTCCCGCCTCAAGCTCAATTAAATCTCCCGGCACAAGCTCTGCTGAAGGCACAATTTTATGCTCGCCTCCTCTTATAACTTTTGAAGAAGGGGAAGATAATTTTTTTAAAGCTGCAAGAGATTTTTCCGCACGGTATTCCTGGATAAAACCCAGGATAGCATTTAATATAACAATTGCGATTATCGCAGCAGCATCTATCCATTCGCCTAAAAATCCTGACACGATTGCAGCAACTATCAAAATCCATATTATAAAATCCTTGAATTGCTCAAGAAAAATTTCCCAGGGCGAGATTTTCTTTTTTTCCTCAAGCTGGTTTGGCCCGAATTCAAGCAGAAATTTTGCGGCATAATCTGCAGTAAGCCCGGACTCAAGGTTTGCACTTAAAATTCCGGCTGTTTCCTCAATTGATAAATTATAGAAATTGCGCTCGTTTGACATATTATTTATTTTATCGTAATTAAGTTTTATTTAAAGCAGAAAGTTAACGCGGTACGGGCTTGATGCTACATCCGGCTCATACTAAAATCCTGATATTTTCTGGAACCTGCCGATTTCAAATCCTACATTTTTCTTGCTTACAACCGCTGAAATAGCGCAAATATAGTTTGCGCCCGCAGATATAACCTCTTTGGCGTTTGAAAGGTTTATCCCACCTATGGCAACTATAGGTATTTTTATACCTTTACGCAGGCGTTTTATCAGCCCTATACCTACCGGATTTTTCGCATCCGGCTTGGTGCTGGTTTGAAATATCGGAGACACCCCTAAATAATCAGCGCCCAGTTTTTGCGCCAGCAAAGCCTCTTTTAGGCTATGCACTGTAATACCGATAATTTTCTTTTTACCTAATAATTTCCTGACGGCTTTATACGGCATATCCAACTGGCCCAGATGAACTCCGTCTGCATTAACCGCCAAAGCTATGTCTACCCTGTCATTTATTAAAAAAATTACATTTTTGCATATCTTTCTTAACTTAAGCGCCTCTTCATACATTTCTTTGGTGTCCGCTTCTTTTTCGCGATACTGCACGATTTTAACGCCGGCCTTGACGGCACTCTTTACATCGCTTACATTACCCAGCCGGCTTAATCTTTTATCCGTAATAAAATAATAACCTTTCATACGCTTATTTTCTGCATCTGGTTTATTGTTTTTTTATCTAAGTTAAAAAGATAATCGAACATGGTTTCTTTGAATAAGGCCGGGCCTTTCGATTTTTTCGCAGCAAGCTCTGCAGCAATTTCAAAACAAATAAGCGCAGCAGCTGACGCATAAGCTAAATCGCGGCTGACAGCAGCAAATGTGCCTATAACTGACGCTGCCATGCATCCGGTTCCTACAACATGAGTCATCATCGGATGCCCATTTTTTATGATATAGCTGTTCGTTTCACCGTTTATAATGTCATGTTTTCCTGTAACTACCACAACGGATTTGAATCTATTTGTAAGCCACTTCGCAACAGCAAGCATGTCTTTATCGACCTCAACAGAGTCTACGCCTCTTGTCCTGATATTCTCTCCGGAAATTCGTGCAATTTCCGAAATGTTTCCCTTGATAATATCTATCTTTACCTCGTTTAATAATTCAAAAGATTTGTCATCTCTTAGCCTTGTTGCCCCTGCTCCGCAAACATCAAGAATAACAGGAATTCCTTTTTTGTTGGCGCTACGGGCTGCAATTTTCATCGCTTCTACAAAATCAGGGGTAAGAGTACCTATATTTAGGACAAGGCTTGAGGCAATTGACGCCATTTCCGCAACTTCTTCTCTTGCGTGCGCCATAACCGGAGATGCGCCCAGTGTTTTTACGATATTCGCGCAATCATAAATGGTTACCCAATTGGTTAAATGATGCACAATGGGTTTTTCTTCCCTGATTTTCTTAAGTAGACTGTACGCATCAATTTTTGTTTTAGCCATTGCGCCCTCCTTAATGCCAGAATTATATGCTTAAAACTTTTTAATCAAATCTCTGGCAACTTTTTCACCTGCCAAAAGCATTCCTCCGAATACAGGCCCCATGCGCGGCCCGCCGAACACAGCGTTTGCGCACATACCGCACGCATATAAACCGGGACAGATCTCCTTTGAATTCTTTACTATAGTATTTTCGCCAAC
>Ga0265297_10000198_pt1 | contig 201304 bp, 160 predicted proteins | sample Munlanlwell13791_FD_192502 | JGI IMG/M metagenome (GOLD analysis project Ga0265297, IMG submission 192502) | Leachate microbial communities from a municipal landfill in Southern Ontario, Canada - Leachate well 137-91 | ecosystem: Engineered > Solid waste > Landfill > Unclassified | place... | reverse complement strand
TGTATCGGAATTTAACAAACAACCCTCGACGCATGGGAATTACCGTTTTTTTTATCAAACAACCCAAGGACAGTGTTCAGACACAACAGGGTGGTATTCTTCAGGATGGAGCACCCTCGACGGGATTTGGCCTCCGCTGATGAACAGTTTATTGTGGCAATTGACTTCAAATCTGAAAGAAAACTACCAACAAATTAAAAAGGTGAAAGATGTTTATATGCAAAAAAATACAGAACTCAACCGTGAAAGTGGCGGAAACGCATTCCAGCTCAGACTACAGAACATAGCTTTCGTTCAAAATAAAATTTATACCCTAATCCGGGTTAACCTACCCTAATCCCCCCTTTGCCATGAAAATCCATTATATCCTCATTTTTTCCCTGCTATTTTTTGCAGAGAATTTGGCTTTTTCACAAACATGGGAAGAATATGCAAAACAAGAAGAAGCCAATTACAACAAGTTTGTAAAAGAACAAAACGACTGTTTGGATAAACTCCGAAAAGAATATGATACATATGTTAAGCAACAAGATAAACAATTTTCGGATTACCTGAAACAGGAATGGAAAAATTATGCAGTATTTGCAGGGGAAAAAGCACCTGCAAAACCCAAACCTGTAAAAGTACCCGAATATATCCCTCCCCAAAAACCCAGAGAAAATTGGAATAAAATACCCGTTAAGCCTTCCCCTGTTAAAATAGAAAACAAACCGGATTTGCCACAGCTATCGTTGTTACCCCTGCGAAAACCATCCACAGAAATTAAAGAGTCAAATGCTTCCAGTTTTGATTTTTACGGACTACCTGTTTACCTCGAATTTGATGCATTTTTGCAAAATATCCCGGCAAACGGAAACGGAAAACAATCCATCGCCACTTTTTGGGATAAAGCAAGTGCTACAGGATATTCTGCAACGATTGACGATATGCTTTCTATCAAAAGTAAGCTCAACCTGAACGACTATGGTTATATGATGCTGGTTAGAAAGTTTTCACAATACCTTTATCCGTCAAACAGTAATACTGCAGAATTACTCACGTGGTTCATATTGGTACGTTCGGGTTACGGAGCACGTATTGCCTACCAGGATAACTCTATTTTACTCCTTATACCCTCACCCGACCAGATTTATGAAGTAAGTTACCTCGCATTAGAGGGAGTGAAATACTATGTGCTTTCGCCCTATGACGGTAAAAACATGTTTACTTATGCAAAAGATTACAGCGTGTCGTGCAAACCGTTCGATTTTAACATTACCACCCCTTTAACTTTTAGTGGGAAAAAAATGGCAAAAAAAGTTAGTTTCACATATGATGAAAAATCGTACGAAGTGCAAATGGAATATGACCCCGATCTTGTAAATTTCTACAAGGACTACCCTTTGCTCGAACTGGATATTTATTTTAATGCTGCTGTATCGCAACAAGCAAAAGAATCGCTTGCACAATCCATCAAACCTCTGATTGCAGGAATGAATGAAGCCGATGCCGTGAATTTTCTTCTGAATTTTGTACAAACGGCATTTGCTTACAAAACCGACCCTCAGCAATTCGGAAAAGAAAAATTTTTCTTTGCAGAAGAAGTATTTTTTTATCCCTTTTGCGATTGCGAAGACCGTTCGGTACTATTCTCCTACTTGGTTCGTGAACTCATTGGTTTAAAAGTAGTAGGGCTCGAGTACCCTGAACATATGGCTACTGCCATACATTTTAACAGCGACCAATCCGGCGACTATCTGATGTATAAAAATGAAAAATATATTGTTGCCGATCCCACCTATATCAATGCACCCTTCGGGCTCACTATGCCTCAGTACAAAGATGTTTCTCCTCAAATTCTCGAAATCAATTTTGGAAAAGTTGACTTACAAGAGCAGGAAACATTCTGGAAAACAGCAGAAACCAAAAGTTGTTTCAGGGGAAGCAACCAACAAAATTTTAAAGAACTACCCCAGGGTGGAGCCATTTACACCGGATATTATACCGAAACAACGCAATTAGGCACATTCCCCTTCGGGAAAAAGGGCAGTGGTAACAGTTGTTTCATTGCCAAAACTAATGATAAAGGAGAAATAGTTTGGGCATATCCGTTTGTTTCTGAAGCTAACAGCGTAGGGCTGGCAGTAGAAAATGGGAAAAACAACCAGATTCTTCTTGCCGGAACATTTACCGGAAAACTGACTTTTGCCGGAAAAACTATTCAGGCAAATGACCAAAAAGGCGACGTGTTTATTGCAGAATTTAACGCAGATGGTGCTCCACAATGGATTCAGAAAACAGGGCTCGACAGCCTGCCAGCAGACATATCCCTTGTTTTTTCCGTAACCATAGCAGCTGATGGAAGCTCCAAAGTACTGAAATATAGCCCTGCAACCGGAGAATTGATAGCCGGTGGGCTATATCATTTGCCTGGCGGAGAATGTGTATTTACCGGAGTAACCACTGCTGCCTTAGCAACTTCAGGCGCATCCAAAACCATTACTTTTGCCAGTGAAGCCGAACTCAGCGTGCCCGAAATGCTGAAATCCGAAAGCGATAATTTTATTGCACGACAAACCGAAAAGTCAATTGCCGGTTTATTTGCCGCTGTGCGACTGGTGAAGTTCATGGGAGTAGAATTATCGGGAAAATTTGCCCAACAAGCACTTGACAGATATAACCCCGGGTTTAAAAGAAACTGCCCTGCCATTTATAAAAATCTGGGAAAAATTTCTTTCCTAAAAAATTCAAAAGGCATCATTACCATAATTACTGACAATGGACAGGATATTATGTTTGATAAAGTTAAAATCACCAATAAATCAGCTATTGCCATTGCAGAACTTGCCGGAGGTGACTATAAAATAGACATAATTTCTGGTATTAAAGTCGGGAAAATGGTTGTTTGGTATAATCTGAATTTTATCAAAATGATTCGAAAAAATGGCAACTTGCTCTTTGACTATGATACCGACCATACTCAAACAACTGTAAATGTTAAAAAAGATATTTTAAACTGATAATTTGCTATATTTACCATCGGATTTCCCGGAGACACCCTACCCATGAGAAAAAAATTACTGATAAGCGGATTCCTGTTCTGGATTATTTCAGTAACCTCTTTTGCACAAATCATTGAGGTGAATAATTTTCCATTTCAGTTGCTAACTACTGACATCAGCCCTAATGATGCAATAAGGAAGACTATCAAAGAAGCCCTATCAGCTTGTATTCAGCAAAAAATGGGCGTTTCTGTGATTGACCTTACTAATTTTCAACGGACAGAAACCAATTCAACCTACAAGGAATACTTCAACAATTTTATGATGCAATTTTCACTGGGTTATGTATCAGGATACGAAATTATAGACACAATCCAAAATCTGCAAAGCGGTGGCGTGATTGAAACAACCATCAAAATGAACATCCGGTTGCGACAGCCTCAATCTGAAGACCCTTTTGGATTGTATGCTAAAACCAATGCCTCTTTTTTCCATAACCAAGACCAGCTTTTTATGGAATATTCCGTAAAAAAGCCCGGCTACATCTATATTTTCGACATGACATGGAAAGACGAAGTAGGCTTGCTCGTAGAATCACAGGAAAAAATTGAGCAAAACCGCAAGTACATTTTTCCACCCGAAACCTGGCCATTTAAATTGGTGATGGAAAAAGAAGCTAAAAACGATTTTGAATTTGGCTGCATGATTATCCTCATTTCCCGGACACCATTAAATTTTGGAATAAAACCACTTGGATCACATCCTGGTGCTAACAGTTTTATCAGTATTAGGGAATTTTTTGAAATTATTAACGTGATGCATGGCGAATATAGCATTAAATATATTCCTTATTGTATTGAATAAGTGTTATATATAAAATAATGTATTGTAAACCTAAAAATAATTTATATGAAAAAATTTGTACTTATTCTTATTTTCTTGTTTCCATTGTTTGCAGTAGCACAATACGAAAAAATGCTTGATGCACTCGAAGACAGCGAAGAAGAAATAGTAAACGGGAAACTGGTACTCCGGTTTTTTGATGCCGAAAAAGGTACGGCTGTTGAGAATGCTACCATAGCGATAGAAGGTGCAGGAAATTATACAACCGATTTACAAGGCAGAGCGCTTATTGATACCATTCCTGATGGAAAATATGGATTTCGTTTTGAAAAAAAGGGTTATATTCCTGCAATTTACACCTTCGAAATCATTGCAGGAACTATTTTTTACAACCGGTTCTCCGTTTGCCCCGAAATCGAATTTGGAGTTCTTCGGGTAGTAGTTGAATGGGCAAAACGGCCCGATGATCTCGACCTGCATCTCATCAAACAAGGTGGTTACCATATTTCATTTCAGAATGCCCATACTTCTGACGACGGTTCAGCGCAGCTTGACCGCGACGATCGCAATGGTTTTGGTCCGGAAACCATTACCATTAAAAGTATTGATAATTCGGCAACCTATACCTGCTATGTGAAGGACTTTACCCATAGCAACCGTCCGGGAAGCGAACGACTTTCGAAATCGAAAGTCGTTTGCAGGATATATGGTAATAACCAGTTATTAAATACATTAACTATCTCTCCTGAACAAGAAGGTACAACCTGGAATATTTTCGAAATCCGGAACGGTAAAATTGTTGTTATCAATACATTAGGAAATCAATATTAGTAATACACTATAAATTATATTGTTATGAACCGAGAATGTTTATATAAAAACACAAACCTGCATGAAAATAATAACATGCGATCTCCATCCGGCATATTAATAACAAATTATTTTCGGATGAAACGAAATAATATACTCACATTTACAGCCCTGCTGGTACTTACGGCTTTTTTGTTCCTGGGGTCGCTTTCCTGCAAAAAGTTAGATATAAAACGTTTAGCCGCCATTCAAACAGAAAATGCTTACGATATTAATTCCAATTCAGCAAAGCTCAAATGCTCCGTTATTGATCTTGGTGACAAAAGTTTTTATCAATTGGGCTTTTTCTATTCAACAAGCCCGGATGTAGATGAGTCAGATGTGAAAATAGAAATTTATGATTACCCTGATACAGGTGTTTACTACACATATTTATCAGGATTACAAGAAAACACAAATTATTACCTTAAAGCATTCATGTATAACGGAACAGATTATGTTTTAGGCGAAGAAAAAAACTTTAGCACTACCCCTCTTACAGGTTTGCCTACCGTAACCACTTACTCTCCTGTTTACAATATTACTTCCACAACTGCTGAATGTAGAGGAGAAGTAACTAACGACGGAGGTTATACTGTATATGCACGTGGCGTCTGCTGGAGTATTTATTCTAACCCTACTATTTCCGATGCACATACAAACGATCAGAGTGGAATGGGAACATTTTATAGTTATATGACCGATTTACAACCAAATACAACATATTATGTAAAAGCATATGCTTCTAATACTTATGGAACTGCATATGGCAGTCAAATTTATTTCACTACATTAAGTGGTGGTGCCCAAACACACACCTTCCGGTGGGACGACGGCACCAACCATGATGGCATTGGATTAACCGAAGGAGGTTCCTTTCATGCTGCTATTCGTCTCGACCCATCACATCTTGCTGATTATAATGGTTGGAGAATAAATAAAATAACTTTTTACCCAAAAAGTAGCTCCACACAATACGCTATCGAAGGGTTTGTCGGAAGCGACCCCAATCCCGAAAGCCCGGTATTTTTTCAAAGTATTCTTTCGCCTGTAATAAATGCTTATAATGAAATCCTGTTAGCTACAAACGTTTACATTGATGCCTCCCAGGAATTACATGTCGGAATTAAATGCATGAACCAGCCGGTTGGCGAATATCCTGCAGGCGTTGATGACGGACCGGCAATAGCAGGCTACGGTGATTGCATTCACAACGGAAGTTGGAACAACCTTTCCACTTACAGCTTGAATTACAACTGGAACATAACAATGGAAGTTTCCAGTGCTAAAGGAGAAACAAAGATACTCACTGCTGATTCACAACCTGTTGCAAAAACACAAATAACCTATTCAAAAAGTAAGGGCAAAGCAGTTTCTTCATCAAAAACAATCAAAAAGTAAGAGTATATGAAAACGAAAATATATATAATAATCGCCTGTATCATCGGTTGCATGAGCCAAACAATGGTATTGCATTCGCAAACATCAGAAGTAAGAAACATTGATTTTAACCTTTTAAATGATAAAATTGTAATTACTTACGACATTGTAAATTTCAAGCCCGGTGAACTTTTTAATGTAACTGTAACCATAGAAACAGCAAGCGGACTCAAAACCATCCCCTCAACGGTTACCGGCGACATTGGCTTGGGAATAGCCGGAGGCACTGGCAAAAAAGTGGAATGGGATTACAAAGCCGATAATTTTCAAAGTACAGAAGAACTGTATGTTAACGTTCTTGCCATTTCCAATTTTATTAACAAAGCACAGGAAGAACCCATTACTAAATATAAAGAAATTAAAGGAAAGCGAAGAGTGTCTATCGGAGGTGCCATCGTGAGGTCAATATTTTTGCCTGGTGCGGGAATAACTGCTGCTAAGGGAGGAGGAGCCTATTGGCTTACCGGTATTCTTGCTTATGGATGCGCCGGGGGAGCTTATTATTTCAACATGCAAGCATCTGATAATTACGATAAATACAAAAAAGAATTAATTGACTGGAACAAACGCGATAAGTATTTTAAGGACTCCAAAACACAAAAAGACCTATCCAATAATCTGGGCATAGCCGCAGCAGTAATTTGGGGCGGCGACATGCTTTGGACAATTTTAGCCGCAGCCACATCACGCGATAATCGTCTTACACAACTCGATAACCGCAAGTGGAACGTTTCCTATACTTACGATCCCCGTTCACAAACTCCTATGATTGGTTTGAGATTAAAATTTTAAAAATCAACAATATGAAAAAGTTTTCTTTGCTCATTGTACTATGTTTGAGCGTAACACTTGCTTCTACTCAGACAAAAGTTATCAAGGGAAAAAGCCAGGGCAAAAAAATTGAATTCAACAAAACTTCTACCTTGGTAGGTTCAAAAGCCTTACCCGATTTGGTAATTACTGGTGAAAAATTCACCGACCAAAACGGTAATAATATGATTGATGCCGACGAAAACTGCACAATCAAATTCAAAGTTCAGAACATCGGGAAGGGGGATGCCCGCAATGTGGTGGTAAGAGCCATGCTGAAGGACAAAGAAGTAACCGGATTGAACTTTAAATCCACCTACGAACTGGGAACCATTGCTCCTGAGTCTTCCCGCGAAATTACTATTCCTATCAAGGCTGTCATGGAAATTGAAAACAAGGTTGCTGAATTCAGGATCGAAGTAATAGAAGAAAGAGGGCTGGATGCATTCCCGCTTGAAATGAAAATAGAAACTCAGCAGTTTCAATATCCTGAAATCGTTGTAACTGATGCCATTTTCAGCACAGAAGACGGGGGAACCATCAAACTGAATTACCCCATCACACTAAAACTCATTGTGCAAAATATTGGTCAGGGTTTAGGCAAAAATGTTACTGCAAAATTCATTTTTCCCAATCCCAACTGTTTGGTAATGGACACCAATTTTTTCAACATCGGAAATCTGAAAAGCGGAGAATCCAAAGAACTTAATTTTGAATTTACTGCTAGCCGTCGCTATACATTTAACGAAATCCCGGTTAATATTGATTTAAACGAAAGCTATAATAAATATTCAAAAGATACAGTTTTTTCGGTTAACCTGACCCAAAACCTGCAGGCAAGAAAAAATGTGGTCGTAGAAGGTGTTAAAACCGAAGGACAGCAAATACAAATAGCCTCCTTATCGGCAGAAGTTGATAAAAATATCCCGCCAAATCCAGAAAAACATCCCAACAGGTTTGCTATTATTATTGGTAACGAAGAATATACCAAATATCAGCGCGGACTTGGCAACGAGATTAATGTTGCTTATGCCCGAAACGATGCTACCATTTTTAAAGATTATGTATTTAATACCCTTGGCGTAGAAGAACAAAATATCAGCTTCCTTACCGATGCCACTTCGAGTGAAATTGAACAAAAAATCGATCTTATCAGCAAATTAGCTACAAAAACAGGACCCGAAGCAGAAATTATCTTCTACTATGCCGGACATGGACTCCCCGACGAAAACTCCAAAGACCCTTACCTGATCCCCGTAGATGTAAACGGAACCAATTTGAACTTTGCCATTAAATTAACCGATATGTACCAGAAATTGGTCGCCACCGGAGCATCGCGGGTTACAGTATTTTTGGATGCCTGTTTTTCAGGAGGAAGCCGCGAAGCAGGACTTATTGCTGCCCGCGGAGTAAAAGTGAAGCCCAAAGATGAAACCCTTTCTGGCAACCTGGTAGTATTTTCGGCAAGTTCAGGCGAACAATCGGCACTTCCCTATAAAGATAAACAACATGGAATTTTTACGTATTATCTGCTGAAAAAGCTCCAGGAAAGCAAAGGCAACATTTCCTATGCCGATTTATCGAAATATATTCAGAAAAATGTATCTCTCGAATCATTACGTATCAACCAAAAAGAACAAGACCCGCAGGTAAATGTAAGTGCCGACATCATCAATACATGGTCGTCATGGATGATGTATGCACCCCCCGCACCCGCACCCGTACTACCACCCACTGAAAATATTGAAACAAAATAAAAAAATGATGACAAAATATTTACTTACAGCCCTTACTTGTATTATAGCCCTTTCAAACAGCATTTACGCCCAAAAACTTGAATGCTTTCAGTTACAATTGCCCGAAAAACCATTGGTTGATGTTACCCGAATTGCCATACTCGATTTTGAAGGAGACTATGGAAAAGGAAAAGTTCTTTCAGACTATATGATTGCCAACCTGCTCGAAGAAAACAGGGGAATTTATTCCAAAGGAGGTTTTTTTACCGCAACAAAAGAAGGGAAAACCTATCTCCAAGGCGTTAAAACAAATATTTACCAGATTATTGAACGTACCCAGCTCGAAAAAGTGCTGAAAGAACAAAAGTTGAACATGTCGGGCTTGCTCGACGAGTCGCAGGCTGTTTCGGTTGGTAAACTCCTTGGCGTGGAAGTAATCATTATGGGAAATACATCCTATTCATCAAAAGATGAAAATAATACAGTAGAGTACAAAGACTCGAAAACGAAAGCAACAAAATATTCCTACTGTACCGAACGAACTGTTACTGCAGAAGCAAGAATGAAAATAGTTTCAGTTTCAACCGGTGTGGTCCTCGGTACTTATGATACTAAAGCAAAAACATCCGACGACAAATGTGACGAGGCAAGAAATGGACTGGAGAAAGCTGATATTTTAGCAGATAACTGCCTTAAAACTATTGCTAACTCGCTTGTAAACTATTTTTCACCATATTTTGTGTACAGAAAATATAACTTTGAGAAAATTAAAACCGACTCTTTTAAAGAAAAATCAAAACAGGCTATTGAATGTATTGACAACAATGAAATTGATAAAGCCTTTTCAATTTACAAAGCCATTTACGATGCCGATAATTACAATGCAAAAGCAGCCTATAACCTGGGATTGCTTTACGAAATTGTCGGGAATTACTCCCAGGCTGCCGACTATTTCAGCATAGCTACCGAAATTGAATCTGGCGAAAACGACTATAAAGATGCCCTGAAAAGAGCAAACCAGGGTATAGAACTGCTTGTTATGTTAAAAAAGCTGAACATTGAAATTACCCCGCACAATTTTGTTACAGATGCCACGGCTTCCAGCGACAAAATCAAAACTTCAGGAAGTAAGGACGACAGGATTGAAGTATATGAATCACCTGATGCAAAATCGCCTGTAGTTGCCCGCATTCCCGGAAACACTGAATTTACAGTTTTAGAAAAGCAGAGTGAATGGTTTCTGATAAAACTTCTCGGCGGAAAACAAGGGTATCTTCCTAAAAAAAATACTAAGTAAATCCGGATGAAGAAAATTTTACTTTCAGGACTGCTGGCAATTTTTTATTGCATGGTTGCCTGTTCACAGGACACCCCCGAATGGATAAACCAGCGTCCTTCTGAAAACGATAGTTACATAGGAATCAATTATGCCAGAAAATCTGAAAAGGATTTTATAAATATCGCAAAACAAAGGGCGCTCGAAGACATTGCCTCCACTATTTTTGTTAATCTAAGCGGCGAACAATCGTTGTACAGCAACGAAAGCAATAATTCGTTCAGCCAGGAATATGAAAGCCGGATAAAAACCAGTACTGCCGCCGAAATTGAAGGCTACGAAATAGTGGATACTTATCAGGATGCAACAGAATACTGGGTATTCATCCGCTTGAACAAGGCTGTCTTTCAAAAAAGGACTGAAGAAAAAATAGCGGCAAAACTAAACAATGCCACATCTTTCCTTTCAGGTGCAGATGCAAGCCTTAAAGCCGCAAACTTTGCCGATGTTATTGTAAATCTTCAGATGGCTGAAATTGCCCTCCATGATGCCGAAAAATACAATTTTATGCTTCAAACCAATGCCAGTTATTCCTCATTGAAAAAGCAGTTTTTTACTTTCTGCAACTCTTTTTCCGAAAAAATTGTAATCATGGTTTTAGATTCAGTTGCAGGTTATTCCAATTTCAATGGAGGAAATTATTCACTAAAAGCAAAAGCAGTTTATCGCATCAGCCCGTCGAATGCCCAACCGGTTAAGGGAGTTTCCTTCCGGATACACTCTGCCGACTGTACATTGCATGATTCCCTGCTTTTTTCGGGCGAAGATGGCACAATTCATTATACCATTACTCCTTCCAATATCTCTAAAACCAGGTTTGCCTTTTCTTTCATTCCTTTTGTAAAAAATCAGTCTGGTTATTTTTCTCTGCCGGTGAAAAGTCAGGTTTCGGTCAGATTTGAGCCTTTCAAAATCATACTTACGACAGATGAGAAAACATTTGGAACTAACAAGTCAACCGTACTACTTCCAGCATTAAAAAACAGGCTTTGCAACGGAAGGTTCACATGCGTTGCACAGGAAAAAGATGCTCAATGGATTATTTCAGTTTCGGCAAATACCCGTCAGGGAGGAAGTTTTGATAACATGTGCATAGCCTATTGCGACATCACACTTACAATCGCCGACAGGTTTAGCCGTAATGTGGTATTCTCGGAATCCTTGTCAAACATAAAAGGAGTAAAACTCAACTGGGAGGATGCTTCAGCCGAAGCCTACAAAAATGCAATGAAAACCATTGATGACAAACTAATTCCAAAAATAACCGGATTTGCAGGATTGTAAGTCCGGTTATTTTCTGTTTAAAAAGGAAAATCTTCCTTATAATCAACTTTCGTATCGTTAACCTTACTATCGGGTGGCTTAGCTTTTCTATGTACAGGAACTCCCTCAACATAAATCGCCTTGTTGTGGATTGTAGGGCAGGCATATTCGCAAGCACCGCATCCAAGACAAATTTCCCAGTTAACTTTCGGAATTTTCAGTCCGTTTTTATATGGAACCATGGTAACAGCCTTTGTCGGACAATGTTCGTTGCAGGCACCGCAGGCTGTGTTGTTGTTGTAAACCACACAATTTTTTTCAACAAATACGGCAACGCCCAACTGTGTAAGTTTTTTCTCAGCAAGCGTAAGTGGCAGAATTGCTCCGTTTGGACAAACCTGAGAACAACGATTACATTCAAAGTTGCAAAAACTTGCATTGTAATCCATCACAGGTTGCATAAAACCATTCAATCCATAGGAATCGTACGAAGGTTTTAAAACCTGGGTCGGACACTGGCTGATGCAAAGATGGCAAGCTGTACAATTAAAATTAAAATATTCCAACCCTAAAGAGCCCGGAGGACAAACAGGACATTTTTTTTCATTAAATAAAGAGCCTGCGCCACTTTTCCTGAGTACCTGTCCGGCGCCCGCCATAGCAGGAATTGTAAGCGCAACCGCTGATGCGGTTTTCAAAAATGTACGGCGACTGTCATCTGTGGCAGTTGGTTCTTTTTTAGCCATCGGCATTAGTGAATATTTTACACCGTTTTTGGGACAAGTCTTCAAACAATCCATGCACCCTATGCAGCGCTGAAATTCAATTACCTTCTTTTTACTGTTGATGCAACCGGCTTTGCATTTCATCATGCAAGCTCCGCAAGAGTTACAACTCTGCTGGTCAATCCTGATTTTAAAAACAGAAATTTGGGAAACCAAGCGAAGTATCCCTCCTACCGGACAAAGCGAATTACAAAACCACCTTCCGTAAATAAAAACCGTAACAAAAAGCATCAAAAGAAAAGCAGTCGAAAACAAAATGGCTCCCGGGGAAGCAATTTCACTTTCGTAAGGGCTAAAAAAATAGATATTCTTCTGTTGAAAAAAGTTTGCCAGGTGATTATTACAAAATATAACTACTGGGCGAACAAGATTTGCGATAATTCGCCCAAAATTGCTGTAAGGTTCAAGAATTGTAAGCAGGGAAATACTTCCGGCACCAAAAATCAAAATCGTAAGCCCAAAAATAGAATAATGCAAAGCGGCAGGAGCTTTGCGGTAACGAAACCGTTTGCGGCGGAAAAGCCGTCCAAGCCAGCCTATGCCATCCTGCAAAGTACCTAAGGGGCAAAGAAAAGAGCAATATACCCTTCCGAAAAGCAGGGTAAGCAATAATACAAAAATAAATCCCGTAGCTGCAAAGGCGGCGACATTGATGAAATTCAGCAACGAGGGCATAAACTGAAGAAACAAGACCCACTTAGAGAAGATTGCCCCAAAATGAGAATACAAATCGAGAAATGCACCGGTTATAAAAAAGAAGAAAGCCAAGGAAATAATTATCCTCAATATTCTTAAAAGATTGAATTTTTTCATTATCACTACAGGATAATCCTGTTTATTTTCATGTTTTTAAGGTCGGTCCTACCGAGTTTCATTTCTTTGGCAATCTGTATGTACGAAATATCTTCGGGTTCTTTTCCGAAAATTTTTACAGAAGCAGCATCGGCAGCAAGGATGTCCTTCGAAATTACCATTTGTTTCATCAGCGAAATATCTTTTTCCGATACTCCACGTGGACCGTTTTTCATCATCACCCGGTAAGCATCCACTATGTTAAGGTCGGGTTTGCGGAAAGTGGCAAAATCGGCTATGCACTGGTGGAGGTCGGTACGATGCCAGTACTGTCTGTCCCATACAATGCCCATGAGGTTTTTCATCGAAATGGTAACATCGGCAGCCATGTGGTTTTTTAAAATGGGAACATTGATAAACACATCCGAATCGAGTATTAATTCGTGGACTTTGGCTTTTTTGAGTTTCTTCCCGTTTTTTACATCTACCTGTTGGTAGTTTGCCTCTGAATTGCCCGGGGCAATCTTTCCGCCGGCATCTTTTACGGCTTTTTCAATGCCGCTGTTCTTATAACATTTAGCCCAATTGTCGCAGGTATTATCAAAAACAAAGACTTCTTTGGCTCCTGCATCGAGGCAGTGTTTAACGATGGAATAAATCAATTTAGGATTTGTATCTCCGCCTCGTTCGGGGCTTACATCCCACCCTATGTTAGGTTTTACCACTACTTTCTGACCTTTTTTCACAAAAGCCGTCATCCCCCCTAATGAACGGATGGCTTTTTCAAACATCACATCCGGTTCGCCACCCTTTACGGCTACAAGGTCGTACAAAGGAGGCAGCATATTTGATGCCGCAAGCATCTCACCATAGCTTCCCAGAGTGAAACCTGCCCCGGCAATAGCCCCAATTCCGAGGCTGCTTTTCAGAAAATCACGACGTTTCATAATGAATAAATTGCGAGTAAAAATAAAACTTCTTTCAATACCTTTGCAACTTATCTAAAAAATTTACACTAACAATGGAATCTATCAGCGAAATATACCGCATTGGCTACGGTCCTTCGAGCAGCCACACCATGGGACCCAAAAAAGCCGCCGAGACATTTTTATCACAACAACCTGATGCCGACCATTACAAGGTTACCCTTTTCGGAAGCCTTGCCGCTACCGGAAAAGGGCACCTTACCGATAAAGCCCTCATAAACACTTTTTCACCATTTCCTATCGAAATTGACTGGGAACCATCTGTTTTTCTTCCTTTTCATCCCAATGCCATGACTTTTGAGGCTTTCGATTCAGAAAACCGGCAGTTGGCAGAATGGACTGCCTACAGCATAGGAGGCGGAGCCATTGTTGATGAAAAATCTTCACTGCAACCCCGGAAAGAAATTATTTATGAACACCAAAAAATGAATGAAATCCTTGAATGGTGCTTTAAAAACGGAGCTTCATTTTGGGAGTACGCTGAAGCACATGAGAAAGAAGAATTCTGGGATTATCTTTACCAGGTGTGGAAAGTGATGAAATCGGCAGTAGTGCGGGGAATAGAACACGAAGGCGTTTTACCTGGAATTATTCACCTACCACGTAAAGCTTCAGCATATTATATTAAGGCAAAGAGTTACCGGGGCTCGATGAAACGCCGGGGGCTTGCTTTTTCTTACGCTCTTGCCGTGGCTGAGGAAAATGCTTCAGGAGGGAAAATAGTTACGGCTCCTACATGCGGCTCGAGCGGTGTACTGCCTGCAGTTTTGTATGTTTTGCAGGAAACTCATGATTTTTCGGAGCAGAAAATAATCCGTGCGCTGGCAACTGCCGGTTTAATTGGAAATCTTGTAAAGAAAAATGCTTCCATTTCGGGTGCTCAGGTAGGTTGCCAGGGCGAGATAGGAACAGCCTGTGCCATGGCATCAGGGGCTGCCGCACAACTTTTCGGCGGGACACCCTACCAGATAGAATATGCTGCCGAAATGGGGCTTGAACACCACCTCGGACTTACCTGCGACCCCGTTGCCGGGCTGGTTCAAATCCCTTGCATCGAACGGAATGCTTTTGCCGCCTCACGGGCACTGGATGCCTGCAGCTTTGCCATGCTTTCCGACGGGAAACACCGAATAAGCTTCGACCGTATCGTAAACGTGATGAACCAAACGGGGCACGACCTGCCAAGCATCTACAAAGAAACTTCTGAAGGTGGACTGGCACTTTCCAAGGCTTCTTTCTACAAAAAAAATGAAACGAATCCCTAAACCGGAGTTACAAAACCCTATTTGTATTTTTCGTCAGCCGGTTTAAGCGAAATAAACTTTTTGGGCATAGGAGATGTGATGATTACCTGCTTTTTGGTATAAGGATGGAAAAAACCGAACGAAAAAGCATGCAGGCGTATCCTGCGGACGAATTCTTTATCGGCTCCATATTTATAATCACCCACAATTGGACATTTAAGGTCGGAAAGATGTACCCGTATCTGGTTTTTTCTTCCGGTTTCTAATTTCACTTCTAACAGGGTGTGTAAAGGATATTTTTTAATCACCCTGTAATGGGTGATGGCTAATTTGGCATCTGCACTTTCCTTTACCGAGAATATTTTTTCCTTGTATTCTTTAAGCCAGCTACGGATGATACCTTCGTCTAAGGCAGGGTGTCCTTCTACGAGGGCATAGTACAACTTTTCGGTATCCTGCCAGTTATCTTTCAGGCGCTGCATGGCTTCCTCTGTTTTTGCAATTACAAGTATGCCCGAAACTTCCTTATCGAGGCGGTGGACAATGTGCGCGCGCTGTTTACCTCGGGAAGATTCTTTTATGTAAGCGGTAACTGCCTTCAATGCGGTGTCGGTTTTGGCACTCACTTCACCGGCTGAAAGTAAGCCAGCGGGTTTATCAACAGCTATGTACCATTCATCTTCAAACAAAACCGGAAACAGCGGCTTTTGAGTAGCCTTAAATTTTTGGGGCGGTTTTACTATCTCGAGTTCATCACCAGCATTAAGTACAGAATCTATCCTGTTTGCCGGAACGCCATTTACTTTAATGGCACCGTAGCCCAGCAGGCTGCGTATTTTGGTTTTCGACTGTATCCCTTTCTCCTTTTGGAGATACTCAAGCAAGATAGTGGAGTATTTTACTTTTTCCATTGTAAATTATTGCTTTGCAAAGATAGGGTTTAGGTTTCAGATTTTAGTAGCAAGGGAAGTATTTGAGCTAAAAAAATGGGTGATTGGTAAAAGTCTTCGTTTAAGGAGGTTTACTTTGCTTGAAAAACAAATCCTGTCCAGCATGTCTCACCTGATAAACAGATTTAGTATTAACCCAAATTCTGTCAAGTCTTTTTAAGACGATACAGTCTGAGCTTTACAGATGCTTATTTGATAAATGAGGATGCTTGTTTGAAAGTTATGGATGGCTTTTTGCTTTTAGCTTTTAGCTTTTAGCTGTTTGTTTAGTCCTGAATAGAAATTATTTTTTTCTGAATCCGGTATATGATATCTCTGTGGGAGATCAAAACCTGGAGAGGGATATTTTCATTTGTTATTAATTTTATAATTTATTGGTCAAATAGCCTGCCCCGATTTCTCGGGGGAATATCCATAAAATATTATTCTCGGTTGGTATAGGCATAGCCCTTATGGACATTTCATCATTTTAAATGCATTGCATGACATTTCAGTTAAAATTCATTGTTTATTAAAAAAAATCTATGCATAATTGAACAATTCCCTATAACAGAAAAAAGTTTGCAAAAAATAAAAAGCCCATTTGATGATTTGTAAAAAATTAGTATTTTTACTTTTTAAAAAATAAATAATGAATGACACTAATCATACATATACGTCCAAAACGAGAAGCAATAGTATGATTTTGTCATAGATATAAACGAGTTAGCAGTCACCCTAAAAAAAACAGACACCGCACAAATGAAAAAATCTGACTTAAATAAAGTAGTTTTTTACTCAAAAGAAGATATGGCAGGTGGACACCAACTCCAAAAAGGAGAACATATTTTAAGGTCTGACAAAAAATCAAATTACACAGATATTAACGATATTTTTGAACTATACAACATAAAAAAATACATTGACAACGAATTGTATTTGATAAGTTGGACTAACGATGACATTACCAATTTCAAACAAAAAGCAACAGAATTTGGAAAAGTCATAGGGCAATTTATGGCTACAATTAACGACAGTAACGTTGTAAATTTATATGAAAAAACTTTGCAAAATTACGTTCATTCGTTTTGGGAATTGGTCAATAATCAAAGTGTATTCAAGCGAATTTCTAAGCCTATTTTTAGTGACATTCTTTCAAATGAGCCACACATAATACACGAGATTTTAACTCACAAAAACATAGTTGACCATTACGATAAAGAAATTAGACTTTTCTTATTGACATATTCTCAATCTGCTGAAATATTACTTTCGGTTTATGAGGTCAAAGATGATTTTCAAAAAAATCAAAAATTTATTCCTAAAAGTTTATCCGTCGATGATAAGGAAACGATTCTTTCAAACTATTTAGATTCCAATGATGTGAACTATAATTACATTGGTCTCATTCAAAACGTAAGAAACAGGAATGATTTTAAGGTGTATGATAAAACACGCTTAAAAGCGAAACGTTTGCACAAAAGCGAAACTGAGAAATTCTTCGCTGAAAACAATGGAATGAAATATGGTGTTTCAGTTAGTTTTCCTGAAAAAACAAGCAAAGTTAAAGACGGTGTTATTGATGAGAATTTCATAATAAACTATACATACAGCTTAGATTTCATTAAGCAAAACTGTGACCCATATTCGCTATTTCAAAATTTTAAATTTTTATTCGAATACATTGACCTTCAACATAGAATTAATCTTGTAAGCAAGAAAAATAAAATGGGCGTATTTGAAAGAATTATGGGCGTCCATTCCCAAAATGAATACAGAGGAGGAACAGAATTTAATCTAATGGAGATGACCTCGCATCTTCAAATAGTAGCCTACAATAAAGTACTTAGCGACTTAGGTATCTTGTTGGAAAATGTTTTGCATCAAGTTTTCACTTCATCATTCCAAGAAAAGTTCGAGTTTGCAAACAATGCAAGTTTCTCAATACCTACAGCTATATCATACTTCGAAAAAGTAAGATTACTAGCTCCTGAGTTTGAGTCAGTATTAAAACAATTCAAACTTTTTGTTGAAGACGGAAGTATAGATTTTGAACTTTTACAAATTTCATCTAATCCAACCGCCATAAAAGACATTCCTAGCTTAATCAAAAGTAAGTATTTATACTTCAACGAAGAAAATAAAGAAATGGTGGGTTGTATAAATCTGTTCTTCTCTGACCAAACCTTACTTGCTTTTGTTGAACCCTTTAAAGAAAAGCATTATCATACTTTTTTCGATTTACTTGCAAACGAGGAAGTAAAATATAGCAGTTATGAGGCACATCAAAAACCTCAATTAAATTATTTAATTGACAAAGGGTTTATAAATATTGACAGCAACGATTTTATTCAAATCACAAATCCAGCAAGAGTAATAATACTTAAAGATTTATATCTCAATGAAGTTGCTTCTTTCTATCGTTATTCGTTTGAATTGCGACAAGAAGCCCAACAGATGGAGGTTGAGAAAATTATATTCTTTGATAGCACTTTGTTTTCCAAACCAGAACAAGACTATTTTAATTATTTCCTGAACAAAAGTGAATTTACAAATGGCTTAGATTTAAGGAATAGTTATTTACACGGAACTCAAGCAAAACCGGATGAAATACAAAAGCACGAGTATGCCTATTTTACATACTTAAAACTGCTAATCTTGACATTTTTGAAAATAGAAGATGATTTAATAATTTATAAAGCGGTTAAAAATAGAAAATGAAAGGGCGAACTGCTAACATCGTGTATAAAACATTGGGATTAAGGTGGTTAAATCAAGCGTTCTGCCCCGCATCGGCGTTTGTGTCGGTGGATAGAAACGAAGCCCGCAATCCCCAACGTTTCATACACGCAACCGTTAGCCACAACCAAAACGAAGATCAGCGAACATAAAATCAAATAAACAAACATGAGAACAATATTGAGAATATTAATAGCAACAACATTTTTGATAATAGCCTGTGATAAGGAAAAGGTGGGAATCCCCAAATTACCTAATTATGGAAATATACAGGGAAATAATCAATCTGGTTATTTCCTTGAGACCTTAGCTAATCCAATTTCTATTGAGATTTCTAATCCCAATATTCATAGAGTTGAATACCATGTAACAAAAGGAGGCGGAGCAGTTCTTCAAGAAAAACATATCAAGGGTGAATTATATTATTCGGCCTGTAATGATTCAAATACGTATATTTCAACTGTCTTCGAGGTAAATGGATTTAATCAAAAGGTTACTTTATGCAATAAATGGCTTTTAGGGTGTGAAATTGAAAATGAATTAATGGTCTTTTTAATTGATACAAACTATATAAAACCAGTTGATACTATAGTTTTTACTGCAAGTGCAATAAAAAGAGAGAATTGGAATAGAGCATGCGGATTTGATATTTTTAAATCACCATTTCCTGATCCAACCGACTTTAGTTTTGATGGAGGTAAACTTGATATAAACCCAAATGGAGATATTTGGCTACTTAATTCTTATCCTGTATATAAATCAACTGATAATGGTCAAACATTTGAAAAGATATACAATGAAGTACTAAAAGAAAATCAGTATTCTATAGATGATGCCGCAATTAGTCCAAATGGTCGAATATTTTTTGGTACTAGGAATAATGGAATTATTGTTTCAAAAGATAATGGTAAGAATTGGAATTATTCAAATATTGGATTATCATCAAAGTACTACATTAGACGATTTGAATTTTTCAATAATACAGAATGCTTGTGTAATTCAGCCGCAAATGGTATTTTCTATTCAAACAATATGGGAGATAGTTGGAAAAAGCTTAATGTCAGTTACAACCATTATGAGATAAACGAATATTTAAGTGTTGTAAAGATTGAAAACACCATATTAATGATTGATGAATGGAGTCATCTAATAAAATCCTCAAACAATGGAGAGACATGGGAATTAGTTGGTTATTATATTTCAGATTATAACAATTTATGTGAGCTTGTAACTTATGAAGGTGCTGTTTACGCAGAAACTGAAAAGGGAGGGACTTACTCAATTTTTAAATCGGTAGATAAAGGAAATTCTTGGATTAAAATTACTGATATTCAATGTTATAATGAAATCAATGTAAAAAACGTATTAAATCCAGAAAGACTTTTTTATTATGTTGACAAGCCCTGCAATTCACTTTATGATGCAAAAAAAATATACTACATTGACGTAAATGGACAAAAAGGTACTTTGATTGATAATTTACCAGATAAAGGTTTTAATGATTTCATTGTACTTCCTAGTGGGAGAATGATTTTATCTCCATCTGAAAAGGGAGGGTTATTCTATAAAGATTGAAAATTGGCAGTGGCTAACACAGTGTATACATCATGCGGGTTTCAGAGGTTTTCGAGGGTTCTAGCTCGTATTTAGGTTTTCCCTCGGTGGACAATAGTAAAGCATTGAAATCCCGCACGCTACATGGCGCCTGGCGTTACCTGCAAGGTTAAAAGAACAGATTCACTATGAAAATTAAGCAAGTAAAATTAAAAAAAGCTGGACTTATCCCGCTGAGCGGAGAAAAAATCAGCAGATATGAACCGAGCATGTTAGTTAAACACAAACACGGATGGAAATCTCATATGCGAGTTCCATCCGACCTTAATCCAAAATTATTTACGGATGAAACAGTATTTAAAAAACGATTTTGATTTCTCAAAACTAATTGATGTATTTGATGAATTACCAATTTGGTCTGCTCCATTTGGACTTAAATTGCTTGATTATATCAATTATAAAACAAACATTTCAGCAGTTGACTTAGGATTTGGGACAGGTTTCCCATTGACTGAAATTGCTTTGCGACTTGGTGATAGTTCTGTAGTTTATGGAATTGACCCATGGAAAGATGCAATTGAAAGAGTTAATAAAAAGGTTAATTATTACGGTTTAACAAATGTTAGGATTATTGAGGGTGTTGCTGAATTTATCCCATTGGATAACGATTCAATTGATTTAATTACAAGTAATAATGGGATTAATAATGTTAATGATATAGATAAGGTCTTATCAGAATGTTCAAGGATTATAAAACAAGGTGGACAATTTGTTCAGACCATGAATACAGATAAGACTATGTTCGAGTTTTATGGACAATTAGAACAAGTACTATCGGATTTGCACATGGATAAAGAGATTGATTTAATGCGTCAACATATTTTGTATAAACGACCACCGATTGATAAAATGATTTCAATGATTCAAAAACATGGATTTGGAATTAAGGATTTGGAACACGACCAATTTAATTATAGATTTGCTAACGGGACAGCACTGTTAAACCACTATTTCATTCGTTTAGCCTTTATGGATTCATGGATTAAATTATTGCCTTCGGATAAAGTTGAACAAATATTTGATACAATTGAATTAAGATTAAATGAGCAATCAAAGATATTAGATGGGATAAAACTTAGTATTCCCTATGTATTGATAAATGCGATAAAAGAATAATAATTACGTGGGCTAATAAATAGGCACGAAGTCCCGGCTGAGCGGCAAATGCTTTACCGCCCGGAACAAAGCGGAATTTACAATTCCGCAGAATAAAAAGTAAAAATGAAGTAAATGAAAACAGAAAATTACAAATTTTCTAAAGTTCCGAGCAGAATTGCAACCTAGCTCAAAGAACCAAGCTGCAACTGAAGCAAACAAAATCCCTGCTTAACTTGTTTCATTGCCATAAAGTTTTTTAATCATGGCAAAAACAATCATCCATTCAGCCAAAAGCCGCGGGCATGCAACCCATGGATGGCTCGATACTTTTCATACTTTTAGTTTTGCAAATTATTACAATCCCGAACGCATTCATTTCGGTGCATTACGAGTACTGAACGACGATACTATCGAAGGAGGGATGGGTTTTGATACCCATCCTCACGACAACATGGAAATTATTACCATCCCGCTTGAAGGAGATCTTGAACACAAAGATAGCCTGGGGAATACAGGAGTAATAAAACATGGTGACGTACAGGTAATGAGCGCAGGAACAGGCATCCTTCATAGTGAGTACAATAAGAACAAAGATAAAAGAGTACAACTGCTGCAGATTTGGATTTTCCCAAACCGCAAAAGCGTTACCCCCCGTTACGATCAAATTACCTTGCATCTTTCCGACAGGCAAAACAAATTGCAGCAAATCCTTTCTCCCAATCCTGGCGATGCCGGTGTATGGATTTACCAGGATGCTTGGTTTCATATTGGAAAATTCGGCAAAGAGTTTGGCAGCGATTATACCCTCAAATCAAAAGGAAATGGGGTTTACATCTTTGTAATAAGCGGTGAAATTACCATAGATAATCAGGTGCTCAACACACGCGACGGAATGGGTATCTGGGAAACAAACACATTCTTCATCAAAGCCTCCAGCAATGCTGAATTTTTGCTGATGGAGGTGCCTATGCAATGGTAATTACTCCTGTAAAATTATTCAATATATTGCTCTTTTTATGCTTCTCGGCATTCTGCAGACTAAATTGCTACCTTTGCCGACTACATAAAAAAATCCAGCAATTTATCCCATGCGAAAAAAAACATTTCCGATAATAGAAAAAGTACTTTTTACCGATGCCGGAGCCGAAGGGATGTCGGTTGCGCGAATTAACACGATGGTTTTATTCGTACCCAACGTGGTTCCCGGCGATGTAGCTGACGTGCAAATTACCCGTAAAAGGAAATCGTATATGGAAGGTAAAGCCATTGCTTTTCATTCTTATTCAACTGCACGCACAGAGCCTGGCTGCATACACTTCGGGCTTTGCGGAGGTTGTAAATGGCAAAACATGGACTATGCCCACCAGTTATTGTACAAACAAAAGCAAGTGGAGGACAATTTCCGCCGTATCGGGAAGTTTGATTTCCCCGTTGTCTTGCCCATTTTAGGCTCTGAAAAGAAATATTTTTACCGGAACAAACTGGAATATACGTTTTCAAACCACAAATGGTTTACCACCCCTCCTACTGGCGAAAAAGAAAGCAGCCTGGGTTTGGGTTTTCATATGCCCCAACTCTTCGACCGTGTGCTCGACATTACCGAATGCCACCTGCAACCGCATCCTTCCAATGCCATACGATTAGAGGTAAGGGCATATGCGGTACAAAACAATCTGGATTTTTTTGATGCGCGAAATCACACGGGTTTTTTAAGGAATATCATTATCCGGAATAATGTTGCAGGACAGTTCATGGTTATCTTGGTAGTTAATGAAGATTTACCCAATAAATACCAGCCTCTGCTTGCACACATAGCTTCCGTTTTCCCTGAAATAGTTTCGCTTATGTATGTTGTAAACGAAAAGAAAAACGATACTATTTCCGATTTGCCTGTCAGGTTGTACAGCGGAGAACCTTTTCTGATGGAAAAAATGGAAGACTTACAGTTTAAAATAGGTCCCATTTCCTTTTACCAAACCAATCCCGGCCAGGCAGAAACTTTGTACAAAGTTGCCCGGGAGTTTGCTGATTTACACGGTAACGAAACAGTTTACGACCTTTACACCGGAACTGGAACCATTGCAATTTTCGTTGCCAGTAAGGCAGCAAAGGTGATAGGAATAGAATATGTTCCTTCGGCAGTGGAGGATGCCAAAATAAATGCAGGAATTAACGGAATTTCTAACGCACATTTTTTTGCCGACGACCTGGCAGCACTTTTTACTGATAATTTCGTTGCAGAACAAGGGTATCCTGATGTCGTAATCACAGACCCGCCCCGTTCGGGCATGCATCCCAAAGTGATAGCACAATTATTGCAAATTGAACCAAAACGCATAATATATGTAAGTTGCAATCCTGCTACCCAGGCACGCGACATCGCATTACTTGCCGAAAAATACAGTGTGGAAAAGGTACAACCTGTGGATATGTTCCCGCATACCCAGCATGTGGAGAATGTTAGTCTTCTTGTCAGAAAATCATAACGACATGTAAGATGTATAATGGTTTTCGATAATAGCCGGAACCATATCTGCGTCAAAGCTCATTCCATCCAATTCATAATGTGCCTGTTTGTAATAATACTCGCGTTCGGCAAGTTGGTTTTTTACAAATAACGCCACTTCTTCGTCGGTTTTGCCCATAAGCAAAGGGCGTTTGGTTTTCGAGGCTGCTAAGCGGTTTATCAATACACCCTCCTGCATTTTAATGTAAAATGTAATGCCGGTACGGTTCATCCATTCCATGTTATTGTTAAAACAAGGAGTTCCGCCTCCGGTGGAAATAACATAATTTTCATTTTCAGAAAGCGAACGCAATACGTTACTTTCTATTTTCCGGAAAGCATCTTCACCATATTTAAGAAAGAAGTCGAAAACACTGAGCCTATATCGGCTTTCAATTTCCTGGTCAAGGTCAAAAAAATCAATATTTAATCTGTTAGAAATCCTATTTCCCTGGGTAGTTTTCCCACTTCCCATGTAGCCTACCAGGAATATTTTTTTTAGATTATTCACAATTATTTAAAAATAAATCATATAAAATAAGAAGAAATCCAGTAGCATTTTTCAGTATCAAAGTCTCTGCTCATTAAAAGTTTCTTCAGAAGTTTGTTTTTTAACTGCACAAATGTAAGAATAAAAAACGGCAGAAAGATTATCAGATTCATCATTTCAAAGGTTTAAGAAATCTTTCATTGTAAAAACACCTTTTTTATCTTTAACCCATTCTGCAGCCGACAAAGCTCCGGTTACAAAACCACTTCGGTTGTACGCCGAATGGGTAATGGTTATGTTATCCGATGACGATTCATAATGCACTGCATGGGTACCCGGAACAGTTCCTGTTCTTTCAGAGAGGATAGAGAGGGTATCAGCATCATTAGTAGCCTGGTTTACCCATTTTGTTTTTCCGGGATTACATTTCATAATATCGTGGGCAAGCGTAATGGCGGTACCACTGGGCGCATCCAGTTTGTGAATATGGTGTACTTCTTCTATGCCGATACCATATTCCGGATGTTCCCGCATTAAAGTTGCCAGTAATTTATTAATCTCAAAAAATATATTTACCCCAATGCTGAAATTTGAAGCATAGAACAATGTTCCGTTTTTTTCGTTACAGTATCCGGTTATGTATTCCAAATGGCTTAGCCATCCCGTTGTGCCACAAACAACCGGAACCTGATTATCAAAACATCTTTTCAGATTATCAACAACAGCATCCGGGGTTGAAAACTCAAGGGCAACATCGGCAGTGATAAAAGCACTTTGCTTTACGCTCCACTGTTCCGAATTATCAATGCGAGCGCAAATTTCATGACCTCGCTCTATGGCAGTTTTTTCAATCTCCCTACCCATTTTTCCGTAACCAATAAGTGCTATTTTCATCCGTAAATAATTTTAAATTAAGGTCGGATGGAGCTCGCATGTGAGATTTTCATCCGTGTTTGTGTTTAACGAACATGCTTGGTTCATTTGTTATTAATTATTAATATGGTTTAAAATATTTTCATTTGGTTTCGAATCCGTATCACTTATGAGACCAATACAAAATAAACATTTTAAAATCTGAAAGTTAAACGAACACCCGGTTGGGGCTGAAAAGATAAAGGTTTGCATTGTATTGCAGGTTCAATATGCATAGACAAATCATCACTGATGTCGTAGTCGAAAAAATGGGCATCCACTGTAGCATCAACTACATTCAATAGATACCAAACTCCGGAAAGAATATACGTAAGTTCCAATCTTCGTCTGTAATAATCTTTTGCTGTTAACAATTGGTCCTGATTATATTTACCAACATACGGGTTAGAAATGGGGCTGGTATCCCCGCTGGCTACATAGCGATATGCTTCCTTGAATTTACTGTATTCATCATTATTTGTTAAAAGATAATAACCTAAAACACCGAATCCTGCATATATTACAGGTATTTTCCAGTACTTATGGTTATATGCCTGCCCCAGTCCTGGTAATACCATAGAAAACACCGTGGCTTTATGAGGCGAATGTGTAGGCTTTATATTTACAGCTTTTTCTTTTACAATTGAATCAGAAGTTATTGGCTTTTGAGCAAAAGTAGAGCAGCTAAATACAAACAACAATAATAGTATTATTACAAAACAACTTTTTTTAATAGCCAAAATAAATTTGATAAATTAATTTTTATAAAAAGATACTTAAAATAGTTAGCTGTTCATTAAACTGATAATCCTGTCAAGCTCCTTTGCCGAAGAGAATGGGATTACAATCTTTCCTTTTCCTTTATCAGTTACAGTAAGGTTAACTTTAACCTGGAAACGGAATTTCAGCACTTCTTTCACTTTGCTTAATTCATCCGGTAAGACAATATTTTTATCCTTTTTAGCTTGTGATTCAATATCATTTAATTTACGAACCCATTCTTCCACTTTTCTTACCGGAAGGTCCTTTTCAAGAATATTTTTCAGAATGGTGAGTTGTTTTTCCACGTCATCCACATTGATGAGGGCTCTTGCATGCCCCATGCTGATTTTATTGTCACGTAAGGCAATTTGAATTTCCGGAGGCAATTTCAACAAACGCAGGAAGTTAGTTATTGTGCTACGATTTTTCCCTACCTGGTTGCCCAATTCTTCCTGTGTAATTTCACATTCTTCTATCAATCGTTTGTAACTAATGGCTATTTCCATAGGATTCAGGTTTTCGCGCTGTATATTTTCAACAAGTGCCATTTCGAGCATTTGTTTATCGTTTGCCACCCTTATATAAGCAGGGATATTTTGCAAACCGGCAATATGCGATGCCCGCAACCTTCGTTCACCCGAAATCAATTGATAAGTATCAAAACCCATCTTTCTTACAGTGATGGGCTGAATAATACCTTGCTCCCGAATAGATTGTGCCAATTCTTCAAGAGCTTCAACTTCAAAATCTGTTCGAGGTTGGAAAGGATTGGCTTCAATAGCGGAAACAGGAATATTTGCAATGGCACCTGCTACATAATTCCCGGAAATATCGGTGGATGTTATGTCGGTTTCAGGACTTTCCAGTATTGCACTTAACCCCCTGCCGAGGGCTTTTTTTTTAGGGTTCATTGGCAATATCTATTTGTTTGTCAGATGAATTAATTTTTGTAAGAGAATTTTTTTGCAAAATCTCGCGGGCAAGATTTAGATAGTTGACAGCACCTACGCTACTTGCATCGTGCATAATAATGGTTTCACCAAAACTGGGAGCTTCACCTAATCTTGTATTTCTGTTGATTAACGTTTCAAAAACCATTTGTTGAAAATGGGTTTTAACTTCTTCCACTACCTGGTTCGACAAACGCAACCGAGTATCATACATGGTTAGTAAAATTCCTTCAATATCTAACTCGGGATTTAAACGGGATTGTACAATTTTTATAGTGTTGAGCAACTTGCCAAGCCCTTCCAAAGCAAAATATTCACATTGAACGGGTACTATAACAGAGTCAGCTGCGACTAAAGCATTTACAGTAACCAAACCCAATGATGGCGAGCAATCTATTACAATAAAATCATAATCATTTTTTATGTGTTGAATAACATTTTTCATCATTTTCTCCCTATGTGGCATGTTAATCATCTCAATTTCAGCACCAACAAGGTCAATATGGGCAGGTAATAAATCCAGGTTAGGAGTGGAAGTGGAAATGATTACATTTTTGGGGTCAATATCATCGAGCAGGCATTCATAAATGCTTGTTTTGATAATTTTGGGGTCAAAACCTACACCAGACGTTGTATTTGCCTGAGGGTCTGCATCAATTAATAATGTGCGATATTCCAGTACGGCAAAACTCGCACTTAAATTGATTGCAGTAGTGGTTTTTCCAACCCCTCCTTTTTGATTGGCAATAGTTATGACTTTCCCCATAAAAAAACTACTCTATATAAATGAATTTATGCTATTTAAAAAATAAAATAATGATGTAACCCCCATCTGTCATTTTCTTTTCAAATGATTGCACAAAAATACACGTTTTAAAAAAACTTTGCGTAAAGGATGGTAAATGTTAATAAGTTTTGTGCAAGGTGATAAAAATGCCACGCAGCGAACTTAATCTTTTTTCGTTCATTTATATATAACATCTTCTAAATCAGAATTCTTTGTTTCAATATGCACAAATTCTTCATGAGGGGTAAGTAACAGATTTTGGGTAGCATTTTCCTTAACTGCTTTCAGTCCGCTTATAAACTTTTCAAGTTGATCCAAATAAAGCAGAATTTTGTTCTTATGATAGTAAAACTTACCGCTTTCGCTGTTATATAGCTTTTTGCTTTCTGTAATTATTAAATAGTAGTCATTATTTCTAGTCAATTTTATATCAAAAAAATACGTCCGTTTTCCAGCCTTTACTAATTTGGAAAAAATAACTTCTTGTTTGAAAATTTTTTCTGGTTCTTCCATGGTTTACAATGAATTACTAAATAAATAGTCGGGCATAAAAGCTACAAATAAACAAACTAAAAAAATTTATTTTTAGTATTTTTTGTTTAAAAAAAACAATTCAAAACTGAACCGCAATATACTTCTTTTTTAAATCCAAAAATATTCCTAATATTATTTTAAATTTGCAGTCGTTTTACTTTTTTGCGAAAACAATTTTTACCGCTCATTTACATATACTTATGCTAAACAGACGATATCTTCGAATTAAAATAATGCAAGCCTTGTATTCTTTTTTACAATCTGAAAATGAAGAGGCAGACAATGCCGAACGTCAGTTAAAAAAAAGCATTGAAAAACTCTACGAATTATTCATCTTCCAACTCAGTATTTGCACAGAATTGGTAGACTTTGCAGCCAACCGATTTGAAGACGCTAAATTAAAATTTTTCCCAACTGCCGACGAGCTTAGCCCTAATACTAAATTTATTGATAATCAATTTATAAAACTTTTATCGCAGAACATTGATTTTAGAAGAAAAATTGAATATTACTCCATAAACTGGTCAAATGATATTGAATTCATTCGTAAATTATTTCAACAAATTAAAGAAAGTAAAGTCTATCAGGAGTATATTGCATCAGACAACATTAATTTACAAGAAGATATACATTTTTTTAAAACTATTTATAAAAAACATATTTTTACTTCCGAAATTTTGCAAAGTATTTGCGAAGAACACAGCATTTATTGGGTTGACGATTTTGATACTGCTGCGGTTTTTGTAATAAAATTTATTGATTCAGTAGGTACTGCTTTTGATTCTTCAACTCTGTTACCAACATTATTTAAAAGTGACGGAACAGACGAAAAAAATGAAGATGAATTATTTGTAAAGAATTTATTTCGAAAAACCTTCGTTAACAGCAACCGGTTTGATTCTTTGATAGCCGAAGCACTCAAAAACTGGGAGCTCGAACGTATTGCCTTAATGGATATCATCCTCATTAAAATGGCATTATGTGAATTCATTGATTTTCCATCTATTCCGGTAAAAGTAACAATGAACGAATACATCGAAATTGCTAAAATGTACAGTACTCCGCGAAGCAGTATTTTTGTTAACGGAATATTAGATAAATTGGTGGTAGATTTGAAAAATCAGAAGAAAATTGTTAAAATAGGGAGAGGTTTGATGGAATGAAAATCTCAGAAAGTAATGTAATTTTCAGAGACTTCAACCAAAGTGATTTTGAACAAATTGAATCGCTTTGGTTTGAAATCGGGCTTGGAAGCAAACAAAGAGCAGATGACGCAAACGTTATCATGCATACTCTTGCCCGGGGAGGAAAATTTATTGTTATGGAAAGTTCCGCTTCAGAAATAATGGGCACATCATGGATAACCTCCGACGGAAGAAGAAGCTACCTTCATCATTTTGGCATTAAGAAAAAATACCAGCACAAGGGCTGGGGAAAATTATTGTTACAAAAAACTCTTCACTACATCAATGAAATGGGTTTACAGGTAAAAATAGAAGTACATGCAGAAAACATATATGCAATTCGACTGTATGAAAAAATGGGATTCAAACCATTAGGTAATTATAATATATACATAATCAGAAATTTAAATAATACTAACTCTATGGGTACAATGTAAATTCCTTGCAGAAATTTTGTAGTTTTGCAATCCAAACTTCCACATTAAATGAAAAAACAATTCATACTTTGTATTTTAGTAATCTTTGCCGGACTTTATAATTCCTGTAAGAATAAATCAGCAGAAACAGAAGAGCAAATTTCTACCGGAATAATCAATAATCCCAATTCTGCATCAGCAGACAATACTTCCAGTTCCGTTCCGGTTATAGCTTTCGAAAAGGAAGAACACGATTTCGGCAATGTAATTCAGGGAGAAAAAGTTTCCTTTTCTTTTAAATTCAAAAACACTGGGAATGCCGATCTTGTAATATCAAGTGTAAGCACTTCATGCGGTTGCACTGTTCCACAGTACCCCAAACAATCAATTAAGCCAAATGAAGAAAATTATATTACCGTTCTTTTCGACAGCCAGGGGAAAAAAGGATTTCAAAATAAAAGTATTACAATAGTTGCCAATACCCAACCCAGTACCAAGGTATTACACATTGAAGCACAAATAACTGAACCATAATCAAATAACTACTATAATTAATACACAATGAATATGTTACAAACAACCTTACTCATGGCACCACAGCAACAAGGATCTGGTGCAAGCCCTTATTCTTCTTTAATTTTTCTCGGTTTGATAATTGTAGTTTTTTACCTTTTCTTTATACGCCCCCAGGTAAAACGTTCAAAAGACCAGAAAAAATTTCGTGAAAATTTAAAAATTGGTGATAAAATTATTACCATTGGAGGTATTCATGGTAAAATTGTTGAAGTGCAGGAAAAAACCTTCTCGATTGAAGTTGAAAACCATGTACGGTTAAGAATTGAAAAATCAGCCGTTGCGATGGACACCTCAGCTCAACTCTCCGAAAACAAATAATTCAGCAGATTAAAAAGTACTTGTTAAAACGATGAGGGCCTCAGATACCGCAAACAAAATAAAACTTCGGTTTAAAGTTACGGTTTTCATCGTTTGTTTAATTATTTCCATTTGTACCTGGCTTGTTATTAAACTTTCAAAAGACTACAATGTAATTCTTGACTATCCGGTAACTTTTTCCCATTTTCCCAAGGAATTGGTAATGATAAACCAAATAGATTCAAACCTTCACCTTAATGTTTCTATCAAAGGTTTTGAATATATTTTCAAGAAATATTTTATAAAGAATAAAAATCTTAACATCCAACTTCCTGATTTGAGTCCCAGTAAAAAAAAAGAGGACTATCACGCTCTTTTGCTAACTTCCGAATTGCTTTCGCAGATACAAACGCAAACCAATTTAAGCAATAGGCTTATTTCCATTCAACCTGATACGCTTTTTTTCAGAATGGAAAAAAGACATTATAAAAAGGTACCCGTACACCTCAATCTGAACCTTGAGTTTAAAAAACAGTATCAGCTTTATGACAACATTGCATGTGAGCCTGATAGCATTATAATATCCGGCACTTTAGAAGAAATTTCTAAAATACAAAAAGTAGAAACACAAAAAAAAGGGCTCAGTAATGTGGAAAAAAGCGAGACCTTCTCTGTCAAAATAAAAAGGCCTAAAACACGGGTGCCTGTAAAATTATCGAAAAATACTGTTAATGTGTTTGTTCCTGTTGAAAGGTTTACGGAATCTTCCTTGTTATTACCAATTGATTTGAACATGTTTCCCGAATATCATTTGCGGACTTTCCCTGATAAAGCAAAAATAATTTTCAGGGTAGCCATGAAAGACTATAAAAAAATAGACCCGGCTATGTTTGCAATAACAGTTGACCCCGTGGGTATTACAACAGGAGCTAGTAAATTGGATATTGTTGTCCACAAGTATCCTTATTTTATTTCTAATATTGTTATTGACCCAAAATCTGTAGAGTACATTTTGTTAAAATAATGATAAAGATAGGACTTACCGGCAGTATAGGAAGTGGAAAGTCAACTGTAGCTCAGATTTTCAAAGTATTGAATATTCCTGTTTACCATGCTGACCAGGAATCCAAGAAATTTCTGGATGACGAAACGATAAAACAACAATTACGTAAATGCCTGGGAAATAATATTTTTAAAAATACAGGATTGATTGACAGGGTTTTATTGGCAGAAGTTGTTTTTAATTCTTTTGAAAAGCTTGCTTTCCTTAACAGTTTGCTCCATCCCATGGTAAAAAAAGATTTTCAGCTATGGGCAATACATCAACAGGCACCTTTAGCTGTTTTAGAGGCTGCTATACTTTTTGAAAGCGGATTTAATAACTTATTTGATAGAATTATTACAGTAAGTGCCCCTGTAAATATTCGAAAACAAAGGGTTATAGAAAGGGATTTTCTTTCGGAGAAAGATTTTTTTCTTAGGGAACAGCACCAATGGGGTGATGAAAAAAAATGTAGCCTTTCTGATTTTATAATAATAAACGACGATCAGCATTTGATTGTACCTCAGGTTTTATCTATTTATAACCAGATTATTCAGGATTATCCTCCCCATGAACCAGTGAAACCATGAATTTTTAAACAAATGTACCTGATGAACGTTTTATATAACAATACATTTCTTTTCAAAAAAACAAATCAAAAAAATCTGATCAAATCATTATAATAATAAACTCTAATTTAATGGAAATCTCAAAAAACAAAGTTGTAACGTTGAGTTATGTATTAAAATTAAATGATAGCCAAGGCGAAATTGTAGAAACAGTAACCAAAGACCAGCCTTTTGTACATATGTTTGGTACAGGAAATCTTCTCGAATCTTTTGAGCAGAAACTTAATGGGAAAAAAACTGGTGAACTTTTTGAATTTGCACTTACCTGCAACGAAGCATATGGGAATGTGAATGTAAATGCCGTAGTGAATCTCCCTATTAGCACTTTTATTGTTGACGGCAAAGTGGACTACAATTTACTGCAGATAGGGAATGAAATTCCAATGCAAAACCAAGATGGACAACCGTTATATGGCTTAGTTGTTTCCATTGATAACCAAACTGTTTGTATGGATTTTAATCACCCGTTAGCAGGAAAAAACTTACATTTCGATGGAGAGGTTATTAACGTAAGAGAAGCAACTCCGGAAGAATTATCGCATGGACATGCACACGGTGTAGGAGGACATGCGCATTAATTTAACAATTGCAAAAGAAAAACGGCTGCTCTTTTATTAATACCTGGTAAATCTTTTTTCCATTCATCTATTGTTTTTGTTGAAATATACTGTTTCGGAAGAGTTAAATCGCAGGCAATACACAGCAAAGTATTTTTTTGGCAGGTTTGCAATAAAGATGTAAGTAACTGCATATTACGATAAGGAGCTTCGATAAATATCTGCGTTTGATTTTCTTTTTTTGATTTTTGTTCTAATTCCTTAATCTTCAAAATCTTTTCTTGATTTTTGATGGGAAGGTACCCACAAAACGAAAAATTTTGTCCATTAAGTCCCGAAGCCATCAATGCAAGCAAGATAGATGACGGACCTACTAATGGTATTACTTCTATTTGCTTTTCATGGGCTAATTTTACTATTTTATTGCCAGGGTCGGCAACGCAGGGAACTCCTGCTTCCGACATCAACCCAATATCATTACCTTTTTCAACATCATTGAGATAACTGAAAATTGTATCATCCGGGGTATGTTCATTTAATTCCATGAAAACAACTTCATCAAAATTCTTCAAGTATCCTATTTTCCGAAGAAACCGCCGTGCTGTCTTCACTTCTTCAACAACAAAACCAGTAAGATGGGAAATGCGTGGCAACAATCCTGCCGGCAAAACATCTTCAGGGTTTGTATTGCCCAAGAAAGTTGGAATAAGAAATAATTTCCCGGATTTTTTTTTCAAGTTTATCAATTTAGTCCATTAAACATCTAACCGATTTCCCCAATACCTTTTCATCGTATGTATAAAAAACTGCATTAAAAGTATTAAGCATGTGAATTTGAAATGCATAGCCTGTTTCTTTGGAAGTAGAGCTCCAAAAATACACATAGGTACCTTTGTTGGCAAAACTTCCATCGGTCAAACGTTCACCACCCAACAAAGCATTAAAACCTGCCGAACCTCCGTCTTTTAGAAAAATTGCGGCATAAAGGTTACCTCCCAGGTATTCAACAAGTGCGCTCCATTCCGATTCCGTGGGAACATGCCAACCTACAGGGCAAATTCCCTGAGAGCCTTCTTCTTCTGTATAATTCATCATTTCATTCCACTGGTACAAACCTCCATACAAATTGCAGTTTACCTGGCTGTTTCCATAACAATATTTTTCAATTATTTCGTTATCAGCTTGGTTACTAGCACTGGTACTTGAAATAATCATTTCGCCAATGTCAATGTTTTCTGCCATCCAGCATTGCTGACCAATCACGACCGTAGTATACGATTTCCCATCACGTTCATCGAACAAAGTTGTGGGACATTGCTGAACAGAGCCTTGTGTCCGGAAGTGCCAGATAGCACTTTCTGAATTGTTACTATGATTATCGGAAGCAATTATTTTCCAATAATATGTTTTACCCGCTTCCAGAGTACCCGTATCATAGCTTGTTTCGCTTAAATCACTTGAAACAAGGGGAGGATCTGCAGAATCGCCGAAAAATATTTTATAAACAACCGGATCACCATCCGGATCGCTGCAATTCCAGGATAAAACAAGCTGGGTTAGTTGTCCTGTTGCATTGTTAGCAGGAATGGGATTAGAAGGTTTCGATGGCGGATTATTAACATAATCAGCCACAACAAAAGTTCTTGTGGTTACAGAAACATAACCCTGGCTATTTCTTACCTTCAAAATTACCGTTTTATTTCCTGGCAATACATAATGATAATGTACAATTGGTGTTGCTTTACAAACCGTATCCCAGACCCCATCACCGTTAAAGTCCCAGTAATATTCCTTGATAACTACTTCTGTACCTTCTCCTTTGTAACTTGGGGAAGCGTCAAAAGTAAAAATGGCATTAATATTTCCGTTTTCGGGGGTTACAGAAAATGCAGCAGTCGGTAAATCAATATTTTTTTTACAGGAAAAAAATAGAATTATCATGGATACAGATAACAGTAAAGCCCAATTTCTTTTGAACATAAAGCTATTTTTTAATAATTCATGATAATTAATTAATTTATCCTAATTATTTTTCTTAAAAATATAGTATTGTTAAGAATAAATTTTATATAAAACATACCGGAGGCTTTACCAAAATGAGTTTTATTAATTAAAAGATGATGTTCTCCGGCAGATTGTTCTTCGTTTGTAAGCAATTTAATAAAGTTTCCAGTTATATCAAAAAGCTCAATTTTTACATTTGATTGAGCAGGTAGTGTATAAAAAATCCATTGTTCATCATCAGAAGGGTTGGGAAAAACTTCTGTGCGATATTTGGCATCGTATTCATCAATACCGGTAGTTTTAACATACACAATAATACTGCTTGTGTCAGAATTGCAGCCCATCGGATCAATAGTAACAACATTTACTTCGCCGGTGCCTACTTCTCCCCAATGTACGTAAATATTATTAGTTCCCTGCCCTGCCGTGATGCTGCCATTGGTAACCCACCACAAATAAACAACATTAACGGTTTGGTTTACCGTATAGTTATAATATTCAAATTGTTTAACGGATTGTGGTCCAACAATAGAATAAGACTCCGGGCTTCCAAGTACTACTACTTTTTGAGAAGCCGAAGGGGTAGTGCTTCCATCATTAACAATTACCGTATAAATTGTTGTAGTATCTGGATATACCACTGGATTAGCAATTTGCGATGAAAAGCCAGCAGGAATCGACGACCAATAATAAGTATAACTTCCCGAACCGTATTGTGCATTAGCCTGAAGTTGAACCATCTTACCCCTACATACAGTATCCGGATCAGCAGTAACATTTATTTGAACCGGGCCCATTGTTACATTAACATCTATTTCATCACTGCTTATACAACCTGTTTCCTGATTTGTAACGTAAAGAATAAAGGTGATCGTATCTTCAAGAACAACTGTTTCTACATCCAGACTGTGTGGATTTGAAACCATGAAAGCAGGCTCCCATTGAATATAGTAAGTTCCTGCCGATGGGGTTACTGTTGCATGTAAGTTTGTACTATTCCCTATATATACTTCCTGGTCTTCTCCAGCATTAATAACAGGAGCATTATGTATAGTTATGTCGAGAGAATCTGTAACAAAACCACAACTCTGAAAGCCGTTAGCAGTTAGAATTAGCCGTACACTGCCATTAGCAATATCCTCGCTACCGGGTATATACACAGAATTTAAGGAAGATGTATTTGTAAAAGTACCATCCCCCCGCGTTGTCCAAAGCAAAGACTCATAGTGTAGGGCTGTTGCATTAAAATACGCAGAATCACCACTGCATATTTGCTGATCATTTCCTATATTTATTTCCGGTACTTGGTTGATAGTAATTGTCATTGCATCCACACCAGATGTTGTACAGGGCAATAATGACCATGCATATAACGATAGCGTAACTACTCCATCCAAGATGTCATCATTGCCGGGAGTATAAATTGCATTTAAACTATCAGAATGGTCAAACACGCCATCTCCGCTTGTTGCCCAGTTGCAAAAATTTGAAAACATTTTCGAACCATTCAACTGGTAAGTGTCTCCGGCACAAATTTCAGCATCTTCCCCGGCATTAGCTACTGCAATACTACTTATTTCGAGATAAAGACTATCAGATACATAACTTAAGCAGGGAGAAACAGAAAATGCCTTAACAATTAAAGTAACACCTCCATCGTTTATATCCTGACTTCCAATGGTGTAAGTAGCATCTAAACTATTTCCGTTAACAAATGTGCCATTGCCTGTTGTTTCCCATAAAATTGAACTAAAATTTGTGCCCTGCGCATTTAACGGGTAAGATGTTTCGTCTTCACAAACCAAATTATCTATACCTGCAAAAATCGAAGGTTGTTGTAGAATAGAAAGCGTAAGTGAATCTTCGGAATAGCCGTTGCACAGAGAAGTGCCATTAGCTTTTAAAGTCAAATACACATTACCATTCTGAATATCAATAGATCCAGGGTTATATTCTGTATTTAACGATGTTGCATCAAAAAAAGTTCCATCACCGGAAGTCATCCACAATACAGAGGAATAGTCAGTAGCAGAGCCATTGAGTTCGAACGACTGATCCATACATATAATGCCTGAATTTCCGGCATTTACAGTAGGAGCTAAGGCAAAACTTAATACCATGCTGTCTGTTTTTCCTTCAGGGCATGGGGTAATCGGTGTAACAGAAACAGTTAAGGTAACACTACGGTTTATCAAATCGTTTGTACCAGGGGTATATACGGGTGTAACTATGGAATCGTTGCTAAAACTACCATCACCCGAAGTTGTCCATTGCACATAAGAAAAGTGCGCTGCTGTAGATAGAATGGCATATGTAGCATTATCACAAATACTTGTATCAGGGCCAGCATTTACTTCAGGGAAGCTTTCTACCGTTAATAACATATTGTCAATCACATTGTTTGGACAGGAGCCTCCGCTTGAGGCTGTGAGAGACAGAACAGCCAGTCCATTTGCCTTATCAAGAGTACCCGGTGTATAATTAGGCGTAAAAATTGTATCATTATCAAAAAAGCCATCACCTGAAGTTGACCAGAGGATAGATGAAAAATTACTTGCTGAACCGCTTAAATTGTGAGTCCCGTTATTACAAATAGTTGCATCGGGACCTGCATTTACATACGCCGATTTAATAATCAGCAGTTGTAAATCATCTGAAACAATATTTGAACAGGGCGCAATAGGATAGGAAGTTAAAGTTAATATAGCAAATCCAGTCTGGATATCAGCAATTCCGGGGTAATATAAGGGATTTAAAATATAAGGATTACTAAAATAACCATCACCATCGGTCGACCATATTATAGTACTTTGATAAGTAGCTATCCCATTAAGGGAATATGAATTTCCCTGACAAACAGTATCATCATGGCCTGCCTGTGCAGTGGGAGGCTGGAAAACACTCACTTGTACGTCGTCGCTCACCATATTTATACTGTCTGTAACTGTTACGGTATAGGTAGTTGTAATACCCGGAATAACAGAAGGATTACGCAGGTTGGAAGTAAATCCGGGAGGAACCGAAACCCATGAATAGGTGTAATTACCAGTGCCTCCTGTAGCTACTGCATCTAATTGTGAAGCGGTTCCGGCACATACAGCAGTAGGGTTTGCCGTCGCATTAACAGAAAGCGGTTGTGCCAGACTTTCATTTTCAATAAAAAACATCAAGACACAAAAAACCTGTAAATAAACACTTATTTTGCATCTTCTGCGGAGAAAACGGGAAATACTGTATGCATGTAATATTTGGGGCATAAAAACTTACTTTTTTTAAAATTCAAATTTAATAGAAAAAATCAGAAAAACTCCACAGACTGCACCTTTTGTTGAAATCTATTTTCATTTGTTAATAAAATAATCAGGTTTCTTGCCTAATATTCCTATCCATTTATCATAAAATTGCATTTTTAACGTTACTGAATTAATAATTTATACTTTTACACACTAAAATAAATTTTCGTGAAAAAAAGAGTTACACTGGTTTTTGTTTGTTTAATAACATTTAATTGTCTAACTTTTAATAGCTTTGGGCAAATTGGAGGCGATTATACATATAAATTTCTTACTTTGCCTAATTCAGCACGTATTGCAGCAATGGGGGGCAATTTTTTAGCTATTTCTGATAATGATGTTGCATTAACATTGACTAATCCATCTCTTATTAGTAAAGAAATGAATAACCAATTAGCGTTAAGCATTGTTGATTATTATACTGATATTAACTACGGCTTTGCGATGTATTCACGAACTTTCGATAAATACGGAAGTTTTACCGGCGCCATGCAATATATTGACTATGGTAAGTTTACCTATGCCAATGAAAACGGAGAGCAGAATGGAAATTTTAATGCTGGAGAATATGCACTTCAATTAGGTTGGGGGAGAAAACTTGACTCATTGTTTACTATTGGAGCTAATGTAAAAGCAATATATTCCAACTTTGATGAGTACAATTCCTTTGGAATTGCAGTTGATGTTGCTGGAACTTATTATAACCCACGCACGTTTTTTACCATGTCGCTCATTGGAAGGAATATAGGCAGGCAAATAACTTATTATGACAACAATAACGAACCGTTGCCATTTGAATTACAATTTGGATTATCAAAACGTTTACAACACCTCCCATTTAGGTATTCAATTCTTATTACTCACCTCGAAAAATGGGATCTTACATACACAGACCCCAACGACAATACCAGCGTTGACCAGCTAACAGGAGAACCAAAGAAAGAAGGAGACTTTGATAAATTTGGAGATAAGTTGATGAGACACATTATCATAGGAGGTGAATTTATACCCACAAAAAACTTTAGTATCCGCTTAGGGTACAATTATCAGCGTCGGCAAGAAATGAAAGTTGAATCTAAAAGAGGTACAGTAGGCTTTTCCTGGGGTATCGGGTTCAGGGTTTCCAAATTTAATTTCAGTTATGCCCGTTCTGCATATCACCTTGAAGGTTCACCCAATTTTATTACCATTTCCACACACCTTTCCGATTTTTATAAAAAATCAAAATAAACTATTTCTGATCCTTTCGTGAATTTTAGTTATTTTTACTGCCTGTAATTTTTTTGGCATTGGAAGTAACGATTGATCCCCATTCAGGTTTTTGTTTCGGAGTAGTTAATGCCATTCAGGTAGCTGAAACCGAGCTTACAAAAAACAATCATCTGTATTGTCTTGGAGATATTGTTCATAACACAGAAGAAGTTAGTCGTTTAAAAAAAAAAGGACTTGAAATTATTGATCATCAATTATTCGAAAAGCTATATAATTGTAAAGTCCTTATCCGTGCACATGGGGAGCCCCCGGAAACCTATCGCATTGCCTTGCAAAATAATATAGAATTAATTGATGCTTCGTGCCCCGTAGTTCTTAAACTTCAGACAAGAATAAGAAAGGGTTACGAAGAAATGAAATTTGTTAATGGTCAGATAGTTATTTATGGCAAAGAAGGACATGCTGAAGTAAGGGGATTAGCCGGTCAGACACAAAATAAAGCAATAATTATTAATAATATTAACGACCTAGATAAGATTGATTATTCAAAACCAATTCGCCTTTTTTCCCAAACGACCCAAAGTACTAAAGGGTTTAATGAACTTATTGCCGGAATCAGCCATAGGGTTAACAATACTGATTATTCACAACACGGTACTTTTTTAGCATTCGACACCATATGCAGACAAGTTGCTAATCGGGCTCCGCATTTGAAAAAATTCTCAGCAAATCATGACGTTATAATTTTTGTAAGCGATAAAAAAAGCTCCAACGGATTATTTCTTTTCGAAATTTGCAATGCTGAAAATCCTAATACTTATCTTGTTTCTTCACAAAATGAAATAATACATTCCTGGTTTCAAAACGCTAATTCTATAGGTATTTGCGGAGCCACTTCTACTCCAATGTGGCTGATGGAACAAGTAGCTAATTATATCAATAATATTATAATTGATTCTATAAAATAAATTTTCAATATTATAATACATAATGTATTTAAACAAACTAACTCTTCATAATTTTAAAAATTATACATCAGAAGAAATTAATTTTTCTAATAAAATTAACTGTTTTATTGGAAATAATGGTGAAGGTAAAACCAATCTTTTGGATGCAATTCATTACTTATCCTTTTGCAAAAGCTTTTTTAATTCAATAGATTATTTGAATATTAGGCATGATGAAGATTTCTTTGCTCTACATGGATTTTTCACTATAAACGGAGGCACTCAGGACAATATCAGTTGCATCCAGAAAAAAAATCAAAAAAAAATATTTAAAATTAATCAAAAAGAATATGAAAGACTTGCCGACCATATAGGGCTTTATCCTTTAGTTATGATTTCTCCATATGATAGAGATTTAATCAATGAAGGTAGTGAAATACGCAGAAAATTAATTGACAGTGTCATTTCCCAATTTAATAGAACTTACCTGGAAGAACTAATACACTACAACAGAATCCTGTTTCAACGTAATGTTTTATTAAAAGAATTTGGTGAACGTAACATTTTCGATTATTCTGCCCTCGAAATCTGGGATACACAACTAATACATTTTGGTAATTTAATTCATGAAAAAAGAAATGTATTTCTTAGAGAATTTATACCACTATTTTCATATTACTATAAGTTAATGAGCAACAGTAAAGAAAGCATTGACATTGTGTATGAATCTCAACTAAACTATAATTCTTTTAATAAACTTCTTACCAACGCATTAGAAAAAGATAAAAATTTTCGGTTTTCAACAGTAGGGATTCATAAAGACGATTTGCTTTTCAACATTAATGGTTATCCTGTTAAAAAATTTGGCTCACAAGGGCAACAAAAAACTTTTGTCGTTGCAATAAAACTTGCACAATTTGAATATACAAAAAATAAAAAAGGATTTAAACCTTTGCTTTTATTTGATGATATTTTTGACAAACTTGATGATAGCAGGGTGGAAAAAATTGTTAAATTGGTAAGTGAAGACAATTTCGGGCAAGTATTTATCACAGATACGCAACTAAAACGTATTGAAAATATTTTTTCTCAACATGAAATCGAACATAAAATATTCTTTATTGAAAACGGTAAAGTTTCACAAAAATAGTTGACATAATTTTAAAGCAAGTCCGTATGTATTCTGACGAAAAACCCCTCAGGGAAGCTATTGAGGATTTCCTGAAAGCATTTAAACTTAATGATAAAATTAACCAATCGCGGATTATTGCTTCCTGGGAAAATGTTGTAGGAAAACTTATTGCAAAACACACAACAGATATTAAGATTAAAAATAAAACTTTATATATAAAACTTGACTCTCCTGCTATTCGTGAGGAACTTTCTTACGCAAAATCTAAATTAATTAAAAATCTGAATAAAAAAGCTGGGATCGAAATTATTTCAGATATTATTTTTCGATAATTTCTCTGCCAACCGTTTTCACATCAAACGCATCACGTAATGCGTTTCCAACAAGCATAAAAGCAAGCACCATCAACATAATAGCTATTCCGGGAATAATAGCTAAATAGGCATAATCCAAAATAATATATCCATAATTTTCTTTAATCATTGTGCCCCATGAAGGCATTGGGGGTTGAACCCCTATTCCCAAAAAGCTTAATCCTGCTTCAATGAGAATTGCAGAAGAAAAATTTGCAGCAGATATTACAATAATTACTCCCATTATATTGGGAAGAATGTGTTTAAAAATTGTTTTACTATTTTTAAATCCTAAAGCTTTACATGCCTCAACATAGTCCTTTTCTCTCAAGCTAAAAATTTGTCCGCGTGTAACTCTGGCTACTTCTACCCACATAGTCAATCCCACGGCAATAAAAACCTGCCAAAACCCTTTTCCCAAAGCAAAAGATATTACAATTACCAATAATAAAGTAGGAACAGACCAAACAACATTAATTAACCACATGATGGCATCATCAATCCATCCACGGAAAAAGCCCGCAAGTGAACCCATGAAAATACCAATTACGAGCGAAATTAATACAGAAATACACCCTACCGACAAACTCACCCTTGTTCCAATCATTAACTGACTAAGGACATCTCTTCCATAACGATCCGTTCCCAGTAAAAAATGTTTTCTTACTAAACTATTTTTATTTATTGTTTCTATAATTTTATTAACTGCTTTCTTATCTTTCGTTCCCGTATTTTCAAATACAATTTTTTTACTATTTGTTTTTAGGGTTTCATTTGCAGAAGTAGAAAAAATAACCTCATTTAATGGCAAATACGAAATGATGGCTTTAGCTTCATGTTTTCCAGAATAAATAGTATAATATATTTTATCATCACTAAATATATAACTATTTATTGGAATATAATTATATTCACTACTTTTACCATATATCATTTTTTCAAAAAAACTTACTTTTTTCTCAGTTTCTTTTTTCCTTACTTTAAGCATCAACACAGAAAAACCCGGTTTCTGTAAAGCAATTTCCAAAATCTGATTATTTGCGTATGGCGTTGCATCCGGAGTTATCAGGTATCCTGTAACTGCAATAAAAGTAGCAAAGGTTATTAAAGACAATGAAATAAGGGCAAGTCCGTCTCTGCAAAATTTACGCCAAGTTAATGCAGATAGAGAAGAACTACCTGCTTGGTATTTTTTCTTAAAAAACACAATTATAATATCTAATACGATTTATCACCTCCCAAAATACTACCTAAGAGCCCTCCGCCTATACCCGCAATACCCGATTTTTCATCCCTGTTCGACCAGCGGGCAGCATTAACGATTCTATCGGCTAACCTACTGAAAGGCAAGCTTTGAAGATAAACAAGCCCAGGACCTGTAAGTTGAGCAAGAAATAATCCTTCGCCACCAAACATAGCATTTTTAAAACCTCCAACAAACTGGATATCATAATCTACCGAAGGAGAAAAAGCAACAAGGCAACCGGTATCCACTCTTAGGGTTTCACCCTGACGTAATTCCCTTTTAATAATAGTACCTCCTGCATGTATAAATGCACGTCCTGTTCCGCTTAATCGTTGCAAAATAAATCCTTCCCCACCGAAAAGGCCTGCACCCATTTTTTTTGTAAAAGCTAGATCAATATCAATTCCATTTGCGGCACACAAAAATGCATCCTTCTGGCAAAGAAAAGTTCCGCCTAACATATCTAATTCTAATACAATAATTTTCCCGGGATAGGGCGCTCCAAAAGCCACGTGTCCTTTACCATAACCTGTATATATAAATGAAGAAATAAAAAAACCATCTCCGGATATCATACGCTTTAATCCCTTGAACAATCCCCCACCAGTACTGGTTTGCATTACAATTCCTTCTTCCATATACATCATTGCTCCAACTTCCGCTCTTACTCCTTCATTAGTATCAAGCTCTATTTCGACAATTTGCATATCGTTACCAAAAATTTTAAAATCAACTATATCAGTCATATAAATATATTTTATTTTTTCATTTTTGCAAATTTAAGGTAATTCTGCGTACAAACAATCAATCACAGATATTGAAAAAAGAAAAAATTATCGATTAATTTCCGTTTCAATTTATAAATAAAAGAAAAAATTACTATTTTTGCACTCCTTTTCATGGTGGATATAGCTCAGCTGGTTAGAGCGTCGGATTGTGGTTCCGAAGGTCGTGGGTTCGAACCCCATTATCCACCCTAAAACATTGCAATTTACATATTTACAATGTTTTTCTATTTTATAAAGTAAGTAGCTTGTCAACGTACATTTATACTCATTCTTTTTGTATTATTGTTTATCCCGGAATAGTTTTAATCAATATTATTTTAATATTTATATAAACAAATCAATATATTTATATTGTAAATTTTATTTTTTTTGATTTACTATTAATAATGCATACATAATATGTTGATTAACATATTATTTTTAATTATTTATTATTTTATATTAAAATTTATATAATAAAGTATGTAACTTTGTATTAAGTTGTTAAAATTTTAAAATGTCCCATTTTAAAACTAAAGTATTTTTTTTGGGATTATGCATTTAAAATTTCAAAATCCTAACTACCTGATAATATTATATTTAAAAATAGTTAATTAACTGGCACATTAATTGAAAATTAATACTACCTAAAATTTACATAATTAAGTAAAAGATGAAAAAACTATTATTATTTTTGGTTATAGGGTTTGTCGTTTTTTCGGCATGTAAAAAAGACAATGATCCTGCAATAGTTCCCAATCCTACTCAAATGGAAGATTTGAAAATCAATAAAAATTTTGATTGGAAAACTTCAAAAGATTACCAGTTTACATTTACCGGAAAAGTAAATAAAGTGGTAAGAATTGTTTCATCTGATGGAACAATTTATCATAAAGCATTCTTAAAAGCCAATATACCTTACACTATAAAACTTTCGCTTCCATCTTATCAATCAATGATTTATTTGATGTATAATGGGCAAAGTACTGAGTGTGTTTTAGATAAAACAAACATTGTTTATAATTTTAAATAAATTGTTTATGAAAAATTTATATAAGTTTTACTTTAAAAAAACAGGGCTATTTGTTTTTATGTTTTTTTTGAGCACTTTTGCCATGGCAACGCTTACGCCCCCCTCTTTTAGCCCGGCAGCCGGAACATATACAGGTTTAGTTAATGTAACAATATCGTCCAGCGTTGGCAGTACTACCATAAGATATACGACGGATGGCACTAAGCCTACAGCTTCCTATGGTACTATTTATACCTCTCCGGTATCAATTACACAAAGTACTACACTAAAAGCAGTTGTATATAAAACAAATAACCCTGGAAATATAAGCACAGTTACAACCGGTATATACTATATAAAATGTAATGCACCCATTTTCAGTCCCGTTGCAGGAACTTATACCAATCCGCAAACTATTACAATTACCAGTAACACATCTGGAACAACCATACGATATACAACTGACGGAAGCACACCAACTCAAACTAACGGAGCCATTTATACAGCACCAATTACAATAAGCACATCTGCTTCACTTAAAGCAATAGCATATAAAAGCAATATGTTGGACAGTGATGTTACGAGTGGTATGTATATTATTCAAACTGAGCAGGTAGCCACACCAACCTTCAATCCCGCACCCGGTACTTACAATACCTTTCAGAATATAGTTATTTCCTGTGGAACCAGTGGATCCACAATACGATACACAACAGATGGAAGCATTCCATCACAAACTAATGGTACTATTTATACATCTCCGGTTGCGATTTCATCCACAACTACACTGAAAGCGATTGCTTATCATAACAACATGAATAATAGCGAAATTGCTTCGGGAGTTTATACTATTCAGTTGCTTCAAGCAGTAGCACCTGTTTTTAATCCACAACCCGGTACTTACACCACCATTCAACAAGTTACGATTAGTTCAACGACAACGGATGCTACTATTAGGTATACTACAAATGGAACAGCTCCAAGTTCAACGAATGGGACACTGTATTCTTCTCCTGTGGAAATATCAGAAACCACAACCTTAAAAGCCATTGCCTATAAAACCGGTATGATTAATAGTGATATAACAGCTGGAACATATACTATTCAGTTGGAGCAGGTTGCACAACCTTCATTTTCTCCCGCTGAAGGAATTTACAGTTCAGCCCAGGATGTTATTATTGCTACAACAACTTCCGGAGCTACCATCCGTTATACTACCGATGGCAGTACACCCGGCACAACCAACGGGACAGTGTATTCTTCTCCTGTTAATATAAGCAATACCACTACACTAAAGGCTATTGCTTATAAAACCGGAATGCTTAACAGTGAAATTTCTTTGGGAACATACACTATTCAATCATCGGGCTTATGTACAGTAACAAAATCAAATGGAGGAGGGTTTTCTACAACAATATCCTCTGTAAGTCAGAATTTAAATGGAACTTATACAATAGTGTTAACCGTTGAACATGATGGCTGCCCAGGTCCTGTTTGCAAGGAATTATCTCATTACTCCATTGAGGCAATTCCCAATACCTACTCAAATGTTTCCGTCCAAATTATTTCCGGTAACATGAGCTATGGAAATATTAACATGGGTCCTAATCTGGGAAGCGACCCTTTTCAGGGTTTTAAAATTGATAACACTTCCGGTATAGGAGATGGGCAAGCCGGTATTTTTACCGTAACTTATACCCTAAGTTCTTTACAAGCACAGAGAACATCCGCAAAAGCAGGTACTAATAGTCAAATAGCAAGTTTTACGCTTCAGGAATTTCAATACGTTTTTAACTGTGGCGTTACTAATACTGTAGCTACACCTACTTTTTTACCAACACCCGGAACTTACACAAGCACACAAACAATTTCAATTTCGACAGAAACAACCGGAGCAACTATAAGATATACTACTGACGGGAGTAATCCCTCAACAACTTCCGGTACTATTTATGCGGGCACTTTTGAAATCAGTTCTTCCACAACTATTAAGGCTATAGCCTATAAATCAGGCATGACTAACAGTGGCATCGCCACAGGAAGCTACATTATCAACTTAAGCCAAGTTTCTGTTCCCGTTTTTTCCCCGGTTGAAGGCACGTATGGTTGCGAACAAACCATTACCTTAATTTCTGAAACTGCTGACGCAACAATTAAATATACCCTTGATGGAAGCACTCCTACACAAACAAACGGTATCACTTATTCTGCCCCGTTTACTATCAGTAACACAACTACGGTGAAAGCCATTGCATTTAAAGCAGGAATGGCAAATAGCACTATGGTTACAGCAACTTACGCAATCGAACAAAATCAGGTAGCTGCGCCTGTGTTTTCACCGGTAGCAGGAAACTATACTTCTGCACAGCTTGTTACCATTACATCTGCAACTGAAAATGTCATAGTAAAATATACCATTGATGGTACAACTCCCAGTCAATCCAACGGAATAGTTTATTCCGAACCTATTACTATTAGCACCTTCACAGTATTGAAAGCCATTGTCTATAAAGACTGTGCACTCGATAGCGATGTTTTTTCCGGAATATACAATATTCAATCCGGAACAGGAACAGACAATGATCAGGATGGTGTGGCAGATGACGATGATGAATTTCCTTCAGATCCGGCAAGGGCTTTTAACAATTACTATCCTGCATATAGCTATGGAACATTAGCTTACGAAGACTTATGGCCAGGGAAAGGTGATTATGATTTTAACGACCTCGTTCTCGACTATCGTTTTAATGTTATCACCAATGGAAATAATAACGTTGTAGAGCTATTCGGAACCTTTGTAATCAATGCTTTCGGGGCTTCATTTGAAAACGGTTTCGGCTTTCAACTTGGCGATGCATCATTCAACCAAGCCGATTTAATAGTTACAGGATGTGAATTGACTGAAACTTACATTATGCTAAATAACAATGGAACAGAAGCAAATCAATCTATCCCCACAATCATAGTATATGACAATGCATACAAACAAATGCAGCATCCGGGTACCGGTATTGGTGTTAATACTGACCCCACAGCTACTTACGTAACCCCTGATACTTTGAATATTACTATTACTTTTCCTACAAATGCCTATTCCTTCAACCAACTGAATATTTCCAACTTCAATCCCTTTTTAATTGTTAACAAAACCAGGGGCAGAGAAGTGCATTTGCCCGACTATCCCCCGACAAGCCTCGTTGACCCTTCTTATTATGGCACTTTCGATGACAATAGCATTGCTTTGCAAGGACGCTATTATAAAACCGAACTTAACCTGCCCTGGGCTATAAACATTTATGAAAGTTTTGCTTATCCTATTGAAAAAACTCCTGTTCTGCAAGCCTATAACCATTTTGCAGAATGGGCACAAAGCGGAGGTACGCTTTATCCCGACTGGTACAGGGATTTATCCGGCTATAGGAATATGGGAAATATCTATCAAAAACACTGATTATAAAATAACAAATTGAGGTGTAATAACTTTAATGCTTAAGCAGCCAAACCTGTTTGTACACTTTTTTTACTCTTTCTTTTTGCTGGAGGGCAGACTCCAAAGAAGTAAATTCATTTAAAACAACCCGGTAATTTGCATTGTTTTTAATCATTTTTGTGTTAGTGTATCCTGCTTTCTGCAATTTACTAACAGCTTCTTTGGCTTCGTTTTGTGAATTATAACTACCGTAAACCAGATAATATTTTACAATTGAATTCATTGTCTCTATAGACGTTGCAATAGGCAAGCTGTTACCATGATTTAAGCCACAAGTATCCGGAGGAGCTAAGGGATCTGGCTCGGTGCCCATCCATACACAAACATATCCCTTATAAATACCAACCCCCAAGGTCTTCCAGTTTGCACCCTGCCATTTGTTCCTGCTCAGAAAAAAATCTGTAACCAAATCATTTTGCTGCCAGAAGCTTACTATAGAGTTTACATTAAGTGAGTCATTTTCAAAATACACCATTTCATACCCTTTCCCTTTGTAGCCTGTTAACTCCTTTGGCTTTTCCGTCATACAAGCTATACTGCTCATATCCTTATTATAACAACATTTCTTCCAAACCCCAAAGGCAGACCAACTGTGCAAATTACAAAAATCTTCATCCGGAAGATGGAGCGCCAAATCATTGGCATGGGTACGGGCAACAAAGCACAGTTGCAAAGATAAAGGCAGTTTTGGCTGTGAATCACCTACACGCAGATCATTCAAAGCACAAAACAATTTATACTCATCTTTTGATAAACAATAATTTATAGGTATTTCAAACAATGGTTTAACCGGAGTTTTCTTCTTTTGTGCAAAGCATTGAACAGATATAAAAAAAATAAATAAGCATCCGACCGTAAAGAATATCCTTTTCATAATTAACGCACTGAAACTGAATTTTGTTTTTTATTAAAAAGTAGCCTGATTTCCCGCAAAAGAAGCTCCTTATCTTGTTTATCTGGTAAAAAGTTACGCAATTTAACCCTGGCAATTCTTACAAAAACAAAAAACTGGTATAGCATTGAAATGGTATAGGATACAGAAGCTGTTATACCAGCACCCAAAAGACCATATCTGGGAATCAGAATAATACCCAGTCCAAGTGTAAATACCAAACCAATACCTGAACTTACAGTATTATGATGTGGTTTTCCTTTCCCTGAAAAATAATGGCTAAACATCATAGAAACAGCCAAAGATATTATACCCACAGCCATAGAAGAAATAACTATCCCTAAACCGGAAAAGTCCTTTGCAAAGACGAAAGAAAACACATCCGATGGGATTAATAATAAAACTATAACAGCCAACAACGTAAGTAAAAACGTAAATTTGACAAACATCAACGTAATCTGCCGGGCATACTCCTCATCATCAGAATTTGATATCCGGGAATATTGCACCATAGCCGCACTTTTCCCGATAAGCCATACACTTTCCGAAATCTGTACACCCACAGAATATACACCTAAGGCGGCTCTTCCCATGCAACCTTCTATAATATAGTAGCTTAACCGATAATTAAATAATTGAAAAATACCGGCTAACTGAATGTATGTTCCCAAACGAAACATTTCCCTAAGCTTAGCTGGAAGTTCCATAAGATCAGTAAATACTAAGTATTTATGAACAGCTACCAAACTGATAATAAAAAATATTCCCAGCGATAAGTACAGTGCATACACAAAAGCATGTGGATTTAGTATTCCAAAATAAAAAATAAAAAGCAACAGGAAGGTTATCCGCAACACCATTTCTCCAAAAGTAAAAACATTATACAGTTTTATTTTTTCCTTCCCCAGCAGAATGGTTATGTTGATATTCATAAGCGACTGGAAAAGCGAAATAAAAAAAACATCAAAAGTAAATCCTGCAGGAACCATGTGTAAATAGCTCAGCAATACACTGCCCAATGCAGATGTAATAAGTGCCCATCCATAGGAGGCTATAAAAAGTAAAAAAACAGCATGCCGTGGCACCAAAAAAGCAAGCGAGCTACCTCCAACTATACTACTCATAATCATATTAATAGAAATAGCTAACACTATCAATCCTATTGTACCTACGTGCACAGCACCCAAATACCGGGCATTAATAACCACAATACAAAAACTAAATATTGCAATAGAAATACGAGCCAAGGTTGTTCCAAGTATATTTTTTAGCATACAATCGTACAAAATACGGGTCAAAGATAAACTTTTACAGTTTTATATTTTTCTTTACGTTTGTAAAAAATACCATTTACCCACGGTGATAGCAAGTTTATTATTTCGGTTCCTCAGTTCCACACAGTTTCTCATCAATGAAAAAATGACAAGGGAAAAAATCAGCAGGTATAGTTCGCTATTCAAAGGGAAACTTTTAGATATAGGTGCTGGTGAAAAACCGTATCAAAAACTATTTACACAAGCTGAAAGCTACACAGGCACCAATACATGCCGACATTACAATTTTATACATTCATCTATAAAAGAAGGCATTACTGATGTATGGATAGAAGATGGCACAGCCCTTCCCTTTCCTGATGCAAGTTTTGACGGAATCGTTAATTTTCAGGTATTGTCGGTAATTTCGCAACCAGATAAATTTTTTAAAGAAATGCACAGGGTATTGCAACCCGAAGGCATGCTAATGCTGACAACGGATTTTCTTTACCCCAAATGGAGCCCTGAAGATGTAATGCGGCATACCGACGTACATCTTCGTATGCTTGCTTCCAACAATGGTTTCGAAATTGTTGCAATGGAAAGCTACGGTGGATTTCAGACTATGTTTTACAGTCTGTTTATTAGATATATTCGCAGTTATCTTGCTATTTTAAAAAAGAAAAAATACAAGCTCCAACAAATTCTGTTTGGACTCTTTTACTTCTTCATGCTATTAGGACAGCCATTTTATGCTCTCTGGGGATTTATTATTTATGGGCTGGAAAAAAATACAAGGGATATGTTCGACTATACGATGGATGTAATGATTATTTGCCGGAAAAAAAATTATGAAATTAAATCCAAATAAGCTTTTATAATCTACAAATCAACCTCATATACCTATTTTCCTTTTTAGCTGAAACAAAAACTGGACACCGATAAAAGCATATTTTTTCCCGTCAATAAAAGTATATTGATTTGTAAACGAAAGCGTATGCAAGCCCCCTGGATACTTCGAATCTTTAAAAGGAGCAATAAATCCAATAGAGTTTTCTTCAAATTCTTCAGGAGTAAGTTTTTGAATAGCATTAAGGCAAATCCGGCTTCCATAGGTAACAGAACAATCCTGTGCCGGGCGGATTAAATTCTCATTCATCATAAATAACTGTCCTGCAGAGCGCGAAGAGCGTATATCCGTTTTTATGGGGTTATTGCCATGAGGTTGATATTGCCCAAAAATTTCTTTGGAAAAATAGGCATATAACTTAGTATTACTATGGGTATCAGATGTAAAAAGCAACCACCATAAGTTGTTAAACCTGAACAAAACAGGATCAACTGCGCGAACACTCTCAAGTAAAACCGTATGAAATTCAAAAAGCCCGTTTGCAACATTTAGACGAAAAATTTTGAGACAGCTGCTTTGGTAACATTCAGGTATACAATAGATATTACCTTCATTTTCAAAAATATACGGAAAAGAAAAGTGGTTGGCTCCGGATATAACCAACTTCCTATCGTTTACATTTACAGTTGCCTCATTTAACAGACTAAACTGTGTAATATTCGCTTTTTGCTTTTTATAATCATACAATTCACACAAAAAATAATCTTTTTCATTACTGGTATAACTAAAAATGTCGGCAAGATATCGCCCCCGCTTTATTTCCGGTAGCCAATGTATATCCATAGCATCCTCGGCAAAACGTTTTTCTACAAATTGATTTACAGACATTTTAACAACACCTACATTCCAAATTTCGTGACGGAAGAGTTCTTTATAATGAAATGTAATTTTGTTTTTAAGAATTAACAATAAAAATTTTGCCATTTTCCAATTACCTGGCACATAACGCATAGGAGCAGGAGATGTACTTTGCTGAAAATTGAAATAGGGAGCTGTCCCTTGCTGTATGTCGCGACAAACCTGTAAAAGCCACTCGGAGGTTCCCGAAAGTAACTGATTCATATTTGCGGTAAAAGAATGGTTTATAGTTCCCCAATATCCTTTCTTCAAAATAACCCCACTATCAAGCCGAGCAGTAAGCCGTTGCAAAATTGCGGCTGTAACCGGATTCCCTTCATAAATTTCCCAAAAACAGGAGGGAACACCTCTGTAAAACTGTTCATCGTCATGATGGTATGACCATACACCATATTGAGCTACCTGCAGAATTTCACCTTTAATGATGCCAAATCCAAATCTTACAATAAAATCAAGTCGGTAGCTTTTTATTGCATTAACATCAGGATCAGAAAAATATTCCGAAAAACCCTCTGCACGTGTTGTACAATGTAAAACCGGAACATTTGCAAAATCCGTCGTCATATCAACAGATTTTTTTGCATCTGGCTTTACCCTAAACCGCATAAACATTCTAAATAACAGTTTTTTATACGGATAAACCCACAGTTTTTTTCTCCATGAAATTTGTTCTGGCAGGTTAGCATCCATGACTAATAATGCTGCGGTTATTCCATTTTCATGCAATAACCGCAGAGCTTGTGCCTGCCATTGCTGGAAAATATAACTATTGCATAATATACCGTACCTAAGTTCCAAAAAATGCAGATTATGAAGTTAATACCATTTGATAGAGATTATTATATTGTTTTACAATAATTTCTGGAGAGAATTGACGTACAGAAGCGCGCAGTTTATCAGGAGAATAGTTTTTACAATTTTTTATCATAAAAAGAAGAGCATCTTCCAGTTGGCGAGGGCTATCTACATCAATAAGTATCCCATTTCCCTCATTAATATAGCTTTCGGGTCCACCACAGCGAGTAGCAATAACAGGTTTTCCCAACGAGAGAGCCTCAGCAGTTACTATTGAAAACGTTTCTGAATAGCTGTTTGTAACCAGAAAATCAATAACAGGCAAAAAACTGCATATATAATCATGATCCTGTCTTCCGTGAAAAAATACTTTGTCGGTTAATTTTAACTGTTCCACAAGTTGTTTAAAGGCTTCGGCATCGGGTCCATCACCTACCAAATGGTACTCAAAGGCAGAAAAAATGGGCTTGATATTGGAAAGTACATATAACACGCTACTGATATTCTTGGTTTTATCCACCAAATCAGAAACTGTTGCGATAAATATTGTATTTCTTCCACCCCTGTTTCCTTCTACAGTATCCGTTTTGGCTGTAACATCTACCATATTGGGTATCACCTGCATTATTTGATTGTGAATACCGGCTTGCACAAGCTCCTGCATCAATCTTTCTGAAACGCAGGTAAAAGCTTTGGCACGAGCAGCAACAAAAGATGTTATCTTTTTGTATAGCAGATTTTTATTTTTATATTCATTTCTTAAATACCTTGACCAGTGTTCGGTAATAACATAAGGAATCCCGTAAAACAACTTTAATCCATATGCCATTACAGCCGGACGGGTTAATACATGAACGTGAACCAAATCAGGTTTTTTATTTGTATTTTTCAGTATTTTCCATGCTCTTACAAAAGCCAAAAGCCATTGTGCAAGGTTATACCATCTTGCAATCCAATTTAAGGGTTCCTTCGCTCTGAAATATAGCTGAATAAGACGATAATTGAAATTTTGGGTATCTGTAACTGTTTTTTTTTCATCAAGTTCAGCTTGGGGGTGTAATGCAATTACTGTAACCTTATGATTTTTTGCAATTTGTAAAGCAAGGCTTTCAATAAAAATACCATTAGTAATATCCGATGTATTGGGGTACCATTTTGTCAGAAACAGCAAGTGCATAATAAAATAGTCTTCATTGCAAACCTACATCTATTTTTAAATATATCTGCAATAGTTGAAAAAAGTCTTTTTCAATATTATGTCAGTAGCTTATTGAAAAGTCAGATTACCAAAAGTTTAAAAAAATGATAAAATATTTTAATTTTTAGCGGTTTATACATTCAAAAAAGCATGGTCTATATAATAGGCAGCATTCTTTAGTCTTTCTTTTCCCTTTCCCGACACGACAGCAAAAGGGAATTGCATTTTTTTCAAATATGTAAGATACTTTTCAAACAGAAAATCACGTTTATGCGGATGCTCCCGCATAGGATCCTCTTCCCAAGGTAAATCAATATTACAAAGCAGATAGAGGTTGTACCGATGGTTAACAAGTTTGTTTTGTATCCAGGGGTGACAACGTCCGTATTTTACTTCGCTCCAGATTGTCGTAACCAAAAAATCGGTATCACAAAAAATAAAATTTCGTGCTGATGCTATTAAAGATGTTTCTAACTGTAATTGTCCTTGTGCTATTTTTAATATATCTTTTTCTTCATAGGCGCGGTTTATCAAACCAAGGTATTTTCTGGCATATTCAGGAACAAATACAGTATTGTAATATGCTGCTAATTCTTGAGTTAGCTGCGATTTCCCGGTTGATTCGGGTCCGGTGATGGCTATTCTGTTAACCAATATTTTTTTTAAGAATCATTAATTTTTTTCTCCATTCCAGATAACCCGAAATGGCAAGAATTAAAAAAACAATAAATTGAAAACTTGTAAATATCAATTCTTTATATGCAAACATCGGGATAACAAGTGCATCACCGATAATCCAGGCAATCCAGTTTTCAATCTTTTTCCGTGCCATCTGCCACATGGCAATAATAAATAATGCCGTTGTAAACGAATCAAGTACAGGAACTGTACTGGGGGTGTACCTTTCAAGAATAAACCATAATATTCCAAAAAACAGTAAAAAAGCCAGCATATTAAAAATAAGCTCTTTTTTATTGCATCGTGTAATAGAAATTTCTTTACTATTTTCATCCTTACGACTCCAGTTGTACCAACCATACACACTCATCACAAAATAAAAAGCATTGATGCCCATATCTCCATACAATCCGGCAGAAAAGCACAGATACACATAAATCAGCACATTAATAATACCAGTAGGATACACCCTGATACTTTCTTTTTTGGCATACCAAACACTTAATAGTCCAAAAAAAACAGCTATAATTTCAATATAACTTGTATCAATAAGATTTTGTTTCAGTTGTTCAAGCAGGGTTTTTATTTCCATCAGCGACGGTCGGAATTAACTATTTTCAAAATAAAAATGGAATGAGGAATTTCGCAAGTTTTTTTTATTTCCCTTGTAAGCAATGACATTACTTCATCATATTCACCAACCATTTGCGTACTCATCCCATTAGTGGTTACACTTACCCTTTCATCTTCGCCCAACCGATGGATAAAGTCAACAATTGAAGGAATAAAATCTTCTTTAAGAGGATAATAACTAATTTCGACAGAGATGATCATAAGAAAAATTTGTTTGACAAATTTACAATGAAAAAAATCTTATATTTGAAAATAATTTCAATATTCATTATTATGTATAAATTTTCATTTATAGTGCTGGTGTCTGTGCTTGTATTACTCATTTTACCTGGATGTTTAACCGTCGAGAAAAAAGTATATACATTTGAAATTACCGGAAAAAACTCAGGAAAACTTACTGTAAAATTTATCAATATTATGTCGGTAAAAGACGGAGACACCGATGTTTCCAACGAAGATTTCGATGAATTGATCAACACCTATATTGAAAGTGATGAAATTGAAAAAGATTACCCGAAAGCTACAAACATACAAAAACGACTGTTTGAAGAAAATGGACAATTATGCGCAGAAATGATCCTTGAGTTTCCCGATTTGGAAACAGCACGTTTGTATCAGTACAATCCCAAGTCACCTTACATGTTTTGCGTGAAATCGGCTTACGACTCCGAAAACTATATTGCATCCAATGGAACCTTTGGTGGAGAAATAATGCCGGTTGTTTTCTGGGATACAAAACTAGAAACGCTAAGTCTTACCACCGAAATAACCAAACCCGACGAAAGTACAGTCAGCTTAGTAGATAAATACAGGCAATGGAAAAAATAGTTGCAATATAATATTGATTATTACGGCATACAATAAGGAAAATTTAGCAAAAGTTACCGTTTGATATACACAATCTTTTTAGTAATAAAGTATTCTTCTGTAAAAAAATCAGACAAATTAAAGACCTTGTATTTCTTTTTTATAGAGCATAACTCATCTTCCAAATCCCCCCCCTTCAGATAAAGAATACCATTAGGCAAGTTGTTAAAGCCTCCGGAAATAATTTTACCTTGTACCCATTGAAAAAATATAGGCAATTGTGTAACTGCTCTACTTATAACAAAATCAAATTTTTCCTGCACTTGTTCAACTCTTTTTTGCTCAGCCTTTACATTTGTAAGCCCCAAATCCTTAATCACCGCATTTACAACCTGAATTTTCTTACCTATTGAATCTACCAAATAGAAATTGCAACCGGAAAACAATATGGCAAGCGGGATTCCGGGAAATCCTCCGCCTGTCCCCACATCCATAATTGAAGTTCTATCCTTAAAATCAATCACTTTAGCAATGGAAAGGGAATGTAATACATGGTGCTCATATAAATGTACAATATCATTTCGTGAAATCAGGTTAATCTTCTGGTTCCAATTTTCGTAAAACGCCTGCAATTGTACAAATCGTCCTATTTTCTCGTGCGATAATCCGGGAAAGTATTTTTCTATTATTTCCATATATTATAACAGCAAAATTAGATAAAATTCTATCATTATAAACATATTTATGTTTTTACAATTGATTTTCAGAGAAAAATGATTGTAAAAAATAATTACATCTTTTAGTTTATATTATAATTTTGTTCTGTACTTTTGTAAATACGGTTTTGCTTTTTATTGATATTTTTTTAATTTTTTATATCTGACAATGGCTAAAAGGTATTCACTTGTTAGTTTTTTCATTATTTTAATCTTTTTTCCCGGATTCACTTTCGCACAAATCAACGAAAAAAAGTTAACTTCCGCAGAGTATATTGAAAAATACCAATCAATGGCTTTGTGGGAAATGAACGAGTTTAAAATTCCAGCAAGTATTATTCTTGCTCAGGGGATTTTGGAAACCAACAGCGGTAACAGCGTCTTTTTTAAAAAATCGGGTAATCATTTTGGTATCAAATGCCATAAAGATTGGGAAGGAGATACAGTATTAATAGATGATGATGCACAGAACGAGTGTTTTAGAAAATATAAAAACGATATTGAGGCATTTCGTGACCATGGACTATTTTTAACAACCCGGAATAGGTATGCTTCGCTTTTTTCGTTAGATATTACTGATTATCGCGCATGGGCTGAAGGTCTGAAAAGGTTGGGTTATGCTACAAATCCCAAATATGCAGAAGCTTTAATAAGAATAATAGAGTCCAATAAATTATATGATATTGATAAAACATCTAAAGAGATTATTTTAGCGAAGGAATCTGCAATTGCTAATACGAGCGACTGTTCAAGGTTTTTAAAGGGCTACATTCATCCTACAAGGGATAGGTTTCAAGAAAAGAAAAAAATAAAAAATAGAACTGTATATGTTAATAATAAAATAGCGTTTATTTTTATTGAAGAAGGAGATAATTTTTTTAAATTAGCAAGTGAACTCAATACAAGCTTGTATCAGATTTGCTGGTATAACGATATGAAAAAAACCGATTGTCTTTCCGAAGGGCAAATCCTTTATATTGCTAAGAAAAAGAGAAAATCAGGCGCTGAAAAACACGAAGTTCAGGCATACGAAAATTTATACAGCATTTCGCAATTATATGGGGTTCGGCTAAAAAATCTTATTAAATATAATAAACTACCAAAAAATTATGAAGTTAAAAAAGGAGATATGGTTTGGCTTCACAAGAATAAAAATAGATAATTCTTATAACGCTTTCTTCTTTTTTTGTTGACGGCGATATTCCTTTCGTTGTTGTCTTAATGATTTGTTCTTTATCTTTTTTTCCTGTTTGGTTGCAATTTTTTCATTTTCTCTTTTTTCCTTTTCATCAGCTTTAAGCTGCATCTTTTCCTCTTTACTTATTTTTCTGAGTTCTGGCAATGCTTCACGAATTGCCAAAGTATCTGCCTGAATTTCTGATTTAACGGGACTTTTGCTTATTTTACGCTTGTCACCAAAAACAAAGTTGATTCCAAAATTTAGATTACCATATTTTGATTTATAAGGACTTAAAAATGTTATTACGTTGTCTGTCATTGTATATAACTGAACAGAACCTACATTCAGAGCAAAACCAAACCCTAAGTTTAAATAGTTATTAGTCATCAGGGAATATCCAGTCATCAGGGAAAGATATTTTCCAAATTCATGGTTATAATGAATTGTAAGTGCGGTTTTTAATTTTGACTGATAAATATCGGAACGAATAAGCAAACCCAGATGATCTCGTTGAGATACATCATACATTCCACTAAGATATATTTTAGAAATTAAGTTGGAACGATATTTACTATAAGTGGTTTTTAACCCTAAATTAGCAGACAAGGAATCAATTACCTCATTAATTTTATCATCAAATTTTGTAGAATCATTATCAAAAAATTCATTAATATCTATTCCTCTAAAAGTGTACGAACCAGTTGATTTGCTGGAAACTAAATTTTTAGTATTTGATTTCCAGTTGATATATCCCAAGTCAATTATACTTGCACCAAATTTTAATTTATCATTGTATTTATATTGAACACCCAAATCGAATGCCAAACCTGAATTTTTAAATTTCATTAGACTTTTTGAAAAATTCTTTCCTTCAATTGAAAAATCAACTGAATCTTCTGGCAACATTGATGTCCCTGGCAAAGACGAATAAAGGCTAAAATCCGTTTTTACGGTTAGGGCATAATCCGAAGGATCGGTATAAATGCTTATATCCGATTTTTTTGTATAAATATTAGCTATCCCAGCAAGGTACTTTACCTTTATTCCGGCAGTCCATTTCTTATCAATCTCACGCGAATATCCTATTCCAATTTCATGGTAATAGTTTGCGTTTAGTCCTATACTTTTAAAACTTACATTTTTACCAATAAAACTGCTATTGCCTTTTACCAAAAAGTCAAGCATATCTTTTGTATAAAATACTGTACTATTAAAGCGTTCAGAAAGGTTAAAATGCAAATATCCTTTTTTTATTTTAAACCCAAATGCAATAATGTCATTTTCAAGCCCAACAGACAAATAATTATTTTTCTTTATGGAATTTAACAATTTATCCGTGGAAAAATGAACCGAATCATCAGGTGTTTTGTATAAAACATTTTTCACTGTAAAACCACTGTTCTCGGTTTGAAACTGTAAACCTGTTAATCCTGGAAATCCGATATAATAAGAATAGCATGGGGTATAAGCAGGATTTGTAGAATGTTGCAAGGGTAATGCTCGAATAAATTGCGCATTATAGCCTTGTTGTGCAAATGCTTTGTTTATAATAATAAGAAGAAGAATTAGAAACAATATCCCCGAAATAAATTGCATTTTTTTCATAGCAAGTTCCCCAATTTTAATTTGATTTGAGTTTTACCTGGGTCCCTATTTTTACATCTATGGTATAATCAGAGTATATCTTTACCAATCCCTGCTGGTAAGTAGATAATTTAGGACGAATAATCAACTTTTTACAATTTTCAAGTTTATCCAAACGGTTGCGGGTTAAAGGCTCTGGTATAAAAGTATATTCTTGTGGCGGAGGATTTTCTATTACTCTGTAATCAGGAGGTCCACCAACGGGCGCCGCTTTTAAAACTATAGGGTCATCGTCCGGATAAATTAATGAATCAAGTACTCTATATCTTGAATCAGCAAAATATACCTGTATTTCCGCATCAATTGGGAAATGATTGGTAGAATTAATTTTAAATTCTATTTGTTCAATATTATCTAATTTATTAATTTCAAAATTAATTGTATCCTGAAGCCAGAATCCGTTTAATAAACCATATAAAGGCATTTCAACCTGAAGGTCAACGGTAAAGCGACTTGTATCGTAAATGAAGTTAATTGCATTAGGATTGTTGGCAGGGTTTGATTTCCCTATAATATCAAATAAAATATATTGTGGTGAAATATTAATTGCATTTATTATTTTTGAATTAGCTGAACTGAACACATATGTTGTATCTGCACTTTGTCCAATATGCTGTTCATCAGGTGCCGGAATAAATAATGGATTAGGAAAAGACAGATGGTCGTTTATATTTACATTATAAGGAGCATTGATGCTTGAATGAGCCTTAAGCTCCTGAATGTGAATTGCAAGGGGCATTCCCATTGAATTATTTGCCATTACACGTAGTTTAACATCTTCAAGCCTGAAATCACCATGTATGTTATTTCTAAACAAATTAAAAGTTATACTATCGTTAAACGGAAATTCATATTGACCAAAATACCCAAAAACTTTGCTAAACTTTACACCGGTAATATCTGCATCAAAAATAAAAGTATAGGGCGAATTGTTAGGGTTATTGTCTCCGATTACCCTAAGTTCAATAATAACTGCTAATTCGTTAGTATGCCCCGGACTGCTGTCGAGTGTAATTTTATACCCCGAAAAATCAAGCTGTTTATCACCTGTTACTGGCAAAGAGCCCGTAAAAGTATAGGCAATATTTTCCTGAAAAATATTACCATTTTTGGAAGCGCCTGGTATTTTCACCTTAAGAATGGCATTATGATTAATAAAAGACATGTAATTTAATGATATTAATGCTGATTTAATAAACAAACTATCAATGCGCTGTCCTTCATTAGGTGGGTTAAATTGATAATATTTTGTGATAATATACAAAGAAGTATCACCTGTAGGTGCATCAATATTTAAAGTATCTGTTACCACATGGATGTTTTGATCGCCAATCGTGAGGAATTCCTCTGCGGTTTGCGACAGAAGTTGAGTTTTGTAAACTAAACTTAATTGATGAGTTTGCTCATCTTCAATAAAATAATTATCATCTTTATTTAATATTTTTTCTAATGACAATTTTGAATTCACTATAGGAACAGCCCAGCTTGCATTCCAATCCGGATCCGTCATTTTATCAAAATCATAATCTTTTAAACAAGATGCCAGAACGAATGCTGTTAAACACATTATTAAATATTTAAGCATAGCATCTGTTTTCCCCACCCAACGACATCCTAGAGCTTTCATATTTATAAAATTTAAGTAAATGCCTATACAAATGTACTCATTTTATGCCATTTTATCTGAAACCACTTACTTTATTAAATAGTTCAGCAATTTATTTTTATTTCCGGTATAAATACTATAAATATTTTCATCTTCTATTTGCAAAGTAAAAGGGGTATCGCCTATAATATTCACATTAGAATTAATTATTCCATTATTTGACAGTAAATATAAATTATTATTATCCTTATTAGTAATCCCAAATATTATATGTAAAGGAGTTCGTTTAAAAGTTAATATATTGGAGAAAAATTCATCCGGGAAAACTTGTTCGAATAATACCTTCCCATTTTGATTAAAAACAGTAAATTTTCCTTGTCTAAAATAAATAAATTCATTGATTTTATCACCATTGAAGTCTTCATAAGCAAAATCAAAATCTGAAGATATTTCCGTTAATTTATTTTTTTCTACAGTTCCATCTTTTAACAAATAAATAATACTCCCAATAGAATCATTACATAAAAACAAAGATTTACTATTGGTTAGGTTAGGAAATACTTTTGTATCTTTTGATGTTCCGATAATTTGGCTATAAAAATTGAGCTGTTTTCCATTTGCATCTGTTATATATATATTTCCCACGTTATCAACAAAAACTATATATACTCTTCCTTTTATATTATAATAATTAATAGCACGAATAATAGATTTCACTTTAGGTGTTTCCCAATTTTTATTTATTGTTCCATTTATTAAATAATCGTATATTAATTTATTATTTCCGCCAATTAGAACTGAAATTTCTTTCTTATTTTGTATTAACTGAAGCGGACATGTTGTCCTTGCTTTGAGTTTTAAAGGCATATTTTCTTTAAATTTTCCATCCATTCCTATTAAATACAAATAATTTTCTGTATTAAATACTATATAATTTTCATTTTTAATTTTTATTTCATTTATATTACTTAAAGGTTTTTCTTTTAATTTTATTTTCCAATCAATTACTCCTTGTTCGTCAATCAAATATAATACGTTTGAAAAATCAACGATGGCTATTTTTTTCTCTTTACCACTATTAATTATAACAGGGGCTGAAATTATTCCGGATTCTAAAGGAAGTTCCCATTCTGCAGCAAATTCAGACTGCTCATCTCCTTTGTATTTTATACAAACATTTGTGTAGAAAAGTTTTCCTGAAGATTTGTACTGTACCGATATTCCGCTAATATTAGAAAATACTTGTGCGTTTTCATTATATTTTATTTTATATATTTTATTAAGTTGGTTATCAATAAAAGTTTCTGAATTAGCAATATTGCAATAAAAAAACAGATTTGAGTTATCATCAATATTTTCAGAAAATTGTTTATAAGAATTTGTATTTTTTAATAATTTATTTGAATTATAATAATTAATATAATTTTTAATAGCATCAAGGCTATTACCCACAATTATCACATTATTAATAGTTGTAAAATAATTACCAAAAATTTCCGAGAATAAATTACCAAAAAAAAGAGTTAATAATCCTGGCACATTCAGCTTACCTATTTGGTAACCCAGATAGTCGCGAGTTTCAGCCTCGGCTCCGGTTAGTTTCATTACAACATTAGAAAGTTCGGGAAAAGTGGCTGAATTGTTGGAACTATCGTTCGTATGAATAAAAGCGTAAGTATTTTCCTTTTGATTTTTATTTTCCGGGAACGAAGTAATGACCAAAGCCACCTCCTTCCCGATTATATCCGAAAAACTTTTTTCAAAATTGATGTTATATTTTTTATCAAGTTCTTTCATACGAACATCAAAAGTGTTTATATTGTATTTTCTTTTTAAATATTTATTATAATCTTTTATAAATCTTGTATAATTATAAAACGAATATATAGTAAAAACAGATGTGTTTTCAGGAAAATAATCAATGAGTTTATGGTTATATGGAGGTTGATTAGCAAATAGCTGTAAAAAATATTCATTTTCAGGATGTATTGTGGAATATCCTGTAAACAGAATCTTATCCTTTTTAATCAACACATCCAATTCTGTCCACTCTATAAAGCTAGCAATATCTGACTGCCCGGACAATTTACCTTTAAGAGCAAATTGTTTCAAATAAGCTGAAAAATTTTTATAATTAATATAAATATTAGCATTAACCTTTTTACCTGCAGAAGAAGACAACAATTTTAATGATTGGTTTTTAGACAAATCATCTTTTGTATTAAGTTGATCAATTGCTTTTTCAACAAGTGAAGGAGCAAAACTTACAATAAATACACCTTTATAAATTGCATAAGAAAATACTTTTTCATAGTTTTTAATTATAACTGAATAAATCCTTACGCCATTGTATCTTCTTTGAATAAATGCCGACTTATCAGAAGACAACTCACCGATTAGTTTTTGAATAAAAACTTTCTGTCCCTCAATATTTAAACTTATAGAAAATAAATAATCATATTTTACTAATGAAACCTGATGTAATGAAATATATAATTCGTTTTTATTTATTATTCTACCAACTTTTATATTGTTTTTGATAACAGAATCAATAAATTCTATTTCATCATTTAGCTGAGTAAAATTTTTAATTCCTAATAATTCTTTCCAAATATTGTTTTCTGACAATTTTTGCCAAGTTTCATGTGGGGATTGTGTTACAATTATCAATGCAGCATTTGAAGGTATGGCTCTTAAAGCAGGTTCACGTTTTTCAGTAAACAAATTATAAAATAAAAAAAGAATTAACACCAAACTTATTACTATAGAAGTAATTATAATCAGTTTTTTATTCCCAAAACTTTTCATCGCTGATTGTATTTTCTCAAAGGTACATAGTTATAACCGAAACGTTTTATTCTTCCAAAAATACTTTCAACAAACATCTGTTAATAAATATTGAATATATTTTCTTAATTAATATTAAAAAAGCAGATTTAATATTTATTATAAATAATATTTAACATATTACCAATAGCCCATTAAAAAATGTCTCATCAATTAAAATATAAAAAAATTATTTTTTATTATAATACAATTGGGTTGAGAATATCCTAATATTATTACAATTATCCGTAACGACCAGTTTAAATTTATTACTCTCCATCACTATTTTTTCATCAATAAAATAAATAAGTTTATCGTTTTTTGCATCATAATCCATTAAAATCCAATGTCCATTTATTGTACCCCTGTAAGTTTTTATTCCGGATGAAGAATCTTTGATTTCAAATTCAAGTGTCTTTTGGGTTTTGAGATACTTTCTCTTGGACAAATTTAGTACTTTGATTATAGGTGGAATGGTATCAACTACTACGGAATAATTTCCAAATTGGACAATTTTTGTTTTAATATAGCCATTTTCCCATTCTCCTCCACATGTAATTTTATCACCATTTTCTTGTATTTTAACAATATGTGTTTTATTTATGTATTTAGATGGCAATCCTATTACTTTTATTCTAACGAGAATATTTTTATGTAAGGGAGTAAAAACATTATGAATACAATGTAAAGCCGAAAAACAGCCTTTGGGAATGTGTTCTGAAGCATATGAAAAATGCAGTGTGTCATACAAGCAACCTTTAGGAAAAAAGATACTAATATTTTCATTTTCAAATATATTATCTTTTTCGGGAATAAAAAACCCGACATCCTCATTGCAATAGGGTAAATTAATAAGATCATGATAGGGAAGTTTTCCCCTAACTGTAAATGCTAATTGAGCCGTGTTTCCATTAAAATCTGCAACTTCTATCCGGATTGAATGCAATAAATTATCACAAAAACTAAAAATACCAGAATTATATACATAATCATATAAAGAAAGTTTGTTTTCTGGTTGTATATAAGTTCTATACACACGAATACCCGTTTTCATCCAATAATTATAATCAATCAAAGAATTGGCATAACGTGTTTCATCAAATGCAAAGCTATCAGCAGTACAATAAAAACAAAGGACAGAGTCAATAAATAATTGCATTGAATAGATGCCACTTTTATCATTTTTATTATATATATAATCATAAGTTTCTATTCCAAAGCCAATACTCCCAGCTAATTGTATAGTATCACCTTCTATTAGCTCCGGTTTATAGAGACTATCTTTGGAAATAATAAAATCCATAGGAGAGTTACTATTATTTACGAAAGATGAATCGTTAAAAGGATATATCCTTAATAAATTAATAGCAGGTGCTATTGTGTCCTTTATAGGAAAATTGAAATACAAAGGGTTGATAGGTCTTTCGGTGTATGTATCCCTGATTTCAAAATGCAAGTGTGGTCCAAACGAAGATCCCGAATTTCCGGCATATCCTATAGTGTCCCCTTTTTTAACCAAAAATCTATCTTTTCCGGGAAAAACATCAAGCTCAAACGATTCTCTTTTGTATTGTTCTTCTTTAACATAAGCATTTATTGTGTTGTTAAATCGCTGTAAATGTCCATAAACAGAAGTAAATCCGTTAGGATGGTCTATGTATAATGCTTTTCCAAAGCCCACCGGTGATACTTTTACTCTCACAATAAAGCCATCAGCAGCGGCAAGAACAGGTAGCCCCTCCTGCTCAAAAACTTTTATGTCTATTCCGGAATGTAAATGATTTGCACGTAGTTCACCAAAGTTCCCACTTAATAATAGCACAGTGTCAATGGGTGGAGAAAAATAATTTCTATAATTTGCAAACTGTGCTAAGGTTTGCATTGTTACACATACTAATAAACTAAAGAAAAATATTACTTTTTTCATGTCGCCAAAGTACTAAAAAACCAAATATTTTTTAATTTTACATCAGAAGAAAGATTCAGATGAGAAAAACCATCATAGTATTGATTTTTGAATTATTAACACTTATAGTTTTCCCGGAAAACAATGATAAAAATATCGACAGTTTACTGAATGCCTTACAAAACAAAACAAAATCAGAAAACAATTCAAAAATATATAATGACCTATCAGAGTTTTATTATAACCTTTTTCTCTCAAATGAATCATATTATTATGCAAAAAAGGCTTTATCCCATGCAGCAAAAGAAAATAATAGCTCTGAACTTGCCCGCTCCTATTTTAATATTGGGCAAAGCGCTTATGTGCTTGGTAGCTTTAATGAATCTCTTTTAAGTTTTAAGAAAGCTATTATTTACTATCAATCAAGAAAAAATAATAAGAAAATATTTTTATGTTATAAAAATATTGCATCAGTATATAAAAGTACCGGCCGCATTGATAAAGTATTTGATTATTACTATAGAAGTTTAAAACTTGCGGAAATTACAAACGATTACGAAAATATTATTGGAATATATTCTGTACTTATCAGTATGTACAATGAATTAAATGATTTTGATAATATGTTAAAATTTATTATAAAATCAAAACATTTTTTAAAGGGGAAAAAAATAGAAGAAAGAAACTATCCTAATATCCGTTTATATGAAGGTCTATATTACAATAATTGTATTCATAACGAAAAGAAAGCATTACTTTTAATAGAATCTTCACTTAATGAATATATTAGTAAAAATGATTTAGCAGGAATTGCTTCAACTTATTCTCTGTTAGGTGATATGTTTACCAATAAAAATATCCTGGATAAAGCTATGTCTTATTATAAAAGGGCATTAAATATACGAATCCAAAGTGATGATAAGAATTCAATGAGTATTTTATGGACAAATATTGCCCATGTGTATATGCTAAAAAAAGATTATAATAATGCACTTAAATGCAATTTTAAATCTTTTAAAGTACGTTTAAGAACAGGGAATAAACAATTAATTGCAAGTTCATATGCCAATATTGGTTCAACATATATTAAAATGAGGCATTATGATAGAGCCTTGATTTATTTAAACAAAGGCTTGCTACTTGCCAGAGAACTTGGAGTAAACCTTTATATCAAAAATAGTTATAAAAAATTATTTGAATTATTTTATGAACAAAAAAATTATCAAAAGGCATTAGAATATCACCAATTGCTATCGGATATTATGCTGAAAATTGCCAAAGAAGAAAATAATAGAAAAATTGCCGAGATTCAATCTAAATATGAAAATGAAAAAAAACAACAGCAGCTTAAAAATCTCTCCAAACAAAATTCCATACAAAAATTAATTCTTCGAAAAAGACAAAATCTTGTTTATGGTCTTTCTTTTTCTTTTATACTCATCATTCTGCTTGCTATACTTTACAGCAGACATAATAAACTAAAATCAGCACAAAAAACATTGGAACTTGAACAAAAACTACTTCGTTCGCAGATGAACCCCCATTTCATTTTCAATTCACTTTCGTCCATCCAAAGCTATATACTTAAAAACGATTTGTTCGAAGCTGGAAAATACTTGTCGGGTTTTGCAAAACTTATACGGCTGGTTTTAACTAATTCAAGAGAAGAATTCATTCCTCTCGAAAATGAAATACAAACATTAAAGCTATATTTATTATTGCAAACACTTCGTTTTGAAAATAAATTTGATTATTCTTTTGAGATAGACCCGGCTATCGACCCTGAAAAAAAATATATTCCACCAATGCTGATACAACCACTTGTAGAAAACGCCATTGATCATGGGATTCTAAACAAACAAGATAAAGGAAATATCTTCATCCGGATTTTTATGGGAAATGAAATTATGCAAATAGAAGTTGAAGATAACGGAATAGGTAGAAAAAAAGCCAATCTTATACAAGAACAAAATAAATCTTTACACAAATCATTATCAACAAAAATTACAAATGAAAGAATTCAGCTTTTAAACAAAAAATATAAACTAGGAATACGACTTACTATATATGATCTGCATGATAAAGAAGGAATAGCTTCAGGAACACTCGTGAGAATAATTATTCCCTCAAAAAGGCTAAAATTCATCATCAAAAACAGAGATTTTGTCCTTTTTAGTTTGCTCTCAAAAAGCTACAGGAGCAATAAAATGTAAAAATTTAATGATGCGGAGAGAGGGGGATTCGAACCCCCGGATCCCGTAAGAGATCAACGGTTTTCGAGACCGCCCCGTTCAACCGCTCTGGCATCTCTCCTTTAGAATTGAATAAAAGAACAACCATTTGGGTTAATTCCTTGCATTACATCATAGTAAGCAGTTGGCGGAGAGAGAGGGATTCGAACCCCCGGAGGTTATGAGCCTCAACGGTTTTCAAGACCGCCGCAATCGACCACTCTGCCATCTCTCCGCCGGCAAAATTACTTTTTTTTTCAAACCGGACAATTAATTTTTTAATCAATGTTTTTATCGTTGATATAGTGCTGTTTACCTTTGTTTTTATCAGGTTTGTCGATTTCTTTTCTATTTTTCCAGTTTGTTTACTATTTTTGTATAATCGAATTTAATAGCACCTTTATTATGAAAAAGTTTTTCTTTATTCTGTTAACAATGTTGTTAAGCGTTGGGCTTTCTTTTACAAAAGCCTCCATGGTTAAAGCTTATTTAGCATACGCAACTTTTAACTCTGCTGAGTATGGCCCTTATTTTGAAACTTATCTTTCTGTTTGGGGGAAAAGTATTATTTATATAAAAAACCAACAGGGAAAATACCAGGGAAAACTTGCCATTACGATGCTGTTTAAGCAGGATAATATTATAAAAAATTATAAAAAATATGAATTTCTAACTCCTGAATTAGACAATCTCGCAAGCTTGGATATCAATTTTATTGATCAGCAACGATTTGTTTTGCCTAACGGAAATTATAACTTTGAGCTTATTTTGGCAGATGCAAATGGAGACAGTATACCACTTTATGTTACTCAGCCAATAGTTATTGATTTCCCTTTAGATACAGTTTCGACTTCAGGTATCCAACTTATCGAAAGCTATTCTAAAGCTACAGAACCTACTATAAAAACCAAAAGTGGTTATGACTTGATACCCCATGTCAGCAATTTTTACTCGGCTAAAACAAATACAATAACCTTTTATTCCGAAATTTATAATACAGATAAAATTTTAGGAGCTGACCAAAAATATTTAATTAATTGGTTTATTGAATCGTTTGAAAACGGGAAAGTCCTCAACGATTACAGCTACATTAAAAAAGAGACGACCAAAGGAGTAAACGTAATTTTGGGTGAATTCGATATATCAAAACTTCCTTCGGGAAACTATAACCTGGGAATTGAAGTACACAACAGAGAAAATGCCATAATTGCTTCAAACAGGTTGTTTTTCCAACGAAGCAACCCTAATATCCAAATTGACATGAAAGATGTTACCAACCTTAACATTACCAACACTTTTGTATTAAACATAACTAACCGCGATTCCCTTACCGAATATATACGTTCATTAGGACCGATTTCTTCCGAAATAGAAAAAAGTTTTGTCAATAATCAGTTAGCTTCAGCGGATTTAACCACATTACAACAGTATTTCTATAATTTCTGGAAAAGCCGCAACTCCACTGACCCTACTTCGGAATGGAAAAAGTATAAAGCTGAAATTGATAAGGTTAACAATAGCTTCTCTACTCCCATAAAAAAAGGGTATGATACAGATTGTGGAAGAGTGTACCTCCAGTATGGACCTCCTAATACCATTGTTGACAAAAGTTTTGAAGCAAGCCCCGGCTTACTTGACGACGCAAATGGAGCAGTCAACAAAGGAACAGTCCCTTATCAAATATGGCATTATTATAAAGTTAAAAACCAATCAAATGTTAAATTTGTTTTTTACAATCCCCATTTTCTGGGCAACGAGCTAACATTGCTACATTCAAATGCCATTGGAGAAATAAGCAATTACAACTGGCAACACGAATTATTCCGCCAAATCCGCACCGGCGACAGTGAAGATGTAATGAGCCCAAGTAACCGCTATTTTGGCAGATCGGGCGAAGAGTGGAATAATCCCTATTAAAAATTTTTGGACTTGCTTCTTTTAACCATCGGATGTAATTTTGTTCACCCGATGAAAGGATTTTCTATGTATGTCATCTATATTTTTGTTAAAAGTATTGTCTGGTGGCTTTCTCTGCTTCCATTTCGTCTTTTGTATTGTATTTCAGACATTCTGTCGTTTTTATTGTATTATGTTTTTAGATACAGAAAAAATGTTGTAATTGCAAATTTAACAAAATCTTTTCCTGAGAAAAGTCCTGCAAAAATCAGGGAAATTGCCCACAAATTTTACAGTAATCTCTCCGACATTATAGTAGAAACAATAAAACAACGCCGTATCGGTGAAAAAAGCCTCGAAAAAAGAATACGAATTACCAATTATGAAATTCTTGACAAATATTATAAAAATTCTCAAAATATTATTGCAGTGATGGGGCACTGCTCTAACTGGGAGTTGAGCATTATGTACTTAGGGTTAAAAGTGCCACGAAAAGCATTTGTAATTGTAAAGCCTCTCTCAAACAAATATTTCGACTCTTATTTTGGCAGCATTCGGTTACGCCTGGTAAAAGCCGGAATAATTAAATTTAAAGATAGCTACCGTACACTTCTCAAACATCGGGATAAACCTTTTATTTGTGTTTTTGTAGCCGACCAAACGCCCACAAGAGGAGAAATTAACTATTGGACCACTTTTTTGCATCAGGATACACCGGTTTTTCTGGGTGCCGAAAAAATAGCACGTAGCTTAAACTGTGCTGTAATTTTTATTGAAGTAAACCGACCCAAAAGAGGGTTTTATGAGCTGACTATTCATGAAATAGAACAAAATCCAAGAGAAACAAAACCTTATGAGATAACAGAAAAACATGTTCAACTCCTCGAAAAAATCATTCAAAATCACCCTGAAAACTGGTTATGGTCGCATAAAAGATGGAAACACAAAAAGGATGACAACACAATTTTGTTAAGCCAGCAATAAATTTTAGATTTGCACACTGATAATAAAACCCCGTATTAATCCCTCCATAGATTGAAAAAAGTTGCTGTTGTAATATTAAACTGGAACGGAAGGAAATTTCTTAAAAAATTTTTACCTACTGTTATAAAATACAGCAGCCAACATGCCGAAATTGTTATAGCCGACAATGCGTCCACCGACAGTTCTATCGAATTTATGCAGGATACTCACCCTGAAATCCGCGTGATTCAAAATCTTACAAACGGGGGATTTGCAAAAGGTTACAACGATGCATTGAAACAGGTTGATGCTGATTATTATGTGCTTCTTAACTCCGATATTGAAGTTACCGAAAACTGGATACCTCCGGTAATTGCATTGATGGAAACCGATCCTGCAATTGCAGCCTGCCAGCCTAAACTTCGCTCGTACGACCATCCGGAAATATTTGAATATGCTGGTGCTGCTGGCGGCTACATTGATATTTATGGTTATCCTTTTTGCCGTGGGAGGTTGTTTCAGACTTTGGAAAAAGATAATGGCCAATACGATGACATAACGGAAACTTTCTGGGCTACAGGCGCATGTATGTTTGTAAAAGCCGATTTATACCATAAATTTGGTGGTTTGGACGAAGATTTCTTTGCCCATATGGAAGAGATAGATTTTTGCTGGAGACTGAAAAATGCAGGTTATAAAATCATGTATTGTCCACATTCAACTGTTTATCACGTAGGTGGCGGTACGTTGCCAAAGATTTTATCGCATAAAACCTATTTGAACATGCGAAACAACATCACCATGTTGTATAAAAACCTTCCCTCCGATTTATTGCTAAAGGTATTCGTTACACGGCTTTTCCTGGATGGAATTGCAGCTTTTAAGTTTTTGAAAGATGGTGGTTTTAGTGACTTCTGGGCAGTTACTCGTGCACATATGAGCTTTTACCGCCACCTGAAAATGAACCTAAAAAAACGCCAGAAGATAAAGCACCAGCATGTTACCAATATTTACAACCGCAATATGGTAGTGGAATATTTTATCCGCAAGAAAAAACTTTTTACCGATCTGGATCAGGAAAATTTCTACAAATAATATTTCTTTTTCTCATTCAACTCGGTAATTTAGCGAAAGCTTTCCACCGCTAACCGGTAAGAATCCATCCCAAATCCACTGATGCTTCCTTTTACTGCCGTTGCTATCAACGATTGCCGGCGATAGTCCTCTCTTGCATTTATGTTACTGATGTGAACTTCAACTACTGGTGTCTTGATAGCCTTAATAGTGTCAGTTATGGCAACAGAGGTATGCGTATAGCCTCCTGCATTTAAAATTATCCCATCGTAACTGAAACCGGTCTCTTGTAGTTTATTAATGATCTCTCCCTCCACGTTACTCTGGAAATGATCTATCTGAAAATCCGGATAGAGCAAACGCAGTTCGGAAAGATATTCTTCAAAAGAACGATTACCGTAAACTTCGGGTTCCCTTTTGCCAAGCAGGTTTAAATTGGGTCCGTTAATGATGATAATTTTTTGCATCTGCCACAAGTTTGCATCCGAGCAAAGATAACCATATCTTTACAAATCCGAAATGAGTCATGAATTTTTCAGAAAATTTCACCGGGGCACTTCACGATTACTGTTTTTTGCTCGAACGCAAATATCCACAAAAAGCTGTTTTAAAGATTGTTGGAGATCGTTATGCCCTTAGTGGAACTGAACGGACGCTCCTTTTTCGAGGTATCACCGACAAACAAACGGCTTTAAACCGTAAAGTAAAGTTTGTGGAGATTACTGAACTACATCAGAATCCCTTGCACATAGATGGTTATAATGTTTTGATAATCATTTCGAGTTACCTTGCCGGTAATCTTGTTTTCATAGGAAGAGATGAGGTGCTTCGCGACACTGCTGAGATGCACGGCAAAATTTACCGCGATGAACTAATTGATAGGGCATTGCAACTTTTGTTTACCTTTATTGAAAATGAACATATTCAATGCCCCCTGCACTTTTACTTCGACCAGCCGGTGAGTTTTAGCGGTATTTTAAGTCAAAAGGTAAATAAACTTTTGGCATCAAAAGGGTTAGAGGGAAGCTCCCAAACCTGTGATTCGCCGGATTTTGTTCTGCAAAACATCCAGCAAGGCATTATTGCCACTTCCGATTCGAGCATCATTGATAGAACACTTTTACCTCTAACCGACCTTCCAAGGGCAGTACTTTTTTATCATTTTCGTCCCGATTTTTTCAATTTGAATAAATTTTTGTTTTAAATTTGCATCAATTTTCCAATAGGGGTGCCCTAAAAATATGGGCTGAGATCAAACTCTTTGAACCTGCTCCGGGTAATGCCGGCGAAGGGAATTAAAAGCAATCTTCTCTTAATTATTTTCCTCTATTGGTTTTACGTTAATGTTCAACTTAAAACCAATTTGAAATGAAAAAATTTTTTACCTGGATGCTCGCATGCTTCATCCTTCCATTTGCGGCAAATGCACAAGTAAGCCTCAGCGGCAACATCACCGACAACGAAAACAACAAACCGGTTTGCGGAGCTAACATTCGCATCGAAAACACTTTCCTTGCTACCTTCAGCGACAGCAAGGGCGAATTCAACATCCCGAAAGTAAAAAAAGGGACTTACATGCTTAAGGTAAGTTATCTCGGGTTTAAAACCTTTACATTAGAGGTCAATCTTCAACAATCTGCACATTTTGACATCGTTTTGCAGCACAATTCCATCCTTACCGACGAGGTGATCATCGCTTCCTCCCGTGTTAAGGAGAATGCGCCTACTACTTTTAATAATTTGGATCAAAAAGAAATCAGGAAAACAAACCTGGGAAGAGATTTACCCTTTATGATGGAAAGCATGCCATCGGTTGTCGTAACTTCCGATGCTGGAAACGGGATTGGCTACACCGGGATGCGTATCCGCGGAACCGACATGTCGCGTATCAATGTTACCATCAACGGTATCCCTTACAACGAAGCCGAAACCCAGGAGGTGTACTTTGTGGATGTTCCCGACCTGGCATCTTCTATTAATAATATACAGGTACAACGTGGTGTGGGGACATCTTCCAACGGAGCCGCTACCTTTGGCGGCAGCATCAACATCGAAACCAATAAAACAAATGCAGAACCTTATGCCGAAATCAACAGTGCCTACGGCTCTTTCAATTCGGCACGTAACAGCGTAAACTTTGGTACCGGCATGCTTGCAAAGCACTGGACTATGGACGGACGCGTTTCGGTAGTTTCTTCCGATGGTTTTATTGACCGCGCCACCTCAAACCTGGAATCGTACATGCTTTCCGGTGCCTATGTCGGGAAAAAGGATTTAGTAAAATTCAACATCATTTCCGGAAATGAACGTACTTACCTTGCATGGGATGGCATTCCTTCGTACATCCTCGATACCAACCGTACTTACAATGGTTTCACCTATAAAAATGAAACGGACAACTATCAGCAGGATCATTACCAGCTTTTTTACTCAAGAGAAATTACCAAAAGCCTTTTCCTGAACACTGCTCTGCACTACACCCGTGGAAAAGGTTATTACGAACAATATAAAGAAGAAAGAGATTTTGCCAGCTATGGCATGGATACGCTTTTTATTGGGATGGATACCATCACACAAACCGATCTGGTACAACGAAAATGGATGAGCAATAACTTTTATGGCGCAACATGGTCGCTGGATTATAAAAAGAAAAACCTTTCGGCAACCCTTGGCGGGGCTTATAACGAATATCTTGGCGATCATTACGGAAAGGTGATCTGGGCACAGTTTACTTCCAATGCTTTTATTGATTATGAATGGTATCGCAACGATGGCACCAAAAAGGATTTCAATTCCTATCTGAAGCTAAACTATTCATTGCTAAATAAAATCTCACTTTATGCTGACATGCAATACCGCCATGTGTATTACAAACTGAATGGCATTGACGATGATTACCGTGTACTTACACAAAATCATTCCTACGATTTTTTCAATCCTAAGGCTGGCATCAGTTACGATTTGTCGGATAACAACAACCTATACTTCTCTTTTGCTATTGCCAACCGCGAACCAAGTCGTTCCAATTTTAAAGATGCTGATCCCGGACTGACCCCAAAGTCAGAACATCTGTACGACTACGAACTGGGCTACCGTTTTAAGACAACAGTCGCTTCTTTTACTGCAAACCTGTATTACATGGACTACAAAGACCAATTGGTTCTTACCGGAAAAATCAACGACGTGGGTGCTGCCATCATGACTAATGTTCCAAAGAGCTACCGCCAGGGAATAGAACTGAGTGGCATTTATGCCCCCTGTAAATATTTTAGCTGGGATGCAAACCTCACTTTGAGTGAAAATAAAATCAAAAACTTTAGCGAGTTTGTGGATAATTGGGACGAAGGCGGACAGATTGAGAACAAACTTGGCACTACCGACCTTTCTTTTTCGCCTAATGTGGTTGCCAACAACCGTTTTACAGTAAGTCCGTTTAAAAATTTCTCTGTAAACATTCTCACTAAATATGTTGGAAAGCAATACGCTGACAACACTTCGAGCAACGACCGCAGCTTAGATGCCTACCTTGTTAACAACCTGATGTTGAATTATAGTTTTTCAACCAAACTAATTAAAAATATCGGTTTCAGCCTGCAAATAAACAACCTGCTGGATGAAGAATACGAAACCAATGCCTGGGTTTACCGTTATTATTACGAAGGAACTTATTCAAAAAAAGATGGCTATTTCCCACAGGCTGGAAGAAACCTGATGGCAGGAGTTAACCTGAAATTTTAAAAACTGATATAAAAAACTCTTCCCCCCAAAAAAACTCTTCCAAGTACTTCGTACTATGGAAGGTTAATTAATTTAAATCCTGTCAGGTTTTTGAAACCTGACAGGATTATTGAATAGTAATGAAATAATGACGGTCGTGGATTATGCAGACAGGCTTCGGGTAGTTCATAACAGTTCAACCAAGGATTATTTTATCCCCAATAATAGTTCGGATGAGTGGAGTTCGTTTGAAAATAATTTGCCAACAAACGTCTGGTTGGATATTGTTTCTTGCGACGTTGATAATTTTAAAGACCATTGCGGCAGCGATTGCATCTACTCCAACGGTTATCAGGATGTGGCATATACCACCACCTTAATTGGTTCTCAGTGCTGGATGACTAAAGATTTGGAAACTTATCAAAATGCCAGTAGCACTATGATCGCGCAATGGCCGGCCAGCACTGTCCCGACTTATAATAACCGTTATGCTTGTACCGAAAATACCTCAAGTTGCGATCAGGGCATATTTTATCAATGGTTCACGGCTTTGCCTAACGGCGGTCTTCAAGGCGATGGCAATGCCAGCACCACGCCAATCCGCGGTATTTGTCCGTCGGGTTGGCATATTCCTTTCGGATATGAGATAGACGCTTTAGCCGGTGCGGTGTCGGCACACGGATGTTATAATACAACTACCGCCATTTTTATTGCCAGTTGTTTAAATACTTATTATGATTTTAATGTCGGCACTCTTTACGGTTATCGTTACCCCATTAACGGCAGTTATTTGCGAAGAGATAATGGCAAAGTTTTTCGAACAGCTAGCTATATTAACGAACCTAAGTTTGTTGCTAGAAATTTACCGGTTACGGTCGATGGCTATTATTCTTATGGAAATTATGATGGTGCACAAAGCATAGACGCGGGCGTTAGTGTTCGATGCATAAAGGATTAGCGGCTTTAAATCCAAACCATTTGCAAAAGAAAAAGGACATTCATAGCGAACGTCCTTTTTTACAGCCAATCTTAAGGCTAATCTTTTATTAGTCTGATTGACTCTCCGTAATATTTCCATCCGGCGCCATAGTCCCATAATCTACAGGAACTGCCTATTAAAAATACGTCCCAGGCAGAAGAATCGCCCGGCACTTCGTCGGCAGTCCAAAAATATGCATATTCATGGATGAGATAAAAGGTTCCTTTTTCTTCCGGAGTCGGATCATAGGTAGTTTGCGCCCTGGCTCCTGCCGGTAATGCCGTAAATCCGGTTGAATTGGTGGCAAGGAAATTCTCCGGGAACCAATGCGTCAGTCCGGCTTCTTTCAGTTTGCCGCCATTCGTGCTGCCTATACCGCCAAGAAAATTGTATAACTCACGCCACTCGTACCAGCTCGGCACATGCCAACCTGGAGGGCAAATACCTCTGGGATCGGCAATAACGAACCAATTATATAAAGGTCCGTAGACCTCATAATTAGCTTGGTTGTTGTCGTAGAAACACAGCGCTCCCGAGGTTTGCTCGCCCCAAGCTACCGGATCGGTGATGTTGGGGATAGGATCCCCGTTATTATAATGGAGCACCCGCCAGTTGGCGGTCAGCCAATACTGATTGCCGATTTTACAGGCATGAAACTTATTTCCATACCTGTCCACTAAAGCCAGACTGACTGAAGTAGTATCCCGGGTGTAGGTCGCGCCAAGTGCATTTTCCGCTTTAACGCGGAAATGGTATTGTAGAGCTCTTTCCGGAACCGGAATCTCAAATGCTGCTTGCGCCGCCTGGGTAGAACCAACGGATTGAGGATTGGTAACATGATCGTAAACGTTGGTTTCGCCCCACTCAATCACTACCGAAGTAGCGATAAGATTAGGATTAACCGTTGTTTTGATAATAAACTTATCAAAATTATTACTATCAATAACAACTTCGATTACGTCGGGAATATTACCCCGCGTGAGAAAGCTGCAATTCCTGCCTTGGACAATTTGTCCATTCGTTTTTACAAACAGACAGAAATGATACGTTTTGTGCCAATCCAAGCCGTCAATGACGGCTTTTACAGCGGTTGAGCTTTTCAACCGTCCTATGGTTTGTTCAGGGGTTTTATTCCCGTAGGAACTTGTTTCACCCCATTCGAACCAAAAAGTTGTTTCTACTCCACTTACAATTGGGTCGATAGTGCCATTCAGCGTAGCCTGATGCAGTTCGACGCCGGAAGCAGTACCGGTGTTAACCCATTGCGGCTTTGTTACAAACGGAATAGCTTCCGAATAACGGATTTCTCCGTTATCACTAGCATATATTTTTACATAATATTTCTGCCCAGGCAGAAGGTTATGTATAGTAGCAGTAATTTTGCCGTCTGTTGACGGTTTTACTGTCGCATGATCGGAATTTCTTGTCGGCGAACCGACTGTATCCCAACAGATCCCCGCCTCGGTGGCGGTGGTTGGAACAACTCCGTTTATAATTACGGAGTCCGGGTAAGTCGCTGCTATTTTCCCGGATATTTCGCCGGGAGCAACCGGAGAGGAACCGTCTTTATCGCAGGCGGCAAACAGTACAGCCAAAATTGCTAAGTAATATAATTTTTTCATGAAGCTTTTTTATTTTAATATTTACGTTCATTAAACCCTCAAGGTTTTGAAAACCTTGAGGGTTTAGTTAATTTTTTTTAGCAACAAACAAAAATAAATAAAAAAGAAGAATATCTTTTACATTTTTCAAAAAATATTTTGCAAAATAATAAAAATAAACGCTTTTGTCCGAAAAAACCAATGCTGGTTTTGTTTTTCATGCAAAAGCCCTATTGCCGGAAAGCATTGCAGCTATACCGGATAAGGATGCAAGGATACAGGAAAACGTTGCGGCTATGCCGGATAAGGTTGCAAGGATGCCGGTAAGCGTTGCGACTATGCCGGACGAGATTGCAAGGATGCCGGTAAGCGTTGCAGCTATGCCGGACGAGGTTGCAGTGATGCCGGTAAGCGTTGCAGCTATGCCGGATGAGGTTGCAGTGATGCCGGTAAGCATTGCGGCTATGCCGGATGAAGCTGTTTGTTTATCAAACCCTCAAGGTTTTAAAAACCTTCCAACCCCGATTAAATCGGGGGAAAGAGTTGAAAATATAAAAAACTCTTCTCCAAAAAAAACTCTTCCTGGTACTTCGTACTCTGGAAGGTTAATTAATTTAAATCCTGTCAGGTTTTTGAAACCTGATAGGATTATTGGTCATATAAAAAAAAGGACATCCTTGAATTTAGATGTCCTTTTTTTATTTTTTAAATTTAGTCTTTTAAACATCTTATTGAAAGTCCGGCTAGTTTTGAGCCAGCTTGATAATCGTAAAAACGACTCGTGTTATACTTCAGAAATTTGTTCCAGGCACAAAATGGGGCTGGTCCTTCAGTTGCAGACCAGAAATAACCGCCTTCATTTATCCCGTAAAAACATCCCTGGAATTCGCCAGTTTCGGCATTTCCTCTGAATCCACCAGGCAAAGCTGTGAAACCCGAACTGTTAGTTGCATCCGTGTTGGGAAGTAACCAATGGGCAAGTCCGGATTCTTTTAGTTTGCCACCGACGGTCTTTTCGTCTCCGCCAAGGTAGGCTTTCAACGCCGTCCACTCTTCATCAGTCGGCACATGCCAACCGTCTGGAGCAACGCCACGTAAATCAACGATTGTGTACCAGTTATACAGTCCACCATAGACAGTGCCGTAAGTGCCATATTTATTTTGGTACCAGCACATAGCTCCGCTGGTTTGATAACTCCAGACGGTGCTGTCGGTAATGTTCGGAATCAGATCTCCATTCCGATAATGGGTTACCTTGAGGTTTTCAAGCAGCCATGTTTGGTTACCAATCGTTACGGAATGATACATATTGCCGTCTACATCGGCAACCTCATAGGTCATAAAAGTTTTATCGGCACTGAATACCGTCCCTATTTCATTAGTGGCTTTAATACGGCAGTGATATGTTGTATTTTTTTCTAAACCAGCAAGGCTGGCTGTTACATTGACATTGCTATTGCCAGTGATGGTGCCCGGGACAGTAGCTATTTCATGACCGTAATTTGTTGTCTTACCATATTCTATTTTTACTGTAGTGGAGAATAAATTTGGATTCGCTATGCCGTTAATAATGGCATTAGTAATCCCTATGTTAGCAGGTTCAGATATTAATATTTTTGGCTTTCCACCAAGAGCTGCCGCTCTCATATCAACTCCGTAAGAAATCCCCATGGCATCAATCATTTTTATCCGATAATGAAAACTTTGTCCTGGTATCACCGTCAATTCGGCTTTTACCAAAACATCCCCACCATTTTCGATGATCGTACCTGGAACAGCGGCTATTTCATGACCGTATTTTGTGGTGTCACCGTATTCGAATGATATGGTGGCTGGTGTATATATAGTATTCACCACCCCATTAAACGTGATAGAATACAAAGTTACTTCGGCTTGCTTAGTGAGGGCTCGTGCAGTTGTCATGATTTTTGTGTCTCCGTATATAACACTGTCCCGCCCTTTCACAAAAGTGCGGACATAATATTTTTTCCCAGAGGATAAACCGCTGATTATGCTGGTAAATTTTCCGGTATTATCAGCTATATCGCGTGTCATGTTTTTCAGGTTCGGTTCAGGAATAGTATCCCAGCAAACACCGATTACTTTTATTTGAAATCCCGGTTCCCCTGAGATTACCCCACCACAAACGGCAGTGGTGGTGCCTACCTCCGTAATGTCGGCAGTAGTAACAGAAAACTCTCCGTTTACCGGAGGAGTTTTTACATCATCATCCTTTTTGCAGGACGACAATATGACTATAAAGAAAATTGCTAAGTAGAATAATTTTTTCATGAAACTTTTTTTAATATTTACGTTCATTAATTTTGGGAAAGTTTTTAGTTTAATCTTCCAATCCCAAAAAATCGGGGCTAAAAAAGCCCGATAAATGTACAAAAAATTATGTTCTAAATGTATAGTAATAAAAAAAATCTCAATAAAACGTAGTTAATGTATATTTGGTAGGTTTATGAGGATATTTGGTAAATTTATTAAAAAAACTCTTCTCCCTAAATATCGGGACTTCGTACTCTGAAAGGTTTTTGGTTTAACTTTTCTAAGGCAGGTAATAGCTATAACCTATGCCGGTCATGACTTTCCCGATGCAGGTAAGTGCATAACCTATGCTGGTCATGACTTTCCCGTGGCAGGTAAGTGCATTAGCCTATACCGGTCGGCAATTTCCAAGACGGGTAAGTGCATTAACCTATACTGGTCATGACTTTCCCGTGGCAGGTAAGCGCATTAACCTACACTGGTCGGCACTTTCCCGTGGCAGGTGATAGCTATAACCTATGCTAATTTTTTAAAACTCTTCCATGTACTTCGTACTATGGAAGGTTTTTGAAGATATTATTTTTTATACGACACCGGATGATTAAGCATCAGGTGCTGGGATTCCTTTAATTTCATTATTTTTTTCAGTTGATCCTGGTCCATGTAAGCACGAGGTCTGGTTGAAAGCCCTGCTGAAGCACAAAAGAGTGAAATATTTTGTGATACCATTCCTGCATCTTCGGCAGCCCAGGTCATTTTCAAAGACTCTTCTCCATGCGGAAATCTTGAAATGTCTGATACCAGCAAACATATTACCGGAGCCTTCGTAACAAATTCCTGCTGTACAGCAACCAATTTACGGTAATCCCCTGCGGCAATTAAATTAAGCATCGAATTTTTTACATCGTAAAGATAAATACCCGTCTTCATGCACACATACACGTCAATGTCCTGGGCATTCATGGCTGAAGGGGCGGTACGTTTATCGCTTTCGGGGCGGTTGATACCGTTTGAAGCCCATAACAAATCGGATAAATCGCGCAGGCTGATCATTGCAGTGTCAAACTCTGTTGCAGATGCTCTTAACGACAATGCCGTCATTACCGGCAAACCCCTTTTCAAATCGGGAGGATTCAATACTATCGTATTTTGTGCGTACATAAAACCAGTTAAAAGGGTGAAAATAAAACAAAAGATAATCTTCTTCATATTGTTAATAAATTAATGTTCGTTTATGTTTTGCTTTTTTATCCCGCAAAATCATTAAGATTAAGCAGGAAATATTTCGTGTAAAATTAAACTTTTCCGTAAAATTTTTAATAGGATAAAAATAAAATCTTTCGGGTTTTCCGGTAAAACCTTCCACCCCCGATTTAATTGGAATTGGAAGAGTTCAACTATTTCTTAACTTTGCCAGCCCATTCCATTGTGGATTACAATTGGCAAACAATTATGGCACAATCTATCAACATAAAAAATAAAAAAGCTCAGTTTGAGTATTTCCTGCTCGATATTTTTACTGCCGGCATCCAGCTCACGGGTACCGAAATTAAAAGCCTTCGTGAGGGAAAAGCAAGCCTAACGGATGCCTATTGTATGTTCAAAGGTGATGAATTGTTTGTAATTAACCTACATATCTCCGAATACAAATTCGGAAGTCATTACAATCACGAACCCAAACGCGACCGGAAATTATTGCTAAACCGTCGCGAATTGAAAAAAATCCTGACCAAAACAAAGGAAAAAGGTTTTACTGTAATTCCTACCCTATTATATATTAACGAAAATGGTTTAGCCAAACTCGAAATTGCCATAGCAAAGGGGAAAAAACTCTACGACAAACGCGAATCATTAAAAATTAAGGATAACCGTAGGGAAATGGAACACAACTTTTAACTGATTTTCAGAATGCCATTTTCGAGAAAAGGTACTACCTCAGTTGTATCGAACCGCAAACACCAGGCAATATCTTCATCAAGCCCAAGTTTGCTCAATCGTTTGTAATGAGTGGCTTTGTTCAGTGAATCGGGGAAATTTTTTTTTAGATTGTTCCAAAATCCAAGGCTTATTTGTGCCGCATCCTCCATGGTTTCGTAAAAGCCGCTTTTTGTAAGGTTTTCAACCAGCGCACCTGCAAAGGCTGTATCTTCGAGGCTCATGTTTTCTTTCCATCCTGAGCAAAGCACGACAACGTTTTTTTTAGCCTGCAATAAATCCTGACATAATTTTGAAAAATTGGAAAAAGTACCAACAACCACTTTTTCACTTACAGAAGCGGTAATCAGCGCCTGGGTACCGTTGGTGGTAGTGTAAACAAGCGTCCTCCCCCGAACGAGCGGCGAAGAAAAGCCCAGCGGAGAGTTCCCGAAATCGGCAAAATCAGGTTGCAAACCATCACGTTCGGCAGCAACAAGGAAACCCTGTTTCTTGTACTCTTCAGCTTCCGAAAGTTTAGAAACCGGAATAATACTCTTCACACCATTTTGAAATGCTGCACAAATGGCAGAAGATGCACGCAAGACATCAACTACCACAACAGTAAATGGAGCTTCTGTTTGTTTGCGTTCAAACAATCCGGGCAAAAAACAAACTTCTATGGTTTGCATAAAAAATAAAAAAGCCCCCCGTCATTTTTTGTACGGGGGGTGTATGTCAAGCTATGATTATTTATAAAAAGGAAACTTAACAACAACAGCTTTCAGGGCTTTGTCGCGAATTTTGATAAAAATTTCACTGCCTTCGGCTGCAAAACCAATTTTTACATAACCCATTCCAATGGCTTTTTTTACCGAAGGACCCATGGTACCGGAAGTTACTTCCCCTATCGTGTTTCCGTCAGCATCGGCAATTTCATATTCATGACGGGGAATTCCTTTGTCAACCATTTCAAAACCTACCAATTTACGGGTAGTACCTTCTTTCTTCTGGCGTAAAAGCTCTGCTTTGTTTATAAAGTCTTTTTCGGGGGTAAACTTGGTTATCCAGCCCAGTCCGGCTTCAATAGGCGAAGTAGTGTCGTTAATATCATTACCATAAAGGCAAAAGCCCATTTCGAGGCGGAGGGTATCGCGTGCACCCAGACCAATCGGTTTGATTCCGTATTCTGCACCAGCTTCGAAAACAGCATTCCAAATGGTGTCAGCAGCCTTGTTTGCAAAATAAATTTCGCAGCCACCTGCACCGGTATAGCCGGTAGTAGAAAGAATTACATCTTTAACGCCCGCAAATTCCACTTTTTTAAAAGTGTAATATTCCATATCCTCTATCGGAGTGGAAGTACATTTTTGCATGGCTTTCAGTGCAAGAGGTCCCTGAACAGCCAATTGCGAAATTTCATCCGAGGCATTGTAAAGTACTGCGCCAATCTGGTTCTGACTTTGCAGCCAATTCCAATCCTTTTCAATATTTGAAGCATTAACGACTAACAAAAAGGTTTCAGAATTAATTTGGTAAACAAGAAGGTCGTCAACAATACCACCCTTGAAATTTGGGAAGCAGGAATATTGAACTTTTCCATCGTAAAGTTTTGAAGCATCATTTGAAGTAACCCTTTGAATAAAATCCAAGGCTTTGCTACCTTTCACCCAAATTTCGCCCATGTGCGAAACATCAAAAACTCCGACTCCCTTACGTACGGTTTCATGTTCAATATTAACTCCCTCATATTGAACCGGCATATAAAATCCGGCAAATGGTACCATCTTGGCTCCCAATTCTTCATGTTTCTTTGTAAATGCTGTATTTTTCATTTATAAAAAGATTTTAATTAAAGTTAAAAATCATCAGCATATTGACTCTTTTCTAAATATTTTTAATTAACGTAAATGCCCGTTTTTTTAATGGGATAAAATTTCATTCCCCAGCGCAAAAGTAAAAAAATACTCTTAAACCGCACGGTTAAAACCGATACAATGGAATAAATATTTGTATTTCGAAAATAGTTGTATATTTGCATCGAATTTTTTTTAAAATCCCACTCCGGTTTATCGTTTCATTTGTCATTAACAATCAACTCTGTTTATTGAAATCTGATAATTTTTACTCCTGCAGGGAGTATAAGCGCTCAAAAAACACCTTATAATTAACACATTAATAAAATAACAAATTCACTATGTACGATATTGTTGAACTGAATTCGAAATTAGTTCACGAATTGAAAGAAATAGCTCAAAAGCTGAACATTCCGAAAATAGAAGGTTTAAAAAAGCAAGAATTGGTTTATAAGATATTAGACCATCAGGCATTAAATCCTTCGCCCGAAATGCTCGAAAAAGAAAATAAAATTCAGCATAAAAAACCTGGGCAACGCAAAAGAATACCCTCAGTTCCGGCAAAAAAGGAAACAGTTTTTATGCAACGACACGAACAGGATACTGAAAAAACTGATAACACATCCCAGCCGTTAATAAGTACAGATATACCGGAAGAACAAGTTATTGCAAAGCCAGCACTCCCTAAAGAATCTGAAAAACCTGTGTTTAAAAGTAATTTTCAGCGAAAAAATAAAGCAGGTTTTTCCAAAAATTTCCCTAAAAAACAAACTTCTCCTGCTCCTGCTCCTGCACTACCGACACTACCACCATTACCGCCATTGCCACCACCTGCCGATACCGTACAAAATACTCCCCCGACACCTTTTAAAACAGATTTTAACGAAGAATTATTTCCATTCGGAGCCGACATTGAAAATGGTAAACCCGAATTTTTAGGCGAACCCATAATAGAAGACAATACTACTTTCCTCGGAATTGATGAAAATATAATCACTGAAACGCCTGAAGAAGGAAAACTAACAGGTGCCCCTCCCCAGGAAGCAGAAACCAGTAGCGAAACGCAAACGGAAGAAATTCGTCCTTACCGTGAAAAGAACTGGAAAGAAATTCAACGACAACGTATTGCCGAACGATACAAAGAAGATTATTCCGAGTTTGATGGCATAGTTTCCACTGTGGGCGTTCTGGAAATAATGACCGATGGCTATGGATTTCTGCGTTCAGCCGATTATAACTACTTGAACTCGCCCGACGATATTTATGTTTCACAAAGCCAGATTAAACTTTTCGGTTTAAAAACAGGGGATACCCTTAAAGGGAGCATCCGCCCCCCAAAAGAAGGTGAAAAATATTTCCCGCTTGTAAAAGTAGAAACTATCAATGGAAAATTTCCCGAAGAAGTTCGCGACCGCATCAGTTTCGATTTCCTTACTCCGCTTTTTCCGGAAAAGAAATTTAAAATCACAGGGCATCCCGGCTCTACCATGAGCACACGCATCATAGATATGTTCTGTCCTATCGGCAAAGGGCAACGCGGACTCATTGTAGCGCAGCCCAAAACCGGTAAAACTGTTTTGTTGAAAGAGATTGCCAACGCCATAGCTTACAATCACCCCGAAGCCTACCTCATCGTTTTATTGATCGACGAACGCCCTGAAGAAGTTACAGATATGCAACGCAGTGTAAATGCAGAGGTAGTTTCCTCCACTTTTGATGAACCCGCCGAACGCCATGTGAAGATTGCCAACCTTGTGCTGGAAAAAGCCAAACGCCTCACCGAATGCGGACACGACGTGGTAATACTGCTTGACTCCATCACCCGCCTTGCCCGTGCTTACAATACCGTTGCCCCGGCATCAGGTAAAGTTTTGTCGGGCGGAGTGGAAGCTACTGCTCTGCAAAAGCCCAAACGCTTTTTTGGTGCCGCACGCCAGATTGAACACGGAGGCTCGCTCACCATCATTTCGACGGCATTGATAGACACCGGTTCAAAAATGGATGAAGTGATATTTGAAGAATTCAAAGGTACCGGCAATATGGAATTGCAGTTAGACCGCAAACTTTCTAACAAACGCATCTATCCATCCATTGATATCGTTGCATCCAGCACCCGACGCGAAGACCTGCTGGTGGACAAAGAACAACTGCAACGTATCTGGATACTTCGTAACCACCTTGCGGATATGAATCCATTGGAAGCCATGGAATTTTTGAAAGAAAAAATGAAATATACCCAAACCAACGAGGAATTCCTCATCTCAATGAATAGTTAGGAATATCCTGCTAAACCTCAAAAAAAGAAGTTATTTTACTAAGAAAACAACCTCTTTTGCTTTGATGATTATATAAATTACACTATATTATTGTAATCTGCGAATTTACTTTCACATTATTCTTTATCATTGCCCACACCGGACAATAGGTTTCCTCGGCAAGATGAAGCAATTTTTCCACTTCTTCTTTTTTTGTATCCGGAGATTGTAAAACAAATTCCAGTGTAATTTCTTCAAAACAGGTAGGATGCTGATTCCTGCGCTTGCCTTTTGCCACAACCTGCAAACTCTTAATCTCTTTTTTCATTTTTCGCAGCAGTGGCAACACCGCACTACTTACGCAGGTAGCAAGGCTGATAAGAAATAATTCCAACGAAGTATAACCCAAGTTGTCCCCTAAGGGCGGTATATAATCCACATCTACAGGGGAGTTATTACCCGCCTGCCCTTTAAAGTGCAGCCTGTTGTTAACCAACTCTATTCTTGCTTCCACCAGTGGCAGTAACAAATTTTCAGAATTAAATTTTACTTCTTCCATTTTTTTAATTTTAATTTAAAATATTATTGACTGAATTATAATATGATAGAAACTGTCTAATCACAATTTCCCTTCATGTTTAATTTGCAAAAAATTTACACATTGACTTATTAGTTTAATCATTTCCATATTACAGATGCAAAATTACGACAGATGGCTTTTTTCGTAATGTATCCGGGGTAAATACGACTTCACAGCTTTTATATTTAACATCTTCCTTGAATTTTTTAGCTTTTTTGCCATATTAAATCATCGAATAAACTGCCCTCAACATGCAGATTCCCCCATCCAAGGGCTTTTTCTGCAAGTATAGCATACGTGCAGCCACCAGGGGATCAGCCGGATCAGTGTAGTGAATTCAAGCTATTTAAAGGGTCGGCGCAGCTACGTAAATGTAGGAAAATACGGAATTAAAACATCCCAGAATCCGCTTCTTCAACAATTACCTCTGTTTCATTCTCATCGAATAGTTTTAACTGATTTTCGCTGATATAATACTCGTCATCAGGCGACAAGCTGGCGTAATTCAACAAATATTGCATTAATGCTTTTTTATAAAACTTGTTAGGAGTGGTTTTATGCAACTTACAGTACTTGTCAATTACTTTTTTTTGTTTCTCAGAAAGTTTAAAAATAATCTTTTTGAATTTTACTTTTTTACTTTTTTTCTTTATACTTTTTGCAGGCATTAATTTTTGGATTAATAAATGATTCTAATTATGCAAAGTACACATTTTATTCCCTAATAATTTCCTTAATATCGTCAATTATTTTTCCCGCCAGAAATTCTGCTGTAGCCATTGTATTGCTTTCGGCATAAATCCGAATGACGGGTTCGGTATTCGATTTCCTGAGGTGTACCCATTCATCGGCAAAATCAATTTTCACTCCATCCGCAGTGTTAACTTTCTCGTTTTGGTATTTTCTTGCAATACTTTCCAGCAAATTGTCAACATCCATATCGGGTTCAAACAATATTTTGTTTTTAGAAATAAAATACTGTGGGTACATGCTTCGTAAAAAAGAGCATTTTTTTCCTGTTTTTGCAAGATAAGTTAAAAACAAAGCAATTCCCACCAGGGCATCGCGTCCATAATGCAATTCGGGATAGATTACACCTCCGTTACCTTCGCCGCCAATCACAGCTTGATGAATCTTCATCATTTCCACTACATTCACTTCGCCCACAGCAGAGGCAAAATAACTACAGCCGGCTTTTACCGTTACATCATGCAAAGCCCTGGTTGAGGATAAATTGGAAACAGTACTCCCGGGAGTGTTTTTCAGCACATAATCTGCTACGGCAACAAGTGTATATTCTTCCCCAAACATTTCGCCATCTTCCATCACAATTGCCAGCCTGTCAACATCAGGGTCAACAGAAAAACCGACATGGGCAGCATTTTTAACTACTGTTTTTGATAATTCAGTCAGATGTTCGGGCAGGGGTTCCGGGTTATGCGGAAATTTTCCGTCAGGTGTGCAGTACAACTCAATTACCTGATTAACACCCAATGCTTTTAATAATAAAGGAAGAGCTAATCCACCTGTAGAGTTTACGGCATCAATTGCTACTATAAAATTGGCGTTTTTAATGGATTTTGTATCTACCAATGGTAGATTCAATACTTTATCAATATGTTTCTGCAAAAATGTGTCATCAAAGCAATATTTGCCCAACGCATCAACCTCCGCAAACACAGCCGGGTTTTTATCAGCAATTTCTAAAATTTTTTCGCCATCAGTAGCCGAAATAAATTCCCCTTTTTCATTTAACAGCTTTAACGCATTCCAGTTTTTAGGATTATGGCTTGCCGTAATGATGATTCCGCCATCGGCTTTTGCTTCGGTAACAGCCATTTCTACTGTAGGAGTGGTGCTTAAACCGGTATCAATAACATCCACGCCCATACCCATTAGAGTCCCGGATACCAAATGGCTTACCATTTCACCCGAAATGCGGGCATCTCTCCCTATAACAAAACAAAGATGATTTTTTTCGCTTTGTTGTTGAACAAACGTTACAAAAGCAGAGGTAAATCGCATAATATCCACTGGACTAAGTCCTTCGCCAGCTTTTCCGCCTATCGTTCCTCTTATTCCGGAAATAGATTTAATCAATGTCATTCATGTAGTTTTAAAAGCGCAAAAATATAGGATTTATAATTAATTCATTTTAAAATTTTTCAACTGCTAATTTTCAGTCGGTTCATAAAAAAAATACACTTACATTCGTTTTCTTTTATTAATTTTGTGCCATATTTTATTGAAATGGAAGAAGATTTCGATCCCCTTGAATTCGAGGAAAATGAAGATAGTAACACGCAAGCTCTTCTCGAGAAATTTGAAGAAATGGCGCGAGGTGAGGTGCAGTATTTTTTTGATGCAGATGAATTTGAAGACATTATAGATTTTTACTTGTTCAAAAATAATTTTAGCCAATCAGAAATTGCCATTCAGTTTGCAAGCGAGCAACATCCTACAAATGTTATTTTTAAATTAAAGAAAGCCCAGTTACTGGCTTCGTCAGACAATACGGAAAAGGCGCTGCGCATTTTATCGGATATTGAACAGAATTATACTGCCGATGGCGATGTTTTTCTTACCAAGGGGGCAATATACAGTCAGCTAAAACGATACGAAAAAGCTATTGAAGAATACAAAAAAGCCCTGAACCTCACCGAAGAACTCGACGAAGTGTATGGAAATATCGCTTTTGAATATGAGAACCTGGGAAAATACGAAAAAGCACTGGAATATCTCCAGAAGGCATTGGAAATTAATCCCGAAAATAGTTCCTTTCTTTACGAAATTTCATTTTGTTATGAAATTTCCAACAGAAATGAAGAAAGCATAACTTTTTTCAACCAATTCATCAACAAATATCCCTATTCGCATCATGCATGGTTTAATCTGGGTTTGGCTTACGGAAACCTCGAACAACTTGATAAAGCCATTGAAGCCTACGATTATTCAATTGCCATTGACCCCACTTTTGCTTCTGCATATTTTAATAAAGCCAATGCGTTTGCCAATACAAATCAGTTTGATCAAGCCATTGAAGTGTACAGGGAAACTTTTTTGTATGAACCCCCTGAAGCATTGACCTACTATTACATAGGCGAGTGCTACGAAAAACAAAAAAAATTTGAATCGGCAAAAATTAACTTCAGTAAATCGTTAGAAATTGATGATAACTTTGCTGATGCACATATTGGACTGGGCATAGCAGAAGATGAACTGGGAAGTTTCGAAGAAGCCCTTAAACACATCACCAGAGCTACAAAAATGGACCCTGATAATTCAGAATATTGGTTCATCTTAGGCGACTTACAATTTAAACACCTGATGTATGCTGATGCCCTAATTTCTTATGAAAAAGTTACGGAACTTGACTACCTTGACCCGGAAATATGGCTCGAATATTCCGAGGTATATTGCGAAATAGGAAATATTGACGCGGCATTATCAACCATCAGAAACGGAATGAACCTCCAACCCGACAATATTCAATTCCAATACCGGAATGCCGCCTATCTGTATCTTGCAGGGAACACCGATGCATTTTATATGGAAGTAGAAAATTTATTAAAAACACATTCCGAAGATATTGAGAAACTTACTGATTTTGTTCCGGAATTGTTAAAAGAACCTCTTTTTTCCAGTTTACTTGCAAAATATTCCCTGTAATTGGGAAATATATAGCTGAATTTCAATTACAATGATTACATTCGGATTAATAGGATACCCGCTTACACATTCAAAATCAGCAGAATATTTTCTTCAGGAATTTCATACCCTTTATCCTGCGATTATTGCTGAATACAAACTTTTTCCGATGAAAAACATCGAAAATATCAGATCATGGATAAGCAAACAGAACAATTTACTTGGTTTTAATGTAACATCGCCTTTTAAAATACAAATTATTCCTTTTCTCGACCAAATGGATACATCAGCCATTGAAACAGGGTCTGTAAATACAGTTAAAATTTTTCGCACCAACAATAAAATTTATTTAAAAGGATACAATACTGATGTAACAGGTTTCAAACATTTATTAGCTATGAATCAGCATTTTTCGATAAAGAAAGCATTAATTATAGGAACTGGAGGTGCATCAAAATCTGTTAGCCATGTATTATCGTCTAAAAATATCGAACATTTGTTCGTTTCGCGAAATCCGAAAAACATAAACACAATTTATTACTCTCAGGTTGACAAAGATATTATTTCTACTCATAATTTAATTATCAATACTACTCCTTTGGGGCAATTTCCCAATGTAACTGAATACCCGCCTTTGCCTTTTGGCTTTTTTACGTGTAATACTATTATCATTGATTTGATTTACAACCCTGAAAAAACCCTCCTACTGCAAAAAGCAAAAAAACAGAGAGCAAAAATCAGCAATGGCTTGTTTATGTTGCATCAGCAGGCAAAAACTGCATGGAATATCTGGCTCGAAAATTGCTGATACCTTAATTTAGTAAAATATTTAACTTTTTTTAAAACCTATATATATGCAAAACCCGTTAGGAAAAATGATGCAAATTCTGGGAATTGTAGTCGTATTCCTCTATTTGGGAATAGGAACCTTCCTGTTTTTTTTTGCTGAAAAATACAATCTGCCCAAAAATATAAAAGTAATTTTTGGATTTTTTTTCATAGCTTATGGTTTGTTCAGAGCTGCCCGGATTTGGAGTAAATATCGTGAAAATAATTTTTAGCCACCGACTCAAGAGCTTATACAATAAAACTTGTGTGAATGGGTTATAATATATACTTTTGTCAACCTTGTTATAAACATATAAAGACATTGCTTTATGTTTAAAAGTCTGATTGTAATATTGTTAAGCATGGTTTTACTTTTGGGGTGCAACACCGGAAAAGTGAAGACTCCTGATGAAACAACCACTCGGGGTACAATCAAAATTGCCGTTGACGAATCGTATCAACTGCTTATAGATACACAAATCTATACCTTTCAGAAAATATACCCCTATTCATCAATAACGGCAAAATATACTACAGAAGTGGATGCTTACGATTTATTTATGAAAGATTCAATCCGGCTGATGATCGTGAACAGAGAATTAAGTAATGAGCAGAAAAAAATGCTTAACCAGGTAAAAATTATTCCCCGTACCACTCGGATTGCATATGATGCCCTTGCATTTATCCTAAATAAAGAAAACAAGGATACTTTATTACGATACGACCAGTTGCAATCAGTTTTTAATGGAAATATTAATTCTTGGAAACAAATAGACAAAAATTCGTCACTTAGTAATATAAAAGTTGTTTTCGACAACAATTCATCAGGTAATCCCCGCTTTATTCGTGAAAAATTTGGTATAAAAGAAAGCTTCCCTGATTATTGCTACGCAGTAAATTCGAACGAAGAAGTAATCAACTATGTAGAAAAAAACAAAAATGCTATTGGCATAATCAGTGTTAACTGGATTAGCGACCGTGATGATACCCTAAGTGCCACATTTCTAAAAAAAATCAGTATTGCGTCTATTGGACAACCCGGTGATACTGAAGGTTCAGGAGAGTTTCGCAAACCTTATCAGGGCTATATTGCGGAAGGCACATATCCTTTTATTCGTTCTATGTATGCAATTTCCCGTGAAACTTTTGTTGGACTGGGGTCTGGTTTCATACAATTCATTGCTGGGGACCAGGGACAACGCATTGTACTTAAATCAGGATTAGTGCCTGCTACCATGCCCATTCGATTGGTACAAATAAAAAAATAAAGTTTAATAAATTTCAAAAATAAATATTTAATTATCTGCCCATCTATGTATTCAACAGTTAAAAAATCGGTTTTATTTTTCATTATCACATGTTGTTCTTTAGTTTTAAAAGTTCATGCTCAGGATTTAAGCTATGTAATTAAGCTAACAGAAAGTGAACAATTTGAATCTGCTGAAAAAGGATACAAATTACTTTTGGAAAAAACACCTAACAATGGTGATATATACTATTATTATGGTGGAAATTACCTCAAAATGTATTTTACTGATGCCGAAGGAACTGTTCTTAGTGATGTATCGGAACCTGCTATGCTTCTTTTCAAAAAAGGTATAGACGTTGATCCAAATAACCCATTGAATTACATAGGCTTAGGTAAATTAGCACTTTACAGCGGTGATACTGCAAATGCAAAATCCTATTTTAGTAAAGCCAAATCCTTTCTTCCCAGCAAAGCCAATAAAAATGTAGTGATGGACCTCGATCGCCAGGTTCTTATTCTTTATAATATTGCTGAAGCTTACATCAAGGCACCCAAAAAGGACTTCCCCGAGGCATATAAACTGCTCGGGCAAGCACAAACATTGTTACAAGACCCCAAAAAGCCTGGAGTTGATAAGGTGAAAGTTCCAGAATTGTATATTATTATTGGAGACTACTATATGGAAAATAACGACGGATCCAATGCAATATCCAACTACAAAAAAGCACAAGAGCTTGATCCTTCTTCACCAAAAGCAAAACTACGTATCGGACAATTATGGTTACGGGCAAAAAATTACACTGATGCCTTAGAATATTACAAAGATGCAATAAAAACAGACTCCACCTTCGCACCTGCTTACCGCGAACTAGGAAATATATATACCCTTGCCCGTCAATACGATAATGCAATTAAAAATTATGATAAATTTCTTGAACTTTCAGCTGGTAATATTTCTGCAAAAATCAGGTATGCATCAGCGCTCATCAACGCAAAAAAATATAAAGAAGTAATTGCAACCATTCAAGAAATTCTTTCGGTAGATTCTTCCCGCATTGACTTGTACAGAGGACTGGCTTATTCCTATTTTGAGACCAAACAATACGACGATGGATTAAAATATATTGAAAAATTCATCCAAAAAACCAAACCAGAAAAAGTAAGAGCTGACGATTATGTTTATTACGGACGATTATTGTCGAAAACTAAAAACGACTCCCTTGCCGTCGAAAAATTGTACAAGGCTTATCAAATGGACACCACCAGAACAGAACTTCTTTCAGAAATTGCATTAAGTTACAGCAAGCTTAAAAAATATGATGAAGGAGCAAAATATTATGAACTGCTGAAAACACTTGGAAAAGCTACACCCGGCGACTACTATAACCTTGGCAAAGTATATTATAACCTTCAAAACTGGAACTTTGCTGATACTAATTTTGCATCATTGATTTCCTTGCAACCCGACTATGTTCAGGCTTACCTGTGGCATGCCCGTACAAAATCAAAAATTGATCAGGATGCCACACGTGGACTCGCCAAGCCGGTATATGAAATTTTTATTCAAAAAGCCATTGCAGATTCGGCTAAATATTCAAAAGATATTTTTGAAGCTTATTCCTACCTTAGTTATTATTATTTTGTTCAGTATAACGATAGCAAAAGTACGGTTGATGCGTTAAATTCAATTCAGTATTGCGAAAAAGCTTTAGCCATAGTACCAACCGACGAAAAAGCCAAAACAATACTTGAAGCAATGAAAAAAGTTGTTAAATAGCATTGATTTCGAATTAATTATAACAATATAAACCAATTAATTTTTTAAAGCATGTTATTTTTTTAAAATGAGGCTTTTGTAGTAAATAAATAATTATTACTTTTGCCAACCAATTATTAATAACAGCAAAATCAAGTAAATAAACTTAAAATCCTAAAAAAATGAGCAAAAACAGTCAATCACAATCCCTGAAAGACACATTGCGTTCCGCATTTGCAGTTGGTACTATTTTAATAGCATTAATTGTTTCTGTGCTGATTTTCATCTATGTAATGGGAAATCCTGTAAACTTTGAAGGAGGAAATCCAAAAGGGACGCCACTGCCAGGAAATTATTTAGCTACAATTTATAAAGGAGGTTTTATCGTTCCTTTATTAATGTCTTTACTTCTTGTCCTCATCACTTTCTCTATTGAAAGAGCAATTACCATTTCCAAAGCCAAAGGAAAAGGTAAAATCAATCTGTTTGTAAAAAACATTCAGAGCTTACTTTCTGCAAATAAAATTAATGAAGCCATCAGTGCCTGCGATAAACAACAAGGTTCATTAGCTAACATCATGAAATCTGGCTTAGTAAAATATACTGAACTGAGAGACGATGAAAAATTGGAAAAAGAACAAAAAACATTAGCAATGCAGAAAGAGTTGGAAGAAGCTACTGCTCTCGAACTTCCCATGCTGTCGCGCAACCTCGTTATTCTTTCAACAATTGCCTCCATATCAGTACTTATCGGTCTTATCGGTACAGTATTAGGTATGATTCGTGCATTTGCCGCTCTTGCACAGGCAGGATCCCCCGATGCTCTTCAATTGGCAACCGGTATTTCAGAAGCTCTTATCAACACAGCATTTGGTATTAGTGGCTCAACATTAGCTATTGTTCTTTACAATTTCTTTTCAACAAAGATTGATAGCCTGACTTTCAAAATGGATGAAGCCAATTTTAGCTTACTCCAGACCTTTTCCTCTCAAATTAAACGCTAAGTATTTAACTTTTCGAATACAACACTATTTCATGTACCGTATTTGAAAATAAAAAATAGTAACTATGCCAAAAATTAAGCTGCCAACAAAGTCTCCACACATTGACATGACGCCATTGGTGGACTTGTTTTCGTTGCTTTTAACTTTCTTTATGCTTACCGCATCTTTTCGTCCACAGGAAGCTGCTACAGTTGACAGCCCCTCCTCGATTTCCGAAAAACAAGCACCTGATAATAATATAATGACCTTACTCGTCGACAAAGAAGGTAAAGTGTTTTTCAATTTCGACAATGGAAAAGATACCACAACAAAATACCGTGCGGATCTTATACAGAAAATAGGTGAGTATTACCAAATTAAATTTACCAAAGAAGAAATTGGAACTTTTGCAAAGTATTCCTCATTCGGTATGCCCATAAAGTTCATTAAAACTTGGCTACATACCAAAGACTCAAAGAAACGAGAAGAATTCCAAACAGGAATTCCTTATGATTCTACCGATAACCAATTACTTATGTGGATTCGCTTTGCACGTATCGTAAATCTTAACTCTGAAGTGGCTATAAAAGCCGATGCAAAGACAGATTACATCAAAGTGAAAAAGGTTATGGATATGTTGCAGGAAAACAAAGTTAATAGATTCAATCTGGTAACTAATTTACAGAAAGAAGAAGCTAAACCAGAAGACATAAAATAAGTATTTTATAACCAATAACACGGAGAAAAAAATATGGCTGAAATAATTCAAGAAGAAAGTAGCCACAAAAAAAGTGGCAAACGCAGAGCAAAAAAACATTCGACCCATATTGATATGACGCCGATGGTGGACCTTATGTGTTTGCTTATTACCTTCTTTATGTTGACTACAGCTTTCAGCAAGGCAAAGGTAATGGAAATTACCATGCCTGAGAAATCTGAAACTAACGAACCCAAAACAGCTCCTAAAATCTCTGCCGAACGTACCCTTAATATTTTAATATCAGGTGATAAAAAAATCTATTGGTATAACGGTATGGCTGACCCCAAAAAGCCTCCCTTACCAGCCTTAAATGCAACCGATTACAGTAAAGATGGCATTCGTAAAATTTTGTTGGAACGTAACAAAGATTTATTTACTAAAATCTACGATCTCCGCCAGAAACGTGTTGAAGGAAAACTTCTTATGGCTGATTCTACCGCAAATGGGCAAATAAAAGAGCTTAAAAGAGCAGATAAAGCAGGACCTATTGTACTGATCAAAGCCGACGATAAAGCTAAATATGAAAACATCGTTGACATCATTGACGAAATGGCTATTGCAACCATTGCAAGCTATGCCATCGTTGATATCTCTCCAACAGAATTGGAAATGATTAAAAACGCTCCAAAATAATTAATAATCTAAAATTTTAAGTGTTATGAGTAAAAAAGAGCGTGTCGAAAGTTTGGATGAAATTGTTTTTGCTAATAAAAACAAAGAATACGGAGCATATATGCTTCGAAAAATTTATCCTAAACATATTAATATTTCGCAAGCAATTGCCATTACCATTCTCTTATTAGCAGTGGGAATTCCCTTGATTGCCGGTTATATGAACAGAAAATCAAGGATCATTGAAGATAAGACTGTAGCAGCAGAAATGATGGAAATGGTAAAAAACGAAGATGCTCCTCCCCCACCCCCTCCTCCTCCTCCTCCCGAAGCATTGGAACAGAAAGTTAAATTTACTGCTCCTATTGTCGTAGAAGAAGATGTGGAAGAAGGTGGTCTTATGATTCAGGATGAGTTGAACACACAAACCGTAAACGAAGCAATAACAGAGGATATCGTAGTAGAAGAAACTAACAAAGAAGAAATCATCGAACAGGCTCCTCCTGCAGAGATTTTCACCGTTGTAGAAGAATCTCCTGGTTTCCCCGGTGGTGACGAATCCCGCATTAAATTCCTGCAACAAAACATTACTTATCCCCAGGTAGCAAAAGAAGCTGGTATACAAGGTACTGTTTTTGTTACGTTTGTAGTGGAAGTGGATGGTTCGGTGAGCGACGTCCGGGTACTCCGCGGAATTGGTGGAGGCTGCGATGAAGAAGCTATTCGCGTTGTTAAAGCCATGCCAAAATGGACTCCGGGTAAGCAAAGAGGTCGCCCTGTACGCGTGCAGTTCAATATGCCTATTAAGTTTATCTTACAAGGTTAATCCTATATTAATTGATTTATACAAAACCCGGAAAATTATCCGGGTTTTTTTATTTTTACAATTATTTTTAATATGACACCAATACCTTTTTACGAAATACTTCCTTTTTTCCTTATACTTGGCATTATTGCCACCGGACCAATGCTTTATCACAAATGGTGGGATAAAAATTCTAATAAGCTCCTAATTTCCCTGCTCTTAGGAATGCCTGTAATGTATTTTCTTATTGCACAGGGAAATATAAACCAACTTGAACATGTTATTTTGTTCGATTACCTTCCTTTTATTATTTTATTATCTACCCTGTATGTAATTACAGGAGGAATTAATATTGGTGGAGATATTGAAGCTACGCCTGCAACAAATTCCATTTTTTTGGGAACAGGAGCTATTCTGGCATCGGTTATTGGTACAACAGGAGCATCTATGTTATTGGTACGACCGCTTATTCAAACTAATAGTGAAAGACAGTTCAAATCACATACTTTACTGTTTTTCATCGCTATTGTAGCCAATTGTGGAGGTTTACTAACTCCCATAGGGGATCCGCCTCTTTTTATAATGTACCTTAAAGGGGCACCATTTACATGGTTTTTTCAACTGTTCCCGGAATGGTTGTTTATAAACAGTTTATTGATAGTGATATACTATATGTTTGATTTTTATTTCTATAGAAAAGAATCTCCGGTAAATATTAAAAAAGACAAAAGTATTTTTGTTCCAATCAAAATCAAAGGATCAAAGAATTTTATCGTGCTTGCTGCTGTTATTCTTACCATAGCAATAGTGAATGCCAACACGTTTCCTGTTTTTAAACGGTATGAATATTTAAAGTTTTCAAGAGAAATTTTGCTATTGTTATTAATGTTTTTTTCTTTGAAATACACTCCAAAAAAATATTTTCAGGACAATGGTTTTTCGTGGGAACCTGTAAAAGAAATTGCATATATTTTCCTGGGAATTTTTATTACAATGACACCTTGTATTCTTTATCTCGAAAGTAATGCAACAAATTTGGGTATTAAAAGTCCAGCTCAGTTTTATTTCTTAACCGGGCTTCTCAGCAGTTTTCTTGATAATACTCCCACTGCTGTTACATTTCATTCCCTTGCGCTGGGAATGAACGAACAATCAGGTATATTCTTAGCCTATACTGATAAAATAGCCGGAATACCTTCCAGCCTTTTAAAAGCAATTTCACTTGCTGCAGTGCTTTTCGGAAGCATGACTTACATCGGAAACGGTCCCAATTTTATGATAAAATCCATTGCGGAAGCGAGCCAAATAAGAATGCCAGGCTTTTTTAGTTACATTTTCAGGTTCTCGCTTGTTATTTTATTACCGGTTTTTATCTTGGTTTGGTTGATTTTTATTTAACACCTATCGGGATGCTATCAAAATTAATAATAGCATTTTCACCAATTTTAGTCAGCAGATAATCTTTGTACTTTGCTTTAACTGCAACAATAAAATCATAGTCGCTTGATCTACGGATAAAATTTTCATCAAAAGCACAAAAGTCGGTAAACGTATCCAACTCTTTATTTTTTAAGTGAATAATTGAAAATATCTGCTGTCCGCTCAGCCTCCATCTGAGATACTCCTTCGCACTATCTTTATTCTTCTGTTCCTCCAGTTTCTCATATGCCTTGTACCCACGACTTAGTTTTTCATAAATGAAGGATACCGGGCTCATAATTGTAGCAGGCTTTACATTATCAGAATTAGCATACGTATGACTTGGGGTTTTGTTTGCTATAATCTCAACTGTTTCTAATTTAATGTATCTTGGACTAAGATAAAATATTACAGGGTTGAGTGTGTCGGTACTGATTTCAGTAAGTGTTATGGTGTTAGGAAAATAAGAGCTAGCATTGAACAACAACGTATCCCCCAGTTTTACTTTGAGATAAAAACGTCCGTTTGCATCAGAAATTACTGTTTGATATGTCCGGATATTCTGTACCTTAACTCCGGAAGCATTTAAAAAAGTATGTTTACTTACAGTCCGCCCTGCTATCTTCACTGTGTTGTTTTCCTGTGCATACCCGCAAAAGCATACTCCGGTAAGTACAACACAGTAAATAAATTTTAAAAAACAGCTATTCAAAAACATTTAATTACAACGAAAACTAAGGATATAATAGTATAAATCATTTTTAAGAAAAATTTCTATTTATTAATGTATTCTGATAAAGTTTTCATCCATTTTACATTGGGAAAAATAATCAAAATTTATTTTTATATGGGAAAAACTATTATTTACTGTGCATCCGGAGAAAAACATTTTTAAATATTTTAAACAAGTATTAACATTGCATACTTATTATTAATTATATTTGCAACGATAATTAAATTAACACCGTTAATATGAAAAATAAAGAAATTCAGGAGCAAAGAATGCGCTCATATTTTATTGAGGCTACCCGTGAAATTATAAAGGGAGAAGGGCTTAGAGGTGTCAGTGTTCGTTCTGTTGCCGACAGAGCCGGGTATTCCTATGCCACTTTGTATAATTATTTCAAAGATATCAATGCCCTTATTTTTGAATGCGTAAACGATTTTCAAAAAGAATGCGAAGATTTTGTTATTTCTGAAACACAAAATTCAATCCATGGAAGACAAAAAATTAAAGATATATATATAGCTTACATTAAATATTTTATCCAATATCCTGGTATATTTGAGCTGTTTTTTTTGGAAAAAAGAAATGCTTTGGGACAATCGTATGAAACACATAAACTGATATATACCTTCCCTAACCGTTTAAGCTCCGAGGAGTGGAATATTTCTGTTGCAAACGGTCAGATTAGTTCAAACAATGCAGAGTTGGCAATGATGGAAATTAAAAATCTGATTACAGGACTGTTATTATTTTATTTAAACCGAATGCAACCTTTAGATTACTCAGAGCTGTTAACAATGGCTACAATGCAAATTGAAGATGTTATTAACAATAAATTATAGCTTATTTTTTGTAAGTGTAATCGTTTGTTTGCCATAATCTATTTTTGCCTTTAATGCCAAAAGCAAATCTCCACCCATAACACCATCCACCGCAGGGATTTCCAAGCTGTTATACAACTCGTTGACAGGTGCAAGATTAATAGCAACAGTAATATAATCATCTATTTGTATTGTATCTATTACAAGACTTTCGATAGTGAATAATTCGCTTTCGAGGGGCATACTTCCGAGTCCCATGGAAAGTTTATCATGTTGGATAAGCTCGAGCCGATGAAAAGGAATAAATTTTTCAATACGGTTTTTATCAAAAACTGTCCGGGAGGCGCCTGTATCAATAAGCATGTTTGCATTCTTACCATTTACAGCCACCTGTATAAAAACATGACAGCCTTCACCCTGAATATCGTAGAGGTGCATTAGAATTTTTGTTTGCATAGGAACACAAAGTTAGGAGCTATGAGTTGAGAGCTGGGAATTATGTGCCAATGTATGGCTTCTCATTACTCCAAACTCATAGCTCAAGGCTTTAGAAATTCGGTTTTAAGGCGTATTTCTGATAGAAATCTTCGATTACCTGCACGGCTTCTTCGGCGGTATCCACCAGCTTAAAAATTTTCAAATCGTCCGGATTGATATGATGTTCTTCCATCAAGGTATTGGAAAGCCATTGAAACAAGCCTTCCCAGTAACTTTTTACTACCATTACAATAGGAAAACGAACCATTTTATGTGTTTGAATAAGCGTGATGGCTTCGAAAAGTTCGTCGAGGGTGCCAAAACCACCCGGCATTACGATGTATCCCTGCGAATATTTCATAAACATTACTTTGCGAACAAAGAAGTAGTCAAAAGTGAGAAGTTTATCGGCATCAATGAATGGGTTAGAAGTTTGCTCGAAAGGAAGGGCAATGTTGAGTCCTACCGAACGTCCGCCCGAAAAATGCGCACCTTTGTTGGCAGCTTCCATGATACCGGGGCCACCACCGGAAATAATACCAAATCCTTTTTTGGTAAGCAGGTAAGCTACCTCTTCGGCAAGCTTGTAATACTTGCTGTTGGGTTTTACGCGGGCACTGCCGAAAACGGTAACACAAGGACCGATACGACCTAACTTTTCGAACCCATCCACAAACTCTGCCATTATTTTAAATATCTGCCATGAGTCGTAGGTCTTTATTTCGTTCCAGTTTTTCTGTTCAAAAGCTTCGCGAATAAGCTGGTCTTCCGATATATCTTCTTTTTCAATCATAAATACAGGTTAAAATTATTTTGCTTCAAAGATAAACAGAAATTAGGAACTGAGGGGCAGGAATTAGGATTTAGGTGTTCTTTATTTCGGCACGATGTGCCGTACCTTCCGTAACTGTTTACCAGCCCTTCCGCTATTAACTTTAAGCTTTTCCTAACTGTATGCCCACACCTCCCTGACCAACTCCCTGCCTGCCCTAACTGAATACCAATACCTGAGTTCGACATAAAATATTTTGCATTTGCCAAATTTTAATCCGTTAAAATTTTAATATCAATAAAAAGAATTTTTTATCTCTATGTATCCTCCGTTAAAAGATCAATAATTAACAGGATTAATGTCCCACGGACAATTTTCTTTTAATAACCAGCATTCTATTGGCATTAATCGCCTATGGCGAAATATTAATATAATATTTTTTATACGAATAATGGGCTGAATCCTTACATCGAATTCTCACTTTTTTTTATCTATTGGTCTATCATAATCCCTCAAATTCCACACACTCAGCAGAGAAAAATAAAATGTATTGCAAGAAAAAAATAAGTTTCTTTGCTTAATTTTTCTATAAAAAAAACTCTGCAAAACAGAGGACCGGGATTTAGGGATTTCTTTTACTTCCCTGGCTGAGCGGAAAATTAACAAAGTGGGATATAAACATTTACCAACCATACTTTAACTAAGAATTCTTATGGAAGAAATAAAATCACTCGACAAAATAAGCTTCGATACTTTATTTGAAGCATTTAATGAGGCTTTTGGCAGCTACGAAGTCCAGGTAAATAAAGAGGAACTCAGCATAATACTAAAGCGCAGAGGATTTGTTTCCGAACTATCATTCGGGGCATTTGACAGCAATAAACTGGTAGCATTTACTCTGAATGGAATAGGTAGCTTTAACGGATTAAAAACAGCTTATGATACGGGAACGGGAACGATAAAGGCATACCGGGGCAAGGGATTAGCCTCTAAAGTTTTTACAGTTTCTATTCCTTTTCTGAAAGAAGCAAACATCACTCAATATTTGCTTGAGGTGCTGCAACACAACCCAAACGCTATTTCGGTTTATAAAAACCTTGATTTTACCGTAAGCAGAGAATTTAACTACTATGTTCAGGCCAACACCGAAGTAAAGTTACTGTCTAAAGATTTGCCGGCTGCATTTTACATGAAAGAAACCAGCCTGGACAATAAAGAACAATTCATGCGATTTTGGGATTTTAAACCTTCGTGGCAAAACAGCTTTGAAGCTGTACAGCGGAGCATAGCTGATTTTAAAATCATCGGAGTATATCAGGAGTCGAAATTAGTCGGATATGGTATTTTTGAGCCTGGCTCAGGAGATATAACGCAAATTGCTGTGGATAAATCCTGCAGAAGGCAGGGCATTGCCACTGTTTTGCTTAAAGAAATGATTCAATATAACCGGCACTCTTCTGTAAAAGCGGTCAATGCCGAAACCACCTGCGAATCTATAGATGCTTTTCTAGAATCAAACGGTATTCCATTAAAAGGAAAGCAGTTTGAAATGATAAAAAAGCTTTAAATGTATGGCACTCTTACTTTTCAAAGTTCATTTCTGAGAAACTCCGCCGTATAGCTTTGTTTGCAATCAATGATTTGCTCGGGAGTACCTTCGCAAACGATGGTACCACCACGCTTGCCGCCTTCGGGTCCAAGATCAATGATGTAATCGGCTACTTTTATCACTTCCATGTTGTGTTCAATCACCAGGACGGTGTTGCCACGGTTCACCAGGCGGTTTAATACTTCGAGTAGTACTTTTACATCTTCAAAATGCAGCCCGGTAGTCGGTTCGTCGAGGATGTAAAACGTTTTGCCAGTTTCGCGTTTCGATAGTTCGGTAGCAAGCTTTATGCGCTGTGCCTCACCACCGCTGAGGGTAGTACTCTGCTGACCTAAAGTGATATATCCCAGCCCCACTTCTTTTAGTGTGCGTATCTTTTGCAGGATAGACGGGATGTTTTCGAAAAACTCCACGGACTGTTCGATGGTCATATCGAGCACATCGCTGATGGATTTTCCTTTGTAACGCACTTCGAGGGTTTCGCGGTTATAACGCCTGCCGTTGCATTCTTCGCACACCACATGCACATCGGGCAGAAAGTTCATCTCGATGATACGTAAACCGGCACCACCACAGGTTTCGCAACGTCCGCCTTTCACATTAAACGAAAATCTGCCGGGTTTGTACCCTCTGATTTTAGCTTCGGGCAACTGGTGGAAAAGCTTGCGGATGTCGTCGAAAACGCCGGTGTAAGTTGCCGGATTGCTACGGGGTGTACGCCCGATAGGCGACTGATCAATTTCGATAACCTTATCAATAAACTGCAACCCATCAATACTTTCGTAAGCCAATGGTTTTTTATCAGAACGGTAAAAATGCTGGCTAAGGATAGGATAAAGTGTTTCGTTTATCAAAGTAGATTTTCCGCTTCCCGAAACTCCGGTAATGCAGGTGAAAATTCCAAGCGGGAATTTCACATCAAGATTTTGCAGGTTGTTGCCGCTGGCTCCTTTCAAAAGCAGCGAATACCCATTGGGGATACGCCTTTTTTCAGGGACAGAAATTTCTTTTTTTCCGGAAAGGTATTGGCAGGTAAGTGTTTTACAACCTTTCATCTGGTCGGGTGTGCCGACGGCAACAATTTTTCCTCCATGAACACCGGCTCCGGGACCTACATCCACTACGTAATCGGCAGCGAGGATGGTTTCTTTGTCGTGTTCCACCACAATAACCGAATTCCCGATGTCGCGAAGGTCCTTTAAAGACTTTATCAAACGTACGTTATCCCGCTGATGGAGCCCGATGCTCGGTTCGTCGAGGATGTACAGTACGTTTACCAGTTGCGAACCTATCTGTGTAGCAAGGCGGATGCGTTGCGCTTCGCCACCGGAAAGGCTACGCGAAGGACGGTTCAGGGCGAGATAATCCAATCCTACATCGAGCAAAAAACGAGTACGGGTTTGTATTTCACGGATAATTTCATGTCCTATCCGCAGTTTTTTCTCATCAAGCTGTGAAGGAATATCTTCCATCCACTGTTTGAAAGCCAGCAAATCGAGGTTGGCAATTTCAGAAATATTTCTACCAGCAATTTTAAAATGAAGCGATTCCTTCTTCAGTCGGCTACCTTTACATTCCGGGCAGTCAATGTCGTTCATAAAGTTGCCAGTCCATTTCTGGATGGATGTAGAGTCGGAGGAGGAATTCTGATTCTGAATAAAATTTACTATCCCTTCAAAATTCAGGGTGTAGGTATTGGTGATGCCAAGATATTCGTTTTTAACGCGTATCAGTTCATCAGTTCCGTATAAAATTACCTGGATGGCTTCGTCGGAAAATTCTTCGATGGGCATATCGAGGGTAAACTCATATTTTTCGCCAAGGGCTTCCAGTTGTTTGAAAATCCAGTTGTTTTTATGCTCGCCCAGGGGAGCCAGACCGCCTTTCCGGATAGATTTTGATTTGTCGGGGGTAATTTTTTCGAGGTCAACTTCGGCAATTATACCAAGCCCGTTACAATGTGGACAAGCACCGTATGGCGAGTTGAATGAAAAGGTATTTGGCTCCGGTTCCTCGTAAGAGATGCCCGAAGTAGGGCACATCAGCAGGCGGCTGAAATGGCGGGCTTCGCCGATAGCAACATCCAGCACCGTTAAAACGCCTTTACCATGACGCAATGCCGTATTTACCGAGTCGTGTACACGCTTTTCCGAATCTCCATTCACGGCAATTTTATCAATCACCAGTTCAATGTCATGTACTTTGTAACGGTCCAACTGCATTCCGAAAGAAATTTCTTCCAGGTTGCCATCAACTCTTACTTTAAGAAAACCCTGTTTGCGAATCTGCTCGAAAAGCTCACGGTAATGTCCTTTTCTGCCCTTTACCAGTGGAGAAAGGAGAATTATATTTTTATCGGAATAGCTTTTCATGATCAGTTCAATGATTTGATGTTCGTTGTAACGAATCATTTTTTCACCGGTAACATAGGAATAAGCATCGGCAATACGGGCGTAAAGCAATCGCAGGAAATCGTAGATTTCGGTGATTGTGCCAACGGTAGAACGCGGATTTTTATTGGTTGACTTCTGTTCGATGGAAATAACGGGACTTAATCCTGTGATTTTGTCCACATCAGGACGTTCCAGGTTTCCGATAAACTGGCGGGCATAGGCCGAAAAAGTTTCCATATAACGACGCTGACCTTCGGCATAAATAGTGTCGAAAGCCAGAGATGATTTCCCGCTACCACTCAGTCCGGTAATAACTACCAGCTTGTTTCGTGGTATGACTAAATCAATATTTTTAAGATTATGAACCCTTGCTCCGTAAATTTCCAGTGCGTTCGCCATCGTGTTTTTAAAAACGGCTGCAAAATTACATCAATTCTCCCAGCGAAAAGCGAAAACGGAATCTCAATAGATAAATTTACTTTCAAAGTCTTTGAAAAGAGGCGAAACCTTATCCTTTTCGGAGAGAATAGGATTATTCACTCCCCATTGCACGTTCAAGTCGGGGTCGTTCCAGCGCAGGCTGCCTTCCGAAGCCTTGTTATACATATTGGTACATTTGTAAAAAAACACCGTGTCGTCGGTAAGAGTAACAAAGCCATGGGCAAAACCTTCCGGAACCCAGTACATAAATTTATTGTCTTCATTCAATTCGATGGAAACCCACTTGCCATACCAGGGAGAGCCTTTGCGTATGTCCACAGCCACATCAATTACTGCTCCCTTCATCACCCTGACCAGTTTACCCTGAGCATAAGGGGGGTTTTGAAAATGCAGCCCGCGAAGCACTCCTTTTTGCGATTTCGACTCGTTGTCCTGCACAAAATGCAGGTTTAAACCCTGGGCTGAGAACTTATCCTGATTATAAGATTCAAAAAAATAGCCACGGTCGTCTTTAAACACGGCAGGCTTAATGATTAATACGTCAGGGATTTCGGTTGGGATAATTTCCATTCAAATACAATTAGTTGTTTAAAAAATAATGATTTATTATATTTTACAAGTGAATAACCTCTCCATAAGCCGCAGCCACAGCCTCCATAATAGCTTCGCTCATGGTAGGATGTGGATGTACTGCATCGATAATTTCGCGCCCGGTGGTTTCTAACTTACGGGCAACCACTGCTTCGGCTATCATTTCTGTAACATTATCACCAATCATGTGGCATCCAAGCCATTCTCCATATTTGGCATCAAAAATCACTTTTACAAAACCATCTCTGTTTCCGCCAGCACTGGCTTTTCCGGAAGCGGAAAACGGGAATTTTCCAACCTTAATTTCGTAACCAGCTTCTATGGCGGCTTTTTCGGTATATCCTACGGAAGCAATTTCGGGAGAGGTGTAGGTACAACCCGGTATGTTTTTGTAATCAATGGGTTCAGAATTCAGCCCAACAATTTTTTCCACACAGGTAATGCCTTCGTGCGAAGCAACGTGAGCAAGTGCTGGCCCCGGAACGATGTCGCCAATGGCGTAGTAACCTTCTACATTGGTTTGGTAAAAAGCATCTACTACCACTTTTTCCTTTTCTACGGCAATTCCAACATCTTCCAAACCAATACCTTCTAGGTTGGTAGCAATTCCAACAGCGGAAAGAACGATTTCTGCTTCGATAATCTCTTCGCCTTTTTTGGTTTTTACAGTTACTTTGCAAAGCTCTCCGCTGGTGTCAACTGATTCAACAGAAGAAGAAGTCATCACCTTCATCCCGGATTTTTTAAACGAACGTTCCAGTTGTTTTGAAACCTCTTCGTCTTCTACTGGCACCACGTTGGGCAAAAATTCTATCAGGGTAACTTTGGTACCCAATGAGTTGTATAAATGAGCAAATTCCGAACCTATTGCCCCAGAGCCAACTACCACCATGGATGCCGGAAGTTCGGGCAAAGTCATTGCTTCGCGGTAACCAATGATGCGTTTTCCATCTTGTTCCAGGTTGGGCAATTCGCGTGAATGCGAGCCGGTTGCAAGAATTATATGATTGGCAGTGTATTCGGTTGTGTTGCCTTCGGTATCGGTAACAGCTACCAATTTCCCTGGTTTTATTTTACCAAAACCATTGATAATTTCAATTTTATTTTTTTTAAATAAAAACTGCACGCCTTTGCTCATGCCTTCGGCAACACCACGGCTACGACGAACGATAGCTTCAAAATCAGGGGTAATCTCGCCGGAAATACTTATGCCATAATCAGCAGAATGTTTCATATAATTGTAAACCTGTGCGCTTTTTAGCAATGCTTTGGTAGGGATGCAACCCCAGTTGAGGCAGATGCCACCCAATTCGGCTTTTTCCACTACGGCAACCTTCATTCCTAATTGCGAGGCACGGATGGCGGCTACGTATCCTCCTGGACCGCTGCCGATAACTATCAGATCATAAGTCATATTTCAAAAAATTTAAAGGTGCAAAGTTACATTTTTAAAAAGATTTTAAGCATGATTTACTAACAAATACAACGGAAAATGGTTTGCTTACGTTTTTTGTTAAAAAATTTCTGAGGAAAAATCTTTGGTTTTGTATTTTTTTATATATTTCGGCAAAATTTTTCAACCTAATTCAAACATAAATTTATGGAAAGCAACGGGCTCAATCATTACATCAACGCCGGGAAAAAGGCAATTAATTGGCATGCAGAATATTTACAAAAAATGCGGCAATGTCGTTTCGATACCATTGCAGTTCATGGAATTTATTCCATGCAGGAAGCTCTTGATTTTAACCAGGGAGCCATTATAGAACCTATTTACTTATCTACATCGCAAAGTTACCGCGACTCTGACGAAATGGAAGCCGCCCTCAGTTACCAGATACCCACATGGTGCTATTCCCGTATCGCTAACCCCAGCATGTATTACCTTGAAGGGGTGCTTGCATTGCTTGAAGGTTACGGAACAGGGCTCGAAACTTCCTGCATAGCCACGTCTTCGGGGATGGCTGCCATCCAAAGCGCTGTGGATCCTTTTTTGGTTGACGATCCGGCATACCCGGGCAAAAAAATGAATTTTATTGCCACATGCCAGGTGTATGGAGGTACATTTCAACAGTTTGCCATTCGCAAAGAACAGGAAAGAGGAATCGAATGGAGAAAAATTATCAATAGTAATGATTTGAAAGAATGGGAATCGAAAATTGACGAAAACACCCGTTTTTTGTATGGCGAAATGCCGAGCAACCCGGGACAATCCTTTTTTGATCTCGAAAAAGTGGCAGAAATAGCCCACAAACATCAATTGCCCTTGATAATTGATTCAACCATAGCTACTCCTGCCCTCATGCGTCCGATTGCTTTCGGAGCAGATATTGTTGTGCAATCTGTTACTAAATCGCTTGCCACGAGTGGATTTGGAATCATCGGAGCTGTCATCTCCCGAAAAAATATCGTTACAAAAATCAATAATTCTGCTATGAAAGCCGATTTCTGCGGCTATTTGAAACTGTTACCCAACCGTGATAATGGTCCCAATATTTCTCCGTTCAATGCCGTGATGGCTTTAAATGATATCAGAACCTTGCGTTCACGCATGGATTTGAAAAGCCGTTCCACCCTCGAAGTTGCCCATTTCCTTTCTTCCCATAAACATGTGGAAAGAGTAGATTATTTGGGGCTGGAATCCCATCCGCTACACAAACTGGCTTCGCATTATATGTATCTTGCAGATTCGGAATATGATAGCCAATATGGAGAAAAAGTGAACCGTTACGGACACCTGATGTCGTTCCGGATAAAAGGCAGTGCTGCCGATACCCGTAAAGTATTTGACGGCTTACAACGGATTTGGCGTGCAACAGACCTGGGCAGGATAAAATCAGTGGCTACCATCCCTGCCATTTCCACCCATCAGCAACAGGGAGAAGAAGGTCGCAAAATAGCCGACATCCCACCTAACCTTATCCGCCTGTGCGTAGGAGCCGAACATCCCCACGATATCATTGCCGACCTGGAACAGGCATTGGCTACACTGGATGGAAAAATAACCAAAACAACTGCTCCTGAGTACTCGGCTGGAGGAGCTTCCTCTGCAAAACTGAGAAGATAATGAAAAACAGTCCTCTTTTATTTTATTCAACCAACCTGCAAACGCAACCGGTTTCTTTCAGCCAAGCGCTGATGAAAGGACTGGCGCCTGATGGCGGATTGTTTATGCCCAAAACTATCCCCATACTTTCTATTAAAGAAATAAAGCAGTTTTCCAGTATGGAATACCATGAAATTGCGTTTGTTGTAACCCAGAAATTTCTCAACGGGGAAATAAGTGATGATGTCCTTAAAGGGATAGTAAAAGATGCTTACGATTATCCTGTTCCGCTTGAAAGGGTGTACGAAAATAAATTCATTCTGCGCCTCGATCAGGGTCCTACGGCATCCTTTAAAGATTTCGCTGCAAGAATGATGGGTAGGCTAATGCAGCATTACCTAAAAATCAGCAATAAAAATTTACTAATCCTAACGGCAACTTCGGGCGATACCGGGAGTGCCATTGCAAATTCCTTTTACGGGCTTGATGCTATTCAGGTTGCAGTCCTTTTTCCCGAAAAGGAAGTTACTACCCGCCAGCGCAAGCAGATGACCACTCTTGGTAAAAATGTTACAACAATTTCTGTTGATGGAAAATTTGATGATTGTCAGCATCTGGTAAAACAAGCGTTTTCTGATCCCGAGCTTGATTTTCTCAATTTATCGTCGGCAAATTCAATAAATATTGGCAGATTAATACCACAAATAGTATATTATTTTTATGCATATTCACGTCTTGCAAAAGACATTGGAAATGAAAAAACAATAGTTTCAGTTCCCTCCGGAAATTTTGGTGATATGATGGGTGGTTTACTTGCCATGAAAATGGGACTTCCGGTAAAGAAATTTGTTATTGCAGTAAACAGCAATGATGAATTTCCTAAATACTTGCAAACAGGTATCTACAATAAGATTGTCCCTTCGCTCAATTGTATTTCGAGTGCTATGAACGTGGGTCATCCAAGCAACCTGGCAAGAGTAGTTGCACTTTTTGGCGGAATCATGGATGAAAAAGGAAATATTCACCGCCAGGCAGATATCAATTTAATGCGGAAACAAATATTTTCAGTAAGTATTGATGATGTTCAAACAAAACAAATTATATTTGATACATGGAATAAATATTCTGTACTATTAGAACCACATGGCTCTGTTGCATGGGCAGGTTTGCAGCATTACCTCGAAAAATTTCCCGAAGAAAATCTACCTTCACAGCTTTGCATTTCACTCGAAACGGCACATCCCGCTAAATTTCCGGAGCATATTTTTGAAATTACCGGAATTAACCCGGCTTTACCTCCAAGCCTTGAAGGAATTGAGTCAAAAACTGAATTTTTCGACAGTTTGTCAAATGATTATACAAGTTTTAAAACCTATCTTTTAAATAAATACAATAGCCGATGATGAATATTGTTTGTTGCGACCTTGAAGGCGTTTTTACCCCCGAAATCTGGATTAATGTTGCCGAACGGACAGGAATTCCCGAACTGCGAATTACTACCCGCGATGAACCTGATTACGATAAGTTGATGAAATACAGGATAAACATCCTCAAAAAAAAAGGTCTGAAACTGAAAGATATCACCGATGTAATTTCAACTCTTAACCCCTTGCCGGGGGCAAAAGAATTCCTGCTTTGGATGCGTCGGCTTACACAGGTAATCATTGTATCTGACACCTTCATTCAGTTTGGGATGCCATTGATGGAAAAACTGGATTTTCCTACTCTTTTATGTCATTCATTGGTTATCAATGATGATGGCGCTATTACCGGCTATAACTTACGTACCACCGACCCCAAACGCAAAACGGTATCCGCATTAAAAAGCCTGAATTACCGTGTGATAGCAATGGGCGATTCGTATAACGACACGAGCATGCTCCTCGAAGCCGATGCGGGCATTTTGTTTCGCCCTCCCGAAAATGTAATTCGTGATTTTCCCCAGTTCAGGGTAACGACAGAATACAATCAGTTGAAAGACATTATTTCAGAGGAGCTGAATAATAATAATTTATAAATTATCAACAGAAATCTGCCTGGTAAATCCCTCTTCGAGCGAAATAAATGTTTCGGTAAAAGTGATTTCTGGCAATGATTGTATTTTTTCGACTATGATATTCTTCAAATGCTCATTATTGCGGGTATAAATTTTTACCAGGAGAGAGTATTTCCCTGAAATATGGTGACATTCCACTATTTCAGGGATTTGTTTTATTTTTTCAAAAACCTCTTCATGGGTACGAGTACTGGTAAGATTTACCTGTATTCCGATAAAAGCACAGGTAAGATACCCAATGTTTTTGGTCTTCAATGTAAACTGGATTCCGGAAAAGATACCCGCACCTGTCATTTTCTGAATACGTTGGTGTATGGCAGCTCCGCTAACACGGCAATTACGGGCAATTTCGAGATAAGAAATACGTGCGTTTTGGGTAAGATACCCCAGAATTTTTTTATCCAAACTATCAAGATGAAAGTGGGTGTCCATTTTTTTAATACTTAAATTACAAATATCATTATTAATGCCAATTAAAATTACAAATTTAAAATAATATTCAATAATAGATTATAAATTATTATAATATATAATCAATTTATATAATACTCATACTTTTGCAGCAATCAATTCACACATAAAAAATAGCACAATGCAATTCGATCCCGCAACACAAGTTCAAAACCTACTCCAATTCGGAGAATTTGGCGACGTAAATCCATCTATCACCGATTCTGCAACCTACACTTTTTTTCAGGCTAAAACCATGACCGAAACTTTCCAAGGGGAAGCGGAAGGGTGTTTTTTATATTCACGCCATTGGAATCCAAGCAATAAATATCTTGCCGATGCCATGGCAGCAATGGAAGGCACCGAAGCAGCATGGGTTACTGCCTCAGGAATGGCAGCCATTACTTCGGCTATTCTACAACTTTGCAACGCCGGAGACCATATCGTTTCAAGCATGACAACCTATGGCGGTACTTTTGCCTTTCTGAACAATTATCTTAAAAAGTTCAATATCAGTGTAAGTTTTGTTAACACTACAAAATTGGATGATGTAAAAAAAGCTATCCATCCTAATACTAAATTGATTTATACAGAAAGTGTGTCCAACCCACTTTTACAAGTAGCTGATATTCCAGCTTTAGCAGAAATTGCAAATCAACACAATATTAAACTTGTAGTTGACAATACCTTTACTCCGATGATAGTTTCTCCCGCAAGGCTCGGAGCACATATTGTGGTTTACAGTTTAACAAAATTTGTAAACGGGAAAAACGACTGTGTAGCGGGTGCTATCTGTGGTTCTAACGAATATATTAATTCATTGATAGATGTAAATTCTGGTACAGCCATGATTCTCGGTCCTGTACTTGATCCGATGCGTTCTTCCTCCATTTTAAAAAACCTGCATACTCTACATATCCGGATGAAACAACACAGCTATAATGCTATGTATCTGTGTAACAAATTTAAGGAAATGGGAATAAAAATAATTTATCCTGGTATGCCCGAAAACAAAGGGCATGAAACCCTAAAACGGATCATGAACCCGGAATTTGGTTTTGGTGGCATGATAGCCATTGACATGGGAACTGCCGAACACTCCAATGCTTTAATGGAACTGATGGAAAAAGAAGGAGTTGGTTACCTTGCCGTAAGCCTTGGTTATTTTAAAACATTATTCAGTAATCCGGGAAAAAGCACCTCGAGCGAAGTTCCCGAAGAAATTCAGAAAGAAATGGGAATGAGCGAAGGCTTGATTCGATTTTCGATAGGGCTTGATAACGATATCGAACGCACTTTTGGAAAAATCATGTACTGTATTGACAAGTTAGGGCTTAGATAATTTTATTGCAAAATAGTTACTTATAAAAATTGCCTCATCAGTATCACGCGGTGAGGCAATTTTTTCGAAAAGCAACTTGCAATTACGAAAAATTTACAGAATTACTATTTATTAGTAATTATTTCTGTTTTAATTAGTTGCCACTTTTTATCCTTCCATTTCCAGTACGAAACGGCATCGGCAATGTCGTTGGAGTTCGTTATGCCTTTAATTTGCTGAATACCTTTAAGCTCGTGTATACCGTCGTTATCCACATCGCGGGCAGTCATGTTTACATAGCCACTAATCCAAATGCTGACAGGCTTTTCCAATGCTCCATTTTTATATACTTTCATTTCGTCATACAGTTGCTTATATCGTAAAAGATTGACGGTGAAACTTTTTCTTTCGGGCATAAGCAACATTGATGCCTTATATTCTTTTTCAAACCGGCCACTTACACTTAGCTGGTAACGGGGTTCGGGAGAAAAAATACATTCGGGTTGCGAACCAGTAATAGAATACACAAAATAGTTGGTTATTCCGCCGCTACTTCCTGTTGGAACGGTAACAAACACCTCCGGGACATTATCTCCTGTAAAATCAATAAGTTGCAATAAAGGGCTATAACCACCATCGTATTTTGAAGGGAAAAAAGTTACAGCGGTTTTTCCGCTGCCTTCATCCTGAGTAATCAAATAAAAATTGCGAAAAAACATGCCGGTACTATCGAAACGGATTCCGGCTAACTGAATTTTTTTCCCCTGGACTTTTTTCGTGCTTCTCAATTGTGTTTCGGCAAGCAACAGCACTCCTTTCGGAAGTTTGGGAATATCTTCGTCGTGAATGCTGGCAAGGGTGATGTACATTTCCATGTAACTGCCGTAGTCCTGCAGCGAAAACATTAGCCCGCTTTTTATCCAATACATTGCAAATTCAGTGGAGGCACCTGCTATCTTTTTCGAGACGCCTTTGGTTCCTAAAAATATATTTATCTGCCTAATCAGTTCATTGCGTATGGTCTTAGTAGCAAAATGCAGTACAAGTTGAGACACTTTACTGTCGGTGAGGCAATATTCCGTTTTTACAGGCTCTTTCCATCCAAACCAGTATTCGTTATAGGAAATATGCATTTGGGTTTTTTCATCATCCCTGACCCCATATTCCAAATCTCCACCTGTTTTTTCATTCAATAATTGCCGGAAGTGCATACCTATTACCTGTAACGGGTATTCGGGATAATGGCTCAGCGCATCGTTTTGGGCAAATGTATTTTCATTGAAGATACACAATATCAATAATATAAAGAATAGTATAAAAAAACGGAAACCACAGTTGCCCGATTTTTTGGTGTTTGTGTTAAAACGCTGATAGCTATACATACCTTAAACCGATAAGTTGTGCAATATACAAAAATATCCTACTACACAAACGCCATTACACAGCATAAACAATGCTAAAAAAGGTATCCGCCAGCGTATTTATTGTCAATCTGCTACTGGCGGGCAAGTACAAACCAAGTTACGGTCGCCCCAAGCATCGTCAATTCGGGTTACAGGGCACCAGAATTTATCTTCCTTAAGTGAAGCTACAGGATAAGCTGCCTTTGTACGTGAATATGGTAAAATCCATTCGTCGGCAGTTACCATACTGGCAGTATGGGGCGCTTTTTTAATCACATTCACCAGTTTGTCGGCTTTACCCTCGGCGATTTCATCTATTTCCTTCCGGATTGCTATCATGGCTTCCACAAAGCGGTTGAGTTCGCTCAGAGGTTCGCTTTCGGTAGGTTCAACCATGAGCGTTCCATGTACCGGAAAAGCTACCGTTGGTGCATGGAATCCATAATCCATAAGCCGTTTGGCAATGTCTATCACAGCAATTCCCGCGGTACGGTTAAATTCGTTACAATCAAGAATCATTTCGTGGGCTACGAAACCATTTTTTCCAGTATATAATATGGGATAATATTTTTCGAGACAGCTTTTCAGATAATTAGCATTAAAGATTGCATATTTGGTTGCCAGTGTCAATCCTTTTCCTCCTGACATTTTTATGTAACCATACGAAATGGAAAGCACCAATGCACTTCCAAACGGAGCGGATGCAACAGCACCAGCAACATTTTCACTATTGGTTTGTAACATTATGTGAGAAGGCAGGAAGGGTACAAGATGGGAAGCTACGCAAATAGGACCTACTCCCGGTCCACCACCTCCATGAGGTATGGCAAAGGTTTTATGCAGGTTGAGATGGCAAACATCTGCTCCTATTGTTCCAGGGTTGGTTAATCCCACCTGGGCATTCATATTGGCTCCGTCCATATACACCTGTCCGCCATTCTGGTGAATGGTATCTACAACTTCGAGTATTCCTTCCTCAAAAACACCATGGGTTGACGGGTAAGTAACCATGAGGGCGGCAAGGTTGTTTTTATATTGTATAGCTTTATTTCTTAAATCATTGATGTCAATATTTCCCTTATCATCACAAAGTACTACCACTACTTCCATTCCTGCCATGTGTGAGCTTGCCGGATTAGTGCCGTGGGCAGAAGCGGGTATCAGACAAATGTTGCGATGACCTTCGCCACGGCTTTGATGGTATTTTTTAATCACAAGCAGCCCTGCATATTCGCCGGCAGCACCCGAGTTGGGCTGAAATGAAATAGCCGAAAAACCGGTAATTTTACATAAATCATTACCTAATTCCTTTATAAGTATGTGATAACCTTCGGCCTGGTCGCAAGGTACAAAAGGATGGATACCGCCGAATTCAGGAAATGTAATAGGAAACATTTCTGCGGCTGCATTCAGTTTCATGGTACACGAACCCAAAGGAATCATGGTACGATTAAGCGATAAGTCTTTTATTTCCAGTTTTTTGATATAACGCATCATGTCGGTTTCCGAATGATAGGTGTTGAAAACCGGATGGGTAAGGAAATTACTTTTTCTTAATAACGTATCCGGGATAGTCTGTATTTTTTCGCATTCAACAGGATTGCAAACAAATGTTGTGAATGTTTTACCTGCTGCTTTTGCAAAAATTGAAAGAATACAATTGATATCATGAAGGGTTGTAGTTTCGTCAATGCTGATTCCGATGTTACGATTATCAATATACCGGAAGTTCATCTTGTTTTCCAATGCCTGTTTGCGAATATTTTCTGCTAAAACAGTTTCAGGTAATTGAATACAAAGTGTATCGAAGAAGTATTGATTGCATTGCATGTAGCCGTATTTCTGTACTTCCTGTGAAAGAACCCCCGTAAGAATATTTATGTGGCGGGCAATTTTGCGGATGCCTTCTTTTCCATGATAAACGGCATACATTCCCGACATGATGGCAAGCAAAGCCTGAGCCGTACAGATGTTGGAAGTAGCTTTTTCGCGTTTGATGTGTTGCTCGCGTTTTTGAAAAGCCATACGAAGGGCAGGTGTACCATTGGCATCTACCGAAACGCCGATAATACGTCCTGGCATATTACGTTTAAAATCTTCTTTCGTAGCAAAATATCCTGCGTGCGGTCCACCAAAACCCATTGGCAAGCCCATACGTTGGGTACTTCCCACTACAACGTCGGCGCCCCATTCACCGGGAGGAGTGAGCAATGCCAGACTAAGCAAATCGGCGGCTACGGCTATCATGATTTGCTTTTCGTGCAATTCCTGCGCAAATTTTGTATAATCCTTAACGTTTCCAATGCCATCAGGGAATTGAACTATGGCTCCGAAGAAGCTGTTATCGAAAGTAAAACCAGAATAATTGCCCGTTACGAGGTCAATTCCAAGAGGTAACGACCGGGTTTTAAGAACGTCTATTGTTTGGGGAAAAATATTTTCATCCACAAAGAATTTATGAATATTGTTTTTAACAGCTTCACGCGAACGGGAGTTAAAAAACATTATCATGGCTTCTGCGGCAGCAGTTCCTTCGTCGAGCAAAGAGGCATTTGCAAGGGGCATACTGGTGAGGTCGCTTACCATAGTCTGAAAATTGAGAAGGGCTTCGAGTCTTCCCTGCGAAATCTCAGCCTGGTAAGGAGTGTAGGAAGTGTACCAACCCGGATTTTCAAGGATATTGCGAATGATAACAGCCGGCGTGATGGTATTGTAATACCCCATCCCGATAAAACTTTTGTACAGTTTATTTTTAGCCCCTATTTCCCTGATGTGTTGCAGATATTCATATTCATTCATGCCGACGGGCAAATCAAGTTCTTCCTTTAATTGTATGGAAGCCGGTACGGTAGCATCTATCAGTTGTTCGAGTGAAGAAACGCCAATGGTTTTCAACATGGCTTCTGCCTCAGCAGGTTGGGGACCATTGTGACGGGTAATAAAGTTATTTGTAAGCATATAGGATAAGTTTTTGTATTCTTATTTTTCCGGCAAATGTATAAAGATTTGGGGAAAACGGACATCACACGCTCATCTAAATTTATAAAGTTATATTCGGTTATAACTTGCTGAATTTATTTTTAGCAAGTTTACAATGTGTTTATTATGGTTAATGAAGATGCTTTCATAAATTAACGACGGATTTTTTATAGTTCAAAATAAATTTTTCAAAGTCAATGACGATGATTTTTTATAGTTGACAACAAAAGACCGTTGCATTCAAATGTCAAAAATACCGGGATATAATGCAAAGCCTTATTGGTAAAAAAGTAGAAAAACGAACGGTAAAGAGCTTTATCGGCTGGCTAAATATCTGGAAATAAATATTTAATAAAACCACAAAATGGTTAATAAAAAAACCATCGTTTAGATGAATTTGCGATACTGTTTTTAATTTTATTAAATCTGACTTTTTTCATATGTTGTGATTCACAACATCCTTACTTAACATTTAAACTACAACACTTTACAATCGCGCAATGCTTTGATAAGCTCTTCGTAAGTAATAGGTTTTGCCAGTATGGTTTTATTGTTGTCGAGCAGGAACATCGTGGGAGTTGCAAACACGTCGTAATTGCTTACTATTTTTCCGTCCCATCCTTTGCCATCAAAAAGATGAATCCATTTTCCCTTAAAGTTTTGTATTGCTTTTTTGTAAGCAGATTCATCAGTATCAATAGAAACGGTAATTATCTGAAATTTTGCAGAGGGAATAGTATCGGCAAGTTGCCACAGACGTGGAAGCATCTGGCTGCAATGCGGACACCACGATGCCCAAAAAACAATTAATGTAAAAGAGGCACTTGTTTCCGCCATGCTGAAGGGTTTTCCCTGCAAATCCTTCCCTGCAATTTCCGAAGCCGTTTTCCCGATAGCTAATCGTTGCAGATTGCCTATTTTTTTCAGGATTTCCTGCTTCCGTTCGTTGTTGATACAACTTTCCGCCAGAGTGTTATGCGTAGCAAGGTAATTCAGCACCTTTTCGTAACCAAACTTCTGAAACCCGTTAATCAGGTATTCGAGCACAAAAGCATACACGGTTTCGTTTGTTGCCACTTTCTGCATAATGGTGTCAATACCTTTAATAAACAAGGCTTCCTGTTCGTCCTTATCTAACTGCGGATTGCGGTAAAACGACAGATAGGTAATGATACGCGAACTGATAATATTGCTTTTGATAAGGGTGGTATCGGAAAAGTCGGCTCCGTCGAAAAAATGCGTCCGCATAAAATTGTTACGCTCTATGGCGGTTAACTCGGGGCTGATGGGTGGAAATTTTTCCATCCTGACGATCTTTGCTACAAAGGAACCAGGATTAGCGGCAATGATACTGTCGCATATTGCCCCGAATCCGGCTTGTAGGTTTATAAATTCTTTTTTTGTTTCTGTAAAAAAATCATCCTTTAGGGGATATTCATTTATCAGCGGATGCAACAATTCGAGTGCCTGCATGGTTGCTTTCTTTTCAGACAGATAAAAATAGTACGCAATATTTTCATGCGAGGCAGTAAAGCATGTATTTTCCAAAGGTTGCAATAGATTGGTCTGAAAACTGATATTTTCATAGTTAAAGATAATATCCAATGCGGTTTTTTTTCCTATGTTTATTTTCAATATTCCGGGAAGTGTGGCATTTTTCAGTAAAAATGTAAAATTTCCGGAGTTACTGGTAACTGTTGAATCAAGAAGGTTGGTTTTCTCACCGTAATATGTATAAAGATAAACAGGTATCTTTTGAACGCCGGTAATGGTACCATTTATTGTATAATTTTGACTTACAGCTATAACAGGGGGAAATAGTACAATAAATGCTATTAATAAATTTTTCATGATTAAATACATATTCCTTAATGAACAGATGATGGTAAACGGTCTTGCGAAAATAGTTTTTTTTATGTACTTTTACATACGGAATTGCAACAGGTGATTTTACGGAAAAAACCTGCGGGGAAACATCTTAAATTTTATAGTATGTATGTAAATCAATATTATTTTTTATTAATATTGGCGTCGGTTTTCAACAGGCTGTTTGTTGCAAACATTTTATTAACAAAATGCAGTCGTAAATTTAATTTTTTATTATATGGTGCTTAGTTACATCAAATTAGGTAAGGGGAAAAATTTATTGCCTTTGCTTTTGACATTTTTATGTCTTTCGTTTTCTCTCCAGAGTTTTACACAAACCGGAGCGGGAGATTTTTCACTGACACCTATTTCAACCATTGATAAGAAGATGGTGAATTTTAACGATGAAATGTCGGTATTTGTAGGCTCAGATAATGTAAACCATTATTTTATGGTGAATATGAGTCTATTTCCCAATTTGTTTGAAAAATCTTATTTTCTCAATGCTGTGTATGGCGATCCCATACTGATTTGTAATCAATCAGATTTAAACAGTACGATATTGGGCTTTTCGGCAAATAAATCGTATAGCATAGGCTTTTTAAAAAGCCGACTGCAAAGTTTAAAAGACAAAGCTCAAAAATCAGGAAATGAAATGAATACGGAAGAAAAAACCGCTTATGTAAAAAAATCGGAAAAACTGTTTCAGTTATCCAATGCGATTTTATTTCCTGAAAATGTTACACAAAACCTTTTATGTGATTCGGCTCTTCCATTCTGTACAGGAACCAATTACCAGTTTCCGGCAGGAGTTGGTGCCGGAAGCGCGCAATCGGGTCCTTGCTATAACTGCTTATCAACAACTCCAAATCCTGCATGGTATTACATGAAAATAGCAAATCCCGGTGATTTACATATTTACATGTATAGCACCCCATCTAAAGATATTGATTTTTGTTGCTGGGGTCCGTTTTTAAATCAGCAATCCTGTACCCAACTTACCTGCAACAAAGTAATTGATTGTAGTTACTCTCCTAATCCCACAGAAACCTGCGATATTTATAGCGCTTCTACGGGGCAGTATTATATCCTGTTAATTACAAATTATTCCCAACAGCCTTGTAATATTAATTTTTCTCAAACCAGTGGTAGTGGTTCTACCGACTGTACAATACTTCCTCCTCCGGCAGGTAATAACGGCCCCCTTTGCGTAGGAGAAACCCTGATACTTAATGCTAACCCAGTAGTGGGAGCTACTTATCACTGGACAGGTCCGGCAGGATTTATATCAAACCTGCAAAATCCGGTATTATTTAATGTTAGTCTGGCAAATGCAGGCGTATATTCACTAACAATAACGGTGAACGGACAAACCAGCCAGCCTACCACTACGAATGTTATTGTTTATCCCCGACCCACAGGCGGTTTAATGGGAGGAGATACTATTTGTGAAGGCAACTCTACAAATCTTACTGTTGTGCTTACAGGTTCCCCGCCATGGACAATAAAAATTTCTAACGGTTTGAATGTACAGACTTATTCATTAATAGGTACCAGCACTTATATTGTTCCCGTAACTCCATTAGTTAACACTACCTACACACTAACTTATGTTGAAGACAATCATTGTACTGCGACACAATTTGGCGGTACGGCAAATGTAGCAATAGATCCGCCTTTGACCGTTTCCAACGTAGTAGCTGACTGCCAACCCGACAACCTTCACTACATTGTTAGTTTCGAGATTGCAGGAGGGATGCCTTCTACTTATACCATAACTCCTAACAACGGAAGTATTTCTGCAGGACCACCCTACATTTTTACCAGCAACCTGATTCCCGAAAGTACACCTTATGCGTTCACAGTAACAGATGAAGTAGATTGTACTCCACAGGTAATCAGTGGAAGCCAATCGTGTATTTGTCCTGTTCAGGCTCAGGTAAGCGGAACAACATCTCTTTGTCTTGGCGAAAGCACCGATATTACAATTACACTTACCGGTGAATCACCCTGGGATGTAACTTACACTACCAACGGAGGCAATCCTCAGAACTTAGTGATAAATTCATCTCCTTACACATTTAGCGTAACACCTACAATCAGTTCGGCTTACGCACTTACCCATGTTCAGGATGCTAATTGTATCGGAACCGTAAGTGGAAATGCTACTGTAACGGTTAATCCAATACCTGTTGCATACTTTAATGCAACAACCGAATGCAATGGCATTCAGACAGAATTTACGGATGCCTCAACTGTGAGTTCGGGCATTGTTAGCTCCTGGGAATGGGACTTTGATGATGGAAACACCTCAAACGCCCAAAATCCGGATCATCTTTACACTAACTTTGGTACTTACGATGTTACATTACTTGTAACTACAAACAATGGTTGCACTCATTCAATTACAAAACCTGTAATTGTAAATCCATACCCAATTGTTGATGCCGGAGAAGAACAAACTATATCTTATGGTGCAAGTACTACATTAACAGGAACAGTTACTGGAGGTTCGGGCGATTATCAGTATCAATGGGAACCGGCAGATTCACTTCTCGATGCAACAGTAGCCAATCCACAGACTAAAAACCTGAGGGGAACTACTTTTTTTACTCTTACAGTTACCGATCAGGACGGTGGATGCGTAAATTCTGATGCAACAGCAGTTAACATTACAGGCTATCCGATTAACGGTAGCATTTTTGCTAATCCACCAAAAATTTGCTACGGAGAACAAAAATATATTGATGCAATGATTTCGGGTGGAGCAGGAAATCTCACTTTTTCATGGACATCAACACCACCGGGATTTACATCAAATCTTGAAGACATTACTGTTCAGCCCGAAGTTACAACCACTTACAAGCTCAGGGTTACTGATGACTTTGGCAATTTTAAAGATTTTAACATTACCATTACCGTAAACCCATTACCTGTTGCCGATGCAGGTGATGACGTTTCCATACCAAACGGAACTTTTACCATTATTCACGGAAGTGCAACCTCAGGAACGACGCCTTATAACTACAGTTGGTCGCCCGCCGATTCGCTTTCGGATCCAACTATTGCAAATCCACGCACCAAGCAGCTTACCGTTTCTACATATTTTCAACTTACAATTTGGGACAATGAAGGATGCAGTGATGTGGATTCTGTACTCGTAGAAGTTACAGGAGGTCCACTAAGTATTGCTCCATTTGCTCAATCACCTGCTATTTGCATAGGCGAAAGTACTCAATTACATGCCAATCCTTCCGGAGGAGCTGGATCTATAAACTATTCATACACATGGGAGTCTAATCCAACAGATCCTTCATTAGCATCCCAGTTAAATATTGCTGAACCAATTGTTACTCCCCCTTTAGGTAATACAAGATATACTTACACTGTTACAGTAAATGATGGCTTCAATAACAAAACAGGAAATGTAAATGTAGATGTAAATCCTTTACCGGAAATTAACTTAACACAGGGATTCATCCATGTAAGTAATAACGGAGATACCATTTTCACCTGTATTTACGATACAATTACTCTTGATGCAGGAAGTGGCAATAAACGTTATCTTTGGTCGAATGGAGCCGCAACGCAAACTATTACTACAAAAACTACCGGTATTGCATACGATAATCAAGACTTTAGTGTGGAAGTTACCGATTTTTCACAACCTACAAACTGTACAAATACCGATAAAGTAGTAGTTATCTTCGCTTTCAATGAATGCGGCTATGGGATTGGAGAAAATGACAACATTTCGCTAAACTTATACCCAAATCCTTCTGAAGATATAACTACCCTTACGATGAAAGGCGTGAAAAAAGAAATCAGTTTACAATTACTTAACTCATCCGGGCAGGTTGTTTACAGCAAACAGTTTTCGGGCTTAAATGGAGGGACATTTATTACTCCATTAAATGTCAGATCATTGCCTTTAGGAGTGTATTTTCTGAAACTTACCAATACTGACATTAACCGACTGATCAAACTAATCAAAAAATAAATAAATCGTGCCGTTAAATTAAGGTTATGAATGTATTGGATTTTTTTTTACGTAGAAGAAAATTGTTTATACGGTTTTCTGTAATTGTATTTTTTACTGCATTTATCCTCCAATCTTTAACGGCACAAATTCCTACTGTTCAGGATTGCCTTGGTGCAATCCCAGTTTGCCAGGGTACTTACGACCAGCCAAATAGTTTTATTGGCACAGGTAATTTCCCTAATGAAATACACAGCGGACAAGTTTGCCCCAACAGTTGCATGGATGGTGAAAAAAATGATGTTTGGTATATTATTACCGTAAAAACGAGTGGTCTTCTGCGTTTTTCCATTGATCCCTACAATGACAATGACGATTACGACTGGGCAGTTTTCAACCTTACCGAACATGAGTGCAGCGAAATATATAACAATGCAATTGCCATGCAATCGAGTTGCAATGCTGCCGGAGGACCAGGATACCATGGTATTACAGGGATTAGCTCTGCAAGTGGCGGGGTAAATCATTGCAATAATGGAGGAAATACCAATAAATGGAATGCCGATTTGCCGGTAAATGCTGGAGAAATCTACGTTTTATGCGTCAGCAACTGGAGCCAGACGCAAAGCGGGTATTTCCTTGATTTCACTTCTTCTACTGCAAGCATCTATGACGATGTACCTCCTGCTATTGATTCTGTTGCTGGCTACGTGGGATGCCAGCCCTCATCGCATATTTACATGTGGTTTTCTGAAAATGTGATGTGTACAACTGTACAAGGTTCCGATTTTCTTTTAAAAGGTCCCAATGATGAAGTGTATAACGTTACAATGGCTTCCGGATTAAACTGCCTTCTTGGCGACCAGGAAAAAAAATTCAATCTTACCTTCAACCCTCCTATTTTTAATCCCGGCACTTACACCCTGCAGATTGTAAGTACGATAACCGATCTTTGCGGAAACAACGCGGGTTCTATCTTTTCCTTCCCATTTGAGGTTACCAACGGAGCTCCCTCAACTGTAGAAATTAACGGGCTTAGCAGTTCGTATTGCCAGACTGCTCAGGTAGATACAATAACTGGAACTCACAACCCTGCTACCGGAAACGGAACTTTTTCCGGAACCGGCATCACAAATATCGGCAATGACAAAGCCATTTTTGATCCTTCACTTGCACCCGTTAGTACTCCCATTCCCATCACGTATTCTTACACAGCCCCTTCCGGATGCTCAAAAGACACAACGATAAATACAATCGTTGGACCTGCCCCGGCACAGTACAATATTACAGGCGGAGGTTCGTATTGCGAAGGTGCTAATGGTGTTGAGGTGGGTCTTAGCAATTCGGAATCCGGAAAAACCTATGAACTGCTGCTGAACGATGCTTCTTTGACACCCCCACTTACCCGTAATGGTAATGGAAACGCTATCAGTTTCGGTTTGCAAACTCTTGTAGGAAATTACACAGTAAAAGCATCTGAATCGGGATGTTATATAATGATGACCGGAAGTGTTTCCGTAAGTACAAAACCTCTGCCGGAGGTTTTTACCGTAACAGGCGGAGGACAGGTTTGTGCCAATGCAGGCGGTGTGCCAATAGGTTTATCCGGTTCGCAGGAAAATGGCATCTATGAACTATTGCTCAATGACAACCCTACGACTCCTCCCTCTATTGCCAACGGAACTGGCTCGGCTATCTCTTTCGGAATCCAGACTTCCGTTGGTCAGTACTCTGTAAAAGGTACGTATGAAGGATGTTTCACCATGATGAGCGGGACTGTTTCGATAAATTATTTCCAGAACCCTATTTCGAATGCCGGCAATGACCAGACTATACCCATGGGAACTTATACCCAATTGCATGGTTCGGCAAGCCAGGGCTTGGTCCCTTACACATATCACTGGGAACCTGCTGCCATGCTCGTTGACCCTGATGTACAGGAACCGGTTACCGTAAATTTGTATGCTTCGCAATCATACCAGTTGAAAGCAACCGACGCCAATGGCTGTTATTCTGCTGATAATATGCAGGTAACTGTATCAGGGGGTGTATTGACCGTTAATGTAACTGCCAACAGAACAAATATTTGCTTAGGTGATACGACACGTTTAAATGCACTGCCCAGCGGAGGTTCCGGAACTTATACCTGGGAATGGTCTTCTGTCCCCGAGGGTTTTACTTCCACAATTCAAAACCCTATTATAACACCCGGAGAAACAACTCAATATACCTGTTTAATCAACGATGGGTTTAATACAATGGATGATTTAATAACGGTGAACGTACACTCTATCCCGGTTGCAGATGCTGGCATTGACCAAACTATTGATTATGGAACCAGCACAATACTTGAAGGATCGGCTCAATCCGGTACACCCCCTTATCAATTTCATTGGGAACCGGAAGCATTAATCTCTGATAATCCTTATATTGCCAATCCGACAACAGTAGCCATGACTTCTAACCAGCAGTTCTGGCTTACGATTACTGACCGATGGGGTTGTACAAGCAGCGATTTTATGAATGTAAGCGTTCCCGGAGGGGCTGTATCAGTGGCTCCCTATGCCAGTCCAGATAGTATATGTAAAGGTGAAACAACTACGTTGAACCCAGGCGTTAGCGGTGGAACCGGAAATTATCAATATGCATGGCAATCTATCCCCGAAGGCTTTACCAGTAGTCTTCCCAACCCCGAAGTTAACCCGGAAATATCAACAAAATATATTATTGAGGTTTATGACGGTATAAATTATGTTCCAGGTGCTGTAGATGTTTATGTTAAATCACTACCCGAAATAGAATTGATACCCACCGGTTCACATATTTATGGACAGGATTCCAATTCTATCATCACGTGTATTTACGACACCATTTACCTCAATGCCGGAAACCCGGGTGCCGAATACCTTTGGTCTAACGGTTCTGACCAGAAAATTATTGAAGTGAAAACTACCGGCATTGCATTCGATATGCAAACCTATTGGGTCAGAGTACACGATTTTGCTACCGGTTGCAGCAACTCCGATTCCATTACTATTTTATTTGCCTTCTCTGAATGCGACTATGGTATTGGAGAAAATGGCGGACTAAATGCCGTATATATTTACCCAAATCCCACCAACGGGAAATTTATTTTGCTGTATTCGGGGGCTCTTAAAGATGCAGATTACATTGTTTCTGATACATATGGAAGAATAGCAATAAAAGGCAAACTGAAATGTAATGGCAGAAACAGTTGCATGAAAGAAATAGATTTGAGCTTCCGTCCGTCTGGTTTGTATTTTATTACAGTAAATGGGGATGGTTGGGCGAAAAATGTTAAAGTTATTAAACAATAATTTAACTTCAGTTTTACTTTAATAAAAAAAAATCCTTTATTTGCAAACCTCTTTGTACAGATAAGGCACAGTAAATTAAAATTGAGTAAACAAATAATATCGAATGAAAAAATTAGGATGTTTTATTACAATAGCATTATTTTTTAGTAGTTTAGCCATAGCGCAATTGCCAACACCCAATGATTGTACGGAAAAATATGAAAAAAGAGCCGACAACTGGTATTTTTTTGAAAATTCAGGGTTGAAATTTAGTACTCCCGGAGCTGCTTTTGAAGATATTACAAGCCAAAATGTACTTCGAAACGGTAAGGGATGTACGGCTTTATCTGATGAAGACGGTAACCTGCTTTACATTTCGGATGGGATGAAGGTTTGGAACAGGGACTTCCAGCAGATTGCAAATAGTATGAAAGGTAACCTTGGTGCAACCCAATCCTCTCTCCTTGTACCACATCCAAACAATCCCAACCTTTGCTTCCTGTTTACCATTGACCTATTGATTCCGAAATATCCAAGCGGATATATTACAAACGGACTGAATTTCTCAGTTTTTAATAACACTTTAAATGGAGGCACAGGTGGACTTTGGTGGCCGCAAAACGAACAACTCCTGCCCTATGTTGCAGAAAAAATAACAGCAGTAAGAAATCATGATTCAACAGGATATTGGGTAATAGCACACCCCTGGGACAGCAATGAATGGGACGCTTTCCTTATTGATACTGCTCTGCATAAAACTCCTGTTAGAAGCAATATAGGATGGCTGCAAACCGGAAATGCATTGACAAAAGATCCTATCGGGTATTTAAAAGCTTCACCCGACGGTAAAAAGCTTGCTTGTTCCATCATGGGGCAAAATATCGTAGAAGTATATGATTTCGACAATAAAACAGGGGAAGTGAAAAATCTTATTACCATTCCTGCTACCGAGTTTAATAACTTTAGCGATACCTATGCTAATGGCTTGGAATTTTCTCCAAACGGGAAATACTTATATGTTACTACTGTTAAATACAATAATGCTTCTGATAATAATTACTTGTACCAATTTGATTTGCAAAGTTCGAATATACCGGATTCCAAGGTATTGATCAATGATGGCGTGCCCAATAATTCAGATAAAGATGTGCTTTCGCTGCAATTGGCAACTGATGGAAAAATTTATGTCGGACGTTATGATTCTGATACTCTGGGATTAATAAACAATCCTAACTGGGCTGGATTGGATTGTAGCTACAATCAAAGAGCTATTGTAATGAGTACCAAAAGGAATATACACGGCTTCCCTAATTTTGTACAAAGTTTTTTCGACATTCCTTTCTTTAAATACGATACCAAATGCTTTAAAGAAACCACTTACTTCGAAATTACGAACAAAAATTCCTATATACAAAGCGTTCTATGGAATTTCGGCGATGGAGGTACTTCAACTGACATGCTTCCCAACCATGTGTACAACGCTCCAGGTGAGTATGATGTTACACTTACTGAAACTGCCCCTTCAGGAAATCAGTATTCTTTTACACGTAAAATTACAATTAACCCGTTACCGGTTATAAACCTGCCCGACAGTATTTACATGTATCCAGGCTCATTCATGAATCTTGATGCCGGCTACGGAAATAAAATTTACCAATGGTACGATTCTACTAACAATGTAATTGGAAACCAGCAGACGATTACTGTTAACGCATTGGGTTATTACAGCGTGATGACAGAAAGTTACAATTGCTGCGTGCAATACGATACCGTGGAAGTCATTCTTTTTGATTTCAAGCTACCCAACGCCTTCACACCTAACAACGACGGACTTAACGATAAATTCAGAGCACTTGGACCCGATAACGGAATCCGGAATTTTAACCTTTCGGTATATGACAGACTGGGTACTCTCGTTTTTGAATCAAACAATGTGGGCAAGGGATGGGATGGAACTTATAAAAATCAACCCAGTCCGGCAGGTGTTTACACATGGACAATGAGCTTCAACGTTGCCGGAAGCGTAGAAGGTGTAAATAAAGTTACCAAAAGAGGCTGCGTAACCTTATTACGATGATATGAGCTTTTCGCCAACTTTATGGCAAAAATTTGTAAGTTATTTTTCTGAGATTTCTGTTGAAAAAACAGGTTCTGAACTTAATCCATATCTTGAGGTTGTTTTGGTTGGCGGAAAATTGATGCTGAATTCTCTCAATGGCAACTATTCCTTCGGAGGGTTGCATACCGCTTTTCAAAAAACATTCAAAAAACTTCACATCAGGCAACGAAACATTCAAAAAGTGCTTATTCTCGGTTTCGGGGCAAGAAGTGTAGCTTCTATTCTTACAAATGAATATGGACTGGATTGCAAAATTACCGGCATCGAACGCGACGAAAAGGTGATAGCCCTGGCAAAAAAATACTTTTCTGTAGCTGAAAATTCCAACTTACACATAATAATAGCCGAGGTTGCCGAATATATTGATACTTTACACGAAAACTACGACCTGATTATTGTTGACGTTTATGAAGATATTATCGTACCTGCCTGTTGCGAAACGATACAGTTTTTACAAAACCTGAATGAAAACTTAGCACCAAACGGAATGCTTGTCTTCAATAAATTTGTTTTCGACGGCGACAGTCTTGCTTCAGCTTTTCAACTGGAAAAGAAATTTATAAATATCTTCACAAATACTTTTACAATAAAACTGAGGGGGATATACAGCAACTGGATGCTTGTAGCAACAAAAGACTGAAAAGCCCGGTTAGTTTTCGTACATTTGCCTTCCCGAATAAAAAAGAATAAATGCAGAAATCACATTTTGTAACCATAGCTACAGAGTTAAATATTAAAATTCTGCAGGTAGAAAATACCATATCGCTGTTCGACGAGGGAGCTACCGTTCCGTTTATTGCACGTTACCGCAAAGAAGCTACCGATAGCCTCGATGAAGTTCAAATTTCGCAGATACGCGACCGTGTACACCAGCTCCGCGAATTGGATAAACGTCGCGAAAGCATCATCGAATCCACACGCGAGCAGGGATTGCTAACCGATGAACTCGAAAAACAGATAAATGAAGCTCTTACTATGTCGGAACTGGAAGATATTTACCTGCCCTACCGTCCCAAACGTAAAACCAGAGCTACCATTGCCAAAACAAAAGGTCTGGAACCGCTGGCTAAGATGATAATGGCGCAGTATCCACTTGATTTGAATGCAAAAGCTTTGCTTTTTGTAGATAAAGAAAAAGGGGTGGAAAGTACTGAAGAAGCACTTGCTGGTGCAAGAGATATCATTGCCGAATGGATAAATGAAAATACTATCGCAAGAAAACGTTTAAGGACATTGTTCGGAAAAGAAGCAAAAATCAGTTCGGCATTACTTAAATCAAAATTGCAATTGCCCGAAGCACGCAAATATGAAAACTATTTCGATTGGAACGAGCCCCTGTACAAAACGCCTTCTCATCGTATCCTTGCCATGCTTCGTGGTGAAAATGAAGGTTTTTTAAAAGTGGGAATAGAGCCCTCACAGGAGGATTCCATTGCTATTCTGAAGCATTTGTTTGTTAAAGCCGACAATGACTCGGCAGAACAGGTAAAAATGGCAATTAAAGACAGCTATAAACGCCTGCTGCAACCTTCGATGGAAACAGAGATGCGACAATGGGCAAAAGAAAAAGCCGATACTGAAGCAATACGCGTATTTGCCGAAAACCTCCGGCAACTATTACTTTCGCCTCCGCTGGGGCAGAAAAATGTGCTTGCCATTGACCCCGGCTTCCGCACCGGATGCAAAGTGGTTTGCCTCGACAGGCAAGGAAACCTCCTCCATAACGAAACTATTTACCCACATCCTCCGCAAAGTGAAGTGAGACAAGCCATGCATAAGATTCAAACTCTGGTGAAAGCCTATAAGATAGAAGCTATCGCCATAGGTAACGGAACTGCAGGACGCGAAACGGAAAATTTTATCAAACATATTCCTTTTGATACGGATGTTATTGCCGTAATAGTAAACGAAAGCGGCGCATCGGTATATTCGGCATCGGCGGTGGCACGCGAGGAGTTTCCCGAATATGATGTTACCGTCCGTGGCTCAGTTTCAATAGGCAGAAGACTGATGGATCCACTTGCCGAACTGGTTAAAATTGATCCAAAATCCATAGGCGTGGGACAATACCAGCACGATATTAATCCCAAACTGCTCCAGCAGGGGCTGGAAGACATTGTGGTAAGTTGCGTAAACAACGTGGGTGTGGAAGTAAATACCGCCAGTAAACAGCTCCTTTCATACGTGTCGGGAGTGGGCGATTTACTCGCAAAAAATATCGTGGAACATCGCAAAAAAAACGGACCTTTTGCTTCACGCGAAGAACTGAAAAAAGTATCCCGTTTCGGGGAAAAAGCCTTTGAACAGGCAGCAGGTTTTTTACGCATACGCGATGCCAAAAATCCCCTCGACCGGAGTGCCGTGCATCCTGAAAGTTACGATGTAGTATATCGTATGGCTGAAAAAGAAGGCGCTACAGTGGAAGACCTGATAGAAAAAGAAGAGTTGCGCAAAAAAATCAACCTGAAGGAATTTATAAACCCTAAAGCAGGACTGCCTACCCTGAACGACATCATGCAGGAACTGGCAAAACCGGGTAGAGACCCGCGGAAAAAATTCGATACTTTTGAATTTGCCCAGGGAATACATACTATTGATGATGTAAAAGAAGGAATGACCCTGCCAGGTATAATAACAAACATCACAAACTTCGGAGTTTTTGTTGACCTGGGAGTACATCAGGACGGGCTGGTACATATCAGCCAGCTTACCAACCACTTTGTAAAAGACCCCAACGAGGTGGTAAAACTATATCAGAAAGTGATGGTCAAGGTGCTTCAGGTGGACCGCGACCGTAAACGCATCCAGTTAACCATGCGGGATGTGTAAGGGATAAATTGCAAATTTTGAGTTAACCAAAATCCCGTAAGGGATGATATATAGATTTACCGGGCAATAGTAAAAAAATTATTAAAAAATAGTTAGCACTGTCAACCAATTTAAAAAAAGAACTATTTTTGCAGTTCGTTTTAAAATGGTAATCATGCCGGATATTCAAGCCGAATTTTTTGAACATTTCCCTTACGGAAAACGTCTTTCGCTGGTAGCTCGACGTTATTATTGCACACTCATCCATAATCTTGACCATTTGCCAGTCCATAAACATTTTGCAATTCTTTTGGCTATAGAATATCTCAGTAAAAATTGCACACAACAGGCACTTTGCGATTTACTCTCTGTTGACAAAGCATCCATGGTCAGAATAATGGACTATTTTAAAGAAATTAAAATGATAGCCAAAACAACCAACCCCGACGACAGGCGTGCATCCTTCATCACGCTTACACCGGAGGCAAGGACAATACTTCCGGAAGTTCATCGTGTAGTTGATGAATTGAACCGTAAAGCTACTTCCGGGCTGACACCAGAGCAAATAACTGCTTTTTTTCAGACACTTGAGTTAATTAAACATAACTTAGGATCGAATTCCGGAATTTAAAAACCAGCTATATAAACAATAAGATACCATATACCCCTGAAAAATATATGAATAAAAAATCTGCATCTTTAATTTTCATCCTCCCACTTGCCATCTTGGCATCTTCCTGTCAATCCAGGTCATCAAATCTCAAAAAAGACGACAAGAAAGGCAAAACACAGGCATTTTTAACCGCTTATGTGGTAAAGTCTACCCAGTTGGATAAAACCATCACCGTTTCTGGAACGCTGAAACCTTTTGAAGAAACGGTGCTTATGCCCGAAATTTCAGGTAGGGTTGTAAAAATTAATTTACCGGAAGGTAAATTCGTAAAAGAAGGAAGTTTACTGGTAAAACTCTTCGATGGTGACCTTCAGGCTAACCTTAACAAGCTAAAAGCACAACTTGCCATATTTGAACAAACCAACAAACGGCAAAGCGAACTGATGAAAGTGAGCGGGCTCAGCCAACAGGATTACGACCAAACAGTTCTCCAGATACAATCCACCAAAGCCGATATCGAAGTTTTGCAGACACAAATCCGCAAAACGGAAATCCGTGCACCTTTCGACGGAGTTATCGGGCTACGGAGCATCAGTGTCGGGGCAATAGTAAACGCCTCAACTTCTCTTGCAACCATTCGAACTGTAGAAAAACTAAAACTCGACTTTAGTGTTCCCGAACAATACAGCAGTGAGTTAAAACCGGGAATAAAAATTCAGTTTACCGTAAGAGGCGCAGACAAACACTATGATGCCACAGTGATGGCTACTGAACGCGAAATTGAGCAGGATACCCGAAATTTAAAAATACGCGCTTTGGTTAACAGCAAATCTGATGAGCTTACACCCGGAGCTTTTGCCACCGTAGAACTCATTCTTGGAAAAAATAATCAGGCACTGATGATACCAACACAGGCAATCATCCCTTCCGAACGCGATAAAAGTGTCATTGTATCTAAAAATGGGAAGGCAACTTTCGTAAAAGTGAAAACCGGTGTCCGCAGAGAATCGTCTATTGAAATTACCGATGGCATCCAAAGCGGTGATACGATAGTTACTACCGGTATTCTTTTCATTAAGGACGGAATGAACCTAAAATTTTCCAGCGTTAAAAACGGCTCCTTATGATATTATCAGACTATGCACTGAAACGTCCGATTGGGGCTACGGTGATGAGCCTCGCAATCGTGTTGATGGGTCTGGTTGGATTTTCTTTCTTAGGAATACGGCTTTTCCCTGCTATTGACCCGCCCATTATCACCGTTCAGACTAATTACACCGGTGCCAATGCCGAAATCATCGAATCGCAGATTACCGAAAATCTCGAAAAATCTATCAATGGAATTGAAGGCGTAAAAACCATTACTTCCACTTCCGCCATCGGAACCAGTATTATTTCGGTAGAATTCAACCTGGGTTCCGACATGGAAAAGGCAGCCAATGATGTACGCGATAAAGTATCGCAAGCCATGCGAAGACTTCCACAAGACATTGATGCACAACCCACAGTTACCAAATCGGACGCCAACGGCGACCCTATCATCATGCTTACCGTACAAAGCACTTCGATGAATGCTCTCGATCTGAGTGATTATGCTGAAAATATCCTTCAGCAAAAATTTCAGACCATACCCGGTGTAAGCTCGGTAGGAATTTACGGGCAACAAAAACCGGCAATGCGCTTGTGGCTGAATCCGGAAAAAATGGCTGCATACGGACTTACGCCCGAAGATGTAAACACAGCCCTCACCAAAGAAAATGTAGAGCTTCCTGCCGGAAAAATCCGTGGCGATGCTACCGAACTTACCATTAAAACTTATGGAAGGCTGGTAACGGAAGATGATTTTAACAATCTTATAATAAAACAAAAAGACAATCAGATAATACGTTTCAGCGATGTGGGTGAAGCTGTGTTGGGACCTCAAAATGAAGAGTCGAATGGCAGTTGCAACGGTGCCCAGGCACTTACCCTGGTGCTTATCCCTATGCCAGGGGCTAATGATATCCAGATTGCCGACGAATTTTATAAACGGCTTAACCAGGTTCAGGAAAACCTTCCTTCCGGAATACAATTAAGCGTAATGCGTGATAAATCCATCTTCGTACGTCAATCGGTGGAAGATGTTATTCTTACTTTGATTATCGCTATTGCATTGGTAGTAACCATCATCTTTTTGTTCTTCAGAAGCTGGATCATCGCTTTACGACCATTGATTGATATTCCAATTTCATTGATCGGGACACTGTTTGTGATGTATATTTTCGGCTTTTCCATCAATGTTTTAACCTTGCTTGGGATAGTGCTGGCGACAGGACTGGTAGTTGACGATGGAATTGTGGTTACCGAAAATATTTACAAACGTATAGAAAAGGGTATGAATAAATGGCAGGCGGCATTTGAAGGTTCACGCGAAATATTTTTTGCCGTTATTTCCACTTCGTTTACCCTTGCCATCGTATTTATTCCGGTGATTTTTCTGCAGGGATTTACCGGAAGATTGTTCCGCGAATTTGGAATTGTAGTAGCCAGTGCAGTACTCATTTCTGCGTTTGTATCGCTTACTCTTACCCCGGTGTTAAATGTAAAACTGGGGGGTTCTGCCAGCCATCATTCACGTTTTTACAAGGCTACCGAACCATTTTTTGTCGGGCTCGAAAATGGATACCGGCGGATGCTTCGTTTCTTTATCGGACATAAATGGACTTCTTTTGCTATCATTGGGTTATGTGTTATTTTAATCATTAGTCTTTCCAGAATATTAAAATCAGAACTTGCTCCTTTGGAAGACCACAGCTTTGTAAGAACATCAATTACAGCACCAGAAGGAACTGAATTCAGTACAACCCAAAAAATCATTGATGAAATAGTAAAACTGCAGATGGATTCCATATCCGAAGCCCAATATGTGATGGCAAGGTATGGTGGAGGCATGTCGTCGGGGGTAAATACCGGATTTGTAATGACTGTATTGTCACAACCTGAAGAACGTAAAATATCACAACAAAAAATCTACGAGAAATTATCAAAAGCATACAAAAAAATGCCGGAAGCCCGCATCATTGCAAGCCAGGAAGCTACCATTAGCACTTCCGGGTCAAGAGGATTGCCGGTTCAGTTTGTAATTCAGAACCTTGATTTCAACAAAATTAAACAGGTGTTGCCTAAATTTCTTGAAGAAGCTCAAAAAAGCCATGTCTTTAGCAATGTGGATGTGGATTTGAAATTCAATAAACCCGAATTGAACATTACCGTTGACCGTCTGAAAGCCACCAGCCTGGGAGTAAACGAAAAAGACGTATCTGATGCCTTGAACTGGGCTTTAAGCGGAAATCGTACCGGATATTTTTTGCGAAACAACAAACAGTACTACGTCATAGGCCAGGTTGACCGCGAAGACCGTAACAAGCCAGCCGACATCAGTTCACTCTACGTTCGTAACAACACAGGAGCTATGATTCAATTGGATAATCTGGTGAACATTGAAGAAAACAGCAACCCTCCAACCCTTTATCATTACAACCGTTACAAATCGGCAACCATCTCAGCAAACCTTGCCGACAAAAAAACGCTCGGTGAGGGAATAGAAGAAATGCAAAAAATTGCATCCAAGCTGCTCGACAATTCCTTTAATACGGCACTTTCTGGCTCTTCGCGTGATTTTGCCGAAAGCAATTCCAACATTTCCTTTGCCCTTATTCTTGCACTGTTGCTCATCTATCTTATTTTGGCAGCGCAGTTTGAAAGCTTCCGCGATCCGTTTATCATCATGCTTACAGTGCCTTTTGCTGTTTCGGGTGCCATGCTTTCGCTTTGGATATTCGGGCAAACACTCAATATTTTCTCCGAAATCGGAATGTTATTACTCATTGGGATGGTAACCAAAAACGGTATTCTGATTGTGGAATTTGCCAACCAGAAACGCAAAGCCGGGCTGAATAAAACAGAAGCCGCCTTTGAAGCCGCTTCTGCCCGTTTGCGCCCTATCTTAATGACTACCCTTGCCACTACTTTTGGTGCATTACCCATTGCCCTTAACCTTGGAACTGGTGCCGAAAGCCGTGTGTCTCTCGGAATAGTGATAGTGTTTGGATTGCTGTTTTCGCTATTGCTAACCCTGTTTGTTATCCCGAACATGTATGCCCTGATGTCTGGCAAAAAACATGATGAGACAAAATTTGAGCCTTCCACACCATATAATGAGGAGATAAAAAAATGAAAAAACTGACAATATTCTTCTTTACATTTATATTTTTCAGCCAGCTACTTTCTGCCCAAAAAATAATATCTGTGGACGAAGCAATTGACATGGCTTTAAAAAATAATTACGACATCCGCATTGCAAGAAGTGAAGCAGAAATCAATAAACTGAATAATACCGCAGGAAATGCCGGTATGCTACCCGAAATAGGGCTTACAGGCTCTGATAAATATGCTTTAAATGATAATTATCAGAAATTCGAGGATGGAAGCGATGCTAAAAACCATTCTTTTTCGTCGAATGCTATCAATGCAGGTGCTACACTTTCGTGGACATTGTTTGACGGAGGAAAAATGTTTGTAACCAAAAACAAACTGGAAGAAATAGAAGCACAGGGAGAAATTTTGTTTCGCGACAATGTTTTGCAGACAGTTTACGACGTTGTGGCTTCGTATTACGAAGTTATTCGGCAAAAACAACAGCTTGTCTCCATCAACGAAGCCATTCGATTCAATGAAGAGAGGGTGAACATCTCGGCTACATCATTCAATGCCGGGCTTATTCCGAAAACAGAATTGCTCCAGGCAAAAATTGACCTGAATGTTTACCATGAAAATGCGATTCTTCAGCAAATAGCCATCGGAACAGCCAAACGCAGCCTGTACCAGTTATTGGGATTAAAAGCCGATGCCAACCTCGAAGTATCCGACAGCATCCCTCTGAATTATCAGCCGGATGTGAAGGAACTGAATGCTAAAATATTTTCTGCAAATACCGGCGTTCTCTGGTACCAGAAGCAGGTGGATATATCCCGGCTTAGCCTGAAGGAATACAACCGGCTTCGTCTTCCTTCGCTGAACATGGATGCGGGATATTATTTTTCGCAAAACGATTATTCGGCTGGCTCGGTAATAAAAAATCATAACCTGGGACCTCAGCTTATGGGAAGTATCTCTTTCCCGGTTTTCGAGTCGGGAAACAGGATGCGACAAATTTCCGTTGCCAAAACACAGTTACAATCGGCGCAGGATGCTCTGGAAAACCAAAAATTGCAGGTGAATACACAACTGCTGAATGCGCTGAGCGATTTTGAGCATCAGCAATCAATGCTTCAGATTGAAAAAGACAACGAAAAGCTTGCACGCGAAAATCTCGACATCTGCCTGGCACGTCTCCGGCAAGGGCAAACCACTTCGCTTGAAGTGCATCAGGCACAAGAGTATTTTGTACAGTCGCAAACCCGCCGTATTAATTTTGAATATTCACTGAAAATTGCCGAAACTAAATTGAAACAACTGGTAGCCGAGCTGAAATAAAGACTTATGTTATCACATTAATGCCAGGATAATATCCGGAAAAGACAAAAAAAATATGACTTATAATCCATTACTATTTAACTTTATTTTTATGAAACGAATAATCACTACAGCAATGACGATTTTATTTCTTGCAGGTGCATGTGCACAACCCCAAAAAGAAACCCCGAAAGACGATTTCAAATTTCTGGCAGAACAATTTGCTGATTTAAAAATCATGCGCTACCAGGTTCCGGGCTTCGAAAAGCTTAGTCTGAACCAGAAAGAAATGATTTATTACCTGAGCCAGGCTGCCCTTTGTGGCCGGGATATTTTCTACGATCAGAATTATAAATACAATTTAGCTATCCGTCGTACGCTGGAACAGATTGTTATGCACTATACCGGTACCCGCGAAACAGAAGATTTCAAAAAATTTATGGTTTATACCAAAAGAGTATGGTTCTCCAATGGCATCCATCATCATTATTCTTCTGATAAGTTTGTTCCTGATTTCCCTCAGAAATACTTTGTTACTTTGGTAAAAAATTCCAAAGGAGCTAAATTTCCCCTGCGTAAAGGACAAACTTTGGACGAGTTCACTAAAGAGATTACCCCGATAATTTTTGATCCGAATATTGCTCCTAAAAAAGTAACTTTAGATGCAGATAAAGACCTTGTACTGAATTCGGCAGTTAACTTTTACGATGGAGTTAACGAAAAAGAAGCAGAAGCTTTTTATGCCAAAATGAAAAAAGCCGACGATACTACCCCCATTTCTTACGGATTAAATTCCAAACTGGTGAAAAAGGATGGTAAAATAATGGAAGAAACCTACAAAGTAGGAGGTTTATATACCCAGGCTATCGAAAAAATAGTTTACTGGCTCGAAAAAGCCGTTACCGTTGCCGAAAACGATCAGCAGAAAGCCGTTTTGCAAAAGCTGATAGAATATTACCGTACCGGAAATTTGAAAACCTGGGACGAATATAATATTCTTTGGGTAAAAGACCTGCAAAGCAACGTGGACGTTGTAAATGGTTTCGTTGAAAATTACGAAGACCCCCTTAGTATGAAAGCTACCTGGGAATCGGTGGTTGATTTTAAAGATGTAGAAGCAACCAAACGTACCGAAACTATCAGTTCCAATGCACAATGGTTCGAAGATCATTCACCTGTTGATCCCCGCTTCAGGAAAAAAGAGGTAAAAGGTGTTACTGCAAAAGTAATCACTGTTGCCCAGCTTGGAGGCGATTGTTCTCCTTCTACTCCTATCGGAATTAACCTTCCGAATGCCGACTGGATCCGTAAGGATTTTGGCTCAAAATCAGTTACCATGGATAACATTACCTATGCTTACGACCAGGCTGCGCTTGGAAATGGCTTCCTCGAAGAATTCGCTTATTCCAAAGATGAAATTGCCCTTGCACGCAAATATGGTTCGCTGGCAAGTAATCTGCATACCGATTTGCACGAATGCCTCGGACATGGTTCCGGGCAGCTACTTCCCGGTACCAGCAGCGAAGCACTAAAAAACTATCAAAGTACGCTCGAAGAAGCACGTGCCGATCTGTTTGCTTTGTATTATCTGATGGATAATAAATTGGTTGAACTCGGGTTAATTCCATCTTTGGATGTAGCCAAAGCCGAATACAATTCGTATATCCGCAATGGACTGATGACTCAGCTTACCCGCATTCAGCCGGGAAAAAATATTGAAGAATCTCATATGCGTAACCGCCAGTTGATTGCAGGTTGGGCGTATGAAAAAGGCAAAGCAGAAAATGTTATCGAAAGAAAAACCAAAGATGGGGAAACCTATTTTGTAATCAATGATTATGCTAAATTAAAAACCTTGTTTGGGAAGTTATTAGCCGAAATTCAGCGGATAAAATCAGAAGGTGATTACGAAGCGGGCAAAACCCTGGCGGAAAACTATGGCGTAAAGGTGGATCAGAAACTGCATGCAGAAGTACTGGAACGTTTCAAAAAACTGAACATTGCTCCTTACGGCGGATTTATCAACCCGGTTTTCACTCCGGTTACTAAAGATGGCAAGATTATGGATGTAAAAATATCTTACCCTGATAATTTTTCCATTCAAATGATAGAATATGGTAAACATTATTCCTATTTACCGACCTATAACTAATGGGAAGTGAAAAATTATGAAAATCCCCGGCGTTGCCCGGGGATTTTTTTTATTTTGCAGCCATAAAAACCTGGACCATTCTTTTTATGCGAAAACTGTACACTATTTTTTCCCTTTTGCTGATTTCTAACTTTTTATTTTCACAAACCCTGTTGGACGAACGGGCACTAATTTCGTTTGATAAGGGGCTGGGGTTTCACTCCCCCGACAGTTGTTTTGGTCTAAACCTTCGTTTCCGTATCCAAAACCGGGTAGCACTAAATACGGAATCTGAGAAAGATTTGAGTATAGAAACCGTTGATGCGCGTACTTCCCGCCTTCGTTTGCGTTTGGATGGTTACCTGCTCAATCAAAAGTTGACTTATGTATTGCAGTTAGGTTTTTCAAAATATGATATGGAAGGCACTTTGGATGGCTCTTCCAACATTGTTCGTGATGCCATCGTTTACTACAACTTTACTCCTGATTTTTATGTTGGTTTCGGACAATCGAAATTGCCAAGTAACCGCCAGGAAATCATCTCATCAGGGCAACAACAGTTTATTGACCGTTCCATCGTAAACGCATATTATTCCCTTGACCGGGACTATGGTTTGTTTGGCTACTATTCGAGGAAGCTGGGACAGGCAAAAGTTAACCTGAAAGGAGCAATTACTACCGGCGAAGGGCGCAACACTTACACTTCGGATGCAGGTCTTTGCTATACCGGAAGAGTAGAAGTTCTTCCTTTCGGAAATTTTACCAATAATGGCGACTTCTCGGAAGGCGATCTGGAACATGAAAAAACACCCAAGCTATCGGTTGCAGGCGGTTATAGCTTTAACAAATGGGCAAAACGTACAAAAGGACAAACAGGTACTACTTTACATAGTAAAAAAGACCTATCTTCTGTATTTGCTGATCTGTTATTTAAATATTGGGGTATTGCATTTTATTCGGAATATATGCAACGTATAGCCCCTTATTCAGATAGGGATGAGTTTGGGACAAATCCATTATTAATCGGCTATGGTTTTGCAAACCAGTTAAGCTACACTTTCCTTTCCATGTGGGAAATCAATACCCGCTATGCTTTTGTTCGCCAGGAAAAAAATGTAAAAATGTCTTTTCCAAATTCCGATGCATATACTTTGGGATGTGCTAAATATTTTAAAAGACACGCCACAAAGATTCAGGCTAATTTTTCCCTGATAAGCAAAGATGTTCCGAGTAATGAACCGTGGTGGGAAATGTCATATAACCAAACAAAGAATTTTGTCTTCCAATTACAATTAGAATTTGGAATATAGCTTGTTTTAAAAACTGATGAATGAATAAAATACTCACCCGCGCCATCTGGATAGTTTCACTGGTAAGCCTGTTTACCGACATTGCCAGCGAAATGCTTTACCCCATCATGCCGGTTTACCTGCGAAGCATCGGTTTTTCGGTGATGCTTATCGGGATACTGGAAGGGGTTGCCGAGGCTACCGCCGGGTTAAGCAAGGGATATTTTGGTAATTTATCAGATAAAATGGGCAGACGCCTGCCTTTTGTGCAATGGGGTTATGCTCTGAGTGCTATCGCCAAGCCCATGATGGCAATCCTGATACACCCGCTCTGGATATTTTTTGCCCGTACTACCGAAAGGCTGGGGAAAGGCATACGTACCAGCGCACGCGATGCCATCCTCAGCGACGAAACTACTGCAGAGCATAAGGGAATGGTGTTTGGCTTTCATCGTGCCCTCGATACCGTAGGTGCTGCCATAGGTCCGGTAGTGGCATTGGTTTATCTTTATTTTTATCCCGGACAATACCGCTGGCTGTTTCTCATTGCTTTTTTACCGGGTGTGTTTGCCATCGGACTTACTTTTTTTATCAAAGAGAAAAAGAAAACTGCCGGCAATGTTTCTGTCGGTAAGGTCGGCTTTTTCAGCTATTTTGGTTACTGGAAAACCGCATCCGTAAATTATAAACGCCTGGTGGCAGGTTTGCTTGCATTCACTCTTTTCAACAGTTCGGATGTTTTTCTTTTACTTGCCATAAAAAATCATGGACTAGGCGACACTCAAATGATAGGCGTTTATATCTTTTATAATCTTGTGTATGCACTGCTTTCGTTCCCTATAGGAATGCTTGCCGACAAAATAGGGCTGAAGCGGACGCTGATGATAGGGTTATCGATTTTTGCTTTGGTATATTTTTGCTTTGGATTTGCCGCTTCGTTGCCTGTATTTGGCATATTGTTCTTTTTTTATGCAGTATATGCCGCTTCCACCGAAGGAGTATCAAAGGCACTTATCAGCAACATTGCCGATAAAAAAGAGGTGGCTACCGCTATTGGGTTTTACAATAGCTTTGCAAGCATCTGTACCCTTATTGCAAGCAGTGTTGCCGGCTGGCTCTGGTTTAGTTTCGGACCACAAGTGATGTTTACCGTTTCCGGAATAGGGGTAGCCGTTACGGTAGTATATTTTGCCATAATAAAAATAAAAATTGCATGATTACAGTTTTATTTATTAACAAAAATATCCATGTGAGATGCAGAAGCATCTGCTTACTGACCACTCATCATTAAAAAATTGTTTTATGCCTTCAAAAAAAATTGTTTTCATTAACCTTCTTTTCAGCATTTCCTTGCAACTGTTTGCCCAGGTAAACCCAGTTGCGGATGCATTGCAGCATCATGTTGGCATACTTGCATCCGATTCCCTCGAAGGTAGAGGATTTGGCTCAAAAAGCCTTAATAAATCGGTAGATTATATCATTAATGCTTTCAAAGATGCTGGAATTAAACCTTTAAATAGCAATTATATCCAGGATTTCAGTTACCGACAGCAAAACATACGCATCGAAGGAAGGAACATCATAGGTGTTGTGGAAGGCAACGACTCCGTATTAAAAAACGAGTACATCGTACTGGGAGCCCATTACGACCATATGGGCTGGAAAATGAAAAATGGCGAAAAAATAGTTTACAACGGCGCAAACGACAATGCCTCGGGAGTGGCTTCTATTATCGAAATCGGGAAATGGCTGATTGCACACCATGATTTGCTAAAACGAAGCGTTATTCTTGTAACTTTTGACGGTGAAGAAAGCGGTTTGATTGGTTCAGATGAATTTGTGAAACGATACTCTAATTTAAGTGATATTAGGTGCATGTTCAGCCTCGACATGGTAGGTACCTACGACCAGATAGAAGGAGTTGATTTAATAGGTATTGCCTCGATAAACGATGCTGAGTATGTTGTAAAGGAAAATGCAAAAAAGGAAAATATTAAACTACGTAAAACCAACAATACAATCAGCATGGGAACCGACTCTTACAAATTCTATAAAGCTGGTATTCCTTCGGTACATGTTTTCACGGGTTCAAAGTCGCATTACCATCAACCGGAAGATGATGCAAACCTGCTCGATTACGACGGAATGTCAAAAATATGCAACCTGATGCAAAATTTAACAGTTGTTTTATCAAACAAAGAAGCGATTATACCTGCCAGTAAAATTGATGTGAAAAATGATAGCATATACAAGTTCAATATTAAGTTCGGTACGTGTTTGCTTGTGGGCAACAATCATCATGAATATGAAGAAGAGTTTTATAAGGCAAAATCCGAGTTTTCGGCAGGTGCCGGCTTGTTTGCACAATTACAGTTAAGCAACTATTTTGTCCTCCAACCCGGAGCATGTTACGAAACGAAGGGAAGCAGGCACGAAGAAGGAATTTTTCGCACCCAGTCGCTCACAATACCAATGAATTTACTTATCTCTCCAAAAATCAACACTGAAAGCGGAATGGCATACCTCTTAATGGGTGGATATTACAGCTATATCTTTTCGGGCGCCATAGACAATAAAACTATAAACTTCAATAAAACATACAACCACGAAGAATGGGGAATTAACTATGGACTCGGTCTTCAAATAAGTCATTTCCAGTTTAACATGTTTGAATCACTTGGTCTTACTAACCTTTACAAACATACTATTGACGGCAAAATGAAAAACAAGGGCTTGAACATTACTTTGGGTTATTGCTTTTAGTTATTAACCTGAATCCATAGAAATAAAAAATCATTTCTGCAGATATTAAAACCCTGACAGATTATTATCAGGCAGATGGGGAACATGTTTTATCCTGAACTCAGTTGAATAGGTTTTTTCAATTATTCTGCTTTTACGTATTGTAAGTCTGGTATAAGTTATTCCTGACTAAGTTTGAAGCCCTGTCGGGGTTGCTTATCAGGGTTTGAAACAAATGTAAGCCTCTCTTCTCCGTCGTTTTGTAAGTCCAAAAAATATATGAACGACGATCAGGATGGAGGCAAAACAAATAGCAGGTGGCTTATGTTTATTGATTTTGTTCCGGAATAGTATTTTTGGTTTCTTCGCCTGATTGTTTTTTGCCGCCATACAACAGGTATTGCTGCATCTTTGCATAGTTTTCCTGGAAAACAAGTTTTGATGCATCGCTTACGCTTGCATTGAAAGCCCATACTTTATTAAGCAAAATTGTACGGTTCTGTGTAATACTTCCACGGTCGCTTATGTATTTATCGCGTTTCTGATATTTGGAATATAATGTATCGGAAGTAGTTTTTAACGTTTCTATACCATCTGGCTTCAATCCTTTTTCTATGAGCTTGCTCTTGTATTTAGAGTCGTTTGCTGCATTGTATGCTTTTATAAGTAAATCGAACATTGATAGCGGTGATTTGCGGGCTTTTTCATAACGGTCGTGTCCGAATATCTCATTTACGACCTTATTTCCCGGAAATGCACGGTCAACATAAAAATAGAGTGTCTGCAATCTGTTACAGGCTTCTGCCATTAGTGTTTCAATTTCATTGGTCATTCCCTGCTGAACGTCAAGATAGTCATCATCTTTTATTGCCTGTCTTGCATCATTAATTGCATTTTGCCAATCTGTTTCGAAAGGAGATTGAAGGTCGGGTACTTTATCAGTAAACAATTTCTGATCTTCTATAAAAAAATCAATCATCGTTTGTGATTCGAGCAGCATTTCATCTGCCGGAATGTTAAAATCAGGTGTAATTTCATCTGGCTTTTCCATAGTTTTTTTGTGTTTAAAGGTTACTAAAATAATTCTAAAACAAAGGTATAAAAAATTTATTTTGAATAAACAAGAATTAATTTAAAAAAGTAAACAAGAAATATAGTTTCAGGCATTTTTTACAAAAGTCCTGGTTTATACAAATGGGCAAAAAGATTATTTTTGAATAAGCAAAAATCATATTTTTGAATTTATCCATCTTTTATGTTTAATATTTTTATGGCGGAAATTATCTCCGAAGTGGCGGAAGCTATTTCCGAAAAGCCGGAAACTACCTCCGAAATAACGGAAATCATTTCCGAAATGATGGAAATTATCTTAGTGAAGCCGGAGATTATTATATAAAAAGATTTCTTCGAAAAAGTAAAAATACATACCAAAAATTTATATAGCAATCTGAAAACTCAGGCTTTTTATTGATAAAAGTAATTTTATCCGGTATGAAAATATAAAACTATCTCAGCTTATTTTCTTACGGGTTTTTTACCCTATATTGTTTGCTTCTGAAAAAATTAATCGTCTTTTGCCATGCATACGCATGGTCAACCAAGAATAGTGGTCGTGGCAAAATCAGAAGGTACCAACAGGTATCATTAATAAAAAACAGGATGGAAAAACACCTTTCCTTTGCTGTTAAGTTCAATAGCCGGAGCCGGAAATTTCAGCACATTCAGCACATAAAATGCAACTTTAAGTGTTTTGGATTTTGTTTTAATCTTTGAAAAATCAATATCCGGTGAAAGATAGAATTGTCTTATCCGATTGAAATGCGGAACGGGTTTTCCATTGTATTCCGCAACATTGTTTTCGGCTCCGGTCATGCCGGTAGCGCCATACCCTGCGGCAATATTAAGCCATGCAGGAAATTGTTTGTCATGGGGAAGAAAAGAGGCGATGTTTGCTGACAGCCAAAGGGTCATTCCGTTATAATCTTTCTGGGTTTCTTCCAAAAAATTCTCCCCGAGTAAATCCGGACGATAATCTGCAAATGAAGTAGGATAGAAAGAATATTTTAAAGCAAACCGTTGCTCGTGCCAGGCTAATTGCTGCCCGACAAATAGTAATGAACCGGTTGTATTGGCAATCAAATCGCCGGGCGAAGCGCCCCACCCGACAGAAAAGCCATCAAGGATTTCAATAACGGTTTGATAAGTGAAGCCGGTAATTCCTCCGTACCAGAGTGCTTTATTTTCATTAACCCCAGCCCAACGCATGGTTTCGTACCCGAACTTACTCAGGTTATAACACGACAAACCATGCCCGACTTTATCCAGTTGCATCCATTCGCCATTATCATTTATCCAATGGAAATGAGTTTGCGGATAATCGGAATACCACATAGAATATAAGGCAGTCATACTCGTAACATACAAAACACCTTCTGTAATCAATACTCCGCGCAAACGGTTCTTGTTCAGGGAAACTGTATCGTTTAATTTCAGGCTTTTGTTACTTTGTGCAAATGAGGGCTGCATAAGCATAATACAAAAAACAAAGGCAATACAATGTTTCATCTCCCGAACGGTTATTGGGAAATCAATATAGAGAAATGCCTTTCCGTTTTATTGTCCCGAAGGTATAGCAGGTACAAACCGCCGGGTAAATCTGTTGCATCAAGGGTAAATATATCCCCTTTTTTGGGAGAAGTAAAGTACCCGTGTTGTAGAGTGATACCCCGCAAATCTGTAAGACGATACAAAACGCTGCCGACTGAAGCAGAGGTGGTACTAATAAATATCTGTCCCTGCGTAGGGTTAGGAAATACCAACCACTCATCAGAAACAACATGGGGAAAAATCCCTACTGAATTTTCTGTATTAATAAGTAATACTTCAGACCAATTGCTGTTACCACATTGGTTTGCAGTACTAACTTTAAGCATAGCTTGACCGGTAAAATAATTATCCCATGTAACTTCGCAAAGAGTATCCCGTACCATGAGTATCCCTGCCTGTTCGGGTGAAAGCTGCCAAACATAGTTTTCAGCATTTGCTACAGAATATGTTGTGTATATACTTGTGGGAGTATAATATATATCCACTTGTATGGGACCTGCCGGGATATAAGGTATTCCTGGAGCTTCAGAAACAGTAACAGTTACCGAAGAGGTAAGCGTGGTACTACCGTCGTTAATTTCGGCGGTGTAAATGGTTGTTTGCAGGGGAGTAACTACAGGGTTAAAAAGTGTTGAAGTAAATCCCTGCGGTACAGAAGTCCATATGCAGGAATAATTGCCTGTGCCTCCACCGGCAAGTGCGTTAAGTTGACTGCTGCTACCCAAACAAACTGTGTCGGGTTGTGCGTTGGTATTAACCGACAAAGGACCACCGGAAACATATACAATTACGGCATCCGAAGAAATACAGCCTGAAAAAATATCTGTAACATTAACCGTAAATTGAATCGAAGAAGTAAGATTGATAGTTACAGGCTGGGCTACAGTATTATCAACAAGCTGATCCGCAGGTTGCCAATTATAGGTAAAATTACCACTTCCACCTGAAACGATGCTTGTTAAAAGCGTACTTGATCCATACGAAATAGTTTGATCTTCTCCTGCCACTACTGCAATATTGGGGTAAATATAAAGCAGTAAAGCATCGGTAGTATCTGGGCAGTTTCCATAACCCGAAGCGGCAACACTAAGTGTAACCTGCCCTAAAGAAATATCTCCGGTTCCCGGAACGTAAATAGGATGCAACTGCTGCGGATTATCAAAATGCCCGTCACCGGAAGTAGTCCACATCAGAGATTCGTAAGCGGACGCAGTAGAAGAATTGTTAATAAACACTTCGCTTGCACAGATGGCGTCGTTAGTACCTGCAAACACTCCCGGAGCATAGTGGGCACTCAATGTCAGCGTATCGGAAGTCGTGGGACAAAGTGGTTTATTTCCTACAAGCACAAGGGATGCTCCCCCGTTTTGCATGTCCTGACTGCCGGGCGTATAAATAGTATTTAGAATCTGGGCATTACTGAAAGTTCCATCGCCTGTGGTAGTCCAAAGGAAATCGCTTGTTCCCATCACCATACCATTTAATTCAACAGGATCATTACTGCAGCGGGTAATATCGTTTCCGGCATTCACTACCAGTAAATAGTCTGAAAGAACCGGAAAGTTAATGTAATCAAGCCATGCACAATCCTGTCCGACATTTTGAGAAACATCTTTTTTATAAGTCCATAAAAATGTATGTAATCCGGCTTTAACAGGGTATGATTTTAGTGTCCAATCCATTTCACCAGCCCACCGTCCCTGTTCCTGCCCATCAATATAAAAAATCAGGAAATCGTAGTTGGGTTCAGAGGAAACTTTGCAGTAAAAACTGATAAGGGAAGCTGAAAGCACTTCCTTTTGCAGGTACATTGCCGATTGCTGGTTATGGGTAACCGTACCCGATTTTGCACAATAATCTCCCTCGAACGGAGATGCCTGATTAATTGTCCATGCAGTTTCCCCAAAAAACCGCCAGGGATATTTCTGAAAATTCCCGGTTTCGTAGTCTTCAATAATTCCTCCTACATTGAAGAAAACACTGTCAGCATTGCTGTAATTCTGATCGGCAAAAAGATTTAGATTGCAGAATGCAAGATGCGTAACAGGGCATGATGGCAAAACATGAATTCCGAAATAAAATAACACACTAGAATCAGGAAGAATAAACCCTGTAGATGCCGCAGGTTGTGTAACCTGGAAAAAAGGATCGTATGATAAAAGAATACCTTCCACGTAATTAGCCCTGCTGCCTCCACTATTTTTAATCAAAACACCAACAGTTGCAGTTTCTCCAGGCTGAAGTATTCCGTTATTCCCATCGTAAACTGTAAAGCCGGCAACTTCGAGAACAGGAGCATGCGCAATAAATGAAGAGTTGTTTTCAAATAAATCGCCGGTGCAGGTTAGCTTATTGTGAAGCCTGACCACATAGGAATCGGGTATTTCCTGCGAAACATTAAAGGCAATAGCATTCGGAATAGTGATAATCTGCCCCGAGGTCATGTTACCAATATTCTGCGTACTGTCTGTTAGATTTATAAAACTACCGGTATTGCTTACGCTAAGAGATAAATTATTTATCGCATCAGTTCCTATGTTCTGCAAAACGGCGTCAAGAGTTACGCTTTCACCAAAATCAATGATGCTGTCATTTCCAGCATGAACAATATAATTAATTTTAACCCCTTTGGTTGCAAAATTAAGCTCTTTAATATCGTATAGGAAGTTATTATCGTTTACATAAAACTTTACAGGATAGTTTTGGTAACCATTTACAGGCGTTCCACTGAAAATGCCATTTTCACTTATATTCATTTCAATGGGAAATGGCGAAGGTTCAAATTCAATTTTAGTATTTTCTGTGGGTTGTGAAAGTGAATCGGTGATGGCGGCAAAATGGAAATTCACCCCATCCCCATTTGATATTCCTGCGTTCCATTTCACCCAGCTTTGCCCCTGCACAGTTCCGTAATAAAACACAATTTTGCCGGAAGGAAACAGAGATACAGCATAATTCAGGTTTGTACTTCCCTGGGCATTGTACAGATATTCTTTCCATCTAAAAGTTACACTGTCAGCACAACCCGAATACCAAAATCCTTCAGCACCCGAATTTGAAGTCATGATAGGTTTGCACATGTATGGAGCAATATGCCGTGTATTTTTAAAGAAAGTTTTTTCGTAAATTATGAAAGTCCATGGGAAATCATTTTCTTCGAACATCAGGTAACCATCCACGTGCATATACACTTTGTTATAGTTTTTCCCATAAAAAGGAAATGAAAATGGAATTTCTTTGGCAGCATAACCATAAGAAGTATTGGTCGGTGTTAAATGAGCATCCGAAACCATTGGAAATGTAACAGTAGAATAATCTTCGGAATATGTATGGGCATTTTTCCACTTGTAAGGGGCTGTTCCGCCGCTAACATACATTTGAACACTATAAGGCTCATTGATGTTTGCAACAGGGAGGGATGTATTTGTAATTACCGGAAGATTAAAATTAAGAGTTGTGTTTATTGTTGCAGTAGTTACTCCATTCTCAACAAAAGCCGGGATAGAATTACAGGCTATTGCATTGCCTCCATTATTATAATCTATAATTTGCCAATCAATAATCTGACCGGTAGCTAAGTTATCAGGGTCGGCTTCCTGCACCATAAGGAAAAATTTAGCCGGTTGTCCGGAGGCAATTTCACTCAGGAGGGGTGTGGCATCAAGGCCAAACTCTAAGGTTTTGTCAGCTTCAGTAGTACCTCCCTGCATGTATTTATCTCCTCCCTGAAAGTCGAAAATGGGAAGGTTAAGTATTGCATCGGGTTCTGTTACTGAAATATCTGTAGATACTCCGGCTGATACTTTAATCTTTGTGCGTGAAGTATGCTTCAACGTAATTTTATAGGTGAGTTTTGGGGTACATACAGGTTTTGCGTAAATTATGGTAACAATATTATTCCAGATACCACCGTTACCTAGGTTTTCGGCAAAAGTTTTATACATCATATAGCAGAAACCGGTGTTTCCCCAGTTATTGATTCCTCCGTAGGTATTTGCAATTTTTACTCCGCCAATTTCGCAGTCTTTCAGGTTGACAATACCATCGCCATTGATATCAATATTGTTTGTGTATAAGCCGTCGTTATTATAGTCCCAACGTATGGAATCGTTATAGCCAACAATAGTCAATCCATGATTAGGGCTTCCACCCCATGATGTAATGACATATTTTCCGGATTCCGGGGTTCCTGCGGGCAATTGAAGCGTTGGATTCATATATTGAGTATAAAAATTTGCCACTCCGCCAACTGTTGAATTGCCAAGATGGTTATAAATCCAGCTTTTTAGCGTTTCAAGCCCTTCGTAAGTATTTACTTTTATCGAATAAACATCAGTAATGCGGTTTTGCATACCATTGTAATACTTTGCATAACCACTTATCCATCTCGAAGGACCCCCGTACGACATTCCACCGTAATCCGCTACATTAGGAGTTCCGCATCGTTTCAGAATTTCGAATGTTTCGAAGTAACTAACTCCGTTGTCGGTGCCATTATTGATGAAATTATAGGCAAAATGTGTGGGATATTGGTTAGCGGTGGTATTTGCAGCAACGTTTCTTGCATTATCTATTTCATAAGTAAAACCAAGTCCAATACTTGAAGCCTGCCCACATTCGAGACCTACCTGCTGAAACAAAGGACGAAAATAAGGCTGAGTAGAATTATCAACCATGGCAGGCAACAGGATTGAACGGGAAGCAAAATCCGTAACCGGGAGTTCCGGAATGCTTTTTAATCTTGCCAAATCAGCAGCGGATATTGGCGTAAGAGGAGGAAATGTTTCTGGTTGTGCAAAAAGTATAGAACTACTAAAAAAAATTGTGAGCAAGAAAAGGGATTTTTTTTTCATCCGTAATAATTTTTAAAAAATTAGATAACACACATTTTGACAATCTTCATCCGCAAAATCTCCTGACATAGGAATGCTATTTTTATAAAAAACACCAATTTACTGCAATAGGTTAGCAAATTAATAAATTGCAGAAGGTGATTATCTTTTTTTCCCAAAAATAAAATAATTTTTAATTTTGAATGTCAAAAAGAGGAAAATAATGCTATCAAAACGAACAAGATATACCATACTGGCATTAAGTAAATTAGCTATTGATTTTGGAAGGGGACCTATTTTAATTGGCGATATAGCCCGAAGTGAGCATATACCCCAGCGGTTTCTGGAACTGATTTTGCTCGATTTAAAAAAATTGGGATATGTGGGAAGTAAACTGGGGAAAAAAGGAGGCTATTTTTTGCTCAGAAATCCCTTTGACATTAGAATGTCGGAAATAATGCGTGATTTTGAAGGGCCCATTGCTTTATTACCATGTGTGTCAGAAAAATATTACCAACCCTGCGAGCACTGTAAGGACGAAACTGTCTGTGGAATCAAAAAAATGTTCCGGAAAATCAGAGATAATACCTACGAGATGTTTAACAACACTACTCTGGGTGAAATAAGCGGAAAACAAGTTTAATCTTTTACTTTATAAGCCAATAATTTATCAAGAGTGTTGGTAGCAACAAAATGGTATCTTTCACGGGCTTTGGTATAAATGCAAACCGCATGTTCTCTTGTCGCATTGTTTTGCAGCAAAGCTTTGTACAGCGGAAGTAAAAACTTTCTTCTTCCCACATTCATGAGAAAGTCCTCAGTAACCTTTAGTACTTTCAGGTAATTATTTTTCAGACATAACTCGAGCCAGCACACAAGAATTTCCGCATTGCCCGAATCAGAAAAACAAAAAGTATGGTCAAGCTCATCTAATTGTTTTTTCGACAGTCTTTCGGGCATACATTGTAACAAATGTAGCCATTCATGGCTCGACCAACCTGCTGTAACAAGAGAGGATGCGCTTTGCCCGTTTAGCCAATGCCGAAGTTCCGATTCCACTTTCCCAAAACGGGCAGATACAGGAGGTATAAACCCGGCTGGTAAACCCGGCTGGTATATCCATTTTTTAAGCTGCAGGCGACTTTTCAACGTGGAGTTATCTTTGATAATTTGTGTATTAAAATAGGTAATAAATTCTTCCGTAGTAATGGATTGAAAGCCAAATTCCGCAAAATAGTTGTTGAGAAATTTGTCGAAAGCATCTCTGCCAATAACTTTTTCGATGGTGCAAAGCATAAAATATCCTTTTTCATACGCAATCAGGGTACAACCTTCGTCGGCATTCCTGCCTTGCAAATCCAGTTTCAAACAGGTGTCAATGCTGTTATCTCCCAACTCCAGAAGCGTTTTTTGTAGTTCATGGTAGCCAATGTTTGCCAGCATTTCTGCATATGCTTTTCCTTCAATATGTTCTATGATTCTTCGTTCAAAATACACGGTAAACCCTTCGTTGAGCCAGAAGTCGTTCCATGTGGCATTGGTAACCAAATTTCCCGACCATGAATGTGCCAGCTCATGGGCAATAACGTTTACCAGCGACCTGTCGCCCGCAAGTAAAGTAGGAGTGGCAAAAGTCAGACGTGGATTTTCCATTCCCCCAAACGGAAAACTCGGAGGTAACACTAAAACGTCAAACTGTTCCCAACGATAATTACCATATAGTGCTTCTGCTGCCTGTACCATCTCTTCCATCCCGGCAAATTCATAGGTTGCTTTTTCGAGAAGATTTGGTTCGCAATACACCCCGGTGCGTTCGCTAAAGGTTTTGTAGGCAATATCTCCGCAGGCAAGTGCAAGTAGGTAGGAAGGAATAGGATGTTCCATTGTAAAATTATAAATGCCTTCCTGGTTTATTTGTCTGGGGTTACGGGCACTCATCAGCGCGAGCATCCCGGCAGGTACTTTCACTCTTGCCTCGTAAGTAAAACGTACTCCGGGAGTATCCTGGCAAGGAACCCATGTACGAGCTAAAGTAGCCTGTGATTGTGTGAAAAGGAAAGGCATATTTTTCCCTTCAGTCTGTGCTGGTTCGAGCCACTGTAACGCTTCTGCCGAAGGAACCGTTGCATATTCTATCGTGATTGCACGGGTATCCGGTTGTAGCTGTATGGTTAACGGAGTCCCCAAATGTTCTTTGGCTTCTCCAAAAGAAAAAAACGCCGGCTCCATCCCGTTCAGTAATATTTTTTTTATTTGAATTCCCATAGTATCAAAAGTGATACATCTACTATTGCCAAATTGCTCTATGGTATGGATAACTTTCCCTTCAATTATTTTTTTGGAAAAATTTATTTCCAGTTCGAGGTATGCGTGGCGGATTACCGCCTGATCGGGTCGGGAAAAAGAATGTACATCCTGAAAATACATACGTTTCAATTTTGATAATTTTGCAACGAAAATAAGAAAAAAACGGTTAGCTATGGATTCAACTTCCTTACCCGGAATTTTTGTAACCATCCCTCTGATGGATGAATTGGAAAATACAGAAGCATTATTCAACTGTCTGAATCAGCAGGAAGTAACCTATGCAACTACTGTTATTATTGTTGTTAACCAGCCCGAACGGTGGTGGAATGATGCAAACAAGTTGCAAATTTGCGAAAACAACCAGCAAACCATTGAAAAAATTAACAAAATCATTGTCAACAAAGAATGCAAATTTCCGGTGCGGCTCATTGATGCCTCTTCGCCAGGAAAAGCTTGGACTGAAAAAGCTTACGGGGTAGGGCAGGCGAGAAAAGTGGTAATGGATGCAGCTTCCGCTTTAGCCGGTGAAAAAGACATCATCGTGAGTATGGACGGCGATACGCTTTTTGGAAACAGCTACTTGCAAAGTATCGGTGATAGTTTCCGGCGTAACCCTTCGGCAGTAGCCATGGCTGTTCCCTATTATCACCATCTTACAGAAAATGAATTGATAAACAGGGCAATCTTAAGGTATGAAATTTATATGCGCTGTTACCTGCTGAACCTGATAAGAATAAACAATCCTTATGCTTTTACGGCGCTGGGTTCTGCCATGGCTTGCACTGTCAGGGCTTACAGAGTCATCATGGGGATTACTCCGCATAAGAGTGGAGAAGATTTTTATTTTCTACAAAAACTTTGCAAATATGGTACAATACTGACTGCAAATGAAGATGTTGTATATCCGGCAGCACGGTTTTCCGACAGGGTTTTTTTCGGAACAGGTCCCGCCTTAATTAAAGGCAGCCGGGGAGATTGGAGTAGTTATCCTGTTTACGATTACCGGCTTTTTAATCTGGTAAAGCAAACCTACGACGCTTTTCCCCTACTGTATACTGGTGATATTGAAACACCTATGACACCATTTCTGCAACAGGTTTTTGGTGAAGAAGACATCTGGAAGGCACTACGTAAAAATTTCAAATCACAGGAGATGTTTGTAAAAGCCTGCCGCCACAAGGTGGATGCTTTGCGGATTTTGCAGTTTCTGAAAGCTCGCCAGATGGAAAGTAGGGAATGTGATGAGAAACACTTGATTGCTTTTATGTCCGAGTGTTTTTCGCCCCATAACCTGAATTTCAGTAAAAATTTTTCTTTTGCTATTTCTCCTGTAAGCGAATTGGACATGATCAGGAATTTTTTGTTTGTTCAGGAAAAAAGTCTAAGAAAATAAAAAAAATCAGGAATTTATATATCTATCAACTAATTGTAATAGATATTCTTTTTTAATAGGTTTTGATATGTAGTCATCGCATCCTGAGTCTAATACTTTTTCTCTATCTCCAGGTAAAGCATAAGCTGTTTGGGCGATAATAGCAACATATTTTCGTTTTTCTTTAAAATATTTTGATAGATCATACCCTGGAATATCCGGTAATTTAATATCGAGCAAAATAAGTTTGATTCCCGGATTTTTATCAAATAATTCAATTGCCTGGGTCCCTGTGCTGGCAATAATCAGTTTTAAATGAGAATTTCTAAGAGCCAACTGCAAAAACAAACTGTTTACAGGATCGTCTTCTACAATAAGTACCAGGGATGCATCGTTTGAGCCAGTCCCTGAAGAATGGGTAGCAATGTCGGCTTGTTCCATTATAGCAGTTTTATAAGGTAGGGTAAAATATAACCAATTTTTCTCCAGTTTGTGTTATAATTTTTCGTTTATTGTAATGGCTGCATTTACCCTTTCTTTGTTGTATAAATGGTTGATGTTTTTTGCCAAAATCCGGTGATTTCGGCAATGGGGATGAAAGATACCCTAAAGTTTTTTCCACAAAATCAGTATTCCATATGTCAGCATACAGAATGGAAAATTTAACTTTGTAAAGCTTTGTTGAAAAAGAAATTATATGATTTTGTATTTCATTTTTTATAATAGATACCATCAAAATATTTTTTCATTCAGATGGAATAAAATTAATAAAAAAATGCTTAATACCTGAAAAAATTATTTTTTAAATAAAAATTAATCAATAATGATTTAAAAAATATTCTAAAATTAATAAAATACATATTAATTAATTAATTGCCTTTTTTCCCCATTTTATCAGAGTTTGTTCTACTTCATTAAATCGTATGGGTTTACTCAAGTAATCCACCATTCCCGCTTCGATGCATTTTTCTTTATCGCCTTGCATTACGTTTGCAGTCATGGCTATTATATTTGGATTATTTCCGTTTGAATTATCAAGTATGGCTTTAGTGGCGTCAATACCGTTCATTTCAGGCATTTGAATATCCATGAATACAATATCATAATGTTGTCGCCTCAGCGATTCAACGGCTTCTTTACCATTAGAAACGGCGTCAACCCTGTAACCCATTTTCCCAAGTAAGGAAATAACTAGTTTTTGATTAATGAGATTATCTTCGGCGATGAGAATTTTTATAGGTAACATAGCAGCAAGACATTTATTAAATTCAAATGAATGTGGGTTGTTTTTTTTGTTTTTTGAATTGGATATAGTTTTTAATACATAATCAAATAAAGTGGACATACGTATCGGTTTCGATAGTTTGGCATCGAAAATTCCGTTAGGTATACTGTCGAGGTTACCCATCGAGGTAAGCAATATGAGCGGTAAAGATTGTGTCTGAATCTGACTTTTCATCAATTTTGCAAGTTCAACGCCATCCATTTCCGGCATTTGCATATCGAGAATAGCAAGATCGAAGGTTTCGTCTTCTGATAAGATACAAAGTGCTTCTTTGGCAGAGGCTGCAAGGGTGGGAATTATTCCCCATGATTCAAGTTGAATGTTGATTATCAATAGGTTGGTTTGATTGTCATCAACAACCAGCACCTTTGCATTTTGCAATTCCGGATGTTTTCCTTTCACGTACAGCCGAGGCTTGTTTTGTTCTGTAGTTTTTAATTGCAAGGTACAAAAAAAGGTGGATCCTACGTTTTCAATGCTTTCAACCCAAATATCTCCTCCCATGAGATTAATAAGGCGTTTTGAAATAGCAAGTCCTAAACCTGTACCTTCGTATCTTCTTGTGGTGGAAACATCTGCTTGTGTAAACGCATCGAAAAGAATGCCTATTTTGTCCTGTGGTATCCCGATACCGGTATCTTTGACCGAAATAAGAATTTCCTGTGTATCACCCTTTTCACTACGTTTTTCTACCTTAATGAATACTTCACCTTTTTCGGTAAATTTTATAGCATTACTTATAAGGTTAACCAGCACCTGCTGTAAACGGGTTCTGTCGCCTATAAAAGCATGTGCAACTTCTGGTTGAATAAGATACAACAAGTCAAGACTTTTTTCGATGGCGTTGTGAGTAAAAATATCAAGAGAGTCTTCAATACAACTGCGCAGATCGAAAGGTGCTTCTTCAAAAGTAATTTTTCCGGATTCAATTTTTGAAAAGTCGAGAATTTCATTAATAATTGTTATCAGGCTTTCACCGCTTAGGCGTATAGTTTCCACAAAATCACGTTGTTCGGAAGTCAAGTTGGTATCAAGCAGAAGGCTTGTCATTCCGATTACCCCGTTCATGGGTGTTCGTATCTCATGGCTCATCATGGCAAGAAAATCTGACTTGATATGGTTGGCTTTTTCAGCTTCCCGCTTTGATTGCAGTACTGCATCTACTGTTTTAGCGCATTCTTTTAATTTTTCCTTCAACAGAGCATTTTCCTGCTCTAACTCAATTATTTTTTCTTTTGTCATCTTCCTGTAGTAATCTGTTTTTACTCATAATAAACTATTTATAAAACTTTGTAAATTATAAATGCTCTTTAGTGCTTTTGCTTTTTATACCCGAAGCCTTTTTGGTAAGAATGTATAATATTAGGCTACTCTTTCTTAGCAATAGACATGCCATTATATATTTTATTTAAAATGTGAATGTTACATTTTATAAATTAAAAGCATTCTCTTTGTTTGGGAAAATAAAGTCCCCTATTCGGACAGGAGCTTTTCTTTTCTGTCTTTACCTTTGAGACATAAAAATAATTGTTATTTTTAGCCACTTTTTTAGCATTTCTTAATCTTTTGTAAATTAATAATATCCGAAATAATAACATGAGAATGAAACGAATTATAGCATTGTTTACCATTAGTCTGCTTATTCCTGTATATGGTTTTAGCCAGGCAAATTCAGGAAATAATAATCCTGTTTCCCAAAAAATTATCACCAAAAAGCAATTACGGCTTAAAAGTAATTTGATGACTCCGGAAGTGCTCTGGTCGTTGGGTAGAGTGAATGAAGCTACCGTATCTCCCGATAAATCAACTGTACTGTATGGAGTTACTTGGTATGATGTCCCTCTGGACAAAGGCAACTGCGACCTATACACCGTTTCGGTTGATGGAAAAATACAAAATCAACTTACCTTTACTCTTTCAAGCGAATACAATCCGCAATGGACACCCGATGGGAAAAAAATAGGATTTATGAGCGCCGAAAGTGGTGAAATGCAGATGTATGAAATGTTTGCTAACGGAAGTATAGTTAAACAAGTTACTTTTATTAACGGAGGAATTTCAGGTTTTAAATATTCTCCGGATGGAAAAAATATTGTTTACACCAAAGAGGTAAAAGCAAGCCTCTCCACACAGGATTTGTATCCCGATCTGCATAAAGCCACCGGGAAAGTTATTAATAATTTGATGTACAGACATTGGGATGAATGGGTAGAAACCTATACCCATATTTTTTATGCTAAAAGAGATGGCAATATGATAACCGATGGTATTGATATTATGAAATTTGAACCATGGGAATCACCTTTAAAACCTTTCGGAGGCATGGAGCAGATTTGCTGGAGTCCCGATGGAAAAAGTATTGCCTATTCCTGCAGGAAAAAACAGGGAAAGGAATACGCTCTTTCCACAAATTCAGATATTTATATCTATAATTTAGCTACGGAAACTACAATAAATCTTACTGAAGGCATGAATGGTTACGACCTGAACCCTGTTTTTTCGCCTGATGGGAAAAAAATAGCATGGGAAAGTATGGAACGTGATGGATATGAGTCGGATAAACAACGATTAATGGTGTATGATTTTGCTTCCAAAACTATGACGGATTACTCCAAAAATTTTGACCAAAATGCGAATAATCTTGCATGGAGCGATGATAACAAACAAATCTATTTTATCAGCGATTGGCAGGCTACCGACGAAATTTATCGTCTCGAACTGAAATCGGGTAAAATTAAAAAACTCACCGACGGAGTCCATAACTATCTGAATGTTTCTGTTGCAGGAAGTACCCTTATCGGAATGCAACAAAGCATGAGTATGCCTACAGAAATCTTCGCGGTTAATTCTGCTGATGGCAAAGAAACCCAGCTCACTTTTACCAATAAAGAGCTTCTTTCACAACTTAGTATGGGAAGAGTGGAAAAACGCTGGATAAAAACTACTGATAATAAAGATATGCTGACCTGGGTAATTTACCCTCCCCAGTTTAATCCCCAGAAAAAATATCCGACTTTATTGTATTGCGAAGGCGGACCACAAAGTACTGTAAGCCAGTTTTGGTCGTATCGCTGGAACTTCCAGATAATGGCTGCAAACGGGTATATCATTGTTGCGCCCAACCGTCGCGGGCTACCCGGCTTTGGCAAAGAATGGCTTGAGCAAATCAGTGGAGACTATGGCGGACAAAATATGCAAGATTACCTTTCGGCAATTGATACCATGATAAAAGAACCTTTTGTAAATGGCGATAAATTGGGAGCCGTAGGTGCAAGTTATGGTGGTTTTTCGGTTTATTGGCTTGCGGGTAACCACAACAAACGGTTTAAAGCATTCATTGCACACGATGGTATGTTTAACCTCGAAAGCCAGTATCTTGAAACAGAGGAAATGTGGTTTGTAAACTGGGACCTTGGTGGTCCGTTTTGGGATAAAACCAATGCAACGGCACAACGCAGTTATGCCAGCTCTCCCCATCGTTTTGTGCAAAATTGGGATACTCCTATCCTAATAATTCACGGAGAAAAAGATTACCGTATATCTTCAACGCAGGGAATGAGTGCATTTAATGCAGCTATTCTCAAAGGTGTGCCTGCGCAGATGCTTTATTTTCCCAATGAAAATCATTGGGTTCTTCACCCACAGAATGGGGTGTTGTGGCAACGAACCTTTTTCGGATGGCTCGATAAATGGCTGAAATAGGTCAATGGAATATACAGAAGTACAGTTTATCTGCTCCGAACCGGAAATAGCCATGGCTTATCTGGCGGAAATAGGCTTCGATAGTTTTGCCGAAAGCGATTCCGGTTTTATGGCGTATATTCCCTCACGCCTGTTTGATGAAAATACCATACGGAAAACATTATTTACCAATAATGTACAATGTCGTTTTTCGTGGAAGCAACTTGAAGACATTAACTGGAACCAGGTTTGGGAAAGTAATTACGAACCGGTAACTATTGCAGGTCAATGCTATGTCAGGGCGCCTTTTCATCCTTCAAAGCCGGAAGCCGGATTGGAAATTATTATTGAACCCAAAATGTCGTTTGGTACGGCTCACCATGAAACCACTTCCCTGATGATAGAGATAATACTTTCTATGCAGCTGAAAGATAAAGATATATTAGATATGGGCTGTGGAACAGGCATACTTGCCATTCTTGCCGAAAAAAGGCAAGCCCATTCGGTGGATGCTATTGACAACGATGAATGGGCTTATAACAATACCTTGGAGAATATAAACAACAACCATCGGAGCAAAATAAAAGCAACATTAGGCGATGCAAATCTGCTTACAAAAAATGTTTATGATGTCGTTTTTGCAAATATTAACCGCAATATTTTACTAAACGACATGGCAAAATATGCTGGCAGTCTTAAAAACGGAGGCATTTTACTGATGAGTGGTTTTTATCAGAACGACATAGCCGCAATTGAAGCAGAAGCCACAAAAAATAATTTGAAAATTGATTTTTATCATACAAAAAACGATTGGGCTGCCGTTCATTGTACATTAAACCGATAATCTATGCCAAAAATAATCGCCCGTTTTTTGTTATTAGTTGCATTTTTAGCCGGAATTGGTATTGCAAACGCCCAGCTTCCCGCTACTTTTACCCCCGATTCGGTGAAATTTATCCATGAACTGAATGCCTTTTTCGACCAGGTGAATCCGAATTTTAAACCTGAAGCCAAAAAATCGCTTAGAAAATTTACCGAAGCCTGGAATGGCGGAAAGATAACAGAAAACCAGCGTACCCGCGTGTACAACACCTCCAACCTCATGTTGAAAAATAGGATGAAAGCGTACCCGCAGTTTACAGAATATATATCATCCTATACGGCTCTGGTTATGAGCGGTCAGCCCGATAGCAGTATGGACGCATGGAACCGCGGGCTTGAAAGTACCATAAACAGCAAAAGCTACACGGCTTTTATGAATTACCTTGAGAGTACCCGCTTGCTGTCGAAAAATAAAAAAATATACAATGCAGGAAATATGCAATGGATTTGTCGTACCAATGCTTACTTTTATTCTTTCGACAGCCTGACCCGTGTTTACTTTCCTTCTCTCGATCTTGTCTGTATTACAAATAATGATAGCTCAGTTATTTATAAAACAAGCGGTGTTTTTTATCCAGGCAAGGATTTATGGGTAGGCAAGGGCGGTATGATTAATTGGAGCAGAGCCGGTTTGAAAGACGTGTATGCTGAACTGGATGTTTACAAACTAAACCTCAAACTTGCAAGTTTCACTGCGGATACAGTTCTTTTTAATTATCCGAAATTTTTTTCTAAGCCCCTTATAGGGAGCCTGACCGAAAAAATGTTATCCGGAAATACCGAAGAAAAAGCTACATTTCCCCGCTTTGTTTCGTACAAAAAAACGATAAGTATTTCCGGAATTTTTAAAGGTATTGATTATACCGGCGGCTTTACCATGGAAGGTGCGCGGATTGTTGGAAGCGGCACCTACGAAGAACCTGCAGTAATCACTTTTACCAGGAATGGCAAGCCTTTTGCCAGAGCCGGGTCAGAAAGGTTTATTATCCGAAGCGACAAAATTTTAGCCGATCATGCCTCCATTTCGTTATATTTTGAAAACGATTCCATCCATCATCCGGGTTTGGTGATGCGCTACAACGATATGCAAAAGCATCTTTCCTTTACCCGAAACGAAGACGGGCTTGCCATCAGTCCTTTTTTCGATTCGTTTCATAAAATGGATATGTATTTCGAATCCATGAATTGGAAAATGGATGAAAATAAAATTGACTTTGAAATGATTAAAGGCATAAAAAAAACCGGTGAAGCCGCCTTTGAATCTTCAAACTATTTTTCTGAGCCCCGTTTCGACAAATTACAGGGCATTGACGAAGTAAATCCACTTTATTCTTTGTATAAATTTTCGGAAGCAACTGGAACTACCGAGTTTTATGGATACGAACTTAGCGACTACCTGAAAAAACCTCATGTACAGGTGCAGGGTATGCTTATTCAGCTAACGGGGAAAGGGTTCCTTATTTATAACAGTGAATCGGATAGGGTGAGCTTAAAGCCCCGTATGTTTAATTACCTGAAAGCGAAAACTAAAAAAACGGATTATGATGTAATACGGTTTTATTCGGTTGTAAATAACCAGCCCAATGCTACGCTTTCAATGGATAATTTCGATCTGATTATTCGTGGTGTGCCCGAAGTACAACTCAGTGATTCGCAACGGGTATTTATTTATCCTGTGAACGAGCAGATTACCCTTAAAAAAAACAGGGATTTTATTTTTACCGGACGTGTACATGCCGGGTATTTTGATTTTTTTGCCCATGAATGCTCTTTCGAATACGATAAATTCAAACTTAATTTGCCCACGATTGACTCTCTTAGTTTTACCGTACATGATACCGTAAAAAATAAAGAAGGTGAATATCCCCTTGTCAAAGTAAAAACGGTAATTGCTGACCTGAGCGGAGACTTGCTCATTGATAATCCCAATAACAAATCCAGCGTAAAATCTTATCCTATTTACCCTGTATTTAACAGTAAAACCGAATCTTACGCATATTATAACCGAAAAAATATTCAAAATGGCGTATATAATAAGGACAAATTTTATTACCATGTAAACCCGTTTACTATTGATAGCCTTGCCAATTTTACTACCGATGGACTTGAATTTAACGGGTTCCTTGTGTCGGCGGATATTTTCCCCGACATCGTAGAACCTTTAAAAGTACAGAAAGATTTTTCGTTGGGATTTTTTAAAGAAACACCTCCAGAAGGGCTTCCGGTTTATGATGGCAAAGGTATATTTTACTCAAAAATAACTCTGAGCAATGAAGGGTTGAAGGGAAACGGAACTTTGAAATTTTTAGGTTCGGTAAGTGAAGCAACTCCATATATCTTTTTCCCCGATTCGACTAATGCACAGATTAAAAAATTTAACCTCGACCCGCATCCTTCAGAAGTGGAATATCCCCTGGCGAGAGCTACCAATGCTTTCTTCCATTGGCAACCCTATTCCGATAGAATGACCATTACTTCAATAAAAGCTAAGCCTATAGTTGTTTATAACGACAGTACTCTTCTGAACGGAAGCATTCATTTGTCATCAACCGGATTAAGCGGAAAAGGAACACTCAGTTTTAACGATGCGGAAATGGAATCGAAACGATTTGTTTTTAAGCACCATACATTCGATTCTGATACTACTGATTTCCGGTTGAAAACAATTGACCTGAACGAATTGGCTTTTACAACCCATATTTACAAAGCTCATATTGATTTTGAAAAACGCAGGGGAGAATTTAGAAATACCGGAACAGGCTCAAAAGTGGAATTCCCGGTAAATCAGTATATTTGTTTTATGGACCAACTCGATTGGCTGATGGATAAAAGCGAAGTGGAACTTATCAACAACTTTAGCGAAAGGATACAGGGAATTGACAATATGTCGCCCGCTCAACTGGCAGATGCTAACCTGAAGGGCTCTGAATTCATTTCCACACATCCTAATCAGGATTCTTTGTCATTTTATTGTTTCAGAGCTCGTTACAACTTAAAGGATAATATTATTTTTGCAGAAGATGTGAAACTGATCAGGGTTGCCGATGTTGCTATTTTCCCCGCCCGCGGACAGGTAACCATTCTCAAAAAAGCAAAAATGAAGGAACTAAAAGATGCCCTTGTTCTTGCAAACCGCACTACAAAATACCATACCATTTACAATGCCGATGTATCCGTTTATTCCCGTATGCGTTATAAAGCCAAGGGCTATTCCGATTATGTTGACGAAAACCAGCAGGCACAGCCCGTTTTATTTACCGAAATATTTTACGATAGCATTACAAAACAAACCGTAGGTATTGCAAATGTCAGCGATTCTGCACATTTTACGCTCAGCAACGATTTCGACTTTGCCGGGAAAATACATCTTAATGCGGCAAGCGAAACATTTACTTTCGATGGAGGCTTCCGTATCAAACACGATTGCTCGTCATCAGGACAGCAATGGGTAAAATTCATTGCGAAAATTAACCCTAAAAATATCCAGATTCCTTTACAATACCCACTAACCAATTTAAAAGGGGAAAGATTGAATACTTCGGTGATGTTTTCGGAGACCGAAGGCACGATTTATCCCCGGTTTTTTGCATTCGCCGGGGCTTATCCTGACTCCGTTCTTTTTACTACATCAGGTACGCTTACTTTTGATAAATCATTCAATGAATATCGCCTTGCGGCACCCGAACGGCTCGAAAATCCTGCTGCCGGTGGAAATTATATGAGTTTTAATCGCGAAAGATGTATTTTGTATGGCGAAGGGCCCCAACAGCTTTTATCCGATCTGGCACAGGTAAAAATCAGGAATTTCGGAAGAATCCGCAATTTTACCATAGCCGATTCAACGGCTGTGGAAAGTATGATGTCGCTCGACTTCTTCTTTGCCGATAATGCCTTAAAAAAAATGCAAAATGACCTCGAATCGGCAAATCTTAACGGTTTGAATCTTACAGCTAGCCTTACTGCAAAAGGAATTGCTACGTTCATAGGAAAAGAGGAAGCGCAAAAGGTTCTTAACGACATCTCCCTTTTTGGCAGTATTAAAAAAATGCCGCAGGGACTTAATCATACTTTGTTACTTACTGATCTTCATTTTACCTGGAATCCGGCAATACGTTCCTTTGTATCCGCAGGTTCCATAGGCATCATGAATATAGGCAAAGTATCAGTAAACAAATACGTAAACGGGTATATCGAACTCGGAAGACGTCGTACAGGGGATGTTTTTACAATTTATCTTGAAATCAGCCCTTCGATTTGGTATTTCTTTAGTTATTCTAACTCAGTGATGCAGGCGCTGTCGTCGAACAACGATTTTAATGAAATCATTTCCGGCATTAAAGAAGTAAAACGGACGCTGAAATCAAAAAATGCTGAAGAGCCTTATCTTTATATCATCTCTACACCCGAAAAGAGAATACAATTTCTCAGAAAAATGCAGGCAATTGAAAAATAACTTATTTTTTAAGTAACTGCAATATAATAGGGTACTTGGAAGTTTCTGGAAATTAAAAATTTTTTCAAAAATTTCTTTTTAGGAAGTATAACAAATTACTTAGCCGTTCCTTAAAAAATTGATTTTCAAGTAGGAAAATAGAATAAACGCTGCGGAAAAAGCAAGCGGAAAATAAAACGCAAAAACTCCTCTTCGAGTTTTTCCTGACTTCCGTACATTTTAAAAAAGCTCAAGAAACTCATCTGTAAATACTATAAGATCAATGTCATTACGATAAATAAGAACATGATTTTGGGTGTTAATTTTACGTTTTACCTTTGTTTTTATGTTTGTAAGAAAGATAATCCCAAATCCGTCATTAGAAAGTACATCAAATTATCAGAGTTTAAATGACGAATCTGGGATAATTACAACTTTATTTTCTTTTTTGAAGTGGTTTACCTAACTATCACTTTAGTAGTCTCTACGGTGCTCCCGGTTTCTAATTTCAACAGGTAAACACCTGGCGTTAGTTTTTCTGTAGCATTCCAGTTTATCTGATGATTTCCTTTTTCCATCGTTTTTTCCAGCAAAACATCTGTTAATTGTCCGTTGATGTTATAAACCGAAAGCTTTACGTTTAAGTTTTGTGTAAGATTAAAAGATATAATGCTGTTATCGTTCACAGGGTTAGGATAAATTTGTAATGTCGTTTCTCCGTTATGGATTTTATTTTCATTGATCCCTACACCATCTGGTTTTACTAAAAATGCAGGGTGCCAGATCTGAGCAGAGGCATTGCCAGAAGAATCTATTGCTTCAATCTTTATATCGAAAAAAACAGAGTCTGTAACGTTTGCGATGGCTTGGCTAAGATTGCTTACAAAATAATTACCATAAACTAATGAATCGAATAAAGAATGTTGTTCAATTAAAGGTAGCTCTATCCATTCTATGGAATTATACGATTTATAATAAGAATGAACTGAATTTATTCCCTCTTTAATCCGTAATTTTGAATCATTATTTAAATTTTTATTTGTTGCTTTTTTAGCATCACCTCCTCCAGATGGTAAAGGAAAGTCAGAAATCGTAAATTCCATTGTGGCATATTTTCCAGATGTCAGTAATTCACTAATTTTATGATCTTCTGTCAATATTTTAAAAGAGGTAAATTTCGGAGAATTTGCATCCGGCATATCTAGATTAAAATCCATTCGAAGTGATATATTACCAGCCATTTTGTCAAGAACATAATTTGTGTTTTCAATGTTTAAGGTATAAATTCCTCCTTCTGAAGGGAAATATGGCTCAAATTTAAAGGCAGTATCATTGATAATTATTTGGTCGTTATGTAATAAAGAATAAGTACTCCTGTAGATGTCCGTTTTTCGTTGTTCTCCATACTGTCCTTTAAACTCAATATCAGGAAGTATCATATAATTTCCAGAGAGGTTATTCAATCCGCTTACAGAGATAAAAGGGGCATTAAAGCCTAATTTCCTTAAATCATTATTCTGAGATACATAATCAGCCGGAAATGGAGGATAAAAATTACTCAATGCAACCGAATTTCCCTCGTAAACATAATTATGCTGAGGCGTTACCATCATCCAATGATCATAATCATCAATATCTTCCCAAAACGTAAAACCGCCTCCCATCGAGCAACGGTCTTCTTCATTGATGTTATTATTTAAATACATTTTTATTGTATCTGAACCATTATAAACAAATCCGGTCTGGGTATCATCACGAAGTCCAATGGAAGCAGGACTTCCATCTTCTTCTTTAAAAAGCCATCCAGTCATAGTATTAATATACATATCACTGGCAGCGGGGGAAGGTCTGAGAACATAATTAGCAATATTATAAGAATCAGGATCGTTTATTAAAATAGTATCTGCTGAAATTCCCTGTAGTTTTGGGAAAGACATAAGATAAACTTTTTCGTCGTTTATTATTACTTGGCCACATTTTAAGTTATATTGCGAATCTGTTTCAGATGCAAGTATATAATTTAACGGATAATCATTATAAGACATGGCTAACCATTCTTGATTTAAATTTTGAGGAAACTCAAGGATAAAAATAAAATCATTATTATCAAGTGATATCAATGGTTGATTGTTTTCATCTCGTCCTTCAAAAAAAATTGTATCAGTAGCATAGTTGTTGAAGTATAAAATTGTATCAATGTTTCTGTCAATTATAAAATTATGTAAAATAATGTTTGCAAATACAGGACTGGAAGATTGTAAAACAATATCATAAATACCTTCCGGTAATACGGTTTCCGAAAAAAATAATGTGTCAAAATTCCATCTGTCAAAATAGTATGTACCTTCACTACTTGTTAATGCGTTACTTTTAGGAAAGAAATCACAGCTTAATTTAACTATATATGATTCTTTACTGCTTTTTACACTATTTAGTTTATAAGAATTATCATTACATTTTTTATAGCCATCAACAGATATATTTGAAACACTATGGTTGTTAAAAAAGTTAGCCTGGGCGACTTTACCATTTGATTTTTTTAGAAATAAAGTAGTATTTCCGGTTAAATCATTAGTTTCTGTATATGTTTGGGCTTTTAATGCTGGCCCATATAAGCATAATAAAAAAAATATTATAATATTAATACCAAGATAAAAAAAATATTTCATATGTATATGTTATTTAAATAATTAATAAAACTTGTTATGATTAAAAATTATATAATGGCATGGGCCTCTTATGCAGATAAAGTTTTGTAACGAATATCGGTAATATTTCATAATCTATTAATATTTTTAATAAAATTCATCATTATTAAAATGATTCATTTCAGAATTTAAATCGAAAACCAAAAATATTTGGAATTATTTAAATATGGAATTATTTGAACTTAGCACATACATAGCAAAACACATATATAAGCACCTTAGCAAATAAAATTTTTTGATTTTATAAATACCATATAACTAAGTATTTATTATTGATTGAGTGCCATAGCAATGGGCAGACATACAACAATAAATAGCTTATTAGTGTAATTTCAGTAGGAAGATCTACGAATCAGCCTATAGTTAACAAATGATCTGTTAAGCTAATATTTTGGTTAGTTATACCTAATTTTTTTCTGATTCTTGCACGATCAACCTCAACAGAAGATTCTGATTTAAAAAGTATGGTAGCAATGTCTTTTGTTGACATATTAAGTCGTAATAAGAGGCATATTTTTATTTCTGCAGGAGTAAGGACCGGGCAAACATTTTTTAATGCATTAAAATAAATTTCATTTTCATTTTTAAAACGGATTTCAAACTCTTCCCATATTTTTTTATCTTGCTGATTTTTAAGCTGATTAATTAATTTATAAATATTCTTTTGATTATCTTCCGGCAATGAAGCAAGTTTTTCGTTTAGCTCTTTTAAAAATGAATTAATTTGTTCAGAATCTTTGGTTTGTTCCATAAGAATAACGGAAAGTTCTTTTTTCTTTACTCCTATTTGAGCATTCAAATTCTGTTTTTCCATAATTATTTGCTTATGACGAAGTTTTGCCCATTTGACAAAATAGATAATAAACAATATCAAAACAATAAGTAATATGCAAAGAATAAGTACAAATCTCCGGGATATTTTAAGCTGTGATTGCTGAATTTGTTGTTCTACCAGTATTTTCTTGCGATATTTTTCATATATTTCCTGAATTTCCAGGCTCTTTGCAATAGATTCATTTTTATCCTTTGCGTCTTTTTCCCGTAATTCCAGATATTTGTTATTGTAATCATAGGCCTTTTGTAGATTTCCATATCTATAGGCAATGGTAGACAGTTCCTTATATCCTTCAAGTGTCAAATCTTTTAAACCATACTTTTTTGCAAAATCCACACCTTGTAAGTAATAAAGACCGGCTAAATTTAAATCAGATTTTTGTTGGGCTATATTTCCAAGATCATAAGATGCAGATACAAACCTAAAATTATCTTTGGCTTGGAATGCAATTTCTTTGGCTTTATTCAGATAATATATTGCTGAATCAAACTTTTTTTGGTTTGAAAACATTTCTCCTTTTATTTCATAAATTGCGGCTAAAACCATTAAACTAGGTACTTTCTTTAGTAAAGCAATAGAACGGTTAAGATATATATTAGCAGAATCGTAAGAGCTATTATACACCATAAACATTCCCATGTTCTGATAATCTGCACATAGACTTCTATAACTCTTGGTTTTTTCTTCATATTTGATGACTTTTCTGAGATATTTTATTGCGTTATCATAATCTGCAAGTTGATAAAACTGCAGACTTAACAATGAATTACATTTTGACATCCAATGTTCATCTTTTAATGTTTCATATATCTTATAGGCCCGGAAAATAGCTTGGCAAGCTTCATAATAATTATCTGCCTTATAGTTTAAAAAACCTTCTGATAGATTTAAAAAAGCATATAACTTGGGTACACAAAGTCCGTCATAAGCAAGGTAGCCTTTTTCAAGGCAGTTATAAGCATTATTTATTTCTCCTTTTTCTGCATTATTAATTGTTAATTCGGCATATGCTAGAGTCATACCATATTTACTATTTTCAGACCTGGACTGTAGTAACATACGATTAAGAATAATTTCTGCTGAATCAAGGTTTTTATGAAAATAGTTAACAGACAATCTGAAACATGAATCATAGTATTTTTTGTTATATGGTTCTTTTTTACCGGATACATATGACTCATTATTTTTATCAAGTATTATTATCTTATTTTCAACAGTATAGCTATAGTTACTTTTTACTGAATTTTTGTTATTATCCCCTGATATATTTAATTCTATTAAAAAATAAACTGTTAATGAGATTACTATTATTATAATCAAGAATATAAATGTATATTTTTTAATCATATAATAAAGTTATAAGTTTTTATTAACCAGTGTATAGTAATAAATTATGGCAGTTATTCTAATCTTCTAGGGTAGAAAAATCCAAGTACAAAGTTAAAATTTAATATGTATTAAGACCAGTTGTGTATTGCATGAAATTTTGTGAATAATTTTTCATGTTATTATGAATACAGGTAAATCAGGCCAACAATACCTACCCTGAAGGTTTTTAACTTGCCTGGCGGATGAATTTATCCTGTTAGGGCAAATGTTTTGTATTAAAGATGCAAAGCAGGCATAGTGAAAAAACTTTGTCCTACAGGCATAGACTTTATAAGATATAAAATGAGACAGGATAGTTATAAAAATAAGATGGTTATATTGTAAAAAGTAAAGAGCCAAGCCCACTGCCTCATTACCATTAATTGACCCATTAAAAAACTATCCTTCTCAACTACTTGGTTTCCGTATTGTTGGTAATAATTTCTGAAAGTTTACTATCTGAGAAACGATGCTTGAGATTGTCGTACACTTCCTTGGCTCTCAGAACACCTTGTTTAGAGGCCATCTTTACTACATTGGGAAAAAGCAGTGCCGCCTGAAGAACTTTCTGTGCCATCATATTGGCAATATCTTCCAATTATTACACCATAAGGATACGATACTTCAAATTATCAAAGTTTAAATACGGATCCGGGTTTAAGTTATTGTCCCAGTTTTTCAGCTTCCGCTATCTATGTTTCAGGGCATTTCTACCAATTCTGTTAAGTTGCTAAAAACGTATTTTCTACCACTGAAAAAAAAGGTCTCACGGTGGAGGTTCCTTTTCAATCAAATAATCCCAAATCCGTCATTAGAAAGTACATCAAATTATCAGAGTTTAAATGACAAATCTGGGATAATTACAACTTTATTTTCTTTTTTGAAGTGGTTTACTTAACTATCACTTTAGTAGTCTCTACGGTGTTCCCGGTTTCTAATTTTAACAGATAGACACCTGGCATTAGTTTTTCTGTAGCATTCCAGTTTATTCGATGATTTCCTTTTTCCATCATTTTATCCAGCAAAACATTTGTTAATTGTCCGTTGATGTTATAAACCGAAAGCTTTACGTTTAAGTTTTGTGTAAGAATGAATGACCCTGGGGCAAGCCCCGAGGAATTCTTTTGATTAAAAATGTCTCTTTTTTTCTTTACAACACATAGATTTTTTTAAACGAATGATGAGTTTCAACTGAAATGTCATGCAACAGATTTAAAATGATGAAAATATCCCTCTCAGGGTTTCAATCCCCAACAAGGCTATCCCATATCGGATTCAGAAAAAAATAATTTCTATTCAGAAAATGGCAAAATCCATTTAAAATGGGCACAAATCCATTTAAGATAAAGCTAAATCCATTCAAAATGTTCTAAAATCTATTTCAAATCTGCCACTATGTCTTTGTGAACATCCAAAACCTATTCAGATGTTCTAAAATTGATTCAAAATCATCTTAAATCTATTCAAAATGTTCTAAATACTATTGACAAATTCCAAAATCAATTTGAACAGTTCTAAAATCAATTGACAAATTTTAAAACCTATTTGAACAGTTTTAAAATCAATTTGAAATGTTTTAATATCTATTCACTTATTCCAAAACCTATTTGAAATCTGCCACTATGTCTTTATAAACATCCAAAACCTATTCAAAATGTTTCAAAATGAATTCAAGATGAGCCAAAATCCATTCAAGATAAGGCTAAATATATCCAAGATGATGTAAAATGGATTTAAAGAAACATCAAAGGCACAATAAATAAAAAAAACGCCCAAACTGCCTCTACTTTTTCTTTGTTTCAAAGCCCTTCACTATCTCTTCGGGCGATTTTCCCAACAGTTCAATAGCAGCCTTTGCATCGTCGGCAAATTCACTTTCAGGATATTTTTGCAGAAATTCAAAATACTTATCTTTAGCCCTTCCTAACTGACCCAATGAGTTTTCACAGATAAAAGCCTGCAAAAACAAACATTCGGACAAATTTTTAAAAGAAGGATATTTTTGCATCAGGGTATCGAGCAGGTTGACCGCATCTTCGGCACGGTGGATGTTCATATAAACCTTTGCGGCACGAAGAAGGTATTCGGGTGCAAGGCTGTCGTGCGCATTGGCGCGCGAAAAAGCGATATATTTCTCCGAAAGTTCATTTCCTTTCGAAACAATCAGTTGTCCGCTACTGTCGTTTCGTAACACTTTTTCCAGGTCGGCTATTTCGTTGTTCATTTTATCTTTCTGTGAGCTACAGGCTGCTATTATAAAAGCCATTGCGGCAATAATCAAAACCCACTGGAAATTTTTTTTATACATAGTAATTTTTTTATCTGTATTTTTTCTTTTGTAAAGGAAATATCATCCGGTACGAAACTTTTATCAGCCCCTTTGAGATGTCGCTGAGCTTGCGTTGCAATATCATTTTTTTAATAGAAGGCAGTTTATCAACAAACAAAATGCCTTCCAGATGGTCATATTCATGCTGTATGATCCGTGCAACATTACCATCAAATTCTTCTTCATGGGATTGAAATTTTTCATCCTGGTACCGGAGTCGCAAATTAGGCTTGCGTAGTATATTTTCATGGATATCGGGTATGCTCAGGCAACCTTCGTTCATTGATAATTCTTCTCCCCATTCCTCTATAATAGAGGGATTGATAAGCACTTTGCGAAAGTCTTTCAGATGGGGATATTTTTCGCTGTACGGCGAAGCATCAAGCACAATCAAACGAATAGAAAGGTTAACCTGGGGTGCAGCCAGTCCTACTCCGTCAGAAAGATGCATAGTGTCGAACATATTAGCAATAAGCTGTTCAAGTTCCGGGTAGTCGGGAGTAATGTCCAGCGCTTTCTTTCGTAATATCGGGTGTCCGAAGGCTACAATGGGTAATATCATATTTTATACTTTATTTTTTATTTATTAAATTTTTCATGTATTTCCATGTACGACTGCAACAATATGGTAGCGCTTATCCTGTCAACCAAAGCCTTATTCTGCCGGTCTTTTTTTTTCAGCCCGGCATCAATCATGGTTTGAAATGCCATTTTCGATGTAAATCGTTCGTCCATTTCAGCAATTGCTATTTCAGGAAAATTTTTATGCAACTGTTTAACAAATGGAATGATGTATTTAACCGATTCGGAAGGCTTATTGTTCATTTGTTTAGGCATTCCCACTACAAAAAGTTCTACCTTTTCCATCATACAGTAATTTTTCAAAAAATCCATCAATCCGGCAGTTGCAATGGTATCAAGAGCATTAGCAACCAATTGCATTTCGTCAGTTACGGCTATGCCGCAACGTTTTTGTCCGTAGTCAATAGCAAGTATTCGTGCCAAAATTATGGTTTTAGTGGCGCAAAAGTATAAAATAACCATCGAAAATAGGTCAGGTGGCAATTTCTTTTTAATTTTGGACAGGATAAGTAACACAAGCATGGAAAACCTCACTCCACTGATAGAAGCCGCCTGGAACGACAGTAAATTATTGAAAAATAAAGAAATACTTTCGGCTATATCTTCTGTCATCGAGCAACTTGACAAAGGATTGTTACGGGTGGCAGAGCCTGTAAACGGAGGCTGGAAGGTAAACGAATGGATAAAAAAAGCGATAATCCTGTACTTTCCCACCCGGAAAATGGAAACCTCAAATTCCGGTTTGCTCGAGTTTCACGATAAAATACCATTGAAAACTGGTTATGCAGATTTAGGTGTTCGTGTGGTTCCGCATGCCATAGCCCGTTACGGAGCTTACATTGCCCCTGGCGTGGTGATGATGCCTTCGTACGTAAACATCGGCGCTTACGTTGACAAAGGGACAATGATAGATACCTGGGCAACGGTGGGCTCCTGTGCGCAAATCGGTAAAAACGTACACCTGAGCGGCGGAGTAGGTATTGGTGGTGTACTGGAACCAATTCAGGCTACTCCCGTCATTATTGAAGACGACTGTTTTATTGGCTCGCGTTGCATCATAGTAGAAGGTGTGCACATAGAAAAAGAAGCTGTTCTTGGAGCCAATGTGGTGATAACCTCCTCCACAAAAATTATTGACGTTACCGGTAACACCCCTGTGGAATACAAAAATATTGTACCCTCACGTTCGGTTGTCATTCCCGGTTCGTTCACCAAAAAGTATCCTGCCGGCGAGTTTCAGGTACCTGCCGCTCTCATCATCGGACAGCGAAAACCTTCCACCGATCTGAAAACATCTCTCAATAATGCCCTTCGCGAGTTCAGTGTAGCCGTGTAAAACCTGTAATATTGCAAAAAATACTCATCATACAAACTGCCTCTATAGGCGACGTTATCCTTGCAACACCTGTGCTGGAAGCCCTTCATTCACGTTTTCCGGAAGCCGGGATTGACTTTTTACTGAAAAAAGGAATTGAAAACGTTTTTAGGGGACATCCTTTTTTACACGAAGTAATTATCTGGGATAAATCTAAAAAAAAATACCGTAATCTGTATTCAGTGTTCCGGAAGATACGGAAAAACAAATATACCCTCATCGTTAATATTCAGCGTTTTGCAGCATCGGGTTTTCTTACCGCATTTTCCAGAAGCCGGGTATCAGTAGGTTTTGATAAAAATCCTTTTTCAGAATTTTTTTCCATAAAAGTAAAACACAACATTTTGGAAGGGGGAAATACCCTGCACGAAACCGAAAGGAATCTGCTTTTGGTTGAAAGTTTCACTGGTAAAACACAATTCTCTATACGTTTATACCCTACTCCGCAAGATGTTGAAAACGTAAAAACATATCGGCAGACACCTTATATCTGTATTGCTCCAGCGTCGCTCTGGTTCACCAAGCAATTTCCCGCCGGGAAATGGATACAGTTTGTCCGCAGCCTGAATAATACCTACATGATATATCTACTCGGGTCAAAAAGCGATTACACTTTGTGCGAATCAATCATTACTGACAATCCGGATAGCAAAATCGTAAACCTTGCCGGCAAACTGAGTTTTTTGCAATCGGCGGCATTAATGCAAAATGCAGTTATGAATTATGTTAACGATTCAGCGCCCCTGCACCTGGCTTCTGCCGTTAACGCCAATGTCGCAGCTATTTTTTGTTCTACTATACCTGGATTTGGCTTCGGTCCACTTTCGCAGAATTCCGTAGTTATTGAGACACAACAAAAATTACCTTGTCGCCCTTGTGGATTACACGGTAAAAAACAATGTCCCGAAGGTCATTTCAACTGTGCTGAAACTATCGAAATTGAACAACTATTACAACAATTGCCATGCACACCAAAGAAATAAACCTCGAAGTAAGCAATTCACTTCAGGTGCTTGAAACCGGTGGAACATTGCTTTATCCTTGCGATACCATATGGGGAATTGGCTGTGATGCTACCAACCCCATAGCCGTTGAAAGAATTTTCCGCCTTAAAAGAAGAAGCGAAAGCAAAAGCCTTATTATCCTTCTCGACCATTTTGATAAACTTGCAAACTACATCACCCACGTGCCCTCTATTACTTACGATCTTACCAACCAGGTGGACGAGCCCTTAACCATTGTCTATGACGGAGCAAAAAACTTAGCCTCCAACGTTATTGCAGCAGACGGAACCATCGCAATCCGCATCATAAAACACGAATTTTGCCAGTCGCTTATCCGTCGTTTCGGGAAACCCATTGTTTCCACCTCTGCCAACCTTAGCACCGAACCACCTCCTGCCCTGTTCAGCCAGGTTTCCGATTCTATAAAAAAAGGAGTGAATTACATAGTTAACCTCCAGCAGAGCAACATTAACAGGACAAAACCATCTAAAATTATCCGTTTGTATTCCAATGGAAACTACAACATAATACGGGAATAAAACATCATTTTTAAGGTGAAAGAAATACAGTTACAACAACTATTCCATACATGGAGCGGACAATATGCCGAAACCATCACCCTGCTCCCAGCCTCAGGCTCCAACAGGAAATATTATCGTATTACGGCAGGAACCGTTTTGGCTATCGGAGCATACAATCCTGACAATAAGGAAAATATTGCATTTACAGCATTTACAAATCATTTCCGGAAATTAAATCTGCCTGTCCCGGAACTGTATGCCGATAACCGGGAAGAAAATATTTATCTCATCCAGGACCTGGGCGATACAACATTATTTTCTCTGCTTCCCACATTGAAGAAAAACCCGCAGACGTTACAAGACATCTATAAAAAAGTCATCGAAGCCCTTATCGGTTTTCAAATAAAAGGAGCCTGTGGTTTTGATTTCTCACTGTGTTATCCCCGTCATGCCTTCGACAGACAAAGTATGATGTGGGATCTCAATTATTTCAAATACTATTACCTGAAACCCTCCGGCATCCCTTTTGACGAACAATTACTTGAAGAAGACTTTTGCAAACTGTGCAATTATCTGCTTACAATCCCGGGAGAATTTTTCCTGTACCGCGATTTTCAATCACGAAATATTATGGTGCAAAATGATAAATTATTTTTTATTGATTATCAGGGAGGACGTAAAGGAGCACTGCCTTACGACCTTGCTTCACTACTGTACGATGCCAAAGCCGATTTGTCCGACGGACTGCGAAAAGAACTTTTAGCATTTTATATTGAGCACCTTACCAAGCATCTGGCTATATCCGAAAACAAGTTTGAACAGAGATTTTATGCTTTTGTCCTCATCCGCATCATGCAGGCTATGGGAAGTTACGGATTTCGTGGCTTTTTTGAACGCAAAACCCTTTTCCTGCAAAGCGTGCCCTATGCCAAACGTAACCTGCAGCAATTGCTTAGCGATGACAAATTTCCTTTGTTCCTGCCCTATTTGCGTCAGATAATTGAAAAAATCAGCAGCGACGTACATATTGAAAAAGCAGGTTCCAAAAGCCTGAAAGTGCACATCAACAGTTTTTCCTACAAAAAAGGCATTCCAGCCGATGCTACCGGTAATGGAGGTGGTTTCGTTTTCGATTGCAGGGCATTGCCCAACCCCGGAAGATACGACGAATATAAAGCCCTGACGGGAAACGACCAGCCAGTGATAAACTTTCTTGAAAAGCTGCCAGAAGTAACTGACTTTCTCCAGAATGTATTTACCATTGTAGATCAAAGCATTGATGCCTACATGCACAGAAGGTTTGAAAATCTGATGGTAAATTTTGGCTGCACTGGCGGGCAGCATCGCTCCGTTTATTGTGCCAAGCAACTCGAAATACACCTTTTGCAAAAATACGCTATTACCGTAATTTTACACCATGAGTAAAACCCTGCACAAAAAAATGCCCGTTAAAAAGATGAATTAAATACCATGTTTGATATTGAACCTTACCGGATAAACCAAAAAATTATGTGGGATACTGCCCTGCAGATTCAGAAAGATTTTGGAAAATATGATCTTGAAATACATTTTGCAGGCGAAACATATTTTGCATACTCCGAGCTTTACCAACAGCTTTGCATGCAACTTGCCAATTTGGTCGCCTGCGATTTCGGAAGGGTGATGTCACTGCTTTACCAGATTGATGTGGATGAAAACGCATTTTCAGAAGCAGAAAAAAACTTTCCGGATTTCCAAAAACACGAAATAATGGCTGAACTTATCATCCGTCGTGAAATGCAAAAAGTTGTAACCCGTATGTATTTCAGCCAGCAAAATTCAAACAAGCAATAACCTGATTAATAATTAGCAACCTCATGAAAGCCATGCTCCTTGCTGCCGGTCTGGGTACACGCCTGCAACCGCTTACCCTTACCAAACCCAAAGCCCTGATAGAAATCGGAGGCATTAGCCTGCTCGAACGTGCCATTCTCAACCTGGCAAATTATGGGGTGGATGCAATTATTATAAACATACACCATTTTGGCAAACAGGTTATTGAGTTTATCGAAAACAAAAAATTTCCGGGAGTGCAGATTGCCATTTCCGATGAGCGAAACCAGTTGCTTGATACTGGCGGAGGTTTACTCAATGCCTCATGGTTTTTCACTGGCAACGAACCTTTCATACTTCACAATGTTGATATAATAACATCTATAAACTTAGATAAACTCATAGATTTTCACGTAAAACATAGCCCGATTGCCACCCTTGCCGTTCAGCAACGCATTTCTTCAAGGTATTTTCATTCAAATGCCAACGGCGAGTTGTGTGGATGGGAAAACGTACGTAATCATCATATAAAAACAATTACTTCCAAGAGTCCGGTTATTAAAAAATTAGCTTTCAGCGGTATCCACGTACTTTCTCCTGCGATTTTTCCATTGATTAGCGAAACCGGAACTTTTTCAATTATTGATACATACTTACGTCTTGCCGAAGATTATTCTATCCGCCTTTACGACCATACAGGCGACGATTTTTTTGATGTGGGTAAGTTTGAGCAGCTCAAAGAAATTGAATCAAAAATAAACGAAAAAAGTAAAGGTTTGTAAAATAGCACACCGCTTTTTTATATTTATCTTCTCTTGCATTAGTTCAGAATTCTTTTGCATTTTTAATGAAAACAAAAGAGGCTTGCCATTTGTTAATTAAAAATATAACATACGGCAATATGAACACAAATAAAACATTAGACATTCTTAAAACGGCAATTTTATTAGAACGCAGGGGAAAAGCATTTTATGAACAGGTGGCTGCAGGTACCAAAGATGAAAACACAAAGAAATTCTTCGGATTGATGGCGGAAGAAGAGCAAAGTCATGTAGAATTTCTGTCGCGGCAATACAATTCTATTTCCAAAGGTGGAAAATTTGAAAAGCCCGTTCCTAACGGTAGTGAGCAGGAGCCCGAACAAGTACTTACTGATGCTATCAAAAAAAACATTAGTGCGGCAGGATTTGAAGCGGCAGCTATTTCCGCAGCTATTGACATGGAAACCCGTGCCATAGAAATCTATTCAAAAAGAGCAGCCGAAACAACCGACCCTCACGAAAAAGAAATGTATCTCTTTTTAGCTGAATGGGAAAAAGGACATCATAAAATTCTGCACGAATTGGATGAAGAACTGAAGGAAAAAATATGGTTCGACAATCAGTTCTGGCCGTTTTGATTGTTAATTTTTCAGACATTACAATGCCGGCAGTGAATAGGCATCATCTAAAAATTAAAAATTTCGGCTGGCTACAAAAAAAATTAAAATTCGTCGCCTGAATAATTAATTTCGAACCGAAGAGAGTCATTAACCGGGGCAAGACTATCAGCCGGCAGAAGTATTAATTTTGCAGGCCCGGTAAGCTCAACATCGGGAACAAGTTCGTCATGCTCCTGCTGTGTAATCATCTCTCTTCGCAGCATTTTACCGGAAAGCAACTTATAATAACCCTGCAGGTATTCCTTAAGGTGCCCGAACTCATCAAAAGTATATTTAAACGATTTGGGTCTCGGAATAATGGCAGCCAGGTAAATGGCTTCCGAAAGCGTAAGTTGTCCGACGTCTTTATTGAAATAATACTGTGCGGCTTCCTGTGCGCCATAAATCAGGGGACCCCATTCAATAATATTGAGATATACCTCAAACATTCTGTCCTTCAGACATAATCCGTTATTTTCTATCAGCCAAACAATTAAAGCTTCCTCAACTTTTCGGACAATGGTTTTATTACGGGTTAGAAATACATTTTTCACCAATTGCATGGAAATAGTGCTACCTCCGCGGGCAAAACGTTTTTGTTTGATATTGGTAGCGATAGATTTGCGGATAGCATCGGGAATAAAGCCCCTGTGGTAATAAAATTCACCATCTTCCGACAGCATAACGGCATCTTTCAGGTAAGAAGGCATCTGATCCAGTGTACGAAATTCGGGGTTTTCAGCACCTACGGCAAAAGTTTTTACAGGTACTCCCCTTTCATATGCCGTATAGGGAAAAGAAGAGTTGATATATGTAAAATTAGTGTTACCAAAACTTTCAATATGAAAATCATGTCGGTTGAGTGCCGAATTGAAAATAACGGAATCCGGCTGGGTTAAATCAACAAAAAAATCAAGGTTATACGACAAACCTCCCGAGGTGCGTATGCCTTCCAGGTTAGTAAAAAGCCCCCTGGGCAAGGAAGAAAACAAATCCTGAGCGGGAAACTCCTTTTTGTGAATTTTAAGGGTAATTTGCCGGGTAGGTTGTAATTGTAACTTAATATAAGGATTAAAATTCAGTTGGTTAAAAATAACATGGGTTGCGCTGTCCAGTTCAAAATAATTTTTCCCCACATTCACTATCCCGCTAAGCGACATATGCTGAAAAAATACCTTTTCGGTGGAAATGCGATCGTTCAAAATCTCAAGTCCTTTTACTGAGGAAGTATTTTCAAAAGTAAAAATATGATTACTATACTTTTTTTCAGTAAGCATGAATTCAAGGGTGTCAAAAGCCACTTCGGCTTTCCATTTATGCTGCAGATAAGGTATTACCACCTTGCCGGCACCCAAACTGTACCATTTAAAATGAGCAATTCTTTCGCCTGCATCCAACTTTCCCTCAACAATCCACCGGCTTTGGTAGCCTTCCTCCCTTACCCAAACCGGAACTTTAAACATCCTGTTGTTGATCGAAAAATTTTCAACCTGCAAACTCACTTCGTAATTACCCACAACTGACGACACATTGAAATTTTTTATTTTCATTGTCGAAGGAATCTTATCAAAAGCAGCTTCAAAAAGCCGGTAAAACCGCAGGTCATAATTTCTGGCGGGAATAAATTTTTTCGTTGTATCTGCTTTTTTAGGCTTACCCAATAGAAAGGAATAATTGGTAATGGAATCGTGCCTTATCAGGGTAAGATAAGTATCTTCCATTTCAAATTTATGGAAAGCTATCCTGCCAAGCAGTAGCTTCCACACACTTAATCGAAATTGGAGGTGTTTAATTTTTAATAAAGTATCGCCATGAAGTGGACGTAAACTGATATTTTGCAATTCGAACTGTGAAAGTAGTTTCCATTCCATCTTACCCACCATAAGTTCGGCATTATACCGTTTGTTAAAGGAATTTATCTTTCGTTCCGCAACAAAACGTATCAGCGGATTCCGAAAAATAAACAGGAAAATGAATAAGCAGGCAACAACCAACAGACCAATTTTTAATGTTTTAAAAATAAGTTTCCGGTTCCGGGCGACAAATACAACCAGGCTGTTAAGTTTCTTCATCTGCTAAATATTAATTCCGACCTTGCAACGTTTTATCTTTGCAAAGATACATTGAAAAAGTTTTTACCTTCGCTGATAAAACATTCCTTACTTGAAAAAAGTCATCGTATCGGTTACCAATGATTTAGTTACTGACCGTCGGGTGGATAAAACCTGCCAGACCCTCCTGAAATCAGGATTTGATGTTACGTTGGCAGGCAGACGCAAAACCGACAGTCTTACCCTCGAAAAGCGTAACTATCGCACCCACAGATTTCGGTTACTTTTTGAAAAAGGTCCGTTCTTTTATGCTGAATATAACATCCGGCTCTTTTTCTATCTGCTATCACAAAAAGTACAATTATTGGTATCCAATGATTTGGATACTTTACTTCCTAATTTTCTTGTCAGCAAACTGAAGCGTATTCCTCTTGTGTACGACAGCCATGAATATTATACACAAACCCCGGAGCTGGTTCACCGCAAAAGGGTGCAGCAGGTGTGGAAAAGAATAGAAAAATGGATTTTTCCCCGTTTAACAGATATTATCACGGTAAATGAATCTATTGCCGGACTGTACCGTAACGAATATAAAAAAAAAATAAAGGTTATACGAAACATTCCGCCGCAATTGAAACCTGTCGTTTTGAAAAGCAAACAGGAATTGGGTATTCCTGAAAATAAAAAAATTATTTTGCTGCAAGGTGCCGGCATCAACATGCAAAGGGGAGCCGAGGAAGCTGTAGAAGCCATGCAATATGTTGAAAATGCTATTCTTCTTATTATTGGAGGTGGCGATGTTATTGAAAAATTAAAAGAGCAGGTGCAGAAGCTGAAATTACAGGATAAAGTGCTTTTTATCCCCAAGCAGCCTCTTGACAGTTTGATACACTATACTTTGCATGCCGACATTGGGCTTACTTTGGATAAGGATACTAATATCAACTATCGTTTCAGCCTGCCCAATAAATTGTTCGATTATATCCATGCCGGGGTTCCAGTGCTTGCATCGCGACTTCCCGAAATAGAAAAAATCATTAGCAACTATCATATCGGAACATTCATCGAAAATCATGAGCCTACGCATATTGCCGAAAAAATTAACTTTATGCTCACAAATACAGAAGAATACCAGAGATGGAAAAATAATCTGCCCAAAGCTGCCCATAATTTAAACTGGGAAGAGGAAGAAAAAATTGCAATGGAAATATACGCAAAATATAAGTAGTGGAAGATACTTACTTACATATTGTTTCATTTACCATACCTTACCCCGCTAATTACGGAGGAGTGATTGATGTATTTTACAAACTAAAAGCCCTCAAAGCTGCTGGGGTTAAAACCATTTTGCATTGTTTCTCCTATGATCGTACACATTCCGAAGAATTGAATGACTGGTGCTACAAGTTGTATTATTATCCACGAAACACCTCAGTTTTTACGGCTTTCCATTATCGCCCCTATATCGTAAACAGTAGATTATCAGATGCATTGTTAAATAATTTACTTAAAGACGATCACCCGATACTTTTCGAGGGAATGCACTCCTGCTTTTTTATAAGCCATCCTTTACTGCAAAAAAGAAAAAAAATTTACAGGGAAAGTAACATAGAACATATTTACTATTACTATTTGTTCAAGGCAGAAAAAAATGCGATCAAGAAACTATTTTTAATTACAGAAAGCATTAAATTAAGATTATACCAGAAAACACTCCGCCATGCCTGCTTGATGCTCGCCGTATCCGAAAACGATACGATGTACCTTCGAAAGAAATTTCCCGGTTCACAAGTCGAGCATCTTCCCAGTTTTCACCCCAATGAACAGTTTAACAACATACCTGGAAAAGGAAAATATGTCCTGTACCATGGAAACCTTACCGTTTCCGAAAATTATAGGGCGGTTACTTTTCTTATTAAAAATGTTTTTGCCAATACTTCCATCCCTTTTATTGTAGCTGGTCTAAATCCCCCGGAATTTTTACAAAAATTAGCAGCCAGACATTCTAATGTTCAAATGGTTGCCAATCCTACAGATGAAACCATGTTTACATTGATAAAGGATGCTCATATAAATATCCTGATAACTTTCCAGGCTACAGGCTTAAAACTTAAGCTATTGAACACTCTCTACAATGGGCGGTTCGTGCTGGTAAACGCCGCTATGATTTCCGGAACCGGGCTGAGTTCGCTGTGTTACCTTGCAGAAACCGGTGCACAAATGCTTGAAAAGCTGGAAATACTGTTTGCCAAAGAATTTGATAATTCAGAAATAGCCAAAAGGGAAAAGTTGCTTGGAGCAAAATATTCCAACGAAAAGAATGCCGGAAGGCTCATCGGATGGGTTTACCGGTAAAAATTCCGGGATTACTGCGGTATTACCTTGCTGTACTCACATCTGAGTGTACGGGCAGGAAATTTCTCGAACAATGTATAATTATGTGTAGCCATCATCACAGCCCTGCCGTTTTTACTAATGGCAACAAGCAAATCCATAATACCTTCCGAGGTTTCAGGATCAAGATTTCCGGTAGGCTCATCGGCAAGAATAACTTCCGGTTCGTTGATCAACGCCCTTGCAATGGCAACGCGTTGCTGTTCGCCTCCCGACAACTGGTGAGGCATTTTAAATCCTTTATTTTCGAGTCCAACCTTTTCAAGCACTTCATTCATACGATGTTTCATCATCGTTTGGTCATCCCAGCCAGTAGCTTTCATCACAAACTCAAGGTTTTTATTTACTGTCCGGTCGGTGAGCAGTTGAAAATCCTGAAAAACTATCCCTAGCTTTCGGCGCAAAAAAGGTATTTCCTTGGGTGTTATCAGCTTCAGATTATACTCAGCAACCACAGCATGCCCATCCACAACCGGTAAGTCAGCGTAAAGCGTACGTAGCAGGCTGCTTTTCCCTGTACCTGTTTTTCCAATAAGATAAACGAATTCGCCTTTATTTACAATAAAGGTTACCCCGGTTAATATCATAACATTTTTTTGATAAACCGACAGGTTTTCGAGTTGAATGATGGGTATATTTTCCATTTTAACTATTCAATTATTAATTTACCCGAGGCAGAGGTTCCTGAAATTGTATACAAATACATTCCGGGAGAAAATCCGGAAGTGTCAATTATCAAATTGTCGAAATTGTTATCAATATGGTAAGTTTTAACAACTCTGCCCTGACCGTCAGTCAGTATAAGCTCGCCTTCAGGCTTAGCATCAGGAAAATGGTAACTGATTTTTGTATAGTTACGCGCAGGATTAGGGCAAGCATTCAATAATACTTCATTTTTACCAGAATTTAAAGGAATATCTACCGGAAATATTTCCCCCGGAAGCGAATAAACTTTAGTTTGCTGATTTACCGGTGTAACAGAATAATCATAAATATAAGCGAGGAGCTTAGCGTGTAAATCCTCGCATTCAACAGCATAAGCCATTACAGCCCCGGGAATTGTTAATAGTGTGTTACCTTCTTCATTCCCGACCTTAGTTTCATACACAACGTTTGTAGTAGTGATGTAATATGAATAAGTAAACTCAACAAGATTATCTAAATTAAACAAAGTTTCCGAAATATTTTGCACCGTATTGAACGTATATCCGGAAGGAATATCCAGAGCAATAGATTTCCACAAGGAATGATCGGTATTATACAGTTTTAATGTGTTATTTTGGGTATTAAACACCGAGTATTTATAACCTGATATAGCTAAGTTTACAACGTTTGCATAACCTAAATAGGTATGTTCGAGTACTATTTGAGCCCTAAGTGCCAAGGAAAGGAACAAAATGGATGAAAGTAAGACAATCTTTTTTACAAGCATATGATTTTTAATATTCAAGTTGATAAATTCTGCCATAAGGCAGATCATGAATAATTTCCGAAATTTGGTCGTACCAACCTACCATGTTGCATCCGGTAAGCGCTTTCAGAGTATTTTCGGGACAAAAATAGGCTACAAGGGTAAAGTTAGTATCCCTTAGCTGAACATATTCAGGAATGCGGGAACTGCCGCAGTTTTTCAATATATACATAAATCCCTCTCAATAAGACGGCAAACGTAGAATAATTTTTGCTTTTGTGCAAGAACTTGTAACGCTAAAAAAAACATTATTTTTTTTGTGAGAAACAACACCCGATAAATAGTTAAAAACTGTTTACAATTTTCACAAAATCATCAGCTTTCAGAGATGCACCGCCAATCAGTCCTCCGTCTACATCGGTTTGCGAAAAAAGAGAAGCCGCATTTGATGGGTTGCAACTGCCTCCATACAGTATGACTGTGTCTTCCGCTATTTTTTCTCCAAATTTTTCAGCTACCAGTTTGCGGACGTAGGCATGTATCTCCTGCGCCTGCTCGGGGCTTGCATTAACACCGGTACCAATCGCCCACACGGGTTCATAAGCCAGAATTATTTTAGAAAACTCTTCAGAAGAAAGGTGAAATACAGTATTTTCGAGTTGCGATTTTATTATTTCAAAATGCATGGCTGCTTCACGCTGGGAAAGTATTTCTCCAAAACAAAAAATTGGATAAATATCATTTTTTAAAGCCGACAACACCTTTGCATATAAAAAAGCATCGTCTTCATGGAAATAAGTTCTGCGTTCAGAATGTCCTATGATAACATAATCCACATCAAGTGAACGCAGCATAGTTGCCGAAATTTCTCCAGTATAAGCCCCATAATCTTTATCATGTATGTTTTGTGCCCCCACAAAAAATTTCCCATCCATTGCAATATCCACTGCCAGTTCGAGGTAAGGAAATGGAATACACAGGATTACTTCAGCTTTTTGTTCCGGCAAGTTATTCAAGGCTTCATCAATTTCAAAAATTAAATCTTCGGCTTCAGTGAAGGTTTTATGCATTTTCCAATTGCCTGCAACAATTTTTTTTCTCATTTTTTTTCAGGTATATGTATTAAAAATATAGTTTTATAACTGGCTGTATGTAAATTATGTTATTCTCACCCTGGGGTCAAGCCAACCATAAATGATGTCAACAAAAATATTAATAATAATAAGGAGAATAGAAATAAAAAGCACGGCACCCATCAGTACCGGGAAATCATATTTTTCAAGTGCATCTACTATTACCACACCCACACCCTTCCAGTCGAAAATATATTCCACAAAAACGGCTCCAGCCATCAAAGAGGCAAACCATCCCGAAATGGCTGTAATTACAGGATTCATAGCGTTTTTCAGGGCATGCCCGAGGAGAATTTTCATATAACTTAACCCTTTGGCTTTGGCAGTACGTATATAGTCCTGCGACAAAACTTCAAGCAATGAACTACGGGTTAATTCTACAACTATGGCAAGCGGACGTATTCCCAAAGTTATAGCCGGTAAAATAAGATTTTTCAGGTCGAGGTATTCGCCATTGCCCAAATCATCAACGGTGTACATACTTCCAAACATATTCAGTCCTGTAAAATCGGTAAGTAAAAAAGCAAAAATCCAGGCAAATAAGATTGCCGCAAAAAACGAAGGCAACGACATGCCCAACACCGAAAAAACTAGTGCCAGGCGGTCGAAAATTGTATTTTTATATATTGCACACAGCATTCCAATACCTATTCCCATAACGATGGCAAAAACGATAGCAACCACAGCAAGCAGAAAGGTTGCCGGAAATGCCTGTGCCAAAATTTCTGAAACATTGCGTTTGCTTTGATATGATCTACGCAGGTAAGGTTTTTTTAAAATTAATGTGTGCGTTTTCCCTATGGGCAAAATTTTTATATATGAATGGTATTTTGCAGTATCTAAGTACCAATAGCTGTTTGTATCGGAAGTATTATGTACCGATAATGGAGAAATATCATTTAAAAAATTGAAATATTGTGCAGTAAGTGGTTTATCCAATCCTAAATCATGATGAATGGCTTCGACAGAAGCCATATCGGCACGTTGCCCGAGCATCATCCGAGCAGGATCGCCGGGAAGTACATTAAAAAGAATAAAAAGAAGGGTTATTACACCAAACACTACAAGTAAACCGTACATTAGCCGTTTGGTAATAAATCTGCCCATTATAATACCTTCTATTAATGTTTTTTAATATAAGCAGCCTTGATTTTATAGTAATCGGGAAGGGTAAAATATGACCATTTGGCTATAACAACCCCATTTTTTAGCAATACCAAACCGGGATTGGAGCGAACCAACATTTTCAGCATTACATCATCTGCAGTATAGAATTCGTAGTTTGCGTTCACTTTATGGGCAAATTCAACAGGATTTCCGTTGCTGTACAAGGCAATAAACGAATATCCGTCACCTTCTGCTTTCTGAAAAATCTGGTTAATTTTTTTAAATGCTTTACCGCGCGTAAGGTTAAGATCATATGCTATCAATAAAAATTGATAATCAGAATTTTGTAAAAAACTATTTGTAACATCATTTCCCAAAGTATCGCTAATCTGCAACATTGTACCTGCTTCGGGCAATTCGGAAACAACCCTTTGCTTTACAAATTCCCATGAGTTCATCCATACACTATCATTATATGGCAACTCGGAAGATAAAAACTCTTTCATCTCGTCGGTTTTCAAGTTTTTGTAGGTAAGATATACCGTTGGAGGAGCAGAATTATCCACAGTTACTTTACTGCCTACTTTCCAGGGAAGAAAATCAATCAAAGGTAAGGTTAAGTAATTATATAAACTAAAAAAAACAAAAGCAAAAACTACAACTGCACTTATAATACTTTCATACAGCCTACTAAAGGGACGTACTGCTTTTTTTCGGTGTAGAAAAAGGATAATAACCGGAATAAAAAGCAAAATGTTTTTCAAAAAAGTTTGCCAGTTGGTCAGTTTTATCGCATCCCCAAAACAACCGCAATCAGGTACAGGGTTATACAATGCATCGTAAAACGTGGTAAGGGTAAAAAAAGACATTATAAGCAGTAAAAACCACGAAACCATTGTCCTTCGCATATTGAGCAACAATAAAACGCCTAAAGTAAACTCAAAAGTGCAAAGTAAAATTGACAAAAGCAGAAATAGAGAAGAATGTCCCGGGAGGTGAAAAACAATAAAATAATCTTCGACACGATAGGCTGTACCCAGTGGATCAACCCCTTTGACAAAACCGGAAAAAACAAACACAATGCCCACCAGCAGTCTGCTAACCAATATTATCGTTTTTTTCATTTCAGTGATTCTCCTTTGTTGTAGTTTAATATTTCTAAAAATATAAAATAAATTAAATTAATCCTGCGCCTTAAATTTAATCAGGGCAAAAACAGAATAGTTGATAATATCGTAATAGTTGGCATCTATTCCTTCCGAAACAAAAGTTTTTCCCATATTATCTTCTATTTGCTTTATTCTTAGCAACTTCACCAAAATAATATCGGTAAGCGAACTGATACGCATATTCCGCCAAGCTTCGCCATAATCGTGGTTTTTATTCTCCATCAACGATTTCGCCTTCGCAAAATAAGCATTAAAAAGAGTAGAGGCTTCATTTTCAGTCAAATCGGGAGCTTCGGCAACCCCGGTTTCCAATTGTATCAACGCCATGATAGAATAGTTGGCAATACCGATAAATTCGGAAAAAATACCCTCATTAACCCTATTTTCGCCTTTTTCTTCTATGCTGCGGATACGTTGTGCTTTAATATAAATCTGGTCGGTAAGAGATGGTGTACGAAGGATTCTCCACGAACATCCGTAATCATTCATTTTGGAAATGAATACTTTACGGCACATTTTTACTATATCGTCGAACTGAGAGTTTGTGTCCATCAGGCTGATTTTTTTATAAAGCAAAAGTAGATAAATAGCTTGGGAAAGCAAAAATTAACTATTCGTTGCAATGCTTGATTTCAATTGTTTTTTTTTATAATTTTATATCATTAAAAATCATCATTATGAAAACATTTACTTATCTTCGTAAAAATGTGATATGGAAGCTATTATCACTTTTTTTAATTCTATTAGCTTCATGTGAGGATACAGGCACTACTTCTGTAGTTGTGTACCACAATCCTTTTAATACCACGCTGAATATAATGTTTACCGATGCACAGACAGGAAATCCTATCGGTTACGGAACGGATAAAGCTGTTCATATACAGATATTGGGTTCCGATGCTTCCCTTGTAGCCGACATATCGGGAGTAAAACATACCAGTTATGAATCGGCTAACGGTTTTCTTAGCCTGGGTGTTTCCAAAAGCAAAGCCCCCTCGCAAAGCGATCCCATTGAATTTACACTTGTTTGTACAACAAGTGACTACCTGAGCACAAGTTACCCTGTAATCATTACAGAAACTTCACATGGAAATATTACGATAAACATGGTAGCCATGGCAAACCCTCCCGAAGGAGTGGTTACGCAGGTAAACCATGACATTTCGGTCAATAATGGCTTGGTAAGCCAAACTACAGTGGTTACTTCCCCAACAATTCCCTCTATCAACACCCGCGCAGCGCTTACTATACCTGAAAATGCTATACTGAAAGACGCCAGCGGCACAGCACTTCAGGGAACACTCACTACTTCCCTGGTATATTTTAGTAATCTTGATGCTACCTCTCTTGCATCATTTCCCGGAGGAGGACTAATGGCAAACGTGAATACAGGAGTGGAAAATACAGATGGAATGTTTTTTTCAGCCGGTTTTGTTGCCATTGACATTCAGGATGCTTCCGGCAGGGTAGCTAAAACCATTGAAGGAACACCCCTCCAACTCGACATGGAAATATCCGACCAAACATTTAACCCCATTACCAACGCACCCGTCCAACCCGGCGATACTATACAACTATGGAGTTATGAACCCACTACCGGGCAATGGACATTAGAAGGTTCGGCAGCCATTGGAGGCACACGCAGCAACCTTAATATTACTGCCAGCCTACATCACCTTAGCTGGTACAACTGGGATTGGTTTATAAGTTATGGATGTCAGTGGGGTTATGGTAGCGCACAAATAAGATTTTTAAGCAGTATACTGCAAAACGGACAGGTTTCTTATATTAACCTGGAAGCCTACCAGCAGGGAAGTGGCGCTTTAATCGGAAGCCGATTAGGAGAATACGGCTATTATATGCAAATTGACACTTATGACGGAACCAGCGGGGTATCTATATATGGTGGTCCCAGCAATGTCCCTATAGTGATGAAAGCTAAAGATCCATCCGGTTTTGAAATGGGATCGGTGGACATATCCGACCTTTGCCAGGGAATTTATGATATAAACCTCGTTCCCCAGGGTATCCCGCCTTCTGATAGTGTTACCGTTAAAGTTTATGGCTTCTGTCCTTCCAACCCCCTCGATACCATTTTTCCGTCTTTAGCTTTTTGGTATAAAGACATGGCTACAAATTTAAACTGGTTGCCGGGATTCCTAACCAATGGAAAAGCCGTAATTCATAATATAATTCTTAATCACACATATAAATTAGGTGCTTCCCTTGACGGACAGTGGCATGAATACAACATGGTTGTTAACCAAACAAATTATCTGTTCGGTGTACAATTTACACAGGATATCTGTAACCAGATTGAGCAATAAAACCTGCGCTTTTTAACAATTAATAGCTGTCTTTTTTTTATTTCGGTTACTTTTGTCAGGGATTCCGGAATAATAAAAAGACAGTTTTTTTATCTTTACTATTAAAATAGTAGCCCGATGAATTGGGATAAATCCGGACAATATTATCTGTAAATAAATATTTTTAAATTATTTAAGCCAAATAATTATAAATGAAACTACATTTTGAAAAGGGAAAACCTTTAGTAATGGGTATAGTTAACCTCACTCCCGATTCTTTTTACGACGGAGGAAAATACAGCACTCTCGATTCTATTTTGCAAAGGGTGGAAAAACTTATTGCAGAAGGGGCTTCTATAATTGACATAGGGGCTGTTTCCACCCGTCCGGGAGCGTCTTTGCCTGATACAGCAGAAGAACTCCAAAGGCTTATACCTGTATTACAACTGATTAAATCTCATTTTCCCGATACTTTGCTTTCGGTTGATACTTTTCGTTCGGAGGTAGCAATACAGGCGATAAAAGAAGGTGCTTCTATCATAAATGATATTTCCGGAGGGACATTCGATGATAAAATGTTTGAAACGGTTACAAAATCGGATGTTTACTATGTTTTGATGCATATTCAGGGGACTCCGCAGCACATGCAGTCGAATCCCTGTTATACTGATGTTACAGCCGAAATACTTGAGTTCTTCAAAAAGAGAATTCAAAAACTGAATGCATTGGGGTACGATAAAATTATCCTTGACCCGGGATTTGGTTTCGGGAAAACCATCGAACATAACTATACCCTGCTGCAGCAATTACCTGAATTTGTCAAAACAGGGTATCCTGTTCTTGCGGGACTTTCAAGAAAATCTATGATTTACCGTTTGCTGAACATTTTGCCGGCAGAAGCTTTAAATGGCACTACCGTACTCAATACCATTGCTTTGCTCAACGGGGCTTCTCTACTCAGGGTACACGATGTTAAAGAAGCAATAGAAGCGATAAAATTGACTGAAATGCTTTGTACGGTTAAATAACTATTTTTGCATGTGCTAAAAAATTTTGTATGCTTTCAATTTTGTTGAATTCGTTTTTGCAAGTCCGGCTACTCGATATAATTGATATTATTTTGGTAGCCATATTACTTTTCGAGTTGTACCAACTGTTAAAGGGAACTGCTGCCATCAATATCTTTTTTGGTATCATCGCCGTTTTTGCAGCATGGCGGGTGGTAAAAATTCTCGAAATGGAATTGCTTGCAGAAATTTTAGGAGCATTTATCAGTGTGGGTTTCATTGCATTGATTGTTGTTTTTCAACCTGAAATCCGAAAATTTCTCCTGATGCTGGGAACACCAGGTTTTATCAAAAAACACAAAAAACGTTTTCTTTTCTGGAAGCTGAAATATACACCTGGTCCCCAGGTGAATGTGGATGCCGTGGTACAGGCTTGCCATAAAATGGCATTATCAAAAACAGGAGCCCTGATTGTTATTGCCCGCAAAAACAATCTTCAAGAATATATTGATACCGGCGAAAGTATCAATGCCAGCATTTCCGACCAGCTAATCGAAACCATCTTCTTCAAAAACACCCCGCTTCACGATGGAGCCATCATCATTTCTGATAACCATATCGCGGCAGCACGTTGTATACTTCCGGTTTCAAGCAATCAGGAAATACCTTCAAATTATGGACTTAGACATCGTTCTGCACTGGGAATATCCGAACGTTCCGATGCTATCGCAATTGTGGTTTCAGAACAAACAGGCAAAATAGCATATTGCACCAATGCCAGCATCACTGCTAAAATTGAACCCTCACAATTGAAAAATATGCTGGAAGAAGACTGGGAAATGGCTTAAAATTTATCATTTTTGTGTACTTATAAAATCCGGGTTAACAAATGGTTTTCAAAACAAGAAAGCCTAAATCAACATAATTCTTTTTCTAAAATACTATTAAACTTAAATTTAAGCATTTATCCATTTTCTTTTAGATAACAAAAACACATGCAAAAACGGAGTAAATACATTCAACAAAAACCCAGACATACATTTAAAAAAAAGGAGAATTTGTTTACTCTTGAAATATTACTACTTTTGCAGCCGTTAATAAAAACCTAACCCTTGTACTATCAGGGAAGTACTTAATGTAATTGCATTGCCCTAATAATCCGGAGCCGAAAGGCTTAGGAATACCAAATAAAACTGCCTACGCAGGATTATAAATATGTTAAACTAATACTAACCATTCAGTTATGGAAACAAAAGACGAACTGACCCGCACTCCCCAGGAACCTGAAACAACCCAGGAAATCCAATCCGAAGCAAAAGAAGAATTAGCAGAAACTTCTCAGCTTGAAACCATTCAACCCGAATCTGCGCCCGAACAGGAAATAGCACCTGAAATTGCTATAAGCGAAGAAACCTCTGCAGAGTTTGTTGCTGAAACTGCCCAGGAAATCCAATCCGAAACTAAAGAAGAATTAGCAGAAACTTCTCAGCTTGAAACCATTCAACCCGAATCTGCACCCGAACAGGAAATAGCACCTGAAATTGCTATAAGCGAAGAAACCTCTGCAGAGTTTATTGCTGAAACTGCCCAGGAAATCCAACCCGAAACTAAAGACGAGTTGGCAGAAACCGTTCAACAAGAAAATATTCCCCCCGAACCTACTCCCGGACAGGAAATAGCACCTGAAATTGCCATAAGCGAAGAAATGCACACAAAGCATGCTGCCGAAAATGAATCCGAAATAAATGAAAAAATTACTGAAGAAGCAGAAGCTATTTCGCCGGAGCCAAATACTGGCAGCGAAGTGGTTCCAGATGTAGAAGTCGAAGCAGAGCTTGCAGACAAAGAACTTGAAATCCATCTTCCCGACCTTACTTTCGACCCCAGTGCTTCTTCTCTTTCGCCTATTGCTGAAATAGCTGTAGAAGAAGAATTAGATGAAACCGAAATTATCAGCATTGCAGAAGAAAATTTTGAAGAGTATAATCGTGAACAGCTACTGAATTCTTTACAAAAACTTGTTCAGGAAGGAGATGTTAATGTGATAAAAAGTCAGGTAGCCCTTATCAAGGTTGCATTTCTAAAAATATCCAAAGAAGAAAAACAACAGCGTTTAGAAAGATTTTTAGCCGAAGGAGGTAAAAAAGAAGAATTCGTTGCCGATGACATGACCGACGAACAATTCAACGCTGCTTTCAATATATACAAAGAAAAAAAATCAAAATATAACGAAGAGTTTGAAAAACAGAAACTCCTGAACCTTGAAGCCAAAAATCAGATTCTGGAAGAACTGAAAACACTCGTTAACTCGGAAGAAACCCTGAAAAAAACCTACGATGAATTCCGACTGCTTCAGGATCGTTGGAAACAAATCGGGATGGTTCCAAAAAACGAAATCAACGGACTATGGCAGAATTACCATTTCCTGGTTGAGAAATTTTTTGATAAAGTAAAGATCAATAAAGAACTGAAAGACCTTGATCTGAAAAAGAACCTTGAAAATAAAATTGCTCTTTGCGAAAAAGTAGAAGAATTGCTCCTTGAGGTGTCAATTGCCAGGTCGTTCAAACAGTTGCAAAAATTTCATGAAGAGTGGAAAGAAATCGGACCCGTTCCTCAGGACAAGAAAGACGAAATCTGGGAAAGATTCAAAACCGTTTCCGACAAAATTAACGAACGGCGCCGCGATTTTTATATCAATATGCAAGATGAGCTGCAAAACAACCTTGTTGCAAAAACCCTTCTTTGCGAAAAGGCAGAAGCCCTGATTTCAGAAGAAATAAAATCTATCAAATCCTGGCAGGAAAAAACTAACCAGGTTAATGAATTGCTAAAAATATGGAAAACAATAGGTCCCGCATCCATCAAACAAAACAACGAAATCTGGTTGCGGTTCCGTACAAGTCTTGAAAACTTCTTCTCGGCAAAAAAAGAATTTTACAGTAAGCTGAAAGACCAACAAATAGAAAATTACAATCGGAAACTCGACCTGTGCATGCAGGCAGAAGCCATTAAATCGAATACAGAATGGAATAAAACTACACGCGAATTCATTAACATGCAAAAAGAATGGAAAAAAATAGGTCCGGTTTCGCGAAAGAATTCTGAAAAAATATGGAAACGTTTCCGTGCTGCATGTGATGAGTTTTTCAACAATAAAACTACATTTTTTTCCAATGTTACCCAAATGGAACAGCAGAACCTGCAATTAAAAGAAGCACTTATTAAACAGGTACAGGAATTTGTTCCCAGCGACAACCGGAATGTTGACTTTGAGAGCCTCAAAAATTTTCAACGTCAATGGACAGAAATTGGCTATGTTCCTTTAGCAGAAAAAGATCGTCTACAAAATGAATTTCGTACTGTAATCAACAAACATTTTGATAAACTTAAGGTAAGCGGAGGTGAAGCATTCAGTTTTAATTATAAAAATCGCTTTGAATCAGTAAAAAATTCTCCCGATGCAGGCAAAATCATCAGCAAAGAACGCAATTTCTTAGCTACTAAAATAAGTAAGTTGCAGGAAGAAATCATGCTTTGGGAAAACAATATCGGTTTTCTTGCCAATTCTAAAAATGCGAACATTCTCCGCGAAGAATTTGACAAAAAAATAAATAAAGCCAAGGAAGAAGTGAAAACGCTGGAAGAAAAACTCAAATTTTTGCGCTCGGCAAACAACAACCAATAGACACTGCCTTCATCTCAAAATAAAAACCTCACCATGAATATGGTGAGGTTTTTAGTATTTAGGCTTTTGCCTGGATTTCTTTTCCTATTTTCAGCGTTAGGATACCCTGAAAATTTTTTAATAATTTCTGAAGTAATAGACATTTTTCAGGGTGTTTATTTCAACACTTTTAGTGAACAGTAGTTTAACCCAAGTTGCAGCTCTAATAGTTAAAAAGGGGCAATCATATTTTAATAACCATTTGCCATTAATAGTCCTCGCCATAAAGAATATTCAAATACTGGAGCAATAGAAAGGCTGACGGCAAATGGTCCTGAGTATTGAAATACAATACAATGGTACAATTCTTTTCGTTGCTGTGATACATCGAGGAAGAAAAGCCCGATAAATCGCCACCATGCCCAAAGAAACTCCTTCCACAACGCATAAGACCTAATCCATAGCTAATTTTCCCCAACCACAAATCCGGGCTGTTGTAAAAATTTTCCGTCAGGCGTTTTTGCTGAAGCGTTTTGGACAGAAACCCTCCTCCCACTAAAGTTTCCACATATTTTTGCAATTCCCGTGGGGTAGAATACGCTGATCCCGCAGCCCATCCCCATGAGATGTCGTAATACTCAGTAACATCCACATTCGGAATTGTGTCCCTGATTTCATATCCTCTGCCATGGTTGCCGGGTAAACTTACTCCCTGGGTAAGAAATTGTGTATTATCCAAATGTAAAGGTTGAATTAACCTTTTGTTTATTTCCGTTTCCAGGGAATTACCAGTTAATTTTTCAATCAATAAACCAATAATAAAAGTGTTTGTATTAGAATAATGAAAACTCGTTCCCGGCTCAAAATAAAATTCATGCGAAAAACCCAAATCAATTAATTCCTTTGGTTGCCAAACCCTTTCAGGATTTGTAACCATGGATTGCCTAAAAACCGGAATATCCTCAGAATAGTTGAATATGCCACTTTTCATATCCATCAACATGGCAATAGTAATTTTATCAGATTGCGGATAATCAGGAAACCATGTTGACAATTTATCGGTAAGCGAAATTTTCCCTTCATCCACCAATTGGAGGAGAACAGTAATGCTCATCGTTTTGGTATTGCTTCCCATCCTGAAAACATAACTGCCATCCATTGGCAGCTTGTTAACAATATCGCTATATCCTGCTGTATAAAGCCAGTCAATACCTCGTTTATGATCAACCACCAGTGCCACAATGCCCGGGACATAGGTATTCTGGACTATGGAATCGGTAACAGATTTCATTTGTTCGATGAGTAGCTGGTTAGGGTCAGAGGTCTCTTTTTTGCAGGAAATCATGCAAAATAGTGAGATCAATGCAACCGAAAAAAATAATTTACTTGCTTTTTTCATGATAGATTAGAAGATATATTTGCTATAAAGAATTTCCATAAATCGTAAAAACAGACTATCGGGGAAGTGATCTGCCGGCTGACAAAGATTGTAATAGATAATTACGGTACACTGTTTATCCGAACTATGGTACATGGAGGAAGTATACCCCCAAATGACACCGTTATGACCATAAAAGGATCCCAACTTTGACAGGCATAATCCATAGGACTGAACCGGACCAATCTGGTTGAAATCATTATTTAGCCTCCTGTTCTGTAGTGAATCTGGGAGCAATCCACCTTCTACCATGCTTTCAACAAATTGCTGTAACTCGCGTGGGCTGGTATAAACTGCACCTGCAGCCCATGAATTAGAGACATCGTAGGATTCGGTAACATCACCGGTAATGCCAAGATCACCAAAATCATATCCCCTGCCGTGATTGCCGGGTAATGCCGTTCCACTAGCCATAAACCCGGTATTTTTCAGATGAAGCGGTACGACAATTCGGTTGTTGATCTCCGTTGCCAGCTTGTTGCCGGTAACCTTTTCAATAATCATCCCCAGTAGGATGGTGTTAGTATTGGTGTATTTGTATTGAGTACCCGGCGTGAAAAGCAGTGGGTGGGAAAACGATAAATCCGCAAGTTCTGCGGGAGACCAAATACGCAATGGTGTTGCCTTGAATCCTTCCACCCAACGGTCATCATCAAAATAATCAAACAAGCCACTGGTCATGTTGGCAAGCATGGTCAGGGTAATGCCATTGGCGGTCGGGTACTGTGGAAGGTATTTCGTTACCTTATCGTTCAGAGAGATTTTCCCTTCGCCAACCAACTGCAGAAGCACAGTCCCTGTAAAAGTCTTCGTATTGCTTGCAATCCTGAAGGTGTGGTTGACATCCATGGGTGTCATGGTCTCCTTGTTGCTTACTCCTGCTGCATACAACCAATCAATCCCTCTTTTTTTATCTACAACCAATGCCACAATGCCCGGAATATCTGTGTTTTTTACCAACGAGTCGGTAACAGCTTTCATCTTGCCGATGAGTAGCTGGTTGGGGTCAGAGGTCTCTTTTTTGCATGAGATCAAAGAGAATACCGTCAAAAGGAGGAGGGAGACAAATGTTAGTTGATGCTTCTTCATGTTGGATTTTTTTATTTTTATATTATTAATCACGCGGTTTGTTTATATTAGGTGTAACTTTGTCATTTTTTGCATGAAAGCTAACGGTAAATTGTATGAGTAGTGGCAGATTGCGTGGCAGTTTCCTGTCAAATCGCTACGCAGTTTGAGCGGACTACAAACCTTGATATTTAGTACTTTCCCTGCCATTACTTATACAAAATGTTGTGTGCTGTATTTACATCATTATTTTATCAATTGAGTTTGTGTCTTTTATTCCATTTTCAAGCATTGTCACTAAAATATGCTTTAATAAATCTGTAGAAATTTTTATTATCTCAATTTCTTTAGAATCAGTACTTTCAATTTTTTTTGTCTTTTCAATTCTTTTTAAATCTCCATGCACTACAGCACTTCGATATTTATAAATTTTTTTACAAAAATCAAAAACCTGACTAGTACTATAATCCTTAAAACTTGACAATTTGCAAATCTGAGTAGCTCTAGTAGCAAGTCGATATGTTATTTCAGAAGTTGAATCGTTTGTTAACAGACTTTCCAAAGCAATTGTCACATCAAGGATTGAATCTTCATCATTTTTTCTTAGTGATGCAGAGTTTAACCTTTTAATTGCGAGAGTATGCTGTTTTGAATCTAATTGTTCAAAAACGGTTTTGAATTTTACTAATTCGTCTTTTGAAACTTTGCTTATCAAATTTAACCAGCCATAATTTTCAAATTTATCTGGATATCTTTTTTCAGAAGCAACAAAGATCTGAGGCAAATCTGCTTTGCAGCGATATTGCCAATTTATAGGCTCAGAAATTACTTGACAATATCCTGTCTCGATGTCCGAAACCAATCGCAGTGAAGCAAACAATCTTTCAATTATTGCAATCGGCTTACCGAAATATTTTAAATCAGGCATATTCCAATCCAATTGATGTTGACTGATATTGTCAACAAACCATCCTTTCAATACAAAAGCATGTGTTGCTGCTCCAATAACTGTCTCATGAGCTGATGAAGTATAGCTTTTTCTTGTATTCCGTGCTAATTGAATCTGTTTGTCGATTCTTTCAATTGAAATACTATCATTTATCTGAATTGACTCAAAATCAAAGTCAACAAACAATATCGGTACTATAATATTGATTTCAATTTTCTCATTATTGAAAGAATTATAGAATAATTGAAATATGTGTTCAAAACTACTTGTTTCAAATTCTAAAGAATATTTATGAATGTACGAATCAATAAAATCTGACACGAAGAAATAAGTGTATATCTGACTATGAAATTCCTTTATTTCATCTTTCGTTTCTTCTTTAAAGTTGCCATATTCTATTAAACTGTAATATTTGCAAAGAGATTCTTCTGCTAAAACAAATTCATGAAACTTTTGCCAAGATTCAATTTCTAAATACTTTTTATCTTTTGTCAGAAACTTTGAATAATCAATTTTTTTATAGCTATTTAAATAAAAACTAGGCATCCCATTATCCATTTCAGACATTGTTGGATAATCATCATGATGTTCAAAAGTGAAATGCCAATCTCTCTTCTTATCTTCCTCTTTTTGTTTTTTTATTAAATCTAACCCATCAATTAGACATTTTTCCAGAATAGATTTTATTTTCTCTTTATCAATGTTCATTGGCTTGAATCTCTGTCTTTATATGGCACACAACTAGTTTATATGTCTGACAAAATGCTCCCTATACACCCCAAATTGGCTGTATAAATTCCACAACCGTCAGTTTATTTTCCAAAAATAAATAATAATTCCACACAAATGGGTATATGGAAAATTTATTATTATAAACAATTTTCTGTTGCATATAGCTTAGTCAGTCCTAACCGGTTCAGTCAGCCTTCGGAAACCCTTTCCTTGCTTCATGCAATGTTTTCGT